>WNEZ01000011.1_pt1 | contig 193171 bp, 164 predicted proteins | sample 5400521 | NCBI WGS metagenome assembly WNEZ01 (sample SAMN13153339, study PRJNA577476) | soil metagenome | isolation source: 120 cm saprolite under Douglas fir tree site 2 hole 1 replicate 1 | place: USA:California | collected 2015-04-18
GGTGCACCCGCCCGGACCGCACCGCGTCCAGGATCCCCGGCATGCGCCGTGCCGCCCGGGCAACCATGATCCGGTTGTAGGCGACGTCCTCGGAGAACCCCAGCTCGCCCACGCAGAAAGCGAACATCGAAGGGAAGCCCTGGTCGAGGTAGAGCTTCCGCTCGTCGATCTCGCCGAGATGCACGAGCAGCTTTTCTTCCACGCATCGAGAGCTCTGCACGCAGTCGTAGCACGGCGTTTTCCGGCGCTCTGCGGAGCCCGCGCACGTGCGCTGCGCGGCAAGTCGAACCCGAGAGGAGACCCCGAGGCGAACGATCGCTCTCCGCGCGCCGCTCGCGCTTGAACGCGCTTTCCGAGGACGTCTACGGTCCGCCGTCAAGACGACACGCCAGACCTGTCAACCGAAAACTCACCGCATACGTAAGTTGTCCGATGACCTCGGATACCAGCGAATGCGGATGAAGACGTCGCTCGCTCGCAGTGCGGGAGCGGGGTCGCCCCGGGGCGGGACGCACCGCGTTAAGGAGCCGCGTTGGATCAGAACCCCAAGCCGGCCAGCTCGCGGAGGATGCCCTCGTAGAGGCCGACGGCGTCGAAGCTGAGCGACCAGCCGATCTGCGCCCAGTGGTCGGCCTCCACCTCGCGGATCACCTTGCCCCAGCCCTGCGAGGCGGAGGGAACCAGCCCGTCGTTCGCTCCCGATCGCGCGCTCAAGTAGGCATGGCTGGGCCAGAGCAATGGATTGGTTTGCGCCAGCCCGCTGTGCCCGACCACGCTGCAGTAGGCGACGCCCGGCGCGTCGGGCACTTCCCGGTTGAACCGCTCGAGCGCCTCGGTGGTCAGGTCGTGCAGCGCGCGCACGTCGATCACTTTCGCCAGCGCGCGCGACACGCCGGCCGGGACGATCCCGGCGCCCAGGTCCGCCACGGGCGTCCCGCGGTGCGGCGTGCCGATGGTCACCAGGGAAGCCACCCTGTCTTGGAGCCCCAGCCGCGCGATGGCGTAGCGCGCGTCGAGCCCGCCCATGCTGTGGGCGATGACGTTCACCCTCTCGCCGGGCAGCTCGTCGATCAAGGTCCGGAGCTGCTCGGCACGGACGGAGATGGGCGCCGCCGCCGGCACCCGCGGCGTGTGGAGCTTCGCGTCCAGGCCGCCCAGCGCGTCGGCGATCTTGCGGAAGTACTGGTGCCGCCGGCCGGCCACGGCGATCTCGTCGAAGCCAAGCATCCCATGCGCCAGGATCACCGCGTGCCGGAGCCGCGGCGCGCGACGCGCCGGAAAGCGATCGCGCAACCGGGCGCGCCGGCTCCAGGCGAAGAGAACCAGCGCCAGGGCGACGAGCAGCGCAGCGAGCAAGAGGAGTTCCCAGCGCATGCCGCCAGCTTAGATGCCGAAAGGCACGCTTTGCGACGTAGGGAAAGGCGCGCGCGGTGAGGGCGGGGAGGATTTGCGCCCACGCCGATGGCCGGATACTTAAAGCGTTTCATGCCTCGACGGAGCAAATCGCAGCCCGATCCGCTAGCCACCTTCCCCGAGTGGGCCAGGCGTCTGGCCGACCGCTACTACACCAAGACGGTCTCCACTTTCATCCTCCACGGCGCCGTGCGGGACCTGCAGCCTGCCGACGACGGAAAGGGAGGGCGCAGATTCGTCCCGCTGCGCACGTTCCTCTCCGACGAGCTGTTCGGCTCCCGCGACCTGGTGGCGTTCTACGACCGCTCCAGCGGAATCCGCCTGGCCACGCCTGAGATGCAGAAGGACTTCATGGCGGCGGTCGCCGGCTACGACACCTTGTTCGGCACCGAGTACGCCAAGGCGGTCCCCAAGGACCCGGCACGGGCCTTCCCGCTCCTGGAATCGTACGCGCGGGTGCGCATCGCCGACGGCAAGAGCCTCGCCTTCGTGATCGACTTCGCGGAGACGGTCGCCCCGGCCGGCGACCTGGGCTTCATGCCCGGCGAGGACCGCTACTCGCTGGTGACGCTGGTGAAGTGGGCGCAGGATCCGCAGTTCCTCGCCGCCGACTTCTCCGTCTGCCTGGTGGCGGAGAACCTGACCGAGCTGAACCCGCGCATCGGCCGCAATCCCTACGCCTCGGGGATCGAGATTCCGCTGCCCACCGAGAAGGAGCGGCTCGACTACATCGAGTGGAAGCTAAGCGGCCGGCCGGTGCGAGAAGTGAGCGAGGTGAACGCGCAGGCGATGGCGCAGATGACCGCCGGCATGAGCCGGGTGTCGCTCGACCGGGTGCTCACCGAGGCGATGGGCGGGGCAAAGCTGACCGCGGAACGGCTGAAGGAGAAGAAGAAGGAGATCATCCAGGCCGAGGTGCACGGCCTGCTCGAGTTCATCGAGCCCGCGTACTCCATCGACATGGTCTCGGGGCACGCCAAGGCGAAGCAGCTCCTGCGCCAGGCGGCCAAGGCCATCCAGACCGGCAAGCGCGACGTGGTGCCGATGGGGTTCCTCATCGCGGGGCCGATCGGCACCGGCAAGACGTTCCTCGCCACCTGCTTCGCCGGAGAGATCGGCATCCCTTGCGTGAAGTTCCTCAACTTCCGCTCGCAATGGCAGGGGGTGACCGAGGGAAACCTGGAAAAGATCTTCAACCTGCTCAAGGCCATGTGGCCGGTGGCCGTGATCGTCGACGAGGCCGACGCCTTCCTCGGCAACCGCAACGCGCAGGGCGACTCGGGCACCAGCGCGCGGGTATTCAGCCAGATCGCCTCGTTCATGGGGAACACCGAGTACCGGGGCAAGATCGTCTGGTTCCTGCTGACCAGCCGCCCCGACCTCTTGCCGGTGGACTTGAAGCGGCAGGGGCGGGCGGAGGAGCACCTGGCGCTGTTCTATCCGGAGTCGCACGAGGAGCGCCTGGATCTGGTGCGCACCATGGCGAAGAAGGCGCGGGTGCAGTTCGACGGCGATCTCGGCGAGGTGCTCCCGACCGACCTGCCGAAGATGAGCGGCGCCGACCTGGAGGCGGCGCTGGTCCGCGCCAAGCTGCGGGCCGTGAGCGACAAGCGCGAAAAAGTGACCCGGGAAGACCTCAAGGAGACCTTCGCCGACTTCGTCCCGCCCAGCTATCCGCTGGAAGTCGAGTTGCAGACGCTGGTGGCGGTGGCAGAGTGCACCTCCCGCGAGCTGCTCCCCGAGTCCTACCGACAGAAGCCCCGCGACGACGTCACCCGCCGCATCAGAGAATTGAAGCTGCTTCTCTCGGAGCAATGACATGCCGACGCGCGATCCGGAGGTCGGGGCGACGGGGCAGGTGGAGATGCTCGTCGGGGAGCAGGACCTGGCGAGCGCCCTCAACCACATCACCGGCGATACCTACCCGGCAGTGTTCGCAACGACCCGCGCCATCGCGCTCTGCGAGCTCGCCGCCGGACGCGTGCTCGCGCCGCTCCTCTCGGACGGCGAGCTGTCGGTGGGCGTGGTGGTCGACGTGAAGCACACCGCGGCCACTCCCACCGGCGCCCGCGTCTCGGCCACCGCCCGCTACACCGGGCGCGACGGGAAGCTGTACGCCTTCGAGGTCTCGGTGAAAGACCCGGCCGGCGAGGTGATGACGGGCGTGCACAAACGCGCGGTCATCCAGCTCGCCCGGCTGCTCGCGGGAGCTGACAAGCGAAAGTAGATCAGCGGGCCCCGGTCACCGGTCCCTCGGAGACGCACGATACACGGACCTGCTGACTGACGCACTGCGGCGTAAGCGTGGTCTGCTGGACTACGGCCGCTAGACTTGCTACTGTTGGTGGCCGTGAAGATCGCGGGAACCGAATGGGACGATGACAACCTCTCCCACATTGAAGGAGAGCATGGCGAACGCGATATCTCGCGCGACGACGTCGACGAGGTGCTCTTTTCCACGTTCGCGCCTGCTCGAGCGATCAGGATCCAGACAGTCAGCGGCGAAACGAGATGCGTAGTGCACGGTCGGACCTGCGACGGCCGGTTCCTCCAGGTGGTTACAGTTCCGAAACCGAACGACTTTCATCGCCCTATCCATGCGCGGGACCTAGAGGACGATGAGGCAGAATCCTACCTGGGTTGGCGAAGGACGATAAAACGATGACCTCTCAAACCAAGAAGACAAGGATGACGAAAGGACAGAAGACTCAGTGGCAGCGCCACTCAAAGATTGACGAGACCGCTACGTCAAGCGGCGATAGCGTTTGGGACCGCTACTCGTTTGCCGACGCAATGGACGCAGCTGGCGAACCGCTCGTATACGAACCCAACGCCACGCAGATTCCTCGTACTCTGGTGTATCGCCTCCGGCTAGATGAGCGTGAAATGGCCTCATTGCAGCGTCTAGCCCGTGAGCGCAGCGTTTCGATTTCAGTGATCCTCCGCGAGTTCGTAAATGGCCTTGCAGACGAACGGACACGGTTTGAGCTCCATCCAGGAGCCTCTGCCTGCATTCGAGATCCGAACACGCACGAGCCATACGGCTCGTTTGCCCACATTGTCATCGCTAACAATGGGGCGTTCGCGCCTCGCGTCCGGTGCTGGTTTACGTTCTTGCGCGCGGATGGATCGTCACTATTTCCGTCAGAGATGCCTGGTCGATGGTCTTCTGCGCCAGAGCCGATTTCCACGAACGCAGTCACGACGCGACCAGATGCCATCCAGCTAATTCACTACTTCGATCCATCGAAAATGAGTCTTGGATATGTCCAGGATTTCGCGAAAGGCGAGGAGAACCACATCGCCGTTGCTATTAAATTTGCGGATGGTTCAGCATGGGGCTGGACTCAGGAGAGCTATCAGCACAACTGGAGACATCCTTCTTGGCGTCTGCCCAACGAACAACTTCGTGTGCGCGCGAGGATCGTGTCCGACGGTCAGGCATTTGCGTCTGAGTTCATTCTGGATTGCCGATCTCAACTGGAAGGATTTGGCGTGACTAATCAGGACGAAGGCAGACCCTCAAGTCCGCTACCAGACGTGCCCTACATTAGGCTGGTCAAACCGTAAGTGTGCGTTTGATGTCGACCTACTTTGCCGCTCACCACGACCGTCGGCGTAAGCCCTGGTCCGTCGCGATAGTACCAGCCACAAGCAAGGCGCACGGGGCATAAATGCTAACGGAATTGCGCCTCATCAACTTTCGCTGCTTCAAGGACCATGTAATCCCACTGAGGCGCAACACGATCATCGTCGGCAAGAACAACGCCGGCAAATCTACGGTGATTGACGCCCTCAGGCTCGTGTCTTGCCATTTGACGACGAGGAACGAGACGTGGCCCTTGTCGAACGGCTCGTCCGGCTCCTGCGTGAGGACGCTTAGCCCCGCCTCTCGGAGGCACGCCCTGACCTCGTCTGGCGGGTGGCTTCTGTAGAAGAACTCCTCGCCGAACATCGACGAAGTGAACCCTTCGTCGCCGGTGCCACCCGACGTGAACAGGACGCGGCCGCCGGGCCGGAGCCGGCGCGCGAAGTTCGAGTACATGCCACGGTGGTGCCGCCGGTCGACGTGGAACAGGTCCCAGGCGACGATGGCGGCGAAGGAGCCGGCCGTGAACTCCACCTCGGTCATGTCGGCCATCGCGAGCGAGGCTGCGGGCACGAGGCGGCCGGCGAGACTCAGCATCTCGATCGAGGAATCGATCCCGACCACCCGCAGCCGCACCGGTGACAGGCGCGCCGTGATGGGATGCCCGACTCCACAGCCCAGGTCAAGGGCGCGCGCGCCCGAACCGAGGCCGTCGATCAGCGCGGGGAAGTATCGCTACTCGAGCCAAGGCCTGTGCGACGCGGCGAATCGCGCGGCGATCTTGTCGTACGGATTCGGCAACCTACTGCAGCTCGTCCAGGAAGAGCCGGACCTCGTTGAACAGCTGGCCGCGGTTCCGCTCCATCATGACGGTGTGCGTGCCCTCGCCGATCTCGACCAGCCGCCGGTAGGGCGCCGAGGTCAGCCGGGAGAAGACCTCGCGGGGCATCGGATTCGGCAGGTCCTGGTCCCACTCCGCGTGGACGATCAGCACCGGCACCTTGATCTGTCCGGGGTCGTAGTATGGCTTGCCGCTCGACCAGTACTCCTTGGTGTCGCGCAGCGTGCCGTTGGGAGCGCGCAGCACGGGCGGGTTCTGCTTCGATCCCACCGGATCGGTCGCCAGCGTCGCCTGCGCCCACTGCTCGAACCAGCCGGCCGGGATCAGGTCCTTCTTCTTGTCTTCCGGAACTCCCTTGAGCCAGCGGTCGCGCGCCGAGTCCATCGAGACGGTCCGGTAGGCCCCCTCCCCGGAGACGAGCGAGGGAGTGGTCCGCAGCCATTGCGGCGCGTACAGCACCAGCTTGCTCACCTTCCCGGGGTTGCGCACCGTGTAGCCCGCCATGATGGTGGTGCCCCACGACCAGCCCATCAGCGCGAGCTTCGGCGCTTTGCGCTGCGACAGGATGAAGTCCACCGCGCTCGACACGTCCCGCACCGCCACGTCGGTGGTCACGATGGCCGGGTTCGCGGATGGCGGCTGGTCCATCTCCGGCGGCCGCGTCGACCGGCCGTAGCCGCGCAGGTCGACGAGCCACACGTCCCAGCCGTCCCGGGCGAGGAAGTCCATCAGCGAGGTGCCCCCCAGCGGCAAGTCGAAGGAGGTCTCCGCCGGATATGTCGAACCGTGCACGAACAGCAGGATGCGGGAAGGCTCGACGCTCTCCATGCGCTTGTTGCGCAGGTAGAGCTGGATCCCGGCCGTGTCCGACGGAATGAGGTGCTCCTCCATCTTCGGACGCTCCATCATCAGCCCCGCGGAACCGGAAGAGGGACCCGCCGGCGCAGGAGTCGAACCGGCGCAGGCCAGTCCGGTGGCAATGGCGGAAAGCGGGAGAAGGGTCTTCATGGCGCGGCATCCTGACCGCGCCGGCCGCGAGCCGCAAGACGCGGCCCCGGAAAATCAGCTCTCGGTGTCTTTCACTGCGATCCTCTGCCCGACTTGCAGCTCGCGGGCGCGCCGCCCGGTCAGGTTGTTCAAGCGCTTCAAGCGATCCACCGTGGTGGAGAACTTCTGGGCGATGGTCCACAGCGTGTCGCCCGCCTTGACCACGTAGGTCTGGCGCCGATCGTCGCTCGGGACCCGCGCCGCGGCCGCGACGGTCTTCGCGGCGGCCCGGCCCTGCAGGCGTGGCAAGCGCCGGTCCTCCAGCTGGTTGCCCGCGAGCAGGCCGCGCCGGGACTGCTTCATCGGGATCACCAGCACCCTGCCCACCTTGATCTGGCGATAGCTCCGGATGCCGTTGGTGCGCAGGATGGCGCCCTCGGTCACGCCGTAGGCGCGAGCGATCTTCGCCAGCGGCTCGCCCCGCTCCACCTTGTGCTCGGTGAAGCTGAGCCGCTCGCCCGCGTCGAGCTTCTCGAACTCGGCGACGAACGCATCCTTCGATCCCTTCGGGAGCCGGAGCGTCCAGCCTCCCGGAGGCGTGCAGAAGCGGCGCAGCTCGGGGTTCAGGTCGCGCACCTGCTCGATGGTGATGCCGGCGGTCTTGGCGACGACGTGCAGGTCGGTCGCGTCCGGGATGAAGACCTCGTCCGCCTCCCAGGGCTGCTCGTAGTCGACCTTGAAACCGAACCGCTCGGGGTGCTTGGCGATGAGCGCCGCCGCGATCAGCTTGGGCACGTAGTGCTTCGTCTCGGCCCGCAACGTGCGGCCCTTGCTCATCATGCGCCAGAAGTCGCGCGTCGACTCGCGGCGGATGGCCCGGTCCACCTTGCCTTCGCCGGCGTTGTACCCCGCCCAGGCCAGGTACCAGTCGCCGTGGAACCTTTCCCTGAGCTCCTTGAGATATTGCGCGGCCGCGACCGTGGCCTTGATCGGATCGCGCCGCTCGTCCACCCAGAAGTCGGTGTGCAGCCCGTAGCGCCGGCTGGTCCCGACCACGAACTGCCACAGCCCGGCAGCCTTCGCGAAGGAGAACGCGTAGGAGCTGAAGCCGCTCTCGATCATGCTGAGGTACACGAGGTCGAGCGGCAACCCCGCCTTCTCCAGCACGCTGCGCATCATCGGCATGAACCGCGTGCTGCGCCCGAGCCACTTGGTGAAGTGCACCCGCCCGTCGGTCTGGAAGAAGCGGATGTACGCGACCACCGCGTCGTTCAGCTCGACCGGGATGTCGTACTTCGCGCGCAGCTCGTCCTCTGAAATCCCCGCCAGCTCGGCGAGCCGGACCTGGGCGAGGCCCGAGGGCGCGGGATCGGCCAGCGGCGCCCCGTCGATCGAGGTGCCCAGCGCCGCGGCCATGTCGCGGGCCAGCGGGTCCCAGGAATCCAGCCCGATGGCGAGCCCGTCGCGCGGGCCGGCGCCTGGCGCCTGGGGCAAAAGTCCAGCCTTTTCCTCGGCCTTGCGTACTTCCTCGAGCTCGGCGGCCCCCTTGTCGACCTCGGCTTGCGACTCGGGATCGTCGGCGTCGGCCGCGTCAGCCTTGTCCCCGGCGCGCGCCGCAACCGGCTTGGCTTCCGGCGCGACGGAAACGCCCGAGGCGGCGGGGACGGCGGTGACGGGATCGGCCGCCGGCGCTCCCTCGGCGCGCGCACCCGCGGCGGCGAGGAGCAAGGCGACGAAGGCGGCCTTCTGCGGTCGTCCCGATCGCGGCAACAATGCTCCTCCACCTTTCGCGAGCAGGGGTGACGGTAGCGGCGCCCCTACTCTGTGTCAAAACAGCCGAACCGGTTTGCCCCTGTCGGATGAAAACCGACACACTGCTACCCCCCGAAGCACCGAGCTACCGTAAGAATGCACCAGCGGTCGCCCGGATTCCAGGCTTCTGGCCGGTGCAGCCGGCCACGTGAGCGCTGACCTGTGCAAGGATTCCGACGGTTTGCCCTCAGGTCTTCAATTTTTCGATGAATTCCCGCACCCGCCGGCGCGTGAAGGCCGGCTGCTCCAACTGCGGGACGTGCCCGCAGCCGGGGATCAGCTCGACCTGCGCTCCAGGGATGTGCCGCCGGAAATCCTCGGCGCTGGTCGAAGGCAGGAGCCGGTCTTCGGCGCCCCAGAGGATGAGCACCGGCGCTCGGATGGCCGAAAGGACGTCGATCCCGAGCGACCGGTTCCGGTCGTGCCGGGCATCGTCGAGGATGCGCTGCACCGTGGGGCTCGACCATCCGCGGGCGAAGTCCCTGGCCACCAGCCAGAAGAGCCAGGGCGTGCGGTGGAAGAGCAGGTGCGCCATGCGCGCCGCGCCCGCCCGCTCGTCGGCGAAGCTCTCCGGCAATACGCTCAGCGCCTCGTTGGACAAGTCCGCCCCGGCCGGGTTGAGCCCGACCACGCCGGCCACCTTGTCGGGCCGCTCGTGGGCCGCGTAGAGCGCGAGCGCGCCGCCCAGCGAATTGCCCACCAACACCACCTTGCCGTACTCGGTGTAGAGGCGATCCACGGCAGCCGTGACGATGTCGCCGTACTCGCGCGCGGCGAGCGGCCCCTCGTGCGGAACCGGCGAGCGCCCGTGCCCCGGAAGCTCGAGCAGCACGATCCGCGCCGAGATGGGCAAGAGCGGCGGGACCAGGGTGGCCATCGAATCGGCCGATCCACCCAGCCCGTGCAGGAGCAGCACCGGGAGATCCTTGCCCCGCCCCGCGAATGCATAGCGGTGCACGCGGTGGCCGCCCAGCGTGCCGGTCCAGCTCTCGGCGCCCTGCGCGAGAAGCGCCGCGTGCGAGAGGCGCCGCAGCCAGTCGAGCCGCAGATCGGGCACGCCGAGCAGCGCGAGGGCCTGCATCTCCGCGCCGCTGCGCTTGAGGAGCTGGCGCGCCGACATCCCCAGCTTGCGGCGCTGGGCGGCGAGCGACAGCCAGAGGGAAGCGCGCCCCGGCTCTTCCCGCGCCGCCGCTTCGACGGCCCGCTCGACCTCGCGCTCTCCGGTCACCGCTCCCCCCTGCTCGGAGTGGAGCATCTTCATTGCATCCCTTTCAAGGAAGCCTTGAGCGCCTCGTTCGGTCCGCTGCCTGACGCGGCCGGGTGGGGCTTCTCGCCGGGCCCGAGCGGCATCCCGTGTCCCGGCCCCACGATGAAGGGGCGGTAGCGGCTGTCGTTGAAGTGCGGCGAGTTGGCCGCTTCGTGACAGCGCATGCACACGGCCGCTGGTACCTCGGCCGCGATGTGCCCGGGGGGATCTTTGGCGTGCTCGCTGCCCGGCCCGTGGCACATCTCGCACTGCACGTCCTCTCTCCCTTTCCCGCGTCCGGCGAAGCCGGCGCCGCCCACGTATGTACGATCGATGCGGCAAACTCCTCCCGGTTGCTGCCATCCGGTGACGTGGCAGCTGATGCAGTCGAGGCTGAACTGCTTGCGGACGGAGACCAGCGTCTCGTGCGCGTGCGAATGACCCGTCTTCACCCAGAACTGCGACGCGGACTCGTGGCACTCCGCGCACCCCTTCACCTTTCCGGCCGAGGAGACCCCGGTGAACGCCGGTTCCCCCCGGGCAGGCGGCGGGCAGGTCTCCGGCTGCTCCTTCGCGAGGCGCAGATTCATCTCGGCCACGCGCTCGTCGTAGGCGGCGACCAGCGCCCGGGCATCCGGCTCTTCCCCGATGCCGGGCCCCAGCGGAATGAACGTGGCGGTAACGACCAGGGAGCCCGCGGGAGCGACCTCCTGGGCCGAGGCGAGCTGCGCGCGGCGCTGCTCCAGCTCGCGCAGCTTCTGCGCATACAGCGGGCGCATCTCCTCCGGCGCGGAGCGGGCCTGCTGACCCAGCCTGGCGATACGGTCGTCCAGCTCCTTCAGCTCCGCCTGCTTGCCGGCTTCGCCCCGCGCGAGGAAGACCCCCGACGGCATCCCCTCCGGGACCTGCAGGTCGACCCGCAAGAGGCTCTGCCCCTGGCCCTCCACCGAGAGCAGAACGGGCGGACCCGGGTCCGAGCGGTTCGGATCGGTCGCGGGGTCGTCGAGATGGCCGAGGACGACCAGGTCGATCTGTCCCGGTGCGGCCTGGGCGAGCCTTTGCGCCTCCTGCCAACTGCCCCGCGGATGCGCGAGGAGCACCACCACGCGCGCGCCCTGCCGGTGCAGCTCGGCAGCGCGAGCGCGCACGGTCTGCGCCGGATCGGGTCCGAGACCGGCAGCGAAGATGCCCACCGGTACCCCGCCGGCCTTGACCAGCAGCGTGGCCCGGACGCCCACCACGGGCGGGCCACCCGCGTCGAGGAGCGGAATGTCGCCGCTGGTCTCGACCACGAACCGCGCGCCCAGGGCGAGGTCTCGCGCGCCGATCGCGCGAGCGGCCGCGCCGAGCAGCTCCTCGCCGCGGGCCAGCGTGCGCGCCTTGAGCTCGGCCTGCGCCCCCGAGGGGCCTTTCCTCGGCAGGGTCGATTCGAAGAGGAGGTCGCCTGCCTCGACATAGGCGAGCCCCGGCGACTCCGCGCGCAGCTTCTTCAGTTCCGCGGCCGCGCGAGGCAGTCCGCCGCGCTGATCCGGCGAGCAACCGCAGGGCACGATCTGGCCAGCAGTGCTCGCCTTGAAGACCAGCGTCCCGCGGGCCGCGCCTGCCCGGCCCGGCGCGGTTGGAGTCGCCTCCGCTGGCGGCTGCGCATCTTGCCGTGGGGCGGACGGAGGGGCCTGCCTGCATCCCGCCGCGATTGCGAGGAGAAGGGCGGCGGCGGGAGCACGAGCAGATCCAGGTTGCATGTGTGCGAACCCGTATACACTGAGGCCGTGTCCATCGTGCAGCCGGTACAATTGGGGCCTCTCACCCTGCCGAATCGGTACTTCCTCGCGCCGCTGGCGGGGGTATCGGACTGGCCCTTCCGGCTGCTGTGCCGCGAGATGGGCGCTTCGATCGCACACACCGAGATGATCTCCAGCCACGGCCTGGTGCACGGCGGCGACCAGACGCTCAGCTATCTCGAGCGGCCACCGGACGAGCGGCCGTTCGCCATCCAGGTCTTCGGACACGACGCCGACGTGCTGGCGCAAGGCGCGCGGGTGGCGGTCGAGAAGTACGGCCCGATCGACGCGGTCGACATCAACATGGGCTGCCCGGTGAAGAAGGTGTGCTGCCACGGCGCCGGCGCCGCGATGTTGAAGGAACCCTCGGTGGCGGAGCGCGCCGTCCGCAAGGTGGTCGACGCGGTCGCCCCGCTGCCGGTCACGGTCAAGCTGCGCGCGGGCTGGGACGACGAGCACCGCAACGCCCCCGAGATCGCCCGGGCATGCGAGCAGGGGGGAGCGGTCGCGGTCGGCCTGCATCCGCGCACGCGCGCCCAGATGTACCGCGGGCGGGCCGATTGGTCCCTCATCGCCGCGACCAAGAAGGCGGTGAAGATCGGCGTCTGGGGCTCGGGCGACCTGTTCACCGCGAACGACGCGCGGCGCATGCTCGAGGAGACCGGCGCCGACGCTGCCCGCATCGCACGGGGCGCGTGCGGCCATCCGTGGATCTTCCGGGAGCTGCTGGCGCTCGAGCGCGGCGAGGAGCCGCCCGGGGTGACGGTGCAGGAGTGGCGCGCGATGATCCTGCGGCACGTCGACCTGGCGGTGGAGGAGAAGCAGGGCCGCTTCCGCTTGGTTCGCCCCCAGGGCGCACCGCGCCCGCGGCCGTACCGCGAGAACGGCGGGCACGCCCACTTCGAGCTGGACGCGGAAGAAGCCGAGCGAGCCGCCGTGCGCGAGCTGCGCAAGCACCTCCTCTGGTACACGCGCGGGCGGCGCGGCGGGCTCGCCTTCCGGCGCATGGCCCCCGACCTGCACACCGCCGGGGACGTGCGCCGAGCGCTGGACCGCTTCTTCCCGGAGGACGGCTCGATCCCGGCCGAAGTGCGCGACGAGCCCGTCCAGGGCCCGCTCACCGCGGACGATTGAGCCGGCCGGCGGAATCCCGGACGTTCCGGGACGTTGTGTCAGACGCCGCCCCTAGGGCGGCGCTGCGCTTTTTGACGGCGCGGACGTTATGGGATGCACTGAGGCGCGACGACCCCGGAGGTTCTCGCTTGGCCGTGACCCAGCCCGCCGCCGACATCCGCCTGCTCAACGAGCGCATCCAGCAGGAGTCGGAGTTCGTCGAACAGCTGGTGGGACAAGCAGGGCAGGTCGTGGTCGGCCAGCGCACCATGATCGAGCGGCTCTTGATCGGCCTCATCACCGGCGGCCACGTGCTGCTCGAAGGCGTGCCGGGCCTGGCGAAGACGCTCACGGTCAAGACGCTGTCGGATTGCCTGCGCCTCTCCTTCAAGCGGATCCAGTTCACGCCCGACCTGCTGCCGGCCGACCTGGTCGGCACCCAGGTGTACCAGCCGCAGACGCAGTCGTTCACGGTCAAGAAGGGGCCGCTCTTCGCGAACCTCATCCTCGCCGACGAGATCAACCGCGCGCCGGCCAAGGTGCAGAGCGCGCTGCTCGAGTCGATGCAGGAGAAGCAGGTCACCATCGGCGACCAGACCTTCCCGCTGCCGCGGCCGTTCCTGGTGATGGCGACCGAGAACCCGATCGAGCAGGAAGGCACCTATCCGTTGCCCGAGGCGCAGGTCGACCGGTTCATGCTCAAGGTGAAGGTCGGCTACCCCTCGCGCGCGGAGGAGCTGCAGATCATGGAGCGCGTGGCCGGAAGGCCGCCGGTGCAGCTCGAGGCGGTGGTCGGCCCCGAGGACCTGGAGCGCGCGCAGCAGACCGTGGCGGACGTGTACATCGACCCCAAGGTGAAGGAGTACATCGTCAACGTGGTCTTCGCCACGCGCGACCCGGCGCAGAGCGGCCTCAAGGAGCTGGCCGGCTACATCGAATATGGGGCCTCGCCCCGGGCCACCATCTACCTGAACCTGGCGGCGCGCGCCCACGCCTTCCTCCGCCACCGCGGCTTCGTCACCCCCGAGGACGTCAAGGCCATCGCGTACGACGTCCTCCGCCACCGCGTGTCGCTCACCTACGAGGCGGAGGCCGAGAACCTCACCTCGGAGAAGATCGTTCAGCGCATCCTGGAGAAGATCGAAGTCCCGTAGGCGACTCGCTGCCGCAAGCCGAACATGCCAGCGCCCGCAGAGCTCATCCGCAAGATCCGGCGCATCGAGATCACCACCCGGCGCGCCGTGCTGGATACCCTGGCCGGCGGGTATCACTCGGTGTTCAAGGGGCGCGGGATGGCCTTCAGCGAGGTGCGGCCCTACCAGCCCGGCGACGAGATCCGCGCGATCGACTGGAACGTCACCGCCCGGATGGGCGACCCGTTCGTCAAGGTGTTCGTCGAGGAGCGCGAGCTCACCGCGCTCATCGCGGTGGACCGCAGCGCCTCGCAGGGAGCGGGCCTGGCGCCGCAGGCGAAAGCGGAGGTGGCCGCGGAGATCGCCGCCCTGCTGGTCTTCAGCGCGCTCGAGAACGGCGACCGGGCCGGGCTGCTCCTCTTCACCGATCGGGTGGAGCGGTTCGTGCCGCCCCGAAGGGGCCGCAAGCACGGGCTCAGGCTGATCAGCGAAGCGCTCGCATTCCGCCCTCGCGGCCGCGGGACCGACCTGGCACAGGCGCTGGGAGACGTGAGTCGGCTCCTGCGCCGCCGGGCAGTGGTGTTCGTGGTGAGCGACTTCCTCGCCAGCGACTACGAGGCGGCGCTCGCGGTGTGCGCCCGCCGGCACGACGTGATTCCGGTGGTGGTGAGCGACCCGGTGGAGGACGAGCTTCCGGCGGGCGCGATCCGGGGCCTGTGGCCAGTGGCGGACTCGGAGACCGGCGCGGCGGTCTGGATCGATCTGTCCGACCGGCGCACGCGCGCCGCCTACGCCGAGGCCGCCCGCGAGGCGCGGGAGCGGCGCGAGCGCATCTTCCGCAAGCTCTCCCTGGACGCGGTGCGGGTGCGCCCGGGAGACGACTACGTCGCGCCGCTTTCCGCGCTCTTCCGAGCGCGGGGGAGGCGGAGGTGATCGCGCTCGTTATTGCAGCCTGGGCCGCGGCGGCCGCCGCCGCGCCTCCCGCCGTGGATCCGCAGCCCCGTCCGGCGGCGCATGCCTTCGCGCTCTCGGCACGGCCCGACAAGGACGACGTGACGCTCGGCGAGCCGTTCACCATCGCCATCCGCGTCGAGCACCCCGCTCTGGACACCTATGCGCTGCCCGAGCCGTTGCCGGTCGAGCCGCTCGCGCTCCGCGGCGCTCCGACCGCCGCCCGAGCGACGAAAGGCGACCGCGCCGAGACGACCTTCACGCTGCCGCTGGTGGTCCTCCGATCGCTCGAGCCTCGGCTCCCGGCGATGGCGCTGCTCGTCGACGGGCCGGAGGGTCCGCGCCAGCTGGCCGTCCCCGAGACGCCGATCCGGTTGCGCAGCCTGGTCGCGGAAGAGCGGGCGCCGAACCCGGAACACGCGCACCACGGGCCCAAGCCTCCAGTGCCGGTGATGGTCCGCAGCTTGCTCTGGGCCGGAATAATGGGGGCTTTGCTGCTCTGCGTGGGCGGCCTGCTGGCCCTGCGCGAGCTGCGCCGCCGGCGCGCCCTCAGGCCCGCGCCGTCGGCTCCGCCTCCGACCCCAGAAGAAGAGGCGATGGCCCGCCTGCTCGCGCTCAAGCAGCGGCGCCCGTGGGACCGCGGCCAGGGCAGGACCGCCGTGTTCGAGCTGTCGGAGATCGTGCGCGCCTACCTCGGGCGCAGGCTGCGCTTCGACGCGCTCGACTTCACCAGCGAGGAGCTGCTCGCCGAGCTGCGCCGCCGCAGGCTCCTCGGCTTGGACCTCCTGGAGATCTCGGACGAGCTGTCCTGGCAGGACCTGGTGAAGTTCGCCCGGGCCGAGCCGAGCGCCGACGACTGCGTGCGCGCCATCGATCGGGCCGCCTCGCTGGTGGACCGGACCCGCGCGGTGGTCGAGATGCCCGTCCGCCCCGCCCTGGCCGGAGGAGCGCCGTGATCGCCGCGGTGTTCGAGCGGGTCGCCTTCGCCCACCCGTGGGCGCTCCTGGGGCTCTTGCTGGTTCCTGTCGCGATCTGGCTGCTCGCGCGCCGCCGGCAGCGCATGCCACGGCTGGTCGTGCCCGCGGCGCCGATGAAGCTCCCCACTTCCAGGTGGGCGCGCCTGTGGTGGCTTCCCGGCGGGCTGGTGATCGCCGCGCTGGCGCTCACCTCGGTGGGGCTGTCCGGCCCGCGCCTGCGCGCCAGCCGGCGCATCGACCTGTCCGTCCAGGGAATCGACATCGTGGTCGCGTTCGACCTCTCCACCTCCATGCTGGCCGCCGACTTCCGCCCCAAGGATCGCATCTCGGTCGCCAAGGAGGTGCTGAAGGACTTCATCTCCTCGCGCCAGAACGACCGCATCGGCCTGGTGGTGTTCGCCGGCGAGGCGTACACGCAGTGCCCGCTGACGCTCGACTACCGGGTCCTGGAGGAGCTGCTCGACCAGGTGAAGACCGGCGTCATCGTCGACGGCACCGCGATCGGCAACGCGCTGGCGACCGCGGTCAACCGCCTGCGCGAATCCGACGCCAAGAGCAAGGTGATCATCCTGCTCACCGACGGCGACAACAACGCCGGCAACATCTCTCCCCTGCAGGCGGCGCAGATCGCCGGCGACGTCGGGATCAAGGTCTTCACCATCTTGATCGGGAAGGGCGGCCGGGTTCCCTATCCCACCGGCACCGATCTGTTCGGGCGCACTCTGTACGAGCAGGTCGACATCGACGTGAACCCGGAGCTCCTGCAGCAGATCGCCAAGACGACCGGAGGCACCGCCTACCAGGCAACCGATCGCGAGTCGCTCGAGCGGGGCCTCTCGCAGGTGCTGGACAGCCTGGAGAAGTCGAAGCTCTACGAGGCAGGGGCCTCGGCCCAATACGACGAGTGGTACGGCCGGATGTTCCTGCCCGCCGCGCTCCTCGGGCTGTTCGGCCTGGCGCTGCGTGCCACGCGCTTGTCGGGGGCGCCATGACCGCGGGGCCGATCGCAGCAGCCGCGCTGCAGACCACGCTCATGGGCTTCAGGCTGCGCATCGTCGATCCGGCATGGCTCTGGCTCTCGCCGTTGGGCCTTCTGGCCGGCGCGGCGGCGGCGTTCCTCGTCTGGCGGCGGTGGCGGCGCGCGCGCTCCGCGGTCCCCGAGGGGAGGCGCGACCAGATCCTCCCCGGCGGCGGGGCGTCGCAAGGCGCGCTGCGCGGCGGACTGCTCGGCACGGGCCTCACGCTGCTCGCGATCGCGGCGGCCGGACCGCAGTGCGGAGAGCGCACCGAGATCGTCAAGCGCAGCGGCATCGACCTGGTGGTGGCCCTGGACGCCTCGACCAGCATGCTGGCGCGGGACGTGAAGCCGTCCCGGCTGGAGCGCGCCAAGGTGGAGGTGACGGCGCTCCTGGATCGGCTGCGGGGAGATCGCGTGGGGCTGGTCGTGTTCGCCGGCGAGGCGTTCGTGCAATGCCCGCTCACCACCGACTACAGCGCCGCGAAGCTGTTCCTGCGCGCCGTCGATCCGGGCGCCATGCCCCAGCAGGGCACCGCCATCGCGGGAGCCCTGCAGGAGGCGCGCCGCGTGCTGGACGGAGGGGCGCGCGGCGGCGCCGGCAAGGCGGTGCTCCTGGTCACCGACGGCGAGGACAACGAGGGTGCCGCGCTGCAGGCGGCCCAGGAGCTGGGCGACGCGGGCATCCACGTGTACGCCGTCGCGGTGGGAAGCGAGGAAGGCGAGCCCATCCCCCTCACCGACGCGAAGGGGAACGTGACCGGCTACAAGAAAGACCGGGACGGGCGCACGGTGCTGACGCGCACCGACCTGGCAGGGCTCCGCGAGCTGACCGCGCGCGCGGGAGGAAAGGTGCTGACCACGGGAGGCGCCGACCTGGGCGTCGCCGCGATGATCGACGAGCTGGAGAAGCTGCAGAAGGGCGAGCTCGAATCGCGCCTCGCCGTCCAATACGACGACCGCTACCCGTACGTCGCCTGGCCGGCCTTCGCCCTCCTCTGCGCGGCCGCCGCCCTGGGCGAAGGGCGGCTGCGCCGCAGGAGAGCCGCATGATCGCCCTCCTCCTCGCCGCGCTCCTCGCCGCGCCGGCAGCGTCCTCCGGCTCCGAGGCGAAGCAGCCCCCGGGACCTTCGCTCTCCGCCCGCGCCGCTCGCGCGCTGCGCCGGTTGGTCGAGAAGCCCGAGCCGAACGTCGTCGAGGGGAACGCGCGCGCGGTCCGGGGCGACGTCGACGGCGCGCTCCAGGCCTACGAGAAGGCCCGGGTGCCCGAAAGCGGGCCGCAGGCCGCGGCGCTCGCGCACGACCGGGCCTCCGCCTTGCTGCGGGCGGGCGACGCCAAGCTGGCGCCCCAGGCGGTGCAGGAGGCGAACCGGGCCCTGACCGAAGGCGATGCGCCACTCAAGGCGATCGCGGCCTACGACCTTGGCTACGCGCTGGAGCAGTCGGGGCGGCCGGACGAGGCAGTCGAGGCCTATGCGCGGGCGCTGCAGCTCGATCCGGAGGACCGCGACTCGAAAGTGAACCTGGAGCTGCTCTTGCGCGAGGAGCAACGCAAGCAGAAGCAGCCCCAGCCGGGTGGACGGCCGGAAGACAAGAAGCAGCCGCAGGCCGGCAAGGACGACCAGAAGAAGCAGCCGGGCCCGCAGGAGCAGCAGAAAGACCAGCAGAAGCAGGCCGGGCAGGACCAGCAACGCAAGCAGGAGGGCCAGAAGCAGCAGGCCGGCAACGAGCAGCAACAGGGCCAGGCGCAGGGGCAGCCGCAGCCGGACAAGCCTGGCGAGAAGAAAGAATTGCAAGCCGCGGGAAACCGTCCAATGGATCGGAGCGAGGCGCAGCGGCTCCTCGACGCGCTGCGGGCAGGCGAGAAGAACCTACAGGTCTGGCGGTTCGGGAAGCAGAAAGCGAAGGAGCGGCGGACGGATGTCGAGAAGGACTGGTAGCGCCATCGCCGTCCTGCTGGTCGCCTCGGCGGCGCTCGCCGCGGAGGACGTGCAGGTCTCCGCGCGGACCGACGCCGACGAGGTGGCGCTCGACGGGACCTTGAACCTCCAGATCACCGCCGTGGTCTCGTCGAAGGGAGACCAGGCGGAGCTCACCTTGCCCGACCTCAAGGACTTCGACGTCGTCAGCCGCTCGCAATCGGAGCAGGTGGCCTTCACCTTCCTGAATGGCGCCCCCACGTTCCGCCGCACCACGGTGACCACGGTGAAGCTGGCGCCCCGACGCGAAGGCCAGCTCAAGATCGAGCCTGCCCGGGTCAACTACAAAGGGCGCGCGTATACGACCCAGCCCATCTCCATCCGCGCCCTGGCGCCGGGACAGACCCCCGCACCCAAGGCCCGCGCCCAGGCGGGGCCGCCTCCGCCGCTGCCGGACCCGTTCGCCGAGGATGGTTCCCTCGATCCCTTCCAGGACATGCACCCGCAGAGCCGCGACCTGGTCCTGCGCGCGAGCATCGACCGCGAACGTCCATTCGTGGGGCAACAGGTGACGTACTCCCTGTACCTGCTCGCTCGCATCAACGTGAGCGGCATCGACAAGCTGCAGCTCCCGCGCCTGGACGGTTTCTGGAGCGAGGAGATCGAGGCGCCCCAGCAGCTGGTGGGCGAGGCGCGGATCATCGACGGCGTCCCCTACCGCGCCTTCCTCCTGCGCAAGCGCGCCCTCTTTCCGCTCCGTCCCGGCAAGGTGCAGATCGACCCGGCCGAGGTGGAAGTGATGACCGGCTTCGGGATGCTCTTCTCCCGCAGCTCCACCCGCCGCGCCTCGCAGCCAGTCACGGTCGACGTCCAGCCCCTGCCGGATGCCCGCAAGCCCGCCGGCTTCGACGCGGGGAACGTGGGGAGCTGGACGCTCACCGCCTCGGTGGACCCGGTCGCGGTGGCGGTCGGCCAGCCGGTGACGTTCAAGCTGGTCGCGCAAGGCCGCGGCAACGTGCGCAACCTGGCGCTGCCCAAGCTGGGTCAGATCCCTGGTTTGCGCTCGTACGATGCGACCAGCAACGACAAGGAGTCGATCGAGCAAGGCCAGGTGACCGGCACCCGCACGGTCGAACAGCTCCTGGTGCCCGAGCGGACCGGCGCGATCGAGATCCCCTCGCTGGCAATGGACGTGTTCGACCCCGCGCAGAAATCGTATCGCGGGGTGCGCACCGACCCCATCCGGCTGGACGTGCACGCCGGGCCCGCGAACGCGTCTTCCGGCACGCAGGTCCCCGCGCAGAACCTCCTCGCCGCCGGTGGGCTGCGCCCGATCCGGCTCCGGATGAGGCGCGCGTCCGTCGAGCCGCCCCCGTGGACGGAAGGATGGTTCTGGCCGCTGCTCGCCGCGGGGCCGGTCGCGGTCGCGGCGGTCGCCGGAGCCGGCCGGGTGCGCCGGGCGCTGGCGCGGGACCCGGCGGAGGAACGGGTGAAGAAGGCGCGCAGCGCCGCGCGAGCGCGGCTGCGCGGCGCGGAGGCGCTCCTGGAGGAGCAGCGGCGGGGAAACGCCTCCGCCTCCGACTTCCATGCCGAGGTGGCGCGCGCGCTCACCGGGTACCTGGCCGACAAGCAGGGCATCGCGGTCGCCGGGCTCACTCGCGAGGAGCTGGGCCGCGAGCTGCTCGCCCGCGGCCATCTGCCCGGGACGGTGCGGGCGGTGCTGGGCGTCCTCGACGAATGCGATCGGGCCCGCTTCGCTCCGGGCGGGGCCGACCTGGCCTTGCAGGAGGCGCGGTTGGAGCGCGCCGGACGGCTGCTGGGCGAACTGGACAAGGCGCGGAGGAACGCATGAGGCGCTTTGCGCTCGCCGCGCTCTGCGCCGCCTCGGCCGCCCGCGCGGCCGTCTCGGTCCCGCCGGAGGCGCGCGGGAATGCGCTCTTCGACCAGGCGAACGCGGCGTACCTCTCCGGTGACATCTCCCGCGCGGTGGCGGGATACGAAGCGCTCCTCGAGGAGGGCCTGGTCAGCCCCGAATTGGAAACCAACCTCGGCGCCGCCTATCTGCGGCAGGGGAAGCGCGGATTGGCCGCGCTGCACCTGGAGCGCGCGCTGTTCCTCGATCCGTCCGACGACGACGCTCGCGCCGACCTGCTCGAGGTTCGCCGGGGCAACGTCGACAAGCTGGAGGGCGAGCCGGAAGATGGAGGCGCCGAGGCGTTCTCGCGCGCGCTCGCGGCCTTGCCCGGCCGCGCCTCCGCCGTGGCGCTCGCAGCGCTCTGGACGCTTGGGTGGGGCCTTCTCGCCGCCCACCTCCTCGGCCCTCGCTCCTCGCTGGGGCCATCGGCCGCCGCCTGCTTCATCCTGGCCGCGGCGGCTTCCCTGGTGACCGCCGGATCCGCGGCCGCCCACCGTCTGACGCTCCACCGCGCCGTGGTCGTCGCCCAGGCCGCCCCCGCCCGGGAAGGCCCGAGCGACCGCGCCGCCAGCCATTTCGAAGTCCACGAGGGCACCGCCCTCCGCATCGAAGACGAAGAGCACGGCTACCGCCGCGTCAAGCTCTCCAACGGCCTCTCCGGCTGGGTCCCCTCTTCCTCCGTCGAGCTGGTCGTCCCCTCCGGGTGGTCCGATCAGCGCCGGTTGTAGCCTCCCCGACCACCACCGCTTCCTCGCGGTTAATCCCGCCCCCGGTAGAATCGGTGTCGAAGTTCGATGTCGAGGGGGAATCCACACCAGTGCCGTCCGCCTGTCCAGGTTGCGGCCGCCCCGGCTCCGCCGCGCGTTGCGGCTTCTGCGGCGTCTCCTTCTCCGCCGGCCCCTACCGCGTCGAGCGCATCCTGGGCCAGGGCGCAAGCGGCCGCGTCTACCGCGCCGTCGCGCCCGACGGCACCGTCATCGCCCTGAAAGAGCTCCAGTTCTCCACCGTCCCCGGCGCCCAGCAGATCGACGCGTTCGAGCGCGAGGCCGCGACGCTGAAGACGCTGCACCACCCTCGCATCCCGCGCTTCATCGCCAGCTTCCAGGAGGGCGAGGGCGTCCAGCTGCGGCTCTACCTGGCCGCCGAGTTCATCGAGGGCGAGGCGCTCTCGGCCCGCATCGCCCGCGGACCCCTCGCCGAGGCCGAGCTCCGGGACGTGGCCGCGCAAGTCCTGCAAGTGCTCGCGTACCTGCACAAGCTCGGCGTGCTCCACCGGGACATCAAGCCCGACAACCTGATCGTGCGGCCCGGCGGAGAGCTGGTGCTGGTCGACTTCGGCAGCGCCCGGAAGCTGCAGGGCTCGCGCACCTTCGGCGCCACGCTGGTGGGCACCTTCGGATACATGCCGACCGAGCAGCTCGGCGGCACGGTGGACGCGACCAGCGACCTCTACGCGCTGGGCGCGACGCTGCTGCACGCCGCGACCGGCAAGCCGCCCTCCGAGCTGCTCGCCGGCGACTTCTCCTTGCGCGTTCCCGCCGGGATTCCGCTGCGCGACCTGATCGCCCGCCTGGTGCAGCCCCGCAGAGACCGCCGGCTGCGCAGCGCCGAGGCCGCTCTGGCAGCGCTGGAAAACCCGCCCCGGCCTGCAGCAGTGCGGCCGCGCTTTGCGGCGGTGGCGGCAGCGGCGCTGGTCGCTGGAGCGCTGATCGTCTCCTCGCTCTCGCGCGCCTCCACTTCCTCCTCCGTCCATTCCTCCCTCCCTGGGCAGCCCCGGCAGGGCACCAACGCGCAGCAGTGGTTCGCCCGGGCGAAGCCGTTCTGCAACCCCGTCGAGGTGGCGCAGTTCATGGCGCGCAACCCGGCGGCGCCGGGGCGCGATGGAGCCGGCTTCGCCGCGGGCTGCTGGGCGCTGGCGGGGAAGATCGACGAGGCGCGCACAGTCCTGGCAGGCGTCCCGGAACCCGAACGGTGGCGCGCGGCGGGCATCGTCTTCGACCTGGCGCACCCGGTCGCGGATGCCGGGGACGACGTGGCCGCAGCCAGGATCATGAATCTCGTCCTCGAATCCTGGCCAAACAACTACATGGCGCTCTACCACGCGGGCATGAGCGACTTCGCCCTCGGCAACCGGGACCGCGCGCGCACCCACCTGAAAGAGTTCCTCCGCCTCTATGCGACCGAGGACGGCTTCCGCCGCAACGCGAAGGACGCGCTCACCCGGATGGGCGAGAGTGCCGATCGCGTCAAGGCGACCAGGTAACCGCCGGCTTTTAGCTGCGGGCGGCGAGCGACTCCAGTCCTTCGACCCCGATGTTCGGCGCCCAGCGGTGGATCGTCGTGTCCACCAGCCGCTCGGTCTGGAACGGGTCCTTGTCCAGGATGGGCTGGATCTCCGACTCGTCCTCGACCCGCAGGAGCAGCGCGCCGCCCTCCCGGGGAACGAAAGGCCCGGAGGCGATCAGCTTCCCCTGCGCGTGGAGCACGCGCAGGTAGGCGCGATGGCGATCCAGCGTCTGCTGCATCCGCTCGAGCGGATAGCGGTACTTGAGCACCACGAATGCGTAGAGGGCCACGGCCGACCTCGTCGCGCGCGCCCGCTAGCCAGGGCCCACCGAGGGCCCCGAGGCGGCGAGCCGCGAGCCCGGGAACCTACACCGGACGCATCAGGCGCGAGAACCGGGCCTCGGTCTCGTCGATGATCTGCGTGGCGCGGGCGAGGGTGCGCTCGGCGCGCGCGGAGAGCTGGATCGCGCGCTGGAGCTTCTTCTCGATGGCCTTGCGCACCAGGCGCCTGCGAGGCATGCCTGAGACTGTAGGCCGGCCGGGGGACCCGGCAAGAAAACGCCCCGGAGGATCCGATGTTGTTTCTGCTGTTGCTGCTCGCTGCCGTCCCGGCTGAACGCGCCAAAGAGGTCGCCGCGCGCCTGCCGATCGCCCGCTCCGCGATGCGCGAGGTCCACCTCGCCGCGGCAGCCATCTCGGAGCAGCCGCTGCGTTCCGCAGTGGAGGCGATGGTGATGGCGCCTTGGCTTCCTCGCGAGTCCTGGGCGGTCGCCCATCCCGCCGATGCCGAGCGGATGCTGCGCGAGGCCGGCCTTTTGGAGGGGCGCCTGCAGCTCCCCCCGGAGCGAGGCTCGTTCCAGGCGGCCTGCGGGGGTGACCACCGCTCCTACCCCGGCGGCCTGGCGGTGCATGCGTGGGCGGATCTGCTCCGCGCGCGGGGAATCGCCGCCGCCTATCAGCAGGTCTACGGCGTGAAGCTTCGCGACGACTGGCTGGTAGCCGCGGCCATCTGGCACGACGCGATCAAGGCAGCGACTCTGCCGTGGCACGAAGACGCGACCTGCGGACCCGAGCCCCGCATCGCGGGCACCGGCGCGCATCACGTGCTCGCGATCGCCGCCGCGATGGTGAGGCGCCTGCCGGAGGGCCTGGTGCTGACCATCGCCAGCGCCCATGCGCCCGTCTACGAGGACGGGGCCAAGCAGGTCTGCGACTGGCTGCGCGCGGCGTCCATCGTCGCCGACGGGAAACCGTACCGGGCGGCGTGCCCTTCGAGCGCTCCTCCCGAGGCGTACGCGATGAACAGCGCCGATTCAGACGACCCCCTCACCACCACCGCTGCGAAGTGGTACTCGGAGCGCGCTCCCGGCGGGTGGGAACGCTTCGAGGCGATGATCCAGGACGGAAGCGACCTGGCAGCCTGGGCCCGCGCCCAACGATATTGATCCTGACCTGAACCCCGATTATGGCCGGCTGATTACATGACTCCTCACGCGATCTTCCTCGCCGCATACGCGCTGGCGAGCTGGTCCTGCACAACGGCGCGAGGCCGCCCGCGTCGCTGGGCAACTTGACCCCGAACGAGGTTCACGGACCTGGAGGATGCGCGGAGGAAGATCGAAGAGTGGAGGATCGACGCCGCACCTGCCACCCGTTGAGGCGGAGCTGCCGCGCGACCAGCTTGTGGTTCACCGTCCAGCCCTTGCGGCGCAGCATCACGGTGATCCTCCGGTAGCCGAAGCGCGGCCGCTCGATCGCGACCTGGCGCAGGTCGGCGAGCAGCTTGGGTGCGATGAACCGCCGGCTTTGGTAGCGGCAGGTCGAGCGGTGCAGCCCTGCCACGCGGCCGGCTCTGCTCACGCTGACCGAGTACTCCGCCCGGAGATAGCCCACGACGCGGCGGCGAGCCGCGGGCTTCACCATTTTTTTGCGTTGATGTCCTTGAGCATCTGCACGTCGAGCGAGAGATCCGCGACCAGTCGCTTCAGCCGCCGATTCTCCTCCTCGAGAGCGCGCAGCTTCCGGGCCTCGCTCACGTCCATCCCGCCGAACTTCGCTTTCCAGCGGTAGAACGTGTTGCGGCTCACGCCCAGCCTGCGGCAGACGTCCTCGACGCTCGATGCATCAGCTTGCTTCAGCGCGCCGATGATCTGCTCCTCCGAGAACTTGCTCTTCCTCATGGGCTCCTCCCATCGCATCCATCGCGGGAGGAGTCTCGTTTTCGGCTGGCCAGTTCTCGGGGTTCAGGTCACTGTAGCTTCAGTTCCAGCGGGTGTGTCTTGCGCCTCGCTCTGCCTGGCTTCTCTTTGCTCCGCTTCATGTCTTCTCCTCCCAGCTGCTGCTGTCCGCTGGATCGGAGAAGACGGAGTTAAGCGATATCGTCCTTGCTCAGCTGCTCATCAACTGGCGCGCACAACAGACAAGCCGAAGCCGGTTGTGGAGTGAGAAGTACGGCGGCGCAAGCAGCGCCTATGATGCGCGTAAGGGTTTTCATGGCGCGCGCAGGAACTCTCAGCAGCAGAGTTCTCCCTGCTTCTAAAACCGCGGCCGGATCGCGCCCGGATGGGCGCTCCCGGTTGAAGGCCAAGCGCGCCAGAAAGTTCGCGACGAAGTAGCGGCTCATCGGATGCCCTCCCTCCGGGAGCTGCCGGACAGAACGTTGTAGGAGAGCGCGTGCCGTAGTCGGACGGGGCTGGTCCGACGAAGCTCGGCAAGCGTTCCCCTACGTACAGACGGCGCATTACGCTAACCGTCGGGTCGCTCGTCAAGAGGCCAGAAAGCTGGCTGCCCAGACCAGCAATTGAGCCTCCGCGGATTTCCAATCGGAGAATCGATTGGTAGCCCTGGGTTGAGACCTTGGCTGGAGGAGCGGGAGGGAGTCGACTGGCGGACGATCTCGGCCGCCCAATCAGTCAAACATTGAGCACAACGGAAACGAATGCGGGCCATTCCTCGGAGGCGAGAGGGCGATGCAGCCGGACATCGCTACCGCCGCACACGAACCGCCTCGGAGCTCGCGCACGACGCCAGCCTGTCGAAGAGGCCGGGGTGTCGTGCTGGACACCTCTCGCCAGGGTTACGTCAGATAAGCGGGAGATCCGTCAACTCGCCTGAAGCGTCCCAGTCAGCAGACGAAGCTTCGACTTGCGCAGTCTGGGGGAGTTCCCGCGGTGTTGTGCGCGCCAGTTGATGAGCAGCTGAGCGAGGTCGATATCGCTTAACTCCGCCTTCTCCGATCCAGCGGACAGCAGCAGCTGGGAGGAGAAGACATGAAGCGGAGCAAAGAGAAGCAGAGCGGAGCCAGGCGGTAAACGTGCTCTTGCATCGCGCATGGCATCCCTGGAATGAACATCGCCATTAGAATCCGAACCTCGTTAGAAGACTATGCTCTTGGGGACACCACGGGGGAGATCATACACAATTTGGTTTCCCAACACGGCCTGAGGCCTGATCGCAGAGTTGGCAGGGCGAGTTGCGTATGGTGTCCCCGAATCTCGAGGACGGAAGCGACCTGGCGGCTTGGGCCCGCACCCTGCGCTATTGACTCTCGCCCGCGGCGAGCTGCCCACGGATGCGGGGAAGGTCGGTCGGATCGGCAAAGGCCTGCGCCTCGTGGAAAGCGAACGTCAGCCGGCCGTGGCGTTCGAGGAAGCGCAGGTATTGCGAGAGAGCGTCGGGATCGCGGTAGCCGCAGCCGAAGGCACTGGTCCAGGTGGCGATCGCTTCCGCAGAGCGGCCCAGGTCGGCGAGGAGCTGGGCCGCCTCGGCTCGCAGCGGGGAGGCGCAGGGAGCGCCGTGCAGGCGGGCGGCGATCCGCCGGAACGCCTCGTCGCGGCGGCCGGCCTGCTTGAGGAGCCGCACCTCGTCGAGCAGGTGCCCAGGCTCTCCCGGCGCGAGCGCGCCTGCCTCGGCGAAGTACGCGGCGCTCTCCGCCGCGCGCCCCGAAGCGCGCAGCCGCTGCGCCACCTCGACGAAGAACCGGGCCGCCACGTCCTTGCGCTGCACCTCGTCGGGCCGCAGGCGCTGCCCAGGTCCCGTGGCGAGCTTCTCCAGCGGCTCGGCGCATTCGTTCTCGGGCTGCTCGAGCGGGCGCCATTCAGCCGCGACCAGCGCCGCTTCTTCGCCTTCGAGCGTCCAGAAGAGGTACCGCATGAAACGGCCGTCGACCTTGCGCTGCGAGGGCAGCTCGAACCCGCTCCAGGATCCGACGCGCACCGGGCGGCGGGGGAGGTCCTCCCCGTTGCGCACGTCGAGGAGCGACAGCAGCGCGGGGACCGCTACGTCGAGGGGCGGACGGTGGCCCAGCAGCGGCACTGCCACGACCACGAGCGAGCCGTCCCCGCACCTCGCCCCGTACTCCGCCGCCGGCACGCTCTCCTGGACCGCGCCCCACTCCATCCAGGGCATGCCCAGGTCGATGGACCAGCCCAGGTCCTTCGACGCGTACTGCTTGACGGGGCGCCGCACCGGCGCGATCCGCGCTGCCGGATCGATCACCTCGAAGCCGGCGTAGACCGCGCTCGCTTCGTCGTGCAGCGCCTTGCGGTCCTGCGCCATGCCCCAGGCGAGCAGCTGGTAGAGCCAGCCGTTGCGGGCGACGATCCAGTTCTCGTAGACCACCTTGGTCCCCAGCACCGTCGCGGCGGCCACCGCCCGCGTCCCGGAAAGGCCGTGCAGCACGAGCGGCCCGGACGACAGATCGACGGGGCCGGACGCCTGCGCCTCGAGCTGCCGCTTCCATGAAGCGACCGCGGCGTCCACCGCGACCTCGCCGCCGGGCCGGCTGACGTAGACCAGGAACGAGAGGTCGGGGCGGGAGCGCGCGTAGGCGAGCTTCGCGATGGGATCGATGCGGTCCGGGTCCTGCCGCGTCCACGCGGGACCGGGAGGGCGGAATCGGAAGTTGTACTCGGGCTTCTCGTCCGCAGGTCCCGAGGGCGATTTCGTCTGGGCGGGTGCCTTTCCCCGCGAACACGCCGCGGACGCGACGGCCAGAAAGGCCGCGATAGCGGCGGCGCGAAATGGAAGCACTCTCTCCCTCCACTGCCCTGCGTATCAGCGGCGCGGGCGGACTGGAAGAAAGCGGAAGTGGGACGGCAGGAGAGCGAGGCGCACACCGCGGTCAATCGCTGATCTTCACCCCCACCCTGGGGCAATCCGCGGCGACGACGCAGCGCGAGCAGTGCGGCTTGCGGGCGATGCAGGTGCGGCGTCCGTGCCAGATGAAGAGCTGGTGCGCCCTGCCCCAACTCGCGGGGGGGAGCAGCCCCGAGAGCTCCGCCTCCACCTTGTCGGGGTCCTCCTGCCGGGTCAGCCCCAGCCGGCGCGAGACGCGGCCGACGTGCGTATCGACGGGAAACGCAGGCGTGCCGAAGGCATGGTTCACCACCACGCCGGCCGTCTTCCATCCGACGCCCGGGAGCCCGTACAGCTCCTCCCGCGTGCGGGGCAGCTTGCCTTGGTACTCGCGCGCGATGCGCTGCATGGCGGCGTGCAGGTTCCGCGCCTTGCCCCGGTAGAGGCCGATGCGCCGGATCGCCTTCTCCAGCTCCGGCACGCTGGCGCGCGCGTAGTCCTCCGCGGTGCGGTATTTCGCGAACAGCTCTGGAGTCACCGTGTTCACCACCGCGTCGGTGGCCTGCGCGGAGAGCATCACGGCGACCAGCAACTGCAGCTCGTTTTCGTATTCCAGCGCGATGCGCGTTTCCGGCATGGCCGCGTCCAACTTCTTGACGATGCGGCGGGCCCGCGCGCTTTTCGCTTCCCTCGATTCACGAGGCATGCTTTCACACTACCGCATGGACGTCCTGGACCTGCGCAGCGACACCGTCACCCGGCCGACGCCCGGCATGCGCAAGGCGATGGCGGACGCCGAAGTGGGCGACGACGTGTACGGCGAGGACCCGACCGTCAACCGCCTGCAGGACCGCGTCGCCGCACTGCTGGGCAAGGAATGCGCGCTGTGGGTCCCGACCGGGACCATGGCGAACCAGATCGCGGTCGGGTCGCTGGTCTCGCACGGCGACGAGATCGTCTGCGAGCGCGGCAGCCACATCGTGAACTACGAGGGAGCCGCGGCGCCGGCGCTGTGGGGAGCACAGGTGCTGGTGATCGACGGGCCGCGCGGGATCTTCGACGCGGACTCCCTGCGCGCGGTGCTGCGCAGGTCCACCGACGTCCACGCGCCGCTGCAGAAGGCGGTGGCGATGGAGAACACGCACAACCGCGGCGGCGGCTCGGTGTGGCCGATCGCGACGATGCGGGCCGTCCGGGAAACGGCGCGCGAGGCGGGCCTTTTCGTGCATCTAGACGGAGCCCGGCTCTGGAATGCTCACGTCGCTTCCGGGGTGAAGCTCTCCGAGTACGCCGCCTGCGCGGACACCGTGAGCGTCGCGCTGAGCAAGGGACTGGGCGCCCCCGCTGGATCGCTGGTGGCGACTACCCGCGCCCGCCTGCCGCTGCTGCAGCGGCTCCGCAAGCGCCTGGGAGGCGGAATGCGCCAGGTGGGCATCCTCGCCGCGGCCGGCGTCTACGCGCTCGACCACCACCTGCAGAGGCTCGACGAGGACCACCGCTGCGCCAAGGCGATCGCCGAAGGAGTGCAGGGCATCCGGGGACTGCGCTGCGCGATGCCCGAGACGAATCTCCTGTTCGTCGACGTCGATCTCTCGATGGGCGCCGTCGCCTTCGCCGCCTCGTGCAAGACCGAAGGCCTGCTCTGCAACGCGGAGGGTGGGAAGAACCGCGTCCGCCTCGTCACCCACCTCGACGTACCTCTCGCGCGCGCCGGCGAGGCGATCGCGCGCCTGAAACGGGCCGCCGCGCGCTGATCGCTTTACACTGGCCGCGATGTCCGAAGCGCTCGCCGAGCATCCTGCTCCGCCTCCGCCGCGCTTCGTCGTGGACCTCGACACTCTCATCCGGGCCCGGTACCCGCTCATCTACCTGGTGAGCTGGGAGGAGCAGCGGCTCGACGGCATCCTGCAAGACCTGGCCACGCAGCATGGGAAGGTCCTGTTCTCCTGGTCGGTCACCCGCGGCCTGCGCCGCGTCGGCGGAGCGCGCGCGGTCGCGCAGCTCGACCCGCAGAAGAGCCCGGTGGAGATGCTCGGCACCCTGGCCAAGCTGGGCGAGCCGTCGCTGGTGGTGCTGAAGGACTTCCACCCTCTGCTGAGCGATCCGCAGGTCGTCCGCGCGCTCCGCGAGCTGGCGCAAGATCTAAAATCCACCTACACCACCGTCATCCTGCTCTCTCCCGTCCTGCAGATCCCGGTCGAGCTGGAGAAGGAGATCTCCGTTCTCGACGTGCCGCTCCCGGGTTTCCGCGACCTGTACCAGCTGCTGCGCGAGATCGTGCTGGTGGTGCGGCAGGGCAACCGGGCCACCGTGAACCTGTCGCGCGAGCAGGCCGAGCAGCTGATCAAGGCGGCGCAGGGGCTGACCCTTTCGGAGGCGGAGAACGCCTTCGCCAAGGCGATCGCGACGGACGGCAGCCTGGGCGGGCAGGACATCCGGCTGGTGCTGGACGAGAAGCGGCAGGTGATCCGGAAGAGCGGCCTGCTCGAGTTCGTCGCCGTGGAGGAGGACCTCGGCAACGTCGGCGGCGTCGACGCGCTCAAGCAATGGCTGGGGAACCGCGCCGTGGCCTTCGGCGAGCCCGCGCGCAAGTTCGGGCTGCCCGCGCCGAAGGGGCTCCTCCTGCTCGGCGTGCAGGGGTGCGGAAAGAGCCTCACCGCCAAGGCGATCGCCAACCAGTGGGCGCTGCCGCTCTTGCGCCTCGACATGGGGCGGATCTTCTCCAACTTCATCGGCAGCTCCGAGGAGAACCTGCGCAAGGCGATCCGGGTGGCGGAGAGCGTCGCACCCGCCGTCCTCTGGGTGGACGAGATCGAGAAAGGGCTGTCGGGGACCGCGTCCTCCGGCCAGGTGGACGGCGGGGTCACCGCGCGGGTCTTCGGGGCGATGCTGACGTGGCTGCAGGAGAAGACGGCCCCGGTGTTCGTGGTGGCGACCGCCAACAAGATCGAGGCGCTCCCGCCGGAGCTGCTCCGCAAGGGCCGCTTCGACGAGATCTTCTTCATCGACCTGCCCGCCGGCGCCGAGCGGCAGGAGATCTGGTCGATCCACCTCGCGCGCCGCAAGCGCGACCCTGCCCGGTACGACCTGGCGGAGCTGGCCCGGATCTCGGAGACGTACAGCGGCAGCGAGATCGAGCAGGCGGTCATCTCGGCCCTCCACTTCGCGTTCGCGGAGGGAGTGGAGCTGGAGCAGAAGCACCTGGTGCGGGCGGTGCAGGAGACGATCCCGCTGTCCACCACGATGGGCGAGGACATCGCGCGGCAGCGCGAGTGGGCCAAGACCCGGGCGCGGCCGGCCTCGGGGCCGGTGAAGCCGCCCAAGGTCGCTTGATGGCGGACCGGTTCAGCAGGTTCCTGAAGCTGGAGCGCCCGCACCAGCGCGGGGAGCAGCAGACTCCGGTCGCCAACGCGGAGCGCTTCGCCCACGAGGAGGGCCGCGCGCCCGGGAGCGGCCTGACCACCGACGAGGAGCCCGCGGACGCGCAGCCCTTCCTGCGCTGCGCGCAGTGCGAGATGGACAACACCCGGTTCGCCCAGCGCTGCTCGAACTGCGGCGCGGCGCTGCTCACGCCCGAGCAGGAGCTGTACAACAGGCAACTCTGGCAGAAGAGGCGCGCCGAGGCGGCCGCCGAGGAGGAGGCGCTGCGGAAGATGCATCAGCCCGCGGGCCCGGCGGATCCCGAGCAGATCCGCCAGCAGCTTCGGGCCGCCGCCGATCGCCAGCCGTCCCAGGAGCGGCTGCATGCGCAGGACCCGCGCTACGCGCTCGGCGAGGTCCTCGCCCGCGAGGTGGGAGAGCGCGAGGAGGCGCGCCTCGGCTGGATGAATGCCTCTTCGGGCGTCCCCTTCGGGATCCGTGCCGTGGCGGCGATGTCTTCGCGCTGGCGCTGGCGCGCGGGCTGCGCCGCCGCGCTGTGGCTGGGCGGCACCGGGCTTGCCGCCTTGCGCACGCACCATCCGGTGCCGATGTGGCTGTTCTTCGGATCGGCGGCGGTGCTGCTGGCCCTCTTCACGCCCGCGCGGCGCCGCCGGTACTGGTGGTCGAGCGGTTGGTGGTAGGCATCCTCTGGCCGCGCTGGCTGTTCCTGCGCGCGCTGGGACTCATCTTCTTCTCCGCGTTCTTCTCCCTCCACGGGCAGATCGACGGGCTCAACGGGCCGAACGGCTTGTTGCCCGCGGGCGAGTACCTGCACGCAGTCGCGGGGGCGATGCCGCGCTGGGAGGCGATCTGGGCGGTGCCGACATTGCTCTGGCTGGGGAACGGCACCCTCGCGCTCGAGGCGCTGATCTGGTGCGGCCTCGCCTCCTCCATCCTGCTCACGGCGAACGTCTGGCCTCGTCTCACCTGCGCGCTCTGCACGCTCTTCTTCTTGAGCTTCGTCAGCGCCGCCCAGGACTTCTCCAGCTACCAGTCCGACGGCATGTTGCTCGAGGCTGGATTCATCTCGACGTTCTTCGCGCCGGCCGGGCCGCGGCCGGGCCTGGGCGAGCGCGATCCACCCAGCCGGTTGAGCTGGTTCCTGCTCGTCTGGGAATGGCTGCGCATCTACTTCGAGTCGGGTGTGGTCAAGCTCCTGAGCGGCGATCCGCAGTGGCGCGCGCTGACCGCCCTCGATCACTACTACGAGAACCTGCCGCTCCCGAGCTGGACCGGCTGGTACGTGCAACAGCTCCTGCCGCTCTGGTTCCACCATGCTTGTGTCGTGGTGGTGTTCGCCTTCGAGCTTCTGCTGGTGTGGATGGCGCTCCTCCCTCGGCCGTTCCGGCTCGTCTGCTTCTTCCTCGTGACCCCGTTCCAGGCGGCCATCATCCTCACCGCCAATTACGCTTTCCTGAACTACATCGTGCTCGTGCTCGGCGTCCTGCTCCTCGACGATGCGTTTCTGGCGCGCGCCGGGCTGCGCGTTCCGACGGCCGAGGCAATACCCGTGCGGAAGTGGTGGCGTGCGCTGGAGCGGACGGCGCTCGTCTGGATCCTGGTCGCCACCATGGCGCTCGCTCCGGGCATCGCCGGCTGGCTTCCCCGGCCGTTCCTCTGGCCTGCCATCGCGCTCGAGCCGCTGCGGATCGCAAACCGCTACGGCCTCTTCGCCGTCATGACGGAGAACCGGTACGAGATCGAGTTCCAGGGCTCGCCGGACGGTGAGACGTGGACGCCGTATCCGTTCCGCTTCAAGCCCCAGGACGTGGATGTCGCGCCGGGGATCTACGCGCCGTACCAGCCGCGGTTCGAGTGGAACCTCTGGTTCGCGTCGTTGGGCGCCTGGACCCAGTACTCCTGGGTGGTGAACTGCGAGGCCCGGCTGCTCCAGGGCGAGCCATCGGTTCTCCGCCTCTTCGCGAACGATCCGTTCCATGGAACGCCGCCGCGGCGAGTGCGCGCCGTCGTCTGGCAATACTGGTTCACGACGCGCGCGGAGAAGCGCGCGACCGGCGCTTGGTGGAAGCGCGAGCTTCGCGGGGACTACGCGCCTGCCCTGGAGCGCACTGCCGGCGGCGTCATCCGAGTCGCACCTTGAATCACCTGGTAGGCAGTTCCATCGGGCCACCTTTCCCTCCACGACCCTAGACCGATCGCGCGCGCCTTTTCTGGCGAGCGGCAGTGCGCAAGGCGATCCTTCGGTGCCGGCGGCGGCCGCCGCCAGGAAAGGTCCACGGCAATGACTCGCACTCGCAGCGCGGCAGCCGGGCTCGCAGCCGCACTCTTTCTCACCGGCGCCTCGGGACTCGTCTACCAGGTCCTCTGGAGCCGCTACCTGGGCCTGCTACTCGGCAGCTCGGCAGTCGCCATCGTGGTGGTGCTGGCGGCTTTCATGGGTGGCCTCGCCATCGGCAGCTGGGGGTTCGGCCGGCTGGCCGATCGCCCCATCCAACGCCTCGCGCTCTACGGCTGGCTGGAGCTGTCCATCGGTCTGTATTGCGGCCTGTATCCGCACCTCCAGGCGGCGCTCTCCGGGCCCTATCTGCGGCTCGTCTCTCCTCTCTTTCTCGCCCATCCCGCTGCCTTCACCGCCGCTCGGCTCCTGTTCGCGGCGCTCCTCCTTCTTCCGCCGACCATTCTCATGGGGGGAACGCTCCCGGCTGCCAGCCGCTTCCTGCTCGGCCTCATGCCCGGCGTGCGGCGCGCGGTGGGCCGGCTCTATTTCGTGAACAGCGCCGGCGCCGTTTGCGGGACGCTGCTCGCGGGATTCTGGCTCATTCCCTCGTTGGGGCTGGACTTGTCGATGAGCGTCGCCGCCGCGGTGAACGTCGGGGTCGGCCTTGCCGCCCTCGCGCTGCGCCGCCACTTCGCCGAGGACGCGGGCGCCGTTCCCGCGAGCGATCCCGCCGAGCAGCCGCTCTCCGCGCGCACCGCGGCCCTGGCCACTTCGGCGGTGGCCGTCTCCGGATTCGCCGCGCTCGCGCTGGAAGTGGCCTGGACGCGGCTGCTCGCGCTGTCGATGGGCGGCTCGACCTATGCCTTCACCACCATGCTGGCGACCTTCATCCTGGGAGTCGCACTGGGCAGCCGGCTGATCGCCTCGCGCCGGTTCTCGGGCCGCGATCCGGTCCTTCTGCTGGCCGGATGCCTGGTGGCCGTCGCGGTCACCCTCGCTCTCTCGATGTCCTTCGGGGAGAGGCTGCCCTTCGCCTTCCTGGCGGTGCGCGAGATCATCCGCGCTTCACCGCGGGGATACGTCCTCTACCAGGTCGCCTCCTTCCTGCTGTGCCTGGCGGTGATGATCGTTCCCACCACGGCGATGGGGGCGACGCTGCCGCTCGCCTCCCGGATCGCCGCCCGCAGCGCCAGCGCGCTGGGGAGCCGCATCGGGCTCACCTACGCCGCCAACACCTTTGGGACGCTGCTCGGCGCGTTGCTTGCCGGTCTCGTCTTCCTCCCACGCTTTGGGCTGCAGGGGACGATGCGGCTGATCGTGGTCCTTTACGTGGTCGCGGGCGCCGTGGCACTCCTCGGTTCCGAACATCTGCGCAGGCGGTCCGCCACGGCAATCGCGGCCGCGGCGGTCGCTGCCGCCGCGTGGACACTGGCGGCGCCAGCCTGGCGGCCGCAGCTGGTCGCGTCGGGGGCGTTCCGCGCCCGAGCCGTGGACCCCGAGTACGCCGAGTTCGAGCGGCACGCGATGCAAGCGGACAAGCTCGTCTTCAACGCCGACGGCCCGCACGCGACGGTGACGGTGGTGGAGGGCGAGGGCCGGCGCACCCTGCGCGTCAACGGCAAGGCCGACGCCTCGACCGGGCCGGACATGCGCACGCAGATCCTCGCCGGGCATCTGCCGGCGCTTCTCTCGCCCCGGCCGGCGCAGCGGGCGCTGGTCATCGGGGTGGGAAGCGGCACCTCGGTGGGAATGATGGCGATGCACCCTGGCATCGCCGTCGATGCCGTCGAAATCGAGCCCCAGGTGGTCCGCGCCGCCCACGACTGGTTCAAGGACTGGAACGGCGGCGCCCTCGATCGCCCCAACGTCCACGTGCACGTCGAGGACGCGAAGACGTTCCTCCTCCTCTCCAGGGAGCCCTACGACCTGATCGCCAGCGAGCCCTCGAATCCGTGGCTCGCCGGAATCGGCGGTCTGTTCACCGAGGACTTCTTCCAGCTCGCCCGCACGCGCCTGCGCCCGGGCGGCCTGATGGCGCAGTGGTTCCACACCTACGAGATGGGCGACGACAACGCGCAGCTGGTGCTGCGCACGTTCCGGAAAGTGTTTCCGCACACCACGGTATGGCAGACGCTCGGCTACGATTTGCTCCTGATCGGCAGCGACCGCCCGCTGCGCCTCGATGCCGCCGAGCTGGAGAAGCGGATGTCGGTGCCGGAGGTGCGCGAGAGCCTGGCGCGGCTGGCCATCCAGGACCCGCCGACGCTGCTTTCGTACCAGATGCTCTCCGAGAGCTCGGCGGCGCTCGCCGCCGGGGAAGGCCCGCTGAACAGCGACCAGTTTCCCGCGCTCGAGTTCAGCGCCCCGCGCGACTTCTTCTTGAGCTCCAGCTCCCACATCTTCAGCAACCTCGACGAGCGGGCCCAGCTCGGGAACAAGAAGCTCCTGCTCGGCCAGTACCTCGCTGCTCGCCCGCTCGATCGGGCGCGGGCCATGGCGATGGCCGAGGCGCTCGCCTGGACCCAGGTCCTGAGCGAGCCGCTCCTTCGCGCTGCTCACGCGATGGACCGCGGCGACCCGCGCGCGGCAATGGCGCTCGCGCGGCTTCTCCTCCAGCAGCGGCAGCCGCTCGAGGCGCGCGCCGTCCTGGCGGGCGCGCCCGAACGTGCCGACGCGGGGATGCTCCGCTTCCGCCTGGAGCTCGAGCTGGTCGCTTGCGGCGCCATGAGGTCCGCGTTCGTGCCGCGCGCCGACTGCGACGGCGCGATCTCGCTGGCCCGCCGGCTGCTGGCGTTGCCGGACGTTCCGCCCGCGGACCGCAGAGGCGACCTGGCCAATCTGGCCAAGGCCCAGCTGTGGGCGGGACGCGCGGCGGACGCGGCAGCCACCTATGAGAAGGTGTTGAAGGACGAGACTGCCGCACCGAAACAGCGAGCCGGGTGGCTCGCGGCCGAGGCCGCGGCGCTGATGGCGGCCGGCGACGCGCAGCGGGCGGAGTCGCGGGCGCGAGAGGCGCTCGCCCTGGAACCGCGGCAGGAAACGGCGAAGCGGCTTCTTGCGGAGCTCGGCGATCGCTGACCAGACTTAAGATAAAAAAAAATTAATTTTTTTCTTGGGGCGTCTCGTTTCGAGACCACCTCTCGCTTTCGGACGGGTCCGCCGGGCCGCCTTCGCTCGATGCACGCGCGGCACGCGGCTCGCAAGGACGCGCGCGAGTGCCTGCCACGCTCCATTGCGCCGCGCTGCTCGGCGCGACGGCCCTTCCCGCCTCGGTGCAGGTCGATCTGGCGCTCGGGCTGCCCGGGTTCTTCCTGGTGGGGCTGCCCGACGCGGCCTGCATCGACGCCAAGGTCCGGGTCGCCACCGCCGTCCGCAACGGCGGCTGGGAGCTGCCGCACAAGCGCATCACCGTGAACCTGGCGCCAGGGGACTTGCGGAAGGAAGGCGCGGGGTTCGACCTGGCCATCGCGCTCGGCGTGCTGGAAGCGTCGGGGCTAGTCGCCCCGTCCTCCGGAACCACGCTCGCCGTAGGAGAGCTGTCGCTCTCCGGCGACGTGCTCCCGGTGCGCGGCGTCCTCCCCATCGCACTGCTCGCGCGCAAGCTGGGCGCCGACCGGGTCATCGTCCCGGCGCAGAACGGCGCCGAGGCCGCGTTGGTGCAGGACCTGCAGGTCCACGCCGTGCGCACCCTTGTCGAGGCGGCGCAGGTCATCTCCGGCGAGCTCTCGCTGCCGCCGTCGCCGGCTTTGCCGCAGGCCAGCGAGGAGGCGGGGCTCGACCTCTCCGACGTGCGCGGGCAGGACAGCTGCAAGCGCGCGCTGGAGATCGCCGCCGCGGGCGGGCACAGCGCGCTGCTCGTCGGTCCGCCGGGCGCCGGCAAGACGATGCTGGCCAGACGCATGCCTGGGCTGCTGCCGGCGCCCACGTTCGAGGAAGCCCTGGAGGCCACCTCCGTCTGGTCCGTGGCGGGCCGGCTGCGGTCGGGGCAGGGGCTCCTGACCGAGAGGCCGTTCCGCGCGCCGCACCACACCATCTCGGTGGCGGGGCTCGTCGGAGGTGGATCTCCGCCTCGGCCGGGCGAAGTCTCGCTCGCACATCATGGGATCTTATTCTTGGACGAGCTCCCCGAATTCGGCCGCGCCGCGCTGGAAGCGCTGCGGCAGCCGCTCGAGGACGGTGAGGTGGCGGTGGTCCGCGCGCGGGGGGCGGCCCTCCTGCCCTCGCGGTTCATGCTGATCGCGGCGATGAACCCCTGCCCGTGCGGGTACGAGGGCCAGCCGCGCTGCCAGTGCCGCATCCCGACCAAGCAGATCTACCGGCGGCGGGTGTCGGGCCCCATCCTCGACAGGATCGACATGCACGTCGAGGCCAGCGCGCTCAAGCCGGCGGAGCTGGCCGGGATGCCTGCTGGGGACAACTCCGCAAAGGTGCGGGAGCGGGTGGAGAAAGCCCGCGCGCTGCAACTGCGGCGCTTCCGCGAGATCCCGGGCGTCTACGCAAACGCGCAGCTACGCGGGCGGACGCTCAGGGAGCTGTGCCGGCCGTCGAGCGAAGCGCGCTCCGCGCTGACCGCGGCGATGGACAGCCTGCAGCTGTCGGCGCGCGCCCACGATCGGGTGCTGAAGCTCGCCCGCACCATCGCCGACCTCGACGAGCACCCGGGCATCGAGGCCAAGCACGTGCTGGAGGCCGTCCAGTACCGCTGCCTGGATCGCCCGGTCCAGGGCCGCGAGGGGCCGGCGCTTCCCGCCCTCCATCTCGCGCGCGAGGCCGCGCTGCAATCAGCTTCCCCGGGCGCGTCGTCCGGGGCCAGTCCGGAGGGAACGTGAGCAAGATCACCGAGAAGTTCAAGGCCGTCGCCGCCGCCATCGGCGCCATCGAGAAGCAGTTCGGCAAGGGCGCCATCATGCGCCTGGGCGAGGACGACCGCGCCGCACAGCCGATCTCGGTGATCGAGAGCGGCTCTTTGGGGCTCGACATCGCGCTGGGATGCGGCGGGTATCCACGCGGCCGTGTCATCGAGGTCTACGGCCCGGAGTCGAGCGGCAAGACCACGCTGACGCTGCACGCCATCGCACAGGTGCAGGCGCAGGGCGGGTGCGCCGCCTTCATCGACGCGGAGCACGCGCTCGACGTGGGCTACGCGAAGAAGCTCGGGGTGAAGATCGAGGAGCTGCTCATCTCGCAGCCCGACACGGGAGAGCAAGCTCTCGAAATTACGGAGACCCTGGTTCGCAGCGGCGCGGTCGACGTGGTGGTCATCGACTCGGTCGCAGCGCTGGTACCCAAGGCGGAGATCGAGGGCGAGATGGGCGATCAGCACATGGGCCTCCAGGCGCGGCTCATGTCGCAAGCGCTGCGCAAGCTCACCGCGGTGGTGAGCCGCAACGGGGCGACGGTGGTCTTCATCAACCAGATCCGCATGAAGATCGGCGTCGTCTTCGGCTCGCCGGAGACCACCACCGGAGGGAACGCCCTGAAGTTCTATTCCTCGTTGCGCCTGGACATCCGCCGCATCGGCGCGATCAAGGAAGGCGATCAGGTGATCGGCTCGCGCACGCGGGTGAAGGTGGTGAAGAACAAGCTCGCCCCGCCCTTCCGCGAGGCGGAATTCGACATCCTCTACGGCGTGGGCATCTCCCGACCACACGAATTGCTCGACCTCGCCTGCGAGCGCGGCCTGGTGGAGAAGAGCGGCGCCTGGTTCACCCTCGGAGGGGAGCGATTCGGGCCTGGCCGGGAGAAGGCGGCCGAGGCGCTGAAGCAGAATGCCGAGCTCGCCGCCGGGCTGGCGCGGGCGGTGCGCGACGCGGCGGGGGCAGCGGCGGCGGGGGCGGCGGCGCCCGCGGCCCCGCTCGAAGCGGTTGCGTAGGACGCGATGTGGAGTGCGCCGCCGAGGTTGGGGGCGGGGGTGGGGGACGGCGGCGTGCAGGGGAGCGGGGGCGGGCGGGGCTTGCCCCCGCTCCTCGAAGTGATGGACGGAAACGGGCGATCCTGCCCGCCGCGGGCGCGGGCGCGGCGGCCCCGGCTGCGCGAGTCGGTGGTGCTGCTGCGCCTGGAAGATGCGTGCGAGCACGGGCTCGCCTTCATCCAGGTGGAGGTGTGGCGAAAGTCACGGCCGGTTGAACACCGCCGCGCCCCAGGCATTCACCGCCACGCCGACCGCGGCGAGCAGCCAGAACAGGCCGTCCAGGACGCGTCCGGAGAGGGACAGCAGCACGATCAGATAGGGCGTGTAGTCGAGAGAGAAGCGGAAGCCGAACTGCTGCCATCCGTTGTTCTGGTAGAAGAACCCAGGCAGCGCCACGGCGGCGACCGTGATCCACAGCGGCCGCCACAGCCGCGGACGCTCTCGCGGAAAGAGGAGCAGCGCGAAGAGCGGCGTGGTCACGAACAGGCTCATCCCGTTCGGGTCGTAGCCGAGCCGGAATGGCTCGAGGTCGACCTCTGGCAGCAGCAAGAAGGCCGACCGGACGTTGCGCGCCAGGTAGTGGAAGCTGAAGAGCCCGTACGCACGGATGTCCGGGTTGACGCGGTTCGCGTACAGGTGCGAATGGCCGAATTCAGCCGGGTTGCCGAACCTGGCCTGATTCATCCAGGCCATCGGGACGGCGAGGACGGCGATCGGCAACGCGAAGAGAGCGAGGCGTTCGAACGCCTGCTTGCGGCGCTGCGGATCGCCGAGCGCCGCGCGCAGATTCACCCGGTCGAGCGCGCCGCCGGCCGCGATCGCCTCGAGCAGGAAGAAGACGGCGGAGAAGGCGATCGGGGTGCGGCACAGGGCGCCGCAAGCGAGCGCCGTCCCGGCCAGCACTGGATGCTTCGCCCGCAGCGCCGCGTGCAAGTAGAGCAGCGTGAAGCTGACGCCGACCACCTCCGCGGTGAACCAGACTTCGCCCCGGATGGAGCAAGACCAGGCCAGCGTGCCGAACCCGAAGACCAGCGCCAGCACGGCGTGGTCCCACTCGGAGCGCGTCCCACCCTCCACTTCCTGGATGCGCCGCAGGAGCCGGTACAGCAGCGCGACGTTGGCCGCCGCGAACGGCAGGGTGAACGCCACGTCGTTGAACGCCAGGCCCGCCAGCGCGACGAAGGGCATCATCAGCACGGCCGGAAAGGGCGGGAAGGACACGTACCAGCGGCCCCGCTCGAACACCCAGTCGTTCAGGTTCGGCGGGCGGGCGGTGAGGCTCAGCTGCCCGTGGAGGAACGCGTCGGCCTGGTAAACGAAGTGCGGCGCGTACGACTGCCGGGCGAGGAGGCTCCCGCTGGAGAGCGCGTAGGCAAAGAGCGAGAGCCCGAAGAGCAGCAGGTCCACCCGGTGCGCGCTGGCCCAGGCGCGCCAGCCGCCCTGGCTCACGCCTTCCCCGGGGAAGCGCCTTGACCCACTTCCCAGAAGTGGCGCGGGAGAGGGGGCGCGCCGAGCGCCTCGCGGACGAGCTGGAGCGCGCCGTACGCCGCCAGCGTCCGCACCTGGCCGCGATCGCCGCGGAAGTGGGAGTGCTTGCTGCGGGTCCCGCCGGGGCCGGCCAGCGCCAGCCACACCGTCCCGACCGGCTTCTCGGGAGTCCCCCCGTCCGGCCCGGCGATCCCGGTGATCGCGGGCGACCAGGTCGCGCCGGAGGCGCGGCGCGCTCCCTCGGCCATCGCGCGGGCGACCTGCTCGCTGACGGCGCCGTGCTGCCGGAGCAGCTCGTCGGGGACGCCCAGCGCGCTCTGCTTCAGCTCGTTGGAGTAGACGACGAACGCGCCCTTGGTCCAGCGCGAGCTGCCGGGCACCTCGGTCAGGAGCTGGGTGGCGAGCCCGCCGGTGCAGCTCTCGGCGCAGCAGATGTCCTGCCCGCGCTCGGCGAGCGCTTCTCCGACCGACTGCGCGAAGGTGACTCCGTCGGCTCCGTAGACGAAGCCGGACAGCACCTCGCGGCATTTCGCCTCGACGGCGTCCAGCGCGCGGGCGGCCGCCGCGTCGTCTGGGGCCAGCGCGGCGAGCGAGAGGTGGTTCTCCGGGAACTTCGTGCGGAACCCGAAGCGCACCTCGGGGTGGGCGGCGCGGATGGGGTCGACCATCTCGTCGAGGCGGCTCTCCGTGACGCCGTAGCACTGCAGGATCCGCGTGCGCAGCGCGGCGTTCCCGGTGGCCCGGGCGAGCCGCGGCAGGATCAGCTCGTTCAAGATGCGCTGGTACTCGCGGGGCACGCCCGGCAGGAAGAAGAAGGTGCAGCGATCGATGCGCAGCGCGAAGGCGGGCGCGCTGCCATCCGGATTCCCCAGCATCTCCGCGCCCTCGGGCAGGAAGGCCTGGCGCTCGTTGTTCTTGGGCATCGGCTCGCGCCGGCGCGCGGCCCACCGCTCCCGCAGCCGCTGCAGCCATCCTTCGTCGAGCCGCAGCCCGACGCCGGCCGCCTGCGCGGCGCATTCCACGGTCAGGTCGTCGGAAGTGGGTCCCAGCCCGCCCGACACGATGCAGAAGTCCGCCCGGACGCTGGCCTCGAGGAGCGCGCGGCGGATGTCCTCGCCGCGATCTCCCACCACCACAGTGCGCCGGAGCGAAAGGCCCAGCGGGTACAGGCGCGCGGCCGTCCAGGCGGTGTTGGTGTCCGCGATCGTGCCGCGCATCACCTCGTCGCCCGTGACGACGAACTCCACGATCGGAGGAACGGTCATGTCCACCCCAGGCGCGAGGCCGCCAGCTGGACCAGCCAGGTCCCGGCCCAGGCCCACACGCCGGCCGCCAGGTCGTCCAGCACGACTCCGAAGCCGTTCTTCCAGCGCGGATCGCGGTCGAAGAAGCGGGCAGGAGGTGGCTTGACCACGTCGAAGAGGCGGAACAGCACGAAGCCGGCCAGCGCCGGGAGGATGCCGCGGGGGAGGAATGACATGGTCACCAGATAACCAGCCACTTCGTCGATGACGATGTGCCCGGAGTCCGCCACGCCGTAGTAACGCCCCGCCCGCTCCGCGGCGGCGATTCCAGTCAGCGCGACGGCAGCGGTGGCGAGCAGGTAGAAGGGCCACGAGAGGTGCGAGAGCAGCCACCAGAGCGGGACGGCGGCCGCGGTCCCGGCGGTGCCGGGAGCGAAAGGAGCATAGCCCGCCCCGAAGAACGTCGCCCAGGTCAGCGCGAGCAGCGGCGCCGGACCCCGGTCGCCGGGCAACCGGCGCGGCTTGCGGACGACCTGCGGAGCGGCGGGGTCGGTCGGCGCCGCACTCTCTGCCGCCGGCGGGGGCGGGGAGCTCAAGCGTCCTGCTCGTCGTCGCCGCCGGCCCCGGCGGCCGCCGGCGTGCCTTCCAGGCCGACGTCGTCTTCCTCGGCGGGCAGGAGGGGCTCCTCCGGATCCGATTCGGGGCCGACCGGCGCAATGGTCGGCCCGTGCGCCCGGGCGGCGGCGCGGCGGCGACGCCCGAACAGCAGCTCTTCCGCCAGCCCGAGGAGGATGTAGAAGGAGAAATAGACGAGCAGCACCAAGGACGGCCGGCCCCGGTACGACACCACCACGCCCACCGCGATCACCAGCAGGAAGACGAGGAAGGTGCGCGGATTGAGGCCCGCATCCTTGAACGTGCGGTACCGGATGGTCGACACCATCAAGAAGGCGAGGACCAGCACCACCCCCGCGATGGGCCAGGCGGCCAGGCTGTCCGCGGAACGCTGGTTCTGCAGCGCGATGACCAGCGACACCAGGGTGCCGGCCGCGAGCGGGATCGGCAGCCCGACGAAGAACCGCTGCACCCCGGCTTCGGAGCGGGCCAGGACGTTGAAGCGCGCCAGGCGGATGGCGCCGCTGGCGGCGTAGATTCCCGCGATGGCGATGCCGAAAAGGCCCAGCTCGTACAGCGACCATTTGTAGACCAGGATGGCCGGCGCCACGCCGAACGTGATCACGTCCGCCAGGCTGTCCAGCTCGACCCCGAATTCGCTCTGTGTCTTGGTCAGCCGCGCGACGCGCCCGTCGAACGCGTCGAAGAAATTGCCGAAGAAGATGGCGATCGCCGCCCGGTAGAAGTTGTCGCCGGTGGCCTCTCCCGCCGACAGCATGATCGAGTAGACCCCGCAGAAGATGCTGCTCACCGTGAACAGGTTGGGCAGCACGAACATCAGCTTGCGCAGGTCGGGGCGCCGGCGGTGGCGCCGCTCGCGTGCTGGCTCGGGCATCGACCCGCGAACGCTAGCACTTAGTCGCAGCTACGGCGAGGTTCGGCGGGGCCCAGGAAGGCGTTGCCGGCTCCCACGTCGACGCTTCCGCCGCCCCCGCAGACCGGATCCACGTCGTACGCGAGGTTGCCGCTGAACCGGTTCCACAGGAGCGTCGCCGCCGATCGCTCCGCCACCCGCACGCCCGGACCGCGGTTCCCTTCGAAGCGGTTGTGGTTGGCGCTCGCCGACGAGCTGTCGAGGAGCACCAGCCCCGCCCGCCCGTTCGAGGTGAAGCGGTTGCGCAAGAGGCGCACCCGGGAGCGCGCGGCGGTCACGCCGCTGCCCGCGTTCCCGCGCACGTCGTTGCGCTCCAGCGAAAGGTCGGCGTCGAGCGCGTAGATTCCGTCCCCCAGGTCGCCCTCGCGGTCGAGGAACGCACCGGCGATGCTGTTGTCGGCGGCGACCACGGTCGCGTGGGTGACGTGCACCCCCAGGGGACCCGGCTGGACGATGCGATTCGACACCAGCCGGACGGTTCCCGACGCCTCGGTGATGGACACCGCGGCGTCGGTCCCGCTCCGCGCCAGCACGCAATGGTCCAAGAGCCCGCGGGAGCGGACGAACGCCACCCCGGCGATGCGCGTGTCGTTGAGCTCGCTGTCGCGCAGCTCGATCTCCGCGCCGCGGAAGCCGACCGCGCCGTACTCCGCGTGCGAGACGGACGCGCGCCTCACCGAGAGCTTCGCTCCACCCGCGTAGAGCGCGGAGCCGCCGATCCGCGCGAACCGCCCTCCTTCGATGGTCACCTCCGCGCCGTCCAGCGCCTGAACCGCCGCCAGGGGGACGTCGCTCACCTCCACCCCATCGAGCAAGCCACGCGCGCGGCGGATCACGATGGCCCGCCGGCCGGCGCGGCGCAGGACGGAGCGGCGCATCTCCAGCGAGCCGCCTTCGATCCGCACCGCCACGCTGCGGATGCCGGTCCCGACGGCGACGATCTCGCCGCCCACGAATGCGACCTCGGCATCGTGCGCGACCAGCGCCGACTCGGCGAGGTCCCGGAGGGCGACCGCCTCCAGCCGGACCCCGCCCCCGTCGGCGGCCACGCCGACCGCGGCGTGCTCGATCGCCAGGTCACGGAGCTCGACCCGCGCGCTGTCCTGCACCCGGACCACCGCGATCTTCTGCCCGGGCGGCGAGACCAGGCGCGTCTTCTCCGCCCCGACGCCGGCAAGCACCACTGGACGGCTGAGCACCAGCGCTTCCGGGTATGTGCCCTCGGCGATCCGGATGAGCGCTCCGGCCGGCGCGATCCTCAGCGCCTCGCCGACGGTGGAAAACGGCCTCTCCGCCGATCCGTCCGCAAGGGCGGCGGGCGTCCGCTCCGGACGGGGTGGAGCGACGTAAAGCACGGCGGGCGCGATCCGCGGCGGCTTGGCACCGTGCGCCCACCACGGCGGCGCGGCCTCGCACGCGGCCAGCAGCGGCAGGACCAAGGACCAAAGCCTCACCGGCGCAGTATGGTGCCTGCCCTTCGGGCGCACCAGCGAACGCCCGCCTGCCGCTCCCTCGAACCCGAGCTCGACGTGTGTCCGCCGGGGCCGGTATCCGACATGGCCGCGAGCGGAGAGTCAGACCTCGTCGCGGCCGGGCCCGAGCGCGAGCGGAGGACCGCTGACCGCGGTGCGCGACTCGCCGGTCCCGTGGCGCCGGAACAGCTCGTCGACGGAAGTGCCGCTCAGCTCGGCGATGCGCTCGATCATCTCGCCGGCGCGAAGGAAATGCAGCTGGTCGCCCACGAACGCGGCCACGACGATGCCCTTGCAGAAAGGAGGGCGCGCCCCCACCGACTCGAGGTGGTAGACGAGCCGCGGCAGCGCCTCGCCCGCGAAGCGATCCCACTGCCCTTCCGGATCGATCACCAGCTCGTACGACCGAGCGAGCGGAAGGCCTCCGGCGCCGTCCCGGGGTGGCCGCGAGGCCGCGGCTCCGGACGCGGCGGCTTCCTCTCGCGCCTCGGAGATGGCCTGGTTGGCCTGGGCTGCCGGCACGGTCCGGTAAGCGAGGTCCAACAGGCGAGACAGCCGCGGGTCCACGTCCACAGCGTAACAGCCTCGGCCGGGAAGCGGTATCGTGCGGGGGCTCGGGGGGATATGGCCAAGCTGTGAGCGCGTGGCGCTGAGCGGGAGCGTGTGGATGAATCGCGTGCGCGATCTCCTCTTCCAGAAGCGCGCCGAGTTGCAAGACCGCTGGGACCGGCAACTGCGGGCAGCGAACGAAGCGGGGTTCCCCCTCGACTACGCCACCTCGCACCTGCTCCCCCAGCTGCTCGACGCGACCGCCGAAGCGCTGGAAAAGCGGTTCCGGTTGCCCGCCGCTGGAGCGCCCGCTCCCGTCGCCGGGGGGCGGCGCGCGGCGGTGCAGGGCAGCCTGCTGGCGGATTTCCTCTTCGAGGCCGTGCTGGAGCACGACCCTTCGCTCTCCGGCGAGGAGCAGCGGCGGCTCGCCGACTCGCTCGCGCACGCGGCCGTGGAAGTGCTGGTCCGGCACCAGCTCGAGGGAGAGCTCGACCGGCGCCGCCGCGACGGCGACCGGTTCACGCGCCTGGGGCATCAGCTGCGCAATTCGATGACCGCCGCCCAGCTCGCGCTGGGCCTCTTGCAGAAGCGCGGCGAGATGCACGACTCGCGGGCCGTGCGCCTGCTCGAGGACAGCCTGGCCCGGCTGCGCGCGGGGCTCGAGGACACCCTGCTCGACGAGCTGTTGACGCAAGGCGGGCTGCGCCTGTCGCGCATGAAGCTGGAGCGGGTGGCGGCGGAGGCGCGCAGCGACAGCGAGCCCGAGGCTCGCGAGCGCGGCGTGCAGCTGGTGCTCGACGACTCGTCGCGCGTCGAGTTCACCGGCGACACCCGGCTGGTGCGGCCCGCCGTGCGAACCTTGGTCCGCGTCGCCCTGGACTTGTCCCGGCGAGGAGCGACGGTGCGCGTCCAGTGCGCCAAGCGGCGGGAGGCAGCCCGGCTGGCGGTGCTGGTGGACAGGTGCAGGAAGCGGCCGGACGGACGCCTGGGGAGCGTCAGCGGGCTCGCTCTGGTGCGCCGAGCGGCCCGCGCCCACGGCGGCGAAGTGAAGGTGCGCGGGATCCCCGGCGACGGCTGCGCGCTCACCTTGGATCTGCCGCTCGCTCCCGAGTCGTAAGCGCGCGCCCCTTGCGCATGGGAGTGGGCCTGCGCAATGTCGAAAAGAGACTGGCCACGGAACGGAGGGTGAGGTGGCCGACCCCGCCGAAGGCAAAATCGTCGCAATCTTCAACACCAATCCCGAAGTGCTGGACCTCGTCCGCGAGGCGCTCCAGGACGCCGGCCATGCCACCGTCGTCGCGCACGTCGACGACTTGAAGCGGGGCCGCATCGACATGGTGGAGTTCGTCGAGCAGCACCACCCCGACGTGATCGTCTACGACGTGGCTCCGCCCTACGACACCAACTGGACCTTCCTGCGCGTGATGCGGAACTCGAAAGTGATGCAGGGCCGCGCGTTCGTGGTAACCACCACCAACAAGAAGGCCCTCGACGAGCTGATCGGCCCTTCCGACGTGGTCGAGCTGCTCTGTAAGCCCTACGACCTGGAGCAGATCGTCAAGTCGGTAAACCGGGCGTTGGCCACGCAGATCGCGCCTGCCAGGACCGCGTAGACGCCGGAGCTAGGTGCCCTTCTTCAGCTCGGTGAGGATGAGGCGGGCGATCGCCTTGAGCGTGTCGTAGACGCCGTCGCCCTTCGGGGCCACCGCCTCGAAGTCGGGCACGCCGCGCGGGTTCAAGAGCCCGCGCAGCTCGTCGAGCGGCGCCGCGTTGGGCAGATCGCGCTTGTTGTACTGGATGACGTAGGGGATCTTGTCCAGGTCGTATCCCTGCTCGGCCAGGTTGGTGCGCAGGTTCTCCACCGATTCGACGTTCGCCTCGGTGCGCTCCACCTGGCTGTCGGCGACGAAGACCACGCCGTCGACGCCTTTCAGGATCAGCTTGCGGGACGCGTCGTAGAAGACCTGCCCGGGAACCGTGTAGAGGTGGAAGCGCGTCTTGAACCCGCGGATCTCGCCCAGCGACAGGGGCAAGAAGTCGAAGAAGAGCGTGCGCTCCGTCTCGGTCGCCAGCGAGATCATCTTCCCCTTCGCGTTCTGGTTGGTGTTCGCGTAGATGTACTGGAGGTTGGTGGTCTTCCCGCACAGCCCGGGGCCGTAATAGACGATCTTGCAGTTGATCTCCCGCGAGCTGTAGTTGATGAAAGACATTCCGGCGGCGCCCCTTACTCGCTGAAGAGGTTGTCGATGTCGTCGTCGGTGATCTCGGCGAAGGGCGAGCCCGCGCCGGGCACCTGGACCTTCTTCATGAGCCCGTCGAAGATCTTGTTCAGCTCGTCGGACGCCTTCTTCACGCGCAGCCGCACCAGGCCCAGCGAGCTGCGCGTGTCGAAGATGACCACCAGGATGACTCTGCCGCCGATCACGGAAATGTGGAGGTTGTCGCGTTCTCCCTCGTGAAAGAGGATGGAGAATTCCTTCTCGCCGATCAGCTTGGCGAGCCCGCCGGTAGCGGCGATGTTCCCCGCGGTCAGCGAGGCGAGCGAGGTGGTGTCCAGGTCCTGCGTGGCCCCGACCGACGCGATCAGCTGGCCGTTCTTGTCGACGAGGAAGACGATCTTCGCGTTCGCTTCGCGCGCCAGCCGCTCGCAGACCGTGCTGATCTGCTGGAATTCTTCATCGTACATGACCATCTGCGGCTGCATTCGGGTCAGACCTCGCCGAGTTGGATCGGGTGGGTCGACGCTAACAGAGGGGCACACCCCGAGCAAGATTGCGCATTTCGGCGTTTTCAGGCGCTGTGGTGCGACCGCCGACTACACTTCGCGACGCCCGGCAAGCGCGCGAGCGAGCGTGACTTGATCGGCGTACTCGAGATCGCTGCCCATCGGCAGGCCCTGCGCGATCCGCGTGACGCGCACCCCCAACGGCTTGATGAGCCGCGTCAGGTACAGCGCGGTCGCCTCTCCTTCGACGGTGGGATCGGTCGCGACGATCACTTCCTGCACGTCGCCGTGCAGCCGCGAGATCAGCTCCTTCAGCTTCAGCTGATCGGGACCGATGCCGTCGAGCGGCGAGAGAGCTCCGTGCAGCACGTGGTAGCGGCCGCGGAACTCGCGTGTGCGCTCGACGGCGAGGAGATCGGGGACCGACTCGACCACGCAGATCGTCTTCGCGTCGCGCTGCGGGTCGGCGCAGATCGCGCACGGATCCTGCGCGGTCAGGTTGCAGCAGGCCGAGCACAGGCGGACCTCCCGCTCCAGGGAGGAGAGGGCCTGGGCGAGGTCGCGCGCGTACTCCGGCGGCGACTCGAGGATGTGGAAGGCGAGCCGCTGCGCGGTCTTTTCGCCGACCCCGGGAAGCCTGGCCAGCAGCACGGTGAGGCGGGCGATCGGGTCGGCGGGTTTCAGGGGACCATTCCGGGGAACATGTCCTTGAGATTCGCCAGCGGGCCGCCCTGCGCCTGCGCGAGCTGCTGCGCGGCCCGCAGCGCCGAGTTGACGGCGGCCTGCACCAGGTCCTCGAGCATCGCCACGTCCTTCGGATCGACGACCTTGGGATCGATCTGCACCTTGAGCAGCTCGCCCTTCCCGTTCGCGGTGACGATCACCATCCCGCCGCCGGCCGTGCCGGTGACTTCCTTGCGGGCCAGCTCCTCCTGCGCCCGCTTCAGTTGCTCCTGGATCTGCTGCGCCTGCTGGAAGAGCGCGTTCAAGTCGAAGCCGGCCATCGCCTACTCCTCGCCGAGGTCCCTGACATCTTCGATCTCGCCGCCCAGGACTTCCACTGCCGCGCGGACGGCGGGATGGTCCCGTCCCGACTGAAGGCGCTGGACCCTCCGCTCCTTGCGGGCGCGCTCCTTCTCGTCGTGCAGGCTGGCCTGGGGCGTCTCGGGCGCCTGCTCGATCCGCAGCGCGGCCTTGGTCCCGAGTGCGCGAGCGAAGACGGCTTCCACCGCCGCGCGGGTGTCCCGGTCCTCGAGCGCCAAGGCGTCGTTCGGGTTGCGGAAGCCCACCGCGACCGCGCCGCCGTCGATGCGCAGCGGGACCGCCCGCTCGAGCGCGGTGGCGGCGCTCATCTTGCGCGCCGCGCGCACCGAGTCGACCAGGGCGCGCCAGCGCTGATCGAGCGGCGCGGCCGGGTCTGAAGCGACCGGGTGCGGCCCGCTCACGGGAGGAACCGGGCTGGGCTCCGCGCTCGAACCGCCGAGCGCTGCCGGCGCGTCTTCCGCCGGTTCGCCGTCCGCGGGCGCGGAGGCGCGGAGCGCGGCGCCGTTCTCTGCCAGCGTGCGGGCCCCCGAGGCAGGAGGTCTGGTGGGAGCGGATGGCCTGGCGGGCGCCGTTCCGGCGAGGCGCGACGAGAGCTGCTCCACTTTCTGCACCAGCTCGGGGAGCGCGCCGGACGGCGACAGGTGCACCGCCCGGAGCAGCGCGACTTCCAGCGCATGCCGCGGGGTCGCCGCCTTGGCCACGTCGTCCTGGCCTTGCTGGAGCAATTCGAACACCCGCGCCAGCTGCGCCGGGTCGTGCTCGCGCGCCTCGGCGGCGAGCGCCCGCTGCTCATGGTCGGGCAGGTCCTGCGTCACGCCGGGCAGCGCGGCCAGCACCAGGTTGCGGGCGTGGGCCGCCAGCTCCTCGGCGAGCCGCTTGAAGTCGGCGCCCGACTCGTACGCGCGCACCACGCCTTGCAGCGCGGCCGCCGGATCGCGGCGCAGCACCGCGCGCACGGTCTCCGCCACCACGCCCTGGCCGAGCGCACCGAGCGTCTCCACCGCCTCCGCCTCGCCGATCTCCTCCGCCCCTGCGTGCGCGGCGAAGAGCTGGTCGAGCAGGCTGAGCGCGTCGCGCATCGATCCGGCCGCCTGGCGCGCCACCAGCGAAAGGGCCGCATCGGCGATCCGCACGCCCTCGGCCTGGGCGATCTGGCGCAGGCGCTCGACGATCTTCCCCAGCGGCACCAGCTGGAAGTTGTGCCGCTGGACGCGCGAGAGGATGGTCGCCGGCAGCTTCTGCGGGTCGGTGGTGGCCAGCAGGAACTTGATGTGCCCGGGCGGCTCCTCGAGCGTCTTGAGCAGCGCGTTGAAGGCGGCGCCGCTCAGCATGTGCACCTCGTCGACGATGTAGATCTTGTAGCGGTCGCGGGCGGGCAGGTACCTGGCCGCCTCGCGCAGCGCGCGCACGTCGTCGACGCCGTTGTTGGAGGCGGCGTCGATCTCCTGGACGTCGACGTCGGTGCCGGCGGCGATGTCGGTGCAGGGGCCGCAGACGCCGCACGGCTCCGCGGTGGGACCGTTCACGCAATTCAAGGCGCGGGCGAGGATGCGCGCGGTGGTGGTCTTGCCGCACCCGCGCGGGCCGGTGAAGAGGAAGGCGTGCGCCACCCGGCCCGTGCGCAAGGCATTGGACAGCGTGCGGACGACGTGCTCCTGCCCGGTGAGGTCGGCGAAGCGCTGCGGCCGGTACTTGCGCGCGAGGACGAGGTACGGAGTGGTCATCGGATTCGAATCCCGCGAGGCGCTGGACCGGAGACCGGGCACACGGTTGAAGCCGCTACCGTTGCTCCCTTCCGGGTCTGGCGGGTTCACGACCCGCCGTCGCCCGGTCCCCGGTCCAGCGCCCCGGAAGAATCGGGACGCAATACCACGAACGGGGGTCGGCGGGACGATTCGTTTCGTCCGCAACCTAACGGGGCGCCCGGGCTGGTGCAACCGGGCCCTTTCCTCTCGGGCATCCGCCTTGAAGCCGACAGACGCTCACCGGGCCCCTTGCGCAAAAGGCCGTCCGTACCTATGGCCACCCAGGATGGAAAAGCGAGCTTCCAAGACGGCTTACTTCCTCAACCGGACGATCGGCTACCTCGCGCTGATCGGCCGCAACGTCCGGCTGCCGGAAGGCGGCGGCGTCTGGGTCCTGGTCGCCGACGCGGTGCACTCACCGTGGGAAGTGGCCGATCTGCTCGCCGCCACGTATCCGGGCATCGAGGCCCAGGACCTCCCGTTCGCGGCGCTCTTGACGGACTTCGACGTGGAGGAATTCGAGCGCGAGACGCAGGTAGCGGAGCCGCAGCCGGCCGAGGAAGCTCCAGCTGCGATCGAGGAGGTAGCGGCCGCAGTCGCGGAGGTCGCGACCGCCGCGGTCAAGGAGGTAGCGGCCGCGGTCAGGGGCGAAGACGACGAGGGCGAGGCGAAGACAGACGAGCCTCCGCCCGTCCAGGAGCCGGCGACCTGACCGTCTCACCGCATCTTCGAACCGGCGGACCTATTTCTTCCACCCCAGCCAGGCCGGCAGCGGCGAGCGCAAGCCGGCCGGCTGACCGTCACGGAACTCGGCGACCTGCCGGAAGGGACTCGACAAGTCGCCGTTGTCGTACACGAAGACGTGCGGCAGCGAGTGGATGGCCCGGGTGAGATTCGCCTGCGTGCGCGGGAAGCGCGCCACGAGCTTGTCGTCCGGCACGTCGTGACCGCCTTGGAGCACGCGCATGGCGACGCGCTCCTGCGAGACCTCGGCGCTGTCGATACCGATGTAGCAGAGGACGACCGTGTAGCCCTTCTCCGCGGCTGCCTTGCGCAAGAACTCCACCTTGTCGCCCACCGGATCGGAGAGGACGGTCTCGAACACGAAGCTCTCGCGTTGGTCGACCAGGGTCCTGCGCAGCTCGTTCGCCAGGCGCACGGCTTCCTGGGCATCCACGGAGAGCTCGCGCCCCAGGTCGTCCGCATTCACGAAACGCAAGGCGGCCGGCGCGACGAACGCGGCATGGAAGGTCGACTTGCCCGCGCCGTTCGGGCCGGCGAGGGCGACGACGATCGGCCTCGCGTCGAAGGGCGAGGTCACTTCGGCTTGACGGGCTTGAATTTGCGGTTCAGGAAACGCCCCACGGAGCGGGTCCCGTCTTCGTCGACCTTGACGAGGAACCCGGGGCGGCCGGGAGCCGGCTCGAAATGCGGAAACGAGCGCGACGCCAGGTGCGCGGCCAGGCGCCGGCGGCCTTCGTCGGTGCCGACCGACTCCAGGCACTGCGAGAGCGGACGCTCCTCGCCGCGCTGCTTGAGCCGGAGGACCTCGTCCGTCCGGAGCGCGAGCTCGGTCGCGCGACCGATCCGGGCCCAGAACTCGATCTGGCCCGCGATCGAGCGTTCGGTGATCTCGCCTGCCAGGCGAGCGTCGAGGACTAGAGTTTCGGAGAGCTTGACGGGCTGACCCATGGCCGGAAGGTAGTATTTTGCTACCCACCGGGCAAATTCCCGGCATGATTGGCGGAGAGCGAGGGATTCGAACCCCCGATACCCTTGCGGGTACTCCTGATTTCGAATCAGACCGCACAGTTTTGGCCCACTGCGATAGGCAGTAATTCCAGCGACTTACGGCGCCGGATGTTGCCCGATGATGCCTGAATGCAATGGCGGCCTGAACGGCGGGCGGCGCGAACGGCACTGATTGCCGCCAGGACCGCGCTCTGGCGCAGTGGTTGACTGCCACGATGGCGACCCGACGGACACCAAAGGTCGAGCTGCCGTTGCCGCCTGCATCGCATCTGCGATACATTCAAGGACATGAAGACCTCCACCTTGCCACCTCTCCGCGTCGAGCCTCGACTCCGCAGCCAGGCCGAGCGGCTGCTGCGCACCGGCGAGACGCTCTCCTCTTTCATCGTCGACGCCGTCGAGGAACGGGTTCGGAATCGGGCGATGGAGGACGAGTTCGTCAGGCGAGGTCTGGCCTCCGGGGAGAGAGCACGTCGCTCTGGCAAGTACACGTCCGCTGACCTGGTTGTCGCAGGACTGCGGCGCCGACTCGACAACGCTCGCAAGGCTGGATCGGGCAGGCCCGCCAGAAAGGCGCGAAAGACGCGGTGAGCTACCGCGTCCGATTCACTGAGGAAGCAAGGAAGGACCTTGAACGCCTCTACAGCTTTCTGCTGGAGAAGGACCTCGAACTGGCAGCAGAGGCAGTGGACGCGATCGAGCAGGCACTGACCATGCTCAAGAAATTCCCCTTCTCCTGTCGGAAGGCCGCTGGTGGCAGGCCCGGCCCATTCCTTCGCGAACTGATCGTTCCTTTCGGAAGCGCTGGCTACGTCGTGCTGTTCGAGATCACCGGGCGAGGAATGGTCACGGTCCTCGCAGTCCGTCACCAGCGCGAAAGCGATTTCTACTGATTCAACCCCGCGCCGCGTTCGGACACGCTCGTCGAAGGTTTCTCGCTCCACGCCGGCGTCCATCTCCACGCCAACGACCGCGAAGGCCTCGAGAAGCTCTGCGGCTACGGCGCCAGGCCACCCTTTGCGCTCGAACGCCTCTCCGTGCTTCCCGACGGGCAAATCTGCTACCGCCTCAAGCGGCCGATCGCCGACGGGCGCACCGAGTTGCTCCTCGCACCGACCGAGTTCCTCCCCAAGCTCGCCTCGCTGATCCCTCCGCCCCGCCACCATCTGGTTCGTTTCCAGGGCGTGTTCGCGCCCAATGCAGCCTGGCGCAAGGAGGTCGTGCCGTCTCTCGAACAGGCCCGCACCGCAGGCCTCCAGCGCACCTACGGCGACTGCGCCCTCCCTCGCGGCGGCTTCCTCATTCGGGGATCGGCTTCGTCCGCCATCGACCGCGCAAGCGCCTCGTCTTACGGGGCAGCAGGGGCACAAGCGCCCGCCCGTTGGCTAAGCCTAACTGGTTGATTTCATTGGCGGAGAGCGAGGGATTCGAACCCCCGATACCCTTGCGGGTACTCCTGATTTCGAATCAGGTGCCTTCAGCCGCTCGGCCAGCTCTCCGTTTTCGTTCGCCGGCGGCCCGTAGAACCGCCGTGGTCACGCGCTCGTAGCCTCGTGCGCGTCCTCAGTCAAGCAAGTCTGGCGGAGAGGGTGGGATTCGAACCCACGATACGTTGCCGTATACACGCTTTCCAAGCGTGCGCCTTCGGCCGCTCGGCCACCTCTCCGATCACATCACTCACTTCCCGCGCCTGGAGCGGAAGAACGAGCTGAGCAGCTCCCCGCATTCCCCCGCCATCACTCCGGTGGTCACCTCGACGCGGTGGTTGAGGCGCGGGTCGCGCGGGACGTCGAACAGCGTGCCGGCGGCTCCCGCCTTCGGGTCGGGGACTGCGTAGACCAGCCGATCCACCCGGGCATTCACCAGCGCCCCCGCGCACATCGGGCACGGCTCCAAGGTCGAGTACACGGTCGCTCCGGTCAGCCTCCAGCGGCCGAGCGATCGCGCCGCTTCCTGCAGCGCGAGCACTTCGGCGTGCGCGGTCGGATCGCCTCGCGTCTCGCGAGCGTTCCGCCCCCGCCCGATCACCCGGCCCTGGTGCACCACCACGGCGCCGATCGGCACTTCGCCCTCGGCCGCGGCCGCGCGCGCCTCGGCCAGCGCCTCCGCCATCCAGGTCGCGTCCATCTTGGTTTCCAAAGAGCGGGCGGGCTGCTTAGCACGGCGAAGGGCCCGCGGCAACGCGGCCAGCCGCAGACTGATCTAGGGGCCGCACTCGGACGACAGAACGCAGCCCTCGTAGCAGACGTCGGTGTAGGAGATCACGTAAAGGCCCTCGCAGATCGGCTCGTGCACGGCGCATTTGATCGTGCCGCTGCAACGCGCCTTGCCCCCGTCGGCGCAGCGAGAGAAGAAGGTGCAGCAGCCGGCGGGCGCGCAGCCACAGGCGCCTCGGTCCTGAAACACCGAGTGGCAGTCGGTACGGGCGTCGCAGGCGTCGCGGGTCGTGAAGCTGCTGCAAACGCCTTGCCCGCAGCCGGCGGCCGCGAGAGCGATGATGACCATGAAGACCTGATTTCTGCTCGTCATAGGACGCGTCGCACGCGTAAGGCCGCGCTCCGTCGCAGCTCGACCGCCACACTAGCGTACTGGAACCGCACCGCACAGATCAGGGCAACCGGGGTCGCCTGAGTCTGGCGGGCCCTGCAGGATTCGAACCTGCGGCCTTCGGATTCGTAGTCCGACGCTCTATCCAACTGAGCTAAGGGCCCTCGAACTGGCTGGCGGAGAGGGAGGGATTCGAACCCTCGATACAGCTTTGGGCCGTATACTGGTTTAGCAAACCAGCGCCTTCAGCCTCTCGGCCACCTCTCCATCGTTCTTCGCGCACCCGATTTCTCCGGGGACGAGACGCCCCAGGGGAGCGCAGGCTCATAGATCAGCCCCCCGGGCCCGTCAAGGCAAACCACCCCCGCGGCCAGCCCATTTCCGCGGCTCGGGCACGGTAGAATGCGCCCGACGCGCCTGTAGCTCAGCTGGATAGAGCAGCGGCCTTCGAAGCCGCGGGCCGGGGGTTCGACTCCCTCCAGGCGCGCCAATCTTGAGGCGCGGAAGTAGGGCTCGTTTCGGCCGGTGTCGAGCTGCTCAGTCCGTCCGTTCCAATGAGCCTGGGCACGGAATGGGCATTGCTCTCGGTGGAAATCGGAGAAGAAGTACCGAGGCGCGTCGCCTCGCCTGCCGCTCAGATGCGGGCGACACTCTGCCGCGGGCTCACGATGGCTACCTCGGTGATCGTCCCATCGCCGTCGTGTGTGTAGCTCAACGACGCGCAGTCGAGCATGGGGCGCGCGCAGCTGGGCTCTCGCTTCGCGTCATCGCCGCCCCGAAAAACAGAGCATCAGTTCACACGGTCACGGAACAGGTCGTTGGCGGGGCAATCGGGTCCGCAGGCGTGGTCCCTTCCCGCCTCGAAATCAACACCGAGGATCCCCTGGAAATGGCAGCCAGGACAGCCGGTCCCTTCGCACCGCTCACAACCCACAATCTCCAATCCGTGCTGGTCCCGCAGGTGCATGATGAGCTTCGTCACTTTCCTGTCGGTGCGGCTGTTCAGCATGCCGCAGATCACCATCACGCCGGGCATGTTGCGGTTTGATGTCGGCTGCGGACGCCCGAACGTCCGTTGACACCGAGGGGTGCCCTGGAAACACGAGTACGGCCGTGTCTAGCCGCGAACCGCCCACTCCCGGCGACCCCCTGGGCAAGGCGAGAAAGGATCGCACGCTCGTCTTAAGATTCATGGGGCAGCTTTGGGCGTTGGACCGCTGGCTGCACTCGGCGTCGAAGCGCATGGAGACGACCTACGGCATGACGGCTCCTCAGCTGCTGGTGGTCGGCTTCGTCGGCCGATCACCCGGCATCTCGGCAGGGGCGCTCGCGAAGGCCCTCAATATCCATCCATCCACGCTGACGGGCATTCTTCGGCATCTCGAATTGCGAGGCGTCCTTCGGCGCCGCCGAGACCCGAAGGATGCGCGCCGAGCGCTTCTTGGCCTCACGCCCAACGGACGGCACGTGGACGCGCTGCGAAGCGGCACCGTCGAGGACGCCATCGGGCGCGTCCTGGAACGGATGCCCACGGACATCCCCGCTGCTGAGCGCATCCTGGCCGCCCTCACGTCCGAACTCGAGGTTGACCTGGGCAAGGGTAATGCCACGGACCCGGACGGCTGACTCCGGGATCCCGGCGGCGGGCTCACGCGTCCCCCGAACATGGCCGCGAAAGGGCGGTCCAGCGCGTCACTGACCGCTGCCGCTCAGCGCCGAATGTACGCGTCCAGGTCCGCGCTCGCGATGCGGAGCACGCTGCCCACGCGTGTTGCGGGGAGCTCGCCGAGGGCGACCAGGCGGTAGACCGTCTCGCGGCAGACGCCGAGCCGCTCGGCGACCTGGGCGGGCGTGAGCAGCGTCGTCAGCGGCGTGCTCTCGGGGACGAGGTGCAGACCCTTCTCCCCCTTTTCCCTTTTCGCCGTAAGGAGTCGGGTGCCGTGCCTGACGCCTGCGTGGCAGGGGACACCTTCGAAGCCGCGGGCCGGGGGTTCGACTCCCTCCGGGCGCGCCATCGCCCTGGCGCAAGCGAAAGGAGTACGAGGCGGGATAGCGTGCTTGCGGTCGCGATCGAACACCTGCCGTCCCGAAGAGCAAGACGGCAGGTGGCAAGCACGATCTGCTACTGGACCGCTTCCGGCGTGTCGCTTGCGGCGGAGACACGCGCGTTGAGAACGCCAGACTGGATTTGCGCCTCCTCGTCAGTGGTGGACGGTCCCAGGTTCGGGTCCGGGGCAGCCGCGAGCTGGGGGCTGTTCGCGACCGTGCCCGGGAGCTCCGCCTCCTCGCCGCTGGTGGACGGGGCGATGTTCGGATCCGGGCAGCCGCGAGCATGGGGCTGTTCGCGGTCGTGCCCGGGAGCTCCGCCTCCTCGCCGCTGGTAGACGGGGCGATGTTCGGATCCGGGGCCATCGCGCCCTGGGCGTGAGCTGCGACGGTCGACGCCAGCATTCCCGCCGAGAAGAGAATCATCAACTTGCTCTTGATCGTCATGTGCTCATCCTCCTGAAGCAACCGACTGGTTGCTGTTGCAACCCTTTTTTGCGGGTTGCTTCGTGCTGCAGGGTTGGACGGGCGGGAGCACCACGCGACGCGCCGGATCCGACCGGAGACCGTCCAGCGCCGACGAGCGCCGGGAACCGTGGCCCAGGCCCCGTCAGATGATGTCGCACGAAGCGACCTCCTCCACGGACCGGCGTACAATCCCGTCGTGGACCGTGCGTTCGAAAGGGCGGACCCGAGGCGGCGGCGCATTCTGGGCGTCCTGGTGATGGCCGGAATCGCATTGCTGCAGCTCGCCAGCGAATTCCTCGGCGCCCACGACGTCGTGCGGTTCCTCTCCAAATCAGTTGCTCTCCTCGTCGGCTTGCCCCTGCTGGTAGTCGGGGCGAACGGCGTCTTCCGCTGGGCGGCGCGGAACCGCTTCGGCCTGGTCGCTTCGCTCTCGGTTGCCGCGGTCGCGTCCGGGGCTTTCTTCGCCCTGCTGCTGCGGGCGACCCGCGCGGTCACCATGGCGATCGTGCCACTGCCGCCGAATTACGAGCCGTTCGGCGAAGGCGATGTCCTGCGGGTCGGCTTCACCATGGGGCTCACCTACTTCGCGCTCTGGGCGCTGGTGTTCGTCTTGCCCGTCGTGGTGGAGGACGCACGGGTTCGCGCGCTCGAGGCTGACAAGCTTCGCACCCAGGCCGAGCTCGCCCAGCTTCGCTCGCATCTCGAGCCTCATTTCCTCCTCAACACGCTCAACGCCATCGCAGGGCTGGTGACGGAGGATCCGCGCCAGGCGCGCCAGCTGCTGGGCCACCTCGGCGACTTGTTGCGCGATTCGGTGGCTTCCGGCGGAGAGATGCAGGCGCTCGACGAACAGATCGAGTGGCTGCGCCGCTATGCGCAGATCCTGGAGACGCGCCACGCCGGAAATCTCATGTTCCGTTGGGAGATCGGCGACGGCACGTCGCGCGCGCTCCTGCCGCGGCTCCTCCTGCAGCCGCTGGTCGAGAACGCGGTGAAGCACGGCGCGCTGATGCGCGCGGGCGGCGGACAGATCACCGTGCGCACGGAGCTGTCCGGTCCGAAGCTCGTCTGCACCATCGAGGACAACGGGCCCGGCGTCCCGAACAAAGCGACGCGGCCGGGAGCGTTCGGCCTGATGTCGGTGCGCCGCCGGCTGGCGCTGCGGTACTCGGACGCGGCCACGCTGCGGCTCGAGTCTTCTGCGGGCGGTACCCGCTCGGTCGTCGAGCTTCCGCTCGAGGAAGGGGGCGCGTCGTGAGCGAGGCGAATCTCCTCAAGGTGCTGGTGCTCGAGGACGAGTGGCCGACGCGGAACTACCTGGTCAAGCTGATCGAGGACACGCACCGCGCTGAAGTGGTCGGCGCGGTGGCCAGCCTCGAGGAAGCCCGCGGGGCGATGGCGGGCTCGCCCGTGGACGTCGTCTTCGTCGACGTCCAGCTCGCCGCCACGGGCGACTCGCGCACCGGCTTGGACCTGATCCGCTCGATGGCCGGCGAACCCTCGGCGCCGATGTTCGTGCTCGCCACTGCCTCGGCGGAACACGGCCTGGAAGCGTTCGACCTCGGCGTCGTCGACTACATCTTGAAACCGTTCACCGAAGAGCGCGTCGAGCAGTGCCTCAAGCGCCTTCTCGAGCGCCGCTCGCCGCGATCGCAGGGTCCGCGCCGCGTGGTGGCGCGGCGCAAGAAGAGCCTCGTCTTCCTCGACCCGGCGACCATCTGGGCCTTCGAAGCGGCGGATCGCCTCACCTTCGTCCACGCGCCCGAGGGCAAGTTCGACATCGATCTCTCGCTGGCGGCGATCGAGGCGTCGTTCGGCCGCGCGCTCTTCCGCGTGCACCGCAACTGGCTGGTCAACCTGGCCTACGTCAAGGAGCTGGAGCGCGACATCGGAGGGGCGACGGTCACGGTGGCCAGCGACCTGGCGCCGGAGGGGAGGAGCATTCACGTGCCGGTTTCGCAGGACCGCTCCAAGGCGCTGCGCGACGCGCTTCTGGAAAACGCCACCGGCCTGCGCCGCCCCTAGCCGGCAGCGCATGGGGTCATGGCCCTCCGGCGCCGGCGAGAGGAGGCGCCCCGACCACGGCCTCTGGGCCGGCATCGGTCTGCCCGACGGCGATCGGATCGGCCTCCGGACCGGTCCACGGCGAAATCGCGGGGCTCGCGTTCTCCATGGCACGGACCGCGCGACGGTCGAGCGCATGGTCGTGGGCACAGGCGGCGAGGCCGAAGAACAAGGCGGCTGAGACACGGATCATTGCAGCCCCCGGTCTACGACAGCCTGACGCTGCGTTCGAGCTCATGACGTCCCTCCTTGATGCCGTGCAGGTTAGGAGGCCGCCGAAGCCGTTGCGCCGGATTGCCGACGAGAGGCCGATCGCCGCCGACGGGCGCCACAGCTTTGGCGGAGAGCCGCGGCTACAGTGAAGACATGGTTCTCGAGGAGACCCGTCCATGACGCGCTTGCGCACGCTGGTGCTCGAAGACGAGTGGCCGGCTCGCAACTACCTGGTGCAGCTCATCGAGGCGACGCAGCTCGCCGAAGTGGTGGGCGCGGTGGCGAGCGTCGCCGATGCGCGCGAAGCGCTCGCGGTGCTCCCGGTGGACGTGGTCTTCGTGGACGTTCAGTTGGCCGGCGGGGAGACCGGGCTCGAGCTCGTACAGCACCTGCCGGGCGGGCCGGCGTTCGTGCTGGCGACGGCCTTCAGCCAACATGCGCTGAAGGCATGGGACCTGGGCGTGGCCGACTACCTGCTGAAACCGTTCAGCGAGGAGCGCGTCGAGCAGTGCCTGCGCCGGATCGCCGGCCGGCGGGAGACGCGGCGGTCCGGAGCGCTGCGCGTGGTGGCGAGGCGCAAGCGCAGCCTCGTCTTTCTCGACTCGGCGGACATCTTGGCCTTCGAGGCTTCCGAGCGGCTGAGCTACGTCCATTCGCTGCTGGGCAAATTCGACATCGACCTGTCGCTGGCCGCCATCGAGACGTCGTTCGGCCGGTCGCTGATGCGCGTGCACCGGAACTGGCTCGTCAACCTCGATTTCGTCAGAGAGCTCGAGCGCGGGGACGGCGAGTCGACGCTCTTCGTCGGGGCCTCGCTCGGCGACGAGAGCCAGGGCATCCGCGTCCCCGTCTCCCGCGACCGCGCGCAGCCGTTGCGCACCGCCCTGCTCGCCAACGCGACCGGCCTGCGCCAGGCCTAGCCCTGCGGCAGGACGAGCTGCGCCCTCGAGGTGAAGAGCAGGCGGCGGGCGAAAGCCAGAGCGACGAATCCGGCCACCGCGGCGACCGCAACCAATTGATAGAGGATGACGATCTGGTAGCGCACCGCCTGCTCGGGCTCGATGCCGCTGACGATCTGTCCGGTCATCATGCCCGGCAAGGCAACCAGACCCACGGTGAGCAGGCCGTTGATGGTCGGCAAGAGCGCGGCCCGCAACGTGGCGCGCACCTGCCGCTCCAGCGCCTGCCGGGGCGTGGCGCCGAGCGCAAGCAGCGCTTCCACCTGATCGGCTTCGGTGCGCGCGGAGGCGAAGATCCTCTCGAACGCCAGCGCGACCGTGTTCATCGCGTTGGAAAGCATCATCCCGCTGATCGGGACCAGGTAGCGCGCCTCGTACCAAGGGTGCAGCGGCACCACCCCGGCGAAGACCGGGACGACCGCGACGACCGTGCCGGCGCCGATGGCCGCCATCGCCCGCGGAAAGAGCACGCGCTGGGGTGGACCGTGCTCGACGCGGCGGGCGGCGGTGGCGGCCGCGGCGAGCAGCATCACCGCGAGCAGAAGGAGCACCCACTCGGGCCTCTCGTGGTTGAAGAGCAGGAGCAGCACGTACCCGATGGCGATGAGCTGCGCCGCGCCGCGGACGGCTCCCCAGACGAGATCTCGTTCCAGGCCGAGGCGGCTCCGCCGGGAGAGGATGATCGCCACTCCGATCAGCCCCGCCGAGAGCAACAACCGCGGCAGCGAGATGTGCGCGTAGCTCAAGAGAGCCGCCCTCGTTCGCAGCGGTAGAGGGTTCCCCCGAGCGCGCGCGCATGCTCGTCGGCGTGCGTGACCATCACCACCGACAGGCCGCGCGCGTGCAGATCGCGCAGCAGCGCGACGATGCGTGCACCGGAGTCGGGGTCGAGCGCCGCCGTCGGCTCGTCGAGCAGCAGGACCTCGGGCCCGTTGGCGAGCGCGCGCGCCAGAGCGACCCGCTGCTTCTCTCCTCCCGAGAGCGTGCGCGCCTCGCGGGCGAGCATCGATTCGTCCAGGCCAACCGCCGCGATCAGCTCGCGTGCCTGCTCAGCCTCGAGCGGCTTGCCGCGCAGCAGCGGCCCGGCGCCGAGGTTCGCGAGCACGGTCCCGTCGAACATCGCCGGCTGCTGGGCGAGGAAGGCGACGCGGGTGCGGAACTGGCTGGGGCCGATCTCGTGCACGTCGCAGCCGTCGAGCAGCACGCTGCCTTCGTCCATCTCGAGCAGCGTCGACAGGACGCGGACGAGCGTGCTCTTTCCGCTGCCCGACGGTCCCTGGATGGCCACGGCTTCGCCGGGGCGCACGCGGATCGACGCGCCGTCGAGGATCCGGCGGCCCCCGCGCAGCACGACCAGCTCTCGCCCTTCGAGTGAAGTCATTTCCCTTGCGCGGCGACCACCTGCGGGATCACCTTTACCAGGGTTCCTTCGACGAGGTTGCCGGCGGGGGCGGCGATGACGTTTTCCTGGCCGGTCAGGCCTGAGACGATCTCCACTTCCTGGCCCTGATCGCGGCCGACCTGCACCGGAATGAAGTGCGCCTTCGACTGGGCGTCGACGGTCGCCACGCGGGTCCCCTGCGCGTCGACGATGAGAGCGCTCACCGGGATGACCGTCACGCCGTGCGCGAGTGGCGCCGGAAAGGTCACGTCCGCATACGCTCCGGGAAACAGCTCGCCCTGGTCATTGGCCACCTGCGCCTCGACCGTCAGCGTCCGCGTCGCCGCGTCGAGAGCCCCGGCGGTGCGCGTGATCGTTCCTGCGAAGTCGCGCCCTGGGTACTGGCGCACCCGCACCTTGACCGGCGCTCGGGCCGCGATGCCGGAGGCAAACGTCTGCGGCACCTTGATGAACAGGCGCAGCGGATTCGAGATCGCGATCATGTACAGCGGCTTGCCCTGCGCACTGCCCGGCGTCACGAGAGTGCCGCGCTCGATGTTCCGCTCGGTGATCGTCCCGGCGAACGGCGAGGTGATCCTCGCGAACGACTTGAGCTGCTCGAGCTGGCGCAGGTTCGCGGTCTGGGCCGCGACCGCCGACTGCGCGGCGTGCACGTTGGCCGCTCCGACGTCCGCCTGCGCCTGCGTCTGGTCGACGTCCTGCTGCGAGACGAAGTGCTGCGCCAGGAGCTCGTGGTACCGGCCGGCGGTGATCGCGGCGTACTTCGCGTTCGCCGCGGCCTGCTCGAGCGAGGCCCTGGTCTGGCCGAGCGTCGCCCGTGCCTGCTCGAGCTGCTGATCGAGGTCCGGCGTGTCGATCTCGGCGAGGAGCTGCCCTTGCGTCACCTTGTCGCCGATGTCGACGTACCAGCGGCGCACGTAGCCGGTGGCGCGCGCGTAGACCGCGGTCGCCTCCAGCGCCTGCAGGCTGCCCGGCAGGGTGAGAGTCCGCACGTTGCTGTCGACGCGAGGGTGAATGACGTTGACGGCCGGCGTCTCCGCCACCGTCGCCGCAACCGCGGATTTCTGCTCGTGGCGGCGCGGCAGGTATCCCGCAAGGAACAACCCGGCCAGCGTGACCGCTGCGATGACGATCTTTTTCATTTCGCTTCCCCTTTGCGCATGACGCTGTACATGGCCGGAACGAAGAAGAGCGTGGACAACGTGGCGAGCAGGAGGCCGCCGATCACCGCGCGGCCCAGAGGCGCGTTCTGCTCGCCGCCTTCGCCGAGCGAGAGCGCCATCGGGAGCATGCCGATGATCATCGCCAGCGCCGTCATCATCACCGGGCGCAGGCGCGTCTTGCCGGCCAGCAGCGCGGCCTGCAGCGGAGAGAGGCCCTCGGCGCGCCTCTCGTTGGCGAAGGTGACCATCAGGATGCTGTTCGCGGTCGCCACGCCGACGGTCATCATCGCGCCCATCAGCGCCGGCACGCTGAGCCTCGTCCCGGTGACGAAGAGCATCCAGGCGATGCCCGCGATGGCGCCCGGCAAGGCGGTGAGGATGATGAGCGGGTCCAGCCACGACTGGAAATTCACCACCATCAACAGGTAGACGAGCACCACCGCGAAGAGCAGACCCAGCTCGAGCCCGCTGAACGACGCGTTCATGCTCTGCGCCTGGCCGATGACGTTGATGGTCGTACCGCGTGGCAACCGCGTCTTCTCCACGATCCGCGAGATGGCCGCGCTGACCGAGCCGAGGTCGGCGCCCTCGACGTTGGCCTGCACGTCGAACGTGGGCGCCACGTTGTAGTGCGTGATGTTCGTTGCGGTCGTGGTCCGCGAGATGGCCGCAACGTTGCCGAGCAGTTGCTGCTGGCCGGGGGTCCTGGCGGTCAGCGGCGTCGCGTTCAGCGCGTCGAGCGAATCGACCTTGTACTGCGGCGTCTGCACCGCGACGAGGTACTGGACCCCTTTTTGCGGATCGAGCCAGTAGTTGGGCGAAGTCTGCCCGCTGGAGGAGAGTGAGACGAGCAGGTCGCTCGCCACGTTGCGCTGGGTGAGACCGACCTGGTCGCTGAGCGTGCGGTCGATGTCGACCTTCAGCGAGGGAGTGGCCACCACCTGCGCGCGGTGTACGTCCACCGCGCCGGGCACCGCCGAAATCTGTTTCACCAACTGGTCGGCGATGGCCAGGTTCTGATCCTGGTTCGAAGCCGGGCCGGTGATCTGCACGTCAATGGGCGCCGAGAGCCCGAAGTTCAGCGTCTGGGTGGCGATGTCCGCCGGCAGGAAGAAGAAGGTTTCCTGGGGGAACGAGACGCGCAGATCCTTGCGCAGCGCGCTGACGTAATCGGCGGTGGGGTGATGATTCGCCTTCAGCGAGACCAGGATCTCCCCGTCCGCGGTGGAGATCATCGACGGATCTCCAAGCGCAAGGTTGATGCCGCTCACCGGCACGCCGATGTTGTCGATGGTGCTGCCCAGCTCGCCGGCGGGGACCAGCTCGTGGATGTGGTCCTCCACCTGCGCGAAGAGCTTCTGCGTCTCTTCCAGCCGCATTCCTGCCGGGCCGCGCACGTGCAGGCGGAACTGCCCTCCGTCGACGGCCGGGAAGAAGTCCTTGCCGAGCAGCGGGAAGAGCGCGGCGGAAGCGACGGCGAAGGCGATGCCCAACCCGATCACCAGCGGCCTGCGCGCGAGCGCGGCGTCGAGCGCGCGGCTGTAGGCGCCCAGCACGCGGTTGAAGCCGCGCTCGAACGCCGCCGCCCAGCGCGGCTGATGTCCGTGCTCCTTCTCCAGGAGGAACTGCATCATCGTCGGCACCAGCGTGCGCGAGAGGAAGTACGAGGTGAGCATGGGAATGACCACCGCCATCGCCAGCGGGACGAAGAGCGACCGGGCCGCGCCGGAGATGAAGTAGACCGGCACGAAGACGATGCAGATGCAGAGCGTGGAGACGAAGGCCGGGACGGCGATCTCCTGCGCTCCGTCGAGGATCGCCTGCACCAGTCCCTTCTTCATCGATGCATGCCGGTGGACGTTCTCGATCGTCACCGTCGCGTCGTCGACGAGGATGCCGACGGCCAGCGCCATTCCACCCAGCGTCATGAGGTTCAACGTCTGCCCGAGCAGGTGGAGCACGGTCACCGACACCAGGAGCGAGAGCGGAATCGAGACCAGCACGATCAACGTGCTGCGCCAGCTGCCGAGGAAGAGCAGCATCATGATGCCGGTCAGGACGGCGGCGATGAGCGCCTCGCGCAGGACCCCGGTCACCGCCGCGCGAACGAAGACCGATTGATCGAACACCAGCGAGGCCTTCAGGGTGGACGGCAGGGTGGCCAGGATCCCCGGCAGCGCCGCGCGCACCGCCGAGACGACCGAGAGCGTGCTCGAACCCTGCGATTTGAGGATCGGAAGGATGGCGGCCTTCTTCCCGTCGGCCATCACCACGCTGGTCTGCGGCGCGAACCCGTCGCGCACGTGGGCGACGTCCTTGATGAAGACGGTGGCGCCGTTGACGGTCTTGATCGGCAGGCCGTTCAGCTCGTCGACAATGCCGGGGCTGGCGTTCACGACCAGCGGGTACTCCTGCTGGCCCATCTTGATGGTGCCGCTGGGAAGCACGAGGTTCTCGGCGTTGACGGCGTTCGACACGTCGCTCGGCGAGAGACCCAGCGCGTAGAGCTTCTCCAGGTCCAGGTCGACCACGATCTCCCGCAGCTTTCCGCCCAGCGGCAGCGGAACCTGAGCGCCGTGCACCGTGGCCAGCCCGGTGCGGAAGAAGTTCGAGCCCAGGTCGAAGAGCTGCTGCTCGGTGAGGACGTCGCTGCTCAGCACCGCCTGCAGGATCGGCACGTTCGACGCGCTGTAGCGCATGATCAGCGGGGCGGTGGCCCCCGGCGGGAAGGTCTTGAGGATGCTCTGCGCCTCGGCCGTGACCTCGGCGATGGCCCCTTCGACGTTCGTTCCAGGCTGAAGGTAGATCTTGGTGACGCTCACGCCGTTGAGCGACTGGCTCTCGATGTGCTCGATGCCGTTGACGGTGGTGGTGGTGGCGCGCTCGAAGGGGCTGGTGATGCGCGCCGCGACCTCGTCGGGAGAGAGACCCGTGTACTGGTTGATCACCGCGATCACGGGAATGTCGATCTCCGGCAGCATGTCGGTGGCCATGCTGGCCAGGGTGACGGCGCCCATGATGACGATCAGCATCGCCAGCACGACGAACGTGTAAGGGCGCTTGAGCGCGAGACGGACGATCCACATGGCTAGTTGCCTCCCCTGCCGAGCGCCTGGATGAGCTGCGCCCGCGCGGTGGCGAGCTGAAAGTCTGCCGACACCACTTGGGTCGACGCGGCGGTCAACGCCACCTGCGCGTCGCTCAACTCGATGATGTTGCCGATGCCGGTCCGATACCTGCCCTCGGCGCTCGCCAGCCGCGCGCGTGTATTCGCCTCGGCCTCGCGCGCGCTCACCTGCGACGCTTTGGCGGCCTCGAGTGCGAGGCGCACCTGCTCGACCTGCAGGCGGATCTGCTGGCGCTGCGAATCGAACTGCGCCTGAAGATTGCGGATGCGCGCCTGCGCCTCGCGCACCGACGCGTTGGTGAACCCGCCTTGATAGAGGGACCAGGTCAGGGTGACGCCGACCTGCGCGTTCCAGCTCTGCTTGTCGACTTCCGCTCCGCCCTCGACCGCGCCGGCCACGGCGGCGATCGACGGCGCATACTGGCCGCGCACCGAGCTGAGGTTGAGCTGCTGCGCGCGCACCTGATCGGCGAGCGAGGCCATCTCCGGCCGCGCCTTCAAGGCCTCGACCAGCAGCTGCTCGGTGGGCGCGTCCTCGCCCGGCGTCGGCCCGAGCGACTGATCGGCGACGTCGTAGTCGATGGGTCCTTCCACGCCCATCGCCTGGTTGAGCTGCGCGCGCGACTGCGAGTAATTGTTCCGCGCGTTGATGAGCTGCACCTGGGCCGTAGCGAGGTCCGAGCGCGCCTGGAAGAGATCGATGTCCGGCCGCGTGCCTGCCTTGACGAAGGCCTGCGTCTGATCGAGGTGCCGCTGCAGATTCGCCACCGTCTCTTCCGCGACGGACACCAGCGCCTTGTTGGCCCGCGCGCCGAAGAACGTCGCCCGGACGGTCAGGTCGAGCTGCTGCGTGGCCGAGGCCTCGAGCTCCGTGGTCGCTTGGGCGTTGGCCTGCTGCGATCGCCAGCGCTGGCTGGTCTGCCCGAAGTCGTAGAGCAGTTGGTAGACCGTGACGCCGCTGGAGAAGAAGTTGTAGGTCGTCGCGGCCGGGCTGTTGTTGGCGTTCGACGCCGGCGCGCCGGGGCGGAAGATGAAGTTCGCGGTCGCGCGCTCGTAGCCAGCGGCGAGAGCGACTTGCGGCAGGAGCGGCGCGCGCGCCTCGTCGGCGAGCGCCCGGGCGGCATCCGTGTTGGCGTGCGCCTGCCGCAGTTGCGGCTGATGCGCGCGCGCGGTCTGGACCGCCTCGTCGAGAGTGAGGATCCGCGCCGCGGCGGCGAGGGCGAAGACGGCTGAGAGGAGCGTGGCCATGGCGGAACCGTAGGGCTCCCGGTGCGCCGGCACTCGCTGGATCCGACCGGCACCCGACCTCTGTCGACGAGCGCCTGGAGAATGGGGCCCTCAGCCGGCCGACACCTGGGAAATCCCCACCCACGCTGAAGCAACCGTCGGGGCAGCCGGCTCGCCGACCGTCGATCTCGACGAAACGGCCAAGGCAAGCCGGCAATGCCCCGACTACCACGGAGTCGTACAGCAGCTAAGGCGCTACGAATCCGGGAAAGAACCGCGGCTGCAAGCGAACTGCCTCAGGCACCGGGAAAGGGAACCCGACCACCAGCGCCTTCCCTTGCACCTGGTCCTGGGCCGTGCAATTTGCCGTGCACGGCTTGGCCGCCGGCGCGATCTCCGTCGCATCTTCTCCCATGACCTGGCCCATCCGTCCGCCGCTCGCGACGCTCCATTGCGAGACGCCGCCGCAGTGGCTCACGGTTCCGGGGTGCAGCGGGTTCGGGATGTCGTTGGTGCAATCCGTGACGATGCGCGTGGCCGCCTGGGCGCTGTCGCGGCCCACGAACTTGCTCGACACGTCGTTGGCGAAGTTGACGCGCGGAGTGACCGTCACGGTTCCGTCGGGGTTCGCTCCTTCGCAGACGACGGGTGTGCCGTCCGGCAGGATACCGGAGCAAGGAATGTTGAGCCCGAGTAGGAGACGGACGTTGGGATTGTCGAAGTAGAAGACGCCGTCCGCCAGGACGTGGGTGAAGACGGTCGCGGTGCCGTCGGAGCGCGCGGGCTCGACCTGGAAGAGCCCGCCGTTCGCGCAGTCGACCGCCTGGATCTTCATGGAAAGCCCGAACCCCGTGCGCTTGATGACCAGCGACTGCCGGGAAATCTCCACGGCGACGTCGCTCGTCAGCGAGAGACCGCGGTGATCGGGGATCTTGCTGGCAAAGACGGGGGTCGGCGTGCCTCCGGTGATGTCGCGCGGGTTCGGAGCGCCGGTCAGCTTCCAGTCCCGGATCCCGAACGTCGCCGACTCCACCGTGAACTCCACGTATCGGCCCTTGACGGCGAAGGTGCTGGGGACGCTGCTCGCCCCGACGACGCTCTTCTGATCGCCGGAAAGTCCCAGAAGAGAGAAGCCACCGCCGTCGCAGCTGGCGGAGGAAGCGGCGAAGGCCCGGTGCGGAACCAGCGTCAGCAGGGCGAGGCAGATCGCCGCTCCCGCCGCCGGCATGCAAGAGCCGCCCTTCCGGCGGCCAACTTTCGTCGTAGCATCTTCGATTTCTCGTCCGGTCAAAACAGACCTCCTCGTTTCGCGTGAGTGGGACGACGTTTCTGGCAACTGCTTTGGCACAAGAGATACCTCCGTCGAGAGACGAAGGGCAGGATTCCGACCAGCGGCGTCTCCACGGGGACGGACGGTTGCCGAGCGTGGACGAGGGGCGCCAGTCGTTCGATCGGTGAAGCCGTTCAACAAGGAACGTGTCGAGCAATGCCTGCGCCGGCTCCACCAGCGGCGGCCAAACGCCGGTCCGGGCCCGCTCCGCGTGGTCGCGCGTCGCAAGAAGAACCTCGTCTTCCTCGACCCTGCGGAGATCTGGGCGTTCGAGGCCTCCGATCGGTTGAGCTTCGTGCACTCGCGTCAAGGCAAGTTCGACATCGACCTTTCGCTCGCCGCCATCGAGACCTCCTTCGGCCGATCGCTCATCCGCGTCCATCGCAACTGGCTCGTGAACCTTGCCTTCGCAAGGGAGCTGGAACGGGATGGCAGCGAGACCACGCTTTTCCTCGGTGCGTCGATCGGTGACGAGAGCCAGGGCATCCGCGTCCCCGTCTCGCGCGATCGAGCCCAGCCGCTGCGGAATGCGCTGCTGGCGAACGCGATCGGTGTGCGCCGGTTCTAGGCCAGCACCAGCGGTGCCGGTGGGCGATAGCTGGCACGTCGTCGCCGCATTTCGGCCGCTCGCCGGATCTGCCCGGCTTCCCGCAGCGGGCCTCCCTACCCTCCCGACACGAAAGGAGCACCAAAACGGAGACGACATGAGCGAGCAAACGATGACAAAGGTGGCAGTGCTTGGCACAGGGAAGATGGGCGGGGCCATCGCCCGCCGGCTCAAGACGGGTGGCTTCGACGTTTCAGTCTGGGACCGGAACAAGCAAAAGGCGGAGGCCCTGGATGTGGGGCGCGTCGCCGGCTCGCCCGCCGAGGCCGTCCGGAGCGCCGACGTCGCGATCAGCAGCGTGACCGGCCCGCAGGCGGTGCGCGAGCTCTACTTCGGTCCGGCCGGCGTCGTCGAGGGCGCGGCGGGGAAGACCCTGGTGGAGATGAGCACCACCGGGCCGGCCGTCGGCCTGGAGCTGTCCGACGTGGCCTCGCGGAAAGGCGCAAAGCTCATCCAGGCGCCGGTGATGGGCAGCGTTCCAGCCGTCGACAGCGGAACCCTGGTCATCCTCGCGAGCGCCGAGCGGATCGACGATCTGGAGCCGGTGCGTCCCGTGCTGCAGAGGTTGGGCGAAGTGCACTACGTCGGCGGGCTCGGAAGCGCGCCCGCGCTCAAGCTGGTCGCCAACAGTATGCTGGCGATTGTCGGCGCCGCGGCCGCGGAGTTGATGGTCGCGGGCACCCGGCACGGCCTGGACCCGGCGCAGATCTTCTGGGTGCTCTCCCGGGTGGTACCCGGACTCAAGGTGCGGGAAGCCGGGTTCCTGGAGAACGTCCACCGGCCGGCGATGTTCGCCGTGCGCGACCTCCTCAAGGATCTGGACCTGGGCCTGGCGCTGTACCAGCCGCCGGTGCCGCTCACGTTCCTCGCCCGCCAGCTCTTCGCCGCCGTCGCGGCCCGGACACCGGACCTCGACATCTCGGCCATCGTCAACGAGTACGCAAAGGAGAATGCGCGATGAATGCACTGCTCGAGCGGCCGCTCGGAACCAGCGGTCTACGGATCACGCAGGTCGGTTTCGGCGCCTGGGCCATCGGAGGCGGAGGCTGGGCGTACGGCTGGGGAAGCCAGGACGACACCGATTCGATCGCGGCCATCCGGCATGCGGTCCGGCGCGGCATCAACTGGGTGGATACGGCGGCCATCTACGGGCTCGGCCATTCGGAGGAAGTGGTCGGACGGGCGCTGCGCGAGATCCCCGCCATGGAGCGCCCCTACGTCTTCACCAAGGGCGGCATGGTTCCCGATCCGGCGCGGCCCTTCGACGAGCCGCAGCGAAACCTGCGCCCGGAATCGATCCGCAAGGAGGTCGAGGCCTCGCTCCGGCGGCTCGGCGTCGAGCGCATCGACCTCTACCAGTTCCACTGGCCGGACGCGGTCGGGACGGCCGTCGAGGACTCGTGGGGCGAGATGTCGCGGCTGATCGACGAGGGGAAGGTGCGCGCCGGCGGCGTCTCCAACTTCGACGTCGGACTGCTCGAACGGGCCGAACGCATCCGCCACGTCGATTCGCTGCAACCCCCGTTCTCGCTGATTCGCCGGCAGTCGGCCGCGGACGTCATTCCCTGGTGCGCCTCGAGCGGCACCGGCGTCATCGTCTACAGCCCCATGCAGTCGGGGATCCTCACCGACGGTTTCAGCCGCGAACGCGTCGAGCGGATGGCTGCCGATGACTGGCGGCGACGCAACGCGGAATTCCAGGAGCCGCGCGTCAGCCGGAATCTGATGCTGAGAGACGCGCTCCGGCCGATCGCTGCACGACACGATGTTTCGGTGGCGGCAGTCGCCGTCGCCTGGACGCTGAGCTGGCGCGGGGTCAGCGGCGCCATCGTCGGGGCCCGCTCGCCCGAGCAGGTGGACGGCTGGATCGCCGCCGGAAACCTGACCCTCGAGCCGCGCGACCTGACCGAGATCGCGGACGCGCTCGAGCGAACGCAGGCCGGCGCCGGACCTATCCGCCCGGAGAACGTCGCGCCCAGCCGGGAGCGCGCGTCCCGCGGAGCAGCCATGCCCGATGAGACGGGCGAGTGATCAGCGCGGTGCGCTTTCCACTACTCCAATCGTCGCCATCATGCCTTTGTCCTCGTGCTCGAGGATGTGGCAGTGGAAAACGAAGCGGCCGAGCTTGGGCCCGTCGAACCTGATCATGACGAGCACGCGCGCCCCGGGTGGCAACGGGTAGTTGTCGTGCAGCACGTTCCGGTTGATCGGCGGGGCCAGCCCTCGATCGCCGAGACACTGTGCGGCCGACGGACGCCCGCCCGCCGAAAAATCTGCGTCGAGAACGACGAACTTGGTCTGGTGGATGTGGAAGTTGTGGCACTCGTCGCTGTCGTTGACGAGCAGCCAGTACTCCCGCGCGCCGTAGGCAGCCGTCACGTTCGAATCGCCGTCCATCTTGAATGCAGGGTAGAACCTTGCGAACTCCGCGGGACTCCCGTCTTCGCCGGCGGCCGCCCTCCAGCATGGATCTTCGAGTGCAATCTTCGCGATCCCGGACCCTCGCCCATCCGGCCGTTCGGTGCGTCCCTCGGCGACGAGATCCGCGAGCGGGACAGGATTCCCCGCGTGGTCCACCATCCGGAAGTTCTCCACGTGGATGCCGAACAGCTCGCCGCCGTGCTCGCCGAAATCCCGATTGTTGAACCGGACCAGTCGCACCAGGTTGGAGTCGACCCTGAAATCGGCTGGACCCGCCTGGTAGCGGCGGTAATCACAGGTTGTGGACGCCGGAGACGGCACCGGAGTGGAACCGGGGCCGGCACGTGACGGAGGGGAAGGTGGCGTGCCGGCACCGACGGATCCCGAGCCCGCCGCCGGAGCTGCCTGGACCGGGCCCGATCGGGTCGTTGTGCCTGGAGGGCCCTTCGCGGCTTCGAACACGACCGAGGCCAGATCCACGGCGGGCCACTGGTCGCCGCTGTCGGCATCGATGCCGGTCGCGACTCCTGCTGTTCGCAACCGGGCTTCCACCCTCTCGGTCGGGTCGACGCAATCGCGGAGAGCACCGGCGCTCGGCGCGCCAGTATCGGTGCAGCGCTGGACGAGGACCTCCACGCGCGCGCTGGGCATGAGCACGATCTCGGTGTGCCTCCGCCTCGTCCAATCCGGCGGGAAGGCCGCTCCGTCGAGCGCCCGCACCTCGAACGCGAGACGCCGCGGGTTGCCATCAGCGGTCTCCAGGCGCAGGCGATACGTCACGTCGGCGCCGATGTTGGCGAGGTGCCACACCTGCGCCTGCCCGGCCTTCACGGTGATGCGGGGATGGACCTGGCCGGACACGGTGAAGACCCATCGCTCGTCGGCATGCTCCTTCTGCCAGCATTGGCCGGGCGCTGCCACGCCGTCGACATACGTCAGCTCACCGTTGCCGGAGCCGCTCACCACCAGTTCCCCGCAACGATTCTTTCGCGCGTCGGTCTGGACGCCAAAAGCTTCATTCGCAGATCGATCGCGAGGATCGGGTCGCACAGGAAACTCGATCAGCCGGAACCTAGGCTTGTCTACCCGGCCCGCACGATCCTTCAGCTTCGAAACCTGGATGTCCTTGAGAGCCAGATACCTGACCTCGAGCGGCGTACCGGCACCCTCTGCCCGCCGCTCGGCCTGCAACTCCTCGCGCTGCGCTTCTTGATCCGCGCAAGCGGCCAGTCCTGCCACGTCCGGAGACGCGGTGATGCGACACTTCACGTAGGAGGTGTCCCAGAGGTTGCCGATGAACATCAGGCCGGAAAGACCATTCGACACCTGCCCTTCCGACAAGCCGTGCGGATGCGGGTGGAACCAGTACATCCCGCTCGGATGATCGGGTGCGATCACGTAACTGTAGCGGATGTCGCCGTTCTCCAAGCGCACCAAGGCCGCTCCGGGATCCAACGAGCAGGGATCTCCCGGCCCGTCCGCCGCAGGGCGATGTGCATGGCCGGTCGTGCCGCTGCCTGAAGTCGACGCCATCACGAAGATGCAATCACCGTAGCGGCGATCGCGGCCGGCACCTTCGAATCCCGTTCCTTTTGGTGAGACGAGCGCGCCGTGCGTGTGCAGATTCGACTCGGTCGGCTGACTCTTCCCCGCGACGTCCGTCGTCCGCAGGTCGTTGCGGTACAGGATTCGCACTGTGCTCCCGCGGTCGACCGAGATCACAGGCGGCATCAGCCCGATGGTCGTCGGCGGCCCGGAGCGCTCGCGCGCGAACGCGGTAGCCCGGCGCACCTCGTAGCCGTAGACCCGCTCCACGTCGCCCAGTCCTGGAACGAACGCCGTGCCCTGGCGCGCACGAATGGTCAAGTCGCCTCCTGGCGATCGGACCTCGATGACGGCCGGATTCTTGAACTCGTCGGCGCTCGCGGGCGCGCTCCCCAGGACGCACGCCGCGCTCAGCAGGAGAAATCCGGACCGCATATATCGACCTCGCGAGTGTCTCAGCATAGTCCCACCGCCAACCCGCATGCAGGTCGCGAAGGTGCCTGCTTACTTCTTCGCGGCGAGGGCTGCGAACTCCTCCTTCCCAAATGCCCTGCCGGCAATTCCCCAACCTCCCTCGGCAGCCTCCGTGAGCAAGACCCATGTGCGCGCCGCCTGACCCGGATCGCCCGAGATCCTGGCGACGATCTCGGTCGCTTCGGCGACGAGCTGCTTTTGCCCGGCCCGCGAGAGGACACCCGGCGGCGTGATGACCTGCACCCGGACCGTCCGCGCCGAACCCTGCGCGGCAGTGTTCACGGTCGAGGGCGGCATCCGATGAATGTACGCGCCGGTGTTGTTGGTGTGCGTCGGGCCAGGCCTGGCGACTCCCTCGGCCTTCAAGAGCGCGGCCGTCAGCTCCTCGGCGAGCTGGCGGTCGGCGCTGACGGGAAAAAGGTCGGCAGGAGCGTAGACATCGATCATCGGCATGGACGTGGTCCTCCGGTGGAACAGTACTTCCCGGCGGCCGCAAAGTCTCTCCGGTTGAAGAGTGCGTCGAAGGCCGTCCTACGACCACCTCGATGCATTAGTGGGCTTTCTGCGCCCCGCGGGCGATCAACTCGTCCACTCTTGAAAGGAACAGCTTCAAGGTCGGCGATGTGTTCGCCTTGCTGTAGCCGATAGCGAGATCGATTGTCGGCACATCGCCTTCCAGCGGGCGGCTGACGACGGACCCGGGCAGCAGATTTTTTGCGTAGGCGGGCATCAGCGACACCCCGCGCGTGGAAGCGACCAGGGATATGGCCATGGCGAGATTATCCACCCCGTGATCGGGTTTGATATAGACGCCTGAGCGCTTCAAATAGTTTTCGGTGACGGCGCGCAGCACCGCGGCCTTGTTCGACCCGCCGATGAAGATCTCGCCGACGATCTCTTGCGGATGGACCGACTCGCGCGCCGTCAGGCGATGGTCGCTCGGCATCAGCACCACGAGCGGCTCCTGGGTGACCACCCGGTATTCCAGATCGAATTGCGGTTCGACACGGAGAAAGGCCACGTCGAGCCTGCCACGAGCGAGCGCATCGGCGAGGTCCGGGGAATAGCCGCTGGAGAGCTTGACCTCGATGTGGTGCAGCTCGTCGCGCAGGATGTGCATGGCCTCCGGAAGCCAGTTCATTTCGTGTCCGGTCTGAAAACCGATGGCGAACATCTTCCTGGCTGGATGCGCCGCTCTGCGGGCGGCTTCACCCGCCGCGTCGACCTGCGCCAGTACCAGCCGCGCATGATCGAGAAAGGCCCGCCCCGCGGCGGTCAACTCGACCCCGCGCGCACCGCGGGTCAGTAGCTCAGCCCCGACCTCGTACTCCAGATCGCGGATCTGCCGGCTGAGCGAGGGCTGCGACGTGTGCAGCCGCCGGTCGGCAGCAACCGTCAGGCTCCCCTCCTCGGCGACGGCGACGAAATAGCGAAGGTGCCGCAGCTCCATAGGCGTCCCATGCCTTCGAGGTATGACTGCCAAGCTTACAAAGTCTCGGTCCGAGACGCACCGGAAACTAGACTCGGGCGTCCATACTAGGCAAATCGCTGGCAGGGCCGGACCATTTGGGACTGACACTGCTTGAGGAGCAATACCATGGACAGGCCGGTTGTCTTGATCACAGGGGCCCTCACAGGCATAGGTCGCGCCACCGCCATCGCCTTCGCCAAGGATGGCGCCCGCCTGGTCGTCTCAGGCCGGCGGGAGGCCGAAGGCAAGGCCCTCGAGGCCGAACTTCGCCGCCTGGGCGCCGAAGCCTCGTTCATCCAGGCCGACGTCCGTCGCGAAGACGAGGTGCGAGAACTGGTCGATCGGACCGTGACTCGGTTCGGCAGGATCGACGCCGCCGTCAACAATGCAGGTACCGAGGGCCAGCCTGGCCTGATCGTCGATCAGACCGTCGAGAGCTACGCCGCCACCTTCGACACCAACGTGCTCGGCGTGCTGCTCAGCCTGAAGCATGAGCTGCGGGTGATGACGGCGCAGAAGAGCGGCAGCATAGTCAACATCTCCTCGACGTACGGTCATGAGGGTGCCGCCGGTGCCTCGGTCTATGCCGGCAGCAAGCACGCCGTCGAAGGCATCACCAAATCCGCGGCGCTCGAGGGCGCTGTCTCGGGGGTGCGCGTCAACGCCGTCGCCCCCGGGCCGACCGATACCGGCATGCTCGATCGTTTCACCGGCAACCCCCAGAACAAGGCGGCGCTGGTGTCGAAGGTTCCGCTCGGTCGACTCGGCAAGCCCGACGAAGTTGCCCGGGCGATCGTCTTTCTCGCTTCCGCCTCGGCCTCGTTCTTGACCGGGCAGATCGTAACCGTCGACGGCGGCAAGACTGCCGGCTGACCCCTTGGGCACTTTCATTTGAGGATCCCATGTCTAAGCTAGCCAATAAAGTGGCACTCGTTACCGGAGGTTCCCGGGGCATTGGCGCGGCGATCGCGAAGCGTCTGGCCGCGGATGGAGCGAGCGTGGCCATTACGTACGCGAAGGACGCGAGCGCGGCTTCCGCCGTGGTCAAAGCCATTGAGCTCGCTGGCGGAAAGGCTGTCGCGATCCGAGCGGACGCTGCCGACGTCGAAGCCGTCAAGGGCGCGGTCGAAAAGACCGTCGCGACCTTCGGCCGGCTTGACGTGCTCGTGAACAATGCCGGCACAGCCATTCCGAAAACGTTCGAAGAGACCACGATCGAGGAGATGGATCGCGTGATCGACATCAACCTCCGCGGCACACTGGCCGCGACCCAGGCGGCGCTGAAGCACATGAAGAGCGGCGGCCGCATCATCACGATCGGCTCGGCCGTGGGCGAGCGTGTCGTAGTGCCCGGGCTGGTGGCCTACTCAGCCACGAAGGGAGCCGTAAAGATGTTTACTCAGGGATTGTCCAGGGAGGTCGGGAGCCGGGGTATCACCGTCAACAACGTCCAGCCCGGTCCGATCGACACGGATCTGAACCCCGCGACGGGCGATTGGGCGATGCCTCAGAAGGCCGCCACGGCGCTCGACCGGTATGGACATGCTGATGAGGTCGCCGCGTTGGTGGCGTTCGTCGCCGGTCAGGAGTCCTCGTACATTACCGGGGCGAATCTTACCGTGGATGGCGGAATGAATGCCTGAGCCAGGACACCCGCAGAGCACCTGGGCGGCTCGGCTCGAGGTTCTCGAGATCCTCGCAGCGTGGGCCGCCATGGTGTGAAGGTCGGTCTTCATCCCCGCAGCACCGCGGCTGCTTTCCTGCAGCGCGCTTCCAGCGCCGCGATGAGCGCGCGGATGCGCCCGGTGCGCTGAACGTCCGCGTGCACGACCAGCCACAGATCGATGCGCTGCACGGGCAGATCGGGGAAGACGCGGCGCAGCCGCGGATCCGCATCGCCCAAACAGCACGTGAGCGCTCCCACGCCGAGCCCGTTCGCTACGGCTTCGACCAGCGACAGCATGCTGTTCGCTCGGACGGCAGCGCGGGCATCGCGCAGAGAGTGCGCGAGCGACTCGAACGCAGGCGCCCCGCGGAAGCCCTCCTCGAAAAGGACCGCGTCGTGCCCGGCGAACCCTGCTCCGGGCGCGGGCGGGCGGTGCCGCGCGAGGTAATCCTCGGACGCGTAGAGCGCGAACCCGATGGGCGTCAGCCGGCGGGCGCGTAGATCGCCCGATTCGGGAGGAGCGAAGCGGAGCGCCATGTCCGCTTCGCGCCGCGCGATGTCCAGGCGCGCAAGCCCCGTCATCAGATGCAGGCGGATCTCCGGGCGACGCAGGTGCAGCTCGCGCATGGCAGGAAGGACGACCGCGTGGCCAGCCGACTCGGCCGCGGCGACGCGCACGGTGCCCGACAACCGCCGGTCAGCGCCGAGCGCGCGCTGCTCGACGGCGACGGCGGACTGCTCCATTTGCTCGGCGGCGGCGCGGATGCTCTCGCCCGCGTCGGTGAGCACGAACCCGTCGGGCGTGCGCTCGAAGAGCTTCGCGCCGAGCTCGCGCTCGAAAGCGGAGACCCTCCGCCCCACCGTGGTGTAATCGACCCGAAGCCTGCGCGCGGCGCGCGCCAGGGTTTTCGCACGCGCCAGCTCGAGGAAGAAGCGCACCGCGTCCCAGTCCGCCATGCCATGCAGGATTGCATGGTCCCCATGCGCTGGCAAAAGCCACCGGAAGAGCGGCCCATACATCCATACCGTTCACACGAGAGGACCGTGTATGCGCAGGCCGGATCCCGACCCCCGATTCACCCTGATCGCCAGCAGCTTCGGGTTGGGCATGGCGCTGCTCGACGTCACCGCCGGCAACGTCGCCCTCCCCAGCATCCGCGCGAGCCTGCACACCGACGCAGCCGGCCTCTCCTGGGTCGTCGACGGGTACACCTTGCCGTTTGCCAGCTTCCTGCTTCTGGGCGGCGGCCTCGGCGACCGCCTCGGCGCGAAGCGGCTGTTCACCGCTGGGCTCGTCGTCTTCACCGCCGCCTCCGCGATGTGCGTCGTGGCGCCGGACATCGGTTGGCTCATCGCCGCCCGGGTCCTCCAGGGGATCGGCGCGGCGCTGTTCATGCCCGCATCGCTGTCGATCCTCGGCCGCGCCTATCCCGAGCCGGTCGAGCGCGCGCGGGCAATCGGCATCTGGAGCAGCCTCACGGCCGTGACCGGCGCCAGCGGTCCGGTGGTCGGCGGCGCCCTCATCCACGCGTTCGGGTGGCGGAGCATCTTCCTCATCAACGTGCCGATCGGCGTGGTCGGCGTCCTGCTGGCGCTCCGCTTCGTGCAGCGCAGCCCAGCGTCTCCGAGCAGAGGCTTCGACCTGGGTGCGCAAGCGGCGGGAGCGTTCGGACTCGCCGCCTTGACCTGGGCGCTGATCGAACGGTCCGCCCGCGGCTGGTCGTCGCCGCTCATCGTGCTCGCCTTCGTCTGCGCCGCCGGCGGAATCGCCGCGTTCGTCGCGCTCGAGCGGCGCAGCGCCGATCCGATGCTGCCGCTTCATCTCTTTCGCGACCGGACCTTCGCCACCACGGCGGCGGCGGCCCTGGTCTACGCCGCCGGCTTCTTCGGCGGCCTGTTCGTGCTCTCGATCGAGCTCCAGGACGTCCAGGGACATGGACCCGCGGCCGCCGGTCTGCTCTTCGGTATCGTCAGCGTCTTCTTCGGCGGGACGAGCATCGTCGCAGGGCGGCTGGCTGGTCGCTACGGAACGCGCGCGCCGATCGTCGGTGGGCTCGCCATCCTCGGCGCCAGCGCATTGGGACTCGCCGAGCTGCCCGTCTCGGGGCCCCTCCTCCTGCAAGGGCCGCTGCTCGCGCTCACCGGCCTTGGGGCAGCGCTGGTTGCGCCCTCCATGAACGCTGCCATCCTCGCCAGCGTGCCCCCGTCGCTCGCGGGCATCGGCGGCGCGGTGCTCAATACGAGCCGTCAAGTCGGCACGGCCTTGGGCATCGCCGTGTTCGCGTCCTCTTTCCACGGCCGGCCGGCGGCGGAAGCCGTCCGCCTTTCGCTCGGATGCGCCGCGCTGCTCTACCTCTGCGCGCTCGCCCTTGCCTCGCGTGCACCCGCGCCGGTGCCGCAGAAGACTTGCGGCGTCATTCCGCTCGCCGACCACTGAGCTGGTAGTGGCTGATTAGCAGCTGCCTCGCGCGGCCGAGTTGGTCGGCCATCGGGTACGATGCGGGGATGATCGATCAGGTACCGATGCGCCTGAGCAGTAGCCTTACGTTCGTCTTCAAGTTCATCTTTCCCACCATCTGGCTTCTCGGATTCTCTGCGGCAACTTTGCTATTGCTCACGCGCCCCGACGAGCGCGGGCTGGCCGTCCCGTTCGGGGTGGCGACGATCTTCGGTGCCCTGCTCTTCTCCGGAGCCTGTTTCCCTCTCAAGACCGTCTTCGCGGGCCCTAATGGGCTGCGGGTCGGGAACTTCATCCGCGAGATCGACATCCCTTATGCGCAGATCGCCAGCGTCTATGAGCACAAGTTGCTGAACACACGCCTCACGACCATCTGGCTCCACGGTGACTCGCCGTTCGGGAGCAAGCTGAAGTTTCAACCGTACACCCACCTCACGCTTCTCCTCTGGAAGGATCATCCCGCGGTCGTGGAGCTACGAAGGCGCATCGCGGTGGCAACCAAAGCGCGTACCTGAGGAGCTACCGCGGAATGCGGTACCATCGCCGCAGGAGGCGCAGTTGACCGACGCCGCGCCGGCGCGTTTGTGGGCTCCGTCACCCGCGCGGATCGAGTCCGCCGGAATCACCCGCTACCGGCGCTGGCTCGAGCAGGAGCGCGGCCTGCGCTTCGAGAGCTACGACGCGCTCTGGCGCTGGTCGGTGGAGGAGTTGGAGGCGTTCTGGGCGTCGATCTGGGATTTCTGCGGCGTCATCTCCCATCGCCGCTACGAGCGCGTGCTCGAGCGCCGCGTGATGCCCGGCGCGCGCTGGTTCGAAGGCGCTGCGGTGAGCTACGCGGAGCAGTCGCTCTGGCGCGCGCTGCGCCCGGAATGGATGTCGCGTACCGCTCTGGTCTTCGAGTCCGAGTCACGGCCGCGCCTCGAGCTGTCTTGGGGCGACCTGGGCGCGCAGGTCGGGGCGCTGGCCACGACGCTCGCGCGCCTCGGCGTCAGGTCGGGCGACCGGGTAGCCGCGTACTTGCCCAACGTGCCCGAGTCGGTGGTCGCCATGCTCGCGACCGCCAGCCTGGGCGCGGTCTGGTCGAGCGCGGCGCCGGACATGGGTCCTCTCGGCGTGCTCGACCGTTTCCGGCAGATCGAGCCGAAGGTGCTCTTCGCGGTGGACGGGTACCGCTACGGCGGCAAGGACTTCGACCGCCGCGAGACGGTGCGCGAGATCGTCCAGGGGCTACCCTCGGTCGAAGCCCTGGTGGTGGTGGCGCACCTCGATCCCGGAGCTTCGATCGACTTGCCTGCAAGACCGCGCGCCATCTCGTTCGGCGAGGCGATCGCGAAGCCGGCACCGCTGGCATTCGCGCCAGTTCCGTTCTCGCACGCGCTCTGGGTCGTGTATTCGTCGGGCACGACCGGGATCCCGAAGGCCATCGTCCACGGCCACGGCGGCGCCATCCTGGAGAACCTCAAGACGGCCGCTTTGCACCTCGACGTCGGCGAGGGCGACCGGTTCCTCTGGTTCTCCTCGACGAACTGGATCATGTGGAACCTGTGGGTGGCCACCCTCGCCTCGGGTTGCACCATCCTGCAGCTCGACGGTCACCCCGGTCATCCGGAGGCCGGGGCGCTGTTCCGCTTTGCCGCCCGCAACGGCGCCACCTTCCTCGGAACCAGCCCCGCGTACCTGTCCGCGTGCATCAAGGCAGGGATCTCGCCGCGGAAGATCGACGATCTTTCCCGGCTCCGCGGCGTCGGATCGACCGGCTCGCCGCTGACCCCGGAGGCATGCCGCTGGGTCTACGATCAGGTGCACCCGGACGTGCTGCTCGCCTCCATCTCCGGCGGCACGGAGGCAGGCGCGGCCTTCCTGACTTCCTGTCCCATCCTGCCGGTGTACGCGGGCGAGATGCAGTGCCGCGGGTTGGGCGTCGCGGTGCGGGCGTTCGACGACGAGGGGCGCGAAGTGATGGACCAGGTCGGCGAGCTGGTCGTCGCCGAGCCGATGCCGTCGATGCCGCTCCATTTCTGGGGCGATCCCGAGGGCAAACGCTATCGCGAGAGCTATTTCCAGACCTGGCACGGCCTCTGGCGGCACGGCGACTGGCTGCGGCTGATTCCCCGCGACGAATCGATCACCGCGATCATCTACGGCCGCTCGGACTCGACCATCAACCGCCACGGCATCCGCATGGGAACGAGCGAGATCTACCGCGTGGTGGAGGAGTTCCACGAAATCGCGGACTCGCTGGTCGTCGACCTCGAGTACCTCGGGCGCGAATCGTTCCTGCCGCTGTTCGTGGTCCTGCGCGAGGGCGGCGCAGGCGTGCCGGCCGATCTGCGCCGGAGGCTGTTCCATGCCATCCGCACCCGGATCTCTCCCCGCCACGTGCCCGACGAGGTATTCGCCATTCCCGAGGTGCCGCGGACGTTCTCGGGCAAGAAGATGGAAGTGCCGGTGCGGAAGATCCTGCTCGGGCACCCGATCGAGCGCTCCGCGAACCGCGATGCGATGGCGAATCCAGCCTCGCTGGACTGGTTCGTCGCCTTCGCGCGCGAGCGCTGCCGCTGACGAGCCGGCCGGCGGCGCGGCCACAGTTTTCTGTGGCCGCACCCCGGGGGACGGATTTCAATGATCGTCGCAATCGTCGCGATCGTGGCGGCCGCGACCGTTGCGATCGTCGCAGCCCTGCGACACAGGCGCCGGCGGCAGTGGCACTCCGCCCGGACCGGCTGCGAACGTCAGAGGCGAGATCGCCTCTTGCTGGCCGACACCCGGCTTGCTCCAGTCGCACACGCCGTCGGGGAAGACCGCGTTCAACCGCGCGACTTGCGCAGGGCTGAGCGTCGCTGGCGCGTAGTCGGCGGCGTTCAGCGGCTTGAGCTGGCACTTCAGGATGTTCTCCGCCAGTGGCCCGCCGGCGACCTGACGCGGCGAGGCATGCTTCGGCAGTCCCGGGTCCGCGTCGCACACGGCGAAGTCGGTGACCGGATTCGAGAATGTGGCGTCGCCGGTCAGGAAGCAGAGGTCGTGCGCGGCCGCTGGCTTCGCGTCGATCACTTGCGCCTGGGTACGCACGGAGTTCAGCGTCGCCTTGGGGGCGCTGATCAGCAGAGTCGACAGCCAGGCGTCCATCGTCAGGAACGAGTTCAGCGTCACCGCCGAGAACTGTGCCGGCGTGGCAGGCAAGAGCCCGGTCCCGTAGCGCCACATCACCTGGTTGCCGTGGTTGCCGCCATTGGCCGCATCGATGCGGGCGCGCTCCGAGAAGCTGCGCCAGATGTAGTGGATGCCCTGTTCGTCCCACCCGCGCGAATCGATGATCGGCAGCTTGCCCAGGTTCTTGCCGCTCGACACGATCCCAGCCCTGTAGGCGATCTCGAGGGCCGGCAGGTCGGCCGTGCTCCGGGCCGCCCTGCGATTCGAATCAGCGTCGACACCGCCGATCTTCTCGTTCAACGTGACGAATTCCTCAGGCGTGATCGCGCCTGCGAGCAGCGCCTTCAGCCCGTACTGGATGCCGACGTTGTCGCTCGTCTGCCGGGCACGGACGCTGCCCGCAGGGATGCCGGCGGTCGTGCCCCAGACCGCGGTGGCGAGGTCGGGGTCGCCGCAACGCGTGCCGGTCGAATTGGTCACCTGGTCATAGACGAGCGCGGCGGGTAACATGCAGTTGTTACGCGGCTGTTCGCCCAGAATCGTTCCCATCGCCCCCGTCGTCTGGTTGAGCACCAGCGTTCGTACGAAGTTGCCGGGTTTGTTGTTGAACCCGAACGAATTGTTCCAGGACTGGCAACCGATCTGATCGAGGTGACCATTGATCGCCGTCTTCTTCGCGTTGATCTGCGGCTGCGTCAGGCCCGTCATCAAAGCAGTCCAATCCGGGCCCGCGTAGAAGTTCACCAGCAGCACGCAATCGCTCACCTCGAGACCGGTGGTGATCGAGTCGGGATAGTCGCAGCTCGGCTGGATGCCGTCGAGCAGGCCGGGGAAGGTCGAGGCGACCGTGTTCTGCTGGATCGATCCGCCCGAGCAGCCGTTGCCCACCGTGTATTTGATCTCGCCGTAGGCGTCGACGATGTGCTCCTTCATCATCATCAGCGTTTCGTTGACCAGGATGCGGTTCGAGTTGAAGAGCGAATCGGTGAGGCTGTTGTCGACGACCATGAAGCCGCGCGACAGCGCCGAGTCGTCCGCCCAGTTCTGCTCGGTGCGAAATTGCAGGCGCGGCTGGCCGGTCGAAGCGCCGAAGGTGTAGACCACCTTGCGATTCCATTGCGGCTGCGGCGCGAGCGCCGTCCACGGCTTGGTCGGGTCGAACAGCACCGCGATGTCGTAGATGCCGCGGTTCATGGTGCCGCGTTCGACGCGCACGATGTACGGCACGCCCGTGATGGACGTCGCGATGTCGGCGGCGGCTGGGGGGGTGTCGACGTTGTACGGCTGGAAGCAGTTGGGTGGGGGCGGTGGTTTGGGGGGCGGCGGTGGGGCGGGCGGCGGGATCGGGTCCGGCAGTCCGGTCGAGCAACCCGCGATCTTCGTGCGGTAGAACAGCTTGAACTCGGTCGCGATGTTGCATTGCGCGTCGACGGCGAAGGTCGTCAGTCCGCTTGCGTTTGACGCCGGCGTGTTTCCCAATGCGGCTACCGGCGTGGGCGTCGCGCAGATCCACGGCTGGGTCTGCGAGCGCAGAAGCACTGGTCCGCCACGCGGATGGTTGGTGATCGTCAGGCTGGCGCGGGGCCGGCCTTCGCCCCGACCGTTGGCATCGGCCACGAAGTGGTTCTCGCCGTCGCGCAAGCCGGTCAGCACGCCGCGAAACGTGCGCGCATTCGCATCGGCGACGAACGATGCGCCGACATTCGCGCCGTCGAGCGTCAGCGTCACCTTCTGCATCGGCACGTTCTTCGGCACCTGGACCTCGACCAGCGCGTCGCCGCCGCTGATCAGGTCGGCGCGGTTCGACAAGGTCCTGATCTCGAAGTTGAACGGCGGCAACTCATCCCGCGATTCGGCCCGGCCGCGGGTCTCGGACTGCGACGATTCAGCCGGCGCCTGAATGCCTTCGCCACAGCCTCCGATGAAGGCAGCCAGTATTGCGGCGACGATCACGGTCACATTGGAGCGCGTGTTCATGTCGTTCCCCCTGATGTGCTGGTTGGACTGACGCTCCCTGAGCGTCCTCTACTTCCGTCACTGCGATTGACGCTAGCCGCGCGCGCGAAGATACCGCTGGCGCGCAGGATCCGTTTCTCGCCCACCCAAAGCTGGCAGCTGGCGAAAGCGAGCCTCTTCCCAATCTTCTGCACGTCGACCCGCGCCTCCGCCCAGTCTCCCGCGCGGGCGGTGTCGGCGAAGTCGGCGGTCAGGTTCACCGTCACCATCGGGTGGGGCGGCGTGCGCGACATCGCGATGACGATGCCCATTGCGCTGTCGGCCAGGGTGACCAGCATCCCTCCGTGCGCGACGCCGCGGGTGTTGAGGTGCTTCTCCTCGATGCGCAGCCCGATGACCGCGCCGCTCCCTTCGTCCTTGGCGTACAGCGTCCCTAGAGAGGAGAGGAAGGGACTGTTCCCGCGCTGCAACGCCTTGAAGCCCTGGGGAACTTGCGCTGATTCGCTCATCCGCGCTCCCCCAGCCGGTCGATGCGGCCCTTCTCGAGCGCGCGCTCCGCCTGGCGCGCCATCACCCGCACCCACTGGATGAGCGTGGCGAAGCGCGGATCGCTCGTGGCGCCTTCGACGTATCGCTTGTAGATCTGCTGCACGATCACGGCGATCTTGAAAAGCGCGAATACGTAATAGAAGAGGATCGATTCCACCGCGCGGCCGCTCCTCTCCGCGTACCGCTCCACGATCTGCGAGCGCGAAAGGCTGCCGGGCAGGTAGGTCGGTCCGTACGACCGCGTCCGCAGCTCCTGCGGGTCGCCGGGATCTCCCCAGTATCCGATGAAAGTCCCGAGATCCATCAACGGGTCCCCGACCGTCGCCATCTCCCAATCGAGCACCGCGACGATCCCGGTCAGGTCGCTCGGGTCGAGCATCACGTTGTCGTACTTGTAGTCGTTGTGGATGACCGCCGCGCCGCTCTCCACGGGCATGTTGCGGGCCAGCCACTCCGCCGCGGCTTCCACGCCGGAGATCTCATCCGTCTTGGCGTTGAAGTACCGCTCCGTCCAGCCGGTCACCTGCCGCGCCACGTACCCCCGCGGACGCCCGATGTTCGAGAGCGGGGGTCCGCTCACGTCGACCGCGTGCAGGTCGGCGAGATTGTCGACGAGCGCGGTGGAGGTCCCTCTCAGCAGCTCCGGCGCGAAGGTAATCCCGGGAGGCGGCTCGGCTCCGCGCAGGATCACCCCGCGCACGCGCTCCATCAGGTAGAACCGCGCGCCAATGAGCGACTCGTCCTCGCAGAAGGCGATCGGCCTGGGCGCGCGCGGATACACGCCTTTCAGCGCGGAGAGGATGTCGTACTCGCGCTTCATGTCGTGCGCGCTCTTCACTTTGACGCCGAAGGGCGGCCGCCGCAGCACGACCTCCCGCTCTCCCGCCCGGAGGAGATAGGTGAGATTCGAGTGTCCCCTGGGGAACTGCAGGACGGACACCGGCCCCGCGGCATCCGGCAGGGCGCGACGCAGGAACGGCTCGATCCGCGTGGGATCGATCCGCTCCTCCTCCCGCATCTCCGTGGGCTGGTCGATCATCACACCTCCAGCCACTCCTTGCGAACGGATTGATTCTCGCGCAGCTCGTCCGGGGTGCCGTGGAACACCACGCGGCCATGTCCCATCACGTAGAGCCGCTGGGAAATCTGCAGCGAGATGGTCAGCTTCTGCTCCACCAGCAGGACCGAGATGGCCCGCTTCTTCATTTCGGAAAGGAACTCGCTCACCTGCGCGACGGCCTTGGGAGCGAGGCCTTCGGTAGGCTCGTCGATCAGCAGTAGATCCGGATCGCCCATCAGCGTCCGGCACAGCGTCAGCATCTGCTGCTCGCCGCCGGAGAGGACGCCGCCAGGGGCGTCCACCCGCTCCCGGAGCTGGGGGAAGAGCGCGAACATGTCCTCCATCTTCCAGCGCCCGCTCTCCTTGCGGCCCTTCCTCCCGAGCGCGAGGTTCTGCCGGACGGTGAGGTCGGGAAAGATGGCGCGATCCTCGGGCACGTAGCCCAGGCCGCGGCGCGCGATCTCGTGCGCCTTGAGCCCGAGGAGCTCCTGGTTGCGGAAGCGCACCGATCCGCGCGCGGCGACGAGCCCCATGATGGCCTTGATGCTGGTGGAGCGGCCGACCCCGTTGCGCCCGAGCAGCGCGACGACCTCGCCCGGCTGGACGGAAAAGCTCACGCCGTGGAGGACATGGCTCTTGCCGTAGAAGGCGTGCAGCTCGTCGACCTCAAGCATCGGCGAACCCGGTTCCCAGGTAGGCCTCGCGCACCGCGGGGTTCTGGCGGATCTCGGCCGGCGGCCCGGTCGCGATGATCTGCCCGTAGACGAGCACGGAGATGCGGTCCGCCAGCCCGAACACGACGTTCATGTCGTGCTCCACCATCACCAGCGTCCTGCCTTCCGTCACGCGGCGGATGAGCGCCACCGCCTCCGCGGTCTCGGTGTGGCTCATGCCCGCGGTGGGCTCGTCGAGCAGGATCACCTCCGCGCCGCCCGCGACGGTGATGCCGATCTCCAGCGCGCGCTGCTCGGCGTACGAGAGCATGGAGGCGGGAGTGGCGCGCCGGCGCCGCAGGCCGATGGCCTCGATGATCTGGTCCGCCCGCTCGGCGGCGTCGCGCAGCCGGCTCAGGCGGTGCCAGAAGGAGTAGCGATACCCCAGCGGCCAGAGCAGCGCGCAGCGCACGTTGTCGAACACGGAGAGGTTGTGGAAGAGGTTGGTGATCTGGAAGCTGCGGCTCAGGCCGCGGCGGTGGATCTCGAACGGGCGCAGGCCGGTGACGTTCTCGCCCTTCAGCTCGATGGTGCCGGAGCTGACCGGAAACCGCGCGCTGATCAGGTTGAACAGGGTCGACTTGCCCGCGCCGTTCGGGCCGATGATGGCATGGTGCTCGCGCTCCCGGACGACCAGATCGACGCCACGGATGATCTCGGTGCGCCCGAAGCTCTTCCACACCTTGCCGAGGTGGAGGGCCGGGGCCGTCATGCCTGCCTCTGGAGGAGCGAGGTGTATACGGTGTCGCGCCGGGCGGCCGTCCGCCGCGAGATGGAGCGGAGCAGCAGCGCGCCCACGGCCAGCGCGATCACCGGGGGCGCCCAGCCGAGGGGCCGGGCGGCGTTCAGCGTGACACCGAGGATGCGCAGCGGCGCGCTGCCCGGCTCGGTGGTGTTCGCGAGCGCGTAGGCCATCTCCACCAGGGTGATCACGGAGACGGCGCAGAGCGCGAACGGCAACAGGCCCACGAGGTACTGCCGGAACGCGTGGCCCAGCTGCCCGGCGTCGTGGAGGCGCTTGTGCTCCGCGACGATTCCGGCGAGGCCGCCCGGCGCGTAGAGGACGAGGACCGTGAACAGAATGCCGAAGTAGAACGGCCATGCCTGGGTGATCGCGGCCACCGCGATCTGCAGGACGGTGATCAACGCGGCGCCGATGATGGGGCCTGCGAAATGGCCGATGCCGCCGACGAAGGCCATCATGATCACGATACCGGACGTGGCTGTGCTCAGCGTCTCCGCGGTGACGATCTCGTAGTTGAGCGCGGTGAGCCCGCCGGCCACGCCGGCGAAGCAGCCGGAGAGGACGACCATCAGATACCGCACCCACTGCGGGTCGAAGCCGACGAACTCGGCGCGCTCGGGGTTGTCGCGCACCGCGTTCGCCATCCTGCCCAGCGGGGTGTCGGTGAGGAGGTACATTCCGACGATGCAGAGGAAGGCCCAGCCGGCGATCAGGTAGTACATCTGCAGCGGCGACCCGTAGGTGATGCCGAACCAGCCGCGCGAGGTCACCCGGTTGCCGGACAACCCGCCCTCGCCTCCGAAGAAGGCGGGGAACATGAGCGAGCTCGCGGCCACCATCTCGCCGATCCCGAGCGAGATCATGGCGAAGGTGGTCCCGGCCCGCCGGGTGGTGACGTAGCCGAAGGCGATGCCGAAGAGCAGCCCGGCGACGCCGCCCGCGAGCGGAAGGAGCGTGATGGGAAATCGCCAGGAATGCTCCTGGATGGCGCGCAGCAGGTGGATGGTGGCGAACGCTCCTAGCCCGAAGTACACGGCGTGACCAAAAGAAAGCAGGCCCGTCTGCCCCAGCAGCATGTTGAACGAGAGCGCGAAGATCGTGCTGATGCCGATCTGGCAGAGAAGGGAGAGCCAGTAACCCTTCGGCGAGACGAGCGGCGTGAGCACGATGACGGCGAGATAGCCGGCCAGGACGATCAGGCGGCCCTTGGAGAAGAGCGCCTTCATGTCTCGCGCGCCCCCATCAGGCCGCGCGGGCGGAAGACGAGGATCACCACCATCAGCAGGTACGGCATGATGGGCGCGAGCTGCGTCAAGGACAGGCGGGTCAGCGCGGGCGCCGAGCGCGGCTCCAGGTGGAGCGCGCGGAGGAGATCGATCAGCGACCAGTCGAGCCCGACCATGAAGGTCTGCAAGATGCCGATGAGCAGCGAGGCGACGAACGCTCCGCCGAGGGAGCCGAGGCCGCCCACCACCACCACCACGAAGACGATGGGGCCCATCGACTCCGCCATGCCCGGCTCGGTGACGAGCGCATTGCCGCCGATCACTCCCGCCAGACCCGCCAGCGCCGTTCCGCCGCCGAAGACCAGCGTGAAGATGCGCGGCACGTCGTGGCCGAGGGCCTGGACCATGTCGGGGCGGGAGAGGGCCGCCTGGATGATGAGGCCGATGCGCGTGAAGGCGAGGCCGGCGTAGAGCGCGAGCAGCATGCCGACCGACACCACCATCATGAACGCCTTGTAGATGGGGTAGGAGGTGCCGTGGAAGGTGAACAGCGCCCCCTGTAGCGAGAGCGGGATCCGGTAGTCCACCGCCGCCTTGCCCCAGATGAGCCGGACCGCTTCCACGGCGAGGAAGCTCAACCCGAAGGTGAAGAGCAGCTCGGCGACGGGCCCGAAGCGGTGCACCTTGCGAAGCCCGTAGCGCTCGACCAGCGCGCCGAGGATTCCCACCAGCAGGGGCGCGATCACGAGGCCGGGCCAGAACCCGACGGCCGCGCTGATCTGGTACGCGCAGTACGCGCCCAGCATGTAGAAGGCCGCGTGGGCGAAGTTGAGGATGGACATCATGCTGAAGATGAGCGTCAGCCCGCTCGAAAGCATGAACAGGAGCAGGCCGTAGGCGAGGCCGTTCAGGAGCGAGCTGACGACGAATTCCACCTGGCCTCCACGCGTGTCGCCGGACCCGCGGCGAGCTTCGAGCGAGCGCGCCCCGGGCGCAGGCCATCGCACCCGGGGCGGAGACCATTTCGTCGCAGATCAGTACAGCAAGAGCTGCATCTGGAACGTCAGACTGTTGGTACCGGACTGCTGGGGTTGTACCGTCGCCTTGTCCGTATCCGTGAACTGGTTCCGCTCATACTGGAGGGCGAAGTTCAGCAAGTTGAAAGGGGCTACGTAGTACTTCACCCCGCCCGCGAGCCAGTACTGGTTGCTGGCTGCTTGTACCGGGCCGGGATAATCGCCGCTGATCTTCCGCCCCTCGAACTTGCCGAACACGGAGAACCTCGAGCCGTGGTTGTAGTAGCCGGCCTCTGCCAGGTAATTGAACTGCTTCAAGACGTTCGGGTAGGTCCCCGGGTTCGTGACCGCGCCGGCAGGATTCGTGGTCAAGCCGCCGTCGTAGTAGCCGAACTGCAGCAGGCCGACGATCTCGTCACCGCCCCTGGGATGCGGGCCGTTCAATGGATAGTTGATGAACGCGGCGCCGCTGATGCCGTAGTAAGCGTTCTTCGAGGTACCCGCGGGCGGCACCGTGGGCGGACCAAAGGGCGCGGGGAAGCCAGGAGCGTCGGTGCGTAGGATCTGATAGTCGAAGTTGCCCATCACGCCGAGGACCTTCTTCGCGCCGTAGTAATGGCCGCCGTTCACGTAGCCGGTTTCCGTATCCCAGAAGTTGAGGTTCAGATAGCTGACGAAGCGGGGCCCGTTGTGGCTGGCGGTCTGGGTGGCCGTGGAGGCTTGCCGGCTGCCTTGGAAGACGCCGATGCGGTATTCGAGATGATTCGCCAGGAAGAAGCCGTTGGCCTGGAAGCCGAGATCGCGCAGGACGTTGGTGTTGCCCTGCAGGACCGGCGTGGTGGTCACGTTGGCCACGTCGATGCTCAGGTAGGTGGTCGTCGGCTGGGTTCCATTGCGGGTCAGAGGCAGCAGGATGCTGCCGCCGCTCAGCCAGAACTCGTCGATGAACTTGACCTGGGCATAGGCATCCAGCACCGACGGCACCCCAACCAATGGAACCGCGTTGCTGGGTACGGGGTTCTTGGCACCGGTGGTGGGATCGGCCTTGCCGAGGCTCGTGGCCTCGAACAGGACGTTGAAGAACACGTTCTTGACCACCGAACCGGTCGTGAAGAGGCGGCAGCGGCGGCAGTAGTAGTCCATGGCATATGTGCCGTCGGACGGGCTTCCCTGGAGGCGATCCTGCGTGATCTTGTACCAGGCCTGCACCTGGGCGCCGAAGCGGAACCAGGTGTTTTCGGAGAGCTTGATCTCACGCGATGGACCGAGCTGGGCGAAGGCCGGCACGGGTGATGTGGGTGGCGGCTTTTCCGCGGGTTCCTTCTCGGTCTGCGACTGCGCCGAGGCGGCGCCGGCGATACCGCAGACGAGGACGGCAAGCGCGGCACGGTGGATGAAAAGCTTGCTGCTCTTCGAGGCACTTCCCATGAGCTCCTCCTCATTGAGTTGGCTGCGGCGGAAGATCCCCCTCCCGCGCACGCGACGCGTGCCATGTACTCAACATCGCCCTACGATCGCAACCGGTCCGGGAAAGCGGTTCCGCAGAGCGAAACGGCTCGGCCGTCCGTCCTCATCGGGGCCCGGCGAACGTCCTCCTGGCGAACTCCGCGATCCTCTCCAACGCAAGCCTCGTCATGTCGAATGTGGGGATCTGCAGGAAGGCGTGAATTCCGTCGGCGTAGACGTGCAGCTCGGCGGGCAATCCGGCTTTCTGCAGCGCCGCGGCGAAGAGCTGCGAATCCGAGAGCAGGGGATCGAGCGTCCCCACCACGAGGATCGCCGGAGGAAGCCCTCTCAGATCCGCTTCCACCGGAGCGAGGTAGGGCCCCGAGCGTGGCGCACCGCCGCTCGCGTAGGCATCGGCGAACCACCGCATCTGCCGCCGCGAGAGCATCAGCTCGCGATCGCCCCAGGCCTGCAGCGACTCGGTCATGCCCGCGGCAAAGCGGCCGTAGAGCAGGATCGCGGCCGCGAAGAGCGGCAGAGAGCCCTCGTCGCGCAGCCGCAGCAAGGTGGCGGCGCTGAGGTTTGCCCCGGCGGAGTCGCCCCCGATGAGCAGCTGGTCGGGACGCATTCCCAACGCCTCGCCGTGCGCGGACAGCCAGCTCGCGCAACCCATGCAGTCGTCGAGCCCCTGCGGGTACGGATGCTCGGGAGCAAGCGCGTACTCGATCGAGAGGACGCGTGCGCCGAGGCGCTCCGCCAGCTCCCGCGCCAGCCGGTCGTGCGTCGAGATGCTGCCGATGACGAATCCGCCTCCGTGCAGGTACAAGAGGCCTGGCGACTTCGGCGCCGCATTGCGGGGGACGAACAGGCGCGCCGGTATCTCCCCGCGATGGCCGGGCACTCGCAGATCGCGCGCCTCCGCCATCTGCGGCCCACCGGCGTTGAACGGCGCGAAGAACCGCTCGCACTGCTCCCGGGCTTGCTGCGGCGTGAGCTGCCACGTCCTCGGCGCATCAGCCGGGATGGTCGCCTTGAGCATCTCGATGAACGCGCGGACTTGCGGATCCATCCCCATGCGTCACGGGCGTTTCATCTGACAAGTCGAGGGCAGCACCGTCTCCGGCCCGGGAATCTTGTGGTCGGTGCGGAACCCGAACTCCTTGGTGCCGTCGGCGTTGAACTTCACCGCCTTCCCGTCCACCTTGGCGAAGGTCCCGATGAAGAGCGGCTGGATGAACTGGTGGTCCTGCGCCCGCATCTCCACGGGGCCGAAGTAGCCGTCCATCTTCATCCCTTCCATGGTCTTCGTCACCTTGGCCGGATCGGTGCTCTTCGCCTGGGTCATGGCCCGCTCCAGCAAGTCCAGGGCGTTCTGGATGGCGGTGGTGTAGGGGTCCTCCGTGGGGCCGTACTTCTTCTTGTAGGCCTCCAGGTATTCGAGCTCCTTGGGCGTGGCGTCGCTCAGGCCGTAGTACGAGACGATCTTCACCCGGCCGATCCCCGCCTCGCCGATGGCGGTGGGCGCGCCGACCACGCCCGCGTAGAAGGTGTAGAAGCTCGCCTTCAGCCCGGCGTCGTTGGCGGCCCGTACCAGGAGCGCCAGGTCGCTGCCCCAGTTGCCGGTGATCACGGTGTCGGCCCCGGAGGACTGGATCTTCGCCACGTAGGGCGCGAAGTCCTTCACCTTGGCGAGCGGGTGCAGCTCGTCGCCGACGAGCTGTACGTCCGGCCGCTTCTGCTTGAGCAGCTCCTTGGCGGTCTTCGAGACCTGGTGCCCGAAGGAGTAGTCCTGCCCGATGATGTAGACCTTCTTGATCTCCTTGTTCCCCACCATCGAGCCGACGATGGCCTGCAGCTTCATGTCGCTGTTGGCGTCGAAGCGGAAGTGCCAGAAGCTGCACTTGGAGTTGGTGAAGTCCGGATCGACTGCCGCGTAGTTGAGGAACACGACCAGCTTGTCGGGGTTCCGGGCGTTGTTCTTTTCCACGCCGTCGATGAGCGCCGCCGCGACGCTCGACCCGTTGCCCTGGAAGACGTAGTGGATGCCCTCGTCGACGGCGCGGCCCAGCAGCGCCAGGCTTTCCTGTGGCGACAGCTTGTTGTCCATCGCCACGATCTCCAGCTTCTGCCCGAGGATTCCGCCGCGCTCGTTGATCCGGTCGGCGGCGAAGCGCAGCTCGCGGAGCCCGTGGTCGCCCGTTGCCGCCATCAAGCCGGAGAGCGGGTCGATGTAGACGATCTTGATCTGCGCGCGCGCCGGCGCGCCGGCGGCAGCGAAGATTGCGGCCAGCAGCCAAAGGAACGTCCCCGTCCGATTCATGGCTGGTCTCCTCCGTCGACGACGCCGCGGCACGGCGCAAGAAGGTGCTGCGTCGGATACGTCAATTGCCCGCGCGATTTCAACCCGCGGCGGGCCCGCGTTTCGCTGTTTGAAACGCGAGGCTCCCTTCCCCGGGCCGTGGTAAGCGACGGCTGGGAGAAACGCCATGAAGGATCTGGCCGGCAAGGTCGCCGTCGTCACCGGCGCGGGCAGCGGCTTCGGGCGCGAGTTCGCGCGCATCGGCGCACGAGAACGGATGAGGCTGGTGCTGGCGGACGTGCAACAAGATGCGCTCGACGACACCGTCGCCGAGGTCCGCGCAGCCGGAGCGGAAGCGCTGGGCATGCGCACCGACGTTTCGAAGCCGGAGGACGTGGAGCAGCTCGCCGCCCGCGCGACGGAGAGGTTCGGAGCAGTGCATCTGCTCTTCAACAACGCCGGGGTGGCCGGAGGCGGCGGCTTCGCCTGGGAGACGAGCCTCGAGGACTGGCGCTGGCTTTTGGGCGTCAATCTCATGGGGGTCGTGAACGGCATCCGCAGCTTCCTCCCGCTCATGCTGGAGCAGGACTGCGAGTGCCACGTCGTCAATACCGCCTCCGCCGCGGGCCTGGTGTCCGTGCCGCTCACCTCCGTCTACAACGTCAGCAAGCACGCCGTGGTGACGCTGAGCGAGACCCTGTTCCACGACCTGCGGCTCGCGAACGCGAAGGTGGGCGTCTCCCTGCTCTGCCCAGCGTTCGTACCCACCAACATCCGCAGCTCGGAGCGCAACCGTCCCCGGGAGCTGGCGCACGACGCGCCGCCCACGCCCTCCCAGATCCTGGCGCGCGAGCGCTCGGAGAAGGCAGTGACCTCCGGCCGGCTGGGCGCGGCCGAGGTGGCCCGGATGACCTTCGACGCCGTGCGGGACGGCCGCTTCTACGTGATCACGCATCCGAAGATTCTCGCGTCGGTCGAGCTGCGGCTGCAGGACGTCCTCGCCCGGCGCAACCCGAGCGATCCGTACACGTTCAAGCCCGAGGCGGCGGCCAAGCCGCGCTGAGCTCACCCGCGCAGGCGCAGGAGGCCCGCCTCGATCCGGCGCCGGCGGGCCTCGGGCAACTCGATGGCCTTGCGGGTCTTGAGATCCATGGCCACCGCGATCCCCTGGGCGGTGGCGACGCAAGCGCGCGAGACCTCGTCGAAGAAGAGGTGCACGAAGTGCTGCGTCTTGCGCCCCGCCGCCGCGATCCCGGATTGGATGCTGAACGTGCTCCCTGCACGGAGCTGCGCGTGGAAGGCGATGCGAAGCTCGACCAGCGCGCCGCCCTCGATTCCGGTGGACCGGCGAGACAGCTCCTCGTCCGTCTGGAAGTGGGCGAGCAGGTTGACGACGCTGTCCGAGATGCGGCCGACGTATTGGAACAGCTCCATGTCGCCGCTCGGATCGCACTCCCCCGCCGCCACGGCGCCCCTCCCGATCTCGACGAAGCCCATCTCCGCGATCGCCTCGCGGGCGGGGCGGAGCGCCTCGCGGGCCGCCGCGATGCCGCGCGGGGCCCCGTGCTCGGGCACGCTGCAGCGCGGCGCATCCGGCGAGAGCGAGACCGGCCGCGGGACGCCGTCGCCGCCGGTGAGCTCCAGCTCGGTGAGCAGCGTGGCCAGCACCTCCCTGTTCAAGCTGTGGCGGACCTCCGAGTAGATAGTGAGCCGATGGCCCTCTTCCGCCGCGAGCCCGGCTTCCACGGTCAGCGGCGTCGCCGGACGCGACTCCTTGAGAAAGCGCGCGTGCTGGGCCCGGATTCGCGGACGCGCGCCGGTCCGTTCCAGGGCCGCCGGCCCGAGCCCGATCGCTTCCAGCACGAAGGGCAGGCCTTGATTCGCCTTCGCCAGGTAGAAACGGACGTTGAGATGGTCGTTCTCGTCGCACTCCCAGGCGTTGACGCTGCCGCGATAACAGGGAACCAGCGCCATCGGGCAGCTCCTTACACGACGACTTCGATGAGGTGGGGACCTTGCTCGGAAAGCGCGACGGACAGCGCACGGCGGAGGGAATCGACGGAATCGGCGCGCGAGGCGGGCACGCCCATTCCGCGCGCGAGATGCACCCAATCGAGCTGAGGCCGCGACAGCTCCGTGAGCGACAGGGCTTTCGGGCCCGGCTGCGCCACGCCGGCGCGTGCGGATTCGATCTGGAGGACGCGGTAGGCGCGGTTCGCGCAGATCAGCGTCACCACGTGCAGTTGCTCCCGCGCTTGCGTCCACAGCGCTTGCACGGTGTACAGGGCGCCGCCGTCGCCCTGGAAGTTGATCACGGCGCGGTCCGGACAGGCGATGGCTGCGCCGGTGGCACAGGGCGGCCCCATGCCGATGGAGCCGCCGGTCAGCGTGAGCAGGCTGTGCCGCGGCGACGAGGCCGCCGCCGGGAAGTAGCCGAGGCCCGTGGTCGCGGACTCGTCGACCACGATCGCGCCCTCGGGCTGCAGCAGGGCCAGGACCGTCCCCACCGCCTCCGCCGTGAGCTCGCCTTCCGGCGGCCGTGGCCTCTCCACCGATGCGGGCGCCGCGGCCGGGGCGCCGAGGGCGTAGGCCAGCGCTTCGAGCGCCGCTTCGACGTCCTCCTCCGGCGCGGCGAGCGTGAGGACCGCGCATCCTTCCGGCGTCAGCCGGCTGGGAACGCCGGGGTAGCCGAAGAACGCCACCGGCTCGGCCGTCGCCGCCAGCACCAAGGTGCGGAGCCCTTCGAGGAACGTTGCGACCCAGTCGGGGAAGTAGGGGAGCCGGTCGACCCGGGGCAGGCCGGCGCCGCGCTCGAAGCGGGCAGGGAACGTTTCGGAGATGAGGCGGCACCCGGCCGCTTGCGCGACGCGCCCTGCCGCACGCTGGCCGCGCGCGCTCAATGCGCGCCCGCCCAGAAAGAGGCCGGCATTCTTCCCCCGCCGCAGCTCCGCCGCGATGCCCTCGATGCGATCGCGGGCGGGCCGGGGTGCCGGCGCCGGCGGAATGGGACGCGCGGGTCCGGGCACCTCGCCACCCTGGCAATCCGCGGGAAGGATGAGGGTCGCGACGCCTCCGGGAGTCTCCTGCGCCGCGGCGATCGCCTCCGCCGCATCCTGTGCGACCCTGGCCGCCGTGCGGGCCTCCCGCACCCAGCGGGAGACCGGGCGGGCGAGGGACGCGATGTCCGAGGTGAGCGGCGCATCGGCGTCGCGGTGCCAGGTGGCCTGATCGCCGACGAGGTTGACGACGGGCGACCGCGCGCGGCGCGCGTTGTGGAGATTGGCGACCGCGTTCGCGAACCCAGGGCCCAGGTGGAGAAGCGTCAGCGCCGGCCGGCCGCTCATCCGGGCATAGCCGTCGGCGGCCCCGCTGCAGACGCCTTCGAACAGGCCCAGCACGGCGCGGACCTGTGGCACGCGATCGAGCGCGTGCACCAGCGCCATCTCGGTCGTGCCCGGGTTGGCGAAGCACACTCCCACGCCCGCGGCCGCCGCCGTCTGCAACACCGCTTCCGCACCGGTCATCGCCTGGCTCCTCTTCGCCTTCGCCGCACTGCTCATAGCGAAGCGACGCGGCGCGCGCAAAACGACGCGGCCGGCCGTCGGTCGCTTTCGTTGCTCAGGGCCGTTCCGCTACGCTCCGCACGCTCGTTGTAATTCCATTTCGCATAGCGAAACGCAGCAGGGGGAACGAGCCATGCGCAACGTCAGCTCCTCCGGTCTTCGCACCGTCGCCGCCGCCGCGGTCGCACTCGCGGCCTCTGCGGCCCCCGGCGCGCCGAGGCGGCCGGTCGTCGCCACCGCGGACGGCCCCGTCCGCGGCGCGCTGTCGGACGCGATCGACCGATACCTCGGCATTCCCTATGCCGCGGCACCGGTTGGCAACCTTCGCTGGCGGCCGCCGCAGCCGCACGAGCGCTGGACGGGCGTGCGCGATGCCTCGGCCTACGGCAATCATTGTCCGCAGGTGTCCTCGCCGTTCGGGCTCGCCAGCACCAGCGAAGACTGCCTCTTCCTGAACGTGTTCACCCCCGCCCGCGGCGCCGACCGCGAGGGCGAGGACGAAGACGAGCTGCTTCCGGTGATGGTGTGGATCCACGGCGGCGCACTGCTCCTGGGCGAGAGCGACGATTACGATCCCGTCCGACTGGTGGAGCAGGGCGTGGTGGTGGTCACGCTCAACTACCGGCTGGGCGTGCTCGGTTTCCTCGCGCACCCGGCCCTGACCGCCGAATCGCCTGACCACGCTTCCGGGAACTACGGCCTCATGGATCAGCAGGCGGCACTGCGCTGGGTACAGCGGAACATCGCGCGATTCGGCGGAGACCCGCGGCGGGTGACGATCTTCGGAGAATCGGCGGGCGGCCTCAGCGTCCATTCCCACCTCGCCTCGCCTCTTTCGGCGGGATTGTTCCACCACGCGATCGTCGAGAGCGGAGCGTACGCGCTGACCCAGCCATCGCTTGCAGCGGCTGAAGCCCAAGGGACCGCTGTCGCCCGTGCCGCCGGGTGCAGCGCTCAGACCGCCTCGTGTTTGCGCGCCGCTCCGGTCGCAACGCTCCTGGCGGCGCTCACCGTCCCTACCGTCGTTCCGGATGTGGACGGCAAGGTGCTGACGCAGACCATCCAGGCGGCGTTCACGTCGGGTAGTTTCAATCGGGTGCCGGTGATCGAGGGGTCGAACCACGACGAGTGGCGGCTGTTCGTCGCCCTGAACATCGACCTCGTCACGGGGCCGCTCACGCCCGCGCAGTACACAGGGGCCATCGCTGCGACGCTGGGCGTCCCGCTCGGAACGGCGGCGCTCTTGGGGTCGTTCTATCCCCTCGCCGGCTATCCCAGCCCGGACCTCGCGCTTTCTGCCCTGGGCACCGACGCGATCTTCGCCTGCAACTCGCGGAAGGCGGCGCGGCTGCTCTCGCAATTCGTGCCTACCCACGCGTACGAGTTCAACGACGAGGACGCGCCCCAGCTGTTCCTGCCGCCGGTCAGCTTCCCGTACGGGTCGGCGCACGCGTCGGAGATCCAATACCTCTTCAACCTGCGCTCGCAGGTCCCGCACCCGGACCTGACGTCGGCTCAACAACAGCTCTCGCGGGCGATGGTGGCGTACTGGGCGAACTTCGCCCGCACGGGAGATCCGAACTGGCTGGGAACGCCCTTCTGGCCTGCGTACGATCGAACCGGCGATCGGATGCAGTCGCTCGCCCCACCCACCCCGGCTGTCGAATCGGGATTCGCGGCCGATCACAAGTGCGCCGTCTGGGCGCCAACGCCCTGACGAGCAGTCAGTCGGAGCGGAGGCTGGAGCGCAGGTTTCCGATCAGCGCCAGCAGGCGCGGGCCGATGTCGCGCTTGAGCAGATCGGGACCGAGTTGGAAGGCCGCCCCGCTGCAGCCGACGACGACGGGCTTCGTACCGTCGCGCGGATCGAATGGAGCGGCCACCGCGTTGACGTCGCGGCGCCAGTCCCCGAGGGCGAGACAGAAGCCGTACTGCTCGTAGTCCTGAAAGGCCGTCTCGAAGCGCTTCCGGGCGAGCGGCCACATGTCCGGACGACGCTCGCGGATCTGCTCGAGGATGACCTTGCGCTCCTCGTCCGGAAGGGCGCAGACGTAGGCGCGGCCCAGCGACGTAGTGACCACCGGAACCCGCGAGCCGATGTCGATGACGAACGCGCTGGAGTGCCAGTACGTGTCGATCACCTGCATGTGCAAGCCGTCGTTGATGGCGAGGTGCACCGAGGCGTTGGTCTGCTGCGACAGCGCGTGCAGCAGCGGCCGGGCGGCGCGGCGGATGTCGATCTGCGTGAGCGCCGAGTAGCCGAGGCTCACCGCGGCGCCGCCCAGCGCGTACTTCGGCGGCGAGTGCGCATGGCGCAGGAATCCGAGCTGCGTAAGGGTGTAGACCAGCCGCGAAACCGTGGGCCGGGCGAGCCCAGTCCGGGCGGCGATCTCCTGATTGGCGAGCCAGCGGTCGCGCGGACCGAAGCAGCGGAGCACGTCGAGACCGCGACCCAGCGCGGTGACGAACTTGCGGTCGGGCGCGCTTGCCAGGCCGCTTTTCACCGTGTTACGGCGTACGCGCGGCACGAAACATAGTTTCGCATAGCGAAATAGCGGTGGGCAAGGAGGCCTGCTCACAATGGACCTGAACTTCTCCAGGGAGGAGCTTGCCTTCCGCGACGAGGTACGCGCCTTCATCGAGGCGAACCTCCCCCAGGATGCGCGCCGGAAGGTGCTGGAAGGCCTCGAAGTTTCGCGCGACGACACGATTCGCTGGCAGCAGATCCTGCATCGGCAAGGATGGGGCGCACCCAACTGGCCGAAGCAGTTCGGAGGAACCGGGTGGGATCCCGTGCAGCAGTACATTTTCGAAGAGGAGAGCGCGGCGGCCGGAGCTCCGCGGCTGCTCCCGTTCGGGCTCAAGATGGTGGGCCCCGTGATCATGCGTTTCGGCAACGACGCCCAGCAGAAGCGGTTCTTGCCCCGCATCCTCTCCGGCGAGGACTGGTGGGCTCAAGGGTACTCGGAGCCTGGCGCCGGCAGCGATCTCGCTTCGCTGAAGACGCGCGCCGAGCGCAAGGGCGACCGCTACCTGGTCAACGGCCAGAAGACCTGGATCTCGCTGGCGCAGTACGCCAACTGGATCTTCTGCCTGGTCCGCACCGACCCGGCGGTGAAGAAGCAGGCGGGCATCTCCTTCCTGCTCATCGACATGAAGAGGCGGGGCGTGACGGTCCGGCCGATCACGCTCCTCGACGGCAGCCAGGAAGTGAACGAGGTCTGGTTCGAGGACGTGGAGGTCCCGGTCGAGAACCTGGTCGGCGACGAGAACGGCGGCTGGACCTACGCCAAGTTCCTGCTCGGGCACGAGCGCACCAACATCGCCGGCGTGGGCGTGTCCAAGCGCGAGCTGGTGCGGCTCAAGCGCATCGCCACGGAGGAGCGGAAGGACGGCAGGCCGCTGCTCGCCGACCCCGTGTTCGCCGCCCGGGTGGCGCAGGTGGAAGTGGAGCTGATGGCGCTGGAGATCACGAATCTGCGCGTGCTCGCCGCCGAGGCCGAGCGCCGCGCGCCCGGGCCGGAGGCATCGCTCTTGAAGATCAAGGGCACCGAGATCCAGCAGGCGATCTCGGAGCTGATGATGCACGCCAGAGGCCCGCAGGCGCTACCCATGGGCCACCGCGCCCTGGGCGGCGCGTACCTGAACCTTCGCAAGACGTCGATCTACGGCGGCTCGAACGAGATCCAGAAGAACATCATCGCCCAGACGATCCTCGGCCTGTAGGAGCCTTTCCATGCTGTTCACTCCCGCTCCCGAGCAGCAGCAGCTCGGCGACATGGTGCAGCGGTTCCTGGGCGAGAACTACGGCTTCGAATCGCGCCGGAAGATCCTGGACTCGCGCGAAGGATGGAGCCGGGAGACCTGGTCGAAGCTCGCGGAGCTGGGACTGCTCTCGCTGCAGGTCCCGGAGGCGCAGGGCGGGATCGCGCCGGCGGTGGTGGAGACCCTGCTCACCGCCACCGCGACGGGAAAGGTCATGCTGCTCGAGCCCTGGGTGTCTTCCGCCGTCGTCGCTACCGTCCTCATCCGGGAGCTGGGCTCGCCGCGGCAGCGCGAGGAGATGCTTCCCGGCATGGCCGCGGGCGAGCGGATCGCGGTGCCGGCGCACTTCGAGCCCGGCGCCCGCTACGACCTGCAGCGCGTCGCCACCTCGGCACGGCGCAGCGGCGGAGGATGGACGCTGAAGGGACGCAAATCGGTGGTGCTGCATGCTCCCGCCGCGGACGTGCTGCTGGTCTCGGCCCGCACCGCCGGCGCTCCGGACGACGCCGCAGGCATCTCGCTCTTTGCGGTGCCGCGCGAAAGTCCCGGCGTTTCGCTTTCGCGCTACCGCACGCTGGACGGCATGTGCGCCGCGGACGTCGAGCTGGCCGACGCACCCGGCGCACTCGTCGGCGCGGAAGGGGTCGCCTTTGCCGCGTTGGCGACAGCCTTCGATTACGGTCTCGCCGCGCGCTGCGCCGAGGCGGTGGGGGCGCTGCAGGCCATCCTCGATGCGACCGTCGAATACACCAAGACGCGCCAGCAGTTCGGCGTTCCGATCGCCCGTTTCCAGGCGCTGCAGCACCGCATGGCGGACATGCTCATCCACGTCGAGCAGGCGCGCTCGATGAGCTACCTTGCCGCCATGCGCGCCGCCGAGCCGCCCGGCCGCGAGCGACGTCGCGCGCTGGCGGCCGCCAAGGTGGTGGTCGGCAACGCCTGCCGCTTCGTGGGCCAGCAGGCGGTGCAACTGCACGGCGGCATGGGCGTGACCGACGAGATCGCGGTGAGCCATCTCTTCCGCCGGCTGACGGCACTGGAGATGGCCCTGGGCGACACGGCGCACCATCTGGAGCAATTCGTCGCGGCGAGCGCGCAGGCGGAGGACACATGAGCGGGGCCGACTACACGACGCAGGGCGCAGTGGCCGTGATCCGGCTCGACAACCCGCCGGTCAACGGCCTGGCGCACGCGGTGCGTGTGGGAATCCTCGCGGGGCTCGACCGCGCCAACGCTGCTCCGGAGGTCTCGGCCGTGGTGCTGGCCGGCGCTGGCCGCTCGTTTTCCGCCGGCGCGGACATCAACGAGCTGGGCACCACGAAATCGTCGCAGGAGCCCAACCTGCCCACCGTGATCCGCGAGATCGAGCGGAGCGGGAAGCCGGTGATCGCCGCCCTCCACGGGGTGGCGATGGGCGGCGGCCTCGAGCTCGCGCTGGGCTGCCACTACCGGGTGGCAGCGCCCTCGACACAGATCGCGCTGCCCGAGGTGAAGCTCGGGCTTCTCCCCGGCGCGGGCGGCACCCAGCGGCTTCCCCGCGCCGTCGGCCTGGAGACCGCGCTCAACCTGATCGTCTCCGGCGCGTCGGTGCCGGCTTCGATGCTGGCCAAGGCGGGCCTCTTCGACGAGGTGATCGACGGCGATCTGCTCGCCGGCGCGGTCGCATTCGCGGGCCGCGTCGCCTCGCGCAGGCCCCTGCCCGTCCTGCGCGAGCGCACCGTCGCGCATCCCGATCCCGAGGCGTTTCTCCAGTTCGCGCGGAACAGCGTCGCGGCGGTCGCGAAGGGCTATCCGGCGCCGCTCAAGTGCCTCGAGGCGGTCGCCGCATCGATCAAGCCGTTCGAGGAAGGATCGCTGATCGAGCGCCAGCTCTTCATCGAGCTGCTGAGCTCGCCGGAGTCGAAGGCCCTCAGGCACGTCTTCCTCGCCGAGCGCGCCGCCTCGAAGATTCCCGACGTGCCCGAAGACACGCCGGCCCGCGCCATCCGCTCCGCGGCGGTGATCGGCGCCGGCACCATGGGCGGCGGCATCGCCATGTGTTTCGCCAACGCCGGCATCCCGGTGCAGCTGCTGGAAGTGAAGCAGGAGGCGCTCGACAAGGGACTCGCCACCATCCGCAAGAACTACGAGGGCAGCGCGAAGAAAGGGAAGCTCACCGCCGCGCAGGTCGAGGAGCGGATGGGACTCATCCAGCCCACTCTCTCCTACGGGGACGTCGCACAGGCGGACATCGTCATCGAGGCGGTCTTCGAGGACCTGGCAGTGAAGGAAGGCGTCTTCCGGCAGCTCGACGAGGTGATGAAGAAAGGCGCCATCCTCGCCACCAACACCTCGACGCTCGACGTGAACCGGATCGCCGCCTTCACCCGGCGTCCCGGCGACGTGATCGGAACCCACTTCTTCAGCCCGGCGAACGTGATGAAGCTGCTGGAGATCGTGCGTGGCCGCGCCACCGGCAAGGACGTCCTCGCCACGGTCCTGGGCCTGGCGAAGAAGCTGGGCAAGACCGGCGTCGTCTCCGGTGTGTGCGACGGATTCATCGGCAACCGCATGCTGGCGCGTTACGTCGAGCAGGCGCTGCTCCTCATCGAGGAGGGAGCGCTGCCACCGCAAGTGGACGCCGCCCTGGAGAAGTTCGGCATGGCCATGGGCCCCTTCCGCATGGCGGACCTCGCGGGAGGCGACGTGAGCTGGTTCATCCGCAAGCGCCGCTACGCCGAGCACCCCGGGTCGCGCAGGCAGGTGATCGCGGACCGCCTCTGCGAGATGGGCCGCTTCGGCCAGAAGACCTCCGCTGGCTGGTACCGCTACGAGCCGGGGCGGCGCGACGCGATCCCCGACCCGGTCGTGGAGGAGCTGATCGTCTCCGCCTCGCGCGAGATGGGCATCGCGCGCCGCGAGATCTCCGGCGAGGAGATCGTCGAGCGCTGCATCCTCGCGCTGGTCAACGAGGGAGCGAAGATCCTCGAGGAGGGCATCGCCCTGCGCGCCTCCGACATCGACGTGGTGTACCTGACCGGCTACGGCTTCCCGCCGTTCCGCGGCGGCCCCATGCACTACGCCGACTCGCTCGGCCTCTACAACGTGGTGCGCTCGATGCGCAGGCTGGCGAAGAATCCGCACGGCGATGCAGCGGCGTGGGAACCCGCGCCGCTGCTCGCCAAGCTCGCCGCCGAGGGGAAATCGTTCGGCGCATCCGGGAGCGCGCCATGACCGACGCAGCGATCGTCTCCACCGCCCGCACCGGACTGGCGAAGTCCTGGCGCGGCGCGCTCAACATGACCCACGGCGCCACCTTGGGCGCCCACGTCGTCCGGGCCGCGGTGGAGCGGGCGAAGCTCGATCCGGCCGAAGTCGAGGACGTCATCATGGGTTGCGCGCTGCCCGAGGGGACCACCGGCGGAAACGTGGCCCGGCAGATCGCGCTGCGCGCTGGGCTCCCCGTGACCACCGCCGGCACCACGGTGAACCGCTTCTGCTCCTCGGGGCTGCAGGCCATCGCCATCGCCGCGCACCGCGTGATCGTCGATGCGGTGCCGGTGATGGTGGCTGGCGGCCTCGAGTCGATCTCCTGCGTGCAGCAGGAGCTGAACCGGCACATGTTCCAGGATCCGTGGCTCGTCGAGCACAAGCCGGCCATCTACATGAGCATGCTGGAGACAGCCGAGAACGTGGCGAAGCGCTACCGGATTTCGCGCGAGAGGCAGGACGAGTACGGCGCTCGCAGCCAGCAGCGGGCCGCGGCGGCGCAGGCGGCCGGGAAGTTCGCGGACGAGATCGTCCCGTTCACCACGCTGGCCGGCGTCGCCGACAAGGAATCGGGCCGTCTCTCGTCGCGCGAGGTGACGCTCGGCGCGGACGAAGGGATCCGTCCCGACACCACCGTCGAGGCGATCTCGAAGATCAAGCCGGCCATCCCGGGCGGCGTGGTGGCGGCGGGCAACGCCAGCCAGTTCTCCGACGGCGCCTCCGCCTGCGTGGTGATGGACGCGAAGCTGGCGGAGAAGCGCGGGCTGCGGCCGCTGGGCATCTTCCGCGGATTCGCGGTGGCGGGATGCGAGCCGGACGAAATGGGCATCGGCCCCGTCTTCGCGGTGCCGCGCCTCCTGCAGCGGGCCGGGCTGAAGGTCGACGACATCGGGCTCTGGGAGCTGAACGAGGCGTTCGCCGTGCAGGTCATCTACTGCCGCGACCGGCTCGGCATCCCCGACGACCGGCTCAACGTCAACGGCGGCGCCATCGCCATCGGCCATCCCTACGGCATGTCGGGCGCCCGCCTCGCCGGCCACGCGCTGATCGAAGGGCGCCGCCGCAAGGCGAAGTACGTGGTCGCCACGATGTGCGTCGGCGGCGGCATGGGCGCCGCCGGTCTCTTCGAGGTGACTTGAATGTCGGCGAAAGAGGCTGCCCGGCGCGTGCTGCCGAAAGTCCGCGCCTTTGCGGAATTCGTGGCGGCTGAGCTCGCTGGCGCCCGTCGATCGGTAGCTCTCGGGTAAGCGTCGCAGGGCGGCGGGCACACAAGCGCCGCGCCGCGCTCACTCCCGCGTCTTGACGCCGGACCCGCGGCATTTCGTAGGTTTTCAGGGAACCCTACTTCGGAGCATGCGATGAGAGTCCCTCTTCCTAGCTGCGCCGCGGCGGCTCTCCTCGCCGCCGCTCTTTCCGCGTGCAGCTCGAACCCGCCCGTCGGCGGAGGCGGCCCGTGCCAGCTGCCGGCCGCGGCGAGTCTCTCCGTGGTCAAGGTCGATCCGCCGAACGGCGCGACGGGCGTCTTCGCCGGCACCAACGTCTCCGTCACGTTCAACACCTGCATCGATCCCGCCGGCGTGACGGCGCCGAACTTCCTGCTCGCCGGCGGGGTGAGCCTGGTCGCCGGATCGCTGAGCTATGATGCGCCGTCGGCCACGGTGGTCTTCAATCCGAACGCGAACCTCGCCTTCTCCGGCATCTACGTTCTGGCCGTGAGCGGAGTGCGCGGCGCGCATGGCGAGACGATGGCGACGCCGTTCGGATCGTCGTTCACCGTCCAGGCCGCCGCCGAGCTCGTCCCGCCGACCACCACGGCTTCGCCGCCCGGCGGGAGCTACAACGCGACCCAGCAGGTGACGCTCACTTGCGCCGACAATCCCGGCGGCACGGGCTGCGCCGCCACCCACTACACCGTGGACGGCAGCACGCCGACCGCCGCGTCGCCGCTGTACACCGGGCCCATCGCCATCGCCGACAACGCCACGCTGAGGTTCTTCTCCGTAGACGCGCAGGGCAATGCCGAGACGCCGCGGCAGGAGATCTACGTCATCGACAAGGTGCCGCCGGTGCTGGCCGGCAACGACCCGGTGAACGGCGCCACTGGCGTCGCCGTGACGAAAGTCATCACCGCCACTTTCAACGAGGCGATGAAAGCATCTACGCTCAACGGCGCGACCGTCTCCGTCGACCACGGCGTGACGTTCACGCTCACGCCCGCGGGCAGCGCAGTGACCATCAAGCCGAGCGAGCGGCTCGCCTGCAACACCACGTATCAAGTCGCCATCGGCCCCGGCGCAACCGACCTCGCTGGAAATGCCCTCGTCCAGCCTGCCGCCTTCAGCTTCACCACCATCGCCGATTGCCAGGAGCCGGTCACGACCGCCAGCATTCCCGGCGGCATCTTCAGCGCCCCCCAGAGCGTCACCTTGTCCTGCACCGATCTCGGTGGATCGGGGTGCGCACGCATCGTCTACACCACCGACGACAGCCTTCCCAGCCTCGACCCCGTCAACGGTACGGTCGTGACAGGCTCGACTGCGGGCCCCATCACGATCGGCGCGGGCGATACCGTGCTGCGCTTCTTCGCGGAGGACGCAGCCGGCAATCGCGAGGTCGTGCGCCAGCAGACCTACACGGTGACGACGACCGGGCTCACCTTCGTCGCTACCAACGACGGCCTCGCGCGTGGAGCCGGGCCGGTTCCCTCGAGGTTCATCCCCATCCGCGCCGGCGGGCGGACCCAGGTCTTCTTCCGCGATCCCACGAACAACCGCCTCTACCGGGGCACCGACCGCGGCCTGCTCGTCTCCGACGGCGGCGAGGCGTGGACGTTCGTTCCCGCGAGCTTGCCACCCGTGCTGTCGGTGCTCGCCGAGGGCAGCAAGATCTTCGCCGGGACCCAGGGCGGCCTGCTCGTCTCGATCGACGGCGGGACCACTTTCGCGACCCGCGACCTCGGGGCCCCCTTGGCCGGGCTGGTGAACAGCATCTTTGCGGTGGGAGAGAAAGTGTACGTCTCCACGGACCACGGTGTCGCCGTCTCCGCCGACAAGGGGCAGACGTTCGCGATGCGGACCACCGCTGACGGCCTCGGCTCGAACGCCGTCCGGCGCCTGGTCCTCGCGGGGTCGACCCTGTACGCCGCGACCAGCGCGGGCCTGTCCATCTCCACCGACGGCGGGACGACGTTCGGCAACTTCACCACCGGGCTTGCCAGCGCGTCGGTGAACGCGCTTGCCGTCGCCGTCTCCGGCACCACGGTCTACGCGGCCACCGATTCCGGCCTCTCCATCTCCTCCGACGGCGGCCACACCTTCACCGTGACGCGGACCACCGCGAACGGGCTCGGGGACAACTATGTCGGCGCGCTCGTCTTCGACGGCACGAAGCTCTACGTCGGGACCGGCGCTCCCTTCATCAGCGGCGCGACCAACTCGTTTGCCATCTCCACCGACAGCACCGGCGTGTCGTTCACGCCGCATGCTGTGTCGCCTTCGCACGCAAGCCTCCGCACCGAATCGATTTTCGTGGAGGGCACGACGGTCCGCGTCGGCGCCGCCCCGGCGTATTACCTGTCCACCGACGGTGGGTTGACCTTCGTGCCCAAGGACCTGCGAGGCTCGCTGATGAAGATCACAGGCTCGGGCTCGAACCTCTATGCGGCGATCCAGGAGGGCTCCGGCTTCGGCGGCGTCGCCGTCTCCACGGACAACGGGCAAAGCTTCACCATCCGCGGCACCGAGGACGGACTGGCGAGCAACGTCGTCCAGGACGTGTTCGTCGACGGTTCGAACGTCTATGCCGCCACATTCGCCGGGCTCGGGGTCTCGACCAACGGGGGGACGAGCTTCGTGAACCGGACCCTCGCCGCCTCCAACGCGCCAGAGTGCCTCTTCGCCAGCGGGACGACCATCTGGGCGGGCTCGACCGGCGACCTGCAGAAGTCGGTCGGCGGCGCCGCGTTCTCCGTGGTCCAGGCAAGCACGGGATTGGGGAAAGGCATCGCCGTGTCAGGCACGGGATTCTACTTCGCGACCACGAATGGCCTCTGGGTCTCGAACACCAGCGGCGCTGCGGGCAGCTTCACCCTCAAGGGCACCGCCGACGGTCTGGCCAGCTCGTTCTTGCTGGACGTGGCGGTGGATGGAAGCGGCAAGGTCCTGGTGGCCACGGATGCTGGGTTGTCGGTGTCGGCCAACTCCGGCGCGAGCTTCACGACCGTGACCGTCCCCGCGACTCCGCGGGGCGCCTACGCGCAGGGATCGACGTGGTACGTGCCGACGTCGCAGGGCCTCGCCATCTCCATCAACGGGGGCGCCACCTGGGTCACGTACAACGGCACCCAGGGCGTGTCGCCGCCAGCGAACGACGTCTGGTTCAGCCCCTGATCCCGCGCAGTCCGCAGACCCTGTAAGGTCCCGAGCCTGCGCGCCGGAAGGGGCACGGATCAATCCACGAGTCCGCCGCAGGTGAGGTTGGCGATGGCTCCGGTCATGGCGCTGTGCTTGGAGGACAAGCCCACTTTCCGACACAAGAGGCAAGCGAGTGAAGTGAAGGGCGATCGGGAGGTATACGGGACGCGCCTTCAAATCACTCCCCAATCAGGCTCGACGACACCGCGGATCAGACGCCGGGCACCACCACCACCTTGCCCTTCACCTTGCGCTGGAGCAGCCGCTGCATCGCGGCAGGGGCCTCTTCGAGGGAGACGCGCTCGGTCACCGCCGGCTTGATCTTTCCTTGAGCGAACCATGCCCCGAGTTGCTCGAGGTTGCGTCGATGTCCCTGCGGATCGTGCTGGGTCCAGTCGCCGAAATAGACGCCGATCAGCGAACGCTCCTTCAGCAGCGCCAGATTGAGCTTCACCTGTGGAATGACGCCGGAGGCAAACCCGATCACCAGCAGGCGCCCGCGCCACGCGGTCGCCCGCAAGGCCGCCTCGGTGTGAGCGCCGCCCACCGGATCGTAGACCACGTCGGCGCCCTTCCCTCCGGTCAGGTCGAGAATCCGCTGGCGCAGATCCGACTTCTCGTAGTCGATCGCCTCGTCGGCGCCGAGCTCCTTGCAGAAGGCGAGCTTCTCCTCGCTGGAAGCAGCGGCGATGACCTTCGCACCCATCGCCTTGCCGATCTCGATGGCGGAGGTGCCGGTGCCGCCCGCCGCTCCCAGGACCACCAGCGTCTCGCCCGGCTCGAGGTGGCCGCAATCCCGGAGACCGTGCAGCGAGGTGCAGTAGGTGAGCACGAACGCGGACCCCGTCTCGAAGTCCATCCCCGAGGGCAGTGGCGAGAGCCGATCCGCCGGAACCAGGCATTCCTGCGCGAAGCCCCCGCGGCCAGGCGAGGCGACCACGCGGTCGCCGGCCTTCGCGCCGCGGACGGCCGGTCCCACCTCCTTGACGATCCCCGCCAGCTCCATCCCGGGCGAGAACGGCAGCGGCGGCTTCACCTGGTAGAGGCCCTGCACCAGCAGGGCGTCCGGGAAGTTGAGCGAGCTCGCCTTCACCTCGACGACGACGTCGTTCGGTCCCGGCCGCGGGGAAGGGACGTCTTCCACTTTCAGCCGCTCGATCGGACCATACTCGCGGCAGATCAGCGCTTTCATGGCTCACTTGCCTTTCAGGGCGGCCGCCTGCTCGCGCAAGACGCGCTTGAGGACCTTACCGGAGGCGGTCTTGGGGAGCGCGTCCACGAACCGGACCTGCCGCGGCGCTTTGTAGACGGCCATGTTGGCGCAGCACCACTCGACCAGCTGCTCCTCGCTGACGGTCCCTTTTGCATCGGGCTTCAGGACCACGAACGCCAGCGGATCCTCGCCCCGGTAGGGGTCCGCGACGCCGACCACGCCGGCCTCCGCGACGGCGGGGTGCCGGTACATGATCGCTTCCACCTCGGCGGGGAAGACGCTGAACCCGGACACCTTGAGCATGTCCTTCTTCCGTTCCTCGATGGTGAAGTAGCCCTCCTCGTCGATGCGGCCGATGTCGCCGGTGAGGAACCAGCCGTCGCGGAAGGCGCGCCGCGTCGCCTCGGGGTTGCGCCAGTACCCTTTCATCACCTGCGGGCCGCGCACCGCGATCTCGCCGGACTTGCCGATCTCCAGCTCCGCGCCGGGGTCGTTCGGGTCCACGACGCGCGCCTGGGTCAGCGGCAGCGGCAAGCCGACCGTGCCGTACTTCGGCCGGTGGGGTGGATTGATGTGCGTCGGCGCGGTGGTTTCGGATAAGCCGTAGCCCTCGATCAGCTTGTGCCCGGTGATTTCCTCCCAGCGCCGCGCGATCGCCGGCGGCACCGGCGCGCCGCCGGAGAAGCAGTGGCGGAGCGGGGACAGATCGAACTCCTTCGTCTTCGGGAAATTCACGATCGCCACGTTCACCGTGGTGATGAACGTGGTCCGCGTGCAGCGGTACGTCTCGATGGCCCGCAGGACGGTGACGAGGTCGAAGCGGCCGATCGCCACGAGCGTCGCGCCCATGTACGCCATCATGTTCATCTGGCATTCCATCCCGGTGATGTGGAACCAGGGCAGGACACCGAGCGTGACGTCGTCGTCGCCGGTGCCGACGTAGGCACGCTGCAGCTCGCAGTTCGCCACCAGGTTGCCGTGCGTGATCTCGGCCGCCTTCGCGGCGCCGGTGGTGCCGGAGGTGTACTGTAGCAAAGCCGTGTCGGTGAGCGCGCGCGGGACCTGGGTCTTCAGCTCGGGAGCGGTGCGCAGCACGTCGAGCAGCGCCTCGGTGCCCACCGGCCGTGGGGCGGCCAGTGTTCCCAAGAAAGATGGAGGCGGCGGCAGCGTCGGCCCTTCGGGCAGGAAGTCGCGGTACTCGGTGACCACCACCGTCTCGAGCTTCGTCTGCGCGCGGATGGGCTCGACCACGGCATACCCCTCGTTCGACGTGACGAGAACCCGCGCCCCGGAGTCCTCGAACTCGTGCACCAGCTCGACGGCCTTGTGCATCGGATTGAGGCAGACCGCGACGCCGCCGGCGCGCAGCGTGCCGTAGTACGCGATGGCAAACTGGGGCGAGTTCTCCAGGAAGATGGCGACGCGATCGCCCGGCGAGAGCCCGCGCGCCTGCAGGAAGCCGGCGAAGCGGCCGACCGAAGCGTCCAGCTCCGCGAACGTGACTGCGCGGCCGTAGAAGTGGATGGCAGGACGATCGGGAACGCGTTTCGCCTGGCGGCCGAGGATTGCGGTCAGCGGCTCCTCCGGCAACCGGATCGATTTCTCGTCCAGGTTCGCGGGCCAATGCTTCTTCCAGATGGGTTCCACCGCTCCTCCGCGGAAGGACGGGCGCGTTCAGCCTGACACAGCCCGGCCGGCGCCGACAGAGGAGGATCGACCCGAGTTTCGCGCATCGGAATGCGGCCGGAGCCGGCCGGGGTGACCGGCCGGGATTTTTCTGGTTTCCTGCCGCCATGGACCCGCTGCAGCAGTACCTGGCGAAGCCCTGGCTGAAGTTCTACCAGGCCGGCGTGCCGCCTTCGGTCGAGATCGAGGCCCGGCCGGTGTTCCAGCTCTTCGACGACGCCTCGGCGCGATGGCCCGGGCGCGACGCGCTGATCTTCTACGGCCGCGGGATCACCTACCGCGAGCTGCGCGAGGCCATCGACAGGCTCGCTTGCGCGCTGGCGGACCTGGGCGTCAAGAAGGGTGACCGCGTCGCGCTCTATCTGGTGAACAGCCCGCAATTCGTCATCGCCTACTTCGCGGCCCTCAAGTGCGGGGCGGCGGTCACCAGCATCAGCCCCCTGTATACGAGCCACGAGGTCCGCTACCAGCTCGAGGACAGCGGCGCGCGCGTGGTGGTGTGCCAGGACCTCTTGTACGAGAAGGTGGAGAAGTGCGGCGCGCCGCTCGACGCCGTGATCGTCACCAGCGTGGGCGAGTACCTCCCTCCGCTCAAGCGGCTCCTGGGCAAGACCGCGCTCGCCCGTCTGTTCCCGGAGGTGAACCTGGGCGCGCCTCGGATCCGGCCGGCGGCGAACCTGCATTGGCTGCAGGATCTACTGAAGAAGTACCCGCCGCGGCCGCCGCAGGTGTCCATCGATCCGAGCGTCGATCTCGCCGCCCTCCCCTACACCGGCGGCACCACCGGCCATCCCAAGGGCGTGATGCTCACCCACGCCAACATGGTCGCGGCGCAAGCCGTGGCCAAGGCGGCGTTCCCCGCATTCGTCTCCGGCAAGGAAGTCGTGGTCGCGTTCCTGCCCTTCTTCCACATCTACGGACAGGTCGTGATCATGCTGAACGGCCTGTCGGAGGGACATCTGCTGGTGCTCTTCACCAGCCCGGACACCGAGGGGATCCTCTCCGCCATGGAGCGATACCAGGCCACGGTCTTCTTCGGCGTGCCGACGCTGTACGAGTACCTCAAGGACCACAAGGACACGGACAAGGTGAACTGGCGCCGCCTCAAGCTGGTCCTCTCCGGCGCCGACACCCTGCACGAGACCACCATCAAGGGGTGGATGCGGCGCACGGGCTCCGCCATCACGGAGGGCTACGGGCTCTCGGAGACGTGCGCCATCAGCCACGTCAATCCGGTGCAGCGGCCCAAGCCCGGCTCGTTCGGCTGCCCGGTCCCCGGCGTGCTCGCGGCAGTGATCGATCCGGAATCGCTCGCCTTCGTCGCCCCCGGCCAGACCGGCGAGCTGGTGCTGTCGGGCCCCGGCGTGATGGCGGGCTACTGGCGCCGCCCGGAAGAGACCGCGCGCGCATTCCTCGAGCGCAACGGCGTGCGCTGGCTGCGGACCGGCGACATCGTCCGCATGGACGACGAGGGCTATTTCCACTTCTACGACCGCTGCAAGGACCTGATCAAATGCAAGGGATACTCCGTCTTCGCCAAGGACGTGGAGGAGGTGCTCTACGCGCATCCCCACGTGAAGGCGGCGGGAGTCATCGGCGTTCCCGATCCGGCCCTCGGACAGCGCATCAAGGCCATCGTGGTGCTGCAGGCCGACTCGCGCGGCAAAGTCGACGAGGACGACATCAAGGCGTACTGCCGGGAGCGGCTTGCCGAGTACAAGGTCCCGCAGGCGGTCGAGTTCCGCGGCGAGCTGCCCCGCACCGACGTGGGAAAGGTCTCGCGCCGCGAGCTGCGCGACGACGGCACGGCGGCGTGAATGGCCCATCCGTTCTTTCGCGTCGAGCACCTCACCCGGCGCTTCGGCGGCCTCCTCGCGGTGAACGACGTCAGCTTCGAGCTGCGGCGCGACCAGATCGTGGGGCTCATCGGCCCGAACGGCGCCGGCAAGACCACGCTGGTGCGGCTGATCACGCGCGTCCTGCGCGCGGACCGGGGGCGGGTCATCTTCAACGGCGAGGACATCAGCTCGCTGCGGATCTGGGACGTGGTGAACCGCGGCATCGCCTGCACCTTCCAGAACACGCGGCCGTTCCGCCACCTGCCCATCGTCGCCAACGTGATGGTGCCTCTGCTCGCGCCCAGGGCGCACGCCCGCGGCGACTGGGTGCGGAAGATCGACGCGAAGGCGATGGACGCCCTCGAGTTCGTCGGCATCGCCGATCAGGCGCTGGAGCCCGCCTCCGCGCTCTCGCAAGGCGACCTGAAGCGCCTGGAGGTGGCCCGCGCGATCGCCACCGAGCCGGAGCTGCTCCTGCTCGACGAGCCCCTGGGCGGTCTCAATCCCGCGGAATCCGAGCTGCTCGCCCGTTCGATCCGCCGGCTGCACAAGGGTGGCCGCTTCGGGCGGCTGCATTCGGAGGGCCCCGCCGTGCTCATGATCGAGCACAAGCTCAAGGAGCTGATGTCGATCGCCGACCGGGTGATCGTGATGGACCACGGCGAGGTGCTGGCCGACGGCGCGCCGGCGGAGATCGTGAAGAACCCGAAGGTGGTGGAAGCGTACCTGGGCTTCGAGCATGCCGCTCCTTGAGGTGAAGGACCTCGCGGTCCGCTACGACAAGGCCGTGATCCTGGGCGGCGTGTCTCTCTACGTGGAGGAGGGCGAGCTGGTGGGCCTCGTCGGCCCGAACGGCGCTGGCAAGTCCACGCTTCTGCGCGCCATCTCCGGCCTGGTCCGATTCGACGAGCGGATGAAGCGCGGCGCCTTTGGCGACATCGTGCTTGAAGGCGAGGTGAGCTTCGCGGGGGAGCGCATCGACCGGCTGCCGGCGCACGAGATCCGCAAGCGCGGGCTCGTCCACTGCCCCGAGCGGCGGCGGCCGTTCCGCGAGCTGACGGTGGAGGAGAACCTTCTCGCGGGCGCGTACTTGTCGCGCAGCACGGCGGACACGCTGGACAGCCTGGAGCGGGCGTACTCGCTCTTTCCCGGGCTGGCCGACCGCAGGAGACAGCTGGCTGGGAAGCTCTCCGGCGGGGAACAGCAGATGCTCGCCACGGCGCGGGCCTTGATGTACGAGGCGAAGCTTCTGGCGATCGACGAGCCCTCCCTCGGCCTGGCGCCCCGCGTGCGCGAGGAGCTGTTCGCCGCCATCGGGAAGATCCACGCGGAGGGCACGCCGGTGCTGCTCGTCGAGCAGGAGGTGGCCCAGGTCTTCCGGATGGCGAAGCGGAACTACGTGCTCTCGCAGGGTCGCGTCATCGCGCAGGGCAGCGCCGCGGAGATGATGGCCGACCAGACGCTGCGCGCCGGCTATCTGGGGCTCTGAGGCAGCCCGGCGGACGGCTGGTGCAGCGAGGCGGCGCAGACGCGGCAGGACTCGCGCCAGACCGGGTTCTGCTGCTTGCACCGGGGGCACTTCGTTTCGATCCGGTCCCGCACCCAGGGGGCGAGGCCTCGCGGCATGAAGAGGAGCACCAGCAGCACCACCACCGCGAAGATGAGCAGCCGCAGCTCGCCGAAGGCCCCGAAGCTGCCTAGCCACTCGGTCAGGGGGTAGAGCACGAACACGGCGGTGACCGGGCCGTAGATGGTGGCCAGGCCGCCGAACACGCCCCAGATGACCACCTGGAAGGAGAGCGCGGTCTCGAGCGTCGAGGGCCCTGCGCCGCGCATGAAATGGGCGTACAAAGCGCCGGTGGTGCCCGCCGCCGCCGCGGAGATGCCGAACACCGCCAGCTTGTAGCGCGTGGTGTCGATCCCCGAGGCGCGCGCCGCCACCTCGTCGTCGCGGATGGCGTGGAGGACGAGGCCGAATCGCGAATCGGCGAAGGCCCAGATGCCGAAGACGAGGACCAGCATGGCGATGGCGGCGACGTAGTAGTTGCCGACGCGCGAGGAGGCGAGCGGCTGCAGACCCGTGATGCCCAGCTCGCCGCCGGAGAAGTCGGGGAAGGCGAACAGCACCCCGATGAGGATGAGCGGAAAGGCGAGCGTCGCGAGCGACAGGTACGAGCCGCGGAGCCGCAGGCAGAGGTAGCCGACGCAGAAGCCGATGACGGTGGCGATGAGGGCGCCGGTCCCGACCGCGAAGAGAGGAGAGAAGGCGAGGCGCAGCGAGAGCAGCGCGCTGGAGTACGCACCGGCGCCGAAGAAGAGCGCGTGGCCGAAGTTGACCTGCCCGGCGTATCCCGCCAACAGGTCCCAGCTCGCGGCGAGGGCGGCGAAGATGCAGGTCATCGCCGCGACCCGCAGCACGTACGGATCCGGCAGCACGAGCGGGAGCAGCACGACCGCCGCCACCCAGATCGCCGCCAGGGTGCGCGAGGGCAGCACCAGGACCTCGCCGCGCAGCTGCGCCCAGGCACGGCGGGCCAGGAAGGGCGGCGCCGTCAGCGCTCCTCCTCGAAGGCCACGCCGAAGAGGCCTTCGGGACGGACCAGGAGGACGACCACCATGATCGACAGCGCCACCGCGCCCTTGAGGAAGGCGCCCTGCGGCAGCACGAAGACCGTGATCGCCTCGACGTAGCCGATCACCAGGGCGCCGATGACGCTGCCCTGGATGCTGCCCAGTCCGCCCAGCACCACCACGGAGAGCACGGTCACCAGGGGCGAGAGCCACATGAAGGGATCGACGACGAACACCGGGGCCACCGACACGCCCGCCACGGCGGCCAGGGCGACCGAGATGGCGACGGTGGCCATGGCGACGCGGTTCACGTCCATGCCCATCAGGCTCGCCACCTCGAGGTCGTTGGCCGTGGCCCGGATGGCGAGGCCCAGGCGCGTGCGGTGCAGCAAGAACCAGATCGAGACCAGCATCGCCAGGGCGATGATGAGGATGAGGAGCCTCTGCCAGGGAATGGCGATCCCGAAGACGTGGGCCACGCCCTCGATCGCCGAGGGGATTCCCAGATAGTTGCCGCCGAAGAGCCGCAGCACCGTCTCCTGGAAGATCAGCGCCAGCGCGATGGTGGAGATGAGCACCGCCGCCTCGTGCTGGCGGACGGGCTCGATCACCAGGCGATAGCAGACGAGCGAGAGCAGCGTGACCGACGAGACTGCCACGAGGCCCGAGAGGAGCACGCCCAGCCCGCCGCGTACCAGCAGCGCATAGAAGCAGTACGCCGCCAACATGTAGAAGGCCGTGTGGGCGATGTTCACGATCCGCGCCACGCCGAAGATGAGCGAGAAGCCGATGGCGAGGAGCGCGTAGGCGCTTCCGTTCACCAAGCCAGTGACGAGGATGTCCTGGAACATCCGCCGGTCAGCTCTCGCCCGGCAGCCCGAACTTCTGCATTCCCTTCACCTGCTGCGGCCAGAAGGGGACCTTCTTCCCGTTCTGCCACTGCACCGCGATCCCGGTGTACTTGCCGATGCCCCAGACGGGATCGTGCGCCTTGTCGAACTCGAGGATGGCGCCGGTGCCCACGTACGTCTCCTTCTCGATCACCGGGACCAGCTTGTCGGCCTGGGTGGTGCCGGCCTTCTCGATGGCGATCTTGAGCAGGTCGATCGCATCGTACGTTCCGGCGTTGTACGTGGGCGACTTGTGGAAGCGCTCCTTGAACGCCTTGAAGAACGGGATCATCTTCGGCGTCATCTCCACTTCGGCATAGGTGTCGAGGGTCGCCACCCCGTTGCCCTTTCCCGCGGTGGCCTCCCAGAACCCGTCCTTCTGCGCCTCCACGTTGATCCCGAAGGTCACGGCGCGCATCTTGCGCTCGCCCATCTGCCGGGCGACCACGATCCCGACGGGCCCGGAGAGCGCCGTGAACACCAGGTCCGCTCCGGCCCGGTCGATGGCCGCCAGCTCGGCGGTGACGTCGGTGGCCACCGGCGACGGTTGCCAGAGGCCCACCACCTCCATCTTCATCTGGGGAAGGTTGGCCTGCGCCGCTTTCACGATCGCCTCGGTCCAGATCACCTTCTCCGCCAGGATGGCGACCTTGGGCGTCTCCTTCTTGAGATCGGCGCGGATCTGGCCGGCGATGCTGCCCAGCACGGCGAACAGCGTCTTGCCCAACCCCGGCGAGTTGAGCGGCGAAACGCGGAACCAGTACTTGTAGCGGTCGTAGCTCTTCTCCACGTTGGCGCCGAGCTTGGCATCGGCGGCGCCGCACCCGAGGAAGATCTTCTTGTAGTCCATCGCCACTTCCTGCATCGCCAGCACCGCCTCGGAGCGAAAGCCGCCGATGACGAAGTCGGCCTTCTCGCGGGTGATGGCGCGCTCCATCGCATTGGTGGCGTCGGAGACCGACTGGATCTCGTTGCTGTCCACGCGCACCAGCTCGATCTTCAGCTTCTTGCCGCCCACGGCGATGCCACCCTGCTTGTTGATTTCGTCGCGGGCCATCTCGGCGCCCGCCCAGGCGTTCTCGCCCTGGGTGAAGGCCATCGGTCCGACGACGGCGATCTTGATGTTGTCCTGCGCCAGAGCGGCCGACGCGATGGCGAACAAGCCGGCCGCCGCCACGATGAACGGACGAAGCATGGGATCTCCCCGGGAATAGAATGAGTGCGGGCCAGGTCGCATCTTGACAGCGGGCCCAGGCTCCGTCGAGCCCCCCTGCCGAAGAGATTTCGCACGTCGGAATCCGTCTCCGCGCGCGACGCCAGGCGCGCAAAAGGCGTTCCGCCGAATCCCTCGGCGGCCTCGACGATCGAAGGGTCACATAGGCGAAGTGAGGAGTCCGATATGAAGGCTGCATTGTCGATCGGTTTGGTTGTCTTGCTGGCCGGGTGCGCGGGCGCGGCTCCACGGCCGCAGAACGATGGGGCGCCGTACGGACGCTGGGAGGGGTTCCTGCTGCGTAACGGGATCCGCGAACCGGTGTCCGTCGAGCTGAGCGCGGCGACCGGCCTCGGGGATGGCCGGCTCAGCGCCGGCGACAACGCGGTGCCTCTCGAAGGCCTGCGCATCAGCGGCAACAACGTCCATTTCGAGGTAGCGGGCGAAGGCTCGTTCGACGGCGCCGTGGCGGGAAACAGCATGGCGGGTTCCGTGAGCGGCCCGGTGAGCGGCTCCTTCGAGCTCACGCACGTCAACACGGGCTGGACGCCCTATTTCCTGGGGCCGTGAGGAAGGCTCAGGCGCTTTCGAGGTCACTCGGCAAGGGCGCGATGCACGAGCTGCACGCAGATCGAGCCTTCGCCGACTGCTGAGGCTACCCGTTTCACGCTCTCGGCGCGGACGTCCCCAACCGCGAAGACGCGTGGGACGTTGGTTTCGAGGAGAAATGGGGCGCGCGCCAGCGGCCAGCGATCGAGGTCGGCGTGGCCCAGGTCCTGTCCCGTCTTGACGAACCCTTTCTCGTCGAGCGCGACGCACCCCTTCAGCCACTCCGTGTTCGGGCTCGCGCCGGTCATCAGGAACAGATGGCGGACGGGGAGCGTCTCGGTCGCGCCGTTCACTTGGTCGCGAACCTGCACGTGCTCGAGGCGTCCGTCTCCTTCCAGCGCCACCACCTGATGGAACGGATGCACCGTGATCTGGCGGCTCTCCTCGATGCGCTGGATCAAGTACCGCGACATCGTCGCGGCGAGCCCGGAGCCGCGGACGAGGATGCGGATCCGGCGCGCACGCGAGGCGAGGAACACTGCCGCCTGGCCCGCCGAATTGCCGCCGCCGACGATGAGCACTTCCTCGCCTTCGCAGAGCTGGGCCTCCATCTGGGTCGCGCCGTAGTAGATGCCTAGCCCTTCGAACCGCGACAAGTTGGGCAGCGGCAGCCTGCGGTACTGCACTCCGGTGGCGATGACCAGGCTGCGCCCGACCACCGAACCGCCGTCCGCCAGCTCGACCCTGGCGAGGGGCTTCTCGCAGCGGAGCTTGGTCGCGGTCCGCGCCACGGCAACCTCCGCCCCGAACTTCTGCGCCTGGGCGAAGGCCCGTCCGGCGAGCTCCTGGCCGGAAACGCCGGTAGGAAAGCCGAGGTAGTTCTCGATCCTGGAGCTGGACCCCGCTTGTCCGCCGGGTGAGTTGCCTTCGAGGACGAGCACGTCGAGCCCTTCGGACGCACCGTAGACCGCGGCGGCCAGGCCCGCAGGTCCCGCTCCGACGACGACGAGGTCGCGGACATGCGCGGGGTCGAGCACTTCGATGAGGCCCAGGCATTCCGCGACTTCTTCGTTGCTCGGGCTCTTGAGCACGCGCTCGTACCTGCAGATCACGACCGGGATATCGGCGACGCGCAGCGCGAAGCGATCGAGCAAGGCCTGGACGCCCGGGTCCTTGTCCACGTCGAGATAAGCGTACGGCTGGCCGTTGCGGGTGAGGAACTCGCGGATCCGCAGGGTCGCGGCCGAGTGGGTCGATCCGATCAGGACCGTGTCGCCCAGCGCATTCTTGATCAGCGCCACCCGCCGGAGGATGAACGCGCGCATGAAGACGTCGCTCAGATCCACGTCGAATTGGACGAGCTTGCGCAACGCTTCCGGAGTGATCACCAGCAGCTCACCCGATTCCGCCATCCGCGCCCGCACCAGGCTGGGCCGGCCCGAGAGCATGTTGGCCTCGCCGGTGAACTCGCCCGGGCGAAGCAGGTGGATCGGCACCTCGTGTCCGTCTGCGGGCTGCACGATCTCGAGCGCCCCGGAGACGACGACGAAGAACTCGGGTGTCGATTCGCCTTGCTCGTAGAGGATCGCGCCGCGTTCGACCCTGCGGCGATGGCCGACCAGCCCGAGCCGGTCGATCTGCGCGGTGGAGAGACGCGGGAAGACCTGCTCCGGACGCTCGAGGACGATCTCCGTCACGGAGGCACGATACTACTTGCGCAACGGTTTGGGCCAACCTCGTGTAAATCCCGCAGCTGGCAGAGCGACAGCGCGTGCAGGATGAGCGACAGCGGCACGGCGAAGGCGGGGATCATCACCAGCGGGTAGCTCCTCGTCGCGGTGTTGGGGACCGCGACCGGAAGCCGTCCAGTCGTGGTCAGGGCGCCGATCGCGATTGCCACCAGGAGATCGACGATCCCGAGCACGTTCCAGGCGAGCGCTGCCGCGCGTCCTCCTCGTACGCCCGAGCGTACGTACAGCGCGACCGGCAACGCCAGGGCGCCGACGATGACGTCGCCAATCCCCGCCGGCAGGGCGAACGCCCCTGGGAGATCCGCGGGGCAACGCCTTCCAATGCCCGCGCCGGCAGAACGTAGCTCCCGGCCGGTCGGGCCGCCACGTTGCCGAAGACCGGCTGGCGCACGGACTGTCGGAAGTCGAACGGCGGCTACCGCTCGCTCGCAAGGCGCGCGATCGCCGCATCCGTCTCGGCCGCCAGCCGCGCGACCAGCCGTGCCGCCGGCTCCCGGCGCGCCATCCGCAGCCCCTGCCCCGCCCACAGCGACAGGAACTCGGCCCTGCCCGCCTTGGCGGCGGCGGTCCGCAGCGGGCGGGTCAGGGCGTTCTGCAGCGGGAACGGAAGGATGGCTTCCGGCTCGCGATCGATCTGCTCCATGAACCGGTTGACGATCGCGCGCGCCGGGCGGCCCGAGAAAGCGCGCGTCAGGCGCGTCTGGTGCTCGCGCGCCCCGAGGATGGCCTCCTTGTAGCAGTCGGGCACGCCCGCCTCCTCGGTGGTGAGGAAGGCGGTCCCCATCTGCACGGCGCTTGCACCCAGCGCCAGGGCGGCGGCGATGCCACGGCCGTCCATGATCCCGCCGGAGGCGATGACGGGGACCCGGACCGCGTCGGCGATCTGCGGGACCAGCGCGATGGTCCCCACCATCGAGGCTTCGAAATCGCCGGCGAAGCTGCCCCGGTGCCCACCCGCCTCGCTTCCCTGCGCCACCACCGCATCCACCCCGGCCTTCTCGAGCGCGAGCGCCTCCTCGACCGTCGTCGCCGTGCCGGCGAGGAACAGGCCGCGGCGCTTGATCGCTTCGACGGATTCGCCCGGCAGCATGCCGAAGGTGAAGCTGAACATGGATGCGCCCGTCTCCAGCGCGGCGGCGAGCTGCTCGGGAAACGCGTTCGCCGGAGCGGAGGGGGGTGACGGGGCGGGGAGTCCCAGCTCGGCGAAATGTGGGGCGACGCGCGCGACCGCGCGCCGCGCGTCGAGCGGCCCCTCGGGCGACCGCGTCGGCGCGAACAAGTTGATGCCGAACGGCCGGGAGCTGAGCGAGCGTACTGCCCGGGCCGATTCGGCGATCTGCTGCGGGGTCAAATACGCGGCACCGATGGAGCCCAGCGCGCCAGCCTCGGATACTGCTGCGACCAGGCGGGGCGTGTCCCCGCCTCCGGCCATCGGCGCCTGGATGATCGGGTACTGGATCCGCAGCAGCTTCAGCAGGTCGGCCGGCTTGCCCATGGCGATCCTCCTCAATCAGTCTGGAAATGGCCGGAGCGGCTCTGCGATTGGACCCGACGGGGCGGTCCGGGCTCCGTTCATCACCGCCGAGAGCAGCATGTAATAGCCGTTCACGGCCAGAAGCTCGACCACGCCCTGCTCGCCGAACGCCGCGATGGCCCGCCGATAGGTCTGGTCGCTCATCCGCTTGTAACGCAACATCTCCATCGACGCGTCGTATGCGGCCTGCTCGTCGTCCGCCAGCGAGCTGGGGCGGCGGCCGTCCGCGATCGCTTCCACCACGTCGCTGCGGACTCCGGCCTGGAGCGCCAGCGGATGGTGCAGCTGCCACTCGACCTGCTGTGTCCACTCGCGGCACACGACCAGGATGGTCAGCTCCTTGATGCGCGGGCTGAGCACGCCCTTGAACCGGAGATAGTCGCCCATGTTCTTGGCCGCGAGCATCAGCTCCGGGCTGCGCATCAGCGGGACGAACGGACCGAACACGGGCCTTTCGCGGTCCGCCGCGAACGCGCGGACCGCCTGCCTTTGCTCGTCGCTGTACTTCTCGACGGGGATCGGTGGCAGGCGATCGCGCCGGCATCCGGGCGCCGAGGCTCCCGCGAGGGCGACGGCCATCATCCACGCGATCGTGTGCATGCGCTCCTCCTTCGGCTGGAGCCGAGTGTGCTGGCGGAGACGCGCGCGGGGTAGTTCGAATTGCTCGCGTCAGCGTTGAGCGGAGCTCAATGCGCGGCGCTTCACGACGCGGCGCGGGTGAGCGGAGCCTGGAGCGGATCGCCTCTGGTGCCCGCCACCACTTCGCGCACCACGGCCGCGAGGCGGCGTGCCGCCGGGCTCATCGGCCGGGGGACGTGCAGCGCGAAGGCGATCTCGGGGAGCGGCGGAAGGCGCTCCGCTTCGCCGAGCACGTCGATGCTGCCGGATCGCAGCAGGGCCGTGCGACACCCGATCGCGAGGCCCGCCTCGAGAGCGGCGCGGAGGCCCGCCAGGCTGGGCGTCCGCAGCACGATGCTGTACGCCCGGTTCACCCGGCGCAGGGCCTGCGTGGCGGCCTCGACGTAGCCGCAAGGAGGATCGAGCACCGCGATCGGCAGCGGGTCGAGCTGCGCCAGATCGCGGTGGCCGAGCCACACCATCGGCTCGCGCCGGATCACCCGCTGCGCGCTCCGCGACCGGAAGGAGACGGCGAAGTCGAGCTCTCCCGCTCGAGCCTGCTCGAGGAGCACGTCAGACTGCGCGACCTGCACGTGCAGCGTGACGCCCGGATACTGCTTGGAGAAGTCCGCCAGCGCGCGGGGCAGCACCCAGTCGGCCAGGTCCTGGACGGTCCCGAATCGCACCGGGCCCTCCAGCCGCTCCTCGGACAGGGCGGCCAGGGCACGCTCGCTGGCGCCGAGGATGTCGCGCGCGTGCGGCACCAAGAGCTCGCCCGCGCGCGTCAGCGCCTGGTCCCGGCCGCGGCGCTGGAAGAGCGGTTGCCCAAGCAGCTCGCCCAGCCGCGACATCTGCAAGCTGACCGCCGACGGGGTCCGGCCCACCACCCGGGCGGCATAGGCCATGGAGCCGCCGTCGACCGTGGCGAGGAAGGTGCGCAGCAGCTCGAGTGGAAGGTCCTTCATGAGCTCACCTCGAGCTCCAGCCCGACGGATGAGATTCGCTCATGTTATCCCCGCGCCCGCCTGCGCGCCAGCGGCGCCGCTCAAGCGGTCTGGGCGGCCGCAGGGCGGAGCGATCCTCGCGCGCGCACGGGAGCCTGTGGAGCCCGCGACGCAGCGCAGGCGAGGCGCTTCATGCCCTCGGCGATCAGCTCCGGCGGCCGGTTGGAGAAGTTCAGCCGGAGGAAGTTCCGCTCGGGGGCTCGGGCGAAGAACGGCGCGCCGGGAACGAATGCCACGCGCTCGCGCAGAGCCTCCGGGAGCAGGCGCGAGGCATCCGCGGCGCCGGGCAGCCCTACCCAGACGAACAGGCCGCCTTCGGGCCGCGTCCAGGTGGTGCCCGCGGGGAACTCGCGCCCGAGCGCGTCGAGCATGGCGTCCCGGCGCTCGCCGTAGAGCGCGCGAATGCGGGCGACGTGAGCGTCGTAGTCGAACGATTCGAGCAGCCGCGCCGCCGCGCGCTGCGCGAGCGTGCCGGTGTGCAGGTCGCAGGCCTGCTTCGCCACCGTGAGCGCCCGGATCGTCTCCGGGGCCGCCACCGCCCAGCCGATGCGCAGCCCCGGAGCGAGCGTCTTGGAGAAGGTGCTGAGGTAGATGATCGGGGCGCGGGCTTCGAGCGAGGCGACGGCGGGGAGCTCCGCGCCCGAGTACCGCAGCTCGCCGTATGGGTCGTCCTCCAGCACGGCCACGCCGTGCTCGGCGGCGAGACGCGCGAGCTGCTCGCGGCGCTCCAGCGCCAGCGTGGTGCCCTTCGGGTTCTGGAAGGTTGGAACCACGTAGACGAGCTTCGGACGCGCGCGCTTGAGCGCCCGCTCGAGCTGATCGATCCGCATCCCGTGCTCGTCGCTGCCGACGGTCACGAACGAGGCCTCGTGCGCCTCGAACACCTGGAGGGCCGCCAGGTACGACGGACTCTCCACCACCACGGCATCGCCCGGGTCGAGGAGGATCCGCGCGACCAGGTCGATGCCCTGCTGCGACCCGCTGGTGATCAGCACCTGCTCGGCGGAGGCGGAGACCCCGCGCCGGCGCATGCGCTCGGCCACCCAGGCCCGGAGCGGTGCGAATCCCTCGGTGGTGCTGTACTGCAGGGCCGACGGGCCTTCGCGGGCGAACACCTCGGCGTGGGCCCGGGCCAGCTCCTCCACCGGAAATGCCTCGGGCGCGGGCAGCCCGCCGGCGAAGGACAGGATGTCCGGCCGCTCGGTGACCTTGAGGATCTCGCGGATGGCGGATGCCTTCACCCGGCTGGTGCGCCTCGAAAACGTCGGTGACTTCAAGCGGCCTCCTTGCGCCTGCGGCGCGGCCCCCCGGAAGGCGCGGGGAGCGGGACCTGCGTCTGTTCCTTGACCGTCGACAGCACCACCGTAGTGTGGGTGCGAGTCACGCCGGGAATGCGGCGGAGCGTATCCGAGATCAGCTCGTCCAGCGAAGCGGTGTTCCGGGTGACCACCTTGAGGATGTACGAGTCGAGCCCCGCGACCCGATGGCACTCGAGCACCTCGGCCACCTCGAGGATCTTGCGGATGAAGGCGTCGTGGTGGCGGGGGTGGGCGATGCGCACGCCGACTAACGCTCTGATGTCGTTCCCGAGCAGGCGCGGGTCGAGCCGCGCCACGTAGCCCAGGATGGCTCCGCGCTCCTCCAGCTTGCGCACCCGGTCGGCCACGGCCGGCTGCGACAGGCCCACCGCCTCGGCGATGGTCATCTGGGTGGTGCGGGCGTCGTCCTGCAGGAGCGCCAGGATCTGATAATCTATCGGATCTATGTCGCTCAAGCATGGTTCCTATCGACCATTAATGGCCGCCATGAATGATGTATAGGCACGCTGAGCACGCCGCGTCAAGGCGGCGCCAGGTCTCGGGGGGTCAGGGCGCTATCGTTCGGCCATGCAGCGGCACGCGCGCTACGTTCGCACTCCAGCACCGACTGATTCGGGGGGGGGCCGGTTTGAATAGCGCCGGCTCTGAGCTAGTCTAAAGCGCGCGGCGCTGGAATGCGTCGCATGGAGCATGAGCCATGAAAATCCTGCTGGTCGTGCTGATCGCTGCCGGGATCGGCTGTTCTCACGCTGCAAACCAGAAAGAGACCAGGGTTTTCGTCACCGGCTCGCACATCGCGCGGACCGCCGATCCGGCGAGAGTGCCGCAGACCATTTCGCCGCTAAGCATCCATAGCCGCGAGCAGCTCGCCCAGACCGGGCGTCAGTTCGACCTGCACGACGCCCTGCGCGAGCTCGACCCCTCGGTGCACTAGCCCCGACCGCGAAGGTGCGCGCCGACTGACTCGGCGGTCCAACTACGCCCTGCTACGCCAAGCCCCGACGGAGCGAGTCCTGGTCGGGCAACCTGCGGTAATCTGGGGTCTGGAGGAGTGGCCGAGCGGCTGAAGGCGGCGGTCTTGAAAACCGCTGGCCCGCAAGGGCTCGCAGGTTCGAATCCTGCCTCCTCCGCCAGCCTATGCGAGCGGCTCGGCGGGGGGCGCCGTGTAGCGCCCCCCGATTTCGACCGAGGTTCAGGCTACAACGCGCAAGACGGTGCACGACGGTGCCGTGTACGCCTCCGGAGTCAAGCACCTCGGGAACGTCTTCGGTCCGGTCGAGCTTGAGCGTGCCTTTGCGGACTGCCTCACGGGGTCCCCCAGAACTTATACCCGCCGCCCCCAGGGACGCGGCGTCAAGGAATTGACGCCGCGTCAGGGAATAGCCGCTGTGCCGGCTCAGAACCGGTGCTGGATCCGTCCGTAGACGTAGCGGCCGACGTAGTCGTACGTGCTGGGATCGGAGTTGGCGAGGGCGGCGCTGTAGATGTAGGGCGGCGCCTTGTCGGTCACGTTGAGGATGCCGGCGAAGAAGGTGGTCCTGCCGAGCGAGCTCGCGAGCGTGTAGCCCGCGTGCACGTCGAGCTGGTAGAAGGATTCCACCCGCCGCCGGAGCGGGTTGGGCGCGGTGGTGGTCCCGCTGGGGACATAGCAGATGCCGCCCTGTGCCGTGGTGGGATCGTACGGGTTCGAGCACTCGTCGAAGCTGCTGACGTACCGTCCCGTCAGACCGGCGAGAAACCCACCCAGGCTCCAGTCGAGGCTGGCGGTGGCTTTGAACTGGGGCAGGGCGCCGTAGCTCCCACCGTCGTAATGGTCCTTGCCCGGGATGGTCAGATCGCCGCTCTTCAGCTTGAGGGTGGTGTCGTAGGTGGCGAGCCAGCTTCCGTCGAAGCCAAACGCGAAGCGACCCGCCTCTGTGGGCAGTGCGTAGCGGATGGCGAAGTCGATGCCGCTGGTCTTGATGCGGCCGATGTTGGCGAAAAAGTCGTTGACGAACTGGATCTTGCCCACATTGTTGCGGACGACCAGCGCACAATAATCGTCAATCCCGCCCACGTAACAACCATTCAGGATGTTGGCCGTGCCGGTGACCCCGATGGCATCGTCGATCGTGATGTTGAAGTAGTCCACGGCGAACGACAGGTTGCGCACCACCTGCGGCTGGAACACCAGGCCGGCGGTGAAGGTCTTCGCCGTCTCCGGCTCCAGCTTCGGGTTGCCGCCGTTGCGCGTCAGCTCCTGGAGGCCGGGGTCGCCCGAGCCGCCGCTAGGCACGCCAAACTTCGTGCACCGCGCGGCCACCGCCGGGGTCGTCACGCTGAAATCGGCGCAGGGGTCGGTCGCGGCGGGATCGGTTTCCTTGTTGCCCAGGTACAGCTCAGAGATGCTGGGCGCGCGGAACGCGGTCGAGTAGGTTCCGCGGACGGTCAAGTCGCGTACGGGCGTATAGCGCGCGCCCAGCTTGTACGTGAATTTGCTGCCGAAGGTATTGTAGTTCACGTAGCGACCGGCCGCGCTTGCCTCGAGCGCCTCGACGCCGGCCATGTTGGCGAGGATCGGAACCGACAGCTCGGCGTAGGCCTCGTTGGAGTAGAACCCGCCGCTCGTCGACTGGAAGTTGAAGTCGGCCGAGTCACCGGCCGCGGCGATGGGATCGGCGACCTGCGATCCCAGCTGGTGGCGATACTCGTAGCCCACCGCCAGCGACAAGGGGCGGTCCCCCGCAAGCGTGAACAGCTCGCCGGACAAGTCGGCGCCCGCGGTAACGAGCTGATCGTACGCGCGCGAGGTGCCGCTGAAGCCCAGGTAGTCCTGCTGCGAGGTCGCAATGCTCCCTGGTCCGCCGAGGAGGTTCAGCGGAGTGCACCCAGGGATGATGGTGGTGAGGTCACCGGGCTTCTGGACGCACACCGGGGTGCCGGTGGCGGGGTCGACCATGCTCGGCCCCACCGCGCCCTGGACCCGGGAGTTGCGGAAGGATCCACCGGTGGTGAACGTTCCCGAAGTGCGACCGTAGTTCAGCGTCGCGTTCCAGAACCAGCCATGCAGCGGGCCGGCGGCTTCGGGCAGCGTGCCGTCGATGCCGGTCACCACGCGGAAGGTCGCCAGCTCCTCGGCGTACGTGCGGTTGCCGAACTCGACGAGGCGGCGGCCAAGGAAGTCCAAGTCCGTGCCGAAGGGGTTGTAGAGGCTGTCCTTGGAGACGACCATGTTGATGTAGTCGTTCGGGTTGAGCGGCATGGGCGCTGCGTTCTGCGTCGAGTTGCGCTGCGTGTAGGAAAGCTCGTAGTAGCCGCGCACGGGCGCGAACTTCGCCTCGCCCGACGAGAAGCCCTGGATCGTCGTCGAGGGGATGGTGAGATAGTTCTGGGCGGCGAAGTTGTAGAAGTCGTTGCCGGTCAGGTTGTTGGCCGGCGCCGGCGTATTGAAGACGCGGAAGCACTCCGTCTGTCCAAGTCCGTTCTTTCCGCAGTAAGGGCCGGTCGGGTCGCGGATCCAGCGCTTCGTGGGCTTCCAGCCATCGGCGACCATTGACAGGCAAAGCGCGTTGCCGTTGCAGAGCGGCTGGGGGGGGGCGTTCGGGGGGGTGTTCGGGTCCTTGGGGATCTGCACGACGCCCTGCGGCGTGCGGCTGCTGCCGCTCTGGCTCACGCCGCCGCCCGTGTAGTCGTAGTCGAGGGCCTGCTGCGACCAGGTGCGATCGCGTAGCCAGGAGTCCCCCTGATTGAAGTAACGCACCGAGAACATGGCACCGCCGATGGAGCCGCTGCTCCCGGTGGTGACGTGCGCATCGAACGTCTGCGCGTCGCCCTTGCCCGAAACGCCGTACTGCGCGCCGAGGTCGGTGCCGTTGTAGCTCCTCCGAGTGATGATGTTGACGACGCCTGCGATGGCGTCCGATCCATAGACCGCGGAGGCGCCATCCTTCAGCACTTCGACGCGGTCGATCGCCTCGGTCGGGATGGTGTTCAGATCCACCGCGGCAGAAGCGCCGAGGCCGCCGGGCACAACGCGGCGCCCGTTGATCAGCACCAGCGTACGCTCGAGGCCGAGGCTGCGCAGGTTGATGCGAGTGGTCCCGTCAGCGCCGTAGTTGATGCCGCCCGTGTTGAGCTGGAAGTTCGGCGCGTTGCCCTGCTCGGGCATCGTCTGCAGGTAATCGCCGATCGTCATCCTGCCGCTGGTCTCGAACTGCTCCCTCGTCACCACCGTCACGGGAGCCGGCGTGGTCAGGTCCTTGCGCCTGATGCGGGACCCCGTGACGACCACTTCCTCCGTCACGCTCCGCCGCTGATCCGCGGGCGGCGCGCTCGTCGGCACCGCGGGTTCGACGGCCGCCTGCTGATCCGGCGTGGTCGGCGGCTGTCCCACCGGCGCTGCGGGCTCGGTGGGCGGCGGTGTCTGCTGAGTCTGCTGAGGGTGCGCGGCCGCGAGCCCGGCCGACAAGAGAAGCATCGAAGCGACCTTGAGCCTCGTGCGACAGAAGTTCATGTTGGTTTCCCCTCGGATCACACAGCACTGACTGCTGCGCTACTCGACGGCGGCAGACTACTCTCGGCGCCCCGTGCGTTTCAAATCGCCCGGCCTGTAATTTGCCAAGATTCAACTGGCTTCAGGGCCCCAGGGCGGAACGCACCGCGTCACCAGCCTCCCGAAGCGGTGTCGCCTCTTGCGCCGGCCGCCCGGATGATTACGAAATCGGTCATGGACGACGACGATCGCGTCGAGTACGCCTGCGCCCGGTGCGGCGCGACGAACCGCATCCCCCGGAGCCGCCTGCGGGACGACCCGCGATGTGGGAAGTGCAAGCAGAGCGTCTTCCCCGACCAGCCCGTGTCGGCCACCGACGCGACCTGGAAGCGTGAAGTCGAGGATTGCCCCATCCCGGTGTTGGTCGATTTCTGGGCCCCGTGGTGCGGCCCCTGCAAGGTGGTCGCACCCGTGCTGGAGCAGGCCGCGAAGGAGCGCAAGGGGAAGCTCAAGATCGTCAAGCTCAACGTCGACGAGAACCCCCGGATGTCCAGCTTGCACCAGGTGCAATCGATCCCCACCCTGATCCTGCAACGCGGACCTCTCTTCCTGGGCCGCGTGGCGGGTGCGCTTCCCAAGGACGAGCTGGACGCGTTCATCGATCGATACGTCTAGCGGTCCGACAAGGCGATCAGCCCCGGTGATTCGGGGCTAAGCTCGTCCAAGTGCGCTGGCTGCGGATCAGCCTGATCGTCCTCGGCGTTCTTGCGCTGGTCTCGGGGCTCGCCTTGCTCGGGTTCGAACCGGCCCCCGAAAGGACGCTCGGATGGGTCTTGCTGCCTCTGGGCGGGGCAGCCCTGGTGTTGGTCGCAGCGCTGGCAGAGGAGAGCCGCGAGTCGGCCAACCGCACACTGACCTTTCGCGGTCTGGTGCTCTGGGTCGCCGTGCTTGCATTGTGCGCGATCGCCCTGGTGGTCGCGTGGACCTTTTTCGCCTGAATCAAGGCGGCGCGGCCAGCGAAGATGGAGGCGACGACCTTCAGCTCGCGTCGGAGGAAGGCGACCTCGGCGTTGCGCTCGTCGCGATCCTTCGGACCGAAATATTCCTGGTGAGGTCTGCCGCACTCGGGACAGCGAACCCAGAGCACTCCGGGCTTCAGGCCGAGGCAGTACCTCGGCAACCTGGAAAAACGTGACCCTGCATAGGAGGCTCGACGGTTGCATTGCAGACCACAGAAGCCCCGACGTCCACGGCGAGTCAACTTGGGGTCCGCGGGTATGCGAAACGGCGGGGCGACGGGACTTGCCCGCATGGACAGCGGAGCGGCGAGCGCTGCCGGAACGGCACGCCCCTCACCAGCCTCCGACGCGAGCCATCAGGGCCCGGGCCTTGGCGCCGTCCACGGGGGGAGAGAAGTAGAACCCCTGGGCGGCCGCGCAGCCGACCTCCCGCAGGAAGCCGAACTGGTCGGCGGTCTCCACGCCTTCGGCGACGACGTGCGTGCCCGTCTCGCGCGCCGCCGCGACGATGGTCCGAACCAGCTCGGGAGCCTGGCCGCGCGGCGAGCCGCCGGTGAACAGGGACCGATCGATCTTGAGCGAGTCGAGCTGGAAGCGGAACAGCGAGCTCAAGGAGCTGGAGCCGGTCCCGAAATCGTCCATGTACAGGCGCACGCCGCGATCGCGCAGCTCGGCGAGGCGCGCCGCCGCTCCGTCACCCTGCTGTAACGTGCTCTCGGTCAGCTCGACCGCCAGGTCCTGCGGATCGACGCCGTGCTCGGCCAGGACGCCGTCGATCTGATCGAGCAGCCCGGGGTGTTGCAGCTGGCGCGCCGACAGGTTGACGTTCAGGGTCAGCGGCCCCGACTTCCCGCCGCCACGGCAACTCCGAAATTCCTTGCCGGCCCGCGCAATCAGCCAATGCCCGATGGGCACGATGAGCCCGGTCTCCTCGGCGAGCGGCATGAACTGGTCCGGGGAGACCAGGCCGAGCTTGGGATGCGCCCAGCGGATCAGCGCCTCCAACCCCTGGATGCGCCCGGTGACGACGTCGATGATCGGCAGGTAGTGGACGCGGAACTCGTCGCGCTCCAGCGCTCGGCGCAGATCGGCCTCCAGCTCGACCATCTGGGGTGCCCGTTCGCGCAGCCCGGCGTCGAAGGCCGCCGAGCGCCCTCCACCCTGCGCCTTGGCCCGGTACAGGGCGGCGTCGGCGTCCTGGAGCAGCTCCTCGGCCTTCGCATACCCGGGGCCGCTCAGGGCGATGCCGATGCTGGCGGTCGCGGAGACCTGCTGCCCTGAGACTTCGAACGGCTGCGCAATTGCCTGCTGGATCCGCTCCGCGACCAGCTCGGTCTCCCCGGCCTGCTTGACGTCGTCGAGCAGGATGGTGAACTCGTCCCCACCCGGCCGCGCCAGCACGTCGCCTTCGCGCAAGCAGGTCTGCAGCCGCTCTCCCAGCTTCACCAGCAGCTCGTCGCCGGCGGCGTGCCCCAGGCCGTCGTTGACGGACTTGAAGCGGTCCAGGTCGACCAGCATCACGGCCGACCGGTACCCCTCGCGGCGGCGGCCATGCGCCAGCGATCGCCCGACCAGGTCGAGGAAGTGCGCGCGGTTGGGCAGCTGCGTCAGCGGGTCGTGCAGCGCGCGGCCAGCTCCCGCCTTCGGATCGGTCACGTCCATCATCGAGCCGGAGAAGCGCATCGCCTTGCCCGTGGCGTCGCGGGTGGCCTGGCCTCGCGCCAGCACCCGGCGCCAGCTCCCGTCCTGGTGGCGCAGGCGGTGCTCGCTCTCGAAGCGGGGAGATTCGCCCTCCAGGTGCGCGTGGATTGCGGCGTCGAGCGCCTCCCGATCCGCCGGATGGACCCGGTCGAGCCACTCCGCGGGCGCCTCGCCATCGGAGGCGGCGCCGAGGATTGCCCGCCACGAGTCGGACAGCCAGAGGCGATCCGCGGCCAGGTCCCAATCCCAGATGCCGTCGCCGGATGCTTGCCAGGCCAATGCGTAACGGTCGCGCAAGGGATCGGCTTCCTGCACCAGCGCGGCGTTGCCGACCCCGCGCCCCTTGCGATCGTGGAGCGGCACCACCGTCCATTCGCACATGCGGGGAGCGCCCGACCGCGCCGGCGTCATCCGCAAGGATTGCAGGGTCTCCGGGCTTTCGAGCAGCTCGCGCAGCTCGGTGCGCGCCTCGGCGCGGTCCGCGTCGGTATCCGGGAAGACGACCATCGACATCTCCCGGCCGATCGCCTCCGAGGCCGGGATGCCGAACAACCGCTCGGCGGCGGCGTTCCAGGCCGTCACCTTGCGATCGCTGTCGCAGAGCAACGCCGCGAACGGGGCTTGATCGAACAGCCGCAACACGGCGCGTGCCTTGGGCGAGGTGCCGGGCCGGCTCGCCGCTTCGGGCTGCCGCCGGAGCAGGTCCGAAAGGAGGCCCAGCGCGCGCTGCAGGGATGCCCGATCCTCGTCGGCGCGACGGTATTCCTTCTCGATCCTCCGGAAAAGCTTCCGGAGCGACGGAGACGACTCGCTTTCTTGTCCGAGGGATTCGTCCAGCTGGCGTCGGAGGCGCCTGTGCATCGTCAGCCCGGCTCGGGCGGGGCGGGAGGCGCGTTTGGTAACGCGGCGCGCCGGCAGCGCTTGAAAATCGATTTCAGGGACGAGCCCGCTCCGCGAGGTCCAGTAGCTCCCCCGGGCGACGGGTGTGCAGGCACTGGACGGACCCTACCTGCACACTTTCCTGATTGCAACAAATTGGCGGCGAATAATTAAAGGGAATCGATTGGAGTCAGGCGATCGACGCCGCCCAGGTACGGCTTGAGCACGGCCGGCAGCACGACCGATCCGTCCGCCTGCTGCCCATTCTCCAGCAGGGCCACCACGGTCCGGCCGACGGCGAGCCCGCTTCCGTTGAGCGTGTGGGCGAACCGCGGCTTCTCCTGGGGCCCGGGCCGGAACCGGATCTGCGCGCGGCGGGCCTGGTAGTCGGAGAAGGTCGAGCACGAGCTGATCTCGCGAAACGCGTCCTGCCCGGGCAGCCAGACCTCGAGGTCGTAGGTCTTCTCCGCCGAAAATCCCAGGTCTCCAGTGCACAAGGCGACCACGCGGTGGTGCAGCCCGAGGCGCCGGAGGGGCTCCTGCGCGTCGTCGACCAGCTGCTCGAGCGCCTGGTGCGCGCTCTCGGGCGCCTCGAACCGGACCAACTCGACCTTGTGGAACTGATGCTGCCGGATGATCCCCTTCGTGTCCTTGCCGTAGCTGCCCGCCTCGCTGCGGAAGCAGGGCGAGAACGCGCAATACTTGATGGGCAGCGAGGAGAGGATCTCGTCGCGGTGGTAGTTCGTGACCGGCACCTCGGCGGTGGGGATCAAGTAGAGCCCGTTGGTCGTCTTGAACAGGTCTTCTTCGAACTTGGGCAGCTGGCCGGTGCCGCGCATCGAGTCGGCGTTGACCAGGTAAGGCGGGATCAGCTCCAGGTATCCGCGCTCGCGGTGCAGATCGATGAAGAAGCTCACCAGCGCCCGCTCCAGGCGGGCCAGGTCGCCCCGGTAGAACGCAAACCGCGCGCCGGACACTTTTCCCGCCCGGGCGAAGTCGAGCATCCCCAGCTTCTCGCCCAGCTCGTCGTGCTGCCGCGGTGCAAAGGAAAACCGCGGCTTGTCGCCCCAGGAGCGGACTACGACGTTGGCCGCGGGATCGGTTCCCACCGGCACCGATTCGTGCGGCAGGTTGGGAACGGCGAGCAGGGCCGCCTCGATCCGTTCCTCGACCTCCTTGAGGCGCGCCTCCTGCTCCTTCACTTCGTCCGAGAGGGTCTTGAGCTCCGCGCGCAGGCGCGCCTGCTCCTCGCCACGCAAGGTACGCATCCGCTCGCTGGCCTTCTTCTGCTCCGCCCGGCGGGTCTCGCTGGCCTGGATGAGCGCCTTGCGCTCGGAGGCAAGCTTCTCGATCGGTGCCAGCGCCTCGGCGGCGGCCGGGCCGCGGGTGGAGAGCCGGCGCTTCGCCTCGTCGAGATTCGCCACCACCCAGCGCAGGTCGAGCACCGTCCCTCCTTGTCCGCAAAACGTCGCGGAGAGGCGCCATCTAGAGTGTGGCGCTGTCCTGCGTCAATTGCTACAGCTGTTCCCCTTCCGATGCCGGACGAGCGATCCCCTTCGGACGCCGATCTCCTGACCGCCTTCCGCGCCGGAGACTCGCGCGCATTCGAGGCGCTGGTCCGGAGGTACCAGTCGCCGGTGCTGGCCATCGCGCGACGATTCGCGCGCGATCCGGACGACGCGGAGGACCTGGCGCAGCGCGCGTTCATCAACGCAGCCCGCCGCGCCGGCGGCTGGCGGGGAGGATCGTTCAAGTCCTGGCTGTTCCGCATCGTGGTCAACCTGGCGAAGAACCACCTGCGGGACATGGCCCGATTCGACCGGAGCGAGGACGTGCACGAGCGGGAGTCGCCGCACGGCCACGCCTCCGCCCACGAGCAGCTCGAGCATGCCGAGCGCCAGCGCATCGTGCGCGAGGCGATCGCGCGCCTGCCGCGGCGCCAGCGCGAAGTCTTGCTCCTGCGCATCGACGGCGATCTTCCCTTCGCCGAGGTGGCCGCGGCCCTGGGCATCACCGAGGTGAACGCCAAGGTGAGCTTCCACCACGCGGTCCAGAGGCTGAAGAGCTGGCTGGGATAGGGCCGGCGCTCCCGCAAGATTCTCAGGCCCGCAGCGGGCCGTCGCCGGCGAGCTCGAGCAATTCGGCGGCGGAGATGCCGTAGCACGCGCCGCAGAAGTCGCAGCTCGCTTCGGCCCCGTTGTCGCGGGCCGCCATGTCGCGCAGCTCGTCACGGGCCAGGGTGGCGAGGGCGCGCACCACTCTCTCCCGGGAACAGCGGCAAGCGAAGCGCGGCTTCACCTCCCGTTCGAGGCGCAACGGGCCCAGGTGCAGCGCGCGAGCCAGCTCTTCCGCCAGGGCGCGCCCGTCGCCCCGGGCGCCGCCCGACTCCACCATCCGCATCGACTCGTGCAGGACCCGCTGCCGGAGCGGCTTGCCCAGCGCGCGCAGCTCGTCCGCCCCGTCCTCGCGCTGCGCCCAGAGCAGCGCGCCGGCCACGGCGGCCAGAGGCTCGCCGGGACGGAAGAGGACCTCCAGGGCCATCTCGCCGCCCCGCGCCCGCTCGTTGCGCAAGAACAGCGTGAGCGCCGCGCCCAGGTCCGCGCCGGCGAAGGGAAAGGCGGCGCGGTGCAGCTCGTCCGATCCTGGTTCGGCGCGCACGATCGAGAGCACGCCGGCGCGCTCGTCCAGACCGGTGGCGAAGAGAGGTCGCGGATCGAAGCGTGCCAGCGGCTCTCCCCGGCCAGCCTCACGCGCCCCGGCGGAGCGCTCGCCGTTGCGATCGAGCCCGTTCACCCGCACCAATCCTCGCACTGCGCCGGACCCGTCGGCGTCGGTGAGCAGGCCTCGGAGCGGGCCTCCGCACTCGAGCTGCACGTCCACCCGCGCCTGCGGCGGCCCGCGGTCCGAGGCGGCGAGCAGCACCGTTCCGGCGAGCGCCTGCGCCAGCGCGGAGGCGCTGCCGGCGGCGAGAGCGTGGCGTCCAGCCGCCTCCCGCGCCAGCTCCGCCGCGACGCACACGGCGAGGCGGGCATCCGCCTCGGGGGCGGCGAAGACGAGCAGCCGATCGGGCATGGACGGAAGATAACGCGGCCGCCATGGAACGCATTCAAGTCACCACGGAGAGGCTGGGGCGGGCCGGCGCCTCGTCCAGCACACTGCGAATCGTCTCCCGCAGGGTGTACGAGGGGCGGTAGCCGAGGTCCTTCTCGACCTTCGATCCATCCACGGTGCAGAGGAACTGCAGGTGGTCCAGCTCGGGCGGCGGGAAGCCGCTGATCCGGTACGTCCAGAGGCGGTCGAGCAGCGGACGCGCGAGGAGATGCGGGACCGGGATGGGCTGCCGGCCCAGCTCGCGCAGAACGGTGCCCAGCGGCACCTCGCCGGGTCCCACCACGTTGTAGACGCCCCGCACGCCGGGCTTGAGCGAGAGCTGCATCGCCCGGGCGACGTCTTCCTCGTGGACGAGCTGCACCATCGGATCGAACCCGGCCAGCACCCAGGGACGCCTGAGGCGCAGGTAGTTGGAGGGCGCGTTGCGCACGTGGGGGCCGACGATGTGCACCGGCCGGAGGATCACCGTCTCCACCTCGGGGTGCTTCCACATGTACTGCTGCGCGTACATGTCGACTTCGATCAGGTCGCGGATGTCCGGGAAGTTCTGCGAGCCCAGCAGGGGAGAGTCCTCGATGAGGAAGTTGTCGTTGTCCGGGCGCGGCCCATAGACGTTCGTGGAGCTGAGCACCACCACTTTCTGCACGCCGTACTTGGCGGCGTACTCGAAGACCGCCTTGGTCCCCAGCACGTTGAAGCTGTGGTGCTCGCTCTGCGGGAGCCGCGGGTCGTGCATGATCGCCATGTGCAGGAGCGCCTTGATCTCGCCCCGGCGGAAGACGTCCTCGACCTTCTTCTTGCGGATGTCGAGCTGGTGCAGCTCGAGGTCCTTGGGCTTGCCGGCGAACGGCCGCCGGTCGAGCCCCGCGACCTTTTCGGTCCGGTGCAACAGACGCGCCAGCGTCCGGCCCAGGTTTCCGCTGATCCCGGTGATGAGTACGGTGTCGCGGGCCAAGAGCAGCCTCTCGAGAATGGCGCCGCCGGATACGGCGGCGGCTAGAAGAAGATCCCCTTCCGCTGCTCGATCCCCCGGTTCAGCATCGCCTGGACGCGCGCCTTCACTTCCTTGACCTTGCGCTCCAGCTCCGCGTCCTCGTCGTCGGCGCTGCCGGAGAAACGCATCGGGGCGCCGAAGTGCAGCCGGTACTTCACCGGCAGCGGCAGGGGCACCACGGTCGGCGTGACCGGGAGCGAGGGGAAGCCGAGGATTCGGGCCGCCGCCTTGAAGTCCCACAGCGCTGGCGCCTGCTCCTCCGCGCCGACCACGGCGACCGGCACGATCGGCGCTTGCATCCCCAAGGCGAGGCGCATGAAGCCCAGCCCGAACTCCTGCAGCTGGTACTTCTTCTCGAAGGTCTTGTTCAGGCCCCGCGTACCTTCTGGAAACACCATCAAGGTCTCGCCCGCGGCCAGCAAGCGGCGGGCGTTCTCGGGAGTCCCCACCACCTGGCCGATGCGGGCGAAGAACGGCGCCACGAACGGCAGGGTGGGCGCCCACTTCTCCACCATCGCCCGGCAGATACGGGGCGGCTCCGCCTCCACCAGCATGGCGATGCCGATCATCAGCGCGTCGAACGGGAGCTGTCCCGAGTGGTTGGCGATCAAGAGCGCCCGACCGGCGGGGACCTGCTCGACCCCGTGGGTCTCCACCCGGAACCAGTTCTTGTAGAGCCAGAGCGCGGGTGCCAGCGCGGCCTTGGCGAACTCGAGATCGAGGCCGAACGGATCCACGCCGTACTCGTTCTGCGGCGCGACCAGGCGGGAAAGCCGGGCCTCGAGGTCCTTTCCCCCCTGCTGGATGGTCCACTTCTCCATGGCTCCGCGCAGCCGGCCCAGAAGGCCCTTCGGCCGTTCGGGGTCGTAGCGGACCAGCGCGGTGGAGTGGCTCTCGACCGGAGCTCGCAACGCCATCGACCGTGGGGTGTAGTCCGGCCCCCGAGGCCGGTCAACCGAGTCGGGTGGCGGGCGGCGGCGGGCGGTCGCTGGGAAGGAGCCGCTGGGCAGCTTCTTCCAAAGTCAGCGGCTCGGCCGTCTCGAGGAGCCGCTCGAGCAGTGCCCGGAGGCGGCGGAGCTTCTTCGCGGCGGCGAGGCGAAGGCCAGGCTGCAGCCGGCCCAGCTCGGGGGTCGCATCGGAGACGTCCAGGGCATCGATGCCATGCACTTCCAGATTCAAGTGGCCCCCGGCCCGAGCCGACCGGGCGAGACCTGCCGCGATGCGCTCGCCCGCCGCGAGCACCACGGTGCCGATCACCGGCGCGCGCAGGACCGGAAGCGTGGCGACGGGCAGCTCGCGCACTCCCCCGCGCCAGTGCGGTCCGCGAGGCGCGAAGAGCTGCCCTGTCCCGCCCAGGATGCTGCGGCTCCGCCGTCCGAAGAGCGCGTGCAGGGCGATCGCCCCGGCTTTCGCCGCGTAGTAGGGCGGCGAGGGCAAGAGCGAGCTGTCGTAGAGGTAGCCTCGCGCCCGAACGGCCCCGAGCAGCGCGTCAGACAGGGTGTATCCCGGCGCGCGGAATCCGCGCGGCGCCTTGCCTGCCGCCTCCTCGATCGCCGTCTCCGCCCGCGCGAGGTCGGCGTCGATCGCGGCTGCCGGCAGCCGCGAGAGCGCGTAATCGTGCGCGTAGGAATGCGAACCGACCTCGTGGCCGGCGCCCGCCGCCGCGCGCAACGCGCCCGCGCTCCCAGGGATGCCCAGCTCAATGCCGATGGCGAAGAACGTCGCGCGCAGCCGCAAGGACGAGAACACCTCGCACAGCCGGGCGACCGCCGCCACCGGGACGGCCTGCAGCGCCCGCTCGGGGAGCGCCTCCGCGTCGAGGCCGTGGATGGCCGCGTAGCAGCCCAGCCCGTCCAGGTCGACCGAGACGCTGACGATCAAGGCGTTCGCCGGCTCTGCTCCTGCAGGTAGTAGATGTCGTCCTTCACCGCGTCCACGTCCCCCGCGTCGGGCCGGAGGCTCAGGTACTTGCGGAACTGCGCGATCGCCTCCGCCCGGCGCCCGTCATCCTTGTACAGATAGCCCAGCTCGTGCCAGGCGACCCAGTCCTTGGGATCGACGATCTCGGCCCGCTTGAGCGCCTCGATCGCGCGGCTCTTGCAGCCGGCGCAGCCGCGGTCCTTGTACGCGATCCCCAGCTTGCTCCACACACCGGGCTGGTTCGGGTCCTGGGCGAGCGACTTCTGGTAGCTGGCGATGGCCGCGTCCAGATCCCGCGCCTGCTGCTGCGAATCGCCGATCTGCGTCCACAGCCGCGCGCGCGACGGGTCGATCTCCGCCGCCTTCTTGAAGGCGGTCACCGCCTCCACGAATCGGTTCTGCACGTTCAGGTTCTGGCCCAGGTGCTCGTAGGCGTCGGCGTTCCGGGGGCTCTTCGCGATCGACTTCTGGAAGCTCTCGACCGCATCCTGGACCTGCTGTCCCTGCTCGAAGACGAGCCCCTGGAAGTAGAGGTAGTCCGCGTTCGCGGGCTCCAGCTCCACCGCCCGGCGCATGGTGTCGATGGCTTCGGCGAGCTTGCCTTGCCCCGCCAGCGCTCGGCCCAGGTAGAACCAGGTCTCGCCGTACTTGTCGCTGCCGAGACGCGCCTGGCGAAGCTCCGCCTCCGCCTTCTCGTACTCGCGGCGCTCGACCAGGAGCGCCCCGAGGCGGGAGCGGAACCGGTAATCCTTGGGGTCGAGCTGCACGGCGCGCTGCACCGCCGACAGGGCACCTTGCGAATCCCCGATGCGGCGCAGGAGGGAGCCGTACTCGTAGTGGAGCAGCGGGTCCGTGTCCACCTGCCGCAGCGCCGCCTCCAACTCGGCGCGCGCGGCCGGCAGATCGCCCACGGCGGCGAACGCGCGCCCGAGTCCCGAATGGGCCTGCGGGTCCTCCGGATCGAGCTTCAGCGCCCGCTCGTAGCACTCCTTGCCCGTCCTGCCGTCCCCGAGGTCCAGGGCCAGATCGCCGGCCGCTTCCTCCTGCCGCGGAGTCCGCGCGGGGGTCTTCAGCACGGCCTCCAGCTTGTCGCGGGCCTTCTGCTTGTCGCCCCGGGAGAACCAGATCGATCCCTGCGCGAGCAGCGCCTCGGCCAGATCGGGCTTCTTCTGCAGCGCCTTGTCGTACGCCTTGTATGCGTCCTCCTGCTTCCCGATGGCCTCCGCCACCTTTCCCTGCGCGTAGAGGACCATCGGATCGCTCGGGGCCTTCGCGAGCGCCTCCTGGATCCGCTTGTCCGCCTCGAGGAGGCGGTTGGTGCCCAGGTAGGCGCGGGCGAGGTCGGCGAGCACGCGCGGGTTGGCAGGGTCGAGGACCAACGCGGCCTCGAGCTGCTTCTGCGCCTTGTCGTACTCCCGCCGCTGCAGGCGGAAGGAGCCGTAGACGGCGTGCACCTCGGCCGAGTTGGGATCGAGCTGCACCGCGCGCTCGAAGGCCACCTCCGCGTCCTTGGCATGGTGCTGCGAGACGAGCAGCCTGCCTCGCAGCATCGCGGCCCGCGCCTCCTCCGACGCATCGAGCGTCTTGCGCGCGCCCTCCGCCAGGGCCTTGTCCAGAAGCTGCGCCGCCTGCTGCGGGTCATTCTGCAAGAGCTTGACGTCGGCCAGCTCGACCAGCGCGCGGCCGTGCTCCGGCTGCACGGCGAGCGCCTTCTCGAAGAACCCGGCCGCGTTCGCCGGGGCGCCCTGCGCCTTGGCGGCGATTCCCCGCGCGATGAGCAGCTTGGGGGATGGAGCGCTCTGGCGCTTGAGCGCCTGGTCCAGCACCTGCGCGGCCCGATCCACGTCGTTCGCGCGCAGCAGCGTCTGCGAGAAGAGCCACGCCGACTCCGGGTCCGTCTCGGCCAGGGTGGAGAGGAGCTGGCGGGCCTTGGTCGTGTCCCCCACGGCGAGGGCGAACGCGCCGCGCGCGCGATTGTGCGCCGGCGCCTTCCCCCGGATTCGCTCCACCACCCGCTTGGCCTGGTCCCAGTCCGCGCCGCCCTGACCGTAGCCCACCTTCAGCTCCGCGGCGCAGAGGACGAAGAAGGACCGGGCGTCGTCGTCGTTGGGAGCCGAGCCCAAGAGCTGCGCCGCCGTGCCGAGCACCTCGCGCTCCGAGGAGAAGGTCCCCTGCCCGAGCTTGGCTTGTCCCGCCGCGACCACGGCGAGGGTGGTGGCGCTGGGCTTGGGACGCGAGACTGCCAGCAGATCGTTTTGCCAGAACAAGCCCGAGGGCGTCTTTCCCGCGCGGATGCCCATCGCCACGGCGCCGCCCACGGCGGCGAGCAGCAGGAGCAACACCAGGTGGCGCACCTTGAACGACGACGCGGTCGCGCGCGGCGCCGGACGCTTCTTCTTCTTCTCGGGCTGCGGGGAGGTCGGCGCGATGACCGGAGGCGGAGCCCGTCCCGTCGACGGCGATTGCTTGGGCTGCACTTCCGGGAAGTCGAGCATCTCGGGCGGATCCGGCGAGCGAGCCGGGGTGGCCGGCGGCCGCGGCGCCGGGCCCGGCTCGACGAAATCGAAGCTGGGCGCGTCTTCTTCGGGGGACGGAGCGGGCAGATCGCCGGGCTCGCCGAACTGCTTGGGAGCGAGGTCCGTCTCCTGGACCGCGCGCTTCGGGGTGAGCGCCGTGTCGTCGGGCACCGGAAACGCGTCGTCGCCCGGCGCTTCCAGATCCGGCGATGGAGGCGCGAACGCCGCGTCGAGATCGCTCTGCCCTCGCGGCGCGCCCTGCGGCGCCGGCAGCTCTTCGTCGAGCCCTGGCAACGGAACCGCGCCCGCTGCCGGAGGTGCGAACGGATCGAGCCCCGGCGGCGGGGGCGCCAGCGCACTGCCCTGGCCCGGCGTAGGCATCGCGCGAGGAGCCGGCGTGGCGCCGCCGAACCCCTGCATTCCCGGCAGGGGCACCGCGCCTTTGGGCCCTTGCGGCTTGCCTGGGGCAGCTGCGCGCGGAGTCCAAGGCTTCGCAGCAGGCGCGGAGGGTGCCCCGGTCCCCGGCAGCGGCACCTTCTGTCCCGCCGCCTTGCCCTCGCCCGGCTTGGGCCTTTGCACCGTGAACGGCGTCTTGCACTTCGGGCACTTGATGGAGAGGCCCGCGGGCGGGACACGGCCGTCGTCCAGCTCGTACGCCGCGGGGCAGTTGGGGCACTGGATCCGCATCGCCTAGGCGCCGCTCCTCAGGCGTACTCGCGGAACAGCACGGTTCCGGCCGGGTGGCGGCGAACGAGATGCAGAAAGCTCTGCAACGGCTCGCTCATGGGAGGAATTCGACCGTAACAGACCGCCTCGACGCGCGGCAACGAAACGGCGGGGCGTCGATCTGCGGAAATTCGGGACATTTTCGAATGGACAGCCCTCGGGGTGGCGGGGAAAGATGCGTGCTGCTGTGCCGCCCTCCCACACCGTGATCGCCGGCGGCGGTCTCGCCGGGCTGTCGTGTGCGCGGGAGCTCGGCTCCGGCTTCACGCTGCTCGAGGCGGAGGACCGCGTCGGAGGGCTCGCCCGCACCGAGGTGGTGCAGGGTTTCTCCTTCGATTTCACCGGGCATTGGTTTCACGCGCGCGACCCCGAGGTGCGGGCGCTGGTCGAGGAGCGCTGGCTGCGGGGAAATCTCCTGTCGATCGAGCGCCGCGCGCTGGTCCACAGTGAAGGCGTTTGGACGGAGTTTCCCTACCAGCACAACCTCCACGGGCTTCCTCCGCGCACGGTCGCCGAGTGCCTGGTCGGGTTCGTGGAAGCGACGGCCGGCGAGGCGGGACGGGCCCTGCGGGAGCGGCCGCCGCGCAACGCCGCCGAGTTCATCCAGCGCCACCTGGGCGACGGCTTCGCGCGCCACTTCATGCTGCCCTACAACCGCAAGCTCTTCACCGTGCCTTGCGAAGAGTTGTCGCCCGAGTGGGGCGGCCGCTTCGTCCCCCGGCCCACCCTCGAGGAGGTGGTGCGCGGCGCACTGGGGATCGCGCCGGGCGGCGCCGGCTACAACGCGACGTTCTGGTACCCCCGGGAAGGCGGCATCGAGGCGTTGCCCCGGGGAATCGCCGCGGACCTCGAGGGAGGCGAGGTGCGGGTGCGGTCGCCCATCGTCAGCATCGACCTCGCCGGCCGCCGCGTGAAGCTCGCCTCCGGCGAGGAGATCCCCTACGGCCAGCTGGTGATCACCTTGCCGCTCTCGGCGATGGCCAGGCTCTTGGACGGTCCTCCCGAAGTCCTCGCGGCGGCGCGCAAGCTCCGCTGGGTGAGCGTGACGGTGGTGGAGATCGGCGCTGACGACGTGGGCGGAAGGCGCTTCCACTGGGCGTACTTCCCGGAAGAGCGCTTCCGGTTCTACCGGGTGGGGTCTCCGTCGGAAGTGAACCCGCTGCTGGCGCCCGCAGGGCAGCGCAGCTTCTCCGTGGAATTCTCCCACCGCGGGCCGATCGATCCGGGACCGCTCACCGCGCATGCCGTCGACTCGCTCCACGAGCTGGGGTTGCTCGACCGCGGCCGCGTGAGCCTGTTGCGCTCGAGGACCATCCCGGTCGCCTACGTGCTCTTCGATCGCGACCACGAGGCCGCGCGCGAGCAGGTGATCGCCCACTTGCGCCGGCACGGCGTGCACGTCGCCGGCCGGTATGCCAACTGGGAATACAGCTCGATGGAGGACGCGATCCTCTCCGGCCGCCGCGCGGCACGGGCGCTCGCCGGATGAATGCACCCGAGATCTCGATCGTGATCCCGGTCTACGACGAGGCGGCGATCGTGCGCGAGGCGACCCGCGAGCTTCGCCGCAAGCTGGACGCGCTGGGCTGGGAGTACGAGATCGTCCTGGCCGAGAACGGCTCGCGCGACGGCACCCAGGACCTCCTCCGCGAGATCGCCCGGGAGGATCCGCGCGTACGCTGGTTCCACGAGGAACGCCCCGACTACGGGCGGGCCCTGAAGCGGGGCATCCTGGAAGCGCGGGGGCGGGTGATCATCTGCGACGAGATCGACCTCTGCGACGTGGGCTTCTACCAGCGCGCGCTGCCAATCATCGCCGAGGGCGCGGACCTGGTGGTCGGCTCCAAGGCGATGCGCGGGGCCGACGACGCGCGGCCCTGGATCCGCCGGATGGCGACGCGGCTGATCACCCTGCTCTTGCGCCTGACCACCGGGTTCCGCGGCACCGACACGCACGGCCTCAAGGCGTTCGTGCGCGAGCGGCTCGCCCCGGTGGCGCGCGCCTGCGTGGTGGAGCGGGACCTCTTCGCCAGCGAGCTGGTCATCCGCGCCCAGCGCGCGGGCTGCGACGTGCGTGAGATCCCCATCGCCCTGCGCGAGAAGCGTCCCCCCTCCGTCCAGCTGCTGCGCCGCGTGCCCCGGGTGCTGAAGGGCCTGGTTCAGCTGAGTTGGACGATCCGTGTCCGGCACCGGTGAACGGGCTCCCGATTTCGAGCGGGTCGCTCACGAACTCCACCTCGGAGAAAGAACGATCGGCGGTCTCCACTGCTTTTCAGGGGGAGCCAGTCTGGAGGTAGCGCAGGCCCCGGGCCTCCGGGCGGCCTAGGGTGTCGGCTGGCCGAGCAGGTCCAATTGGCGTGTGGCCGCTCTTAACGCGCCGCGTCCCGTTCCAGAACAAGTCGAGACACGTAACGATCGCGCTCGCTCCATGAAGGAGCGCCCGTAGATCTTCTCTGCCGCGTACTGATTGTGGCTACGGCACATCAGCCGGATGCGATCTTCATCGTGCAGATGCGTAAGCGCGAATCCGTCGACGTGTTCGAATTCCAGGTTGCCCGTCTCCGGGCACCTGCGTCCGCGCTCGTCTACGAACGTGCATCGCCCGAGGTCGCGCTCGTAGACCTTCCGCTTGATCGCGTCCGGGATATGGCGGGAGGACGCCTCCTCCTTCACGGCTACGGCGGACGGCTGCCGAGGTTTCCGGCCGACCGCGAACCGCTCCTTCTTCACGTCTTCGATCAGCAGATCGAGCGCCCTGTCCACGATGCAGGCCACGTCTCCATCCGGAAAACGGTGCCGGAGCAGGTCCTGTGCTTCTCGCAGCTTGTCGTGAAGTACCTGGTTCGCGGTGAACTCCACCCGGTACATCTTCTCTGCAAGTGGCGCGATGGCGCGTCGATGGTCTTCGCGCGGCGGCGGCCTTGCGGGCGCCGGCTCGAGGGCGAGGGTCAGCGGTTCCGCCGAGGCTGGAGCGGGCCGCTCCGGGAGTTTCCGGATCGTAGGCGCAACCGCAGGCTGCGGGGCCAGACGCGCGACCAGCTCCTCGATCTCGCGCTTCGTCTTGCTTGCCGCCTGGGCGAGCACCTCGCAGTGATTCTCGGCTGTCAGGTGCGGCGCGAGCAGGCGCAGTCCGGTCAGGTGGACTTGCCCGGATCGCGTTGCCTCGATCATGGCCGGCACTCGCCTCGCTGCGCGTGCCACCATGATCCGGCTGTAAGCGGCGTCCTCGGAGAAGCGGAGCTCGCCGACGCAGAATGCGAACATGGAGGGAAATGCGCGGTCGGCGTACAGCTTCCGCTCGTCGATCTCGCTCAGATACACGAGGAGGTCTGCCTCCGTGCACAAAGAGTGGTCGACCAGCTCGTGTGTCCCGGCGAGGAGGTCCGGATCGCTGAGCAACGCTACAGTTTCCAGTGTGTTGATCATGCACGTTTGGTAGCACGGCCGTTTTGCCACTCTCCGCGCCAGCCGCTGGCGCACGCGGGATGGCGAAGGGGCACGCAAGAGCGGAACTCGATCGCTGCACGCAGGAGAACGCGTCCAGAGCGTTCAGGGGGCAGGATTGTGCGATGATCGGAGCGCAAATCCAAAAGGCCTGCTGAACTCGTCAACTGGAAAAGGCAGGCATCGGTCAGATGACCGATGGTGCGCCCCGCGTCGAAGTTGCTTGTGGGGAGTTGCTCGAACCCTCGGCGACTCGCCGCCCGCGCTGGAGGGCGCGATGAAGCGTCGCCCGTGGCGAGGCCACGTGCGTCAACTTGTTCCAGGACGGGCCGCAGCGCGTCAATCCGGGTGGCCCAAAGCCAGTGCTACCGACCGGGCTTCCATACGAACTGCACCTCTTCGCCTGACTGGGCTTGGCGCTCCCCCGGAAAGCAAAACGAAGATCCACGCCACTCATGCTCGAACGTGGAATTCACGACGAAGCTCTGAGCGCTTAGAAGTCGTGCGTGAACAGGACTGACAGGTCGCGGGTGATGTCGCCCACCGTCGCTTCGATGCTCACGCTCCTGCTGATCTCGTACTCGAGGCGCGCCTCGACGGTGTTCTCGTTGGGTGTCGAAGCCGTCAGGCGCTGCCGGTACCCGATGAAGATGCGGTCGCCGATGTACTTGCCCACCCGGGCCTGGGCCACGCCCGTTCCCTGGGTCTCGATGGTGAGCACGTCGACCGGCAGGACGTTGGCCAGGGTCTTGCGCAGCTCGCCGAACAGCAGGCTCCCCAGCACGCTGCTGGCGGCGCCGGAGAGGTCCACGCCGCCGCCGTTCTGCACGGCGCGTCCCTCGAGGTGCCCGGTGGCGAGGAAGAAGGCGATCGCGTCGGGGTCCATGGGTGGATTGGACGTGAGATCGATCTGCGGCTCCTTCGCGGTGCCGGAGATGACGATGTTGACCGTCGCCTTCGGGTTCTCGAATCGGGCGCGGATGTCGAGCTCGGGGTCGGTGATGTCGCCTCCGGTCTCGGTGATCTTGGCGTACTCGATGACGAAGCGCCGGCCGAGCGCGCTGAAGGTACCTTGCGGCACCGTGATGGTGCCCTCGGCGGTGGGCGCGCCGGGCTGCTGGGCGTCGTAGTCGAAGGTGAGGTGGCTCTCCACCGGAAACTCGAAGTCCTCCGCGGCCACGTAGAGGTGCTCGATGTCCAGCTTGGCGTGGAGCCGGAAGGTGGCGCGCTGGCGCGCCTCGATCTCCGCCTCGACCTCTTCCGGCTCCTTGCCCGGCGGGTGGGGCTTCTCCCCGGGGTGCACCAGCAGCACGTCGGGGTGGGGGTCGAGGCTGGGCAACTTCTTCGCCTGCAGCTGCACGATGCGGATGTTCGCGTCGGGGATCTTGCCGTTGACCGTCAGCAGACCGTCGGTGAAGTCGCCGAACACGTCGAGCTCGCCCTGCACGGTGGCGCGTTCCTCTCCCGCCTGGCGGAGCGGTACCGCCGCCTTCTGCACCGGCTTGCCGTTCACCGTGCGCCCGCGGACGGACTCGTCGTCGCCCAGGTGCACTTCGCCGGTGAAGTCGATCGCGCCCAGCGCCTGCTGATCGGTGGCCGGACGCTGCGATCCGACCAGCACGGCCGAGAAGGTGCCCCCGTTGATGGTGCCCGTCAGCCGATCGACCACCGCCTCCTTGGGAGAGAAGCTCGCGTCCAGCGAGATGTCCTGGAACACGCCCTGACCGACGATGTCGGCGTGCCCGCCGCGCAGCTGCGCTTTCCCCTCCGGCTTCGGCCTTCCCAGAAGCCCGGCAATCTTGACGTGGGCGTCGAGCGTCCCGCCGACGTCGCGGACGCCCGGCGCCAGCCCCGAGAGGAAAGCGAGGTCCAGGTGCCGCGCGTCCAGGTCGCCGCTCAGCTCGCCGTCGCGCACGGCGGCGGCCCCTTTGCGCAGGAGCGAGCGCGCGCCCAGATCGGCGACCAGGTTCGCGTGGCCCAGGAAGCTACCGCCGCCGGGCGGATTGATGCCCAGGTGCACCAGCGCGCCGTCGCTGTTCGCCTCGACGTACAGATCGGCGTTGCCGAGGCGCTTCTGCTCGCGGGCCACGTCCCGGAGCTGGAACTGTCCGCGCAGCTGGGGCGAGGCTGGGGAGCCGGTCAGCGACAGGCGCCCTTGCAGCCAGCCCTCGGCCGGAGTCCGGTCGCGGCCCGCCAGGTTGGCCATCCGCCCGACCAACAGGCCCGGCACCTCCAGCGCCACCGACACGGATCGGCCGAGCAGCGGCTCCACCGCCGCCGAAGAGCCCTTCGCCCGCGCCAGCTGGACGAGCTCGGCTCCGGAGAGCGCCACGGTCCCGTCGAGCCGGCCGATCGAATCTCCGTTCGCCTGCGCGCCCGCCGCGAGCTTGACCGCCTGGTCAACGTCGAGCTGGGTCTGGAAGGAGAGCCCGCGCACCTTGCCCGAGGTGATGCCCTCGCCGCGGGCGGACAGCGCCAGCTGGGGAGCCAGCGGAGTGCCGCCGAGCCGCAGCGACGCACTGACTTCCCCCGCCGCGTTGTCGGGCAGAGCGCCGGCGCGCGCCAGCCGTTCCAGCGGGAGCTGCGCCACGGCCAGGTCCAGCTGGACGGGCCGCTGCAGCGCGCCGCCGAGGTAGGAGCGATCGCGCACCGCGCGAGAGAGATCGAAAGGCGCCTGGCCGGACAGGCTCACCGTCTGCTCGCCGGCGATCGCGATCGCGCCGTCGAGGGACGCGCGCCCGTTCTCGAGCACCATTCCGGCCCGCACCTGCACGTCTCGCACGCGGCGGGTGGCGAGCTCGCGGGCCTCGATCGAGAGGGTGGCGTGGGGCGCGCCCAGCGTCCCGGTGGCGAGCAGCCGCGCGGCGAGCGAGCCTTTCAGCTCCTGCCGCCGCAACGGCTCGATGTGCAGCCGATCGGCGAGCTGCCCAAGGTCCGCGTCGCGCAGCTGCACGTCGGCGCGCACCGGCGTGCCGGGCGCGAGCTGCGGAAGCGCCTGCACTGGCGCGTCGGCGTCGAAAGTCAGCTCCGGACCGCCTCCTTGCGCGCGCACGAATCCTTCCGCACGCAGCCTCCCGCCGTGCAGGTGGGCGTGCGCGTGCGCGTCGAGGGGCAGGTCCGCCGTCCTGCGAACGCCCGCGCCGCGCAGGTCCACCTCCAGATCGAGGTCCGGCCGCGACTTGGGACCGTTCACCACCACGTTGCCGTCGATCCGGCCGTACTGTCCCAGGTCGGACGGCAGGACGAAGCGCGGCAGGCGCGAGAGGTCGAATTCCTTCACCACCGCCGCCGCGTCGACCCGGGACGGGGTGAGCTGCGCGGAGAGGCGCAGGGATCCATGTTCGCCCACCAGATCGAGCGGCTCGACGATGGTGACGCCTTCGCGGAAGTGGATGCGGGTGTCGTGCGCCAGGCGCATCTCGTTCCCGGGCCAGGCGACGGTGAAATTGGCCAGGCGCAAGCCGTCCCGGTCGTCGTCGATCCGCGCGTCCCCGGCGAGCAGCAGCTGGCCTTGATGGACGGCGGAGTCGATGCGCAGGTGCGCCCAGGGCCAGCTGAGCGTCGCCTCGATGCGGGGTTCCCGCATCGCGATCTGGCCCGCATCCAGGGCCTCCGCGCTGAGCCGCAGGTTGCCGTCCGGGGAGGACAGCCGGCCGTGCAGCGTCCCGTCCACCGCCAGCGCGCGGGCGGAGAACTGGTCTCCCACCCGGGCCGCGGGCGCGCGGAGATGGATCCGGGCATCCGGCGAGCGCGGGGACCCGGTCACGTGGGCGGAGAGGTGCGCCGAGCCGGCCAGCGCGAACGACGGCTGCTTTCGCAGCGCGCCGACCGCATGGCCAACCACCTGAAGGTCGGGAGCCTGGACGTCGACGTCCAGCGCTACCGCCTCGAACGAGGCCGTCCCGTTCGCCGAGACCCGCAGGCCGAGTGCTGTGGCGGTGAAGGCGCGCACCAATGCCTGCCGGCCCTGCACGTCCGCCTGCGCGTCGAGGCGGACCTCGCCGACGCGGTCGATGCGGGCGGGGCCGACGTGCGCGCGCAAGGACAGGTCGCCCCGCACACCGTGCGCGTCCAGGACCGGCAGCCCGCGACCCTTCGCCTCCAACCGGCCGCTCACCTCGCCGGCGGGCGCCGCCCGCGCCACCCCGGCGGGGTCGACGCCCTGGAGGGTCAGCGCTACCTGCCATTCGGCCGTCCGGAGAGCGGCGCGTCCCTCGATCTGGATGCGGCCGCCGCCCCCCGTAAGGCGCGCCGTCAGCGAGACGAGGTTGCCTTGCAGGGTGGCGTCCGCGCTGCCGCGGACTTCTCCGGACAGAGGCGGCTGCGCGCCCCGCGTGATGACCGCCAGATCCCGGGGCAGGACTCGGAGCTCGCGGAGGTGCAGCTCCCCCGTGCTAGCGCCCAGGTCGTAATTGCCCTGGCTGGAGAACCCGCTCTCGCCCAGCGACACCCGCAGCTCGCGCACCTCGACGTTGCCGCTCTTGACGTCGCCGGTCAGCTGGGCGTCCACGTCGAGGGCCACCGGATCCGTTCCGGGCGAGGTCAGCTGCGCCCGCAGCGCGATGCGGGCATCGCCCCCGTCGGCCGCGTACCGGGCGTGCGGCGCGGTCAAGGAAGCGCCGCCCAGAGAAAACGACGGCGCCGCGTCCGGAGCGGGCCGCAGGGCGATGCTGCCGTCCTCGAGCTGCAAGCGCGACACGTCGATGACCCATTTGAACGGTCCGCTCTGGGGCTGCGTTTCGCTGGGCGGCCTGCGGGCGGCCAGCGCGCGGCTGAGGGTGGTCGTGCGTCTGCCGTCCGGCTCCACGACGGCCGCGATGTCGATCCGCGGGCGGACGAGCTGCACGTCGCTGACCAGCACCTTGTTGGCGCGCAGCGCGAGCGGATTGACGCGCAGGCAGACGCGGTCCGCCGCGAGCGCCGGGTTGCCGTCCGGATCTCGCAGATCGACCTGGTCGGCGCAGATCGTGAGCAGCCCGCGCACCTGGATCCCGCGCACCGTGAGGTTCCCGCGGATGGCGCCGCGCGCCTTGCCGGTGACGAGCTCGCCGAGCTGGTGCGCGCCGCCGCCGGTGTGCAGCCAGGCGAGCGCCACGACGATCCCCAGCAGTACGACGCCGATCACCGCCGCCGAGGCAATCCCGGCCACGCGGAACACCCGCCGCCACCTGCTCGGGCGTACGGGCGGGCGCGCGCCGGGGCGAGGCACGAAGACAGGCGTCGGCTCGGGCGGATGGGGCTCGGTCACGCGCTTGTAATTGTAAACGCCCTCGGACCCGCCAGCAGCTACCGCGGCCGGTCAGAACGCTTCTCCGAGGGTAATATGATACGCCCAGCGGCGTTGATAGATGCACTGACCGGTCGACTCTATACAGTCCGGGCCAATGGGCGTGTCCTTGGTCCCCGCATAGGGAGAACCGGAAGCCACCGCGGTCTGGGGGTTCAAGAGATAGGCGATGTCGAACCGGATCGGGCCGAAGGGTGTGAGGTAGCGCAGCCCGATTCCAGGGGCGACCTCGAGCCTCCCCGCCCAGGGAAGGCTGGGGTCCGGCGTGATCCGGCTCGCATCCGCGAAGAAAACGACGCCGAGGTGACGGAGGAAGAAATCGGCGTGGAAGCGCGCCTCGCCGGAGAGCAGGAAGGCCCCGTTTCCACCCAGCGCCGCGAAGGTCGTGAAGTAGCCCATCCCGGGATCGAGCAGCGGGCCGAACTGGCGCGGCGAGCCGCCGGCCTTCGGGCCTTGCCCCAGCGGCGCATAACCACGCTGGTCGCCCTGGCCGCCGCCGAAGAACCGCTGCGTGAACGGGCTCGACTGCGCGCCCTGGTTGCCCTCGAGGATCAACGCTCCGAAGTGGGTCCGCCCGGCCAGGACCAGCCAGGGCGCGATCGGGAAATAGGCGCGCATCTCCGGCTCGACTCGGAAGTAGCGGAACGACCCGGGCTGCAGGGTCTGCTGGAACGACACGGTTCCGAAGAAGCCCTGCGTCGGCTCCAGCAGGTTGTCCCGCGAGTCGAAGCTGTAGCGAAGCTCCGGGTAGGTGAGCGTGCAGCGTGGGATGCAGTTCTGGAGGTTCCCTGCGTTTTGCCCGGCTTGCTGCACGAGCGTGGCGAAGTCCGCCCCGTTCAGCGCCGCGTTGAAGTAGTGGACGAAGTTGAGCGACGCGGCAATGGTGTGCTTGTCGATCCGGTAGGCGGGGCCGAACCGCGCCGCCACCTCGTCGTAGGAGAACCCCTGCTGCAGCTCGCGCGCGAACTCGCCGCGGGTGACGAGATCCAGGGCCGGGAAGACCACGTTCGGCGTGACCAGCTGCGCGCTGGTCAGCGTCACGAATCCGGTCTGGGAACCCGCCGCGCCTCGCGCGACGTCCGACAGGCTGGGCACGAACGCGTAGCCCAGGTTGGAGTTGAGCTCCAGCCTGCGCAGGCCGCCGAACAGGTTGCGATTGGTGTACTCGGCGTGGAGACGGGGAAGCTGCCACCGCGTCTGCTCGACCTCGCCGCCGATGCCGAACCGGACGGTCTGGAACGGCGCCTCGCGCACGGCCACCCGGACCGCCGCCACCGGGCTGTCTCCCAGCGGCTCCAGCGAGACCCGCACGCCCGCGAACGCGCCCAGGTTGTAGACCCGCTGCTGCGCGAGCTGCATCGCCCGGGGCGAGAAGCGATCTCCCCTGCGGATCCCGGTGGCGCGGATGATCTCCGCCGCGTCGACGGCGCGGTTGCCCGTCACCACGACCCGGCCGAAGGTGTACCTCGTTCCGGGGCTCAGCTCGTAGGTGATCGTCGCGGTCGCATCCTCGGGCGCGACCTTCACCTGCCCGCTCACCCGCGCCTCGGCGAAGCCGCGCTGCTTCAACTGGTCGGTGAGGTCGTCCTTCGCCTTCTGGTACAGGTCCTCGTCGAAGGCATCGCCGCGGTGCAGACCCAGCGCGCCGTCGATCTCCCCGATCTCGTCCGGCGTCACCCCGTCGGTGTCGACGTACCAGATGTCCCTCACGTAGGCGCGCCGCCCCTCCTCGATGTGGACGACCAGGCGCACGCGCCCCCGGTCGTCGGGGATCTCGTCGACGCCCGTCACCTTGGCCTCGTAGAAGCCCTTCTGGTTGTACCAGCGCACGATGCGCTTCAAGTCGATGGCGAAGAGGTCGGCGTCGTAATAGCGGACCGTCTTGCTGAAGAAGCCGCTGGTGGGGGCGGTCGCGATGTGCTCGAGCAGCTGGTCCGCCTTGATGCTCTCGTTTCCGACGAACTCGATCCCGACGAGCACCGGCCTGCCCTCGAAGAGCGTGGAGGGCGTCGCGCAAGCGCAGAGCGCCAGGGAAAGGAGGGGCAGGGTCTTGCGCAAGACCCGCGCAGCCTACAACGCAACGGTCAGGGGCGGTGGCGGAGGAGCAGATGCAAGTTCTGCTTCTCCCAGGCGCGCGCCCGCGCGTACCCGGGGAAGCGGCGCTCGCGGATCCGGAAGTCGCGGCCGTGCACGATGCGGCGCCCGTCGCGGGCGTTCACCGGGGGGATGGCCTGGTGGAGCATCTCGTGGAACACGACCAGCTCGACGAAGTGGCGCGGCACCCTTTCGTCGTCGAGGGCGGGATGGATCCGGATCAGCTTCTGGTCGTGCAGGTACACGCCCATCTTGATCGATCGCCGCCGTCCCCCCGGGCCCCGGCGGCCCCACCCGATCCGCGCTTGCAGCCGGCCGTCGAAGTGGTGCGCGTTGAGGTGCGCGAAGATCTCGCCCAGGTCGTGGACCCGGCCCCGCTCGGTCAGCTTCTGCTGGGGCCGCTCGGGGACCGCGCGGATCAGGTCCCGGTTCCTGCGGATGTATTCGTCGATCGCGCGGCCGTGCGTGCGCCGGTTCCGGCCGGTGAAGCCTGCCAGTGCCCGGACCACGTCGTCGTTCGCGGCCGAGAACATGTGGTGGAGGCGGAAGCGTACCTGGCCCTGCAACCGCTTGAACGAGACCATGGTCCAGGCGTTGTCGGTCAGGTGGACGTCCACCGGCTCGCGGAGGATCCGCCCGAGCCGCTCGGCCAGGACGTAGGCGTCCGCTTGCGGCGCGGGGCGGGCGGGGAGCGCGGCGGCGCGATCCGCCGGGCGCGAGGAGAAGAGAGGGAGCTGCGTCGGTTTCATGCCCGGCGATCACTCTAGGGGCAGGACGATCGCTTGGGCAACAGGCCCCCCGGCCGCCCGCTCGGGCGCGAGGAGGCAGCCAATGCCGTCCGCGCACACGGGCATACTTGCGGCGTCCGGGTGGGGCCGGCCGCGCACGCGGCGAACATGCTCATGCGAGTCGCTCGAAGCGCATGCGGCGCTCCAAAATTGTGTTTCACTGTTAGTGAATGTAATTTCACTTCGTAAAATCGCGGCACTTCGCGCGGTTGCTTCCTTGACAGCCCTGATCGCGGTCTCTATGGTGCGCGGCAGTGGTTGCGCGCGCGCATGCTCCGCACCACCAACACCGTTTTCGGAGGGTGGAAACGATGCCGACGAAGAAGAAGGGCGGACGGAAGACGAAGAAGGGCGCGAAGCGGTCGACGAAGAGAAGGGGCTCGAAGAGGTAGGCCGGCTCGTCCGGGCGGCCTCGTCCGAGGCCGCCCCCCGGTCTGCGGCGCGGTAGTCTTCCGGCGCGTGGGCCGCACTCCTTCCCCAGTCGAGCTGACTTTCGAGCGGCGCGTGCGGCTGCTCGGCGGCGTGCGCGCGCTCGCCGGCGGCATCCTGCAGAAGCTGTGGCTGCCCTCCGCTTCGGTGGCAGTGTTGCAGTTCCGGCTGCCGGGCCGCACGGCCCTCGCCGTGCTCGACGCGCGGCTCTCCCTGGCGGCCGTCGCCGACGATCGCCCCACCTCCACCGATTCGGCTCCACGATCGCAAGCTACCCTGCGCGCCGCCCTGGAAGGTGCGCGTCTCTCCTCCGCCCGCCTGGAGCAGCCGCCCCACGGCAAGGACCTCGCCGTGCGGCTCGGGTTCGAAACGGCCTCGGGAGCGCGGGCGCTCATCGCCGGCGACGGTCCGGCCCTGCTGCTCCTCGCGCAGTCGGAGCGCGGAGAACGGATCGTCTGGGCCGCCGCCGGCGCCGGTCCAGAGAGGCGACCTGGCGCTGCGTATCGCGAGGTGCGCGAAGTCGACCTCGGACCCTCGACCTCATCCTTCCCTGACCGTGACCGTGACCCCGACCGTGACCGTGACCCCGACCGTGACCGTGACCCTGACCGTGACCGTGACCATGACCGTGACCCCGACCATGACCCTGACCCCGTGACCGCAGCCGAGGACGCCGCTCTCCTCCGCGCCGCCCTCGCCGCCGAAGAGGCGGCAGGAGTGGCCCTCCGCCGCCGCGACCTGGAAAAGCGCCTCCGCTCCCGCATCCAGCGCCTGCGCCGCACGCTCGCGGCCGTGGAGGACGACGCGGCCCGCGCGGCCCAGGCCAGCGAGGACCGCAGGCACGCCGAGCTGCTCGTTCCGCACCAGTCGCGCGTCCCGCGGGGCGCCCGAGAGGCCCGCGTGCCCGACTGGGCGGACCTCGACGCGCAAGGCTCGCCGCGCGAGGTCGTGCTGCAGCTCGACCCGGCCCTCTCGGCGGCGCAGAACGCGGCGCGCTGGTTCCGCCGTTCGCAGCGGTACCAGGCCGCGGCGGCGCGCATCGCCGCGCGGCGGGCGGAAGTCGCCGCCGGCCTGGCGCGCGCCGAGGAGCTGCTCGCTCGCGCGGCAGAGGCCACCGAGGCGGGCGCGCTCCGCTCCGTGGAGGACGAGTCCGCGGCCGTCCTGGGCGCGCGCCGGGCGCGTCCCGCCGCCCGCGCGGAGGCAGCCCGCCTTCCCTACCGCACCTTCCGATCGGCGAGCGGGGACCGCATCCTGGTCGGACGCAGCGCGCGCGACAACGACGCGCTCACCTTGCGGGTCGCGCACGGAAACGACGTGTGGATGCACGCGCGAGGTGTGCAGGGCTCGCACGTCGTCATACCGGAAGCGGGCGAGGCGCCCGATGCGCGGACGCTGGCGGACGCGGCGATGCTCGCCGCCCACTTCTCCCGCGCGCGCGGCGAGGACGGCGCCGAAGTGGCCTGGACCCGGCGCAAGCACGTGCGCAAGCCGAAGGGCGCCGCCCCGGGCTCGGTGATCGTCACTCAGGAGAGAACGATGCGGGCGCGCCTCGATGCCCCGCGACTTCAGGCCCTGCTCTCGAGCGAAGAGTGAATCAAACCCGCTCTTGAGGCATCCTCTTTCCCGGGGACAACGTGGCTCGCCTCCTTCCCTTCCTCACCTTCGTCGCCATCGCGCTGCTTCTGCTGGGCGGCATGCACTACTACGTGTGGGCGCGCCTGGTGCGCGATCCGCAGCTGCCGCCTTCGGCCGCTCGCTTCGCCACCGCGCTCCTGGCCACCATGGCGGTGGCGCTGCCCGCGACGCTCGTCCTTTCCCGCACCCGCTCGGCCCCGCGCGCGCTGGTCTGGGTCGCCTTCCTCTGGATGGGAGTCGTCTTCCTGCTCTTCGCGTTCCTCGGCCTCGCCGACGCGGGACGGGTGCTGGCGTGGGCCGCGCGCAAGCTGCATTCACCGGACGCGCCCACCGATCCCGGGCGGCGCGTGCTCCTCGCCCGCGCGCTCGCGGTGGGCGTGGGAGGTGTGGTGGCCGGGCTCTCGGCCGTCGGCGTCCGCTCCGCGCTGTCGCAGCTGAGCATCAAGGACGTTCCGGTGCGCATCTCGAACCTGCCGCCCGCGCTCGCCGGGCTGCGGCTGGTGCAGATCTCCGACCTCCACATCGGGCCCCTCTTGCAGAAGGACTGGGTCGAGGGCGTCGTCGAGCGCGTGCGCGCGCTGCGGCCCGACCTGGTGGCCATCACCGGCGACCTGGTGGACGGCACGGTGGACGAGCTGCGCGCGCACGTCGCGCCGCTCGCGCGGCTGGCCGAAGCGCCCCGCGGCGTCTACTTCACCACCGGCAACCACGAGTACTACTCCGGCGTGGGCGACTGGCTGCGCTATCTGCCGAGCTTGGGGATCCGGCCGCTCGCCAACGAGCGCGTCGAGGTGGCGCCCGGCCTGGACGTGGCCGGCATCCACGATCCCACCGGCCGCGGGCAGTACGCGCCCGATCTTACCGTCGCCCTGGAGGGGCGCGATCCGGCGAAGCCCGTCGTGCTGCTCGCCCACCAGCCCCGCCAGTTTCGCGAGGCGGCACGGCACGGCGTGTCGCTGACCCTCAGCGGGCACACGCACGGCGGTCAGATCTGGCCGTTCTCGTGGCTGGTCGCCCTGGTGCAGCCGTACATCGCGGGGCTCCACCGGCTGGGCGAGGCGCAGCTCTACGTCAGCCGGGGCACCGGCTTCTGGGGTCCGCCGATGCGCGTCTTCGCGCCGGCCGAGATCACCCTGCTCAGGCTCTTCCCGGCGTAGCCGTCAGCGCGGCGGAGGAGCGCCGTCGATGAGCACCAGCGCCGGACGGGCGAGAAGCGTCGCGTCCCGCAGGGCCGCCTCGGGCACCGCGATCAACGAAGCAGCCGCCCCCTTTCGGAGATGACCCAGGTCAGGCTCGCCGAGCAGCTCCGCCGCCGAGGCGGTGGCCGACTCGATCGTCTCGCGGATCGAGAGCCCCGCTTTTCCCAACAGCGCCAGCTCCTCCGCGTCGATCCCCGGGGCGGTGCCCTGGTTCCCCAGGTCGGTACCGTAGACGACGCGAACGCCGGCGGCCCGCAGGCGGCGCAGGTTGTCGAGCGCGGCCGACGTGCCTCCAAAGGCGTGCAGCGTGGAGATGAGCCAGACCTTCTGCGCAGCGGCGGCGCGCACCAGGTCGTCCGGGAGCGGCTCGACTGGCGTGTGGGCGAGCACGTCCGCGCCCGCATCCAGCGCACGGCGCACGGCGTCCGCGTCGAGAGCGTGAGCCGCTACCCGCAGACCCAGACGGTGCGCCTCCTCGGCCGCCGCACGCGCCGCCCCCGCATCGAGCAGCGGGAAGCGGCGGTCGAAGGCGAGCTTCACGAATCGCGCTCCGGCCTTGGAGAGCCGCAGGACCGCCGCTCGCGCATCGCCCGGCGTCTTCAGCTCCAGGCCGTAACCGTTGGCGCCCCAGCTCTGCGTCGGATATCCGAGTGGCGCGGTCAGGAGCGGGCCGGCGAACCGCACGCGCAGGGGCGGGGCGGCGAGCGGCAGCGTCCGCTCGGGCTCGCCGAGATCGAGCACAGCCGCCACGCCGCCGCGCAGCTCGGACGCCGCGACCTCCGGGACCTTTCCGGCGACGGAGAGGTGCACGTGAGCGTCGAGGAAGGCAGGCAAGAGCAACAGGCCGCCGGCGTCGATCGTCTTGGCGCCCGCGGGCGGCTTGGGGGCCTCGCCCGCGATCCGCCCCGCCTCGATGGCCAGGGCTGCCGGGCGCGTGCCGTGCGCATCGAGCAGGCGCCCGCCCGCGATCCACAGCTCCGCCGAGAGGAGCAGCGCACCCATTGCCTCGAGGGTACTCCAACGGACCGGGTGGAGCGCGCGCGCCGTGGCTGAGCGGGCGCGTGCTAGGCTCTCCCCATGCCTGACGAGGTGGACGAGCTGATCCTGAAGATGCAGCACCTCGAGGCGCAGGCGCGCGCGCAGCGCGAGGCCAAGGCGCTGGAAGCGCGGGGAAAGTCGCTCAAGTCCCGCGCGCAGCAGCTTGCCTGGGCCGCGCAGGCGGAGCTGTCGGAGGCGGAGGCGCAGCAACGCGCGGCCGAGGAAAAGCTGCAGCGGGCCCGCGATCCGGCGCTGAAGCCCATCGCCGCGGCCGACTTGCTCGAGGAGGGCCGGCGCCTCGCCGACGACGCCCGCGGCCGGGTGGTCAAGGCCCGCGCCAAGCTGAACTTCGCGCTCGACCAGATGGACGAGGCCGATCGCCGCGAGTACGAGGCTTTCCGCGCCGAGGCCCGCGCCGAAGCCCACGGCCAGCTCGCGAACGATCCGCTGTTCAAGGCAACGACCCCCTCGCCCCCGACCCCGACCTCCCCCGCCCCCTCGACCCCGACCTCGACCTCCCCCTCGACCTCTCCCTCCCCCTCGACCTCTCCCTCTCCCTCGACCCCGACCTCGACCTCGACCTCGACCTCTTCCTCGCCCTCGAATTTCCCCCGCAAGACCCTGGGCCGCCGAAAGCCGAAAGGCCCGTAGACTCTACCCATGCGCCTTTCCGGCACCGCGCTGCGCCTGGCTGCGGCAGCCGCGGTCCTCCTCGTGCTGTGGGTCCTCGGCACCGAGCTGCCGCTCCTGCACTGGATCTCCGTGGCGGCTGCCCGGCTCCAGGGCAAAGGCCTGGCCGGCGCCGTCTTGTGGGGGGCCGGCATGTACGTCGCCACCCTGCTGCTGGTGCCGACCATCCCGCAGATCGTCGCCTCGGGCTGGCTGTTCGGCGCTTGGGGCATCCCGGTATCGCTCTCGGCGGCCGTGGCCAGCGCCGTCACCGCCTTCGGGGTCGCGCGGGCGCTGGGACGCGGCGCCTTTGCCCGATGGCTGCTCGCCCGGCCCCGTGCGCGCGCCCTCGCAGAGCTCGCCGAAGAAGGCGGCCTGGCCACCGTCGCGCTGATCCGGATCTCGCCTCTGCTCCCGTTCACTCCGAGCAACGCGGTGCTCGGCCTGACGGATCTCAAGCCCCGAGACCTGGCCCTCGGGACGCTTCTGGGGATGGCCCCGGGAATCGCCCTGTACGTGTGGGCAGGATCGCTCGTTCCCAGCGCCGCGGCGCTCGAGCGGAACGAGGTTCCCGGGCCCCTGGTGTGGATCCTGATCGGCTGCAGCTTCGCAGCGGCGGCCATCATCGGAATCGCTGCCGCCCGGCGGCTCCGCCCTCGGCGGCGCGCCTGACCTTGCCCCGGCTAGGACGGTGCGGCCGGGCGGGAGCCGCGGGCGAGCAGCAAATCGTCGAGAACGCAGGCGAGCAGCGCGAGCACCGCCTCGGGTGACGGCCCGTCGAGGATGGGCGTGTCCCCGGGATGGATGAGGCACTGCGCCGCCACCGAGCTGGGGCCGTTGCGGAACAGGAGAACGGCGATCTCCCGGCCGTCGGATCGCAGGTGGCGGACTCCGATGAGCTTTTGATCGGTCACGCCCCTGGCTAGAGCAAATCGCGCGCCACCGCTTCAGGGCCAGCAAAATAGGACGCATCGGCCAGCGAACTGGCCGCACCGGCCAGGATTCCGGCCACTCGGGCCAAGCGTTTCGACCGACTGTACTTTCTCGAACAATCAGGCGAGCCGTCGGAGCGGTCGTTGGCCAGACTTCGGGCCCGATCCACCCACCTCCGAGGAGGCTCGATTCCTGGCCGGTGGCTCGATTCCTGGCTCGTGCGAGGAATCTCCCTCGGAGGCGCCGCGATCCGCGTTCGCGCCGCGCGGCCGCGCGCGAACTGGCACTTTGGTTGCGTAGCAGCGCGCGCATGCAGCTCTCGCGATTCGTCGTCGCGTATCACGACGTGCGGCCCGGCGAACACGTTCTGTACAGCGTCCTCGCCGATCACTATATCGGCATCGATTCCGCTACGTTCGAGGCGGTGGAGCGCTGGACCCACGGCCGCCGTCCGGCCGACTCCGCCGAGCGCGAGACGCGGCAGGTGCTGCTCGAAGAAGGGTTCCTGGTGCACTCCCGGGCGGAGGACGACCGGAACCTGCGCGCGTTCCTCGAGCGCGCCGCCCAGGGCATCCCCGACACGATGCACGTCACGTTGATGCCCACACTGGCTTGCAACCTGGCCTGCACCTACTGCTTCCAGAAGGAGGCGCCGGCCTTCACCAAGATGCAGGCGAGCACCGAGGAGTCCACGCTCGAGTGGATCCTGCGGACGCTCGACGAGCGCGCGCTGCGCACGCTGCACGTGCACTACTTCGGAGGCGAGCCGCTCACCCGCAAGGACTTCATGCTCCGCACGGCCGAGGTGCTGGCCGCGTCGATGCAGGCGCGCGGAGGCACGTTCAAGTGGTCCTGCACCACCAACGGCATCGGCCTCACTCCCGACTTCGTCCGAGGGATGTGCCGGTTCGGCGCCGGCTCCTTCAAGGTGACGCTCGACGGCGACCGCGAGACGCACGACCAGATGCGCGTCTACCGCAACGGCCGCGGCACGTTCGACGAGATCTTCGACAACGTGGTCGCCTGTGCCGATCTGGTGAAGATCTTCGTGGGCGGGAACTTCCTCCCCGAGCAGAAGGAGAGCTTCGAGCGGCTGCTCGATCGGGTGGAGGCGGCGGGCCTGCGCGGGAAGCTCGAAGGCGTGCACTTCAAGCCCATCGTCGACACGCAGAAGAGCAAGCCGAGCTGCACGGGCTGCGGGGAGAAGGCGGAATCGCAGACCCTGGTGCAGCTCAACAAGAGCATCGAGAAGCGCGGCCTGGGGATCAAGGGGCTCGGCGGCGATACCCTGGAAGCGCTGCTCGGCCCCTGCGAGCTGCACTGGAAGAACAACTACACGATCGACCCGGAGGGAAGGGTCTACAAGTGCCCGGCGGTCGCGGGCCTCCCCGGCCTCGAGGTCACGCACGTCGCCGCCGCCGGCCCTGAGAAACTCGCCCCGCTGGTCGCTCTGCGCCCCTGGCAGAAGTGCGGCGACTGCCCCTACCTGCCGGTCTGCGTGGGGGGATGCCTCGGCGGCAAGTACCTCAAGACCGGCCGCATGGACGAAGTCGCCTGCAAGAAGGAGCAGTTCGAGCTGAGCTTCCGCGAGACCATCGTGCGCCGTTACCTCGCGGAATTCCCCGCGACTGAAGAGTCGCCTGCAACCGCGGCATAGCGCCGCAATCAAGGAGCCAGAGATGAAGATCAAGCGCAGCGTTCGGAAGAGCACCCGTAAGGCCGGCCCGTGCGCGGCCCTTCTCGCGATCAACTCTTGACGTAGCGCCGTGGCGCCACGAGGCTGGGGGGCCTCGTGCGCCGGGTCCTGCTCGCCGTCCTGACCGCAGCTTTCGCCTGCCGGCCCTCGCCCCACCAGCGGGAGTTCCGGCTGCGCATCGCAGTGGTCGGTCCGCTCCACGCCTTGGCGCCGGGCGCCGAACCGAGCGCCAGCGGGTACGCGCAGGAATGGGTGTTCGAGCGGCTTCTGCGCACGGCAGCCGACGGTGCCCCGATCGCTGGCCTGGCGGCGCGGTTCCACTTCTCGACTCCGGCGCGGGTGGTCCTCGAGCTCCGCGAAGGCGCGAAGTTCAGCGACGGGTCGGCTGTAACGGCGGAAGATGTCAGGCGATCGCTGCGAGATGCCGGGCTGGAGGTCCACGAGCAGCCGCACGGACTCTCCATCGAGTCGCCGTCCGGCGTCCCTGTCGAGCCGATTCTCCGGCATGAGTCGATCTACAAACGGGTGGGGGAGGCGTACGTCGGGAGCGGCCCGTTCCGGGTAGTCTCGCTCGACAGCGGACGACTCTTGCTCCGCCGCGTCGTGCACGTGCCGGGAAAGATCGACGAGGTCGTCCTGCTCGGGTTCCCCACCGCCCGCGAGCCCCTGGCGCACACGCTGGCGGGGGACGCCGATCTTCTGATCGTGAGCGATCCCAAGCAGCTGGAGTTCTTCCAAGGCGTCAGCCGGCTGCGCGTCGTCCGCGCACATGGCGCCAATGCGATCGCGGTTGCCATGGGCGTCCACCGGCTCGACCGCGCGGCCCGCACTGCGATCGCCGCGGCGCTCCCGGTCGAAAGCATCAGCAGTCTAGTCTTCGGAACGGAATGCCCTCCCTTCTCCATCGCTGGCGGCAAGAGCGGCGCCCTGCCTGCCAGGCCGCTGGAGGTCTTGGTCATCGGGCAGGATCTTCCTTTGGAGCACACCGCCCTGGCCGTCGCGCGAGCACTGGGGCGATCCAGCGGCGAGATCCGGTTCGTCTCGGTCGCCGATGCGTTCCGACTCCTCAAGAGCCAGGACTTCGACCTGATGATGCTTCGTCCCCTCGTCTGGCCCCCAAGCGCGGCGGCGGTCCTCTGGGCGTCGGATTCGCCCTTCAATGAGCTGGGTTACCGCAGTCCCAAGGTCGATGCGGCTCTCAAAGCCGGTAATTGGGCACGCGCCCTGCAAGCGTTGCATGATGACCCGCCCGTGGCGTTCATCTGCACGCCCGAGCGCCTCGCCGTGGTCGACAGCCGCATCAAGAACCCACAGGTCGGTCCGTACGGCTACCTGGAGACCCTGCCGGACTGGGAGGTCGAGGAGTGAACGGCGAATCGAGCCGCCCTGCGATGGCGCGGAACCTTCTCGTGCTCGTCGCGGGGTCGAGCCTGCTCATCTCGCTGGTCGGCCTCTCGGCCATCGCCCTCCTGCGGCGCAACGCGGAGCGGACCGCCCAGGCCGCGCTGGCGGTCATCGCCGAGCAGGCCGCGGCCCGCATCGGCGCCTACCTCTCGCACCAGCGAGAGATGCTGCACGCCCTTGCGGGGCTGGTGGGGGGAATCCCCGACCCGGAGCGGCGGCTCGCGCAGGTCGCGCTCGATGCCCCCAGCCTCGGCCGCGTGACGCTGCTCACCGGCCGCACACCCGCCGACCGGTTGCCCCAACACCTGGCGCCCACGGACGTCGCCGCCGCCCTCGCCGGCCGGGAGGTGGCCTCGCCCCCTTACTTCCGCGAGGACCTGACGCCGGCGATGGACGTCTGCGTCCCCTCCGGCGCGACTCCGGGGACCGCCGTCTGCGCCACGCTGGACCTGCTCGAGCTGCAGCGGCAGGTGCAGCGCATCCGCATCGGCGAGAGCGGGTTCGCGCTCGCCTTCGACAGCGACGGCCGCCTGCTCGCCGCGGGCGCTCCCAAGCTGCGCGCGAAGGTGCTCACCGGAGAGCCGATCGCCGAATCGCCGCTGGCCAGCCAGATGGCGGGCGGGGGGCCCGGCCCGGCCGAGTTCCGCGGCGGGCTGGGCGAGAGCGTGCTGGCCGGGTGGGCACGCCTTCCGGATCCGCGCTGGACGGTGGTGGTCGAAGAGCCCACCCGCGAGGCTCTCGCCGCCATGCGCAACGCCCTGATCGGCCTCTCGGCGGTGGCGATCGCGGCGCTCCTGGTCACGCTCGCGCTGGGCGCCGCGCAGTCGCGGCGCGTCCTCGACACCCTGGAGATCGAGGAGCGCTGGCGCACCGCGGGACGCATCGCCACGGGCATCTCGCACGACCTGGGCCACCGGCTGGCGATCCTGCAATCGACCGCCGCCCTCGCCGAGGCGAACGACCCCGCTTACCTCCCGCTGATCCGCGACAACCTGCGCGCGGAGACCGCCACCTTGAAGAAATTCGTTGGCGACTTCGCCGATCTCTCGCGCGAGGTGTCGGTGGAGCAGTTCCTGCCGCTCGACCTGAACGCCTTCGCGCAGAGCATCGGCCGCACCGTCGTGCCGCACGCGGAGAAGGCGAGCGTGCACCTCACCATCGTGCCCGCTCCCGAGCCGCCCTGGGTGAAGGGCGACCGCTATCTCCTCGAGCGCGCCGCGCTCAACCTGCTCTCCAACGCCATCGAAGCCTCGCCGCCCGGCGGCCAGGTCTCCATCGAAGTGACGCGTCAGGACGGGGTGGCCACCTTCAAGGTGACCGACCGCGGCCCCGGCATCGCGCCCGACCGCCTGCCCCGCATCTTCGACGCGTTCAAGTCCACCAAGCGCACCGGCGCGCACGTAGGGATGGGCCTTCCCAACGTGCACCGGATCGTGACCGCCCACGGGGGCCAGACCTCGGTGGTGAGCGAGCTGGGGAAAGGCTCGACGTTCGCGATCGAACTCCCCCTCCAGCCCAAGCCGGGCTGAAGTTGGTGATCTTTAGTCCTCTTCGTCCGAGCCGATCCCGTAGGACTTCAGCTTGGACTTCATGGTCGAGTACCCGATCCCGAGGGCCTCCGCGGCCCGGCGGCGGTTCCAGCCGTTCTGCGCCAGGGTCTTCTTGAGGAACCCTCGTTCGAACGCCGACATCGCCGCCTGCAGCGACGTCTCGCGCTCCGCCTCGCGACGCAGCCCGGCGGCGACGACGAACTCGAGCGGCAAGTCGCTCTCCTCGATCATCTGCGACTCGCACAGGACCGCCATCCGCTCGAATAGATTTTGCAGCTCGCGGATGTTTCCCGGCCAGGGGTACGTCTCGAGCAGCTGGGCGGCGCCGTCGGAGAGCGTCTGCGGGATGCGGCCCAGTTGCACCGCGGAACGGGCCAGGAAGTGGTGGGCGAGCTCACGGATGTCCTCGCGGCGCTCGCGCAGCGGCGGAACCTGGATGGGCACCACGTTGAGCCGGTAATACAGGTCCTCGCGGAACCTGCCCTCCTTGACCATGTCCGGGAGGCTGCGGTTGGTGGCGCAGATCACGCGCAGGTCGAGCTGGATGGGGCGGGCGCCGCCGACGCGCTCGATCTCGTGCTCCTGCAGCGCCCGGAGCAGCTTCGCCTGGACGTCCAGCTTCAGCTCGCCGATCTCGTCCAGGAAGAGCGAGCCGCCCGAGGCGAGCTCGAACTTTCCGTACTGCAGCTTGGTCGCGCCGGTAAAGGAGCCCTTCTCGTGGCCGAAGAGCTGGCTCTCCACCAGGCTTTCCGGCACGGCCGGCAGGTTCACCGCGACGAACGGGCCGCTGCGGCGGTCGGAGTGCTCGTGGATGTACCTCGCCAGCATCTCCTTGCCGGTGCCGCTCTCGCCGGTGATCAAGACGGTGACCGGCTTGGCGGCGATCTTCTCGGCGACGCCCGCCACGTTGCGCATCGCGGTGGTGTGCCCCAGCACCATCGGCTTCTGGTCCCGGGTTGCCTGCTCCTCGCGCAGCCACGCCAGCTCCCGGGCCGTCTTGAGCTGATCGAGCGTCTTCGCCACCCGCGCGTTCAGCTCGGGCGGCGAGAAGTCCTTGGTGACGTAGTCGAGGGCCCCCAGGCGCATCGCCTCGACCGCCACCGGGACCTCCTTGAGCACCGAGATCATGATGACGCCGATGTCGGTGTGCTTCTCGCGCACCTGCCGGAGCACCTCGAGGCCGCCGATGCCGGGCATCTGCACGTCGAGGAGCATCACGTCGACGGGGTTGGACTGCACCGCCCGCAGCGCCTCCTCGCCGGAGGCCACCGCGACCGGGCGCATGCCGGCGGAGCGGACGATCGCCTCCATCGTCTGCCGCATGCTGCTGTCGTCGTCGACGATGAGGACCGTCGCTGCCCGAGCCATCTTTCCGGAAGTCTACCGCGACTCGGAGGGCACCGGCACGCGGCGAGCGGCCGGGCGCGCGCGGGCGGCCAGGCGGATCCCGAGCAGGACCGCCAGGACGGCGGTGAAGAGGACCGGCTGCAGCAAGGCTGTCTTGAACCGCCAGATGAAGTGAACGCAGGCGAGCGCTCCGGCCAGGTAGACCAGGCGGTGGAGCGCTTTCCACCGGCGATAGCCGAGCCGTCTCACCCAGGCCTGCGTCGAGGTAATCGCCAGCGGGACGAGCGAGCACCAGGCGGCGAACCCGACGGTCACGAAGCGCCGCTTGGAGATGTCCTTGGCGATCCCGCCGAAGTCCAAGCCCTGGTCGACGAAGAGGTACGTCGAGAGATGCAGGCAAGCGTAGAAGAAGGCGAACAACCCCAGCATCCGGCGCACCCGCAGCGGCCATTTCCAGCCGAGGACCAGCTGCAGCGGAGTGCATGCCAGCGAACAGAACAGCAGGCAGATGGCGTACAGCCCCAGGCGGTTGAGCACCTCGGCCACCGGATCGGGGCCCAGGGTCCCGCGCAGCCCGCGCGAGGCGAGCCACAAGAGCGGCGAGAGGGCCGGGGCGAAGACGAGCGGTTTGAGCCAGGGCTGCCGGGCAGCCTTCTCCATCAGAAGAACTTCCTCAGATCCATCCCGGCATAGAGCTTGGCGACCTGGTCGCCGTAGCCGTTGAACTTCAGCGTGGGCCGGCGGAAGAGCTCGCCGATGCGCCGCTCCTTGGCCTGGCTCCAGCGCGGATGGTCGACCTCCGGATTCACGTTCGCGTAGAAGCCATACTCGGTGCCGCCGGCGTACTGCGACCAGGTGGTGGGCGGCTGCGTTTCCTGCAGCCGGATCTTGACCAGCGACTTGCCCGACTTGAAGCCGTACTTCCAGGGCACCACCAGGCGGATGGGAGCGCCGTCCTGCTTGGGCAGCTCCTCGCCGTACATCCCGACGGCGAGCAGCGTGAGCGGATGCATGGCCTCGTCGATCCGCAACCCCTCGAGGTAGGGGAACGGGATTGCGCCGAATCCGCCGACCCCCGGCATGTTCTGCTTCTGCACCACGGTCTCGAAGGCGACGTACTTCGCCCGCGAAGTGGGCTGTACCTTCTCGAGCAGGGTGGCGAGGGGGAAGCCGTCCCAGGGGATGACCATCGACCACGCCTCCACGCAGCGGAGGCGATACACGCGCTCCTGCAGCGGGAACTTGAGCAGCTCGTCGATGTCGAAGGTCCCGGGCTTCGCGCACTCGCCCTCCACCTTCACCGTCCAGGGGCGCGTCTGCAGCTTGGAGGCGTGTCGCGCCGGATCGTCCTTGTCGGTGCCGAACTCGTAGAAGTTGTTGTAGTGGGTGATCTCCTCGAGCGAATTCTTCTTCTCGTCCGTGGACGGCTGCCCCGGCTTCACGCCCTCGAGCTTGCGTCCGTGCGGCGCCTCGGCCGCCGCCAGTACGGCGCGCGGCAAGAGCAGCGCGCCCGCTCCGGCGGCCCCCACGGCGAGGAACTCGCGGCGGCGAATGTACAGCGACCTGGGCGTGATCTCGGACGAGCGAATCCCCATCGCGACCTCCGTGTCTCGAGGACGCACGGGATCGTTACAGCTTTTTTCACCCCCCGCCACGCCAATCGCAGCCGGGGCGGGCTACGAGCTTTCCGCGGCGGGCTCCGCCTTGCGCACGATGGGCGGCACGGCGGCGATCACCGGGGTCTCGTGCCGCACCTCGGGCTCGGCCACCGGAACGCCGCGGCGGCGCGCGTTCCATCGCTCGCGCGCCTCGCGCTGCTCGTCGGGGGAGAGCTGCGCGCGGTGGAGATCGCAGATGAACCCGGCGCGCGGCCCGCGCGAGCGGTTGGGGCAGCCGTCGACGCGGCAGCTCATGTCGAGCGTGCGGCGGGGCCTGGGAGACTTGGGCGGCAGGCGCACGATCCGCTGCGAGGGAACCGCCGTGGGCAGCTTTCCCTCCGCCGCGAGCCGCTTGTTGCGCTCGACGATGCTCTTCTGCTCGGCGGCAGAGAGCTTCCTGGCGTGATCGCGGCAGAACCAGCGGTTGCGCGGACCCGCGCCCGGCTCCCCGCAGCCGGGGACGGGGCAGAGCCTGCCGGACCTTCGGCCGTCAGCCTCCATCCGCCCCGCCGAGGCGCGCGCGACCGCGTCCCTGACCTGGACCTGGACGAACTCGCCGATCGCCACGCTCAGGTCTTGCGCAAACCGCTCGATGAGCGCGCGGAACGAACCATCCCTGTTTCGTTGGGCCATGATTGTTGCGTTTGTTTACGAAGGAGAAATGAACCCCGTGGATCCTTCTATCCGGTAGCGGGGCGAAGCGCGAGCGAAATTTTTGGCCGCCCCGGCCAGTCAACGTCCGAACAGGCCTTTCAGCTTGTTCGCCGCGTCCTGCTTGGCTTTATCCGCCTGCTCTTGCGCCTTCTGCTCCAGCTCCTGCTGCTTCTGCTGGGCGACCTGCTGTCCCTGATCCTTCTTCTGGTCGGCCGCCTCGCCGAAGATCCCGGAGACGAGGCTCGAGCCGGCGGCCTTCACGATCGCCTCCACCGCGCCCTTGACGTCGAGGTCGGCGATGACCGGATTCGTCGCCGGGCCCGTCAGGCGCAGCCCGATGGGCACGTTGGTCTCCAGCTTCACGCGGCCGCCGGTGAGCTCCTGCACGGTCGCCGGAGTGAGGGCGACGACGCCCGGCATCTCGAGCGTGCCGTCCAACCGGACTCCTCCGGAGAAGCTCAGCTCCGCTTGCGGGGTGGATGTCTTGAGCGGCTGCTTGAGACGCGCCCAGCCGTCCTGGATGGTGATGCCGAAAGGCAGGTCCTTGCCGAGATCGGTCACGCCACTCTGCGGCACCTTGCCGCGCAGCGCTCCGGGGAGCTTGCCGGCCACCGGCGCGGCGGCGGAGGCGATGATGTCCTTCCCGTAGAATTTGCCGTCCAGCACGTGCCCTTGCAGGACGCCCGAGAGCGACTTGCTCAGGTTCGACAGATCCTGCCCCGTGCCGTCGAGCGCGACGTCCCCGTCGAACCTCCCCGCCAGCAGCTTGCGCGGCGTGCCCATCGCGCCGGCCTTCTCCAGGTCGATTCCACGGACCTTGGTGGCGACGTGCCACGCCTCCTTGGGATGGGCCAGCTTCATCCGCGTCCCGCCCACGTCGATCTGCCCGCCCAGGCCCTGGATCGATGCGGTCCGCACGTCGACCTCGTCCTCCTTCATGAACACGTCCGCGACCACGTTCTGGAACTGCTGCTTCTTGTAGGTCACCCGGGCCAGCTTGACCGCCGCGTGCCCGGAGAGGCCGGCGAAGGACGCGGGATCGAGCGGCGGCTTTTCCTCCTTCTGCGTCTTCGAAGGCAAGAGCATCCGATCGAGGTCGAGGTGCTCGCTGGTCACGAGCAGATCGAACTGCTTGGTCGCCTGATCGCCCGCGCCTTTCATCTCCGCCCAGCCGTGCGCATCGACGCGGTCGTCCAGCACGTGCAGCGCAAGCGTTTCGAGATCGATGCGCTGCTGTGGGTTCGCGGTCGCGCCCGAAGAGATGCGCGTCCCCTTGGCCAGAAGCTCGAGCCGCTGCCCGGGGGCCTTGTCGAGGGACTGCCCGGGCCGCAGGTCCGCGCCGGCGAGGTCGAGCTTCGCGTCGAAGGCGAGCTTGCCCTGGGCGGCGCCCTTGAGCTGCGCGACGAACGTCATCGGAGCGCCCGCCGCCTTGGTCATCGTCTGGGGCAGGACGAGCTTCACCGGGGTGAGGTCGACCCGCAGCTCCAGCGCCTGCGCGCCCTGCGTTCCGCTCGCCTGGACCGAGAGCCCGATCGGACCCGCCACCTCCCCTTTGATCTGCTTCGCGAGCGGTGGGTAGTAGGCGGCGAGGCGGGCGGGGTCGAGATCATGGCTGCGGATCTGCAGGCCCTCGATACGGGGCGTCGCCGTGTTCAGGCCGGACGCGCGGCCTTGCCCGGAGATGCCGGCCGGTCCCAGGTCGAGTCGCAGCTTCGAGATCTGCAGGTCGCCCTTCTCGGCGTCGCCCTTCACGTCGGTGTCGAGGACTACGTCCAGCGCCTTGCCGCCCTCGGCCCCGGCGAACTTCAGACCCAGAGCATGCACCGCTCCCTGGATGCTGGTGGGACCTTTGCCGCCCGGCACGGCGGCGCCGAGACGGGCGTCGAAGTCGGCGTCGAGCTTGCCCGCCTGCAATCCCACGTCCTTCGGCACGAACGGGCCGAGCGGGGCCAGATCGAGGGGCTGCACCTTGAGCATCACCCGCTCCGGGGTGGGCACCAAGGTGGGCGGGAGCGGAGCCGCGTGCAGGCGCAGCTCGAAATTCTTCTGCTCGGCGAGCACCGCCGCGCTGACCAGGACGTCGAGCGGCTTGCCGGCACGCAGGTTTTCCACCGTCACGTCGAGGTGCTGGATGGCCAGCTCCTTCGGCGCCCGGCCTCCGCTCTCTACCAGCGCGATGCGGGCGTCGCGCAGCGCCGCGTGGTCGACGCGAAGGAAGGAGAGGTCGCCCTGCTTCTTTTCCTCGGACTGCGCCTGCTTCGCCGGCTGCGACTCGGCGAGCTTCGCCTGCAGCCGCTCGAGGTTGGTGGTGCCGTCGTCGAACCGGATGACGTTCACGTTCAGCCCGTCGACGTCGGCCGAGCGGACCACCACGTCCTTGCCGCGGCTCAAGGCTGCCCGCAAGAGCGCAATGCGCACGTCGATGCGCTTCAGCTGCGCCAGCGGACGCCCCTCGCCGGCCGCCGGACCCACCTGCACGTCTTTGACCACGGCCCCCGCGCCCGTGAGGAGCCGGGTCGAAACGGAACCGATCGCGACGGGCCTGCCGAGCTGCTGCGACAGCTTCGCCGCCTGTTCGTGCGCCTTGCCGGTCAAGACCGAGTCGAGCACGAACAGCCCGATCGCGACCACGGCGATCAGGGCGCCGAGCACCACTCCGAGCACGATCGGCCATCTCTTCTTCGGGGACGCATCCATGGCGGCCAAAGGTACGTCCGCCCGCTGCCGGTGTCAGGTGGCCCCAGGGCAAGTGCAGCCGCGCGCACAATCGCGCGGCGGGCGGTCAAGCTTGCGCCCGTGAGCGCAACTCGCCGGCCAGCTGCCCGCAAGCTCCGCCCACCGACTGGCCGTGCGGGAGCCGCAGCAGCGTGCGCACGCCGTGCGCGGCGAGCCTTCGCTGAAAGGCACGGCAGCGCTCGAGCGGCGGAGCATGCTGGCTCGGATCCGGCCCGGGATTGAGGGGAATGAGGTTGACCCGGACGCCGAGGCCGCGGGCGAACTCGGCCAGCGCGTCCGCTTCCCGGTCGGAGTCGTTCACCGACGCGATCAGCGTCCACTGGAGCAGCACTGTGCGTGGCGCGCGGGCGATCGCGGCGCGCAGCTCCCCGAGCTCCCAGCGACGCGCCACGGGAAGCAGCGCGCGCCGCACGGCTGGGTCGATGGCGTGCAGGCTCACCGCCAGGTTGACGCGGGAACGGGCGAACAGCTCGTCCATGCGGGGCACGATCCCCACGGTGCTGACCGTGATGCGGCGCTCGGGCACGGCGAACCCGGCCGGCTCGCGCAGGACGGCCACCGCGCGCAGGACGGCCTCCAGGTTGTCGAGCGGCTCGCCCATCCCCATGAAGACCACGTTGCGCGGCGCGAACCCGAGGTGCCGGGCCACCAGCGCGTACTGGGAGACGATCTCCGCCGCGTCCAGGTTGCGACGCAGGCCCAGGCGCCCCGTCTCGCAGAACACGCAGCCTCGGGCGCAACCGACCTGGCTGGAGAGGCAGACCGTCCACCGCTCCTTGGCGCGCAGCTCGGAGGCGGCCTGGTGGATCGCGACCGTCTCCACCTGGTTGCCGTCGCCCAGGCGCACCGCGAACCGGACGGTACCGTCGGCGTCGCGCGCCGTCTCGGCGTCCGGCAACCCCGACTCGAACCGCGCCCGCGCCTCTGCCAGAAGCCCGCCAGAAGGAAGCTCTCGGACCGGCCGGCCGGCAAACCCGGCCAGCAGCGCTCGAGCCAGCGCGCGCGCTCCGCCGGGCGCGGCGCCGCGAGACGCCGCCCATGCGGAGAGGTCGGCTTCGGTCTGTGCGGCGAGGCGCACTTGCCTGCGGGTTCTAGCGCGGGACCTGCTTGCCGGCCAGGGCGCGGTAGGCGCGCGCGTCGCGCCAGCGCGGGACGCCGGTCGGCCGCAGCTCCCAGAAGTTCACCACCAACGTGACCCGGAGCCGGCCTTGCCGGCTCGGCAGCTTCCGCCCGGGGACGAGGCCCCGGGCGTCCAGCACACCGTGGAAGAGGCCGCCGTCGAACATCGCGTACCGGTTGCGGCGCGGGACGACGATCTGCAGCTCGCGGGCGGCGGCCGGCCTGGGCCGCCCTCCGGGACCGGCGCGCTGGTCGGTGACGGCGAGCTGACCACCCCGGACCCGGTTGAAGAAGAAGACCGTGGAGAGCCGCGGATGGCGCAGGCCGCGCCGGGCTCGGACGTCCTGGTCGAAGTGGAACCCGACCGGCACCTCCGTCGTATACGAACGGCCGATCCACCACTCGGCGCCGGCGCATCGAGGGCCCGGCGCCGCGACCCGCCAGAGCTCGAGCACGGCCTCCTCGACGGCGTTTGCGGGCGGGTCGCCGCGCGGCAGCCAGAAGGTGGTGAAATAGCTCTGGCGCAGCCGCTCGGTCCCGAGCCTTGCGATGGCGAGGCTGGCCCGGCGCAGCACCCCGTCCTCGAGAGCGCCGTCGAGGACGCGGACCAGGTCGCCGGCCGGCGCGCTTCCCGCAGCCAGAAAAAATCTGCTTCGCATATCTTGTGATCCCGACGTGCGTTGTGGCAGATCGCCTCGATGCTTCATCCGCAGGATTGGTCCATCGAGCGCGCCCTCCAGCTGTACAACATTCCCAACTGGGGCGCCGGGTACTTCAACATCAGCTCGAAGGGCCATCTGGTCGTCCATCCCTACGGGCAGCCCGGCCCGGTGATCGACCTGATGGACGTGGTCGACGACATCCGCGAGCGGAAGCTCGGGTTTCCCTGCGTCGTGCGCTTCCAGGACGTGCTCCGCTCGCGCGTCAAGCAGCTCAACGAGACCTTCCGCAGCGCGATCGCCCAGCACGGATACAAGGGGCAGTACTTCGGCGTCTACCCGACCAAGGTGAACCAGATGCGCGAGGTGGTCGAGGAGATCCTCGACGCCGGCGCGCCCTACCATTTCGGCCTGGAGGCCGGCTCCAAGGGCGAGCTCCTGATCGTGCTCGCGCTGAACACCGACCCCGAGGCGCTCACCATCTGCAACGGCTACAAGGACGAGGAGTACCTGCGCCTGGCGCTCCTGGGGCGCAAGCTGGGCCGCAAGATCATCGTGGTGGTCGAGAAGCTCTCCGAGCTGCCCGAGCTGCTCCGGCTGGCGGAAGAGATGAACGTCCAGCCGCTGATCGGGCTGCGCAGCAAGCTCTCCACCAAGGGAACCGGGAAGTGGGAGTCCTCCTCCGGAGACTTCGCAAAGTTCGGACTCACCACGCCCGAGCTGATCCAGGCGGTGAAGATCCTCAAGGAGCGGGGGATGGAGGGGGCGGCCAAGCTGTTCCATTTCCACGTGGGCAGCCAGCTGACGGACATCCGCACCGTCAAGGACGTGGTGAACGAGGGCGCGCGCATCTACGCCAAGCTGCGCAAGATGGGGATCGGCCTGGAGTACTTCGACGTGGGCGGCGGGCTGGGCGTCGACTACGTCGGCGCTCGCAGCACCTCCTACGTCTCCTCGCTCAACTACTCGGTCGACGAGTACGCGGCCGACGTGGTCTACACGGTGCAGCAGATCTGCACCAACGAGGGCGTGTCCGAGCCGCACATCGTCAGCGAGTCCGGGCGCGCGCTCACCGCCCACCACGCCTGCATCCTGATGAACGTCTTCGGGCACATCGAGTTCGGCGAGAACGGCGCCGGGGTCTCGGACGGCATCCCGGTCCCCGTGCCCGAGGCCCCGGAGACGCCGGTGGTGCGCGAGATGCGGGAGATCGTGGCGGGGCTGACGCCGAAGAACTCCGGGGAGACCTACAACGACGCGGTGGCGAAGAAGGAGCAGGCGCTCACGATGTTCAAGCTGGGCATCCTGGGTCTCGAGGATCGCGCCATCGTGGAGGGGCTCTTCTGGCGGCTGTGCAGGAAGCTGGTGGGGATCAACAAGCGCAGAAAGCGCATCCCCGGCCAGACGCGGGGACTGGAGGACCGGCTCGCCGACCAGTACATGGCGAACTTCTCCGTCTTCCAGAGCGCGCCGGACACCTGGGCCATCGACCAGCTCTTCCCCATCGCCCCGCTGCACCGCCTCGACGAGGTGCCGACGCGCGATTCCACCATCGTGGACATCACCTGCGACTCGGACGGGAAGATCGACAGCTTCATCGAGAACGAGACGGTGGACGAGACCATCGCGCTCCACCCGCTGCGCGAGGGAGAGCCCTACTACCTGGGCTTGTTCTTGACCGGCGCCTACCAGGACATCATGGGCGACATGCACAACCTCTTCGGACGGGTGCACGAGGTGCACGTGTTCGTCGACGACGAGGACCCCGAGGACTACTACATCGAGGAAGTGATCCCCGGGGACACGCTCGAGCGGGTGCTGGTGCGCGTGCAGTACGAGCCCACCGACCTGGCCAAGCGCATCAAGCAGGCGCTGGACGCGAAGGTCCGGGAAGGCTCGGTGAAACCGAAGGAGTCGGTCTCGCTGACCGACTTCTACGAGCAGGCGATGCGGGGATACACCTACCTCGCCAGCGTCTGAAGCGAGCTCAGCGCTCCTGGCCCCGAGCCGGATCGCGCAGTCCCAGCTCGTCCAGCTTGCGCAAGAGGCTCGAGCGCGCGATGCCCAGCTCGCGCGCCATCGCGCCGCGCCGGCCGCGGTGGCGTTCCCAGGCCGAGCGGATGGCCATCTCCTCGATCTGCTCGAGCGTCCGGCCGCGCAAGTCGACCAGGTCGCGTCCCTCGCCCGGGTCGGTTCCCGCCGGGCAGCTGCGCTGGCCGTCCTCGATGCGCAGCGCCGCGCCGCGGATGATGGGGCCGTCGGTCAAGATCGCCGCCAGCTGGACCACGTGCCGCAACTCGCGGGCGTTCCCGGGCCAGGCGTGCGCGACCAGGCGCGCACGCGCATCCGCCGAGAAGCCGCGCTGTGCACCGCCGGACTCCTGCGCCAGGAAGTGCTCCGCGAGCGGCAGGATGTCCTCCCTGCGGTCCCGCAAGGGCGGCAGCGAAACCGTCAGCCCGGCCAGGCGGTAATAGAGATCCTCCCGGAACGATCCGGCGCGCACGAGCTTCTTCAAGTCGCGGTGCGTGGCGCACACGATCCGCACGTCGATGCGACGCGGCCGTGGAGAGCCGACCGGCTTCACCTCGCCCGCCTCCAGCGCGCGCAGCAGCTTGACCTGGAGCGGAAGCGGCAGATCGCCGATCTCGTCCAGGAAGAGCGTCCCACCGTCGGCGGCGCCGAACGCTCCGGGGCTGGAGCCGATCGCCCCGGTGAACGCTCCGCGCTCGTGGCCGAACAACTCCGCCTCCGCCAGCTCCGGCGAGATGGCGCCGCAGTTCACCGGAACGAAGGCTTCGCCCGCCCGCGGGGACAGCTCGTGCACGGCGCGGGCGGCCACTTCCTTGCCGCTGCCGCTCTCCCCCAGGATGAGGACGGGGAGCCTGGACGGGGCCGCGCGCCGGAGCATCTCCAGCGCGCCGCCCAGGACCGGGTCGCACGTGATGACGCCGGGGAGCGGCGCCGGGGAAGCCGGGGCGTCACGTTCGATGCGCAGGATCTGCGAGCCGACGCGAAGGGTGGATCCAGCGGTGACCTCCGCCTGGGCGACCCGGGATCCGTCGACCACCGTCCCGTTGGTCGAGGCGAGGTCCTCGACCCACACCCGGCCGTCGCGCAGGTGCAGCCGGCAGTGGAAGCCGGAGACGAAGCGGTCCTCCAGCACCACCTGGTTCTGCGCATGCGCGCCCACCGAAACGGTGCCGCCGTCGAGCCCGATCCGCCCGACCGAGCCGTCCGGGGCGCGCCAGTGCAGCGCAAGTGGAACCGTTCCGGCGGGCTCCGGACGGCCGTGAGCGGTGACCCGTTCGCGCGGCGGATCGGAAACGAGCTGCAGGGCGCGGGCGGTCTCGGTCATGGGCTCTTCTCCGGGCGGGCACCGATCGATATGCCGCCAGCGCGCCCGCGCGAGTCGGATCCCTGACCGAGCCCACGCGTGGCACGCCGAAAAGCCTTTTCCTCCGGTCGGATCCGCTGGTCCCGCCGGTCGACCGATGGACGGGCCGGCTCGTTTGGCGGCCGTGGCGCCGTTATGCTCGGCCGGTGCCCTCTTGCATCGCCGTGCTCCTTCCGCAGAGCAGCTACCGCGCGGACGACCTGCTCGCCGCGGCCCGCAAGCTCGGAGTGGAGGTGTTCGCCGCCTCCGACCGGTGCCACGTCCTGGCCGAGCAATGGACCGAGGGCTCGCTCCCGCTGGACTTCACCGATCCGGAGCGCTCCGCCCGCGAGCTGGCGGATGCGGTCCGGTCCCGGGAGCCGCGAGCCGTGCTGGGGACCGACGACCAGACGGCCGTGATCGCCGCGCGGGCGGCCCGGCTGCTCGGGCTTCCGCACGACCCGCCCGAGGCCGTCGAGGCGGCGCGCAACAAGCGGCTCTCTCGCGAGCGCTTGCGGGAGGCCGGCATTCCCGTGCCTCGTTTCCAGGTAGTGGAGCTGGGCGGACCGATCCCGGACGAGGTCACCTTTCCCTGCGTGGTGAAACCGCTGGTCCTCTCCGCTAGCCGCGGCGTCATCCGCGCGGACGATCCGGAGGAGCTTCGCGCCGCGCTCGAGCGCGTCGCCAGGCTGCTCCGCTCGCCGCAGGTCGCCGTCCGGCGAGACGCGGAGCTTTCCCGCGTGCTGGTCGAAGAATTCCTCCCCGGTCCCGAGGTGGCTCTGGAAGGGCTGCTCACCCGCGGCGAGCTGACCGTGCTCGCGCTGTTCGACAAGCCCGACCCGCTCGACGGCCCGTACTTCGAGGAGACCCTGTATGTGACTCCTTCGCGCCATCCCCAGGAGCTGCAGCGGGCGGCGGCGGACGCAGCGGCGGGCGCCGCGCGCGCGCTGGGGCTCTCGCACGGCCCGATTCACGCCGAGCTTCGCCTGACCCCGCAGGGTCCACGCATCCTGGAAGTGGCTGCGCGGTCGATCGGCGGTCTGTGCGGCCGCGCGCTCCGCTTCGGCGTGGGCGTGACGCTGGAGGAGTTGCTCCTCCTCCATGCCCTCGGCCGCGCTCCGGCGCTGCCTCGCGAGCGCGCCGCCTCGGGCGTCTTGATGCTGCCCATCCGCCGCGGCGGAGTGCTGCGGGAGGTGCGGGGGATCGACCGGGCCCGCGCGGTGCCCGGGATCACGGACGTGGTGGTGACTGCGCACGCGGACGAGGAATTGGTCCCTCTGCCCGAGGGCGCCAGCTATCTGGGGTTCGCCTTCGCCCGCGGCGAGACGCCCGCCGAAGTCGAGTCGTCGCTGCGGCTAGCCGGTTCGTTGCTCGAGCCGGTGGTCGATCCGAAGCTGCCGACTCGAACCGGCTGAGCCTGTCCTCTACACCCGGCCGAACTGGCCGGTCAGCGGCTCGCTTCAACAGAACCAGGGCTCGGTGAGCCGGGCCACCTTGCGGGACGCCCGCCGGGGCGGCTCGTGCGGGCGCGGGTCGGCGAGCGCCCGCAGCTTACGGAACGTCTCCAGGGGATCGGCTCCGGCTTCGGCCTGCGCCCTGGCCAGGTCCGCCGACGCGCGCCAAAGCTCGTCGACCCGGGGATCGGGGTGCGTCCAGCTCCAGCCGAACTGATCGGGCTCGAGCTTCCCCAGCCACGGGCGGGGCTCCTCTCCGTCGAGGATCGCCGACCCTGGAGGGATGAGCAGCCGGAGCGTGTACTGGACCGGATCGATCTGCTCGAGCAGATCGTGCCGCTCCGCAAATTCGAACAGGGCGGCCACGTCGCGCAGCTCGGTCCACGGCGTGTAGGGGAGCAGGGTGGGCCGCAGATCGATGCCCGCCGCCCGGACCAGCCGCAGCGCGATCGGGACATCAGCCGCGGAGTGCCCTTTGCGCAGCGCCGACAGGACGGCGTCGTTCAGCGACTCCACCGCGCTGGTGATGAACAGGCACCCGCAAGTGGCCAGTTGCGGAAGCATCTCCCGGTGGGCGAGCAGGTGCTCGATCTTGATGGTGGCGTCGAAGGTGACCTCGGGCCAGCGGCTGTGCAGCTCGCGCACCAGCCGCAGCGCGTGGGTGGGCCCGTTCAAGAAATCGGGATCGCCAAAGGAGACGTGGCCCGCGCCGGCCGCGACCTGCTGCTCCACGTCCGCCAGCACCGTTTCGCGCGGAACCGCAACGAACCGCCCGCGGTACACCGGCACGATCGGGCAGTGGCGGCAGAGGTGCTTGCAGCCCCGGGAAGCTTCCACCGAGGCGACCAGCCTCTGCTCGGAGCCGACCTGCAGGCGGGCATATCGCTCGAGCAAAGGCAACCCGGCCCGGCTGGGCACCGCCGGAGCGCGCTTGTCGCGCTCGATCCGCGCGGCGCCGAGGGCCGTGCGCACGCCCGGGACGGCGCCCGGGTCCCCGCGCTCCAGCGACTCCGCCAACAGGCGCAGCGGCACGTCCGCCTCGCCGCCGATGACCGAATGGGCGTGCCGCTCGAGCAAGTGCTGAGCGTTCAACTCCGCGTAGACCCCGAAAAAGCACACGTGCGCGCCGGGCGGCGCGCGACGCGCCAGGCGCACGCCGAGCCGCAAGGCGGTGTGCATCGGCACCGAGACGGCGACCAGCCTGGCGCGCCGCAAGGCCGCCTCGTCGACGGCCTCGACGGAGACGTCCAACGCGGCCGGCTCGAATCCCGCGCGGCGCAGCTCGGCCAGCGCGGTGGCGGCTGCAACCGGCTGCCGGCCCAACTCGTAGCAGGAGACGATCAGGATGTCGCCGGGCTGGCGCACCCTACCCCTTGGCCTCGGGCGGCCTGTAGTCGGGCGGGAGCGCCGCGCCCTCTCCGAAGAAGTACTTCTCGGCCTGGTCGAACAGGATCTGGTTCGCCTGCTCGCTCCCGCCGGCGAGGCGGTACTCGTTCATGATCATCTTGAAATGCTCCAGCCACATCTTCCACGCTTCCTGGGAGACGCTGTCGTAGATGCGCTGCCCCAGGTCGTTGGGGAACGGCTTGAACTCCAGGCCGGGCAGCTCGCGCTGGAGCTTGACGCACTTCACCATCCTCGCCATCGGCACCTCCTCTGAAGGGTGTATCACCAGGCCGTCCCGAAGGCTCGCCGCCCAGGGCAGGCGAGCAGGCTGGGGCCAGCATGATACCGTCCGGGGCGATGCCGCCGCCCTTGGATCTCCAGCTCCTGCGCCTGGTCAATCGGGAGGGGTCCCCATCGCTGGACCACCTGATGGCGGCCGCTTCCAACCGGTACCTGCTCCTGGCGGTCGCCGGCGGCATGGCCGTATACTTGGGGCTCCGCTCGCCGCACCGCTGGCTGGCCGCCGTGCTCCTGATCGTCGCGGTGGGCGCCGCCGACCTGATCTCGGTGCGCGTGGTCAAACCCGCGGTCGAGCGCTCGCGCCCCTGCCAGTCGCTCGCGTCGGTGCGCGCGCCGCTGGGGTGCGGCTCGGGCCAGTCGTTCCCCTCGGCGCACGCAGCCGACTCGGCGGCCGCCGCGGCCGTGGCGATCTGGGCCGCGCCGGCCACGGCCCCCTTCGCCCTGGCGGTGGTCGCGCTGGTCTCCGTCTCCCGCGTCTACCTCGGAGTCCATTACCCGTCCGACGTGGTGGCGGGGTGGGTGCTGGGAGCGGCGGTCGCCGCGGCGCTGATCACCCTTGCGCGCCTGCGGTACGCGGTGCGGGTGCGTTGAGGGCCTCGCGGAGCGCCCGCCGCCCGCCCCCGGCCGCCCAGGCAGGCGCGGGACCACCCGCCATGCATAGTTTGGCTGGCGATTCCCTCGGAGAGGAACGCATGAGCATCATCGGATTCCTGATCTTCGGTCTGGTCATCGGACTCATCGCGCGCGCCATCTACCCCGGACGCCAGTCGATGGGATGGCTCGCGACCGCCGTGCTTGGCATGGTGGGCTCGCTGGTGGGCGGACTCATCGGCCACGCGCTGTTCGGCAACCGGTCCGCCGCGGACGGCAGCTGGGGGTTCACGCCGGGCGGTTGGATCTCGTCGATCGTAGGCGCGATCGTCGTCCTCTGGGCGTACCTGGCCTTCGCGGGCGGCCGGCGAAGCGCGGTCTGATCGGCCGGACCGGGCCGTTCGTCGCCCGCCGCGACATTTCCGTTTTGCCCGGGCTGAGCGAGGATGCGCCCGGTGCGGACGGACTTGTGGATCTTCCTCGCCGGCCTGGTGGCGGGCAGCGTGAACGCCGCGGCGGGCGGCGGGACCCTGCTCGCCTTTCCCGTCCTCCTCGGCGTCGCGCACCTCTCGCCGCTGGCCGCCAACACGACCTGCACGGTGGGCTTGCTCCCGGGGATCGTCGCCTCGACCGGCGGCTACTGGCGGGAGCTCGCCGCGCATCTGCGCCGCGACGCCCGCCGCCAGTTGGTTCCTTCGGCGCTAGGAGGCGTCCTCGGCGCCTGGCTCCTTCTTTCGCTCGGCGGAGCAGTCTTCGCGCTGATCGTGCCGTGGCTCTTGGTTGCCTCCGCCATCCTGATCGCCGTCCAGCCGCTTCTGGGACGCTGGCTCGCGCTGCATCGGCCGGAGCACGGATATCCCGCCGCGTTGGTGGTGGTTCCTTTCCTGGTCTCCGTGTACGGAGGCTACTTCGGGGCGGCGCAAGGCATCCCTTACGTGGCCGCGATGGGCCTTCTCCTCTCCCGCCCGATCGGCGAGCTGAACGCGCTCCGGATCCTGAACGCCATGGTGAACAACCTGCTCGCGGCGCTCACCTTCATCGCGCTGGAGGCGATCCGGCCCACCGGCGCGCTCGACTTCCACGCGGTGCTTCCGCTGGCGCTGGGATCCCTGGCAGGCGGCTGGGCCGGAGTGCGCATCGTGCGGCGGCTGCCCGCGACCGTGCTGCGCGGATTCGCCGCCTGCATCGGTGTCGCGATCGGCTTCTATCTCGCGTTCAGGCGCTGACGCGCGCCACGCCGGCAGTGCCCCCGAGTTGCCGCAGCAGGTAGAAGAGGCTCGCCGAGGTGGAGAGATCACGCGCACTTGCAAGGAACGGCGATGTGGGCGCATGTGTGGGCCGCCGGCGGCCGATTGATTTCGGCCTGACTGTTTGAGGTCAAAGTATATGGCCGAAACCCCTGGAGGCATGGCATAGAACGGCGGACCGCGCTGTTGAAGGACGCGTCACCCGGAGGAGAATCCCCATGCGCTTCAAGAAGCTGACCGACTACCTGTTCTCGATCTCGCTAGCCGCCGGCCTCGCCGCCTGCTCCGGCGCGCAGCCCAAACCCGACACGCAGGCGAACAAGGCCGAAGAGAAGCCCGCCGCCGTCGCCGAGGCGCCCAACTCGACGCCTGCGTCCGACACCAACATGGCGCAGGGCCAGGCAGAGTTGGAGCGGGCGATGGAGGCGCTGCGCAACGTGAGCGTCTTCTTCGAGTTCGATTCCTCGACGCTGACCAGCGAGGCGAAGGACCGGCTCTCGACGGTGGGCACCATCCTGGCCAAGTACCCGTCCCTCAAGGTCCACATCGAGGGGAACTGCGACGAGCGCGGCTCGGAGCAGTACAACCTCGCGCTCGGCCAGCGGCGCGCGGACTCGGCGAAGCGCTACCTGGTCTCGATGGGCGCGCACGACCGGCAGCTCACCGCGATCAGCTTCGGCGACCAGAAGCCCAAGGCGACCGGCCACGACGAGGAAGCCTGGCGCCAGAACCGCCGCGACGACTTGACCATCCCCGCCTCGTACCAGCCGAGGTAGGAGACCAAGAGCGTTTCCCACTTCCAGGCCAGCTCATCGGCCGGAGCGGGCTTCGCGGAGGATCGCGCGGGATACGTCGTGGAGGCCGGGGGTGGTGGCGAGGATCTCGCCGGCCCGCAGATCCACAGGGGAGCCGTCGAAGTGGGTGACCAGGCCGCCGGCCTCGCGGACGAGCACGACGCCGGCGGCGACGTCCCACGGCTTGAGTCCCTGCTCCCAGAAGACGTCGAGCCGGCCCGAGGCGACGTACGCGAGGTCCAGCGCCGCGCTGCCCAGCCGGCGAGTCCCTCGCGCCAGCTCGGTGAAGCGGCCGAACGCCGCGACCATCTCGGGCAAGCGCTCGCGGTGCCCGTAGGGGAAGCCGGTGCACGCCACGGCCTGGTCCAGACTGGTCGCCTTCGACACCGAGAGGCGGCGCGCTCCCACGAAGGCCCCGCCGCCCCGGTGTCCCCGGAAGGTCTCCGCGCGCATCGGGTCCACCGTGCAGCCCGCCACCGGTTCCCCGGACAGCTCCGCGGCCACCGTGCAGGCGAAGACCGGGAGCCCGTGCGCGTAGTTGGTCGTTCCGTCGAGGGGGTCGACCAGGAAACGCAGCTCGCCGCGCCCGCTCTCGCCGCTCTCCTCGGCCAGCACCGCGGCCCCGGGCGCGCGCTCGCGCAGCAGCGAAAGGATGCGCTCCTCGGCCGCGCGGTCGGCGTCGGTGACCAGGTCGATCGGACCCTTGAGCGCGATCTCACGAGGCTTGTCGAACAGCTCGCGCAGCACTTGCGCGCCGGCTTGCGCAGCCACCACGCAGATGCGCTCCAGCTCCGCGGGCGTCATCGGGCGGCCAGGGCCTCGAGGAGCTTCTTGTGCAGCCCGCCGAATCCGCCGTTGGACATGGCGAGGATGACGTCGCCGGGCTTCGCCTCGCGCGCGAGCAAGGCCACGATCGCGTCCGGCCCCTCCATCCATCGCGCCGGCGTGCCGGCCGCGGCGATCTGGTCCGCCATGCGGCGCGCGTCGACGCGCTCCGACTCCGGCACCTTGGCGATGGCCGTGGGCTGGCTGATCACCGCCTCGGCGGCCCCCGCGAAGGCGTGCGCGTACTCCTCCTGGTGGATCTTGCGCATGGCGGTCTGGCTGCGCGGCTCGAACACCGCCACCAGGCGGCGCCCCGGATATTGCGAGAGCACCGCCGCGATCGTCTCGCGCACGGCGGTGGGATGGTGGGCGAAGTCGTCGATCACCGCGATCCCCCGCGGCTCGCCGCGCAGCTCCTGCCGCCGCTTCACCCCGCGGAAGGAGGCGAAACCCGCGGCGATCTGCTGCGCGGACAGGCCGAGCGCGCGGCAGGCGGCGTAGACGCCCAGTGCGTTCTCCACGTTGTGCCGTCCGGCCGCGGGGAGCGTGACCCGGACCTCGGGCGAGCCGCGGAAGACGACCTCGAACGACGCGCCCGCAGGGCCCAGCGACAGACGGCGGGCGGTCCAGTCCGCTTCCGCGCCGTCCTTGGAACTGTAGCTCTCGACGCGGCACTTCGCGAAGGAGGCGAGCCGCTTCCAGTTGGGAAAGGTGGAGCACGCGGCGGCGTAGCCGTCCGGCGGAAGCAGCGCGTAGAACTTCTCGAACGCGCTCTCGTAGTGCGGCGTGTCCCGGTAGATGTCGGCGTGATCGAACTCGGCGCCGGTGACGATCGCGGTGCGCGGGCGGTAGTGGAGGAACTTGGGTCCCTTGTCGAAGTAGGCGGTGTCGTACTCGTCGCCCTCCAGGACGAAGTGCTCGCCCTTCCCCAGGCGGAACCCCTCGTTGAAGTTGAGCGGCACCCCGCCCACCAGAAGGCTGGGGTCGCGCCCGGCGTGGTGCAGGACCTGCGCGAGCAGGCTGGTGGTGGTGGTCTTGCCGTGGGTGCCCGCGACGACGACCGGATGGCGGGTGGCGAGGAACAGCTCCTCGAGCGCCTCCGGGAAGCTCATGTGCGGGATGCCGCGCCGGCGTAGCGCCTTCGCCTCGGGGTTCTCCGCCCGGATGACGTTGCCGACCACAGCCAGGTCCGGCCTGGCCGCCTCGAGATTCGCCGCGGCGTACGGCGTATAGGTCTGGATCCTCCACTCGGCGAGCTTGTCGGACATCGGCGGGTAGACGTTCTCGTCGGAGCCGGAGACCTGGTGGCCCGCCGCGCGCAAGAGGCCCGCGAAAGAACCCATCCCGGTGCCGGCGATGCCGAGCAGGTAGACGTTCATCGCTCGGCGGACCGTAACATTGGTCAGACGCGGCCGCGCTTTTCCAGCATGGGGTCGATCTGGACGAGCTCGCCCTCGCCCGCATCCAGGGTGTGCGTCACACCGAACGCGACCGGCTGGTTGCGGCCGTCGTGGCCGAAGGGCGCGCCCAGCGCCACCGGGACACCCAGGGTGGACAGCCGCTCGGCGACCGCATCGTCGCGGCCGTCGTTGTCCTCGCCTTCCACGGAGAGGTCGCCGACGACGAACCCGAGGGCGCCTTGGAAGGCTCCGGAGAGGAGCAGCTGCGTGCAGAGCCGATCGAGCCGGTACGCCGGCTCGTTCAGGTCCTCGAGCAGCACGATGGCGCCGCGGAAGCTCGGCTGCAGCGGGGTGCCGCAGAGCGAGGCGAGCACAGCCAGGTTCCCTCCGCGCAGCGGGCCCTCGGCGCGGCCTTGCCTCACGGTCCGGGGCTTCCAGCGCACCGGCTCCGGCAACGCTCCGACGAGCAAGGCGCGCAGCCGCCCCAGCGCCAAGGCGTCGTCGTCGAGCTGGGTGCACATCGGACCGTGCACGCTGGGCATCTTGGCCCGCCACCACAGCTCGTGCAGCACGGTCGCGTCGCTGTAGCCCACCACAGGCTTCGAGATCAGCTCCAGAGGAATCTGGGTGGCGATGCGCAGCAGACCGTAGCCGCCGCGGGCCAGCACGATGGCGCGCGCCGACGGATCGCGCAGGGCGCGCACCAGCTCGTCCAGGCGGCGCGGGTCCGGACCCGCCAGGTACCCTGCGTGCCGGGCGTACACTCCCTCGCCGAAGCGGGGCTCGAAGCCCATGTCCTGCAGCGCGCGCACTCCGCGCTCGAAGCGATCGCGGTCGAACGGGCTGGAGGGTGCCACGACGGCGATGCCGTCCCCTTCGCGGAGCGCAGGCAGGCGGGACATGGGCGCAGATCCTAGCCGAAAGCGCCGGAACCGGTAGCTGCGCCGAGGTGGTCCGAAGTGCGCCCCTCCGGGCTTCTTCCTTGACAGGCGCGGCCGGTGGCGGCTACGTATCCGCCCCTCGCCGGCCCCCTGTTCCCCGATAGCTCAGCTGGCAGAGCAACGGACTGTTAATCCGTGGGTCGCTGGTTCGATCCCAGCTCGGGGAGCCACTCTTCTTGCTCGGTAGAACATCCGCTGCGCGCGCTTAACACAGGCGCTTGGACGCGCTTCCTGCCCAAGCGGCTGTTTCTGCCCTGAACTCCGCGCGCTTGCGCCGTGAGCCCGCCCGCCGGCCAGATAGGTCGTAGAGCTCGGCATACGCCTTCACCTTGGCGCACTGCGCGTCCAAGCTGACCCCGCGGTCGGCCTGCTTGTCGGTCGAGACTCTCAGGTAGGCGATAGTCTTGGTCGGCATGAGAGCGACGTTCGCTCTCCGGCGCTGAGAGTCAAGCTCCTGTTCACCTAGCAGGCACAGAACCTTTCGATCAGAAATCCGCGGTGACATTCAGAACCGCGAGCTTCTCGGAGTCCGGACTCTTACCTAGCTTCAGAGTGGGAACCCCATCATCTGTCCTGCATCGTTCGGCGTCTGAGACATCGACGCTGTCGATTTCGAACAACCTGAACAGGTGGTTCTTCGCCAAGAAGTCCTGGTCTTCCGTGTAGCAGAGGATCGCCATCTCCGGATCCAGTTTCTTGAGCTTATCGATCAGCTGTCCGATCTTCATGATCGTGCCTCCCAATGCCGTTGCTGCGGTGGGCCGCCAACGCGACTCACGCGTCCCCTGTCGTGGACCACATCCGCCCGTCGGGTGAGATCGCAAGGTCATGAGGCTTTCCGCCTATTAGCCTCATGTCCCGGTCCGCAAGCTGCGAAACCATGCGGCTGACCACTTCAACGGGCAGTCGCGCAAGTGAAAGATGTGTCTTCAAGCTGCTCGGATTGCGCAGGTGACGGCGGCGAATCAACTGCTGTGCGCCTGAAAAAAAGCTCGCCGCGATCGGATTGAAGAGAACTGGGTCTCCGTTGTTGAACATCAGCACTACTCTCCATTTTGGCGTGGATCCCGTCGGGCGTTCACCGCTGCGTTCCGCCTGGTCGAGAAGGCCCGACAGGCTTGTCTAGCTGAGCTTGGTCTTCGAAGGGCAATGGCGGCATGAGCGGCACCAAAGCCAAGGAGCCGGGTTCAGCAGCTGTCGCGTCCACCTTCTCGCGACGCGAACCGATGCGCTACCCCGGCAGCGTTTTGGTCGCCTCCACCCTCGCGTACGCCTCGGCGACGAGCCGCCGGAACTTCTCCCGCACCGCCTCCAGCTGCTCCGCTGTCGGCGGTGGTCTCGGGTCGATCGCCTGCAGTTGCTCGGAGAGCCCCCGCGCCTCCCGCCAGTCGCACTGGACGAAAGCCGCGCGGAACTTCGCTTCCAATTCCTGCAGGTTCTTCGCCGAGCCGAGCGCTCGACGAACTTGCAGCCGCCGAACGGCGAGCTGTCCCAACCGCGTCACTTCTGCTCCTCGCGAGTGGCTCGGCTCGCCCGGGCGCGTTCGAGGATGGCCTCGATGCGTTCCGCGCGCCGGTCATCAGGCGCTGCGGTGGCGCTTACGAGGCGATCGGCGGCGGCTCCGGCGAGGCGAGGTTTCATCGCTACGAATCGTAATGGCCTCGCGCGAAAAGCCCTAATTCGGTCCCGGATTGGTACCCATGTGGTACCGGTCTGGTACCCAACTGGTACCTTTCGGTGCGTTTATGCAGGGGTCTTCGGGTATCTGCATCAAGCCTCGGCGGCCAATATGCCGCGTCAGTTCGGGCGACTGGGCACACTTTGGGCCTCGTACCATCGCAACACGATCCCCCAAAAATGCCGGGATCCGTGTAGCGCAAGTGAAGCCTGCTCAGCAGCCCTGGCCGACGCAATAGACGGCGCCGCTGTCGATGGCGGGCGTGCCTCGGCGATCGTGCGGCACCTGCACCTTGCAGGTGATGGGCGTCTGGTTTCCGTCGTCGTCGCCGAAGGAGGCGAAGATCGTGTAGACGCGCCCGTCGCCCGTGCCGTCTCGCTCTGCTCGCAGCTGGACGGTTTGACCATCGACGATCACGATGTCGACAGCGGTGTTGCCCGATCCGTCCCCGTTCGCCGCTTCATCGGAGGTCACGTGGAGGATCGTGCCAGCGGTCACCGGCAGTGTGCCGTCGCACTGATCCACGACGCTCGCGATGCAGTCGCCAAGCGAGACCGTTTGCATGGAGTGGTTCGGTGGCCAGAGCGTAGCGCTGAAGCCGTTCGCGTCCGCGTTGGGCGTGATGACCGGCGGGATCGTGTCGTTGCGCGTCGTCGTGTAGAGGTCGCGCATGCCAAAACCACCCGGCCGGTTCGACGTGAAGTAGAGGGTCTTGCCGTCGAAGGAGAGAGCGGGACCGCCGTCGGTAAACGTCGTGTTGAGCGGCGCCCCCAAGTTTGTGGGGGTCGACCAATCGACCAGCGTCGACGCCCGCGTCGTGACCCAAAGGTCCGTTCCCCCGATCGTGCCGACTCGGTCCGACGAAAGGATCATCTCGAGGCCGTCCTGACGAATCGCAGTGCGGTCGTCATTTTGGGGCGAGCTGAGCGACTTGATCAAGACGCCCGGCGACCACGGGAAGGTTGCGTTCGGCCGCGTGCTCAACATGAGGTCGGAGCCGCCGAGGCCGCCGGGGATCGGCGGGCCCGGGGGTGGCAAAGCGGCGGAGAAGTAGAGCTCCTCACGCCCCGCCGCGGTGTTCTTGAAAAAGAGCGGTGCGTTTTCGCTCCTCGCCGTGTTGGGGCCAGCAGGTTCGCAACCGAGATTCACCGGCGTTTGCCAGTCGAAGTCGTTGTTCGGGTCCTTTCGGTACGACACGTAAAGGTCGGCATTGAACGTACCAGGGGGATTGCTACAGAGATTCGGGCGCCCGCTGTGGAAGTACATCGCAAGGCCGTCAGGAGAGATGTTCGGCACCGCGTCGTTTTGCGGGGAGTTAACCTTCGTGACGTTGGCCGGCGGACCCCACGGGCATGCCGTCGAGTTGCACGCGCGATGGGTGACCCAAATGTCGATTGTAGAGGGGTTCGGGGTCATGCCGGGGACGCCTCCCGGGCGGTTCGACGTGAAAAACAGGCTGAGGCCGTTTGCTGTGGTGGCGGGGTGGAAGTCATCGAATTCCGTATTGAGGACCGGGCCCATGTTGACCGGCTTGGACCACTCCGTGAAGACACAGCCTTGTTGAACGACGTCGAGCGACGACGCGCGCGAAGCGTGAGGACCTCCGCGGCTGTTCTCCCCACCGCAGGCGACCATCATCGCTAGGACCGCGATCAACAGCGTTCCGAACTCCTGTTTCCGCTTCATGGCATTTCCCCCCGCCAAAACAGGCAAAAAGTCCTCGTTTGGCTCAGCAGCGCTGGCCGACGCAGGAGACGACGCCGACGGCCGGAGCGCCGGACTAATCGTGAGGGACCTCCTGTACCCGGGGAATAGGTCCGCGCCTCGCCATAGGTCGCGACCACCAGATCCTGCACTCCGTCGCGATTGAAATCCCCGACGGCGACGGACGTCGGTCCACCACCCACAGCGAGGGTCCGCGCCGCCCGGAAGGTGCCATCGCCATTGCCCAGGAGCAGCGAGACGTCGCCGGAGTCGCGATTGGCGACTGCGACGTCCTGGATCCCATCGCGGTTGAAATCACCGACGGCCACGAATCGAGGACCAGATCCGACCACGAAGTTTCGTGCCTGCTGGAAGCTGCCATCGCGGTTGCCGAGCAGCACCGAGACGCTGCCGGCGCGGGTGGGCGGATTGACGGCGCAATCACAATTCACCGCGATCAGGTCCGGCACCCCGTCGCCGTTGACGTCGCCGAGGGCGACGTGGACAGGATTCCACCCGACCGGATAGCTCCTTGCCGACGCGAAGGTGCCATCGCCCATACCCAGCAGCACCGAAACGGTGCTGGAATAGAAGTCGGCCGTCGCCAGATCCTGCACGCGATCGCCATTGAAGTCGCCGACGGCGACGGATTGCGGGGAACGCCCGACCGGATAATCGGTCCGGGCGATGAATGAAACCTTCGGAACCGGCAGGGCGAACGCCCGGGGGCTAGAGATGGCTTTGCGGTCGGCTGACTGCGCTCGCGGAGGCGAGCTGCCGCCTCCACATGCAGCGAAGGCTAGGCCTCCAATCAACGCGCTGCTGAGCAGCGACCGTGCGAATCGAAAATGCTTCTGGTCGATACGTGGCATGGAATTTCCCGGGTTCACAATGTAGGTGGACCTTGAAGCGAATTTGTCGCACGCGCCGAAAGCGGTCAGTGTCGAATGGCAGGACTTGAGGCACTCCGTTGGCCCCTGGGCTTGTGGTTCGCGCATTCATTGCGCTCCGCGTCATGGTCCTCCCGGTTGCGAACGAAGCATCTGAATGGAGGTGTGTCCGGCGCGGAAATCGGCGCATCGCGTAGCGCCTAGCGGATGGAGACGGCTACTTCGGTTGCACGGAGCCGAGTGCCCTTCTCAGGCTCACGTGCATCTCGCTCCGGACTAGGTGGAACACGCTGTCGAACTCCGAGTCGGTCAGGTGGACGGACTCGTGGAGCCGCTGGCGCGTGCTCTCGAGCAGATCACGCCGGATTCTCGCGCGCCAGCGGGCCGCGGTGGAGCGATGGATCCGGTACAAGGCAGCGATAGCGTCGAGTTTGAGACCGTCGACGTACTGCAGGCGCAACAACAGCCGGTCGCGATCGGGCAACGCCATCAAGGCAGCCTCGAATGCCCTTTCGTAGACTGGACGGTATCTGAGTTTCAGATAGTCGAACTCCGGATCGACGGGGCCGGACGACTCGACATCGCGGAGTCGCTCTTCGCTCGAGGGATCCGGACTCCGCTCGCGGCGGAGGCGCAGCGCGATGCGGAGCGCGATGACGCGCAAGTAGTTCGCCAGAGGTCCACGGCCCGAGTAATCTGCGATCCGCGGCCGCGCCCGACACCCGGAGAGCAGGAATGCCTCGCGGATCTCCTGGGTCACATCGTCGGCGAACGCCGCCGACGCGTCGATGCGGGCTACCAGCCGAGGCACTGGCGCGAGGAACGCGCGTTCGAACGCGGCAAACGCTCCCGGCGCGGCTTGCGCGCACGCGCAGGCGAGAAACAGATCGCCTGCGTGCAACATGGCGAGCGCGCCGACGGGGTCCGCCTCGCGTCCGAGATGCGCGGCCGCGTGCGCGACGAACGACTCGGCGCTCAAGACGATGCCAGGCCATGCCGCCCGGCCAGTCGCGTCGAACGCACGCAGAGCGGTCTCGAGGCGCACACGGTCGGGGTCCCCTGGACATGCCCCAAGGCGTTCCAGGAACACCGGCGCGAGCGCCTCCGGATCCGCCATCTCTGTGCCCTGTGCGGCAGATGTCGCAACTGCTACTGTACGCCTCCGCACGACCGAAGCGAACGGGGCGCGTCATGACTTGCGTCTCGGACGACGATCTCCTTGCGTTCGTGGAGGGCCGCCTGCCACCGCAACGCGTCCCAGAGATGGAGGCGCATCTGCTCGTCTGCGGAGCGTGCCGGCCGCTGGTTGCCGAGCTCGTGCGTACGGACGCGGATCCGGTCCGGTTGCTTCCACCGAACGGGCGCGTCGGCCGCTACGAACTCCAAGGTCCCATCGGCGCAGGCGGCATGGGCGTGGTCTATGCGGCGCGGGATCCACAGCTCAACCGTCAGGTTGCGCTCAAGATGCTGCGCGCGAGCAGCGCTCCCGGCGCGACGGGCGCACAACTCAGGGCTCGCATTCTCCGCGAGGCGCAGGCGATGGCCCGCCTCTCGCACCCGAACATCCTCGCCGTCTACGACGTCGGCGCGATCGGCGAGGCAGTGTTCGTCGCGATGGAGCTGGTCGATGGAGGATCGGTCCGCGAGTGGCTGCGCCAGCGCGGACGCTCCTGGCGGGAGATCCTCGAGGTGTTCGTCTCAGCCGGCCGCGGGCTGGCCGCCGCGCATCGCGCCGGCATCGTCCACCGCGATTTCAAACCGGAGAACGTCCTCATCGGCCACGACGGGCGGGTGCGGGTCACCGATTTCGGACTTGCACGGTTCGCGGACGTGCCCGCGGTGCTGTCCCCCGGGTCGCGAGAGCCGTCCGCCGTGGTCCGCGTTTCGGTCGACGGCGCCCTGGCGGGCAGCCCGCCGTACATGGCACCGGAACAGCTCAGGGGTCACCCAGCTGACGCACGCTCGGACGTGTTCGCCTTCTGCGCCTCGCTCTACGAGTCGCTCTACGGTGAGCGGCCGTTCGCGGGTGAAGCGCTCGCAGAGCTCCGAAGCGCGATCGAACGTTCCGAGGTTCGCCCGCCGCCCCGGGGGAGCCATGTTCCGGCGCGGATGCGGCGGGTGCTCCTGCGCGGGCTGCGCGCCGCCCCCTCCGAGCGGTTCGAGTCGATGGACGCGCTCATCGCGGCCCTGGCGCGGACAATCCGCCGCCGGACTGCAGAAGCCGGCGCCGGCATCGCGGTCGCATCGCTCGTCTTGCTAGCCGCGGCACTCTTGCGCTCGCCGTCCGGCGCTGCGCCGGCCAGGAAAGCGCAGACCGACCACGAGATCGAGACCGTGCTGTCGCAGATGGGCGGAAACCTTGCGGAGACCTATCTAAGACTCGGGCGCCTCGACCAATCGGCCGCGATGCTCGAGCGATTGCTGCCGCTCAATCCCACCTGGCAGGCGTATTCGAATCTGGGGACGGTCTATTATTTCCAAGAGCGCTATCGCGAGGCCGTCGAGATGTACCTGAAGGCGGTGGAGCTGAACCCCACCGACGACCGGATGTGGGGAAATCTCGCCGATGCGTCGCGCTGGTTGCCGAACAGAGCGGACCAATCGGCGCGCGCGTACCGGCAGGCGGTCGCGCTGGTAGAGAAGCTCTTGAACCTCAACCCGCGCGATGGCGAGGTCCGCTCGCGGCTGGCGATGTACCAGGTGTCCATGGGCGATCGCGAGGCGGCGCTGCGCGAGATCGCGCGGGCGCGCGAGACGAGCCCCGAGGTGGACTTGGTGCTGTTCCGCTCCGCGCTGGTCTACGAGCAGAATGGGATGCGCGACCTCGCGCTGCAGGCCATCGCCGCCGCTCTGAAGAGCGGCTTTGCGCGCGAGGTGATCGAGAGGGCGCCGCCGCTGCGAGCATTGCGGCAAGACCCTGCATATCGCAAGCTCCTCGCACGCTCCACCGATTCGAGTGCAACACCAAAGTGAGGGGTATCGTTGTGGCAAGACTCACGCGGCACTCGGTCCGTATACCCTCACAGCGTGCCCATCCGGTCGGGTTCTTCGGGTTGCCGCGTAGGTCAATCCCGACCACCACAGGATCGCGGTCGAACTTGGAGCGCAGCTTCGCCACTAACCCCACTGCTCAGCTGAGCTGATCATGGTTGCGTCTTGGATCGGGGTTTGATCTAACCTCGGCATGGCAGAAGCCCATCCTATCGAATTGAGGCAAAGGCTGGTCGAAGCGCACGAGCGTGGAGAGGGCGGATACA
>WNEZ01000012.1_pt1 | contig 187405 bp, 152 predicted proteins | sample 5400521 | NCBI WGS metagenome assembly WNEZ01 (sample SAMN13153339, study PRJNA577476) | soil metagenome | isolation source: 120 cm saprolite under Douglas fir tree site 2 hole 1 replicate 1 | place: USA:California | collected 2015-04-18
GCCGGGTTTGAAGAGCAGCTTCCAGTGCGTGTGATCGAGGCAAGCTGTTTTCCTTGGGGGAACCGCACCTCGTGGGAGAGTTGCGCCACCGATGAATGCATCCGGCTCCTAAGCCTCGGTCATTTTTCCCGCACTGAACTGGTTCGCAGCTTCGTTCGAACAAATGGCGACCAGCTTCCAACCGTCTACGAAGTGCGTATCTCCGGAGGAGAGTGAGACCTCTTTGTCACTGAGCGCAGCAGGAAAGAGCGAGTGGTCTCAGGTTATGCGAGGGTCACCGTGGATTGGCTGGATTCCCATCTTAGGCTTGCCTTTGTCCGCAGTGGCTTGCCGCAACGTGCTGCGGCCGTGGGCGTTCATGTGGATTTTGGCCTTTGCCATTTACTTCTCCCTGAAATGGCTCACTTGGTGGAAGGCCCGAAACCGAATCACTCATCCGGCTTGGCGCTCGGCAGCCTACCTTCTGGCTTGGCCGGGCATGGACGCAGAGGCTTTCTTGGATGCGAGTCAACGTGTGCAAACACCTGCATGCCTAACTTGGCTGTGGGCGATCATCGAAACAATTCTCGGTGCGCTTCTGCTCTGGATTGTGGCGCGATCTGTTCCGGAAAGAGAACCTCTTCTGCGCGGGTGGGTGGGAATGTTAGGTCTGGTCCTGCTCCTTCACTTCGGTACCTTCCAAATCGTGGGCCTGCTGTGGCAGAGCTTTGGCGTCGATGCAAGACCCATCATGTCTGCCCCTCTCGGCTCCGCCTCCCTGAGTGAGTTCTGGGGAAAGCGATGGAATGTGGACTTTCGCCAACTGGGTATGACTTGATCTTTCGTCCATTGCATCGAAGGTGGGGCGCTGGGGGCGCTGGTTTTCTAGTATTCATCGCGTCGGGCCTGATCCACGATTTGGTGATTTCGCTGCCCGCTCGCGGAGGCTACGGTCTTCCCACGGCCTACTTTATGCTTCAGGGCTTAGGCGTTGCAGTGGAACGTTCCCCTTTCGGCCAACATGTTGGTCTTCGACAAGGTGTATCCGGCTGGTTGTTTATGGCAGTTTTAACTGCTGGGCCTGTCTTCTTGCTGTTTCACCCGCCGTTTGTCCTGCGTGTAGTACTTCCTTTCATGAAGGCGATTCAAGCTCTATGACCAACCCGCTCGTAGAACGGACTTTCGACCTCGGCCTCTGGCTAATGGGTGCTGGGCATTTGGTGATCTTGATTGCCAGTTTTCAAGTGCCATACCGACTGCGCTGGAAGGAGGACTTGCAGCTGCTCATGCCTTTCAATCGTAAGCTGCTCTGGGTACAGGGTGGATTCACGGTGTTGACTATCATTGCCTTTGGCACGCTCACGCTGGTCTTGCATGCAGAACTGCTAAGGGGTGACCGGGCTGCTCGCGGACTTGCATGTTTTATAGGACTTTACTGGACTGCGCGTGTCCTTGTAGATGCGTTTTACTTCACCTCCGGGGACTGGCCCAAGGGAAAAGAATTTGTCGTCGGGCACGTTCTCCTGACTTCCTTGTTCTGCGGGCTGGCGGCCAGCTATCTTGGGTTGTTCGGCTGGCACATGTGGCTGCGGGGAAATAGCTGATCAGCATGGGGCTCAAGCTTGAGGGTACCCGGTCTGCCGGATCCGCCATCCCGGCTTGGGTCGCAAGCTGCGGAAATCAAGCCTAATCGATGATTCGGGCCTGGGCAACTTGCGCGCTTGGAGACCGCTTGATCCCGGCCGCAGATCCAATCGCCCGCACGGGGATGGATCGGACTAGTGTGCCAGCCCGAGATAATTTCCGTACCCCACGATGACAGTGGAGCCCACTAGCAGAGCCAAGGCCAGGGCCAGCATTTGTAGCGGCCCATCTGGGTCTCGCCCATGGTGTAGAAGAAAAACTGGAAGTACCAGGTCGTGCCGGCCAGCGCGCACAGTAAGTAATTTGTGAGCATGGGCACACGCGCGCTGCCTTCTTTTCTAGCGGGATTTCCCGACGTCGGCGCATCGGCTACGGCGGCGCCGGTTCGTGCCCGTAGATCGGTTCTGGCGGACGTCATCTGCTCCACCACTTCCCGGCTGGGGGCGTCGAGCGCAGTCTCAATGATGGTTTCGTCTTGAACGTTATCGTTATCATTAGACTCGCGATCGCTCGATTCGTGCGAAATCGAAGTGAAGTACTGGTAGCCCGTCTTGTTCCGGATGTTGAGCACCAGGCACCAGATGAAATTGGTGGTGAAACCGCCGATCAGGACTACGACCAACACCGGCAGGCCCTGCCACAGATCAGATGTGCCGTGTTTCATGGTGAGAGTCTTGATGGGATCTCCGGCTGCCAATCCATAGGCGAAGCAGGCGCTCATTACGCCCGAAAGCGTGGCCACGCCCACACCCTTCTTTAGGTCAAACTCCTTGATAGTTACTCTTTGCTGTGCGGGTGACATGGCACGCTCTTTGTAGATGCCAGCCACGCCCGCGGCCGCGATGCCGAGCAGGCAAACGAAAATACCCAGAAGAATCACTCTTCCAGAGGTTGTGCCTACCACCTGGGTCATGAATTCGCCACGAAAAATCGGGGGGATCAGGGTTCCGAAAGCGGCGCAGAGGCCAAGCACTACCGCCATCCCCAGCGACAATCCCAGATAGCGCATGGTCAAGCCAAAAGTTAGACCGCCAACGCCCCACAGGAGCCCGAAGAAAAACGTCCAGAAAAGCACTGTCCCGGGAGTCTCGCGCAGAACAGCCAGCAGGTCTCTGGTCATCAGCAGACCGAAGAACCAGGGGGCGATGATCCAGCTGAAGAAGCCGCCGGTGAGCCAAAATGTTTCCCACGCCCAGCGCTTCACGCCACGGTACGGAACGTAGAAGCTGCCGGAAGCGAGCCCCCCCAGCCAGTGATAGAGCACGCCGATTGCCGGATTTGGATTCATATCAGCCTTGGGATCTTAGTTTCGTTTGCTCTGGTGTCAATGCTTCCCACGTTTCCATTTGCAGGCTTCGAAGATACCTTCAGCATACGCGGATGCTTTCGATGCCGGTTAAGCCACGAGCATTTTCAGCTTGCCCGCGACCTGTCCAGCTCCGACCGCGCAATGGGCTTATGCTTTGGGAATGCCGACCGGCGCGAATCCGGTTCGCTCCAAAGGGCTGAACTCTAGCCTTCCGCATCGCCATTTGTCAATAGCAAGTTTATTTCTCTATTGAAGTTTCGCCCCGGATACCAGCAGCATCGTCGCGTGCTTCCAGACGGAGGGGTGAGTTGACCAGATCGGTCGGGCGTGAGTTTTGTAAAAGCCGGGTCTTTTCGAATGTTCTAATAGAAACTGTTGCCCTATTGCATCGCTGGAGTATCATGTTTGCTGCCCGGCGACCGACGGGGAGCGGCGCGGCCTGTCCCCCGTTTTGCCGCCCGCAGTGACCGCAATCAGATACTCTTTGGATTGAAAACACTCTCATGAAACTCAAGACAAAGCTGCGCTATTTGGAAGACCGTTGGGACGAGCAGGTGGCCCGCGGTCTGGAGGAACCGGAATTACTGCGCTACCGCTCGAACCTTTTGGGATCTGACCTTCGCATCACCAACTTCGGCGGAGGAAACACAAGTTCGAAAATCCTGCAAGCCGATCCTCTGAGCGGAAAAAAAGAGGAGGTTTTGTGGATCAAGGGTAGTGGCGGCGATCTGGGAAGCATCAAACTGGCGGGACTGGCGGCGCTCTACTCGGAAAAACTGCACGGGCTGGAGACCATCTATCGCGGCGCCGAGCATGAAGACGAGATGGTGGAGATGTATCCGCTGTGCGGGTTCGGCAAGAGTACGGTCGCAGCCTCGATTGACACCGCCCTGCATGGATTCCTGCCTTATCCGCACATCGACCATTTGCATCCGGATTGGGGGATCGCGCTGGCCGCTTCCGCAAACGGCCGGGAAAAGATGGAGGAGTTCAATCGTCTGTTTGAGCACCAACTGGTTTGGGTGCCGTGGCAGCGCCCCGGCTTCGAGCTGGCCATGATGCTGCGCCACGCGGTACAGCAAAGTCCGAACTGCGACGGAGTGGTGCTGGGCGGTCACGGGCTCTTCACCTGGGGCGATACGCAGCCGGAGTGTTATGAAAACACGATTTCGATTATCGATCAGCTTGGGCAGTTTGTGGCGGATCATGTCGAAAAGAAGGGCGCCTCGCTATTCGGCGGGGCGCGGTACGAGGCATTACAGAATCGACACCATCTCGCGCTCGATATTTTTCCCTTTCTGCGCGGCAGGGTTTCCAGCGTCCGCCGTTTGATTGGCAACTTCAGTGACCTTCCGGAAGTGCTGCGCTTTGTGAATTCAGGTGAGGCGGAACCCCTGGCGCACTTGGGTACCAGCTGTCCCGATCATTTTATTCGCACCAAAGTCCGGCCCTTGTTTGTGCCCTGGCAGCCGGGCGCGAGCGCGCAAGGGCTTCGCGAACAGATCGATGCGGCGCTGCACAATTACCGCCAGGAATATGCCGAGTATTACAACTCGTTTGCGCAACCCGATTCTCCGGCCATGCGGGACGCGAATCCCACCGTGGTGTTGATTCCCGGCATCGGCATGTTCAGCTTTGGCAAGAGCAAGACGGAAGCCCGACTCACGGGCGAGTTTTACGTGAATGCGATTCACGTGATGGAAGGTGCGACGTCGCTCGGAACTGAAAAAATGCCAACCGGAAAAGCGCCGCAGGTATTGCCTCAGGCGGGGCCGGCGGCGCCCGCCAGTGCGTTCACGGTGCATTCGAATTACGTGGCTCTTCCTCCCTCTGAGGCCTTCCGGATTGAATACTGGCAGTTGGAGGAAGCCAAGATCCGGCGGCAGCCTGCAGAAAAAGAATTAAGCCGGCAGGTAGTTCTAATCGTTGGAGGCGGCAGCGGAATTGGCCGCGAAGCCGCTTTGCTCGCGGCCCAGCGCGGGGCGCACGTGGTGATCGCGGATCGAGATAGTGAAGCAGCCAAGAAAGTAGCAGAGGAGGCGAAGCCGATCGCAGGCCAGGAAGGCAGCCTGGCGGTGTCAGTGGACATCCGCCATCGCGACGTCATCCGGCAGAGTTTACGCGATCTGGTAGCTGCCTATGGTGGGCTGGATGTCCTGATCAACACCGCCGCCCTGTTCCCGTCCTCTGCGGACGGACACATCACCGACGAACAATGGGGCCTAACCCTGGATGTGAACGTCACCGCCAACTATCTATTGGCCGATGAAGCGGCGCGCATATTCCGCGACCAGAATCTTGACGCGTCCATCGTGCTGACCAGTTCCGCCAACGCCGTGGTCGCCAAACGGGGCAGCGAAGCCTACGACGTGAGCAAGGCGGCACTCAGTCATCTGGTGCGCGAACTGGCAATTTCGTTGGCTCCGAAGATTCGGGTGAACGGGATCAGCCCGGCCACCGTGATCAAGGGATCGACCATGTTTCCACGCGACCGGGTCCTGGCGTCGCTCAAGAAATATCGGATTCCCTACGAGGAAACCGTCGGCGATGAGCAGTTGCGAACTATGCTGGCCGAGTTTTACGCGCAACGCACGCTTACCCATCGCGCCATTGATCCCAAAGATTGCGCCGAGGCAATTCTCTTCCTGGCCGGACCGAAATCAGCTTGCACCACCGGCCATATTATTCCGGTGGACGGTGGGCTGACTGAGGCTTTCCTGCGATGAACGATGTTCCGCGGGCTCAGGATGCTGGGACTGGCGACGGCAATCTAGCCGCGGACTCCAAACCGAAAAGACAGGCCCTCGCCGCCGTGGATTTAGGCGCGGAAAGCTGTCGGGTTTCCCTGCTGCGATGGGTGGAAGGTCAGCCGGAGATCCGGCTGGTCCACCGTTTCGCCAATTCTGCCACCAACAAGGGGACCGGCCTTCATTGGGACCTGAGCAACATCTGCAACGGTGTTGAAGAGGGGTTGCGGGCATGTGCGCAGCTTGTTGCGCCCGAAGGCATTGCCGCCATCGGTGTGGACGGCTGGGCTGTGGACTATGTGCGACTGGGGCCGGACGGAGCGCCGATTGGCAATCCCTTTTGTTATCGCGATGAACGCACGGTGGCAACGCAGAAGCAGGTGCATTCCCGAATTTCTCCGGAGCGCCTTTATGAACTTACCGGCGTTCAGATTCTTGGCCTGAATACTCTGTACCAGTTAGAGGCAGACCGCGACACCGAACAGGGCTTGCCGTGGATCAACGTGCCGGAGTTCGTCATGCACTGGCTGGGCGCGCGGCGTGTCTCGGAGTACACCAATGCCACGCATACCCAACTCCTGTTCGTGCACAACCCGGACTGGTGTCCGGAGATTTTTGCGGCCGCGGGTCTGGAGCTAGGTGCCGCTCCTCCGCTAGTGAAGCCAGGGACTGACATTGGGCGGGTGCAAGGCACGCTGGCTTCCCTGCCCGCATTCCGGGAAACAAAATTGATCGCGCCGGCGTGCCACGATACGGCCTCGGCGATTGCGGGAATTCCGGCGCAGGGAGAGGACTGGGGCTTCATCAGCTCCGGGACCTGGTCGCTGGTAGGCTGCGTTCTTGATTCTCCCTGCGTCTCTGCGGATGCACGAAACGAAAATTTCAGTAACCAGGGCGGAGTCGGCGGCGGGATTTATTTTTTGAAGAACGTGAACGGCATGTGGCTGCTTCGGCAATGTATCGAGCATTGGCGCCTGCAGGGCCAGGTTTGGACAGTGGAGCAACTGATTGCCGCGTGTGCGGACTTCGCGGCGCCTGACTATCTGTTCGATGTGGATCAGCCCGATCTGCTGTTGCCGGGCGACATGCCAGCGCGGATCAATGCCCAACTGAAGCGCGTCGGCCAGACTCCCATCCCTGAAGGGCTGGGGATGGCCGCCGCCCAAATGGCGAACCTGATTTTTCATAGTCTCGCGGACCGTTATGCCGAGGTCCTAAAAAATGCAGCCAGGATCACAGGGAAGGTTTTGCAGCGGCTTTACGTCGTGGGAGGCGGAAGCAGGAACGCGCTGCTGAACCGGCTTACGGCAAGAGCCACAGGACTCAAAGTGCTGACGGGATCGACCGAAAGCACGACGGTCGGCAATTTCGCGATCCAGCTTGCCGCTCTTCAAGGGGACTATACCGATGCCATCGGAGTATCCGCCAGCGCCGTGGCAAAGTGGGCCGGCGTTCTGGCGCCCCAACCCATCGGCCCACCCTTGGCTCCTGGCAAGCAAGCGGCGCAACCAACACCGGCCTAACGCTGCACCGTGAAACTATACGATCCAGCCCCGGCTTCATAGATGGCGTTGTGATCATCCCTGAGAACCAGCGATACTCCGGCACTGTGACGAACGTCTTTGCCGTTTTCCAGGATTCGGCTTGTCACATCACCAGGAAAATAGAGCAGGCTCGTGGTATTCGGCGGAACTACGACGTCCCAAGCCGTAGTGTTGCCATCAACTTTCCAGCTCGAAGTGATCGGTCCGTACGAAGAGTCGTACGTGGCTTTGGTTTCGCCCAGGCTGGCATCGAATTGGGGATGCAGGACGATGCGGTGGAATCCCAGATCTTCGGGGGACTCATCGATACCAGCCGCATAACGGTAGAGCCATTCAGCCACCGCGCCGTAGGCGTAGTGGTTGTAAGAATTCATGGACGGGTCGCCCATCATCTGATCACCATTCCAGCGCTCCCACATCGTGGTTGCGCCGTGCTCGATCATGTATCCCCAGGAAGGATAGGTAGTCTGCAGCAGCAGCCGATAAGCCACATCACTGTGGCCGCTGTTGCTCAGCTCGATCATCAGATAAGGCGTGCCCAGGAAGCCGGTGGTCAAGTGCCAGTCGTGGGCTTTGATGTCGTCGACCAGTTTGTCCACTGCCATCGCGCGCTGTGGTTGTGACAGCAGATTCATGTGTAGGGCCAGCACGTAACTGGTCTGGCTCCCGGTTCCGATTGTGCCATCGGGCTTCACGTATTCCTGATTGAAAGCGGTCCGGATCTTCTCAAAGACTTCTCTGTACTTCTGCTCATCCGCGGGCCGGTCCAGCGCCTGCGCCATGTGCATCATTAAGGAAGCGTCGTAAGCCCAGTAGGCAGTGGCAATCAGATCTTTTGACGTCTGGCTGCCGATGGCCAGCCAATCACCGTAATCATTGCCGCGTTCTTTCAGCCAGAGATAGCTTGGATTCGAGCCGGCAATGTGATCCATCCACTTTTCCATGGCAGACCAGTTTTCTTCCAGGATGCGGGTGTCTCGAAATTGCAGGTAGGCGGACCAGGGAATGATGACGCCCGCGTCGGCCCAGCCGGCAACGCTGTCCCCGGTAGGACCAACCCGCGGTGAGACGTCTGTGAAGGCGCCGGTAGAACTCTGCGCATCACGAATGTCGGTGGTGAATTTGCGCGAGAAGGCAGCCAGGTTGGCATTGAAGGAGGCGGTGCGCCAGAAGACTTCGGCATCGCCCATCCAGCCCAAGCGCTCGTCGCGCTGCGGACAATCCGTGGGCACGCTCAGAAAGTTACCGCGCTGGCCCCACAGAATGTTGCTCCACAGCTGGTTCACGGTTTCGTTGGCGGTCTTAAACTGGATGGTGAAGGGTGCCGCGGTGTAGAAGACGATGCCCTCGACCGCGTCACGAGTGGGCGTTCCGGGGTAGCCGGTGAGTTCGACGTAACGGAAACCGTGGAAGGTGAAGTGAGGCTCGAAGGATTCAGTTCCTTTCCCGCGCAGAATGTAGGAATCAGTAGCCTCGGCCGTGCGCAAGTTCTCGGTATAGAGCTCGCCATTCGGTTTGAGGACTTCTCCGAAGCGGATTTGAACCTTGGTGCCTGCCTTACCCGCAACCTTCAACCGCGCCCATCCGACCATATTCTGTCCCAGATCGAAGACGTAGACTCCAGGTTTCGGATTTGTAACCGTCTTTGGCTTGAGCGTTTGGTTAATCCGGATGGGCTGAAAATTCTGCGCCACCACCGGAGCCGGAGGCGCCGCCGCGACCACAACCGCGCCCCAGCGCGCGTCGGAAAATGATGGCTCGTCCCACCCTTTCTGTTCCAGCCCGGCATCGTAGTTTTCGCCGTTGTAGATTTCGGAGGCGAGGATGGGAGACTGCGACGCTTTCCATGATTCGTCGCTCAACACGGAATCGCGCGTGCCGTCGGTATATTCGACCTCCAGTTGCACCAACAACCGGACCGGCGGCGGTCCAAAGTTATATCGGGTCTGCAGCCAGCCCAAGCCATCGGCATACCAGCCTCCGCCCAGAATCGCGCCGACAGCGTTCCCACCTGGTCGCAGTTGTGAGGTGACATCGTAAACCTGATAGACAATCCGCTTGCGATAGTCCGTCCAGCCGGGAGCGAGAATGTCGCTTCCGACGCGCTGACCATTCAAATACAGCTGATACGTTCCCAATGCAGTCGAATAGATTCGAGCGCTGCGAACGGTCTTGGCCACGCTGAAATTTCGCCGCAGCAGATTTACCGGCTGCGCTGGCCAGGGAGTACCAAGTGGCGCCTGGCCGACTTCCGCCACCACGACCGCGCTGGGCCACGCTGAGTCGTCAAAAGCCTGCGCCGCCCATGCATTCCCGCTTTGCTCTGGCGCTGCCTTCCAGTCGGGTCCGGAAATAAATCGCTCTATCTTGCCGTCCGCCGTCTGGACTCGGAGAAGAGCGATGAAACCGGCCTGGGGAGGCCGGTCCCGATCCTTTTGCACAATTGCCTCGGCAGCCAGCGAATTGGCCCCGGCGTTCAGAAGCTTGCCCACGGGGATGACTCGAAAATAGCCCCAGGGATCGCGTGCTCGTCCGAAGTTGCCCATCGGCGATTCGACCAGCACCTGCTTGCCATTCACCCACGCTGCCACGTTGTCCTTCGCGGTAATGAAAAGCGTGGCAGCTTTGGGTTTTCCCACAAGACTGAAACGGAAGCGGAAATCATGCTTGCCCGGCGTCGCACGGGTGAGAGCGTTGTCGTTAGCCGCCCATATCCACTTTGGGGCTGACTCGTAGTCTCCCCGCTCCCGAGGCATGTCGCGGGTGATCCACTTTGCTTTCCAGTCCTGAGCAGAGAGAAGGCCCATTTCCCACCAGCTCGCCGCGCTGTACGGCGAGGGCTGGCCCTGCGAATCCCAGGCCCGTACCTGCCAGTAGTAGCGGCGGCGAGACGCGACTGCGGGACCGCCGTAGGGAACGTTTACGGACTGATCGGAATCAACCCGTCCGCTGTCCCAGACATCGGCGTGATCCTGCGCCAGCGATTCGGCCGAGCTGGCTACGCGGACTTCATATGCCGTCTGCCGGGCGCCGCGCCGGGAATCCTGAAGCTGCCACGAAAGACGGGGATGGGCGATGTCGATTCCGAGCGGCTCCGGCATACTCTCGCATTGCAGGTGGCCGGGTGCGTTGCCGTCGAAAGCCAGCGCATTGTGGGAAAACGGTCCAGCCGTCAGGAACAAAAGCGCCAGCCAGGATGCCACCCATGCTTTGGGCATTTGCGAGCCTCCTATCAAAGTTCCCTATTGTACTTATTTGTCTTTTGAATTGACAGGGAGATTTGTGCGGGCTTCTCGGGGGGAAAGCCCGCGCGCACCTTTGACCCTTGGTAGGAACGCAGGGCTGGATGCGGGCCAGGGAGGGCCAGGAAAGCCGAGCCCCGTCCAAGGCCGCAGGCCTAGAGAATTCTTTCGTGGGAATAGCCAGCCGCGCCCAGCGCTGCCAGCAATTCGGCAATTTGCTCGGGCCCTCTAGTTTCCATGGTGATGTCGATGGCTGTCTCTCCCAAGTTGACCCCGTAGTAGGTGCGGTCATAGGAGGTTTCCACGATATTGGCGCGGTGATCCGCCAGAATTCCGGTGAGCCGGTGCAGCGCGCCGGGGTAGTCAGGAAGGTGGACTCTCAATCGAACCAGGCGGCCATCTTTGACCAGGCCGCGCTCGATGATCCGGGAGAGCAAGGTCACGTCAATATTGCCCCCGCAGACCAGTACGGCAATCTTCTTTCCGGACATCTCTATCTTGTGATTGACTATGGCGGCGATGGCCGCGGCGCCCGCGCCTTCCGCCATGGTCTTTTCGCGCTCCAGCAGGAGCAGAATGGCGTTGGCAATTTCTTCTTCGTCCACGGTGACGATTTGGTCCACATACTTCTGAACCAGGGGTAGAGTACGGTCTCCGGCTCGACGTACCGCAATGCCGTCCGCGATGGTGGCAGCGGCAGGAATGGTCACCGGTTTGCCCTCAGCCACTGCCGCCTTCATCGAGGGAAGCCGCGATGTTTGTACTCCCACCACTTGAACTTTCGGATTTGTCTCTTTAATTGCGCAGGCAATGCCGCCGATCAGGCCCCCTCCGCCGATGGGAACGACAACCGCCTCAATTTCGGGATGTTGCTGAAGCATTTCTAGGCCGAGGGTTCCCTGGCCGGCGATGACGGCGTCATCGTCGAAAGGGTGAATGAAGGTCAGCTGTTGTTGCTGGCCGCGGCGGATGGCTTCTTCACAGGCATCGTCGTAATTGGCCCCATGGAGAACGACATCGGCACCGTAGGCTTTGGTCGCGGACACCTTTATTAACGGGGTGGTGAGCGGCATGCAAATCTGGGCACGGATGCCGCGTTTGCCCGCGTGATAAGCCAGTCCCTGAGCGTGATTTCCGGCCGAAGCCGCAATCACACCCTGGTCGCGTTCTTTCTTGGTCAGAGTCAGCAGCTTGTTTAGCGCGCCGCGTTCTTTGAACGCGCCGGTTCTCTGCAGATTGTCGAGTTTCAGATAGATGGAATTGCCGGTCAACTGGGAAAAAGTCGCGGAGATGGTGCAGGGCGAGAGATAGATGGACTGGCGAACGCGTTCCAGGGCGGCTTGGACGTCGGGGAGAGTGATCATCTGCTGCATTCTACTAGGGACAGCCGAATAACCTCACCGTAGAACCTGCTCTCAAGTCTCGGACGGCATGATGTCAGAGTTACCAGTACTTTTTCGTCATTGCTCTTTTTCCCGCTTCCACCCCTTTCACGGAACGAGCTCCCTTTTCCCGGGATTCGTCCAACCAGTTGACGGTCGGAGTGTTGCTGCCTTTTCTTGGTCTCCTGCTCTGCCTTCATTCCCCACTTTTCACCCAGAACCTGCGCTCTGGGCGGCAACCTTGCGCCGCTTCGCGGGTATGCGCAGTGAATCGCGTTACGCCTCGACTGGCGCGCCGGTCGAAACTGGCAATTGCGCTTCTTGCCACTCGGCAAATCCCCCGGTGACGTTGATCACATTTTTGAAACCAGCTCGTTGCAGAAGGCTGCAAGCGATCATGCTGCGATAGCCGCTCTGGCAGTGCACTGCCAGGGGAATACTGAGATCAACCTCGGGAGGAGAAACCCGGAAGCGATCGAGGGGCCACCAGGCTGCGCCAGCCACATGGCCGGCCATCCATTCCGGTTCGCGGCGGACATCGAGCACGCGCACCGTGTTTCCCGACAAACCCTGTTCCGAGAGGCGCTGGTACAACTCCCGCACGGTAGTCTCCGGCAGTTGGGCCAGATCAAATCCGGCCTGTTTCCATTCCGCAACGCCACCTTGCAGGTACCCGCGTTCTGCTTCAATGCCGACCCTGGCCAGGCGAACGCGTGCTTCCGCGATTTGTTCCAGGGAATCGGCGATCAACACTGGACGAGATGACAGACCGAGAATGGTTCCCGCCCAAGTGGCGAATTGTCCAGACAGCGCAATGTTGATCGAGCCGGGTACATGACCCGCCGCGAACTGGTCTCCGGGGCGGATATCCAGGGCGATTACGCCCTCCTCTTCGTTCTCCAGCATCACTTGCAATTGGGCGGGGGCAATTGCCTTCAATTCTGGCATGTCCGAAAGCGCAGCAGCGCCTCCACGATTGATTTCGGCATCCTGCAAAAAATAGTCGGGACGCGCCGGCAGGTTGCTGGTCAACTGGTTTACGAACTCTTCGCGGCTCTGGATTTGCAAGGCGTAGTTGGTGAGACGCTCAGTACCGATCGTAGAGGATCGCTCGGCTCGCATGTTGCGGCCGCAGAGCGAACCGGCGCCGTGGGCTGGATACACGAGGACTTCGTCCGGCAATTTCAAAAGCTTGTTGTGCAGGCTGTCATAAAGCAGGCCGGCCAGTTCTTGCGGTGTGTGGGTTCGGGAGAGATCGGGACGGCCTACATCTCCGAGAAAAAGCGTATCACCGGTCAGCACGGCCCACGGCTTGACCGGTTTCTCGTCATGGGTGACCAGCAGGCATATACTCTCCAGCGTGTGTCCCGGAGTTTCCAGAACTTTGATCCGGGCCTTGCCGAACCGCAGTTCGAAGCCATCCTGCACGGCTACGTGCGGGAAGGTTGCGCCTGCGCTGGCGCCGAAATAGATTTGTGCGCCGGTGCGCGCGGCGAGTTCCTTGTGGCCGGAAACGAAGTCGGCGTGCAGGTGAGTTTCAAAGATATGGCGGATCGTCAGGCCGTGATCTTCGGCCGCCTTGAGATAAAGATCCACATCCCGCTGCGGGTCGACCACCACCGCCTCGGTTTTGGATCCGAGCAAGTAGGAAGCGTGGGCCAAACAGCCCAGGTAAAATTGTTCGAAATACATAAGCGAGCACCTCCGTCATGGTGCGACGTGGACTGACAGCAGAGCCAGCCTCCGTCTACAATACGACACGGACACCACTTCATAAAAATCAGGAGGGTGAAATGCAACGCAAAGCAAGCGCAGTTTGGAAGGGGGGGCTGAAAGACGGCAAGGGCGTGGTTTCCGCTTCCAGCGGCGTACTGTCCAACACCCCGTATTCATTTGTTACGCGCTTTGAGAACACGCCCGGGACCAATCCCGAGGAACTGATCGCGGCGGCACACGCAGCCTGTTTTTCCATGGCGCTTTCGGGCCAGCTGGGAGCGGCCAATCTCACAGCCTCGAGCATCGAGACCTCGGCCACGCTGACGCTGGAAAAGCTTGACTCGGGCTGGGCCATCACCACCGTACATCTCGACGTCGTGGGACGAGTGCCGGGCGCCGATAACGCCGCCTTCCAGAAGGCCGCAGAAAATGCCAAGAGCGGTTGCCCCGTCTCCAAGCTGCTCAAGGCGAACATCACCATGAGCGCGAAGCTGGAAGGCTAGGAATCAGCCTTCAGTCTTCAGCCTTCAGTCGGCTCGTCCGTTGGGGCTGAAGACTGATAACCGGAGACTGACGACTGTGATCTTAGTATTTGCCTGATCTCGCGATTGATACGGGCCGCATCACGAGCTGCGTCGCCGATCATGTGCGCCCATTTTTTCTCTTTGTCCTCCAGTTTCGCTTCTCCCAGAAGATAGGCAGCTTGCAGAATCGTTTCCAGCGAATTGCTGAGTTCGTGGGCCAACATTCGGAGCTTGGCAATGACGTCGGCCGGCAGCTTACTGAAGTTTTCCATGGCGGTCTCGGGTTTGACAGGCACCGTACCCCTTGTAGAATATTATTCGTAGTCCTTTCCTGGAAGGCGGCTCCGAAAAGATTGCCGCATCCGAGTTACTTGCCATCGTGGCGGAATTGGCAGACGCGCATGGTTCAGGTCCATGTACCCGCAAGGGTGTGGGGGTTCGAGTCCCTTCGATGGCACCACGGTTTTCCAGCTGACTAGCCGGCCCCAGTAAGGCCATTGGATCAAGCTAGCGACCGAAGAGAACGCGTTATTCGTGTTTCGACCCAAGCAGGCGAATCGTTCCGACGACTGATACCAGGATCACAGCCAGCATAACGGTGTATTTGGCCATATTCTGACCTTTTTCGTCTGTCCGGAATGTGAGACCGAACTCATGGAAATTCCCGTCAAACAGAGAAACTACTTTTCTTCCAAGTGCGTTTGTGAGAGCGTTGACCGGGAGCGGGCGTCGTGCCCCGCCCCGGCCAACGTAAAACTTAGTCTGACTTCAGGTCTGTAGCTCGTGCTTTGCCAGGTACCGGATGGTGCGCAGAGCGTCTTCGAGTTCCATCACCTCCCGGGTGCCAGAGTTACCACCCGAGAGCACTTCGCCGAGCCGATCCTCGACCGCCTTCTGTGCCGCTACCAGTTTCGGCTGAAGACGTGTCGGGTCTAATTCAAACATGGCATCCTGGAAAACCTGCTTCCATTTCGATTGAGCAGCAACGTTCGCTATTGCCTCCATCAGAATTCTCCTTAATTGAAATTGATACTGCGCGAAAAAATGAGAACGCTGCAGAGCTAGGCTCCGCAGATCCCGTGGCTTAGGTCAGAGTGCTGGCAAAATCTCAGCAGAGGAGAACACAGGTGGAGAGACAGACAAGCGCAGAAGACTTGGTCAGTGCCGCAGATCCATGCCGATATTGACTCCGCCCGGAAACAGCGGCCAGCGTGAGATAGACGACTTGCCGGTCGGGGCGGGCGGTTAGACCCTCCGCGGACGTTTTCAGCATCTCGCCCTGGATATACCCAACCTCAAATTCCTTGAATTCGTCGGTGCAGACCAATACAGACACCGCGGCAAATGCAGTTAGAACGAAAACGAGTGTGCGCAAGAATTTCCGCTTCATGGTCTGGTCAACACCTAGAGTTTACCAAAATAAGGGAGCAGAGGAAGACCCGCTGGGAAGGTTTTTCCCGAGTGCCCCCAGCCTGGCGCCTCCGGCCGGAGTCAAGGAACCGCAGCTGGTGCGGGATTTTCCGAGCCCATGACTTCGGCGCCTTCCCTGGCAGTGGAAGTTATTGCTTCTCAGGCAAGACGGGCAAAGCTGCGGGATTGACGCAAGAGGGATCGTCCCGCAATTTGACGTAGAGCAAGGAGTTTTCGGGGCGCGGCACGCTCAGGGTGGAATCTGCAAACCCTTCGGGAACCGGAACCGAGTGTTTGAATTCCGGGTCCGAGGCAATGGAACTGATCAGGAACAGATTGGTTCCGCTGAGGATGCATTGTTGATCAGGACTCTCGGGACAGCGCACCTCCTTCAACGCCGGAAACCGCACCAGGGTTGCCAGCGATTGCCAGTCGCCCTTCGCATTGCCATCCACCGCGCGAAAACGCAGCGGGCCAAAGGCCGAAGGCCCGAAACTCTTGAGTGGATCGAGGGTCGCCATCACCGTATGAGCATCCTGCGCGACCAGGCTGCCATCGTCCAGGCTAAGAGAAACACCGTACGACGCGTCCGCCGTGGCCACCTCGACCTTCTGGGTGCGCGGAAATGTGTCGGGGACTTCGGTCTTCAAGAAGAACGAAAGCTTTCCGTCCTGGGGCAACTCGTCCTGATTGCCAGGTTGAATCTTAGCGGGCGACGGCCCCGGTTGAATGCTCTTGTTGAGCAGGGTGACTTTCGGACGAGGTGGATCGATGGTTGCCTCAAGGTTCAAGACGCGCCCGTCCTTGAGATTGGTGCGGACCGTGAATTTGTCGCCCGCATGCAGCGTGGAAATATCCCTGGCATCGGTGGACAAGCGCAGTTCATCCTTCGTGTCCACGCGAGAGAAGCCGGACGGAGCGAAGCGGATGCCGTTTAACTCGACCGCCGCCACTTGGTCCAACCGGGTTCCGATCAAGGTTGCTTGAGAGTCGCCGGCGTTGAGCGCGAACCTGTCCAGATGTGCGGCTTCGGCATAGCTGGGCAATTCAATCTCATCTGCCTTGCCGGCACCGTACTGCTTGACCAGCATGGTAATCTTTCCCGGGCTTTCTTCTTTCAGCGGCACTTTGAGCTCCAGTTCATTCCCGGTTGGTGAACTCCAGGTTGCCTTAATCGGTTTGCCCTGCTCATTCTTCAGGGTGACGCTATCCACACAGGCTGCTGCGTCCGATTTGAAATGAATGGTATTTTCACGGCCCACGACCAGCGCGCTTTCGTCAGCGGAAGCGACCGTCCAGTTCGCGGGGTGAGCGTTCTGCAGATGAAAAACCGGGCCTTCAAAGGAGTCGAACCCCCAGTTGCCGCGGAGGCTTCCCTTCACCTCACTGCCCAGTTTATCGGCCGCGACCGTACTGGTTTCGATGGCAAAACCGCCGCGGGCCGCATCCGCAGTAGCGGGCAGATCGATGGCATGGCCGGATTTGTCTGGAATGTGCAATACCAGACCGTGGGCATAATCGGTCGAGAAAACTACGGGGGCGCCTTCGGCCGCAAGCAGCAGCGAAGGTTTTTCCACACACAGGACTTGATTTACATCCACGGGACGAAGGGGCGGTAGTTGTGCCGCCTCCACCGCCGGCAGGCTAAGGACCATGACCGACATCGGCTTACGAAACGAGGGTGGATTGTTGAGCTTTAAATTGAGTCCATCAAGGTGAGGCAGCGCCAGGGCCGGGATGTAGCGATATTCCGGAGTATGGAAACTTTCCATCATTTTAGCCAGGTCCACCACCGCACCCACGTACGGGCTATAGGCGCCGCCACCAGCCAATCGGGTAGTGCTAAGTTGCCCGACGAGATCCGGTCCGCTGCCGGTGGTGAGCGCCGACACCATGGACTGGCTGTGCCCATCGTCGAGTACCAGTTGATCGGCGTTTTGCGTCAGGCAGGATTCCTGCTGCTGCCGTGGTTTATAGAAACAATCGTTATCCAGCTTGATGTTGAGGCTCCGGGCTAGAAGCACCGAGTGATCGTGAAGGGCGGTGGCATCACTGTTGGACATTTCCTTGACTGCGCTCAAATATTTGTCGAGACGGGATCGGTCCAGGCTGGCCTGGTTCAGGTCTTGCGAGGCGCGCACGAACGCTCCTGGCTTACCCCGCACGGCGGCGCGCAAGGTGCTGAAGTCGCCGCCGGTTTGCGGGGCCAGAAAGATAAGCGCCTGCTGCGCGCCCTGTGGAACTGTGATCACAATCCCTTCCTCGCGCACGTGTTTGTTCCAGGTTTCCACTTTTGTGAACCAGGACTCGGGCGGGGGATTGGTCGAGCCTCGGAGGAATACCGGGATCATCAGGAAACGCACCGACTCCGCCTCCGGCATGTCGGGATGAATCCAGAGGCGATCGCCCCCTTGCAGGTTCGGAACCCTGGATATGGGCAGAGTCTTGCCCGCGCGGGTCACCCTTACTTCTATTCTGGGTCCGGCTAGGTCAAACGCGGCGGTATCGGCCCAGAGCAAGCTCCCAGAGATAAGAACGAAAACCAATGGCAAAAGACGAACTTGCGAAAGCATGTCCTTATTGTAAGAGCTTCTCAGCGATCCAGGGGGGGCCGGAAGTGCAGAAAAAGTGCAGAAAAAGGTTCTAGCGGCGCTAGGAAAGCGAGTCTGCGAGCCTCCCGCGGACGGTCGAAGATGCACGTCGCAACAGCGGAAAAATATCAAGGGGAAATGTGAAATTTATCCCGGCGGGCCTGGGGCATGCTAACCTTATGGGCCGATCAGTAAACGTATTCTCGCTGGACCGGGAACCACGATGAATCACAAGACACTTATTTTTTACATCTTCCTGCTGGTACTCTTTGTTTCCGCCGCGCTGGGGCGAGACGCTGTCCCAGCCAAGGGCAAGCACCAGGTTCGCAAAGAGGCGTTTGGCAAAACCGGGGACGGGAGGCCGGTCGATCTGTATACCTTAACCAATTCCAAGGGCATGGAAGTACGCGCCATGACTTACGGTGGAATCATCGTGTCCATGCGCGTGCCGGACAAGAACGGCAAAGTAGCGGATGTTGTCCTCGGGCACGACAAGGTGGACGGATATCTGGTCAATCCTCCCTATTTCGGGGCCATCGTCGGACGCTATGCCAACCGGATCGCCAACGGTACTTTCACTCTCGACGGCGTGAAATACACGCTGGCCAAAAATGACGGCCCGAACTCGCTGCATGGCGGGTTGGTTGGTTTCAACAAAGTGCTTTGGGAGGGCAAGGAGTTCAAGAATGCAAAAGGAGTAGGAGTTGCTTTTAGCTATCTTAGTAAGGATGGCGAGGAAGGCTATCCCGGAAACCTCAAGGTTCGAGTCAGTTACACGCTGACCGCTGAAAATCAACTAATTCTCGATTACGCGGCCACCACCGACAAGGCAACGCCGCTAAATATTTCCCAGCACAGTTATTTCAACCTGGCCGGAGAAGGTAGCGGGGACATACTTGGGCACGAACTCATGCTCCATGCCGACCGGTTCACACCGGTGGACAAGACCCTGATTCCCACCGGGGAACTCCGCGCCGTGCAGGGCACGCCCCTGGATTTCACCAAATCCACCACCATTGGCGCTCGCATCAGTGACGACTACGAACAGCTGGTGTTCGGACGCGGGTACGATCACAATTTCGTGATCAACCGGAAAGACGACAGCCTGACACTGGCTGCCCGGGTACATGAACCAACCAGCGGCCGGGTGCTGGAAGTTTATACGACCGAACCTGCGGTGCAGTTTTATTCCGGTAATTTCCTGGACGGAAGCATCATCGGAAAGCAGGGACACGCGTACAAACTGCGCAACGGATTTTGCCTGGAGACGCAGCATTTTCCGGACTCCCCGAACCATCCCGACTTCCCATCGACAATCGTGAAGCCGGGCCAGGCATTCCATTCGCAGACGATTTTCAAATTCTCCACGGAATGACCATGCCGGCCTTGGTATTTGGACTTCCGGCGCCGCGCAGCTGAGCCAAGCATCAGGTCAATCTGTCGGGGCGCCGTTTTCGGTCGCTCCTGTCGCCCCCGTCGTTCCCGTATAATCTTCAGGTTCCTTATGGTTGCCAGCATGGTTGCCAGTCTAGACCAGATCGTCGCCGCCACGCGCCGCCGAGTCGCTGATGCGAAGGGCTCGGTGGATCGGCGCGAACTCGAGCGGCGGGCACAAGCACATGTCCCGCGCGCCTTTCGGCGTACGCTAGCGGCCAGGAGCCGTACCGGAGTAGCCGTCATCGCCGAGCTTAAGAAAGCTTCCCCATCGCGCGGACTGATTCGCGCCAACTTTGATCCCGGGCAACTGGCGCAGGAATTGGAGACGGCCGGAGCGGCAGCGTTGTCAGTGCTGACGGACGAAGAGTTCTTTCAGGGATCGCTCGAGAATTTGCGACTCGCCTCTGTGAGCACGAAGCTGCCCTGCCTGCGCAAGGACTTCATCGTGGACGAGTTTCAACTCTTGGAAGCGCGTGCTTACTTTGGCGATGCCATCCTGCTTATCGTGGCCGTGCTATCGCAGTCCGAATTGATTGCCTTGACGACGAAGGGCCGCGCCCTGGGGCTGGATGTGCTCTGTGAGGCCCATGACGAAGAAGAACTTCGGCGCGCGGTGGATGCCGGTTGCGATCTGATTGGGGTCAACAATCGCAATTTGCGAACCTTCAAAGTGGATCCGCAAACTACTCTCCGGCTGGCGGAAATGATTCCCAAGGATGTGGTTGGCGTGGCCGAGAGTGGGATCGAGAAGCGCGCGGATATTGCCCGATTGCGCGGCGCTGGATATCAGGCGTTCCTAATCGGCGAATCTCTTATGAAGGCGGAGTCGCCGGGCGAAGCGCTGCGATCTCTGTTGGCAGAGGCAGAACCCTCTCAGCTCAGTGCGAAGAACTAGCACCTCATCTGAGAACTCTCAACCGGGAACCGGGAACTGGGGTCCATGACCTGGACAAAGATTTGCGGAATCACGAATCTGGAAGACGCCTTGACCGCGGTCGATGCGGGTGCTGATGCGCTGGGATTTGTGTTCTATGAAAGCAGCCCGCGGAGGATTGATCCGGAAGCGGCGCGGAAGATTGTGAAAGAGTTGCCGGAGATGATCGAAAAAGTGGGCGTGTTTGTAAATCAGACCGAAGAGTCGATCTGTGTACTGGCTGATGCAGCAGGCCTGACTGCGGTCCAGTTACATGGCGACAACGAAGATCCGCATGTGGCAGACCTGATTGCCGAACGCCGGCCGCATCTCAAGGTCGTGGTTGGTATTTCGATGCATCACCCAAAACCGGAGGGTTGGGCGATGATGTGGCATCCCGATGTGGTTCACGCCTTTCTGGTGGATTCGGGCAACTCGTCGAACTACGGTGGCACTGGAAAAATTTTCGACTGGCAGGCGAGCCAGCGAAGCATTGAAGAGATTGCCAGGCTCGGGCGAGTTGTCGTCGCTGGCGGGCTCACTCCCGGCAACGTCACCGCAGCGATCCGTATGCTGCGGCCGTGGGGGGTCGATGTCGCCTCCGGCGTTGAGACCAGGCCGGGGATGAAAGACAGGGAAAAAGTCCGCGCCTTTGTCGCGGCGGTGCGAATGGGGGAGAAGGTCGCCTAGATGGCAACTGCGGTCATCACGAAAGCCAAAAGAACGTCGGCCAAACCGGTTGCCGGCCGTTTTGGCGTCTATGGCGGGCGCTATGTTCCCGAGACCCTCATGTCCGCCCTGGAAGAACTGGAGCGGCACTACGACACCGCCAAGCGCGACCACAGTTTCCAACGCCGCCTGGACCAACTGCTGCACACCTATGCCGGCCGTCCCACGCCTTTGTTTCTGGCGCAGCGGCTCACCAAGAAACTGGGCGGCGCCAAAATTTATCTCAAGCGTGAAGACCTGCTGCACACCGGCGCGCACAAGATCAACAACTGCCTGGGACAGGCGCTTCTGGTCGAGCGCATGGGCAAGCATCGCGTAATCGCTGAAACTGGCGCCGGGCAGCACGGCGTAGCGACGGCCACGGTGTGCGCTCTGTTGGGCTTTGAATGCGTCGTGTACATGGGAACCGAAGACATGCGGCGCCAGGAGCTGAACGTGTTCCGCATGCGGCTGTTGGGCGCGGAGGTTCGCGGGGTGGATTCCGGTTCCCGCACGTTAAAAGACGCCATCAACGAGGCTATGCGCGACTGGGTAACCAACGTGCGCACAACGCATTATCTTCTGGGCAGCGTACTCGGCGCTCATCCCTATCCCACCATGGTGCGTGACTTTCACAAAGTGACCGGGCGGGAGACCCGCGCACAGATTCTTCGGGCCGAGGGCAAATTGCCAAAGGCAATCATCGCCTGCGTCGGCGGCGGTTCGAATTCCATCGGCATTTTTTACGAGTTTATTAGGGATAAGAAAGTACAACTCGTCGGAGTCGAGGCGGGCGGGCGGGGTTTGGGTTTGGGCGAACACGCCGCGCGCTTTAGTGGTGGGTCGCCGGGCGTGCTGCAAGGCACGTATTCCTACGTGCTGCAGGATGAGGCTGGGCAAATTTCGTTGACTCACTCGATTTCAGCCGGCCTTGACTATCCTTCGATTGGTCCCGAGCACGCGTGGCTCAAAGACACGGGCCGCGCAGAATATGTCTCCGCTTCGGATGCGGAAGCGCTCGCCGCCTGTACCCTGCTGGCACGAACCGAAGGCATCATTCCGGCGCTGGAGTCCGCCCACGCCGTGGCTGAGGTGATCAAACGCGCGCCCAAGATGAAGAAGTCAGAGGTAGTGATCGTCAACATTTCGGGGCGTGGAGATAAGGATGTTGGAATTTTGCGGGAAAACCTGAAGTTGGTATGAGTTCTAAGGACTGGGCAATTTGGAAATTTAGTAATTGCTCTATCCTTCCCCTTCGCCGATGCCGCTACGCTTCCAAAATCGTCCGTCTCTAGTCGCCTATCTCACTTGCGGTGACCCTGATCTGGCAACCTCGCGAGACATCGCGCTGGCGACGATTGAGGCGGGCGCTGATGTGATTGAATTGGGCGTCCCTTTCAGCGATCCGGTGGCGGATGGACCTGTAATCCAGCGCGCCAGCGAACGGGCGCTGCGGGGCGGGACGACTGTGCACCAGGTACTCGGGCTAGCGAAAGAGATCCGGAGGCGTTCCCAGGCGGGCCTCATCATCTTTACCTATCTGAACCCGATCATGCGGATGGGATGGGCAAAGTTTAGTGCCGCGGTGGAAGACGCCGGTGTCGATGGCGCCTTGATCACCGACTTGCCGGTGGAAGAATCCCACGACTATGTATCAGAGATGCGGAACCGGGCTTTGGCGACAGTGTTCCTGGCGGCGCCCACCAGCACCGACCAGCGGCTGAAGCAGATCGCCCGAGCCTCCAGCGGATTTGTGTACGCGGTCTCGCGAACCGGGGTAACCGGCGCTCGCCAACAGTTGCCCGAAGATGCTCCGGCGCTGGTGCGGCGTTTGCGCAAGTATACTAAGCTGCCGGTCGCGGTCGGCTTCGGCATTTCCACGGCGGAACAGTTCCGTGCCGTGGGGCACTTTGCCGACGCGGCGGTGGTGGGCAGCGCGATTGTGCAAACCATTGAGCGCAATCCGGGCAAAGAAGCGGAGAGTGTGGCACAATTTGTAAAGCAGCTCTTAGTCGTCAGTCGTTAGTCGTTAGTCGTCAGCCTTCCCGCTCTAGCTGGCCAGAGAACGACGAATCTTTTCACAGCAATGGCGGTCGGCCTCGGATGGGTTCGGGCCCAAGACTACCGAGTGAACATGGAACGACTTGAAGACTGACGACGGATGACTGACGACTGCTCTCATGGACATTTCCGACTGGCGAAAGAAGATTGACGAACTGGACCGTAGGCTGGTGGAGTTGTTGAGCCAGCGGGCACAGGCCGCCCATGAGATCGGCAAGTTGAAACGCAGCGCGGGCATGCCGATTTACGAGCCTGACCGGGAGCGCAACGTATTCAGTAATGTGCGCGGGGTCAATGCAGGCCCTTTGCCGGATCGCGATCTGCTGCGCATTTATGAGCGCATTATGGATGTCATGCGTCAGATCCAGCAAGAGGAAATTTCGCCTGAGGCAGTAACCGAAGGCGGAAACGATACGGAGTTGGATAACGACGTGAATGATTGAGGACGGCCGTCAGTCTTTAGTCGTCAGCAATCCTCCCTTAGCTGCGAGCTTTTTTGATTTTCCTGACGACTGAAGACGGACGCCTGACGACTATTGACTAACTATGATTGTTGCCATGCAAGACACAGCGACAGATGAGCAGATCCAGCAGGTGGTGGAACACCTGATCCGGATGGGCTTCTCCGTACATCGCACCACCGGGGAGCGGCAGACGGTGCTGGCCGCGGTAGGCGCGCGGGTCGATTTCGATACCCGCAATCTTGAAGTCCTTTCCGGGGTCGAACACGTCCACCGCATTAGCGCGCCTTACAAGCTGGCGGGACGCAGTTTTCGTCCCCAGGGCACCATCGTCCAATTTGCCAATGGGGTGCAGATTGGGGGCGACCAGGTGGTGGTGATGGCCGGGCCCTGCTCGGTGGAATCGCGTACGCAGCTCTTCACGGTGGCGGAATTGGTGGCCAAGGCGGGGGCTCGCGTGCTGCGTGGCGGCGCTTTCAAACCGCGCAGTTCACCTTATTCATTTCAGGGCATGGGCGAGGAAGGACTCAAGTTGCTGCGCGAAGCCGGCGACCATTTCAACTTGCTGGTAATCAGCGAAGTCATGGAGATTTCGCAGATCGCGCTCATGCTGCCTTACATTGACATCTTCCAGGTCGGCGCCCGCAACATGCAGAACTTTAATCTGTTGCGAGAACTGGGCAAGGTCAAGAAGCCTGTCCTGCTCAAGCGCGGAATTGCGGCCACGCTGGAAGAGTTGCTGCTCTCCGCCGAATACATCATGGCAGGCGGCAACTACAACGTGATTTTGTGCGAGCGCGGCATCCGGACATTTGAAACATATACTCGCAACACCCTGGATGTCTCAGCCATTCCGATTATCAAGAAGCTCTCGCACCTGCCCATGACTTCCGATCCGTCGCACGGCACAGGACTGCGCGACAAGGTACCGCCCATGGCCCGGGCCTCGCTGGCAGCGGGTGCGGATGCCTTGCTGATCGAAGTCCATCACGATCCCGACAAGGCGTTTTCAGACGGCGCGCAGTCGCTGTTTCCCGAGCAGTTTGCGAAATTGATGGACGAGTTGCGCATGATTGCGCCAGCGGTGGGGCGGAAAGTCGCATAATTTTTTCTGCCCCCTCTGACAGATGTTGTGACTCCCATGGATAGGCAATCCAATGTCGAGCATGTTGTGACCGAACTGCAGCATGGTCGCGAGACACAAGTTTCTTCGCCGCCTACATTGCGGCTGGATCAATGGCTCGCCGCGCTCATCGCAAATGCGGGTAGTGACCTTTTGCTCATTCCAGGTGCTCCGCCGTGTATTCGCTTCGAAGGGCAAGTCCGAGCCATCGATGGCGGGACCCTGAACGGCCCGGAAATAGAAGCCGCCGTGGTTCCCGCTCTCACTCCCCACGGGTTAAAGCAATATCGAGAAATGCAAATTGCTGACTGCTCCTATCATGTCGCCGGGGTAGGACGGTTTCGGATCAATCTCCACCGTGAACGGAGTCTCGGGGCCGCTGCCATCCGCGCCCTGCCTACCCGGATACCCTCGTTGAGTGAACTGCGTCTGCCGCCGACGGTGGAGGCACTGAGTCGTCTACCCCGGGGTCTGGTGCTGGTGGGCGGGCCCGCAGGATCGGGGAAGTCCACCACGCTTGCCGCTCTGATCGATTTGATCAATCATCGTGAGGCGCGGCACATAATCACCATCGAGGATCCGGTTGAATACGAACACATCCATTGTCACAGCCTGGTGGAGCAAGTCGAGGTGGGAGTAGACGCCCCGGATTTTCCCACCGCCCTTCGGGCCGCGCTGCGGCAGGCGCCAGACATTATTGTTGTCGGCGAAATGCGTGACCCCGAGACCATGCGCATCGCTGTTGCCGCGGCGGAAACCGGGCATCTGGTTCTGTCTACTCTGCACACCACCGATGTGGCCAACACAGTTTCCCGAATCTCTGACTCGTTCCCGCTCGAACGTCAAAATACTATCCGGCAAGAGCTCGCGATGGCGCTAGCCGCCGTGCTCACTCAGATTCTGCTTCCTGCGAAGAATGGCGGTCGAATTCCGGCCGCCGAACTATTGATCGTCGGATATGGAGCCCGACAGCACATTCGTCGCAACTCATTGCAACACCTTCAACAAGAAATCACGATTACGAGAAATAAAGGTTCGTTCAGCCTGGAAGAGTGTCTGGGGCAATTGGTTCAGCAGGGCCATATTGATCGCGAAGATGCCCTGGTGTACGCCAACCATCCCGACGACCTCAACAGCCTCTTGAAAAATTGATTGGCGGAATACTACGGTGATGTGCGGGACTGCGTAGCCGAGTTGGCTAATAGGTTTCGCCCCGCTGGTCCTTGACTCAAATGGCAATTCGCCAGATCACCATCATCGGAACTGGTCTTATGGGCGGCTCCTTTGGGCTGGCCTTGAAGAAGCGCGGCTTTACCGGGCAGATCGTCGGCTGCGACCGCGCGCCGGTGTTGAAGCGGGCGCGGGACAAAGGCGCGATTGATGGGGCACATACTGATCCAGCTGCCGCCGTACAGGGCAGCCAGCTGGTATTGCTGGCCGTGCCCGTGGGAGCGATCGTTGAGCTGATCGGGCGTTTGGGACCTTCCCTTCCGGCGAAAACTTTACTCACAGATGTGGGCAGCACCAAGGCAGAAGTTCTGGCCCGCGCGGCCGCGACCTTCGGCAAGCACGCAGGCCGCCGCTTTTTGGGTGGACATCCCATGGCCGGAAAGGAGCAGGCGGGCGTAGAAGCGTCCGACCCTGATCTTTTCCACGGCGCCGTGTGGTTGGTGACACCGACTCCTGGACAGAAAATGTTTGAAGGGGTGAGTGGAGAATTTCTGGAGTGGGTGGAGAAGATAGGCGCGGGAGTGGCCAGCATGGATGCCGATGCGCACGATCAACTTTGCGGTTGGATCAGCCACTTGCCGCAGTTGATCTCCACCGCTTTGGCCGCTACGCTGGTCGATGAATATGGCGAGGAAGCTCCGCTGCTGGAGACCGGGGGACGTGCCTTGCGCGAGATGACACGCATTGCAGGCAGCCCCTACTCCATGTGGCGCGACATCGCCCTCACCAACAAGAAGAACATCCGGCATGCGCTGCTGAAGCTGGAACAGCGCCTGGCCCATATCCGGGAGAATCTGGATACGAAGGAATTGGCGCTGGAGTTCGAGCGGGCGCATCACTTAAGGAAAATCTCACCACGGAGACACCGAGACACGGAGAAGGCCAAAACTTGAATTTCCTCCCTGTCTCCGTGTCTTGGTGGTGGCTTTGGTTTAAGATTTCTTGCTTATGAATAAAGTAGTAGCCAGTGCTGACGAGGCCATCAAGGACATCTTCGACGGTGCCACCATCATGATTGGTGGATTCGGGCTTTGCGGAATCCCGGAAAATCTGGTTCGCGCCCTGGTTCGCAAGGGCGTCAAGAACCTTACCACGATCAGTAATAACGCAGGCGTGGATGGATTGGGCAATGGTTTGCTGCTGGCCGCCGGACAGATCCGCAAACACATCGGAACTTATGTCGGCGAAAACAAGCTGCTCGAGCAAATGGTCTTGCAGCGCAAAGTAGACCTGGACCTGGTGCCGCAGGGAACTTTTTCCGAGCGCATTCGCGCCGGTGGTGCTGGCATCCCCGCGTTCTTCACGCCTACCGGAGTGGGCACGATAGTCGCCGAGAACAAGGAGACACGCGAGTTCGATGGCCGTCAATACGTGATGGAGCGCGCCCTCAAGGCGGATTTCGCGTTGGTGAAGGCCTGGAAGGGTGACAAGTGGGGCAACCTCGTGTATCGCAAGACAGCGCGGAATTTTAATCCCATGATGGCGGCCGCCGCCCAGGTGACGATTGCAGAAGTTGAGAACCTGGTCGAAGTGGGAGAGCTGGACGCGGACCTAGTGCACACGCCCAGCATCTATGTGCAGCGGATCTTTCAAGGGGAACGGTATGAGAAGAGAATTGAGAAAAGAACGGTGAGGCAGTCGTCGGTCGCTGGTCGGTAGTCGTTGGCTAAAGCGCGGAATGCCGGCTCGAGACCAATGACCAATCACCAACGGCCAGCGGCTTGCGACTGAACTCCATGAAAGATGTCGACAAACGCGAACGCATCGTGCGGCGTATTGCCCGCGAACTGCGTGACGGCTTTTACGTGAATCTTGGCATCGGCATGCCTACGCTGGTGGCCAATCATGTACCCACCGGCATGGATGTAATTCTGCAATCCGAGAACGGAATGCTCGGCATCGGTCCCTACCCTATCGAGGGTCAAGAGGATTCCGATCTGATCAATGCCGGCAAAGAAACCGTCAGCGAAATTAAAGGTACGGCCTATTTTTCCAGCGCCGACTCGTTTGCCATGATCCGCGGCGGCCACGTTGATCTGAGCGTGCTCGGCGCCATGGAGGTTGATGAGGAAGGCAGTCTGGCGAACTGGATGATTCCCGGCAAGATGGTGAAGGGCATGGGCGGCGCCATGGACCTGGTGGCCGGCGCCCGCCGGGTGGTCGTGGCCATGGAGCACACCACCAAAGATTCCCGGCCCAAGATCCTGAAAAAATGCACTCTGCCTCTGACCGGCGTGAAGGTGGTGAATACGATTGTCACCGAGATGGCCGTGATTCAGGTGACGCCCACCGGATTAGTGCTGGAGGAGATCGCTCCCGGACTCAATGCGGACGATGTCCAACACGTGACCGAACCCACCCTGATCCTTAGCCCAAATCTGAAGGTCATGGCAGGGTGAATTCGCGGAAGCTGATTCGCTGAACAACGACCGCGATCATCAACCTACCGGAATCAGTTCGCGCCGCTCTTTACCCGGGCCGCCTCGAACTCGTCGCCCTTCTCCCAGCCGACCAGCTTGGGCGCGCTCGCGGCTTGCCATCCCAGGGCGAAGCCGAAACGGGCCATCACCGCGTCGCCGGTAAAGTCCATATCGGCACGGTATTCGTCACTGGGCTGGTGATAGTGCTTGTCGGTATATTCGCTCGCCTTTTGCATGCCCCATGCCGCATCGTGCCCCTTGTACTTGATACCTTCATTGAGCGAAAACGCGGGAATGCCCAGGCGGGCCAAGCTGAAATGGTCGGAGCGATAGTAGTGTCCGGCTTCGGGGTGCGCGTCAGGACGAATCGCCAGCCGGAATTCCGCGGCCAGGGCCTCCACCGTGGGATAGAAGGTGGTGCGCTCGGAGCCTGATACCTCCACTTCTTCCGGTGAGCCAAGCGGGGGCACGTCATCATAGTTCAAATCCAGCGCGATTTTTCCCGCCGGAATCGGGGGATGCTTGCCCAGGTACTCGGAGCCCAGTAGACCTTGTTCCTCCGCTGTCACTGACGCAAACACAATCGAGCGCCGCGGTTGCTGCGCCGCCCCGGAGAAGGCCCGCGCCAGTTCGAGCAGAATGCCACACCCGGTGGCGTTGTCATTAGCGCCGTTGTAGATGTTGTCGCCGGGCATATCGGGGCGAATGCCCAAGTGATCGTAGTGCGCGGTGTATATCACCGCTTCGGTTTTTACTTTCGGATCGGAGCCGGGCAGCAGGGCAATCACGTTACTCGACTCGAAAGGCCGGACTTTGCTGACCATGTGAGCCTGCAGCTTCAGCGGAAGCGACACAGGATGGAAGTCGCGGGAGCCTGCATCGGCCATCATCTTGTCCAGATCCATGCCGGCGGCGGCAGCCAGTTCTCGGGCTACATCCAGATGAATCCAGGAAGCAACTTTCAACTTGAGCGAACCGTCAAGCTTCAGGAAAGACTTCTCCCCGGAATTAGAGTTGCGCACCACTTCCCAGGGATAACTGGCCATGTCGGTTTTATGGATGAGAATCGCGCCAACCGCGCCCTTGCGGGCGGCCTGCTCGTACTTATACATCCAGCGTCCGTAATAAGTCAGCGCCCTGCCTTTGAAAAAATTGGGATCCTCGGAAGTTGGCTCATTCACCAGCATCAGCAGGACTTTTCCCTTTACGTCAACGCCCTTGTAGTCGTCCCACTTGTACTCTGGCGCCTCGACGCCGTACCCCACAAAGACGATCTCCGTATTCACGGTCGAATCCGGCCGCTGAGTCTCATCGTAGGCAACGTAGTCGGTGAGCGGCTTCAATTCCCTGGCGGAGCCGTTGCTTGGGACCAGGGAAAATGTTGTTTCCGGCGTCGGCGTAACGCCGACCATGGGAACCTTCTGTAGGTAGGTGCCGTTGTCGCCGGCAGGCTTCAGTCCGTATAGCGAAAACTGGGTAGCGATGTACTCGGCCGCCAAGTCGCCTCCGCGCTGTCCGGTTCCGCGGCCTTCGAGCAGATCGTGGGATAAGAAGCGCACCTGGGCGCGGATGCGCTCGGCATCGATTTTCTGGAATGCGGCGATAGCCGCAGGCGGGAAATGAACCGAAGCCGCCACCGACATCGCCCGCCGGGATGACTGGGCCCAGACGCCGTAGATCATAAAACTCAGGGACAAGACGACCAGGCTCTTACGCATGCTCCGAGGCTCCTCGTGCAATGAGATGTGGATCGAGAACTTTGTATTGTACGGGAACACGGGCGGCGGATGGCGAGGCGAGCCGTCGGCACCCAGCATTCGGCACTCAGCCCTTGAAATCCTGCCAGCACAATCCGGTGGTGGCGGAATGGTAAGTGCCCGTCGGCCCGAGGTCTGACGTCCGAGGCCCGGCGCCCGATTTTTGCCCGCGACCGCGGGCTAGTTTTTCGACCCTCAACCGGCGCGAAAGTCGGCTACTTGCTCATCCGCCCTGAACAGGGGCCTTAGACCATCACCCGAGATTTCGGCGGCGCGCTGGTTCAACTCTTCCATTTCTTTTCGTATCCAGCCCACACTGGAGACCTCGATTTCGCCGCCCTGCGCAATCCAGAAGATCGAGGGCACGGCGGTGAGGCCGTAAGCGTTGGACACCGGGTAGGTCTGGGTATCATCCAGCAGTACTGGGAAAGAGACTCCAAATTGTTTAATGAATGGCGCGGTGTCTTTCTTTTCGTTCTGTGAAATGCCGACGATGGTAATGCGCTTACTTCCATGTGCCTCATAAAGTCGCTGCAAAAAGGGAAACGCGTATTGGCAGGTAGGACAGGAAATTTTGAAAAATGCGACCAGGACCGGCCCGTGAGCCAGCGCCTCGCGCAGCGAAAACTGCTTTCCATCCATGGTTTGCAGAGTGAAATCTGGAGCTGTAGTTCCCGGGTTCAAAGCCGCCATCGTGCGTTCTCCGTCGTGTCGTCCCGCGCGCCCCGCGAAGATTTGGGCAACGAGGTCACGGGCCTGCTGCCAGGTCTTGGTTACTTAGATGAGCTGCGCCTGCCGGAGGATTTTCCGTGCCAATCCGGTTAACGGCAGCCGCGCGATGCTTTTTTTCTGCACCCATCGGCCGGCGGTTCCGCTCTGAGCTGGACTCTGCATCACGCGGACGATGAAATCGGTCACTGTAATGGAGTGTCGCAGGGTCATGCTGGCGCGCCCCGTGACGTTGGTTGCCGACAATTCCGGCAGTTCCCACATGCCCGGCATGAGAGACGAGTATTTCGGCCGCTGCACCAGGAAAATCGAACTCTCGCGGCGATCGAGCGCATAGCAGACCTCCCGTCGATTTTGCCGAGTTGTTTTTCTTCGCGAATCGAAATTTCCGCGCGTCACACACAGATCGAACACAGGACAGATGGAACAGCGGGGTTGTCGGGGCAGGCATACGGTTGCGCCCAGTTCCATCATGGCCTGGTTGAAATCTCCGGGACGGGCCCGGCTTAGCAAATTTTCTGCGGCTTGCCAGAGGTCTTTTTCTGTAAGGCTAGTTCCCAACATGCGCCCGAGCACGCGCTCGACATTCCCGTCGACCACCGCGGCGGGCGCATTGAATGCGATGCTGGCGATGGCCGCCGCAGTATAACGGCCGATGCCGGGAAGGTCGCGCAGTCCGGCGACGGTGCGGGGAAATTTTCCCTGGTGTTTCTTCACGATTGTTTTGGCCGCGGCATGCAACATGCGAGCACGGCGGTAGTATCCCAGGCCGCTCCACGCCGCCAGCACTGACGACTCCCGCGCTACAGCCAGTTTCGGCACTGTCGGAAACCGCTGCAGAAAACGGCGGTAGTGCTCCGGCACCGCGCCGACGCGCGTCTGTTGCAGCATGACTTCCGAGAGCCAGACGCGGTAGGGATCGCGATTCTGGCGCCAGGGTAGGTCGCGTGCGTTGCCGTCGTACCACGCCAGTAGTCGCTGACGCCAGCGACGTCGCCCACTACCATCGAGTTGCTGACCGGAGTCTAATTTCATTTGGCCTTCAGGACGCGAGCCGCTGGCTATTTCTTCTGTGGCCCCAGAACGGAATGAGCGATCGCCATCCAGCCGGCCTTCTGCTTTTGCCAGACCGTCATCATACGGACAGGATCGGTGGGCAAGGGCTGGCCGTCGAACGTACCCCGCATGGTGATGGCGTAGGTCACGACCAGCGTCTCCGTGTTCAGTTCGGTCTGAAGATCGCCGAGGGTGTACTCGTCCAATTGCAAGTGCTGCAGATGGGCGAACGCGGCAGCCCGGTCGAGACGGCCTTCTTCGGGCGTGACCGAAACGTAGTTGCCGGCGAGGTGCCCTGCCAACGCATTCCACCGTTTGGCCTTCACTTGCTTCCAGAAGCTGCGCTCCAGGCCCTCGCCGCCAGTCGCATCCTTAAAATCGCTGACCTGATGCTCGCGCCACATGGTGCACCCGGCGAGCAGCGTGATCGCGGAAAGCACAATGACCGCCAGGCGATTGTTCATGTGGCGATTTTACAGTAGCCGATGGACACGATCGGGGTATGCTCATGCGATTTGTGAGATGGGATCAGTTTCCTTGCGTTCCAGCCGCCGAGCCGGGCGGCACTTTGCCGCCCTGGGGACAGCCGGCAGGATGTCGGCGCCGCGGTGAACCTTTAGCTCCCTGCGCACGCGTAGGCGATCACATCGTTCCCCTCCCTGGCACTACGATGCTGCTGCCGGAGAGCGCCACGGCGTTGGCAGCGTTGACCGCGGTGGTCTTGTCGCTGGCGATGCATTGAAGCTGTCCGCAGTCTTTAACGAAGGGCTGATACCTTTGACGGTGGCTTCCCGGTGAGCCAGGGTTACGCTCCCAAAATTGATCTGGCCGCCGGTGACCGCCGTGGCGGAGCAAGTAGCGGTCGTGCCACAAGTCTGCAGCCTGGGATGGTTGCTCAGGGTAAGGTTGGCTACCGGGGTTGTGGAGGAAACCGAGAATGTTACCTTCCTCGCGTTGTTGTAGCAGGCTATAATCTCCGCCCTGATTGGAGTTACTTGCCTTTGGGCTTGGAGAATTGAATTGAGCTGTCCTCGGGTACATCGGTTTCTTATTTTCGTTGTAAGTACCCTCGGTGCTTTATTGTGCTTGGCAGCGCTTTCTGCGGCGTCGAGCTCGCCCTACGTCTTCAATCGTGCGGACTTTCCGAGCGGCAACCGCCCTACTGGAATCGTCTTCGGAGACTTCAACGGCGACGGCAGGTGGGACCTGGTCGTTGCCAGCCAAGGTGACAACGCGGTCGCGGTGTTTCTCGGCCAATCCAACAGCACGCTTGGACCGAACAGCGACTTCGCCACCGGAACCTCCCCTTCGGCGGTCGCAGTAGGTGATTTTAATAGTGACGGGAAACTCGATGTTGCCGCCGTTGGTTCCTGCGGACCGACTTGCGGATTCGTTTCCATCCTCCGGGGCAATGGGGATGGCACCTTTGAGGCTCATGTAGATTATGCAACCGGAATCGCTCCGCTCGGGCTGGTGGTGGGAGATTTCAACCGGGACGGGGTCCCCGACTTAGCCGTAGTCGATTCCTGCGGACCGACCTGCGGATTCGTTTCTATTCTCCTAGGGAAGGGTGACGGTAGTTTCCTTGCAAAGACCGATTATTCCGTAGGGCAGTCTCCGAGTGCTGTCGCAACGCAGGATTTCAACGGCGACGGGAAGCTGGATCTGGTGGTCACAAACTCATCGGACAGCGTTTCCGTACTGCTGGGTATCGGCGACGGAACTTTCCGAGCGCACGTGGATTTTGGCTCGAACTCGGCGCCGGGGGGAGTGGCCGCCGGAGACTTCAACGGAGACCAGGTTCCGGACCTTGTCCTGACTCACAGCGGGGCTCCTTGGAACGTGACCATCATGAAGGGCAACGGAGACGGCACCTTCCAGCCCGAACAACAACTCGCGACGAATTTGGCAACCGGGCAAGTTGCCGTCGTCGATCTCAATGGAGACGGCAAATTGGACTTAGTACTCACTGTCGTTTCCCAAGGCGGAGTCGGGGTGTTTCTTGGGAGGGGTGACGGTACTTTCCAACCGGAAGTTAACTACACGACTGGAGTCTATCCACTTGCGTTTACAGCTCAGGACATGAATGGAGACGGCAATCTCGATTTAGTGGTTGCTGATCAGGAATCCAATTACGTTTCCGTGCTGCTTGGCAAGGGAGACGGTACATTTAGCCCCAGAACGAACTTGCCCGCCGGTCCTTCCAGTCCCGTGCAACTGTACGCGACGGCAGCGGTAGTGGGAGATTTCGACGGGGACGGGATTCCGGACTTAGCGGTCGACGAAGTCGATTTCGATTACCCGGGCACGGGAGTCGTTTCTGTCTTGTTGGGCAAAGGCAAAGGAGTGTTTCAATCGCCTGTAAGCACCAAGTCGAATGGCGCCATGGACATTATGGAAGCAGGCGACTTCAATGGCGACGGGCGGTTGGACATTGCTCTTTCCACTGGAAACGGCGCAGCGGTGATGCTGGGGAACAGCGATGGTACGTTCGGCTCACCTCTCCAAGTTGTCAACACTCTAGGTACCCCCGCTCGGGGACTTGTGACTGGGGATTTCAACAACGATGGCAACCAGGATTTAGTGGTGTTGGCAAACGGATTTGTTCAAGCCAACCCCATTTACGTGTTGCTAGGAAACGGAGACGCTAGCTTTCAGCCCGCAAGACAATTCTGGGGCTCGACAAGCCTACCCATGGCGATCGCCGCCGCCGATTTCAACCATGACGGCAAGCTGGACCTTGTAGTAAACCTCAATCCCAATGGAATCGCCGTGATGCTGGGCAATGGCGACGGCACTTTCCAGTCTGCGGTCACCTACCCAACAGACCAATTGCCCAGCGGCCTGACGGTTGCTGACCTGAACGGCGACGGCATCCCCGACGTCATTGCGACCGGCGATAAGGTAGACGTGTTCCTGGGTAAGGGTGATGGAACATTTCCCAAACGTGTCGACTACAACGGCGGCAATTTCCCCGTTCAGGTTATTACCGGCGATTTCAACGCGGACGGTAAGCTGGATATCGCAGCCGCGGCTGAAGGCACGGCTGCAATCGGCGCTCTCGAGATCCTGCCCGGTAACGGGGATGGAACGTTTCAGCCTCCGGTCGAAATTGCTGATGGCACAACCGTCGCCGGGCCTATGGCGGTCGGGGATCTCAACCAGGACGGAACGACCGATGTTTTCGTATCAGGGAATCCGGGCTCGGTATTTTTTAGCGGTCCAGTAGCCACGCTAAGCGCGGTCAGCATCAACTTTGGTGCCGTCGGGATAGGAACCACAAGTCCTGCCAAAAGCCTGATTCTAACCAACAGTGGAAACGCTCCACTCGAACTCGCTGGTATCACGGCAACGGCCGGCTATGCTGTCGCCGAGACGTGCGGAGATTCGATTGCCGTGTCATCTTCGTGTACCGGGAAGGTTACATTCAGCCCTGCCGGGCTGGGCAGCAGCACAGGTGTGCTCACCATCACCGACAACGCTCCTCGAGGCCGGCAGAGTGTCACTCTGTTCGGCAGCGGACAGGCAGACTTCTCTCTTGTGGTTTCGCCCGGATCGTCGAATTCTCTAACGGTAAGCGCAGGAAGTTCGGCCACATACGACTTGATCGCTACTCCAGTGGCGGGATTCGCCCAAAGTGTTTCTTTTTCATGCACCGGCGCTCCTCCCGCGGCCACATGTGCGCTATCTCCTTCTTCAGTCACGCTTGATGGTACGCATGCGGCAACGATAGCCGTTCAGATCAGCACTACAGGTCGCACAACCGCGATGAACACTCCCCTGAGCCCCGTTCCGGAGAAGGCTCGGCATCTGCTGATTTCATGGGCCGCAATTTTTCTCGCACCGGGCGCCTTCTTACTCCTGAGTCGTCCTCGCACGGCCAGGGATCCCTTCGTTCGTGTTATCACCTGCATCCTGGGCCTCGGGATTCTCCTGGCACTGACGGCATGCGGGGGATCAGGTGGCGGCGTTTCTGGTGGCGGGAGATCAACTGGGACTCCGGCTGGCACCTACAGTCTAAGAGTAACCGCGCTCCCGGGTTCGGGATCGGTCAGCGCGCAGCATAGTGTCCAAGTGACCCTGATTGTGAACTGAGAGACGGTAATCCTGATGACTGAAGACCGACGACTGACGACTGCCCCAGGGGTGTAACTTGCAATCCCCCCCGATTGACCCTGGGCCGGATGCGGGGAATAATGGGCTGGAAGCTGGTATCCGGCAAGCACCGGGAGAGCATTTTCGCGCTTTGACAGCTACACTGTCAGCATGAACGACTTCAACCGCAGGGTGGAGGACGCCTCGGCACGCGTGAACAAATCCGTGGCCGAGGCCAGCGAACGCATCGAGAAAGAGACTGCAGAATTCATCATTTATCTCAACGACGAAGTCGTGCCTGCGGTCCGGCAACACTCCACCAAGGCGTTGCGGGTGGCAGCCGAGAAGATGTCCAGGCTGGCCGACTACCTGGACGAGGTCAAGTCACCGCGCCGGTGAGCCGGTGCCTGTCCGTCTGCCTTCTGACCGTAACCCTCGGCGTGCTGGTATTGAGCGGATGCGGGGGAAAAAAGCAGGCAAAGGTCAGCACGCCGCCACCTCCTCCCATGGTGGAGCCTTCGGCGAGCACCGTTCCCGTGCCCAACCCATCCACGCCTCAGCATCCGGAATCATCGCCGCCGAATGCGGCCACGGCGCAAGAAAAAGTCGGCGAAGCCACCCTCGCCATTCCAGAGGGAACGAAGCCGCTCTCCGTCGAAACCGGCAAAGCCAGCTGGTATGGGGCGCCATATCACAACCGCCGCAGCTCGAATGGCGAAATCTACGACATGCATAGCCTGACTGCGGCTCACCGTACTCTTCCCCTGGGCTCGACGGTTCGGGTGACGAATCTCAAGACCGGTCATTCAACCGTAGTGCGGATTACCGACCGCGGACCCTTTGTGCAAGGACGAATCGTTGACCTCTCTCTGGCTGCGGCCAAGCAGGCGGATGTCTGGCAGGCGGGCGTGGCCCAAGTCCGGCTGGAAGTGCTGCGAACGCCGGTGCCGTTCGATCGCGGTGGCCGCTGGGCGGTGCAGATCGGCTCCTTCCAGCACCAGGGCGGCGCGAATACCATCGCCGACCGGCTTTCCCGGCGATACAAAACCGCGAAAATTTTACGCTTCAGCAGCCCAGTGGGCGATTGGTGGGTACGCGTCCGGGTCTTGCAGGATGACCGCAAGCGAGCTGAGGAAGTTGCTCGCGATGCGCAGACGACTGAGGGGAAGGTTTTTTTGGTGCGGTTGGATTAGGGGTCGGCTGTCATTCGTCGTTGGTTGTTCGTCATTGGGCCGTTATCGAACCTGACATTGCTTAGACTTGCGGGACATCTCCCGTTTTCTCCTCAAAGCTGACAGCCCGTTCCAATCGTCAAACGTCCATGGCCTACCGGGTTTTGACCAGCTAGCAACCTGCAGCGACCATTGACGGCTAGGAGATCCCCATGCGCCGCCTCCCCATTTCCGTTCTTCCGCTCTGCCTGCTGCTGGTTTCTGCCACTTACGCTCAGACTGCCACGCTTGGTCTGAACGCGCCGCAGCTTTACGAAAAAGGTATGAATAGTTTGCTGGGTGTTGGCCTTAGCCGCAACGATCTAAATGCTGTGGACTATTTTCGCCGCTCGGCCGAGCTAGGCTATCCTCAGGCGCAGGTTGTGCTGGGATACTTTTACGACACTGGATCGGTTGTTTCGCAGGACTCGCAGCAGGCTGCTGACTGGTACAAGAAAGCCGGCAGGCAGGACAATCGCCTGGCCGACTGGCTGCTGGGACGGCTCTACTACACCGGTAACGGAATTCCACGGGACCTGAGTGCGGCCGAATCGTGGCTGCAAAAATCCGCCAACCAGGGTGATCCATTTGGGCAGTATTTGCTGGGGTTGATCAGGCTGGAACGGAACGACTATCCCAAGGCCGCGGACTGGTTCCGCAAGGCCTCCATGCAGGGTCTACCCCAGGCACAGCAGCATTGGGGCCAGCTTCTCAAACAAGGCCAGGGCGTGAATGAGGACAAGTTCCAGGCTTACGTCTGGCTGCTGGTGAGCTTCGATGCCGGCAATCAGACCGTGGCCAATGAATTGGCCGCGCTCGAGGGGGACTTGGGTAGCAACCGCGTGGACGAGGCAAAAAACAAAGTTCGCGACCTCGAGCAGACCGTATCCCGCGCTGTGGTTTCCCGCGGATGTGACTGGGTTGGCGCGCTCGATCCGGTTCCGACGCCGCCTCCGCCCGATGTGCAACGCTTCTGCCACAATTGTGTGGGGCGGACACTCTTGTACGCCCACATGGGCTTCGCTGCCGAAATGACAACTTCGGGGCCGTCTACGGATTCTCTGCAGCCTGCTTGTAAGTTCCAAACTTCTTGGCCTGTGGCTTCAGCGTGGGATAAAACTGCACAAAGGTGTGCTCCACGGCGGCGTGGTCTTCATGACACTGCCAACAAGCCGCCTTGGGATTAGCTTCCGCTGATTTCGTGCTTTCGTCGAAACTGAAGTAGGCCCACTTTTCCGGGAAACGGCTTTCATCTTTCACTTCGACGCCCATACCCATCAAATCGCTTTGGAAATGCCCCGCCTTGTTGATCGAACCTTTGGTTTCCGAATCGCGCTCCTCGACCACGAACATCGTCTTGTCTGGCCACTTCCCATTCTTCAAGAATTCAGAGTAGACCCACTGCGGCACAAATACGTTGGTGAACATGGGGTGGTCCGCAGCCTGGGGGCTGTAGTTCATGCCCAAGCCCGTGGAGAGATAGATCCATTCCCGGTACTTCTCTGGCCGGAGAAGATGGTTGTCACTGGTGTATTGCGGGCCGCCGGGACCAGCCTCCGGAGCAGCAGCCTGCAGAAACCCTAGACACATAACAATCGTTAGGCATGCTAGTAGAACTTGTTTCATTTTCTCCCCTTCATCTTGTACCCGTTGAGTGAGAGGTGCACGGCCCGGTATCAGTATTCGATTAGACGACAGGAGAAGCCAAAAGGACAGCAGAAGTGGTGAGTCGCTAACTCCGGTAAAAAAAAGAGCAAGCCGAGGAAGGGGTGCGCCCATTTCTCGCGCAGCGAGACGTGGGGCTGCCTCCTGTCATCCCGGTGATGCTAGTGCCAACCTGTTCCTAGCTTACCTCGCCCCTCTTACGCAGAAATGCCGGTACATCGAGGTCCTCTTTCTCGAAGTTGGCGATCATGGCGTCGCGCAGCGTGTCAACCGCGATCCTCTCTGTGGGTGCTGCGGCGTGCCGTTCGGGCTGGTGTTGCTCCATCACCATGGGTGGAGCCTCCGGCTCGAAGTCAGGCTCAGGATCGGGCCTTTGTGACGAAACCACAAAGCCGGCCCTGCTTTCTGCCTGGCGGCGTCGCATGTCGGAATCCTTGAAGCCGGTGGCTATCACCGTGATCTTCACCGCGTCCTTGGCCTTTTCGTCCAGTACCGCGCCAAAAATGATGTTGGCATCCTCGTGGGCAGCACCCTGAATGATGCTGCAGGCCTCCTGCACCTCGGCCAGCTTGAGCGATGTGGAACCAGTGATGTTGATGAGAATTCCGCGTGCGCCGTCGATTGCGCCCGCTTCGAGCAGCGGCGACGCAATGGCTTTTTGCGCGGCATCGGTGGCTCGATGTGCTCCGCTAGCTGTGGCCGTGCCCATGACGGCATAACCCATGCCCGCCATGATGGCCTTCACGTCGGCGAAGTCGCGGTTAATGATGCCCGGAATCGTGATGATGTCCGAGATACCCTGCACCCCTTGGCGGAGGATGTCATCGGCCACACGGAAGGACTCGAAAAAGCCAGCGTCCTGAGCGACGGCCAGCAGCTTTTCGTTGGGAATGACGATGGTGGTGTCCACCGAATCCATCAACTCGGAAATACCGCGCTCCGCCTGCTGCATGCGGCGTTTGCCTTCGAACGCGAATGGCTTGGTGACAACCGCGACCGTGAGCGCTCCCATCTCGCTAGCCAGCGATGCAATGATGGGCGCGGCTCCGGTTCCGGTGCCGCCGCCCAGACCGGCGGTGACGAACACCATGTCGGCGCCTTCGAGCGCTTCAATGATCTTGTCGGAATCCTCGAGTGCGGCTTTGCGTCCGACTTCTGGATTGGCACCCGCGCCCAGACCGTTGGTGAGCTTCACCCCGAGCTGGATCTTCATCGGGGCGCGCGACATCCGCAGCGCCTGCAGGTCGGTGTTGGCGACTACGAATTCGATCCCCTCCATGCCGGAGTCAATCATGCGGTTTACTGCGTTGTTGCCGCCTCCACCCACACCGATGACCTTGATTTTGGCATCGTTGCGGGAATCTTCGTTGAAGCTGATGCGAATGTCGTTTTCTTTTTTCATTTCTGCCACCTTCTGTGAAATTTGCTTGCCTGTTCTCTTGTCTCTCACTTACCTCGCTTACCGCCGCTCCCAGTCTCGACCGCAGCGCCGCCGTCCCGCCGGCTACCAAATGCCCCGCTGCAACGGTTATGCACCCTTCCCCACAAACATTGCCTTCAACCTCGAACTCCACCGCTCGTCTTGGATACCGCGCGCGATACGGGCGCGGTGTCCGTAGAACACCATGCCGAGGACGGTTGCATACTCGGGCTCGGCCAGCGTAGACGGCATCTTGGCCAGCGGCATCGGCCATGCCAGTCGCAGCGGGCGGTGGAGAACGGACTCCGCGATCTCAAGAATGCCGGGCAAGCGGCATCCCCCGCCAGTGAGTACAACGCCCGCCGCGCACAACTCGAACATTCCGGCGTGACGCAGATTGTCACGCAGCATTTCAAACAGTTCCCGGGCACGCGGTTCGAGGATTTCCGCCACCATGCGCTGGGAAATCAGCCGTGAGGGACGATCTCCGACGGATGGAACCTCGACTTCGTTTCCCTCCGGGATCAGCGTCACGATGGCGTTACCGTAGAGCCGCTTGATCTTTTCCGCCTCTGCCACGGGAGTGCAGAGCCCCACGGAAAGATCGCTGGTGAAATGATCACCGCCAATCGGAATTACACCAGTGTGCGCCACCGCGCCTTCGTGAAATACGATCAGGCCGGTAGAGCCGGCACCCAGGTCTGCCAGGCAGACGCCCAGTTCGCGCTCATCCAAGCGCAATGCGGCATCGGCACAGGCCAGGGGCTCGAATACGGTATCGTCCACATGCACGCCCGCGCGATTGACCGCGGTGATCACGTTTTGCATGGCGCTCGAAGCGACCGTCACCATGTGTACCCGGACTTCCAGACGCGCCGCCATCATGCCCAGCGGATCGTGCACGCCGGTTTGATCGTCGAGAATGAATTCTTGGGGCAGCAGGTGCAGAACCTCACGATCGGCGGGCAGCGGAATGGCGCGAGCCTTCTCCACCGCCGCGCGAAGTTCCTCGCGTCCAATCTCACGCGCCCGGGCGCCGAAGCTCAGACCTCCGTGGCTGTTGATTCCGCGAGCGTGCGCCCCGGCTATGCCCAGCAAAGCATGTTCGATGGGCGCTCCCGCTGTGTCTTCCGCCTGCTCCACCGCCTTCTGAATCGAGCTCACCGCTTTGTCCAGATCCACAATGACGCCTTTGCGCGAACCGCGCGATTCGGCCACGCCGTGGCCGCGGTAGCGCAAACCGCTGTCGGTAATTTCCGCCACCAGCGCGCATGTCTTGGCACTGCCGACATCAATCGCGGTTAGAAGATGCTCGCGCTGATTCGCCATTCCTATCGTGATTCCTCTCCCTTGGCAATCGCAGGGCTTGGTTTCGCAGGCTTGGCAGCAGCTCGCGATGAATTCGGATTCGCACTCCCCGCCGAACCGGGCGCGGCGGCTTTTGGCCCACTCTTTGGGGCTGCGAACGCAGCCGTCTTAGCTCTTGCTTTGGCTTTGAATCTGGTCTGCCGGACGTGCGCTTTGCGATGTCCAGCTTTAGCAACCTTCCTGGTTGCGACTAGCTTTGCAGGAACCGGCTTCGCCCCCGATGGCCCCGCAGTTTTTGCCGTGAAGGCTGGAGATGGCTTGGGGGTGGCGGTGATGCGAGTGATCAGAGCGGCCGGCTTTACCCCCGCAGCCATGGCCTTCTTGGCCGCACCGGGAGAAATCGCCGGCTGCTTCGCCGCACCTTGCAAATCTGGATTGACGATGATCTGCCGGTCGTAGCGCAAGTCCACCGACTCCAGTTTGTCGAATTGCTGCTGCCATTCCTGTATATGAGCGACGTACACCTTGTAGCGTTCCAGATAGTTGGACGACCCCAGATGGACTAGCACTTCCCCGGCGCGATTGTTGGCCAAGACTTTCACATCGTCCGGATCAGACAGATCGATTTCGCTGAGATCTTGCGAGTAACGGGCGCCACCGGAATCGAGCTGGCGGACTACGTCGTTATAGATCTTCATGCGCGCGGCGCGAGTGGATGGCGGCTCGCCTGTGTTCATGCCCACAATCACGGGGAAGGAATATTTCTTCTTGCCCGGCAATTCCATCAGGGTACCGACGTTGTCAGTCAGCAGGATTCTGGAACCCACCCGCGCAAAAGCCACCGGAGTACGTTCGTGAATTTCAACCTTGAGCCGGTTGGGGATGAAGCGCATGACGCTGGCCGACTCGACCCATGGAATCTGCTCCAGCTGCGTTTTTCGCTGTGCCAGGGGCACAAAGAAAATATTGCGGCCGATGTCGCCGCCCATGACTTCCATAACCTGCGAGCGGGCCACGTTCTCCAGGCCGCTGATTTCGATGTCGTCGCTCGACTCGACCCGGAAACGCCAGGAACGCTCTCCATAGTGGTAGAGAGATGCGACCGCGATTCCGCAGAGAAAGACGATGCCGAGGGCTACCGCCGCCCAGGTCAGGCGAGTGACAGTTTTCTTTGGAAGTGAACCACGACGGACCGGGACACGCTTCTGCACCCGCAGGAATGGTGGTTCCTGCTCCACGTCCAAGTCGAGCAGGCGCGCATCATGCACTTCTTCGCGCTCCGGCTCGTCGGCCAGTGGGTACAATTCTTCCTGCGAGATGGTGGGGCCGGTTTTCCGCGCCATCAACTCAGGTCAATTGTCGTCGGGAAATCGCTGAGCAAAAATACTATAACTGCTTTTGGGAACGAGAGATAGAAAAAATTGGTGAGTTTTGCACAGGAGTGGGCCGAGCAGTATTTCGGTCGTCCGTGGCCCAAACGCAACCAACCGAACTCTCCCGGTTAGAAGGTGCCATCCTCAGATATTTGAGGAGGCTGAGGGACAGTGATGACAAGGTTCTGCCGGGGGCAGGCGATGACCGTCTGAATCCCACGCTCCATGACCTGGGCACGAATCCCTTGCGCTTGCACGCGAGCCATTTCGGCCTGATGCCGCGCCAGAGAGTTCTGGACACGCGCCAAACGGACCTGAGCGCGCACGACTGCCCTTTCCGTGGGCTTGAAACCGTCATTCTCGCGGCCTGCCGCCAAATTTACATAGCCCGCGGCCATTTCAGAAGCCTGTTCCACCACCGCGATGGATTTGTCCGCGAGGCGACTTGCCCACCCTCTGTACTCGCTCACGAATCCGTTCATGACCGCCAGAGCGAGGACGCCGACCGCTGTCCAATAAATTGCTTTTTCGGAAGCCATATTGCTGCCCTTCTCCGAGTTTGACGGGCGACGGCAAGAGTCGTTATCACCTTAACGCTGTTTTTGTGGCGGGTTTTTGTGCCGGGCAGCTAGGCGCCCTTTGCCCGTAGTTTTTCCAGAATCATCGGTCCAAGCTGCGACACGCTGCCCGCCCCCAAGGTCAGAATCATGTCTCCCGGTTGGGCAGCGGCCACAACCGATGCGACCCCATCCGCAAACGAGCCGGCATAGCTTGCCGCGGACTTCCCTGTTTCGCCAATGAGCCGCGCCAACGATTCCCCCGTGACGCCCTCGATCGGCGTTTCGCTTGCGGCGTAAATATCGAGGACGACAAGTGAGTCCGCGTTCTCGAACGAGGTTGCAAACTCGTCTGTGAGATCACGGGTGCGGGTATAGCGGTGGGGCTGAAATATCACATGAATTTTTCGGAAACCGCATTCCCGGGCTGCCGCCAGAGTGGCGCGAATCTCGGTGGGATGATGGCCGTAATCGTCAATCACGCTCACCCCGGCTGCCTGGCCGCGCAACTGGAAACGCCGGTCCACACCGCGGAAGTTTTCCAGAGCCGCGCGGATGTCGTCAACCTCGATGTCGAGGCCGACTCCCACTGCAATAGCCGCGGTCGCGTTCATTACGTTGTGCACTCCCGGCACGTGCAGCCGGAATTCGCCGAGATCGCGCTCCCCGAAGGTGACATGAAAATGGCTGGTGGGCTGCCGTTCCTCGGAGGCTACAGCCGACTTGAACCCAGCTTTCCCCAGTTTGATGTGAAAATCCGAGCCTCGCCGCGTTCCGTAGCTCACCGTCCGCCGCCGAATTTGCGGAAACAGGCGGCGCAACTGCGGATCGTCATTACAGACCACAACCGCGCCGTAGAACGGAACCCGGTCCATGAATTCCAGAAAAGCCCGCTTCACCTCGCGCATGTTGCGGTAGCAATCCATGTGCTCCCGGTCGACGTTGGTGACCACCGCAAGCACGGGCGACAGTTTCAGGAACGAGCGGTCGCTCTCATCGGCCTCGACTACCATGTATTCCGAGTTGCCCACGCGGGCATTGGAGCCCATGGCGTCCACCCGCCCACCGACGACGACCGTGGGATCAAGGCCCCCCGCAGCCAGCACGGCGGCGACCATGGAGGTGGTCGTAGTCTTGCCGTGCATCCCGGCAATGGCGATGCCGTACTTCAAGCGCATCAGCTCCGCCAGCATCTCGGCGCGCGGGATGACAGGGATATGGAGTCTGTGGGCTTCGGTGACCTCGGCATTCTCCCGGACAATCGCCGAACTCATCACTACGACTTCCGCGCCAGCAATATTTTCCGCTGCGTGCCCTTCGAAGATGGTGGCGCCCAGGCCAGCCAGCCGCTGCGTGATGGCGGAATTCTTCAGATCCGAGCCAGAAATCCTGTAGCCAAGGTTGATCAGCACCTCGGCAATGCCGCTCATGCCGATGCCCCCGATGCCGACGAAATGAATGCGCTGGATTTTGGCAAACATAGATCAGGAAAACCTAGCCACGGATTCGCACGGATCAACACCGATTGAAAAACGAATGCTTGAATAAGAAATCAGATCCGTGTCTATCCGTGCAAATCCGTGGCCGCTGATTCTTCCACTCCCGCCAACCGCGCCGCCATCGCCGTAATGTCGCGGGCCGCGTCGGGATGCGCCAGCTTTCTTGCCGCCTGGCTCATGCGCTGCAGCCGCCCGCGGTCGCCCAGCAGCGCGGCGACGGTATCCGCCAGCCATACCCGTTCCAGCTTGGTTTCTTCCACCACCACCGCGGCGCCTGCCCGCTCCAGGGCTTGGGCGTTGACCCTCTGATGATCGTCAGCCGCGCGCGGGAAAGGAACGAAAACCGCCGGCTTGCCCGCCGCGGTGATTTCCGCTACCGTACTCGCGCCGGAGCGGCACAAGATCAAATCAGCTCGCGCGAAGAAAGCCGGCATATCGGTAATGAACGGGTACACTTCGGCGGACGAGCCCGCTTGCCGGTAGGCAGCCTGCGCGTCATTATAGCCACGCTCTCCAGTCTGGTGGATGATGTGGACGTTCGGCACCTGCTTCACTAGCTCAGGCAAACACTGAATCATTGCCTGGTTGATGGCATTCGCGCCCTGGCTTCCGCCAAACACCAGCAACGTAGGCTTGTCGTTTGCGGTCGGCCTGCCCGCGATTTCGAAAAAGGCTTCGCGAACCGGGACGCCTGTGACCACGGCGTGCGGGAAATATCGCGCCGTCTCCTCGAAGTGGACCGCCGCCCCCGAAACCATCCTGGCCACAATACGATTGGCGAAACCGGGCACCACATTAGGTTCGAACGCTAGAGTCGGGATGCCTTTGAGGACTGCCGCCAGCATGGCCGGGCCGGAAGCATATCCTCCCACCCCGATCACCACATCAGGACGAAATTCGGCGAGCATGCCCCGCGCATCCCAAACCGCGCGGGGAAGGTCGAAAAGAGTCTGCAGGCGCGTCTTCAGACTCACTTGGTTCAGCGCACCCACCTGCACCAGTCGAAGTGGGAATCCCGCCGCCGGAACCAGACGATTCTCGATCCCCCGCGCCGTCCCGATGAACAGTACTTCAGCGCTGTACCGTTTTTGCAGCTCCTGTGCGATAGCGAGCGCAGGAATCACGTGTCCGCCGGTCCCGCCACCCGCCACAATTGCTCGCATGATGTGACTATAAACCGGAAGTTGCTGGGCAAGGGGGTAGCGGGTTGACGCTTTAGGAGCGTTGGACGGGCTTACCACCCGGCTCCCGGAACGTCACGCGGGCACAATTTTCAAGAGGCGCCCACAGGTCGTACAAATAAGGTCGCGGCGCGCTGATCAGAGCTGAAGCAGAGTTAGACAAAACATTTTGTTTGACAAATCAAACCGTTTGCCACACGCTCCGGCCTATGTTTGACTCGCGAATCAGACGGCTCCTGGAGGCCTATCCGGCCATCTTTCTTGCTCTGCCATCGTCAACATGTGCGGGAGGATGAGACTGGAAAGGCCATCACCGAACACCAAGCCAGGGTTCTGGATCATTTGCACGCCATGCGCCCGACGACTCTATCGAAGTTGGCCGAGCACATGGGCGTGGGGCGGTCAACCATAGACATCACCGTGGCACGATTGGTTCGCGGCGGATACATCACGAGCAGCCGAGACAAGAACGACGCGCGATGTGTCGGCCTGACCTTGACGCCCGCTGGAGTGCGGACCCAAAGGAACAAAACACAGTTCTTGAACCAGAGCTGGGGAGAGAAATGTTTTGCTCGATGCCAGCCGGAGAACTGGAAACTGCACTGCAAGGCATTGAGTACGTGGCGAAATACGCCAGGCTCCTGCTGCGCCAACGAAAGAGAGGGCATGACGAGTGAGAATTCTATTGCTTGTTGCCGCTGGCATCGTCCTACTAGTCCTTGCTGTGATCGTGATTGGTTCGTTGCTGCCGAAACGGCATGTTGCGTCGCGCAGCGCTTCTTACCGGGCGACGCCTGAACATCTTTTTTCGCTGATTGTGGGCCCACAAAATTGGCGCCCGGACGTGCTCCGTTGCGAAGCTGTTCCTGACGCCAACGGCCGAGAGTTGATGGGCGAAACCGCACGTGACGGTGAAACAATCATCTATGAATTGCTGGATCGCGTGCCCCCCAGATCAATAAAGCGCCGCATCGCCACTGAGAACCTGCCCTACTCCGGTACCTGGACTTACTCGCTCCAGCCCAACGGCGAGATGACCATCGTCCGGATTACAGAAGACGGCCAAGTCTACAACCCTGTGTTCCGGTTCATGTCGCGTTTTGTTCTTGGTCATACGCGCACGATGGACGCTTATCTGCGTGCATTGGGCCGAGCCGCCGGACAGGAAGTTGAGGTCAAAGACTAACCTCCTAGATCAGGGTCACAACATGGTTCACCAGCCGTCATTGCCGGCCGGGGCTTCCCTTCCGTATCGATTTTCGCAGACGGGCGATTATCGGATATTGGTGCAGATGAGGCGCGGCGGGCGGATCGAGACCGGGGTATTTGACACGCGGATTGCAAAACTAGGCTTGCTAGTCGGTTTGTTTCGTAATGTTCAGCAGCACCCCTACGCAAGCCAGGGTCACAAACAGCGACGAGCCCCCGTAGGATACGAACGGCAGCGGGATGCCCTTGGTCGGCATCATTCCCAGCACTACACTGATGTTGATGAAAGCCTGCACCACCACCATGCTGGTAATGCCCACAGCCAGCAGACGGCCAAACGTGTCCTGAGTGCGCAGCGCGGTACGGACTCCGCGCCATAGAAAGATTCCGAAAAGCAACAAGATCACGAGCGAACCCAGCAGGCCCAGCTCCTCCGCGGTTACGGCAAAAATGAAGTCAGTATGCGGCTCTGGCAGGTAGAACAGCTTCTGCTTCCCTTCCATGAAGCCCATCCCGGTGACGCCCCCGGTACTCACGGCGATCAACGACTGAATAACGTGAAAGCCCTTGCCCTGGGGATCCGAATACGGATTGAGGAATGCCGTGATCCGGCCCCAGCGCCAGGCAACCCGAACCACCAGAAAATACAGCGGCAGCACAGACAGCCCGCACGCGTAAGCCAGATAGCGCAGGTCGAGACCAGCCACGAACAGGATGCAGGCGGTGATCGCAGCGCAAGCAATTGCGGTACCCAGATCAGGCTCAAAGACGATCAAGGCGAGAAACATCAGCGTGGGCAGGATCGCTGGCAGCAAAGTGTTCCGCCAGTCATGCATGGAGTTGATGCGGTTCTCCAGAAAATAGGCGAGGAAAAGGATTACCGCCACCTTGGCCACTTCCGAAGGCTGTAAGGAGAATCCTCCAAAGTGAATCCAGCGATGCGTGTTGTGGGCGCGGTCGAGGAAAAAGACCGAAATCAGCAGCAGCGTAGTCGCGCCCAGCACCGAGAACACCACGCCCGGATGCTTATAGCGACGGTAATCAACCTTCATCGCCACCACCATGGCAGCGATGCCAGCGGATGCCCATCCGACTTGCCGCAAGAGGAAGTAGTATCCGGATCCGTAGCGCTCTTTCGCCATGACCGCCGAGGCGCTGAATACCATCACCAGCCCCACAAATACCAGGATTAGGGTGACGGTAAATAGCCAGCCATCGACGCTGACACGCTTTGCCATGGGAGATTTATTTCACCACGGAGGCGCCAGGGCACGGAGAACAATGTCTATGAATTTTGAGCCGGCTATAACTATCTTGGTTCGGGCGGGCTCGGGCCAAACTAATGCTGAGCTTCCGCAGCCAGCCCTCGTACTGCTTCCTTGAACACCCGTCCGCGGTGCTCATAATTCTTGAACTGGTCGAAGCTGGCGCACGCGGGAGCCAACAGCACAATATCTCCTGCTTCGGCTGTCGCCGCCGCACGTTTCAGCGCAGTCTCGAGTGTCCCCGCGTGGTCAATTTCCGCCGCCGCTTGGATCTGCGACTCGATTTTTTTCGCCGCGGCACCGATCGTGTAGACGCGCTTCACCCGTTGCCGCAACAAGTCGCTGAGCAGCGTGTAATCGCTGTCTTTGTCCTTGCCGCCAAGAATGAGGTGGATATTCGCCGGGAAAGACTCCAGCGCTTTGATCGTGGCGTCCACGTTAGTCGCCTTGGAGTCGTTGTAGTACTCGACGCCGCGAATCGTGGCCACGTATTCCAGGCGGTGTTCCACCGCCTTGAAATCCTGCACGGCTTGGCAGATGCGTTCCGTCTCACAACCCATGAGCGCTCCCACGCAGATTGCGGCCAGCGTGTTTTCCACATTGTGGGCGCCCTTGAGCGGAATTCCGGAAACCAGCATGATCTCGCGCTGGCCCTTTGCATCGCGAAACAGGACGCGGCCTTCGCGAACGCAGGCACCTTGCTCCACCTCTTCCTTCCGGCTGAACCAGAAAACTTGTGCCCGCGCGCGTCCCGCAAGTCCGACGCAAGTAGGGTCGTCGGCATTTAGTACGGCGAAATCATCTGCTTGCTGGTTCTCAAAGAGGCGGGCCTTGGCGGCGGTGTAGGCCGCGAAGGTGCGGTGCCGGTCCAGGTGATCGGGAGTGATATTGAGCAGAACGGCAATTTTTGGACGGAATGTCTCGAGGGTCTCCAGCTGAAAACTCGATACTTCCAGCACCACGACCGTGTCAGCCGTCGCCCGCTCCACCAGGGAAATTGCCGGCGTGCCGATGTTGCCGCCGACTACGGTCGGGAATCCGCCCGCCGCGACAATTTCGCCCGCCAGGGTCGTGGTCGTGGTCTTTCCGTTGGAGCCAGTGATAGCCACGATGCTCTTCGGCAGGAACCGGGATGCCAGTTCGATCTCGCCGATTACGGATTCGCCCAGAGCCCGGGCCTGTACCAGCGGCGCCGAATCCACCGGAACGCCGGGGCTCACCACGATGAAGTCCTGTCCCCGGAAAGTGCGCTCGCCGTGTCCGCCGGTCTCGACCGCGATGCCATGATCGAGTAGGACCGGGATTTCCTGGCCGAGTTGGTCTTGCGGCTTTGCGTCCGAGACGGTGACGTGTGCGCCCCGCGCCTGCAAGAACAGGGCCGACGCCACGCCGGACTTGCCCAGGCCGACGACAAGCACGCGTTTGTTGGCGAGATCCACAGGCTTATCTTTTCACCACGGAGGCGCGGGGGCACGGAGCAAAAACAGAATAAAGGAAAAATTCAACGAGCAAGGTACAGAATCGGCCTGCCACTGAGAATGAACCTATTTTTTCTCTCCGTCTCGCTGCCTCCGTGGGGAGATTATCTCAGCTTCAACGTGGTCAGGGCGAACAGGGCAAACACCAGCGATGCGATCCAGAAGCGTACGATGATCTTTGATTCCGACCAGCCCAGTAGTTCGAAGTGATGGTGAAGCGGCGCCATCTTGAAGATGCGTTTCTTGCGCAATTTGTATGACGACACCTGCAGGATCACCGACACCGCTTCAATCACAAATATCCCGCCGATGAAAGGCAGCAGCAGTTCCTGCTTGATCATGACGGCAACGGTGCCAATCGCGCCGCCCAGGGCGAGGGAGCCGACGTCTCCCATGAAGACTTCGGCGGGGTGGGCGTTGTACCACAGAAAACCAATGGCGGAGCCAACCATGGCCCCGCAGAAAATGGTCAGTTCCCCGGCCAGCGGCATGTGCTCCAGCCCGAGGTAGGAAGCAAAAGTAGCGTGCCCACTGACGTAGGTCAGCACCGCCAGTGCTCCGGCGGCGATCACGGTGCATCCGATCGCCAGTCCGTCCAGACCATCGGTAAGATTTACCGCGTTGCTCGAACCCACGATCACCAGCATGACAAAAGCGATAAATGGAAGAAACGCCAAAGGCCAAAGCGCGGGATTGTTTACCAGGCTTTCTATGACCAGGTCAGGATGAAACTGCTTCAGGAAAGGAACCAGCAACCGGGTGGAGTACATCCCCCAGGTTTGCATTGTGATCAGCGCCACCGCGATCAGGATGCTGGTTGCGACCTGCAAGCCCAGCTTGGCCTTGGAAGTAAGCCCCAGATTCCTCCGGTTCACCACTTTGATGTGGTCGTCGGCGAATCCGATCGCGCCGAAAGCACAGGCCGAGAACACCGCGATCCAAATGAAGCGGTTGCTTAGGTCGGCCCACAACAAGGTCGGAACCACGATCGAAATAACGATCAGCAGGCCGCCCATGGTGGGAGTGCCAGCTTTTTTTTGATGAGCCTTGGGGCCCTCTTCGCGAATGAACTGGCCAATTTGAAATTCGCGCAGGCGGTTGATGACGATGGGTCCGATGATGAGCGCGGTAAAAAGAGCGGTGAGGCTGGCAAATGCTGTACGAAAAGTCAGGTACCGGAAAATACGGAATGGCGGAAAGTAGTGAAAGAGCTTCAGGTAGAGCAGCCAGTAGAGCAATCAGCCTCCGTTCAGTCAGTCGTCGGTCCTCAGTCGTCAGGACTTGTCGTCAGGTGTGGTCGTCAGCGGCTTTTGATTGGCTGACGACTAAAGACTGACGACCGACGACTATTTCCAGCGCTCGTTCCAGCTTTACCCCCCGTGACGCTTTCAGCAGCACCACATCACCCTCGCGGCCCTCTCTTGCCAGCCACTCGCCGGCTTCTTCCGGTGTGGCCACGAATTCCGCTTGCATTCCGACCCCGGCCGCGGCGTCGACCATGGCCTTCGCCAAGCCCCGCACACCAACCAATCGATCGATCGCTTTTTTCGCCATGTGCTGGCCGGAGCGGCGATGTAGTTCTTCACCCGCGGGCCCGAGTTCCAACATCTCACCCGCGACTACGATTCGCCGTTTCGCTGGCATGGTGGCTAAGGTGTCCACCATCGCGTCCAAGGCCGTTGGATTGGAATTGTAGCAATCGTTGATGATTGTGATGTTGCCCAGTTGGACGACCGCCCCGCGTTTGTCGGCTGGAGCCAGAGTGGCCAGCGCACCGCTGGCCTCGGCGGGGCTTAACCCTCGTTCCAGCCCCACCGCAACCGCGGCCAACGCGTTATAGATGTTGTGGGTGCCGACCAGGCGCAGGGTCGCCCGTTCCCGACTGCCGCCGGCTACAACATCGAAAACGGAGCCCTCGGAGCCGCGCTGCTCGATGTTCTCCGCGCGAACGTCCGCATTCGAGTGCAACCCATATAGAACTACTTTGCCCTGAAAGTCGCGGCCAAACTGGGACACGTACTCATCATCGGCGTTGAGTATCGGAGTCCCCCCAGCGGGCAAGGACTCGATCAGTTCGTACTTTGCCCGGGCAATTTCAGCCACCGACTTGAAAAATTCCAGATGTACTGGGGCGACGTTGGTCACGACAGCAATCTCGGGCTGTGCGATTTTGGCCAGGGCGGCAATCTCCCCGCGATGCGACATGCCCATCTCGATGACGGCGGCCTCGTGCTCGGGTTCGATCTTCAGCAGCATCAACGGCAATCCAAAATGATTGTTGAAGTTGCCCTCGGACTTCAAAACCCGGAAGCGCGTAGAAAGAATGTGCGCAATCGCTTCTTTGGTGGTGGTCTTGCCGGTGGATCCGGTCACGCCTACCAGAGGCTTCCCCCACAATCGGCGAACCATCGCACCCAGAGTCTGGAGAGCGACCAGAGTATCGTCCACAGCCAGCAGGCCGGCCTTCGCCGGATAGCGCGCGAGCTGGTCCTTGCGAACCACCGCAGCCACAGCGCCTTTCTCTAGCGCCTGCTGGGCGAAGTCGTGCCCGTCCATGCGCTCGCCCCTCACCGCGAAAAAAAGCTCTCCGGGCTGGAGGGTGCGCGAATCGATCGAGTAGGCCTGAGCGATCGCCTGGTGATCGAACTTGCCGCTGGCCGACAGGAATTCGGCGACCCTGGAAAGCGGGAGCTTCATAGACGCTTCCCGGCGGCGGCGTTGGAGGACTTGCAGTCGTAACCCGCTTGCCGCAAGATTTTCTGCGCGACTTCAGCGTCGTCAAAGGGAAACGATCCGTCGCGTGTTACCTGCACTTTTTCGTGACCTTTGCCGGCGATGAGCACAATATCTCCCGGATTCGCTTCGCCGACCGCCAGAGTGATGGCAGCTTTGCGGTCGGGCTCCGTCTTGTACTTCGCGCCCGAGCGTTGCAGACCCACCATGGCGTCATTGATGATGGCCAGCGGGTCCTCGCTGCGCGGATTGTCGGACGTCAACACCACGAAATCGCTGCCGCGGCCGGCGGCTTCGCCCATCAGCGGACGCTTGGCCCGATCCCGGTCGCCGCCACAGCCGAAAACGGTAATCACACGGCCCTTCTGACCCGCCTGCTGCACGAATTCCCGGGCCAGTGCGGTCAGGTTTCGCAAAGCGTCGTCGGTGTGAGCATAATCGACTACGACGGTGAACGGCTGTTGGCAGTCCACCCGCTCGAACCTTCCCGGCACCCGAGCCAGCGCCGCCACTCCTTGGGCAATGAACTCAGGCGCGCAGTTCCGCGCGTAGGCCGCGCCCGCCGCTGCCAGCGTGTTGTACACATTCACTTTGCCGATCAGCGGAGAAAATAGCGGGATGGTCTCTTCGGGCGTGATCAGATCGAATCTCGTTCCCCGTGGTGTGATCTCGACTTTTTCGGAATGGAAATCGCCCTTGGTCAGTCCGTAAGTGAATACTTCAGAACTACGCTTCTTACTGATCTTCACCAGCTTCTGGCCGTGTTCGTCGTCGGTATTGAGCACGGCGGCGCGTGGCGCCTCGGTCCCACAGCCTTCAAACAGTACCTGCTTGGAAGAAAAATACTCTTCCATGGTGTGGTGATAATCGAGGTGATCACGGGTCAGATTGGTGAAAACGGCGACGTTGAACGGAATTCCATACACCCGCTGCTGCTCCAGCGCGTGCGAGGAGACCTCCATCACTGCTTCGGTTGCGCCCTGGCCCAGCGCTTCGCCCAGAATACGATTTAGTTCCAGCGCTTCGGGAGTGGTGTGCGGCGCAGGCAGAATTTTTCCCGCAACGTGGTACTCGATGGTCCCGATCAGCGCGCTCTTGCGGTCCGCCGCAGCCAGGATCGATTCCAGCAGGAAGGCCGTTGTGCTTTTGCCATTGGTGCCGGTGATGCCCGAGATTGCCAGGCGCTCGGCCGGTTTCTTGTGGAAATTGGCGCTCAGACGGGCTAGGGCACGGCGTCCGTGCGACACTTGCGCCCAGGCCACGTCGGGGCGTGGTTTCTCGGTCGCTGAGTCGGTGACGATGGCGACCGCGCCCGCGGCGATTGCCTGATCTATAAATTTGTTTCCATTACTCGATTCACCCCGCATGGCGACAAACAAATCGCCGGGCTTGATCCGGCGCGAATCATATCCCAAACCGCCGATGCCCGGGTTACCGCTTTGGACCAGTACTTCCGCGCCATACAGGAGTTCAAGGAAAGTCATTTGATTGGATTAGTCGATACCTGTCTTATAACACTCATGACGGCAAGCGCCGCTTTGAAACTGCGCCGTGCTTCGGTGGCAACGAATTGCACCTTACAAATCCAAATCGATCGGCTCGGCTAGGGGAAGCGGAAGTTCCCAAGTGCGTGTAAATGCTAGCCCTATTCTTGGGGCGAGTTTCATTGCATCTTCGTCGTGCGAATCGATGCGCTTGGCCCGTCTTTGCGATCGCTACAATCTGACGGTCGAATCTGAGCTTTGCCCAAGGGCTGGCAGAGCCTCTCGCTTGCCGCGCTTTGTGCGGCCTTCTACTTCAAGCGCCGCAAGCACGATGGCGGCCACTTCGTCGAACCGCGTAATGAGAATATTCCTCATCCCCGAAAGCTTTTCCAAATACGCAGGAGAGTCCGTAGGACTGAAGGCCTCGATTTTGAATCTGTATTCTCGGTGTTGGCGACCGCTCGCCATGAACTTCTCCATGATACTTGGCAGCTGTCGGCTCGACATTTCCTGACTACAGTCCGTATCACCGTCCAAACTTGACCGTAACAGACGCTCCCGACGCCACGTGCGAGCCGGCGGCCGGAGACTGTTCCCGAGCCAGCCCGTTGCCAACCGCATCCAGGTCCAGGCCATTTTCCTGTGCCATCTCTATCGCCGCTCTGACGCTCTTGCCCAGAAACGACGGAACTAGAATTCCGCCCTGCTCGACCTCCAACACAACCGTGCCGCTGGATGGCAGATGCAGCGGAAACGGAGGTCCTCCCGGTTTTGTTTCCGACATCCCAACTGAAGTTCCGGCTGAAGTCGCGCCTGCAGCGTCAGCTTGCCTTTGCTCAGGCGCGGCAGAGGCCGCCTCTCGCTCCCGCAAGGCCGCGGGCACAACAGGGCTGGCGGCCACGCCTGGCGCAGGCTTCACGGAAGCCGTAGCCGGCTGCGGATTTGATGCCGCTTCCCCCGTCCCTGCCGAACCCGCGTCAGCCGTTTCCAAACTGTCGCCCAAGCGGTCCGGCGATCCCTCTTCGACGTCCTGCTCTTTGACTTGCCGCTCCGCTAAAAGGACCTGGCGATTAGGCGGCAGTTCCACGTCGTGCGGGGTGTGCATATATTCCAGTACCTGCTGTGTGACCCGTTGGAACACGGGCGCAGAAATTTGTCCCCCTTGATGCAAACCCACCGCGGAGTCGAGAATGACCGCCACCGTGATGGAGGGATCGTTGATGGGAGCAAATCCGGCAAACGATCCCACATACTTGGTTCGCGAATACGTTCTGGTGGCGGGGTCAACTTTTTGCGCGGTGCCGGTTTTCCCCGCCGAGCTGTAGCCTTCGAGAATTGCCTTTTTCCCGGTGCCATGCAGCACTACGCCTTGCATCATTTGCTTCATCTGGGCGGCGGTCAGCGGCGATATCACCCGTCGCTGCACGCCGGGATGAAAGGCGACCATCTGAGGAGTGCCCTGCGGTTCGGTGGTTCCTGCGATGATACGCGGCGCAACCCAAACCCCGTCGTTGGCAATGGTGGAAACCATGGCCGTGAGTTGCAGCGGGGTGACGCCGATCTCCTGTCCCATCGAGATCGCCCCAATGGAAACTTTTGACCAACGATTTAACGGCTTGGCCAGACCCCGCGTCTCACCAGGCAATTCGATTCCCGTCTGCTGGCCGAAGCCAAAGGCACGAATGTATTTGTAAAAGCGCTCTTCTCCCAATCGCAGGGCAATCTTGATGGCACCCACGTCGCTTGATTCGGCGAGGATGCCGGCGACCGAAAGCACACCGTGAGGTTTGCTGTCGCGAATCCGCATACCATTGATCACGATGGAGCCCATTTGGCAATCAAAGAGTTCGTCCGGACGGGTCAGCCTTTCCTCCAGCGCCGCGGCGATGGTGACCAGCTTGAACGTCGAACCGGGCTCATACACGTCGCTTACCGCATGGTCCTTCAATTTTTGCGGCGTGATCTCGCGGGCAAGGTTGGGATTGAAGGTGGGCCGATTGGCCAGTGCCAGGATTTCTCCGGTTTTCGGATTTTCTACGACAATCGTGCCCGACTCGGCATGGGTCTGCTGCATCGCGGTCTCCAGCTCGCGTTCCGCGATGTACTGGATTTTTTCGTCGATGGTCAGAACGACGTTCTCTCCCGGATCCGGCTGTTTCTCGACGCTGCCAAACCATTTGCGGCGGGCGTCCACCGAGATCAGCATGCGACCGGGCTTGCCGCGTAGCTCCTCGTCCTTGGCGCCCTCGACCCCACTCAAGCCTTCGTCGTCCATGCCTACGTAACCGAGGATCTGCGCGGCTAAATCGCGCTTGGGATAGAAGCGCTTGGATTCTTTCTGGAAATGAATGCCGCTCAGATTCATGGAGCGGATACGGTCCGCGGTTTCGGCATCGGCTTTGCGGGCCAGCCAACAGAAGGTGCGGGCGGCTTTGCACTTGGCCAGCAATTCCCGGGGGTCGGTCTTGGTAATGCGCGTAATCAGGGAGATGGTTCCCGCCAGGTCGGGAATTTCCGCGGGCACGGCGAACACGGAATCCACCGCAATCGACATCGCCAGTTCGCGTCCGGCGCGGTCATAGATAATTCCCCGCTTGGCGGCCACTTCTGTGGTGCGTTGCTGCTGGTGTTGGGCTCGGGTTTCAAAATCGCCGTAGCGGAAAATTTGCAGGTAGACCAAGCGCAGGCAGATCACGCCGGCCCAGAGCAACAGGATTGCTCCCAGCAGGTAAAGCCGTTTGTTCGCGCTGTTGCGGGGTGTGCTCGCCACCGTCAAGCCCCTCAGACAAGCATGGCGGCCCACTGTGCGGGGAGCCGCCAAGTAAAGTTCGTGTGGGAACAGGCCGTTACCCGCCCAAGCCGGGCGCCGCCTGGCTAGGTGCAGCTACCTCGCCGAAACCACCGGGGCCGTTGTCACGCTCGCCAGCACCGGCATTGCGCTGTCCGGAACTGCAGTATCCATGTGCATGACTTGGCCGGCTTGTGGGGATTGCAGTCCCAGCTTCCGCGCCAGCGTGTCGATGCGCTCGGGATCGCGCAGCGAGGCTTCTTCCAGTCGCAGGGCCCGGTTCATCTCCGTCAGACCGTCGCGCTGCACCCGCAGGGTCTCGATCTTGTAGCCGTATTCGATGGCTCGGAAATGCTGCCAGGCAAAAGTCATCACCAGCAAGAACAGGCAGCCCAGAGCAACTCCAAACTGTTTCATCTCGCGGCTCTTCTGTGGATTTTCCACTTTCACCAGGCGCGAATTGTCGAGCGGTCTGGAAAAATAGATTTCCGGGGTCCCGCTCCAACTAGCTCGACGCCGCAGCACTGGAGTTAGGCTCTGCGCCGCCGCCATTTATGCCACCCCAGCCAGACTGGAGTCGAGTTGCGCGACTTCCTGCTGCGCCACCGCATACCAGTAGGCAAGTTTTTCTTCCTGGGAACGGTCGTCCAGCAAGCGCAGGGGGCCTGCATCTACGCGGGCTTCGGTCCGCTCCACCGTGGCAATCAATTGGTCGATCAATGTTCCTGTGTACATCTTTGGCCTCCGTTCTACCTTCCCGTCTCTCCGGGACGGCATCGAGAGAAGGTAGAGAGTTGTGTTTCGCCCTTGTGATAGAGAGGCGATGCCGTCCCGGAAACTTTTATCCCGGCCCATCCGTCAACGGCTGCACCGGGCCCCTGGCTGGTTTTCCAGGGGTAAACTTGTTTGCTGGCGCTGGTTAAACTCTTTCCGCCGCCCGCATCTTTGCGCTGCGCGACCGCGGATTGAAATCGACCTCTTCCTCTCCGGCGGTCACGGGCTTTTTCGTCAGCAATTTGTAGTGACCCTGCTTCACGCCTTCGCGCAAGGCATCTTTTACGATGCGGTCCTCCAGCGAGTGGAAACTGATGATCACTATTCGTCCGCCCGGCTTCAGCACCCGCGGGGCCGCGTGCAGCAGTGCCCGCAGGTCGTCCAGTTCATGGTTTACGAAGATTCGGAGTGCCTGGAAAGTTCGCGTCGCGGGATGAATTCTTCGTTCGGCCGGGTTCATTGGCCGGGCCGCGGCCGAAACCACGGCTGCGAGCTCCGCAGTCGTGTGGATGGGCCGCGACCGGACAATGGCTCTGGCGATTCTCCGCGACCTCCTTTCCTCACCGAATTCGTAAATCAGGTTGGCGAGTGTGACCTCGTCGGCCTGGTTTACCACTTGTTCGGCGGTGGCCCCGGCTTGCGGATTCATTCGCATGTCGAGCGCTCCTTCCGCCTGAAAACTGAAGCCGCGCGATGGTGTGTCCAACTGCAGGCTGCTCACGCCGAGATCTGCCAGAAGTCCGTCGGCTGACGCCGCTTCGAACCGCTCTCCGATCTCTGCGAAGGAACCATGCAGCAGACTCACCTCGGGCCAACCCTCCCCCCCGGAAGAAATCAGCCTCACGCGCGCCTCATCGAGCGCCGCGGGATCTTTATCGAGCCCAATCAAATGTCCCGGTGCGTCGAGGCGTTTTGCGATTTCTAAACTGTGCCCGCCCAGACCCACCGTGGCGTCGATATAAGTCCCGCCACGCTTGATAGCTAAAAAGTCGATCGCTTCTTTTAAAAGAACCGGGACATGGCCACTCTTGCTGCCACCATGCCCACCCCGCTCGGGGGTGTTTGTTAAACCCTCGTCCACTAGATGCCCAGATCGTCGAGCGTCTTCTCATCCTCAGGTGTGAACGGTTGCTCCTCGATCTCCGTGCGGTACGCTTCCAGGTTGCGAACTACGAGATGGGTAAGATTGCCGGTCACCGCGACCTCGCCCTTGAGCTGTGCCGCTTCCCGCAACAACTGCGGGATCAGCAGCCTGCCCTGGCCGTCCATCTCGACCATTTGCCCGTAGTAGTTCACCCGGTCCAAAAATTTTTTCTTCGTAGGATTGAAGGTGGAGAGCGACGCCAGCTTCTGCTCGATCCGTTCCCACTCCTCGAAGGGATACACTTGGCCAACCTTGCCATCCAGGCTGGTGATGTAAAATTGGGCGTTGTACTTCTCGTCGATCACCCGTTTGAACTCCGCGGGGACTTTGAGCCGTCCTTTTTCGTCCACACGGGTTGGGTGATTGCCGCGAAACATATGCTCTGCCCCTGGGGGCGGAAAACCTTGTGAGTACGAGTGCTGCCACAGCGAGGGAGGTAAAAGCGGTCAAAATGCCGGTCGTTTCTGGTTCGTTCGGGCTGTTTTTCGGGGTGTCAGCTGCAAAATCCACTGGCGCCTCTCAATGTTTCACTGCTGCCCACGGCCACCACCGTCTCGACCACTTCTTACCACTTTTGTCCACATCCTACGCCTAAAGCATTTGTTGTCAATGAGAAAGTTATGGGTCATTAGGGAGAAAAGTGAGCCCTTTTCGAAACCACGAGAAGTTGTGGCTAACTGACTAGATGACCACAATTAGTGGGGTTTAGGATTTTGATTCTGCCGGCGTTACCTGATTGATTTCCGAGCTCGGCTCTTCCCGAGCCTGTGGAAATTCTGTGGGAATCACGCCCCTAACTCCTCCGCTGCGGCAAAGCCGAGCGGCGCAGCCGAGGAAAGCTCGGCGGTCTTGGCAGCACATAGACTACCTGCTCGGCTCCACCACCACCGCCGTCCCATAGGCCAGCACTTCCGTCACTCCCTGCATCACTTCGGTAGCGTCGTAACGAGCGCCGACCACGGCGTTTCCGCCCAGTTCAGCCGAGTGCTGCAGCATCAGGTCGAAAGCCTCAGCCCGGGTTTTCTCACACAGGTTGGTCAACAGAGTGATATTACCGCCGAGAATAGTTTGCAGGCTGGCGCCAATCGTACCGAAAATCGAGCGCGAGCGCACTACGATGCCGCGCACCACTCCCAGCGTGCGAACCACGCGAAATCCGTCGAGTTCGAATTGCGTGGTGACCATGTTGTGGGCAACCATTCGTCCGTGCGCGCCGTAGCTTGTGGCCATCGAGTTCATCCTTCCTCCGGAAGTTAGCCAACAGCGAAGTTAGCTTGCCGTTTGCAGCTACTATATCTATTCCAATTGTGCCTTAATCACAAATTCCTGTTCTTGCGGGTCGTAGCGGACATCAAGGACATTTGGCTTGCAGCAAACCTGGCAGTCTTCCACGTAAGACTGACGGCGTGCGGCGGATTCGTCCACCGTCGTCTGGTTCCATTCGCCGCAGCCGGCACATTGGAATCCTGTCTGCATGACAGTTCATTTTCAATTTTCAAATGCCCGTTGCCAATTGGAAACAGAGGACCCCCTATAATGGCGAGTCTCCCTCGACTGCCTTCGGCTGCCGATCAAATGGAGGTTCCATGTTTTCAAGACGCCATTTTTTGCGGGCTGGCACGATTACCGCCGGCGCGAGCTTCGCCGTATTCGCACCTTCACGCAAGCGAGAGGAAACTTCTTCCCCTCTGCCGTCTTCCATTGCCAGCCTGAGATCCATGAAGGATCAGGCCAAACCCATCACCGCGGAGGAACACACCGCGCGGCAGGAAAAGGCGCGGCAACTGATGCAGGCCAACCATTTCGACGCACTGCTGCTGATGGAGGGAACCTCGCTCGACTACTTTGCTGGAGTGCGGTGGGGGGGAGGCGAACGACTGTTTGCGTTGGTGCTGCCGGCGAAGGGACGCGCACTTTGTGTATGTCCGGCATTTGAAGAAGGACGAGCCCGCGAACAACTCGCCGCTTCCCCGGAGGGGAACAATGCCGATGTGCGGACTTGGCAGGAGGATCAAAACCCCTACCAACTGTTGGCACAGGGATTCAACGACCTCGGCATTTCTACCGGCACGCTGGGCGTAGAAGAAAGAGTGCGCTTTGTGTTCAGCGACGGAATCGCAAAGGCTTGCCCCCAACTGAAGATCACGAGCGGAACCCCAGTGACCGCGGGTTGCCGCATGGTCAAGAGCGAGCACGAACTTGAGCTGATGAGTCTGGCCAACAAGGTCACGTTGACCGCATATCATGCCGCTTATCAGGCCGTGCGCGAAGGCATGACGCGGCCCCAACTCGAGCAGCTGATCGTGGCCGCGAACGAGCGACTGGGATTTCCCGGCGAAGTGGACATCGACATCGGTGAGAATTCTTCATTCCCGCACGGCTCGATTGTCCCGCAAGTCATTCGCGAAGGCACGCTGGTGCTGATCGATGGCGGCGGGCCGGTCGAAGGGTATCAGTCCGATATCAGCCGCACTTTCGTCTTCGGCAAAGCTTCCGACAAGATGAAGAAAGCTTTTGATATTGTGCATCGCGCTCAAGCCGCCGCCCTCAAGATGGCACGGCCAGGCGTGGAGTGCCAGGCAGTCGATGCCGCCGCGCGTAAGGTGATTACCGACGCGGGCTACGGTTCGAAGGCCAGAATCTACAGCCAGCGGGTTGGTCAGGGGACACCAGAGGAAAAGGAAATTACCGACGCGCCCAACCGGGCAGATTACAAATTCTTCACCCACCGGGTTGGTCACGGAATCGGTATGGACGGCCACGAGTGGCCCTACCTGGTGCGAGGCAACACCACTCTGCTGGCCCGCAACATGACATTCAGCGATGAGCCTGGCGTCTACATCCCAGGGGAATTCGGTGTCCGACTGGAAGATGACATGCACATCACGGAGAACGGCGCGGAGCTATTCACGCCGCAAAGCCCATCGCTCGAAGATCCGTTCGGAAGTGGTTAATCGCCTAACCCGCCGAAGATGGGACCCGGTCACGGACCGCTGGCAATGGACCACCTGACAACCGTTTTCCTACGCTTCGGGCACGGGAGGGCACCCGTTGAAGCTGAGAAGATAGGTGTTCCCCACATAGCCCAGATACTTGATCCCGATCTGGCTGGTGAAAAAGCCATCAGCGGTCATCTCGCGAAGAAGGGCAAAGTAGTCCACCCCCGGGAGCAGGTTGGAATCTCCTTCCGTATTCTTGCGATAGGCAATCAGGTCGAGAATTTCTTTCTGCTGCTCGGGGGCACATTCGAGATACGGCCTGCCATACCGGTCGGCACACTCACCATCCAGCCACATCAGGCCGCCGCCAAGTTTCAACTGATATTCAGGATTTTCGCTGGTGAGCAGGTCAATGAACTCTGGCGCTCCTGCTTCCATGGCTCCGCCACACTCGCTGTCCGCTGGAATAATGGCTTGGCACAATGCTTGAAGTGTTTTGTAGCTTCTGGGCGAGAAAAATTTCGGCGTATAAGCGCCCGCCGGGGCTGCGGCTTTTTCCGCCGCCACCATGTGGTGCGCATATTCGGCGGCTTGCGCAGGGATCACCCGCAGCACGGAACTGGCCACTGCGCCCATGGTCAACGATTTCAGAATGTCACGGCGCGATACGGACTTGATGGACATGTTGCCTTCCCTAAAGACCTCCATTTTTCGCCTGCTCCAGCAAATACTCCGACGCCCGCCACGATAGCGCCATAATGGTAAGCGTCGGATTTTTGTCCGGGTTGGTGACAAAAGCCGCGGCGTCGGTGACGAACACATTCTTCACCTCATGCGCCTGGCAGTATTGGTTCAACACCGATGTCTTGGGATTGTTCCCCATGCGCGCCGTACCCAGTTCGTGAATGATGACGCCCCCATCCGCGATTCCATAGGGACGGCGCCCGTCCGGTTTGGCGTTGCTGACGAAGGTGCCGCCTGCGGTCTCCACAATGGAACGAAAGGTTTCCTGCATGTCCTTCGCCATCTTGATTTCGTTGTCGCTCCACTGCCAGTGGAAACGCAGCACGGGAATACCCCACTGATCGACCGTGTCGGGATCGATATCGCAATAACTATTTTCGTTGGGGATCATCTCGCCGCGGCCGGCGAAACCGATGAATGTGCCAAACATGTTTCGGCATCGCTGCTTGAGGGAAGCGCCGTAACCTTCGTATTTAGCGCAGACTTCGTCGAATTCGCCCACTCCGGGCAGACCGCGCCCGCCCCCGAATTCGATGTGGTAGCCACGAAGGAAGTCATTTTTGCGGTCAAACTTCCACCACGGCATATACAGGTGCATCCCGCCGGTGCCATCGTGGTTGTGGGCTGGCATTTTCTCCAGTTGCGGGAAATATCCGCTCGCGGAACTACCGACCGAATCGGTGAGATAACGCCCCACTGCACCAGAGGAATTGGCCAGCCCGTCAGCAAACAGTGTGGAACGCGAGTTCAGCAGCAGGCGGGCCGATTCGCAGGCGCTGGCTGCCACCATGAACGCCTTGGCGTGGACTCGCTTTTCGGAGCGGGTACCTTTATCGATGTAAGACACAGCTTCGGCCTTGCCGTCTTTTCCCACGACGATTTCCCGCGCCATCGCTCCCGTGATCAAAGTGAACCGGCCCGTGGCTTGGGCCGGCGGAATCATTACCTGGCTGGAACTGAAGTTGGATGCAGTGAGGCAACCACGGCCGCATTGCCCGCAGTAATGGCAGGCCGCGCGTCCATTCAGCGGCTTGGTGAGAATGGCCAGCCGCGAGGGCACACAGAGAATATTCAACTTGTCGCACGCCTTCTTGATGATGGTCTCGGTGCAGCGCGGCGGAGGAGGAGGCAGAAAAACGCCGTCGGGCGCGCTGGGAATGTTCTCTTTGCTCCCGAAGACCCCGATGTAAGACTCTACCTTGTCATAGTAAGGCGCGACTTGCTCGTAAGTGATGGGCCAGTCGTCCCCCATGCCGTCGGTGGAACGGGATTTGAAATCCACGGGCGCGAAGCGCAGTGCGATGCGTCCCCAGTGATTGGTGCGGCCTCCGACAATGCGGGAGCGGAACCAGCGGAATTGCGAGCCCGGCGCGGAGGTGTAGGGTTCGCCCTCGATCTCCCAGGCGCCGTTGGGTGCCATGAATTCGTCACCGACCTCATGCTTGAGTTTGCCGCCAATACCACCGCCGCGATGAGGAACTTGATAGGGCCACACGTGCTCTTTGTAATCTTTTTCTGGATTCAGCGCCGGGCCCGCTTCGAGCATCACCACATTTAGGCCGCCTTCGGTAAGCACTTTCGCGGCGGTACCGCCCGCGGCGCCGGATCCAATGATGCAGACGTCATACATCTTCGGCGAACGAACCACTTGAGGCATCAAGTTCTCCCGGAGAAAGACGCACCACAATATAGCTATGAACTTTTCTTAGAACTGCAGCTTCGCCAAATACTCATAGCTCTTCTTGATACTTTCAAACGGATCCTGGGGATGGTCGTGCTCCACAAAATAATGCCTGATCCCGGCTTTATCCGATTGTTTGAAGATGAGCTTCCAATCAATAATTCCGCTGCCCACTTCCGTCATCTCCGGAAGCGAATCGCCGAAATTCTGCCCGCCCGAAGCGTCCACCTTCGGAATTTTCGTCAGATCCTTTACGTGAACCAGGGAGAAACGCCCGGGATACTTCTTGAAATATTTCAGCGGATCCTGCCCTCCCACTTCAATCCAGCACAAATCCATCTCCATCTTCACCAGCTTGGGATCGCACTCTTCCAGCAGAATGTCATAAGGAAGTTTTCCCTTGACCGGCGCGAATTCAAACCAGTGATTGTGATAAGCAAACTGGATTCCCGCCTTTTGGCTCGCTTCCCCGGCGCGATTGAAGGTCTCAGCCGCGCGCTTCCAGCCGTCGGGCCCCTTGCGAACATCGTCGTCAATATAGGGGTTGACAATATACTCATGGCCGACCACGTGAGCCGCATCGAGCACACTCGGCCACGGATCACCCAGACTCTTGTACGGCACGTGCGCCGAGGGACCCGTCAACCCATGCCGGTCCAGCATCGCCCGCACTTCCTGCGGAGTATGGTTCTCATATCCGGCAAACTCGACCTCGCGGTAGCCGATCTCCGCAACCTTGGCCAGCTTGCCTTCGAAATCGTCCTTCATGGCGTCCCGGACCGTGTAGAGCTGTAGTCCGACCTTTTCTATTTTGTGCGTACCCGCCGCCCAGGCAAGCGGGCGTGACAACACGGCTGCTGCAGTCATCGTGCCCAAAAAATCTCGTCGGTTCATCACTAAAGTTCTCCTCGCTTCATCTGATCAACAGCGTAATCGCAGGCCCGTGCGGTGAGCGCCATGTAGGTCAGCGATGGGTTAACGCAAGACGACGACGTCATGCAGGCGCCATCGGTAACAAAAAGATTTTTGGCGTCGTTCGCCTGATTATGTGCGTTGAGCACTGACGTCTTCGGATCTCGCCCCATTCGCGCCGTACCCATTTCGTGAATGGTGAGTCCAGGAGCATTGTCCTCGAGAATGGGCTCGATGTCCTTTGCACCCGCGGCGGAAAGCATCTCCGCGGCAGTGATGGACATATCCTTTAACAGAGCCCGCTCATTTTCCCGCCACGAGCAGCTGATCCTGAGCACGGGAATGCCCCACCCATCCACGGTCTCCGGGTCAATGGCGACAAAATTGTCGTGGTTGGGAAGACACTCTCCGAAGCCGTACAAGGTCATCCTCCAGGGGCCGGGACGGCTGAGAGTGTGCTTGAAGTTCGCCCCAAACCCGCGCATCTCGACTCCTCGCTCCCACTTCGGACGGCTGGCACTGCCCTGAAAACCGTATCCCCGGAGGAACAATGGCTGTTTCTGTTTCACATTACGAAAGCGCGGAACATAAATTCCGTTGGGACGGTTTCCCATCTGGACGTGATCTTCGTTCCCCGGAATGCGGCCGCTGGCGCCGCCGCCCATGCAATGATCCATGACGTTGTGCCCCAGTTCTCCGCTGGAATTTGCCAGTCCATTAGGAAATTCCGGAGTCGCCGAGTTCAGCAGAATGCGCGCCGACTCCAGCGCTGAGGCGCACAGGAACACAATCCGTCCCCGAAACTCGATCGTCTGTCGGGTTTGCCCGTCGATGATCCGTACTCCGCTCACTTTCCGGGTGTTGCCATCAAACATCAGGCTGTGCACCACACTGTGGGGGCGCACGGTCACCTTGCCTGTTGTCAGCGCCGCGGGCAAAGTGGAGTTCAGGCTGCTGAAGTAAGAGCGCGTGATACAACCGCGTGCGCACGGTCCGCAATAATGACAGGGCGCGCGACCGTTATGGCGCTGGGTCAGAATGGCGGTTCGACCGATGGTCATCATGCGCTCGCCAGGGAAATACTTGGCGATAGCATCCTTCACCACCAATTCCGCACAGTTCAGTTCCATTGGCGGCAAAAATTTGCCATCGGGAAGATGCGCCAGTCCCTCTGCCTGACCGGACACGCCGATGAAATCTTCCACGTGGTCGTACCAGGGAGCGATCTCCTGGTAACGAATGGGCCAATCTATGCCGACGCCTTCGCGTAGATTCGCCGAAAAATCAAGATCGCTCCAGCGATACGATTGTCGCCCCCAAATAATTGAGCGGCCACCCACCTGGCGTCCGCGAATCCACCGGAACGGCTTGCCCGGCTCCGTGGTGTAGGGATTCTGCTTGTCATTGACGAAAAATTTGCTGTTCCACTCATCCATCCCGTTGCAGGTTTCCTGGACGGGCTGGTTTTCATCCACCCGCTTGCGGTCGCCCATGCCGCGGTAGCGTACCTCCCATTCGGGCACGTGCTCGGCGTAATCCGTATCCGGATCAATCGGTCTTCCCGCTTCCAGGACGAGGGTTTGCAATCCCTTCTCGCCCAGTTCCTTCGCCGCCCAACCCCCCGTGATCCCCGAGCCCACTACGATTGCGTCATAGGTCTTAGTTGCCATCCTATTTCGCGGCCTCCTCTTCCAGAGGGACGCAACCAGCGTGCCGCGACGGAATAATCTCCCCGTGCAGTTCCTGCTCAAACCCGATCTGGGATGTGTAGTAGCCCACCAGGGTGAGCTGTTTCATCATGAAAAAGAAATTCTTTTGCGGTGGGTGGCTGCGCCTGCGTCTCACGTCCTCAGTGCGAGCAGCTACTTCATCATCCAAGGCCTGGAGAATCTCGACCTGCTGTTTCTCTCCGCACTCGACGAAGTCTTTGCCGTGCAAATCTCGGGCGCGGGAATCAACATCGGTCAGGCCGGTCAGAAACGTCGATTTCTCCTCTTCGTCATACCATTCCGTGAGAATCAGATCGATGAACTCGTTCACCCGCGCCGCCTTGGCGCCTGGAGTATTGGTTTGCGGAATAATGATCTCCGCGATGGTAGTGACGGTGAGGTTCTGGTGGGGGTTGAGCGTCTTGAGCACAGGCTGCTCATGCAGTTGTTCGTGCACCGCCTGAAATAACGAAAATGCCTCTCGCGACAGGATTGGCAGGGTCGCAGCCGAGGCTAGGAGCCGTAGGGCCTGGCGTCTATGCATGCTTACTCCGAAAAAAAAGGTTAGCTTGGGCAGCTTACGCCGGAGCCGAAAGCAAGGTCAACGCTTAACGCGCGGCTACCGCCTGCGCCACTTGTTCGCGCGCCGTGCGCAGGGTGGCTACCGGATCGCCCACGGGCATGAACTCCATGGCGGCATAGCGATCATATTTGAGTTCCGCCAGCTTGCGGAAAATGCTTGCGTAATTGATCTCCCCCGTGCCCGGCTGGTGCCGGCCGGGCACGTCGGCAATGTGCACCAACCCTACCTGATCGATATTTTTCTCCAGCTTCTCGATCAGGTTACCCTCCGATATTTGCTCATGGTAGAAGTCGTACAGGAACTTCGCGTGAGGGTTGTCCACCTTGCGAATGATCTCGAATCCTTCCGCCACCGAGGTCAGGTAATATTTGGGGTTCTCTTCCTGATCGATATTTTCCAGCAGCAGCGTGACATTTTCTTTGGCGGCCATATCGGCGGCGGGCTTCAAAGCTTCGATGCACGCCATATGATGCGCCTCATGAGAAACACCTTCCACCCGGTTTCCCGAGAGAACAATGATGGTGGGACATTCCAGTTTGGCGGCCACGGGAAAGAAATTCTTGAGGTCAGTCAGAAACGCGTCACGTCCGCTCGGATCGGCAATTCCTTTCCCCACCCCAGCCGTGGAGTCAAAGACAATGCCCAAGGACCGTTTTTTGGCGTTAGCTTTGCGGAAGTCGTCGTCGGACCAATCCTTGAACTCGTTCACCAGTTCGACCGCGTGGTAACCCGCCTCGGCCATCTTCTCCAGTCGCTGGTCGAACGGCAATGGCTTGTAAACCGTCCATAGCATCACCGAAAGCTTGAAGGGCACATCGCCTTCCCCGGCCGCCAGAGCGGGCATGGATGGCAGAGCGGCAGCGCCCAAAGCGGCACCGGCTAACGTGCGGGCAAAGTTACGTCGATTCATTCCGTCCACCCTTTCAGCATGGCAGGGATCCGCACTCAGCATTCAGCCTCTGGCACATTGCCATTTCGCAACCATCAAACCGAGGGACTACCAGAACCCGCGTTGGCAACCGCAAATTGCGCCCGACGCCACTCCCCGGTCGGGCTGAGTGCTCCATGCCGAGTCCTTCCCCCAGAGGCTGCCCTCTCCCGTGACCCGGAATCACCCCGTCCCCAGCAGTTCACTTCGCACGTTCTTCAGCACGTACAGGGCGCGCTCCACTCCCACTTCGCCGGAAAGAATCGGGTCTTCGTTCTCGACGCTGAAAATGCCCTGATATCCCACTTCCATGTAGGCTCGCACGATTTCTTTCCAGGTGCCGGCGCTATGCCCATAACCCACGGCCCGGAATGTTTCCGAGGCCTGTGACAGGTCGTTCTTTTCGAAAGCGAAGTTCAGCACGCCGTATCTATCCAGGTTGTTCTTGTAGAAAGTCGTGTCTTTCATGTGCGCGTGGAAAATGGCGCCCTGTTTACCCAGCATGTGGATCACTTCGACCGCATCGCACTGCTGCCAGAAAAGATGACTAAGGTCGCAGTTGGCTCCAATCTCCTCGCCTACGGCGTCGCGCAGGCGCAGCAGTGTCATGGGGTTGTAGACCACAAAATTAGGATGCATTTCCAGGGCGATCTTGTGGACTCCGTGTTCCCGGGCAAACTTGGCCGCCTGCTTCCAGTACGGAATTACCTTTTCCTTCCATTGCCAATCCAGCATCTTGCCGTACTCGGGAGGCCAGCGATAGGTAACCCAGTTGGGCATCGTATCCGTGGGACTGCCACCCGGGCAGCCGGAGAAACCTACGATCACGCTTACGCCCAGGCGTTCAGCCAGCAGCACCGTGCGTCGGAAGGTCTCCGCATCACGCTCTGCGATGTTCGGATCAGGCGAGACCGGATTCCCATGGCAACTGAGGGTTGCCACTTGAATGTTGCGATCTTCAAATTTCTTTCTCCAAGCGCGCGCCCGACCTTCATCCTCTAGCAACTCTTTCACCGGACAGTGGGCTGAATTGGGATAACCGCCGGTGCCGATCTCTACCGCCTCCACCCCCCAACCAGCAAACTTGTCAATCATCTCCTCCAGCGACAGTTTGGGAAACGCCGGGTCGAACACGCCGATCGGAATCTTGCGCATGGCGCTTGGCGACATAGTTTTTTCCCCCGACTGCGACGGGTTGTTGCCGGCCCATGCAGTTCGCGGCGCTGCCGTCGCCACAGCCAGCAGACCCGTGGTGGTCAGAAAATCTCTTCGGCTACGGGAATTGGATACGGACTTGGTGTCCGCAGACGTCTGATCCCCGATCTTCTGATGCATGGAATGCCCCCCGGCAGAAGTGTTTCCGTTACGCAAAAAAATTGGCCTTGAGCTGCGCCAGCATTATACCCATCCTGCGCGGCGGCGAGAAACATGATGTTGTTCAGGAGACCGTGGAGCGGTTGACAAGAACGCTGCTTTCCAACATGCTTCTGTGCCCGATGAAAAGACGGCGGAAAGTCACGCGTCCGGTTCCGGTAATGAGCCCGTCGGCTCGCCTTAGCCTCCTGAGCTCGAAACGGCAAGCCATCATTCGCCCCACCTTCGAACGGCCGCGCGAGTTTGTCCTGCTCAGCGTGCGTGCACTGGCTCAGCGCCTCGGCACCGATCCTGCGACCATGATCCGGATCGTGCGCGGAATGCAGTTTGCTTCCTACCGGGAATTCCAACATTACGTGCATGAACTTTCCATCGCCCACGCGACCTCGCTGGACACCATGCAAACCGGCCCGACCGGCAAGTCCGCCATCTCAGCCCAGGCCCGCGCCTCGCTCGACCAGGACACCAAGAATATGAATCGTCTTGCTCACAGCCTGGATTCGCGGCGGATCGCCGCCCTGGTGCGGCGTCTTTATTCCGCCCGTCGCGTAGTGCTGCTGGGCGGCGATCTGGCGGCCAACCTGGTGAAGTTTCTGGAGCATCTGCTCATTATTTTGGGTCTGCCCGTCACCAGCGCAACTTCACCCGCCGAAGTGGTGCACAAAGTTCGCCCGCTCGGGAAACAGGATCTGGTGATCGCGGTCAGCTATGGCCGCGGTCTGCGGCAGACCGTCGAAGGGCTGCGCCAGGCCCGCGCCAACGGCGCCCATTGCGTGGGAATCACCAACACGCTGGTTTCTCCCATCGGCGAGTTCGCTCACGAGTCCTTTCTCACTTCCATCGAAACGCCTTCCTTCGGATCGTCCTATGTGGCTCCCATGGCCCTGTTCAACGTGATCGTGGTGGCCTGCGCCAATCACCGCCGCTCCCGCACTCTCAGCTTGATGAAGCAGTTGGAGCAGGAACAGCGCCACGGCTTTCGCTGGTACGAATCTTGAAGACCCGAATCGTGAAGGCCCGAATCGTCAAGACTGGGCTTCGAATCGCGTGGTGTCTCTCTGCTTTCCTGATTCTGCTGACGCTCGCCACGGCTCCGTCGGGATTCGCCCTCGACCCTCCTTCGCCACCCACCTACAACATCCGCATGGAGGACACATGGATCCCGATGAAGGACGACGTGCGCCTTGCGGTCAAGTTGTACATGCCGCATGGAGCTAAGGCAGGCGAAAAATTTCCGGCTGTGCTTGAGTATCACCCTTATCGCAAGGATGATGGGCCGACGCCCATCCCGAACACAGCACCGTCCTCGGTGAAGCCGAAAGCATCTTCGGGTTAAATGGCCGTGAGCTGAGATGGCGCGGCCACCTGTCCATAAACACAGACCGGAGGAATTTCTATTACAAGTACACCCGGGAATTATTGAAAGACGGTCAACTGCTAAAGCAGAAAACCTGGGAAGAAACAGTTCCCAGAGACCATCAGTAAGAGTCAACACCAGAGCGCAACCTAACCGCCACCCAATCACTCCCCCCAGCCGGTCATCCTGAGCACAGCCAGAACGAGAAACTGGTGAAGGAACAGCTGTGACATGTCGGTCATTCAAAATTCTCGGACAGCGGGTTGATCCGAACAGCGGTCGCGAAATGGCCTATGTGTTGTGTGAATACTTACAGGGTGCGCTTGAAGGGAAGGGTCAAGAAGAACTCGACCGCGTGGAATGGATGATTGCGGGAAGATCTTTCAGTCAATAACAACCGATGCCCTTCGTTCCGCAAAAGAGTTCCTGCAGAGCCTTGTACAGCTTGCGTCGGAGGCTCGCGCGGTCGAGGGAGCTGCGGTCTCCCCGGGCTCACCGAGGACGCCCAGTGGCGTCCCAACTGAACTTCACTGCTTGTACACCTTCCCATCCTTCATCACGAACTGCACATGCTCCAGCACGCTGATGTCCTGCAACGGATCGCCCGCAACCGCAATCAGGTCGGCATACTTGCCCGGCTTGATGTCGCCGACCACGTCAGAGTGTCCCAGCAGGTCCGCGGCCGAAGTAGTGGCTGACTGGATCGCCTGCATCGACGTCATTCCATACCTGACCATGAAAGCAAACTGCTTCACGCTCCGGTCATAAGGACATACGCCGGCATCGGTCCCAAACGACATCTTCAGCCCGGCCTTCACCGCCTTGCGGAAATTGTCGCGATGAAGCTGTCCTAGCTCCGCATCGTGCTGCAGAAAATCCTTAGGGATCTTCCCGAGCTTTCCCGCCTCCTGGATGCACTCTTCATCGTAGATATCCATATCCAGGTAGGTGCCGTGTTCCTTGGCCAGCGCAATACCCTCGTCATCAATCATGGTCGCGTGTTCGATCGACGCCACGCCCGCCCGGATCGCGTTCTTGATTCCCATGGGAGAGTGCGCGTGTGCCTCCACGCGCAGACCAAAGTGCGCAGCTTCATCCACTGCAGCCTGCAGCTCTTCCATGGTGAACTCTTGCGATTTCGGATTGCTGCCATGGGTCAGCACCGCGCCGCTGGAAAGCACCTTGATGTGGTCAGCGCCATCGTGCACCAGTTGGCGGATTTTTTGCCGCACTTCCCACGGACTGTTGGCTTCGCCGTAGTGCAGATCCCACGGCAGGGTGATGTCCGGCGCCAGGCCGGTCATGGCACCCGCGCCACCGGTGATGGTCACATAGGCCCCAGCCACATACATGCGCGGGCCTTCAATGTAACCGTGAGCGATCGCATCCCGCATGGCAACATCGTTCAAGGCGCGGTAAACACCCACGTCGCGCACCGTCGTAAAGCCCTCTCTCAGAAAAGTGCGTGCATTGGGAACGGATTCAAAGGCAACCTGTGCCGCTGTTTTCTTGAGCTGGGAGAAGGGATCGCCATCATCGGTAGGCCCATCTGCCAGGTGGGTATGACAATCGATCAACCCAGGCAACACGGTCATTTGCGAAAGATCGATGACCTTGGCGTCACCTGGGATCGTAAGCCCCTTGCCCACCGCTTCAATCTTGTTGTCGCGGACCAGAATGACTTGATCATTCAACACCGTCCCCGCACCCGGATCTACCATCCGGCCAGCCTTGATTGCTGTGACTTGGGCCATCGTGCCCAAACCGTGGAACCCGCACAAGCCCACCGCAACCGCCAGAAGCCATTTCACAGAATCACCCCGTTCGCGTTCGGTTACCTGATGGGAGGGAGACGCAACGATTGGAAACTTTCAGCCTGCCTCGTGTGTATTGCCGCTGCTCGTATGCTCGGTGTCCTCTGCGGTTAAACAGGATCTTTCAATCCGCCGTCACAGCCATCATACCCACCCCGCTCTTCAAATCCGCCGCCAACAGCCGATGAAACAAATGTTCGCCAGCCTCGCGCCGAACCGACAACCTGCCAGCGCCATAGGCACGTGACTTCAGCCCGCGCTGCACCGCCTCGCAGATGCCCAGGTCTTCGTCCTGCACCCGTGCGCCCACGGCCACACTCTGCTGGTTGTATTGGCGGCGGGCCTCGCTCACATCTGCGAAATAGAAATCGAAGATCACGCGGCAATGGTCCACGTCGAGCGGCAGCACGAGGTTGGTGTCCATGTAGCCTTCATAGCAATTGATCATCAGGTTGGGATATTGCCAGAAGTACCAAGCCCGGTCGCCCTGGCGGGTAGTGGCGGTAGCGGCGTCTTCCTTTCCGGCAACCATCGGACTCGACTGCAGACAATAACGGTCCTCGTTCTCGATCGTGTATTCCTTGTAATCGAGCACCGAGTTCAAGCCCTTGTGCAGGTGAGGAACGTGGTATCCGCCGTCGAGGTAGTTGTCCACAAATACTTTCCAGTTGCAGTGGATGTCGTATGTGCGGCTATCAAAGTAACGCAATTCGCTGACCCCGAGCGGAGCCACGCGCTTGACCAACCCGCCCAGAAACGGCTGCAACGCCGCGGCCCGCGGATCAAGATTTACAAAAACAAATTTCTCCCAGGTTTCCGCTCGTACTGGAACCAGGCCGTTCTGCTGGCGCTCAAAGTTTTTCACGCCGTCAAATTCCGGCATGCCCTTCAAGGAACCGTCCAGCCCGTAGTTCCACCCGTGATACGGACAATGCAGGATGGAAGCCTGCCCGCACGGTTCCGTCACCAGCGCCGCCGCGTGATGGCGGCACACGTTGTAGAAACCACGCAGCCCGCCGTCATGGCCACGCACCACCACAATCGGTTCCCCGGCAATGCTGGCGGTCACAAACTGTCCCGGCTTTTCCACCTGCTCCAACCGTCCCACCATCTGCCAGGTTTTGCTGAAGACAGTCTGAGCTTCGAGTTCCGCAATCCGCGTATCCACGTACCAGGGGCCGGGGATGGTCGAGGCGTCTGGCAACGCGGCTTTATCGTCGTAGCGACCGAGAATTTCCTCTACCGACACTTGGCTACTCATGCCCCGATTGCCCTCTTCAGCACGTCCAGAAACTGGGCAATACGCGCGTCCTTCTTCTCTTGTGGATCGCCCTGGCGCCGGAACAGCCCCGGATCCAACTCCTCCGTCAGCAGCGCGTCCTGGAAGCGCTCCATGGTCCAATCGAGGATGGAAACCATCATGTCCTGATCAAGCTCGTGGAGTAGTTCGCCACGCTGCAGCCCGTAGCGCACAAAGGCGACGGTGCCATACGGGTCTTCCGCAATAAGAAAACGGTTGATCTCACGCTTCAGGGTAAGGTCGGTGCCATAGTTGCCCAATAGCGAAACCCGGTAGGGAATCCAGTCTTCGTGCAACAAATGTTCTGTACGCACCAGCCAGTAACGCAGCACTTCGAAAAATCCCTGCTCCCGAACTTCAGCCGGGGCATCGAGATAACGAGGAAACGAACGTACCGCCTTCTTGTAGACCTCGAAGAACAGCCCGTCCTTGCTGCCGAAGTGCTGGAAGATCGATCCCTTGGCGATGCCGAGAGCGGCGGCGATGTCTCCCACCCGTGCGGCGTGGTAGCCCTGCTCGGCAAAATGGCGCATCGCGGCATCGACGATCCTAGTCCGCTTGCCTTCCGATCGCGGTCGGGCCGGCATGCTGCGATAGCGCGGCGGAGACACGAGACTGCTTCCTATTCCACTCATCATTGACCTCAAGTCATAGTACTTTACAGAAACATTAACCGGATTTCAATTCTATTTATTAAGCAGATGCGGTAAACTAGGATGCCTTCAGTCAAATATTGTGATCAAAGGTCATAAGGTGTGGCATCCCTCAAAAATCCAGCCTTCCAAAGCTTATGATGCGGTCGTAGTCGGTGGTGGTCACAACGGCCTGACGGCAGCCGCTTATTTGGCCCGCGCCGGATTCTCCACCCTGGTGCTCGAGCGGCGGGACATCGTCGGCGGCTGCTGTGTCACCGAAGAAATCGCCCCCGACTGCCGCGTCTCCACGACATCTTATATCGCCAGCATGCTGCGCCCGGAAGTCATTTCCGATTTGCGCCTCCGCGACCATGGATTGCGTATGGTTCCCTGCGATCCCGCCATCCAGGTTCCCTTCCCTGACGGCCACGTTGTTCCCTGGTGGTCCGAGCGCGAACGCGCCCAGGCAGAATTCAAAAAGATTTCGCCCAGGGATGCCGAAACTTTCGTCCGGATCGACGACCAACTCAAAAAGCTGGCGCGCTACCTGCAACCGTTTTTCATGGAACCGCCGCCGGAGATCGACACCAAAAGCGCGCGCGGCTGGGCCGATCTGCTCCGGATGGGAAACAAATTCCGCGGCATTTCGAGACCGGAAGTCTCGCAGCTGATTTCGTTCCTGACCGGCAGTCTTGGCGAATTTCTCGATCACAATTACGAGTCCGACAAGATGAAGACCATGTTCCTTGCCAATAACGTTTACGGCAAACATGGTGGACCGTATCAGCCAGGCACAGCCATCGGCTTGTTGTTTCACCTGCTAAGCGGTGGCGAGCACGAACGGCAAGGCTTTTGTGGACACGTGATGGGTGGCATGGGCGCCATCACCCAGGCTCTGGCCGCGGCTGGGCGAAGACTTGGAGTTGAAATCCGCACCTCCGCTCCGGTAGCGCATATTGACGTCCGTGACGGCCGGGCGCGCGGCGTGGTGCTGGAAGATGCCACGGAGATTCGGGCTGCTATCGTGCTATCCAATGCCGACCCCAAACGTACTTTTCTGAAAATGGTGGCGGCGTCGGAGCTGCCAAACGAGTATTTGCATTCTATCCGCGGCATCAAGATGGAAGGTCCCTGCGCCAAGGTCAATCTCGTACTGGATGAAGAGCCGCGTTTCACCGGAACTTCCCAGGATGCCACGCCCCTCGAGCGCACGTTCTACACCCTGGTTCCGTCACTCGAGTTTGCCGAACGCTGCTACGACATTGCCAAATTCGGCGAAATCCCCGAAGAACTGTGGGTGGATTGCGTGGTCTCGTCCAATGCCGATGCCTCGCTGGCGCCCCCCGGCAAGCACATCTTGACCTGCTTTGTGCAATATGTTCCCTATCATCTGCGAGAGGGAAATTGGAACCAGAAAGGTGAACTGCTCGGCGACCGCGTGATTAAGAAGATTGCCGAGTATGCGCCCAATGTTCCCAATGCGATTCTCGCGCGCCAGGTGCTTACGCCGCTCGATCTGGAACGCACCTACGGCTTGACCGAAGGCAATATTTTTCACGGTGATCTGCGTTTAGAGCAGCTTTTCTTCATGCGCCCGGTTTCCGGATGGTCCCAATACCGCACTCCAGTGGATGGCTTGTATTTATGCGGCGCTGGCACTCATCCGGGCGGCGGCGTTACCGGCGCTCCCGGACACAACGCGGCCCACCAGGTTTTGCGCGACTGGAAAAAAGGACGCCTGAAGGAGGCTGCCGCATAACGCATCGAGTTGGGAAAAATTACAAGCCCAAAAGACTATAAGAAAGATGAAGCGAAATCCAAGAACTGCCAACCGAGAACGGGCAACTGACAAGCGGCGATCAACGCACCGGGTCGATGCTTCGACTCCGCTCAATGAATGGTCTCGGCCTTGCTCGACATCTGATTCCGGTCCCAGAACCAATTCCAAGACCACAACCGCCGACATCGTAATTCTCGGCGCCGCCGTCATGGGCGCGTCCATTGCCTTCCACCTCGCGAAGCGGAAGGCGGGAAAGATCGTAGTCGTTGACAAGGGCCACGTTGGCCAGGGGGGAAGCGGGCGCTCTTCCGCGCTGATTCGCATGCACTACAGCTATCCACCCGAAGTGCAACTCGCAGTGGTGAGTCTCAGCATGTTCGAGCACTGGGCTGATGCGGTTGGCGGCGAAGGCGACTTCCGCAGGACTGGCTTTGTCCGTATTGTTCATCCCGGTGAGAGTGAGCGGCTAAAGCGGAATGTGGCAATGCAGCGCGGACTCGGCGTCAAGGTAGAGCTTATCGATCGCGCCCAGCTCAAGCACCTGGAGCCGGATTGGGCGGTGGACGAAGTCGACCTCGCCGCCTACGAGCCCGATTCCGGCTATGGCGACGGCGCCGGAGCGGCGAATGATTTTCTCGCCCGTGCTCGCGACCTCAGAGTGATGTATCTATCGAAAACCGAGTCGTCGCTTCGCATCGAAGCCGAAAGGGTGTGTATCGACTCCGTCACGGCAACTTACTTTCGCTCCGATGCTCAGGACAAATTTCTGGTGGGAGATTTCTACGGTCGGCGCGGCGCGGATCCGGACAATTTTCCCCAGCGGGCTGCGGATCACGAGCTGGAGGAAATTATCGAGCGGGCATGCCACCGTGTTCCCAAGCTCGAGAGTGCGGAAGTCATGCGAGGAGCCACGGGCGTCTATGACATGACGCCGGATTGGCGTCCGCTGCTGGGTGAAATCGGGGCGTTAGGGGATTGTATGTCTGCGCCGGCTTTTCCGGCATGAGCTTCAAGATTTCTCCAGCAGTCGGCCTGGTAATGTCGGAGCTGTTGGTGGACGGACGCGGTAAAACGGTGGACATCAGCTCGTTCTCTCCCACCCGTTTCGCAGAGGGCGCGCCCATCAAGGCGGAGTTCGAATACAGCGACGATTAACGGTAGCGACGGCGGCTCGCCGGCTGTCGTGAGGACATCTTGCCTCACCCGCTGGTGCCGTGACGCCCGCCAGACCGCCGCCAGGAGGGCGGCGCCACAGGAACCAAAGGAGCAGACATGGCCAAAAAGAAAGGCATTCTCGAGCGTCTCAAGGACGGACCGGTCCTGGGCGATGGCGGTTATCTGCTGGAACTGGAAAAGCGCGGCTGGGTACGAGCGGGTCCGTTCACTCCCGAAGTTGCTCTGTTATATCCGAACGCGCTCCGCGAGCTGCACGTCGAATTCCGCGAAGCTGGTGCGGACGTCCTGCAGGCGCTGACGTTCTACGCCAGCCGCGACAAGCTGGCCACGGTCGGTCTGGACAACCGGCTCGAGGACCTGAACCGCGCCGCCGTTAGAATCGCCCGCGAAGTCGCCGGCGATAAATGTCTGGTAGCGGGCAATCTCAGCCTCACTTGGATGTATGAGCCTAACAGTCCTGCCGCCGCCGATCGGGTTCGCAGGACATTCGACGAGCAACTCGCGGTTCAAGTGGAGGAGGGCGTCGACTTCATCATCGGGGAAACTTTTTCCTGGCTGGGCGAAGCTCTCATCGCCGTCGAGCGGGCAAAGAAAACAGGCCTGCCGGTGATGGTGACCATTTGCTTCGAAAACCAAGACGAAACCGCCGAAGGCAAGTCCGCCGCCGAGTCCGCCAAGACGCTGCTGGATGCCGGAGCTGACATTGTGGGCATGAATTGCCTGCGCCCTCCGGTGCACCTGCTCGGAGCGATGGAAGAGATGCGCAAAGCTGTGTCCGGCTACCTCGCCTGCCAGCCGGTAGCGTATCGCACTCCCAAAGACAAGCCGGATTTCACCAGCTTGCCCGAGTTCCCGCTGGCGCTCGATCCGCTACAACTCACGCGAAAGGAAATGGGCGACTATGCCCTCCGTGCTCGTGACATCGGGATCAACTATATAGGCTCGTGCTGCGGTTCAGTGGCGATCCACGTTCGGGAGATGGCGCGCGCGCTCGGCAAACTCTCGCAAGATGGGCGGATCTGGAAGAAGGGCGGTGAAAAACCTATGTCGGCTTACGAGTATTATGGGCACGACCAGGTGGCCGGCAAAAAATGCTGACCGAAAGAGGGAACTCTGTAAGCTAAGAAAAGGGCCAGCCACAGGCTGGCCCAAGTTTTTGGGAGAGCACGCACAACCAGTCTCTGCCGATCACTGCAACAGTGGGTCCCGGGACCAACTTCTGCAACGGGCCAGCAGCGGCTGCCCGTTCAGTTTCAGCAAAGGCTAAGAGCTTCCCCCAGCCCGGTTGTCATGGATGTTTCACCGAATTGTCATTTTCTTGTTAAGCCGACAACGCTGCCACCCAAGCCCTAGCCATTGTCATCCCCAGCGGAGATGGTTCGCGAGCGAATCATGCTGCGAAGTCGAGGGACCTGCTTTCCTTTGCCGCAGCCTCTGCTTGTGCCGCCTGGGCGCCCCGTGTAACAAACCTGAAGAGCGCGCAGCATCAGTCGGGTTTTAGCCTCTGGGTTCTTTACTTTTCCCCCACGCACGTCTTCCAATCGAGCCCGTGCGCGAATTCAATAGGGCTGATCGTAGACGGGATTATCGGGTGCGGACGAATCGTACTCCAGGCCGTAAAGATTCTTATGGCCGCTAGGCAAGTTGCTCTCGGCGATCCGCAGTACGCCAAGCGTAGAACTGGTCGCCGAAATCGTAACCTCCCGCGTCATCGCCTTCAGGGTTTCGGGCAGCGCCGACTCGTGCCAGACCCGAAGCACATACTTTCCACTGGGCACGCCGGCAATGACCACTTGGCCACGCAGGTCCGAGATACCATAGTAAGGCGTCTCCAGCGCCACCACCACCGCGCTCATCTCGGGATGAATATTACAGAAGATGTATGAGATTCCCGGTTTGTCAAAGTGCACATCGCGTGTGCTGCCCGCTTCGTACAAGCCGAGATCGAAGCGCTTGCCCTCAAATAGTGAAAACACATTGTGAAAGAAAGGATCGTGGTTGGGGAACGCCACCACCGAACCTACGGGCACAACCAATAGGTGCGGATCGAAGCTCTTGTTCCTCTGCACCAATCGCGGTTGCTTCATCTGGCGGAACGTCACCGGCTTGACCGTTCCTGCTTCCGGCGTAAGCCAGACCACCACATTATTTGCCTCACGTGATCTGCCCGCCTTGCCCCCGCTCGTCGGGGTCAATGCCACCCGCGCCGTAAGCGTAACCTCCTGCGCACCGGCAAGACCGGCGCACAGCAGCATCACGCCGACCCATCGGAGGCAAGTAATCAGCTTCATAATCAGAACAGAATTCCCATCATCAGATTCACCTGATCGGCGGTCGGGCTTACCGCATCCAGCTCAAACGTTCTCAAGTGACGGTATTCGCCGGAAAAAAGCAGGTCGGAGCGCGGCCGGTAAATAAAATTCAGCAACGCGCTGCGGTTCTGCAGCAGGGACGCGGGGAAATACCCAGGACTCAGCGGATATCCGCGCACATCGGCGGCGTACGGACTATCCACCCCGAACGCCCCGTTAAACTCCAGTTTACCGGAAGCCCTGACTTTCAGCTGCGACCATCCTCCCACCGAATTCAGAGGCTGCAACTGGGCATAGGGATTGGGATTGCCGGTGAAGAGCACGCTCCGCCCCACTCCGCCCCCCAAGCCGCCCACCGCCCGCCCGCGATAGAACTCTCCCGTAAGGCTCACCCGGCGCGCCAGGGGAACGCTCCAGTCGGTCATCCCCGCCCAGCCGTCCACATGGTTGTTGAACACCCAGTTCTGGCGGCTGTAGTAACCAGCTGTGCCCAGAGTCAATGGCATGCCAAAGATGCTGCGTGTCCACGAAACCCGTACTCCGTAGGCCGGCTGGCCCGAACTCTCTCCGGCTTGTGCGGGACGCTCGAAGGTCGCGTAGGGCAACTCTCCGGTGACATTATCCATCATGCCCCCCTGGAGCGTGATGTTCTGCCCCTCCGAAAGATCGAAGCGGTGTTCCACTCGCACCTGCGGAATCCATCCCCAAAGGTTGCCGGCATAGCCGAAAGCGGGCACGGCCAGCGAGGCGAACGAAGTCGGCGAGAGCGGAGAAATGAAAGCATTGTCTTGTCCCGCGACAAGGGAAGTGTTCTTCCAATCCATCCGCAGGCTGGCGATACGCAAGCGCACCAGACCGAAATTGACCCCATCCGACGTATTGGTAAATCCACCGGAAAAATCAACCTGCAGGTTCCCCGTCGTCTTGGCCCCCGCCAGTCGCGGACCGAATACCTCGAGCCCAACCTCCGACTGTCGCAGGCTGGCACCCAGAGCTTTTGCGGACGTATTCGCGCCCGGTCCAACCGCCCAGGTCGGGAAGTCCTGATTGTCCACCGATCCTTGATTGCCAAACACATTCAACAACACGATGCCCGAAAGCCGCATCCGGTATTTTGACGCAGCCTCGATTTTCGTCTGGTATTGGTCATTGATCTTGCTGTTCAGCAACTGCGAGGATTCTTCCAGTGCGGCGACGCGGTCTTCCACGCGGTCTTGCCTTGGCGCCGCCTGAGTTGGGTTGGGCACAGCCACCGGACTCGCGGCGTTGGCGGCGGAGGCCTCCGGCGCCACGCTGGAACTCCGTGACGACTGCAGCTCGCGTCGCAACTGCTCGGTTTCGGCGCGGTATTGGCCGGCTTCCGACCGCAATTCCACCACCGCATCGCGCAGTTCGCGCACTTCTTCCTGAAGCTCGCGGACCGCAGTAGTCATTGCGTCGATTGGCTGCGCCGCTGGCGTGGCCTCTGCCTGCGCCCACCCACAAACACTCCCCGCGAACAAAAACAGCCCGGTCACGCCAAATTTCCTGATCTGGCCAGGCAAACCATTCCGTTGCTTCACAAGTCGCCTCCCGAAGAAAGATCCTGGAATCAGAAGATCCTCAATAAGAAAGCTCCAGCTCTTGAACAACACAGCTCCTCAACCACCAGCTCGTGAACAATAAGCTGCTCGAATTCTGACCCTGCGGTTCAGTCAGTTTCCACCGCCGCCGGATTCCGGGTGGAACCCTACTCCGGTTGTCGCCTTTCCGTTCGAGCCAGCCGCGTCCTCGACTTTCCTTCTTCCCCTCTGTCCGAAACATTTTCAGGGGACAAGCCCAACGGCAGCAGCAAGCGGAACACCGTCCCGGCCGGCGAGGTTTTCTCGACGGCGACGTCCCCGCCATGATCCTGGACAATTTTTTGCACCACTGTAAGCCCCAGGCCGGTTCCGTTCTCCTTGCCATGGCTGACGAAGGGTTCGAACAACTGGCTACGAATCAACTCCGGAATGCCGCGCCCGGTATCGCTCACGCGGATCTCGACGCCATCCCGTACCTCGGTTAGCCTCACCTCGATGCTGCCCGCCTCGGGAACCACCGCCTCACAAGCGTTTAACAGCAGATTATAGAGAGCGCGTTCCAGCTTTTTCGCATCGAACCATCCCGAACTGTTGCCTTCCTGGCTGATGCTGATCCCTATCTGTTGGAACTCCGGATGCAAACGTATCGCCTGCACGACGCGCCCCACGGAATCTCTGACATTCCCATAGGTCGGCCGCAACGACTCGCGGGTGCGCGAGAACTCCAGCAGCGAGTCGATAAGATCGGTCATCTGATTCACCGCCGCTCGAATTTCCTGATAGAGCTCTTCCCGCTGATCGGAGGACAATCGGCTCTCGCAAAGGAATTCGGCATTGGCCACAATGGCCGCCAGCGAGTGCCGCAAATCGTGCGAGATGGAACTGGCCATGCGTCCGATCGTGGCTAAGCGCTCCGCTTCGAGCAGTTCCTGCTGCGTCGTCCTCAAACTCGAGCGCATCCGGTTGAATGCCCCGGTTACTTCAGCCGTCTCGTCGCCCCCCCGAGCATCCAGCGCGTAAGTAAAGTCACCCTTTTCGAGCGCCCGTACCCCTTCCACAAGATTGGCCAGGGGACGGGTGAAGGTGTGCGAAATAAAGAACACCAAGGCGCTGCCACCCAGCACCGCAGCCAGTCCCAGAGCCAGCAGTAGCCGATTCAGGCTGTCCAGAAACGCTGTGGCCTGATCGTAGGACTTCAAAACGCTCAACCGCACCGATGATTTCTTGGCGCCGGCAAGTTCCAGAGAAGTGATAAGAAAGCGTTCCTCCCCCAGTTGAATTTGTTCCGGCCCGGAAGCTCCGTGAGCCGCGTGGAGAGTGCGCTGGCGATCCAGTTCCACCTCCTGCGTCGGATTCAAAGTCGTCTTCACCACCGCATCCCCGTAGTAAAAGGCCACCTGGCTGGCGGCAATCCGGCTCACCTGCGACGCCACCCGGTCGTCGATTTCGTAGCCGATCACCAGAAATCCCAGCAGACGATTCTCCGCCGCCGGCCCGAAGTAGATGGGCTTGAGAAAAACCTCGTAGAGATGCTGACCGCCATACCACCAGTGCCCTGAACTTTCGTCGTTTACGCTGTTGGCAAATGACTCTTGCGCCACCTCGCGCGTCAGACCCGGGGACGCGGTGTGCAAGGCCACCACCCGTCCTCCTCTATCGGCCAGCACAAAAAGATCACTCCCCGCTAGGCGCCATAAATCGCTGGACGCATCCTGAATCGTGGCGTCGTGCTGGGTCGTCATCAAGGCCCGCAGGTTGGGCAAGTCGGCCAGCAGTTCGGCCGAGTGAGTCAGGGTAAGTTCGCGCTCGCGCTGGAAGTTCTGAAAGGTGCTGACGGAATTTCGCAGGTCTGCGAAGATTTCCCTTCTTACCTCCGTTTGTACGCTGTGCCGGACCAACAGAAGGCTGGTACAGGTGAGCCCGGCGGAAATCAGCAGCATGGAGAGCAGAAACTTGGTTCGCATCCGAAGTTTCAGCATACCCATCTCCCCGCAGCCGCCCGGCTTCCACCTGACTGGTTACGGCACAAACTTATAACCCATGCCGTGAACTGTTCGGAAGTGTACCGGATTGCCGGGGTCATTCTCCAGCTTCTGCCGCAGCTTCAGAATGTGATTGTCCACCGTCCGCGTAGATGGATAATTCTGGTAACCCCAGACTTCATTCAGCAATTCATCGCGCGAAATCACGCGCTCGGCATTTTGCGCCATGAATTTGAGGGTTTTGAATTCCTGGGCGGTGAGTTGGACGGCTTCGCCATTCCGCGTAACTTCCATTTTGGTGAAGTCCGCGGAGACTCCCCCGAAGGCAATGACATCGCTCGACCCCGTTCGCGCCGTCCGCCGCAACGCTGCCCGCACTCGTGCCAATAGCTCGCGCGGGCTGAACGGCTTGGTTACGTAGTCGTCCGCGCCCAGTTCCAGCAACAACACCTTGTCGGCCACGTCGCTGGCCGCGCTTAGCACGATCACAGGAAGCGCGGGCGCCTGTTGCTTGAGTTCGCGGCAGACGTCACGCCCGGACATGGCTGGCAGGCGGAGATCGAGCACCACCGCAGCCGGAGCCGCGACACGATAGGCCTCCAGCGCCGACTTCCCGTCCGCGCTGACTTCAACCGCGAATCCTTCCGCCTCGAACAGACGCTTCAGCGCCTTTTGGACGGCGCGATCATCTTCCACCACCAGAATCCGTTCCATCGGCCTCCCCGAGTAAGGAACACCAAAGGCGGACATGGTCTGGCCGCGCTGAAGAGCCGAATCCCGGCTTCCTTCCATTCTGATCATCTGTGCTCCGCATTCCACCCATCAAAACAGGAGAATACCCGTCAAGCTTACTACCACTAGGCGGGCGGGGCCTGCCTAGCGGCAGGTTGTTGACAATTTTTTTACAATTGGAAACAGGCCGGGTGGTAATCCGGTGCCCCACCCTCTTCGCGTTTTTGTTTTTGGCGAAAGGGTGGCGAGGTTAGGATCGGGGACTGCAGCCCTCAGGCTCATCCATCATCTCGAGGTTGATCTTGCGCAGACCAAGCTTCTCCACCTACCAGCCGGTCGCGCTACCAGCCGGTCGCGGCCCCCAATGCAATTGGTGCTGCTAGGGCTGGGATGTCAGAATCCCAAAATAAACAAAAAGGCGGCTTGCGCCGCCCGCTTGCCCACGACCAAAGGTGAACGACCAACGATCGCTGTTACGTCCCCTCGCTCCACCCTGCCAAATACTCCTCCTGCTCCGGGGTCAGCTTGTCGATCTTGATCCCGACAGACTCCAGCTTCAGCTTGGCAACCCGCTTGTCCAGATCCTCGGGGACTTTGTAAACCTTCTTCTCTAACATCTTGTAGTTTTTGACCATGTACTCGGCGGAAAGCGCTTGGTCGGCGAAGCTCATGTCCATGACGGAAGGCGGATGGCCTTCGGCCGCGGCCAGGTTGATCAGGCGGCCCTCGCCCAGAAGGTTGATCTTGCGCCCGTCACGGAGCGAATACTCTTCGACCGAACTGCGCGTGGTGCGCTTGGAGGACGACATCTTTTCCAGCGCCACGATGTCAATCTCCACGTTAAAGTGCCCCGAATTGGAGATGATGGCGCCGTCTTTCATGACTTCGAAGTGTTCTTTGGTCAGCACGCTTTTGTTGCCGGTGACGGTGCAAAACACATCGCCCAGCCGGGCGGCTTCGTTCATCGACATTACCCGGAAACCATCCATCACCGCTTCGAGAGCTTTCGTGGGATCGACCTCGGTGACAATCACCTCGGCTCCGGCACCACGGGCGCGACTGGCTAGGCCTCGTCCGCACCAGCCATAGCCGGCAACTACGAACTTCGATCCGGCCAGCAAATAGTTGGTGGCCCGAATGATGCCGTCAATCGTGGATTGCCCGGTGCCGTAGCGGTTGTCGAACAGGTGCTTGGTGTCGGCGTCGTTCACCGCGACGATGGGGAAGCGCAGCACGCCCTCTTTCGCCATGGCGCGCAGACGAATTACGCCGGTAGTGGTTTCCTCGGTGCCGCCAATCACACCTTCGAGCGCGTCCTGGCGCTTGGTGTGGAGTAAGGTCACAAGGTCGGCACCATCATCCATGGTGATCTGCGGCTTGTGGTCGATGGCCGCCAGAATGTGGCTGTAGTATGTGTCGTTGTCCTCGCCCTTGATGGCAAAGACCGGAATATTGTGATCGCGCACCAGGCTGGCGGCCACATCGTCCTGCGTGGACAAGGGATTCGAGGCGCACAACACCACATCGGCGCCGCCATCGCGCAGACAAATGGCCAGATTCGCAGTCTCGGCGGTCACGTGCAGGCAGGCTGAAATGCGAATGCCCTTCAGGGGTTGGTTCTTGATGAATTCCTTGCGGATGATCTGCAGAACCTTCATCGACTGGTTGGCCCAGTCAATCCGCCTTTTGCCAAGATCGGCCAAATCCAGATTCTTTACGTCGAAATTCACTTGCGTCGGTGTGGTTGACATGCTTCTCCTATCGCCTTTAAGAACTCTATTTTGATCCTAACAGGCTGTGGAATAATTCGCGGAAACGAGCCGCCTTTTTAAAGAGCGGAGCTTTCGCGCCGCGTAAACCATTCAATATCGACAAAGGCTTTAGCCCCTGTCGCGACGAACCGTGTCGTGTTGGCGTTTCTCCTCAACCGGTTAAGACTTAATCCTACTTGCTGACGCCCTGTACGGCCGGTTCGCGCAGGCCAGCATCGCTGGCCAGCTTGGCTGCCTTGTCAGTGGCTTCCCAGGTAAAGTCGGGATCATTCCGGCCAAAGTGACCGTAAGCCGCAGTTTTACCGTAGATCGGCCGCCGCAATTTCAGCGAGTCAATAATGCCCTTCGGGGTCAAATGGAAATTCGCCCGCACCACATCGGGAATCGTGTCCGGGTCCACCTTGCAGGTGCCGAAGGTGTCTACTCGCACGCTCACCGGATCAGCCACACCGATCGCGTATGCGAGCTGCACTTCGCAGCGGTCAGCCAGGCCCGCAGCCACGATGTTCTTGGCAATGTGCCGCGCCATGTAGGCCGCTGAGCGGTCCACTTTGGTCGGGTCCTTGCCGCTGAAAGCGCCGCCACCGTGGCGGCCCATGCCGCCGTAGGTGTCCACGATAATCTTGCGTCCGGTCAGACCGGTGTCCCCCATCGGTCCGCCAATCACAAATCGTCCGGTGGGATTGATGTGGTATTTGGTATCGGGGTCGAGTAGTTGGGCTGGGATGGTGGCCTGGATGACGTGCTTGAGAATGTCGCTGCGCAATTCGTCGTTGGTTATATTCTCCGCGTGCTGCGTGGAAATAACCACCGCATCCACACGGATCGGTTTGTGGTTGTTGTCGTATTCCACCGTCACCTGCGACTTGCCGTCAGGACGTAAGTAAGGAAGCTTGCCATGTTTCCGAACTTCGGAAAGCCGCATGCACAGCTTGTGGGCCAGCGAAATCGGCGTAGGCATCAACTCCGCATTCTCATTGCAAGCATACCCAAACATCATGCCCTGGTCGCCGGCGCCGCCGGTGTCTACGCCCATGGCGATGTCGCCGGATTGTTTGTTGATGCTGGAGATCACGGCGCAGGTATTGGAGTCGAAACCGTAGAGGGCGTTGTTGTAGCCGATGGAGGAAATCGTGCCCCGGACCAGCGACTGGAAATCCACGTAAGCCTTGGTGGTGATTTCACCGGCGATGACAACCAAGCCGGTGGCGGTCAGAGTCTCGCAGGCGACGCGGCTGACCGGGTCTTCGGCCAAGCAGGCATCGAGAATGGCGTCGGAAATCTGGTCGGCGATTTTGTCGGGATGGCCCTCAGTGACAGATTCGGACGTAAAAAGATAACGATTCTGGGATGACAAGCGGCTTCTCCTTCAAGAGCTATCGACGTTAGGGTCTGGCGGGAGGATCAGAACGCAAACGGTCTATGAATGAACATTTTGCAGCCTATCAAAAAGTACCAGAGAAGAGGGCCCGGACGCAATGATTTTGGACCGAGGAGCGGACACTGGCAGCGACCGGAAAGGGGCTGCCTGTGGATGGTAGTCGCCGGCGGTTAAACGGAGAGAGTTGAACGCAAATAAATGCGCAGTGGCTCCGCTGCCCGGCGGAAGCCAGCCCATCTCCATCTGCGCGGCGGGCCGAGGCCGGAAGGGCCCGGCTAGAGCTTCAGACCCTTGGGGTCAAAAGTGATTGTTTTTACTTCGTTGTAGGCCCCTTGCGAAGGCAACTTCTTACCGTTGAATGAGATATCCAGGGCACCGGCATTTCCGGTCTTAATCACGATCTGGTCCCGAGCTCCGATGGATTTTTCCGCCGACGCGGTCAGCATGTCCTGCATGATCTGCCGCCCGTCCGCGCTGATCGCGACCCAGGAGTCGGCTCGCGCCTTGATCTGGACGAGAAAGGCTCCCGGACTCGGGACTGAATCCGGCGGCGGGGTCGCGGGCGTGGAGGTTTGCGAACCAACTGCGGCAGGCTTTGATGCTGGAGACTGAGGCGACGTATTGGCGATTTCCGGGACAGGCGGAGCTTGTGGGACATTCGAGGGAGCTGCCGTCGAACCGTTGATAGCAGCAGGCGGGAGGGGAACGACGATCGGTTTAGCCGACCTTTCCCGCGAGTGGAAGCCCCAGAACGCGAAACCGAAGGCCACGACCAGCAGAGCAATCGCGAACCATCCCCAGGGGATGCGGGAAAGGCCGTTGCCGGAGTCCTCGCTGGGAAAAGCTGGCGTCGGGGTCGCCGGAACCGCTACTAGAGGGCTGGCTCCCGGTTGGCTTTCGGGTGTCAGAGTGGCGCCAGTAGCGAGCTCGTAATCAGCAACCGCCTGAGCTTCGTCGACCCCAACAGAACGAGCATAGGCGCGAACAAAGCCTTTGTTGAAGATTCCACCGGGAAGTTGGTCGAAGTGTTCTTCCTCGATGGCGAGCAAGAAGCGGGTGCCGATCTTGGTGGACAGGGATATCTCGTCCAACGTGATCTTGCGTTGCTCCCGTTCCCGCTTCAATCGTGCCCCTAAGGATTCCACGGAACTTGTCTCCTGTCGTCCAAAGATGTTGCAGATGTCCGCTCGAAATGACAAGAGTAGAGGACGTAGCGGCAGGAGTAAACAGGCTGCGAAAAAATGCTCTTGGGAAGAAACCTCAAACCCGATGGGCTAAAGCCCTACTGATTCTGCGCGGCTTACGCGGCCCTGACGGGCCTCACTTCCCCCTTGCCGCCGACTATCCCTGAGTTCTTCCGCAGCCGGTTACTGATGCCCGTACCCAATCCGCTCCAACCTGAACCTTTCCCCAGCCGGTTAGCTGCGCCAAACCCGGGTCAAAGATCAGTAGGGCCCGGCGGGTGCATCCGCCGGTAAGGCCGAAGATAAATATATGTTAATCCGCTGCTGCCGGGGTCAGTTATTTGGAGTGAAAGAGAACCGGAATGTTAAACGAGCCTGGCGGCCATCCCGGTTTTCACGGCGCGGCTGTGTCCATTCAGGACGTGGCGTTATGGGTTCTGGTTACTAAGGTTGATTGCCCCTGCTTTCCGGTGTTGCATATAATTTCAATACTTCCCGGACCATTGAGGACCGGTGTTCATGACCAAGGCCACCACTGCCGCTGACCGAAAGGTTCAGGAACTGAGCATCTTTCATGATGTGGCCAAGGCGTTGACTTCCTCGCTCGATCTTGATTCCATCCTGCAGACCATCATGGAAAAGATGGCGGAGTACTTCAAGCCTGACAACTGGTCCTTGCTGATGGTGGATGAGGAACGCGACGAGCTTTACTTTGCCATCGTGGTGGGCAAGGCTGCCGAGGCGCTGAAGAACGTCCGGCTTAAGGTGGGGGAAGGAATTGCCGGCTGGGTGGCCAAGCACGGGGAACGCGTGGTTGTGCCCGACGTGTACACCGATCCGCGTTTCGCCAAGCGGATTGACGAGATGACCAAGTGGGAGACGCGGTCCATTATCTGCGTGCCCCTGCGGTCCAAGTTGCGAGTTCTGGGAGTGATTCAACTGGTCAACGTAAAGATGGAACACTTCACCGACCAGGAGTCCTTCTTTCTTCAGTCGATTTGCGATTACGCCGCCATCGCCATTGAAAATGCACGCTCGGTGGAGAAGATTCAGGAGCTTACCATCACCGACGATTGCACCGGGCTCTATAACGCCCGTCATCTCTACAAGACTCTGGAAACCGAGGTCTACCGCTCGGCACGCTACGGCTACGAGTTCACAGTCCTATTCATCGATCTGGACCACTTCAAGCAGGTCAACGATACTCACGGACATTTGATCGGGAGCAAGCTGCTAATGGAAATCGGGTACCTGATCAAGGCCCAACTGCGTCTGATTGACTACGCCTTTCGCTATGGTGGGGACGAATTTGTAATCCTGTTACCACAAACGGGAAAAGACGCGGCGCTGGTGGTGGCACGGCGCGTGCGGGACAGTCTTCGCACCAGCATGTTCTGTCAGGAAGAGGGGTTAAACCTAAACGTTCGCGCCTCGATCGGCGTGGCTACCTACCCGCACGACGCCAAGTCGCCACGGGAGATCATCCGCCAGGCGGACGAAATGATGTACCTGGTGAAGAACACTTCGCGGGATAACATTGGGATTGCTTCGCGCGGAGTGATGAAGTAGGCGGCGGACCTCGGGCGCGGAACCTCAGCCTCCAGCCATCAGCTTTGAGCCTGCCCGGGATTGTCCAGGTCAAGGCCAGCGATGCAGCAACGATTTCGGAAATAAATTCAGCACCGTGTGGCAGGTAAGCGGAGTGAAAAGTCGGAGGAACCTAACTGGAAGCTTGAGCACCGAAACAGGGACAAGAGAGAAAGACAGTAGCACCCCGGTCGCTCGAGGGAACAAGTGGCGCAACGTCTCTCCCTTGTCCCACACTTGATTACGTCACAAGGGTCAGTCGGCTGCCATCAGGGATATTCTGTACAGACTAGAAAGATTAAGCTGTACGCTCAATTAGCCATGACCGGCAAGTGCCGAAATCTCGGCACAATATCTTCGCCGAAGCCGCCCAGGCAAATCCTTCGCGGGGCGAGTCGCCCTCACCACCCGGAGAGAGTTACTTTGCCGGCGCAACCGCTGGTTGCGCTATGCGCGCCGGCAGCGCTTTCGGGCGGGCTGGCTCCGGCGGCTGCAGCCACTTCCGGATTTCCGGTAGCGCCGCCCGCGTCGCTGTTTCTCCGGCGCGAATCAGCTCCGCGGAGCGCTCGAAATCGTCGTACTTGTAGCCATTGACGTTGGGATCGATGACGAGATCAGCAGCTGCCTTCCACACATTGCAGTTCATCTCCTGGGCAATCGCGAAACACTGGCCAATCACGTCGAATAGGTGTCGCGGGCCGGCATCGCTGTTAGTCCAGCTTCCTTTGAGATGGACCGCCAGAACCCGCTGAGCGCCCATTTCTCGCAGCGGCACGGCGGGCACGGCGTGCGCCAACATGCCATCCACCAGCAGGCGGCCGCGAATTTTCACGGGGAGAAACATGCCTGGGTAGGCGCAACTGGCGCGCACCGGATCCACCAGAGGTCCGGAGTGAAACACCACGCCTGCACCGGTGGAAAAATCTGTGGCAGCCACCGCCAAAGGAATCAGCAATTCTTCGAATGTCTTGACCTTCAGAATGCTGCTGAGAAACTTGATCATGCGTTCGTTGCTGGCAAATCCATAACGCGAGAGCGTCCAGCGGGCGAAGTGTTTGAAGCGCACCCGGGTGGCGATTTGCTCCAGCTCGGGGATGGTGACGCCGCTGCAGTAGGCCGCGCCGATGAGCGCCCCCACACTGGTGCCCGCGACCAGGCTGATGGGAATATCTTCTTCTTCGAGGACTTTCAGAACGCCGATATGGGCGATGCCGCGAGCAAAGCCCCCACCCAGCGCAAGTCCGATACCCGCGGAACTTTGGGCCGGCGGCGGCGGCGACGAAAGGCCCGACAGGCCTCGTCCGAAGGCCTGTACGGAACGAATGATTTTGTCTAGACTTTTCAAGGGAACCATCCCTCCCGGCTACCCCGGTCCTTTAACCGCTGCTAATCGTTACCCAGCATTACCCTACCTAGCAACTAAGATGCCAGCTCCGGGGCAAGAGTTCCAGGCACGTCCGTTAGCCCGTAGTGGTTACTTTTGGATACATCGGGGTCCCGGTGACTAACTCCCGTAATCCTGTTAACTTAGGGGCCATGGTTCGGGAGATCTCGGCCGGGGGCGTAGTGGTGCACAGGGTCGGCGAGGGGTGGAATCTGACCGTCATTGAGCCCCAAAGTGAGGCAGTTTCGGGTCGTCCGGGCGGAAAAGCTTCACAAAAAATAGTACTGGCTCTGCCCAAGGGACTGGTGGATCCCGGGGAAAAACCGGAAGAGACGGCCTTGCGCGAGGTCCGCGAGGAAACCGGCGTGGTGGCAACCATGGTCACCAAGCTGGGGGACATCAAGTACGTTTACGTGCGCTCCTGGGGTGATGGCCAGCGCGTTTTTAAAATCGTTTCTTTTTTTCTACTCTACTATCTATCGGGCGAAATCGATGACCTCACTCCCGAGATGCGGGTGGAGGTCAGGCGCGCGTCCTGGATTCCGCTCGACGAAGCTCCCCGCCGTCTGGCTTATCGTGGAGAGCGGGATATGGTGAAGCGCGCACAACAATATTTGCGGTCCAATTTGAAACCCCAGATTTGAAATCCCATTCCGAGGGCTAGAGCATGAGAGCACACGCCGAACATGTCGAGACGCACTTTATGGCCACCAATTTTGTTCGCGACGTGGTTATTGGGATGGCTGACGGCCTGACCGTGCCGTTCGCGCTCGCAGCCGGACTCTCTGGGGCGGTGCAAGATACGCGGCTGATCGTGGTGGGCGGGCTGGCGGAAATCGCGGCGGGGTCGATCGCGATGGGGCTGGGCGGTTATCTCGCGGCCCGCGGCGACGCCGAACACTACGAGCAGGAGCGCACTCGAGAATATCGCGAGATCAAGGAAATTCCAGAAGAAGAGATGGCGGAAGTTGCCCGGGTGTTTCAATCCTATGGTATGACCGAGCAGGAGAGTACACCGGTAGTGGAAGCGCTCTGCCGACGCCCCGATGCCTGGGTGGACTTCATGATGCGCTTTGAACTCGGCCTGGAAGAGCCGGACCCGCGACGCGCCCTGACCAGCGCAGCCACGATCGCCGGCTCCTACATTGCCGGCGGGATGATTCCGCTCTCGCCCTACGTTGTGCTGGGCAGTGTAGTGCGGGGGCTCGTGCTTTCGGCAGTGGTGACCCTGGCCGCCCTTGGCATCTTCGGCTACTTGAAAGGACGTTATACCGGCACGGGCCCGTTGCGCAGCGCGTCACAGACCATGGTGATTGGCGGCCTGGCGGCAGCCGCGGCCTTCCTGCTGGCCAAGCTGATTTCGTGATCGTGGTGGCGCCGTCCGCAGAGAGAACCTCGGTGGTGTCTTGGAACCATGCCCGTCTTCCCGCATAATTTAATTGTGAATTCCGAATTTGTCGCGCCCGCATTCCTTCGACTGCGCTCAGGACAGGCCCGGCGACTGGCGGGAAGCAATCCCGCCTTGCCATTAGTGGTTCTCGTTTTTGCCGCGGTCTTGTCCGTGTCCGCGGGCGCGAAGACCAAGCCTTCCCCTTCCTTCTCGAGCCATACAGACGCCGCTCGGCGCGATCGAGTTCGTTCGGATCGGGGCTACATCGCCGCGCTGGCTGCGGCTAATCGTTTTCTCCAGGCATGGCAGAACCAGGACCACGAGACCGGACTGCTGATGCTAACTGACACCGCCAAACAGCACAGCTCGGAAGACCGCCTGGAATCGTTCTTCTCTTCTGGCGCTGAGGCTGCGTACGAAATCGCGCGGGGGAAGAAAATGAAAGCCGGACGCTATGCCTTTCCCATTACCCTGTTCCCATTCCATTCCGGTACCAGCAAGTCCGACCGGCCGCAAAAATCGGAGATGGTCGTGGTTCGGACTGGCAAAGACGAGTGGGCAATCGATAAACTTCGGTAGCGGAATTGGCGCCGGCCTGGAGATGACCGATCGAAGAGCCTCTTTAACCACAGAGGACACAGAGGACACGGAGGACTTTCCGCGATGAGCTATGAAACCCATCCATAAAGTCGCTGTTCTCGGCGCCGGAACCATGGGCGCACGCATCGCTGCCCACTTCGCCAACGCCGGAGTGCCCAGCTATCTGCTCGACATGGTTCCTACGGGAAGCGATGGTTCCTCACGTAACAACATCGCGGCCGCCGGACTTGAAGCCGCGAAGAAATCCAAGCCGGCTGCTTTCTTCGAGCCGGGGCTCGCCCGCCTGATCACAATCGGCAACTTCGAAGACGACCTCAATCGCCTGGGCGAGGTGGACTGGATCATCGAAGCGGTAGTTGAGAACCTCGGGATCAAGCGGGCGTTGCTGAACAAGGTGGAAGCCATCCGCAAGCCGGGGACGATTGTGACCACCAATACCAGCGGCCTGCCCGTGGGCAAAATCGCCGAGGGCCTCTCCGACGATTTTCGAAGGTCATGGTTCGGCACGCATTTTTTTAATCCCCCGCGCTACATGCGGCTACTTGAACTGATCCCCACGCCGGAAACGGACCGTGCCGCCATTGATGTGGTGGCTCAGTTCGGCGAATTGCATCTGGGCAAAGGCGTGGTTTTCGCCAAGGACACGCCCAACTTTATCGGCAACCGTATCGGCACTTTTTCGGTGCTCAACCTGATGCGGCTGATGCAGGAGATGGACCTGACCATCGAAGAGGTGGACGCGCTCACCGGAGATGCAGTGGGCTGGCCGAAGTCGGCCACTTTCCGAACCGTGGATCTGGTTGGTTTGGACATTCTTGGGCATGTGGTGAGCAATATGGCGCCGGCAGGCGGGCAGGAGTGCCCGCCCGCCACCAACCAGCTCCCTGATTTTTACCAGCAAATGCTGCAGCGGAAATGGCTGGGCGACAAAACCAAGGGTGGTTTTTACAAGAAGGCGAAGGGCGAAAACAAGGAAGAGGAACGGCTCGCCCTGGATTGGAAGACTCTCGAATATCATCCCGTCAAGAAAGCGAAATTTCCTGCCCTCGACATGGCGAAAAACGTCGATGATCCAGGCGCGCGCCTGCGCATGTTGCTCGGAGTCGAAGGCGGCCTGCAGAAAAGCGATAAAGCGGGCGCGTTCTTGTGGTCGGCGCTGTCTGATCTCTGGACCTACTCCGCCAACCGCATTCCGGAAATCTCGGATTCGATCGTCGAGATCGACCGCGCCATGCGGCTCGGCTTCAACTGGAAGCTCGGTCCCTTTGAACTTTGGGATGCGGCCGGCGTGGAGGCCACGGTTGCGCGGATGAAGAAAGAAGACCGTCCGGTGGCGGCGAACGTCGAACAGCTGCTCGCCGGCGGCAAGAAATCCTGGTATCTGGATGATCCCAAAACCGCCTCTGGCCGAGTTTACTTCGATCTGAGGACGGCGAAGTATGAGCCGGTGAAGGCTTCCACCGGTGTGTGGTCGGTGGAAGTGGTGAAAAAGTCCAACGGCGTGGTCAAGAAAAACTCTGGCGCGTCACTGGTCGATCTGGGAGACGGAGTGGGTTGCATTGAGTTTCATTCCAAGATGAACTCACTGGGCGGCGACATTGTCGGTCTTATCAGTCAAACCCTCAAACCCGACGGCCCCGGCGATGGATTCGACGCGTTCGTGATCACCAACGACGCCGATAATTTTTCCGTGGGCGCCAATGTGATGCTGCTCCTGATGTCGGTTCAGGAGGAGGAGTGGGACGACGTGGACCTGGCCATCCGCCAATTCCAGGGCATGACCCAGGCTATCAAGTTCTCGGCCAAGCCGGTGGTGGTAGCGCCGTTTGGGCTGACGTTGGGGGGTGGAACTGAGATCTCGATTCACGCCGCCGCGCGCCAGCCACATGCTGAGCTTTACATGGGGTTGGTGGAAGTCGGCGTTGGCCTGCTGCCGGGCGGGGGCGGCTGCAAGGAAATGTTGCTGCGTGCAGTGGATAGCGCGGCGGCGATGCGTCCAGGGGGACGGGGGGAGTCCGTGGAGCTAATGGAGGCGATGAAGAAAGCTTTCGAGACGATCGCCATGGCCAAAGTTTCGACTTCGGCGCAAGAGGCCCGCGGGCTGGGATTTTTGCATGATTCCGACAACATCACTATGCATCGGGAGCGCGTTCTGGTCGATGGGAAAACTCGCGCTTTGGAGCTGGTCCGCGCGGGATACGAGCCTCCGCAGCCACGTGGCGATATCCCCGCCCCTGGCGAGAATATTCTGGCTGCGTTGAGGCTGGGGGTGCACATCATGCGGCAGGGGGAGTACATCTCCGATCACGAAGTGAAGATTGCCACCAAAGTCGCGGAAGTATTGTGCGGCGGCAACGTAACGTCCGGGACGCCGGTGAGCGAGCAGTATGTGCTTGATCTGGAGCGCGAGGCGTTCAAGTCATTGTGCGGGGAGAAGAAGACACAGGAGCGGATTCAGTACACGTTGAAGACCGGGAAAACGTTGAGGAATTAGATATGCGCAAAACGCGGCTCGAGGCTGCGCTCGGGATGACCGGCTTGTAAGGCACATGAAGAATCGCCGGGCTGATTCACAGCAGGTCTCCCAGGGCGGGACGCCCTCGGGACAGGCGGCAGGATGCCGGCCCTACTTGGCCATCGAGCCCGATGAGGTCTGAGGTCCGAGGTCCGAGGTCTGAGGTCCGAAGGCCGGACGGATGACCGAGGACTGAAGACTGCCTAATTCGGTTTTTTATTTTTCCCGTCGGAGAGATAGCGCATCAGGGCGGTGTCCGACGCGGTCTTGAATTTTTCCAGAAACGACGCTTCGTGACTTAGCACCGAATCGGCCGAAAGCTTCTGGCGGATGCTTTGGCGCAATCTCTCGCCGGACTCGGACTCGTTGGTCATCACCTGCATGTAGAACCAAAGAAAGTGGCGCATCTGATCGACCGAGGATTTCAGCACCTGGAGCGCATCCATCTCGGGCAACTGGCTGAGGGCCTCCATGAGTTCCGGGTCGCTGGGCGCTTCCATGGCGGCGCAGTTTAGCTGGCGTTGAATAGCGCGTAAATCTTCGGTCACGCGCAAAATCCTGACGTGGATGTCTTGCAGGTAATCTTCTCTTTCCATGGGCCCCGGCTCTTTTGAGATGAAGACTACTCACCATCGCACTCGCCACTAGCAGCGAACAGATGTCCCATGTGCATGCGCTTTGGTAATTCGAGTTGTTACTTTCGTCTGCCGGGGCCTGAGCGCGTCTGCGCCGGCGCTCAAACTGTCAACCTCCTCGGAAATCAGCCAGGGAAGCGGATTTCCGGGACTTCGACGACACTCACGCCCGGCGACGGAGCTTCGACGGCACGCAGCAGAGCGTGGGACATCTGTTCCAACGTAACCAGTCCGAGGCGCGTGGCTCCCTCGCGAGTCTGGGGCAGCATTTCCATCAGCTTGTAGATGGGCAGCAGGAAGTAGGGCCAGCGGTGACCTGGTCCGAGCACGTACCAGGGGCGGAGGATGGTGGAATTCATGCCGCTTTGGCAAATCATGGCTTCACACTCCGAGCGCACCTGGATGTAGGCTTTCATCACCGGCGCGGGCTGGGCCACGCTGACGTAGATGAAATGCTGCACCCCGGCGGTGCGAGCGGCCTCGACCGCACCCCGGCAGGAAACCAGATCCACGTTGCGGAATTCCGCCGCTTTCGACGGTTTGGGATGAGAGACTCCCACCAGTTGGACAAAGCTGTCAGCGGGCTTGATCTGTCCGGCGTAGGAGTTGCCATCGAGGGCATTGCCGAAGACCGGTTGGCAGCCTGCTGGAAGTCTTTTCTCCGAGCCTGGCCGCACCAGCGCCCGGACCTCGTGGCCTCGCTCCAGCAAGAGAGTAATCAGCGGGCGGCCTACGTATCCGGTTCCGCCGGTAATGAAGACACCATGGGGTCGCATGGAGGCCTCATTTTGCGACATTTCGGACACGGATGAACAGAGGAAACAGCGACCTCCGCGGCTAGAGCCGAAGTTGGGTTTCCCAGCTTGTCGCACGACCACGCGCCGCGTCGTTCCCCAAGAAGCTACGCGTTCCCGGCACGACAGAGACTAAAGCCGGTCAATTTTGCGGACCTGGCGCAGTGCGAAAGCCCCGCTCCTCCAAATAAAACCGGAAGGAACTCCCAGGGCCACGGATGGCATTGCAACCGTCCTGCGAGACGGAAATTATTTTGCTACGCGACCCGGCGTTGAAACGCCGGGCTATCTTCAGACGTCCCCGACGGGACTTGGGTGCCGAAAGCTGATGGCTGATGGCTGCGCCCCTGTGATACAAACACGCGGTGACCGAAACCGAGCCAACCGGTCTGGTGCGCGCGATTGGACGGTGGAGCCTGGCTGCGCTGGTGGTTAACTCCATCATCGGCAGCGGGATTTTTGCGCTTCCTGCCGATGTCGCGAGACTGATTGGGGGCGCGAGCCCGTGGGCGGTTTTGGTAGCAGGTGCAGCCGCGGGCGTCATCATGGCCTGCTTTGCTGAGGTCGCGTCGCAATTCACCGCGGCAGGTGGACCTTACCTTTACACTCGGGCCGCGTTTGGACGACTGGTTGGAATCGAAATGGGCTGGATGCTTTGGCTGGTGCGATTGGCTGCACCGGCGGCGACCGCCAACCTGTTCGTGATCTATTGCGGCGAGTTTTGGCCGCACGCCGCGAAACCGCTCCCGCGATTCCTGATTCTGACGTTTCTGTACGGAATTCTGACACTGATCAACTATCGCGGTGTGCGCGCAAGCACGCAGGTCAGCAACGTCTTTACCGTGGCGAAACTGGTGCCGCTATTTGTGGTGGCCGTAGCCGGCGCGTTCTATCTGATGGCCGGCCACAAAGCGACGGCCGTATTGACGACCGGAGCGGGGGAAAGCGCCTGGCGGAAGGCGGCCTTGCTTCTGGTCTTCGCCTACGGCGGCTTTGAAACTGCGCTTACTCCTTTGAGTGAGGCGAAAAATCCGCGGCGCGACGCGGTGTTTGCCCTGTTTGCCGCTTTGATCACTTGCACCGTGCTGTATTCGGTGATCCAGTGGGTGGTCATCGGAGTCTTGCCCGACCCCGGGCACAGCGAACGTCCCTTGGCGGATGTGGCGCGCCTGGCACTGGGGCATGGTGGCGCAGCCTTCGCGTCGATTGGCGCGCTTATATCCGTTTATGGCTATCTCAGCGCCAATATGCTGGGCGTGCCCCGCATCAGCTTCGCGCTGGCCGAGAACGGAGATTTCCCTGCCATCTTCGCGGCCATTCATCCCCGATTCCGGACGCCGTATGTTTCGATTCTTGCGTTTGCCCTTTTCAGTTGGCTGCTGGCGCTGCTCGGCAGCTTCACATGGAATGCTACGCTCTCGGCGGTGGCACGACTTCTCTACTACGGACTGGTCTGTGCGGCGCTGCCCGTGTTGCGTCATAAACAGCCTGGGGCTGCGTTGTTTCGCCTTCCCGGAGGAACCTATTTCGGAGTGTTGGGCGCGGGGATTTGTCTGGCGCTGATCACGGGAGTGAACTTGAGCGGATCGTTGATCCTGCTGGCGACAGCGCTGGTGGCTGCACTGAACTGGCGGCTGGTGCGAAGGCCAGCTTCCCCCATAATTGCCGCGTTATAATTCCCCGCCGTAGTCTGGCACCCGGAGGATCCTTGTCGACGCGAAAACGACTTATTCCGTTTTTGATTCTTTTTTGTTGCCTGCCGCTTTTCGCTCAGCGTGATCCGGTTCTCCAGCAGATTAACCTGCCGCATTCCTATTACTTCCGCGAAATGTATCTGCCTCAGCTTACAACCGGGCCCAGCGCAGTGGCCTGGGCACCTGATGCCCTGGGCGTTGTGTACTCGATGGCAGGATCGTTGTGGCGGCAAAAGCTCGGCTCTGCGATCGCAGAGCAATTGACGGCTGGGGCCGGTTATGACTACCAGCCCGATTGCTCGTCCGACGGGCGCTGGGTTATTTACGCCTCCTACGCCAAAGATGCGGTGGAACTCTGGGCGTTGAATCTGGAGACCAAGCACGCGCAGCAACTCACACACGGGGGTGCGGTCAACGTGGAGCCACGTTTTTCGCCGGATGGAGAGCGGGTGGCGTTCGTTTCTACTTCATTTAACGGGCGCTTCCACATTTTTGCCGGGCAATTCCACAACGGCGAACTGACGGACGTGCAGCGCTTGACGGGAGAAAGCCGCAGCGACTTGCCCCGCTACTATTACAGCGAGTTTGACCATGAGATCAGCCCGGCGTGGTCGCCAGATGGAAGTGAAATTCTTTTCGTTTCCAATCGCGGCCACATCTACGGCACCGGCGGTTTTTGGCGGATGAGGGCCACGCCAGGCGCCGAGGCGCGCGAAATCCATTACGAAGAAACTACGTGGAAGGCGCGGCCGGGTTTTTCGCCCGACGGCAAGCGGATCGTGTACGCGTCGTATCTGGGGCAACCCTGGCACCAGCTCTGGGTAATGCCTTCGCAGGGCGGCGACGCCTTTCCTCTCTCCTACGGCGATTTTGACAATGTGGCGCCGCGCTGGTCACCGGACGGCAAGCGCATCGCGTTCGTTTCCAATCGCGGCGGCAATACTTCCCTATGGACGCAGGAAATTCCCGGAGGCGCACAGACACAGCTGCTTGCCAAAGAGAGGCATTACCTCAAACCGGTGGGCAAGTTGAGCATTGCGGTGCTGGACCCGGCGGGGCATCCCACGCCTGCGCGTGTCTTCGTAACCGGGGAAGATGGCCGCGCCTACGCTCCCAACGAAGTGTGGATGCGCGCGGATGATAGTTTCGTCCGCGCCGAGCGGCCTTTTGAAGCGCATTACTTCCACACTTCGGGCAATGCCGAATTGACTCTGCCGGCCGGAGGCGCCGAGGTGGAAGTCATGAAGGGTTTCGAGTACGGCTTCGAGCGGAAGAGCGTGAGTGTCACAGCCGGGCAGCGATCCAGGCTGACCATTCGTTTGCGGCCGCTGGGTTTGCCGAAGGATGCGCACTCTCACTGGGTGAGTGGAGACGTGCACGTCCACATGAATTACGGGGGCGCCTATCGCGACACGCCACCGAACCTGGTGGCGCAGATGGCGGCGGAAAATCTCTCGATCGTTGAGGATCTCGTGGTCAATAAGGAGCAACGCATTCCTGACATTGCGTACTTCAGCACCAGGCCTGACCCGGCCTCGACCGCGACCCATCTGTTACTGCATGGCCAGGAGTTTCATACCAGCTACTGGGGGCATCTGGGTCTGCTGAACCTGACGCGGAATTTTCTCTTGCCGGGTTATGCCGCCTATACCCATACTGCCGCGGCCAGCCTGGTTCCCACTAACGCGATGATTGCCGACATGACGCACGCCCAGCACGGGCTGGTGGGATATGTTCACCCCTACGATTCCGTTCCCGACCCAATCAAGGACGCATCGATCACGCATGAACTGCCGGTGGACCTGGCGCTGGGCAAGGTGGATTACATCGAGGTGCTGGGCTTCAGCGAACATCGGTCCACGGCGGCGGTGTGGTACCGGTTGCTAAACTGCGGGTTCCATCTGCCCACGGGGGCGGGGACCGATGCCATGGCCAACTACGCGTCCCTGCGTGGGCCGGTGGGCCTGAATCGGGTTTACGCCCGGGTACCAACGGGCCCGCTCAACATTGGGCTCTGGCTGGAGGCGTTGAAGCGTGGCCGCACCTTTGCGACGAATGGGCCGCTGCTCGGGTTCTCACTCGGGGGACGCGAAGTGGGCGACGAACTTCGTCTACCGGCGGGCAAGAACAAGGTGAAGGTCAGCGCGTGGCTACGCTCGTTCGTTCCGGTTGATCATCTGCAGGTGATTTGTAATGGGAAGGTGAAGCGTGAATTGAAAGTGAACAGCGGCGCCGAGGCCGCCGACCAAGACGCGATTCCGATTTCGCACAGCGGCTGGTGCTTGCTGCGGGCGTGGAGCGAGAAGGCGGAGTATCCGCTACTGGATTTGTATCCGTATGCGACGACTAGTCCGATCTATGTGACGGTCGAGGGTTCGACGCCGGATCGCAACCAGGATGCTGCTTATTTTGTCGCCTGGATTGACCGCTTGATTGACGGAGCCAAGTCTAACCAGGATTGGAATACGGAGGCGGAGAAGAGTGCGGTGCTGGAGGAACTCTCGTCGGCGCGGAAGATTTACGTGGGCATGGAGAGGTGAGCGCGCGTCCCTGAATATCCCCGCCCTGTCTCTCCCCAAGAACGGGAGAGACGAGGACGGCCCCCGTTTTTCAGCGGGCGGCGGCTTGTTCGCGCTCCAGGTCCAGCAAGGTCTGCTTACGTTCGACTCCCCAGCGATAGCCGCCCGTATCGCCATCGGTGCGGACCACGCGGTGGCAGGGGATGGCCACGGCGACCGGGTTGGTGGCGCAGGCGCGGGCCACGGCCCGGGTGGCGGTTGGCTGTCCGATGGCTTTCGCTACCTGACCGTAAGAGCGGGTTGCACCGAAGGGGATGGATTGCAGATAGGTCCACACCCGGCGCTGGAACGCGGTGGCCTGAATGTCGAGTGGAAGAGATGAATTCAGGCGCTGTCCCCGAATCTGGCGGAGCAGGTGCTGTTTCCAGGTCAGCATGGCGGCATCGTCGCGTCGCCGGACAGCGAAGGGAAATTCGTGCCTGAGACCGTGCTCCAGTTCGTCGTCGGAGTCGGCGAACTGGATGGAGCAAATGCCTTTATCAGTGGCTGCAATCAGCATGCGACCCAGAGGAGAGTCGGTCAGAGTGTAGCGAATAGGCGCGGCGATGGCACCCCGGCGATATTTGTCGGGAGTCATGCCCAGTTGCGAGGCGGTACGCTCGTAGAGCCTGCTGCTGGAGCTGTAGCCGGCGTCATACATGGCGCGGGTAACCGAGTGGCCGGCCCGGAGGTTGAGCTTGAGCTGGTTCAGGCGGCAGGAGTCAGCATAGGCGCGCGGGGAGATACCGAGCACGGCTTTGAACGAGCGCTGCAGATGGAACGGACTCTGGTGGAACTCCGACCCCAGGCGGCTGAGCGTAATTGGCTCGTCCAGATGCTGCTCGATATAGCGGCACACGGCTTTGACCATTTCGGTCTGGTGATTGGCGCCAATCGCTTTCGGGCGGCAGCGCAGGCAGCCACGATAGCCGGCCTTTTCCGCTTCCCCCGGGGTACGGAAGAACGTAACGTTTTCTCTCCGCGGACGGCGGGATGGGCACGAAGGCCGGCAATAGACTCCAGTGGAGGAAACGGCAAAGACGAACTTGCCATCATGGTTGGCATCGCGAGCCAGGACCGCCTGCCATTGATTGTTGTCGCGACCCTCGTTTTCGGGGCTCTCGTTACCAGAGTTCACCATGTCGTCTGCATCCGTGAAATTGAGTATCGCATTGCTTGTCATAATGCCCAAAGGTTAAGGCCGCTTGGCCGCGTGGGCTATCCGGATCTTGCGGTCAAAGTGATTTTGCCCTAAACGCCTGATACATTTTCTGTGGAGATGCAGCTGGCTGCGTGTCTGGGCCGTGGCGAAAGGGACGTATGGTGGGCTTTGCTGTTGCTGTTCTGCTATCTTTTCTCCGCATGATGAACCAGGCCACGCCGCCGTCGGGGTGCGCTACACAGTCTTCCGAGATTGTCGCTTCTTATGTTGGAAGTGAGATCAGGCTTGACGCGGCGCATCCGGCAGCGGAGTGGCAGAAGGCCCGTCCAATCATTTTTTGTTCCGACTGGCAGGGCAAAAATCCTGACCAACAACGCGAAACCCAGGTCCGGATTTTGTGGTCTTCGCAAATGCTGTATTTGAGATTCGAATGCCGGTATCGCGAGCTGCATGTGTTCGCGGACTCCGATCCCAATGGTCGCCGCGACCACTTGTGGGACCGGGACGTAGCCGAAGCATTCCTGCAACCTGATCCGGTGCGGGAACGCTACTACCGGGAGTTCGAAGTGAGCCCCAACGGAATGTGGATTGATCTCGATATTTTTCCGGGAGGACTTGCGGATCTGAAGAGCAGCTTGGAGAAGTCTGTAGTGCTGGACGCAAACCAGCATCGATGGGCGGCGGAGTTGGCCATTCCCATGAAAGCACTTACCCGGGACTTTGATCCGAAGTCCACTTGGCGAGCCAATTTTTATCGGGTTGAGGGGACCAAAGAGCCGCGCGCTTACATGGCCTGGCGGCCAACCGATACCGTTGAGCCCAATTTCCATGTGCCGCAGGCGTTTGGACGGCTGCGGTTCGCGGGGCCGGGTGGAGACAGGTAGTCGGGTAAAATCAGTTGGCGGTTCCAAGTTTTCAGTTCTCAGTTTCATGGAGGAATGATGACGCAACGGCTGGGTGTGGCGATCTTGATTTTCTCCGGTTTGCTGCTTTCGGCGCAGCGGCCGAGGGCTGGAGCGCTAAGCGGCGATGAGCTCAAGCAGGTTGTCCCCACGACATATTTCTTCCGCGGACAGTCGGCTCCGGTGCAATTGCGCAATTCGGGGGGATTCAGCGCGCCGGACGGGAAGCTGGTACTGGCTGGACTGGTGGATACTTCTGGCTATGCCTCCGACGTGCAGGCCAAGTACCAGGGATTTCTGATCACCGAAGTGAAGCTGAATATCGAGGGATCGGAATTGGCGCCGGGTGCATACGGGTTTGGATTTTCAAAAGAGGGAAAATTCCTGGTGATGGATGTGGGTGCCAACGATCTGTTCAGCGTTGCCGGCAAGATAGACGACAAACTGCCGCACCCGGTGCCGCTGAAGATCGTTGAAGACGGCGGCGCTTACCGGCTGTATTCCGGCAGGAAGTGGGTCAGCCTGAAGGCTGAATAGCACGGCTTTAGTGAGCCAGAGGTTGAAGCGGCCCCAACACTGCCGCGATGCCGGCACGTTTACGCAATTCAACTAGAACCGCCTGGGCAGCGTTGTGATAGGTCTTGCTGGGATCGGAAGGATCGGACCACACCGCGTCGTAAACCACCTGAGTGGCCTCTTTTAAGTCGATGTGCAGAGCGGCCTCCAGCAGGTCCACCCGCTGCTGCAGACGTTCGTAACAGCTCTGGCATACCTTGGCTGGCTCGAATTCGCCGCGATGGCTCGCTTCCAGGCTGCAACCCAGATCCGCAGGCGCATCGATTTGAGCTTCGATTTGGCCATCGGAGGCATAAACCTGGGCCTTGAATTCCCGCAGGAAGCGCTCACGTTCTTCTTCCAGCGCAATATCATCGGGCGCGGGCGCCATCGATTCCGGCAGGCGCGGGCTGGAGGTGGCGGAGACCACAGGCATAGGCAACACCCGTTCCTCGGTCTTACATACCGGGCACGCTGACAGATCGGCGGCGTAATAGGTCTTGCACTTCACGCAGGGCAGACCATACCCGGTGCGCCTGGGACCGAGTTGCGCCGAGGTCGAAATACCTTCCACTGCACGACGGAACCCGGTGTCACTGGGAAGAATGGCCGACGGGATGGATACCGGGGCCGATCCCGGAACAGCCGGCTGCGACGATGGCGTGGAATTCATGAAGTTACCCCCCGGAGCGAAAACGTATTTCGCGCCTTACATCAAAAACATTCTAGGTTGGGCGGGCCAGTTGGCCGACGCACGGTAGTTCATGTGAGTGATTGCCCTATCGTGCATAGCAGATGTAGGACCAAAACCGGCTACTGAAATGAAAGGGATTAGATTCTGATCTGGTCTGATTCCCGTTGCGGTACGTCTCAGGGGATTCAAACTGAGACCACAAGTGCAACGCCTAGCGCACGTTTGAGGCTTTCATGAGCTTTAGTAGTTCTTGTTTGCGAGTACGATAGAGATCTTCCGCGGGCTCAAGACGGGCGGCAGTCTCGAGTTCGGCAAGAGCGGCATCGTAACGTCCCAGGCTCATCAGGCAGGCGGAGAGATAGTAGTGATTGCCGGCCGAAGGTTGGAGGCGGAGGGCCTGACGAAATTCGGTTTCCGCAGCGGCGAAATCCTCGCCATTGAAAAGAGCAGTGGCGAGATAGTGATGGGCTAAGGGAGAATCCGGGTCCAACTGAACCGCCAGGCGCAGCTCGCGAATTGCGTCCGCCTGCCGGTGCACCAGAAGCAGAGCTTGCCCCAGGTAACGGTGCTCGTCGGCGCTGGTGGGATTCTGCAAAATAGCGAGCTTGAGTTCCACGATGGCGGATTCGTAGTCACGCTGGGACATAAGCGCTCGAGCCAGACAGCTGTGACCGCGCTGCCAACTGGAATCCATACGAAACAGTTCACGAAATTCAGTGCTGGCGCTGTCGTAATCGCCTTTATCGCAATAGGTGTTTCCGAGATTATTGCGGACAACGGACTCTTGCGGTGCCAAGCGTTTGGCCTCGAGGTACTCGGCAATCGCCCCATCGAAGCTTCTCAGGTCATGCAGCAGCATTCCCAGATTGTTGTGCGCCTCCCAGAAGCGCGGATCCAAAGCAATTGCCTTACGGTAAGCGGCCGCGGCGGCATCTACCTCGCCCTGGTCGCGGAGAGTAATTCCCAGGTCGTAGTAAACCTCAGCATTGTTGGGCTGGCCAGTCAGCGCCTGGCGGAAGGCATGGACAGCCGCCGGATACTGACGGTTGGCGTAAAAACCAAGGCCAAGGAAGCGATAGGCTTCGGCATTGCCAGGATCGATGCTCAGAGCAGTGCGCGCCTCCGCGATCGCACCGTCAGCGTCGTCGGAGCGATAGAGCAGGTAGGCCAGCCGGCTATGGATATCGGAAAGCCCGGGCATGAGCGTGCGTGCAGTTTCGTAGGAGTCAGAGGCTTCGTCCCAGTCGTCTTGCTGCTGGTGAACATAGCCCAGGGCAAAGTGCAGCGCCGGGTTGTTGGCGTCGGCGGCGATCAGCTTCTGCAAAATGGATTGCGCCTCGTGATATTTCTTCTGCTGAACGAACTCACTGGCGCGGACCAGAAGGGCGGGACAGTCGGCAACGTTCCGGTCACTAGGAGTGATGGTGCGCAAGCTTTGCAGCAAAGCTGGCTCCACGCCTGCCTCTAACAGGGTAGGGGCATCCAGCGGAAATGCGAGTCCTCGCTGATGTGAAAGGCGGTCGAGGCGCTGACTGGACATCCCCCCGGCGGTCCAAGCGATGAACTGGGTGCAACTTAGCGGCGCGGGATCATTGTGCTGCGCGGGCGCAGACACCGTGGACAGGGTAAATAGCAGAAACAACAGGGCCTGAGGACGCACTCCAACTCCTTTTCCAGGAGACAGACTTCACTGGCGGTAGTTGGCAACATAGAACCGGGGAATCAGAGAGGGTAGGTCACGAAGGTAAGTGTCCTTCAGCCCAACCATCTCGACTGCTGGCAAGTTGACGTAAGTACGTACTTTCGATAGTGTTGGGCTTGCTGCCCGCAGCAGGCAGCGGAGGGTTTATGATTGAAGGCCTGTTTCAGCCGATGCATCTGCTGGTGATCTTCTTTATAGCTTTGTTAGTGTTTGGTCCGAAGAAATTGCCTGAGCTGGGCAAGGGAATAGGAGAGGGCATTCGTGCCCTGAAGTCGGGTATGAAGGAGACCTCCGAGGAGCAAGCAAAAGCCCCCACGACTCCCGTCGAGACCAAGGCCCCGGACGCTTCCAATCGGCCGAGCTGACATTTCGCGTCTCCGCTTCGCGTCTGCTTTCACAGCCAGAAGCACCCTTGTCGTGGGTCATCTCCGATTCGGTATCTTGATCCGGTTTTGGTTTTGAACGCTTTCAACCCAAACTGGGCGGCTTGCGTGGTCAAGTTTTGATCTCGCCGACAATCTTTAATAAATTCCTCAATAAATTCCTCGGTTTTCGCAAGCCATGCTCTTCGCAACCCGGGCGAAGGACTGTAAGAATGAGTGACTCAGGCAGTCGGTGACTCCCCGCTGTTATCCTCTTCTTCTGCTTCTTCAGCGATTGGCGGCCTTACACGCTGTCCATGAATTAACGAAATAACCGTCAATTTCTTAAATCACTTCGGAGGAAAGACGTGTCGAAGCTACAAGTTCTCGCGGTTATTCTTGTTTTTCTATTTCCGGTGGCACTGTTCGCCGATCAGATTGTGTTAAACAATGGCGACCGTTTAACCGGCAACATCGAAAAATCCGACGACAAGGCACTAGTGATCAAGACCGAGTTCGCTGGCGAGGTCACGGTCCAGTGGGGAGCAGTCCAGGCGATCAATTCCACACAGCCTCTGCACGTGAGCCTGAACAACGGTCAGACGGTGGTGGGAACAGTGACCACATCGGATGGCAATTTCGCCGTCGCTACGGCAAACGCTGGGACAGTCACCGAGCCCAAGGCATCAGTCACCAAGTTGCTGGGGGAGACAGAACAAGCTGCCTACGAGAAGTCACTGCATCCGGGCCTTCTGGAAGGCTGGCAGGGTGGGACTAACGTCGGCTTCGGACTTACTCGGGGTAACAGCCAGACCAAGAACCTAGCGCTGGCCTTCACTGCCGACCGCAAGACCTTGCGCGACAAGTTGAGCCTGTATACCAACAGCATATACGCTACCAATGATGCCCCGGGGGCGACTCCTGCCACTACCGCCAACGCGGTGCAGGGCGGAGCTCGTTACGACCATAATTTGACTCGCCGGCTGTTCGGCTACGTCGGCGCGGATTTCCAGACCGATGCTTTGCAGACTCTTGATCTGCGTTCCGTCTTTGGCGGCGGCTTGGGCTGGCACGCGATCAACAATGTCCGCACCACGCTGGACCTGCTTGGCGGCCTTGACTACACCCGTGAAAAATATACTGCGCTGCCCAGCCGCAGCTTTGCCGCCGTGTCGGTGGGCGAAGAACTGAACCACAAGTTGGGGATGAACACCTTGCTGAGCGAGAAGCTCTACTTCTTCCCTAATCTGAATGACACCAGCGAGTATCGCGCGACATTCAACTTCGGCACTGTGACCAAGATCAGCAAGTGGCTGGGGTGGCAGAACGCGTTCGGCGACATCTATGTGACCAATCCGCCGGCGGGAGCTAAGCAGAACGATATTTTGCTTACCACGGGCCTGAATTTTTCGTTTGTGCATTGAGGCTCGAGGGAATTGCAAGCCCTCATGCATTTTTCTGGATTCTCAGAAGGCCGCTGAACTTCGCGTCCTTTAGAGGGACCACCCGCGTCGATTTCCGTCCCCTTAACCCCCGCGGCGGGAACTGATGGCGCATTTCGACAGCCGAATTCGTATGAACAGATCTGGCGTTTACGAAACTTTACGGTCGTTGACCAACTTTTTACCACTGGAACGCGGCCGGCAGTGTTGAATGTATTCATGGTCGCAGTTCGTCGGAACAACTGCGCATGAAGCGCTGCGCTGAATTCGCTGGCAAAACATTTTCCTCAAGGACGGGGGCTGTCGTCCTGCAGCGAATTGGCATCCTGCTAGTGGTGGCGGTGAGTTCGCTGGCGCAGGACGTACCTTCCGCACAAACCTTTTCCATTTCTGGAGTGGTGAAGTCGGGCAATTCGCTGATTCCCGGAGCGACGGTCACGGCAAGCAACTCGGCAACCGGAGAGAAGACCGCAACTTCGACCGACATTAACGGCGCCTATACGCTTCCGGTGGGCGCTCCGGGGAAGTATCAGGTGCGCATCGAAATGCCCGCCTTCGCGCCCGGCACACGGGAAGTTGTTCTGGAGGGTCCAACGGGCCGCGCGGACCTGGAGTTGACTCTGCAATCGCGGACGCAACAGGCTGCGCGCGCGGAGCAACGGCCAGCTGCGGCCCGAGCCAACCGGGGATTTCAGAGTCTAGCGGTGATGCAGGGGATGGTGGCAACCGAAGCCGCCGGTGGCGGGGCAGATCAAATCGTGCCATCAGGAATGCCGGTGCCGGGCGTTGCTGCGGACGCGGCTACGGAGTCGGTATCGATTTCCGGCAACACCTCGGGCGTGGGTATGTTTGGCATGAGCACCGATGAACTCGACCAGCGGTTGCGGGAAGGCCGGGAACAGCAGGGAGGCTTTGGCGGTGGCCAAGCCGGACCGGGAGCAGTGTACCTAGGCGGCCCCGGTGGCGGGTCGCCTGGCGGCGGACTACAGGGCGGCGGACCACCCGGCGGAGGGTTTGGCGGATTCGGAGGCGGGGGCGGACGAGGTGGCCCCATGATTCTTGGCCGGGGCAAATTTGACCTCAACCGGCCCCATGGGTCGGTCTATTGCTCCGTCGGCGATTCCGCGCTGGATGCTGCGCCTTACGCTTTGACTGACAGTCCCACCGAAAAAGCCGGGTATACGAGGCAGCGCTTTGGCGCCTCCATTGGCGGGCCGCTGAATATTCCTGGAATCTACCAGGGCCGAAGCAAGACTTTTTTCTTCGTGAACTACAACGGTTCGCGGGGGAGCGTGCCCTATGACGCGTTCTCGACGGTACCCACGCTGGGCGAACGGGGTGGGGACTTTTCCGCCGTGGGAGTCCAGCTCATCAATCCCAGCAACGGGCAGCCTGTTGCTGGGAATAATCTTCAAAATGCTGGGCTGACGATTGATCCCATTGCGCAACGGCTGCTGCCGTACATTCCGCTGCCCAATGTGACGGCAACGAGCTCCAATCCCCAGAATTTTCGTTTCGTCACCGCGACCCTCAACGACAGCGACGATTTGAATGTTCATGTGATGCGGGCTCTGGGCGGCGCCAGCAGCGTGCCCCAGCGGGGCCGGCGTGGTCCACGAAATAATTTGAACCTCGGGTTCCATTACCACTCGGCGAGCGCGAACGTGACCAATCCATTCCCTAGCGTAGGGGGCAACACCAACACCCGCAGCTTTGATGTGCCAATCGGGTACACGAGAACCTTTGGCAAGTTGATCAACAACGCCCGCTTCGACTTCAACCGCTCGCGCATTCGTACCCAGAACCTTTACGCTTTCAACCAGGACATCACCGGCGCACTTGGCCTTACCGGAGTTTCGTCGAACCCGTTCGACTGGGGTTTGCCGAACCTTTCATTCACCAACTTCGGTAGCCTTACTGACACCAATCCGCAACTGCTGCGCAACCAGACTTGGACTTTTTCTGACAACATGATCTACAACCACGGAAAACACACCTTGCGCTGGGGTGGCGATTTCAGGCGGATTCAGATCAATACCGAAGCTGACAGCAACGCCCGTGGGACGTTTACCTTTACCGGTGTCAATAGCGGCTACGACTTTGCCGATTTCCTGCTGGCCCGTCCGCAGCTGACTTCGGTGCAGTTTGGCAACAACAACTATCATTTTCGCGGCAATTCGTGGGATGGGTTCGCGCAGGACGAATGGCGGCTGCGCGCCAATCTGACGTTGAATCTCGGTCTGCGCTACGAATATATCTCGCCGTTCTCCGAGGTTAATGATCGCATCGTGAATCTCGATCTGCCGGCGGGTTTCACCTCCCCACCGGTGCCGGTGCTGGTGGGACAGTCGGGCCCCTACAACGGGCACTTCCCTGCGACGCTGGTCCGTCCCGACCGGAACAATTTTGCTCCGCGCCTCGGCCTGGCTTGGAAACCTTTGCGTAACACGGTGGTCCGCGCCGGATATGGCATCAATTACAACACCAGCGCGTATCAAAGCATCGTGCAGAATATGGCGTTCCAGCCGCCCTTTTCGACCACAGCCACAAACACCGAGTCGTCGACCACGCAGCTCACGCTGCGGAATGGATTCCCTCCGGTGCCGGCTGGCTCCATCAGCAATAACTTTGGCGTCGATCCCAACTACCGGCTGGGCTACGTGCAGATCTGGAATGTCGATGTTCAACAGCAAATTCTACCTACGCTGATTATGAACCTTGACTACACCGGCACAAAAGGCACACGTCTCGACATTCTGGAAGCGCCCAACCGCACTGCAACCGGAGTGCTCTTCCCCGGGGTACAGCCGTTTTATTTCGAAGGCTCGGGGGGAGATTCCACCGCCAACGCCGGCTCGGTCCGCGTCCGCAAGCGTCTTCAGGGTGGCCTGTCCGTCGGCGGTCGTTACACGTTCTCCAAATCGCTGGACAACGCTTCGACCATCGGAAACGGTGAACCGCTCGTGGCGCAAGGCGGAAGCGGACGCAGCGGCATATCGGGCACGACCAACGTGGCCCAGAATGCCTTCGACCTGGCGGCGGAGCGTGGCTTGTCCAGTTTCGACCAGCGGCACCAGTTCACCGCCGACTATCTGTGGGAGTTGCCGTTCGGCCATGAGAGGCGATGGCTGACGGGCAACAGCCGGCTGCGATCCATCTTGGGAGACTGGAACTGGAGTGGTGACTGGACGATCGCTTCGGGACTGCCGTTCACTCCCAGAATTCTTGGGAACTTTGCCGATGTGAGGCGCGGTACCAATGGCACAATACGGGCGGATATTGTGCCCGGTCAGCCGGTCAGCTTGCCTGATGCCTCGGTCGCGGAATGGTTTAACACGGCCGCGTTCGTGGCGCCGTCGGGCGCGTTCGGAAATGCGCGCCGCAACAGCATTGAGGGACCCGGCCAGCGGTTGTTTGATATGGCCTTCACCAAGATTTTTCCAATCAGTGAGTCGCGTTTTCTGGAACTTCGCGCACAGTTCTCTAATGTTTTTAATACCCCGCAATTTTCGACGATTGACACAATCGTGAACTCGCCTACGTACGGCCGGGTGATTTCGGTGGGAGCGATGCGCTCCCTACAACTGAGCGCCCGGTTCCGCTTTTGACGAACATGACGGCTTCGGCTCCAGATCGCGTCAACTGGACCAAGGCGGCACTGGCCATGGTTCTGGCGTTGCTGCTGGCGCCAGGCCGCGTCGTTGCCCAGGAAACCTCGAGTGATTACACATTCCGTTCCAAGACTGAACTGGTGCTGGTGAACGTGACCGTGCGCGACAAGAACGGCAACCCGGTTCGCGATCTCAAGCGCGAAGACTTCACCGTACTGGAAGATAACCAAGCCCAGCAGGTGGTTTCTTTCGATCTCGAAAATACGGATGCGGTATTGTCCACGGCCACGACCGAGGCGCCGCTGCTGGGCAAGACTCAACCCCAAACCGCCGGCGCAGCCTCGGCGATCGAAACCCGTCCGCTCAAAGACCGGCGGCTCATCATTCTGTTTTTCGACCTCAGTTCCATGCAGCCGGACGAAGTCGACCGCGCCACCACCGCAGCCCAGAACTATGTGGACAAGCAGATGGTTGCGGCGGACCTGGTCGCCTTGGTCTCGCTGGGCGACACCCTGTCCGTCAATCAGGACTTCACCTCCGACCGGGCGCTGCTGAAGAAATCTCTGCAGGCCTTCAATCTGGGCGCGGGCGGGGGGTTCGAGACCGGGAGCACCGGAACGACCGAGGGCACGGCTGAAACTGGCCAGTCGTTCACTGTCGACGATACGGAGTACAACATCTTTAACACCGATCGCAGGCTGCAGGCATTGCGCTCGATCGCCGACAAGCTTTCTCACATCGAAGAAAAAAAGTCGCTGATTTATTTCTCCAGCGGCATGGATCGCACCGGCATTGAGAACCAGTCGCAACTCCGTTCGGCAACCAACGCCGCGGTGAAGGCGAACATGGCGATTTACACCATGGACATTCGCGGTCTGCAGGCGCTGGTGCCGGGTGGCGAAGCGCAGAATGCCAGCCTGCGCGGGACCTCGCCCTACTCCGGCAAGTCAACGGCGAGCCAGTTCGACTCCAACTCTACCACCCAGGAAACGCTGGTCACGCTGGCGGGGGATACCGGCGGACGCGCTTTCCTCGATTCGAACGACTTTGGCAGGGTCTTTACCGGCGTGCAGCAGGACAGCTCGCTTTACTACCTGCTCGGTTATCACAGCACAAATAGGGCGCGGGATGGGCGCTTCCGTCGGATCACGGTGCGGATCAACCGGCCCGGGCTCAAACTCGACTTCCGACGCGGCTATTATGCTGCGGCGGATTTCCAGCATTCCACGCGTGACGACCGCGAGCGCCAGCTCGACGAAGAACTGGCTTCCGACCTCTCCACCACCGATTTGCCGGTGTATTTGTCGGCTGCATATTTCCGCATCGGCGACCGGAAATTTTACGTGCCTGTGTCTCTGGTCGTACCGGGTTCGCAGATTCCTTTCACCCGAAACAACGATCAGGACCGGGCTACGCTCGACGTTCTTGGAATTGTGACCGACACCGAGAAGCGGCCGGTAGGGCAAATCCGGGATACGGTACGGTTTTCTGTGAACACCAGCCAGCTGGTGCAACGCAAGAACGTGCAATACAACAGCGGCTTGGTTTTGCCGCCGGGCCAGTATCACCTCAAGTTTGTGGTGCGCGAGAACCAGAGTGGTCGCCTGGGCTCGTTCGAGACCGACCTCACCGTTCCCGACCTTAAGACGGTTCCTGTAAAGATGAGTTCGGTTGTGCTGGCAAGCCAGCTGCAGGCCAATACAAAACGCAAGAGCGCGAATCCGCTCGTGCGCGATGGATCCGAGGTAATTCCCAACGTGACGCACGTATTCTCTGCCGGCCAGCATCTGTACTTCTACTATGAGGTCTATGAACCGGCTCACGCCGCGGCCAATACGGACGGTAAGGCGAATGGCCCCACCGGTCCTGCGATCCGTCTGCTAACCAACGTGGCTTTCTTTCAAGGAAAGACGAAAGCTTATGAAACGCCCCTGGTGGAGAGCGAACAGTTGAACGCGCCGGACCGCAAGGCGGCGATTTTTCAGCTCGACGTACCGCTCACTCAGCTGAAACCCGGTTTTTATACCTGCCAAGTGAATGTGATTGACGATGCCGCCGGGCAATTCCGTTTCCCGCGCTTGGCGTTACTGGTGCGCGAATAGCCCCCAGCCAGCTTGTGACACGTGCACAGGACGCTGGGGGCTGGGAAAAAGCGGCGCCAGACGTACTCCCAAGACTACTTGCCGCCACGTTTTCGCCGTATGCACGGCGCGGCTACGCAACCAGGTTGAACCCGCGTGCTACCCGATGACACACCAGAGCCGATCGCCGTCGACAAACCCCTTTCACCAGTAATCCACAGTTGGTGTGATCGCCTAGCATCAGGAACCCTCCATGAACTCCTCTCGCGATGCGACAATAGCCAAGGCCTGAGTGAAATGAGGGGCATCTTTTCGTGGATTGTCGTCGCGTTTCTGTTGATCGCCTACCGCCCGTTTCTGGTAGGACAGTCTTCCCGTCAGGTTCAAGCCAATCGTCCGCAGGAGTACACATTTGCGATCGTTCGGGCGTTCCCTCATGACACCCGCGCCTTTACCCAAGGTCTCGCATACCGTGACGGCTTTCTGTATGAGGGTACTGGCCTTAACGGTCGGTCGTCGCTGCGAAAAGTTCGCCTCGAGACGGGAGAGGTCGTCCAGCACGCCGACCTGGGGTCGGAGTTCTTCGGTGAAGGAATCACGCTCGTCAAAGACAAGGTGCTCCAGCTCACCTGGAAGTCAGAGCTTGGTTTTGTATACGATCTGAACGACTTCCGTCTGTTGCATCGGTTTTCGTACTCAGGGGAAGGGTGGGGCCTCGCGACGAATGGTCGTGAAGTCTTCATGAGTGATGGAACGTCGGAGATTCGTGTTCTGGATGCCCAAACGCTTCAAGAAAAACGCCGCTTTAGGGTCCACGATGGGTTGACTACGGTCGATCGACTAAACGAGCTGGAGTTCGTCGAAGGACAGGTTTTCGCCAATGTATGGCAAAGTGATCGCGTGGCTCGAATCTCTCCGCAGACCGGTGATGTAGTGGGGTGGATTGACCTTACGGGCCTTCTGAGCCCAATCTATCGTCTCGAATCGGATGCCGTGCTAAACGGCATCGCTTACGATCCCGTTCGAAAGCGCTTGTTTGTCACTGGAAAACTGTGGCCAAGAGTCTTCGAGATCCGGCTCTCTCCGAAACATCGCAGGTAGAATCCACAGAGCTGTCCCGTCCAGCATGGCCGATCGGCTCGGTGCTGAGTACCCCCCCGCAGAATCGTTGGCGTAATAAGGCAAATACACCAGCAAACGCTGGGCCAGCGCATCGATGAGCTGATTTCTAACTCACCGAGGCTCCGGGCGGACATCCGTAACAGGTAAATGTTGAACGGCCCCTCTTGCAATTCCCCCGCGAGGCCTTGACCACTGGGTAACCGCGCCCTGGTATACCCTTTCGTTATCTCCTACGCAGTCAGGGATAAGTACGATACTGCCCCTCAGGCAAATGACTAGCCCGCCCCCACCGCTCACTGGCCGAGCCCCGCGCGTCCGAGCCACCGAATACACTCCCGCGGTGCTTCGGTTCCAGAGCGGTGACTGCGTGACGGGCAGCCTGGAGGTCATTTCCTCCACTGGCGGTCTGCTCTGTTTGTCGAAACCTTTGATTCGGGGCACCCGCATCAAGGTAATGTTCCTGACTCAAAGGGGCCCGGTGCTGGGCGCAGCAGAGATGTTGAGTCCTCTCTCATGGACTCAACAGCCATTCCGCTTCGTGGCGCTCGCTTACGCAGATCAACGCAGACTGCAGGCTATTACTGGGTGCTCCTCAAAACTGGAAGTGCCCATTCCGGAGCAGACCAGCCCGATACTTGATGCAGAACCGCAGTGGATCGACAAATACCGAGCTGCGGTCAGCCAAAACCCACCGCGTAGGCGGCTCCTTGACAGAATGCTTGAAGCACTTATGCTGGGCACAAAATAAGCTATCTCAGAAATGGCAGCTCCCACTCGGCAAAACTTCCCCTTACAAAAAAGTAGTGCCTGCACCAATCCCGAGTTCTAAGTGGAATCACCTAGACGCGTGGTTTTCCCAATAAATATTCATCCATCGAGCACCCTTCGGGATGGACGGAGAAGCTACCATAGCAAAGCTTTCTGAGAATTGAATCCGGGCGCAGGGACCAACTCGCCCACGTGAGTGGTGAATCGCCGTTCCTGTCCTTCGCATCGACCTTCGCCCCGGCATCGAGAAGAAGCTGAATCGTGTCTTCACTGGCGAAGGCGGCGGCGCGATGCAGCGGAGTCTCGGCCCTAGTACGACAGTCACGCATAAAAGCGCCGGTTTCGACGGATGGTTTGGTGGCTCGGTTCGGATCGGCCACCTTTGCCAGTAGAACTCTGACAACAAGATTCTGCGCGGGGCGCGCGGAACACAATGCGGCAGGCAGGGGCGTTTCTCCGGATCCCGGGAGGGGAAGATTTACGTCCGCCCGGTTCTCGACGAGGAACTCGCAGAGCCGCCAGTGTCCATGGAAGGCGCCGGGGTTGAGTCCGAGATTGTCCCCCAGCGATTGCAGTGATTCGCCTTGGTGAGCAAGAACTTTATGGCACTCACATCGCCATAGTATGCACACAATTCGATCAGAGACGCCCCATGGCCGTCCTTGGATGTTGCGGGATGCCCTTCGCCTAGGTAATCGAACACCAGGTCGGTGCGCCCGTCTGCGATTCGATCAATCACGTTTGCTCCTCTAAGTATCGCCGATAAGCCGCGAACCGATGCAGGATACCGTACCCCGAGGGGGTTAGCACCTGCGAAGGGACATTTGGGCGGTAGGAGTCATCAGGCATGACTGCTACGGCGGATGCAGGTTTTCGTGCAGGCTGCGGAGGACCGCTTCCGCCACGTGCCACCAGGGATTGTGAGTTTTTCTTACGATTCGTGCTGGCCGGGTTATAATTTGAACCTCAGTTGCAAGAAGGTTTGCTATGCCACTACCCCAAACCGAGACTCCAGGACGTCTGCAGGCGGAACTGATGTCGCGTGGATTGCGCATGACCCGTCAGCGCCGCACCATTCTCAGCGTGGTTGAAACCGCCAAACAGCACCTTGACGCCAGCCAGCTATTGCGCCGGGCACGACGCCTCGATCCGCAGATTGACCGGGTTACGGTGTATCGCACTCTCGGCCTGCTGAAGCGTCACGGTCTGATTGATGAGCTGGACTTGATGCACATGCAGGGTGAAAAACACTACTACGAGCGCCGCCCCCAGCGAGATCACATTCACATGGCATGCCTGCGGTGCGGCAAAATTACTGAATTTGAAAGCGACTTGTTCGACCGATTGAAGGGGCAGATTCAGCGGGACTGCCGTTTCCACATCGTCGTCACCCGCCTTGAAATCGGCGGTTACTGCGCCCACTGCCGCACAGCCGAAAAACCCGACCAATAATTCGCCTCTCTTTTCTCTTTCCCGGAGCCCAGCTCGATCACGATTTCCGGCGACGTGGCGTTGCATCTAGTTGCAACCGGGGTGCAACAGAAAATACGAGCGCTGATTGATTTCCGCGGTCAAAGCCGTTAAAGTCAATGCAGGTTGCATATTTGCAACCGAGTTGCAACTAGAAGGGAGGCCACCACCCCTAATGAAACCAGCGGTTATGGTCGGCCTGTTTGTCGTATTCCTCGCAGCCGGTTGCAAGGCTCAGGAGCGGCCCTACTTCGTCACCTACTCTCATGAGATGGAGGAGCCGGGAAATCTCGAAATCGAATTCTTCAACGCGGTGGGAAAACCGCCGGACGGGAACCGCTTTGTCGGCAGTACGCTGGAATTCGAGTATGGGGCCACAGCCTGGTGGACTTCGGAGCTGTACCTTGACGGCCAGACAACGCAGCACGACAGCACCATCTTCACTGGGTACCGTTGGGAAAACCGCTTTCGTCCCCTGCTGGGCGAGCACTGGATCAATCCAGTTCTTTACGTGGAATTCGAAAACATCAACGGCGGCGACAAGGCCTTACGAGAAGTGGTCGGACACGACGGCAAGAACGATCTCGTCGATCCCAACCCGGAGGCTCGCACTGAGAAAAAGCGCGAGATGGAGTTGAAGCTTATCTTGGGCAGCAACTTTCGCGGCTGGAACATCAGCGAAAATATCATCGCGGAAAAGAATCTCGCCAACGCACCCTGGGAATTTGGATACGCCTGGGCGGTGAGCCGTCCCTTGAAGCTGGCGGCAAGCGCTCACGACTGCACATTCTGCGGCGAAAAGTTTCAGGCCGGAGTTGAGATGTATGGGGGTCTCGGAGACGGCTACAGCTTCGGGACACATCTGACTTCACATTATGCCGGGCCCACCCTCAACTGGGAGGCGCCCCAGGGCCTGACTTTCTCGTTCTCCCCCCAGTTTGGATTGAACGACTACAGCGTTCCGCGATTGTATCGCTTTGGAATCGCGTACGAAATCGGTCAACTATGGGGACGATTTCACCGAGGCGCACGATGATCCGTAATTTTGGGCTGGTACTGCTGATGGTTTTGCTCCCGGTTGCATTGGTGTCCGGCGCCGCCGATGGAAACTGGTTGAAGAAAGTTCCCGGCCGCGATCACGAAAAGATCAGCCCCTATCAGGGCCAGCCAGACGCGATTGCCGCGGGGCGCAGGATTTTTGTTGATCGCTGCTCGCAGTGTCATGGGGAAGCGGGCGAAGGAACCAAGAAGCGTCCAGGGCTAAAGAGCAAACGGGTGCAGGAACAGGCCACCGAAGGCGATCTGCATTGGCTGCTGGTGAACGGAAATATGAGGAAGGGGATGCCTTCGTGGGCGAAGTTGCCCGATCAGCAGCTTTGGCAGGTCATCACCTATGTGAAATCTCTCCACGAATAGGGTTCGGCTGGCTCGCCTTTCCCCCTATCCCATTCCGCCTGGTCTGCGTGGCACCCTGCCCTTCACGCCTAGATGGCGAGGCCGAGATCCCAATTTCCCGCCTATGTTCGCGGCGGTCGATCTGATTCTGCTTCTTGGATCGCCGAGAAATGTAAAGTCTTGTAAAGACTAAAGATAAACCGCAACCGCGATATGCTTTCTCACGTCAAAATGGTGGCAGTTGTATCGGCTGCAACCGATCTAGAACGGCGTGTGCGGGGAAAAGACATAGTGAATATACGCATCGAAGACCGCGGGCGGGAGTCCGGCGCGGGGTTGCGCGGCGCCCATAAAGCGAGCAGGTTATCTGGCCAGCGATTCTTAGCGGTGCTCGCCTTTTCCATGGCTTCCCTGGCGACCGCAGCGCTGCTAGGGTGCAGCGCGAGTTCCAAACCTGGCACAGCACGGGCGTCCACGCAGGCCGTGGTGCCTGTGGGGGTCGCAACCGCCGAGCGCCACGACGTGCCCGTGTATCTCAAGGGCCTGGGCAACGTGACGGCGTCCAATACGGTCAGCGTGAAAAGCCGGGTGGACGGACAGCTGTCGCAGGTGAATTTCAAAGAAGGGCAGAATGTCAGCAAGGGAGATTTGCTGGCGGTCATCGATCCTCGCCCGTTCCAGGTGGCTCTTAGCCAGGCGCAAGCAAATCTGTATCGCGACCAGGCGCAACTGAAGGACGCGCAGCTGAATTACGAGCGCTTCAAGAGTTTGCTGGACGAATCGGGAGCGATTTCCCGGCAGCAGGTCGATACTCAAAAGGCATCCGCGGATCAGCTGGAGGGAGCAGTGCGAGCGGATGAGGCGCAGATCGACAACGCGAAGCTGAACTTGGTCTACTCTCACATTACCGCGCCCATCAGCGGCCGGATTGGATTGCGCCTGGTCGACGCCGGCAACATGGTGCATGCCGCGGACACAAACCCGCTGCTGGTAATCACTCAGCTACAGCCCATCGCTGTCCTTTTCACCCTGCCCCAAGCCAACTTGCCAACCGTAGCCAAGCACATGCACCAGGGCACGCTTCCAGTCGAGGCCTACAACTCCGACGATCAGACCAAACTGGCCACCGGCAACTTGCTGACAATCGACAATCAGATTGACCCGACCACGGGCACGGGCCGTTTGAAAGCGATGTTCAACAACCAGGACAACGTTCTTTGGCCCAACCAGTTCGTGAACGTGCGCCTGCTACTGGAAACACGCAAAGACAGCACCGTGGTTCCCTCCGTCGCGATCCAGAATGGGCCGCAGGGAAGCTATGTATTCGTGGTCAAACCGGACAGGACGGTCGAAGTCCGCCCGGTTACGGTTTCCTTTACCCAGAATAACGTGGCTTCGATCGCCAGTGGCATCAATCCGGGAGACATCGTGGTGATGGACGGACAGGACAAGCTCCAGGCCGGCAGCAAGGTAGATGTGCATGCGGGCGGTGCGGGAGGAAGCAGGAACACGCCGTCACCGGCGCAGTCTTCGTTCGGACAGGCAGGACAGGCTTCGCCCGAACAGTCTTCCTCCGGAGAGGCTTCGCCAGCGCATTCTTCGACCACAGGAGCACGATGAGCCCGTCGCGAATTTTCATTCTTCGCCCGGTTGCGACCACCCTGCTGATGGTCGGGCTTCTTTTGGTGGGCTTGGTCGCGTACACGCAACTTCCGGTGTCCGCGCTTCCGGAAGTTGACTATCCCACCATTCAGGTGGTGACGTTTTATCCGGGCGCCGACCCGGATGTCATGGCCTCTTCGGTGACTGCGCCGCTGGAGCGCCAGTTCGGCCAGGTTCCCGGACTGAGCCAAATGACCTCGACCAGCTCCCTGGGCAGCTCCATTATTACCCTGCAGTTCAATCTCAACGAGAATATTGACGTAGAAGAACAGCAGGTTCAGGCTGCCATCAACGCGGGTACGACATACCTGCCCCGCGATCTGCCAAACCCGCCCATCTACAGCAAGGTGAATCCTGCTGACTCCCCCATTCTGACGCTGGCCCTGACTTCGGACACGTTGCCGCTTTCGAAGGTGGAAGACCTCGCCGACACCGCTTTGGCCCAGAAAATCTCCCAGCTTCCCGGCGTGGGTCTGGTTTCGATCAGCGGTGGACAGAAACCTGCCGTGCGGATTCGGGCGAACCCCACGGCGCTGGCTGCTTACGGAATGAGCCTGGAAGATTTGCGCACTGCACTGGCCGCGGCCAACGTGAATCAGGCTAAGGGAGTGCTGGACGGGCCGCGCCAGTCCTTCACCATCGGGGCCAATGACCAGCTCGACTCGAGCGCGCAATACAACAGCATCGTGGTGGCTTACAAGAATGGCGCGCCGGTCAAGCTCTCCGACATCGCCTCGGCTGTGGATAGCGCCGAAAACGTGAAGCAAGCCGCCTGGATGAACACGACCCCGGCGGTGGTGGTGAACATTCAGCGGCAGCCCGGCAGCAACATCATCAGCGTGGCCGACCGAGTGAAGGTGCTTTTGAAGCAACTGCAATCCTCGCTGCCGGCGTCGGTGAAAGTGCAAATATTGACCGATCGCACCGAAACCATCCGGGCTTCGGTGAAGGACGTCCAGTTCGAGCTCATGCTCACCGTCGGGCTGGTGGTGCTGGTCATTTTTCTTTTTCTGCGGAATCTTTCCGCGACCGTGATTCCCAGCGTTGCCGTGCCGCTGTCGTTGGTAGGCACGTTCGGAGTGATGTACCTGCTGGGGTATAGCCTGAACAACCTGACCCTGATGGCGTTAACCATTTCGACCGGATTCGTGGTGGACGATGCCATCGTGATGATCGAAAACATCGAACGCTTCCTGGAAGAGGGCGAATCGCCGCTGCAAGCTGCGTTGAAAGGATCGGCCCAGATTGGCTTCACCATTGTGTCGCTCACGGTTTCGCTGATCGCGGTGCTGATTCCTCTACTGTTCATGGGCGACATCGTCGGACGGCTGTTTCGCGAATTCGCCGTGACCCTGGCGGTCACCATTCTGGTTTCGGCGTTAGTTTCGCTGACCCTGACGCCGATGATGTGCGCCAAGCTCCTGAAGCGGCACGATCCCCACCACCAAAGCGGTTTTTATAAATCCACAGAAAACTTCTACAACCGCGTCATCGAGTTCTATGGCCGCACGCTGAAATTTGTCCTGCGGCACCAGACCACGACCCTGCTGGTAACGGTGGGCACGCTGGCGCTGACGCTGTTTCTGTATGTGGTGGTGCCCAAGGGCTTCTTCCCGGTGCAGGATACGGGAGTAATTCTTGGCATTTCGGAAGGACCGCAGAACACTTCCTTCACCGCACTGGCGCAAAGTCAGCAGGCACTCGCGGGTGTGATTCTGAAAGATCCGGACGTAGCCAGTCTTTCGTCCTTCATCGGGATTGACGGCACCAACGCCACTCCGAACAGCGGACGCATTCAGATCAACCTGAAGCCGCGTGACCAGCGTAAATCCACCGCCGCCGAGATTATCCGCCGGTTGCAGCCGGAACTAGCCCAAGTGAACGGCATCACCCTGTATATGCAGCCGGTGCAGGACCTTACGGTGGAAGATCGCGTGAGCCGGACGCAGTATCAATACTCGATGGAGGACGCGGACGCGCAGGAGTTGTCGGTGTGGGCGCTCAAGCTGGTGGGCGAGTTGCGCAAACTGCCGTCGATGCGCGACGTGGCCACCGACCAGCAAAATGGCGGCCTCAAGGCAGATCTGGTGATCGATCGCGATACCGCCTCGCGTTTGGGAATTCTGCCCCAGGCCATTGACGACACGCTGTACGATGCCTTCGGACAGCGCCAAGTGTCCACCATATTTACTCAGCTAAACCAGTACCATGTGGTGCTCGAAGTTGATCCGCAATTTGCGCAGAATCCGGATTCGCTGAAGAACATTTACGTGCACTCGGCAAGCGGAAGCCAGGTTCCACTCGCCTCCTTCAGCCACTTCCAGACCGCCAATACCTATTTGGCGGTAAATCACCAGGGGCAGTTCCCGGTGGTCACGCTTTCGTTCAATCTTGCCCCGGGAGTTTCGCTGGGAGAGGCAACCAAGGCGATCCAGGCGGCGGAGGCGGACATTCGCTTGCCCCCAAGCATTCACAGCAGCTTTCAGGGAACTGCGGCGGCGTTCCAGAATTCACTGTCCTCCGAGCCCTGGCTAATTTTGGCCGCCATCGTCACTGTGTACATCGTGCTCGGTGTTCTCTATGAAAGCTACATTCATCCCGTGACCATTCTTTCCACGTTGCCCTCGGCGGGCGTGGGCGCCATCCTCGCCCTCCTGTTGACCGGCAACGATTTGGGAGTGGTGGCGCTGATTGGCATCATTCTTCTAATTGGCATCGTGAAGAAGAACGCCATCATGATGATCGACTTCGCACTCGAGGCTGAGCGCGTGGAGCACAAACCTCCGGAGGAAGCGATCTTTCAGGCTTGCCTGCTGCGTTTCCGTCCCATCATGATGACCACCATGGCGGCGCTGCTGGGCGGCCTGCCGCTGGCACTCGGGACGGGAACTGGCTCGGAATTGCGCCACCCGCTGGGCATCACGATTGTCGGGGGCCTGCTGGTGAGCCAGTTGCTGACTTTGTACACCACGCCGGTTGTGTACCTCTGGTTCGACCGATTGGCGCAGCGCTTTTCCCATCTGAATATTGGCAACCCGATCGAGGAGCCGGGTGGGGCATCGGCGGACTGAGCCATGAATATTTCGGCGCCATTCATCAGACGTCCTGTCGGCACCTCGTTGTTGGCGGCGGCACTGCTCATGGCAGGAGCGCTGGCGTTTAATTTTCTTCCGGTCGCGCCTTTGCCGCAGGTGGAGTTTCCCGTGATTCAGGTCGGCGCCGGGTTGCCGGGCGCAAGTCCGGAGACCATGGCTTCGGCGGTGGCGACTCCGCTGGAACGCCAGTTCGGCCGTATCGCGGGCATCAACCAGATGACCTCGACCAGCCAGTTGGGGTCGACCAGCGTCGTTTTACAGTTCGACCTCAACCGCAACATCGATGCCGCTGGGCGCGACGTGCAGGCCGCCATCAATGCTGCTCGCAGCCAGCTTCCGGCCAACTTGCCCGGCAACCCGAACTATCGGAAAGTGAACCCGGCAGACGCGCCCATCCTTATTCTGGCTCTTACTTCCGACCTTCTCACATTGCCGCAGATGTACGATGCCGCCGACTCGATCCTGTCGCAGAAACTGGCTCAAGTAGAAGGCGTGGGTCAGGTTTTCGTGGGCGGTGGCGCCAAGCCGGCGGTGCGGGCCGAACTGAATCCCACGCTACTGAACATGCTGGGAGTTGGACTGGACACGGTGCGCACAGCGCTGACTTCCGCCAATGCCAACCGCCCGAAAGGCGGGGTGGCTGACGCCGTCAACGCCTGGACCTGGGATGCCAACGATCAGATTTTTCTCGCTGACCAGTACCGCAGGCTGATCGTTTCCTACCACAATGGCGCCCCGGTGCGTCTGGGTGATGTGGGTGTGGTGCAGGACTCAGTGGAGGATATCCGCAATGTGGGACTTTCTGGCGGCAAACCTGCAGTATTAATCATCGTGTTCCGGCAACCGGGGGCGAACATCATCGCTACCGTGGATCGTGTGCGCGCCGCTTTGCCCCGGCTCAAGTCTTCCATTTCGCCGGCGATTGACGTCAGCGTCGTTCTTGACCGGACCACCACCGTGCGTGCTTCCGTACAGGACATAGAGTTCACTCTGCTTATCTCGGTCATCCTGGTCATTCTGGTGGTTTTCGCGTTTCTGCGGACATTTCGGGCTACCCTCATTCCCAGCGTGGCTGTTCCCCTATCGCTGATAGGAACCTTCGGCGTGATGTATCTGCTGGGATATAGCCTGGACAATCTTTCTCTGATGGCGCTCGCCATTTCAACTGGGTTTGTGGTGGACGACGCCATTGTTGTGCTGGAAAACATCACTCGCCATATTGAGGATGGAATCCCTCCGGTCGCGGCGGCGTTTCAGGGGGCCCGCGAAATCGGCTTCACTGTGCTTTCCATGAGCACGTCCCTGGTGGCGGTATTTATTCCGCTTCTGCTGATGGGAGGAATTGTTGGCCGCCTGTTCCGGGAATTTGCCGTCACCCTGAGCGTGGCGATCGCGGTTTCGCTGCTGGTGTCTCTTACCGTAACTCCGATGATGTGCGCGAAATTTCTGCGCTCGGCGGACAACGAGAAGCACGGCGCTATCTATCGCTTCAGTGAAAAATTCTTCGACACCATCCTAGGTCTCTACCGCCGCGCCCTGAAACTGGTTCTTCGTCACCAGCCTCTGACCCTGCTGATCACCATCGCCACGGCGGCCTTGAGCGTTTATCTCTACATCATCGTCCCCAAGGGCTTCTTCCCGCAGCAGGATACCGGCCGCATCAGCGGAGCGGTGCAAGCCGCGCAGGATATTTCATTCGCTGCGATGAAGGAAAAGATGACACAGTTCGTGAGCCTGGTCATGAAAGATCCGGCCGTCGAAACGATCGTGGGCTTCGCGGGCGGCAACACGTCGGCCAATCAAGGCCGCATGTTTATCACGCTAAAGCCGCTCTCGGAGCGCAAGGTGAGCGCCGACCAGGTTATCGGCAGGCTGCGCCGCCAACTGGCGGTGGTGCCGGGCGCGACCCTGTTTATGCAATCCGCCCAGGACCTTACCATCGGCGGCCGCCAGAGCCAGGCGCAATTTCAGTACACTCTGCAAGGCGAAAACCTGGATGACTTGAATCACTGGGCGCCGCTACTGTTGGATAAGTTCCGTAAGCTTCCCGAACTTCGCGACGTCAACACAGACCAGCAGGACAAAGGTCTGGAAGCGACGGTGATCATCGATCGGGATACGGCCGCGCGGCTGGGGGTCGCCGCCGCCGACATCGACAACGCCCTGTACGATGCCTTTGGCCAACGCCAGGTCTCGATCATGTACAAGCCGCTGAATCAATATCACGTCGTCATGGAAGTAGCTCCGGAATTTTCCCAGAGCACGGAAGCGCTGCAGAACATTTACGTGCGCGCCTCCAATGGGACTGCGGTGCCCCTGGCTGCGTTCGCTCATTTTGGTCCTTCGAACACGCCTCTGGCGGTGAGTCATCAGGGCCAATATCCTTCGGTGACGCTCTCGTTCAATCTGGCGCCCAATGTGTCTTTGGGCCAGGCGACCGATGCCATCAACCATGCCCAGCGTTCGATCAACTTTCCCACCACCATCGACGCCAGCTTTCAGGGAACCGCGGCGGCCTTCCAGTCCTCCCTTGCCAGCGAACCATGGCTGATTCTGGCCGCGCTGGTCACGGTGTACATCGTTCTGGGCGTGCTCTACGAGAGTTACATTCATCCCGTCACCATTCTTTCGACCCTGCCCTCCGCCGGAGTGGGCGCCATCCTGGCCCTGTTGTTGACCGGCAGTGAGTTGAACGTAATGGGATTGATCGGCATTATCCTGCTGATTGGCATCGTGAAAAAGAACGCGATCATGATGATTGATTTTGCGCTGGAAACGGAGCGGAGCGGCAAGAACTCCGCCGAGTCGATCTACGAAGCGTGTATTCGCCGCTTCCGGCCCATCATGATGACCACCATGGCCGCCCTGCTGGGCGGATTGCCGCTGGCTCTGGGGACCGGTACTGGGTCAGAACTAAGACGTCCGCTCGGTATCACGATTGTGGGCGGATTAATCATGAGCCAGGCACTCACTCTTTTCACTACTCCTGTCGTCTACTTATATCTCGACAGGCTGCGCCTCGCGCTGGGGACCAAACACCACGCATCGGATCCGAACCAGTTACCGCCACTGTCGCCGCGACCCAGCGGCGCGGATTAGCCGCGCTGTCATTCTGGGCGCCGCAGACCGATTCGCCTGTGAATTGGTTTGCGAAGTCGAAGGACCCCTTATGCGACCGTCATGCTCAGGGTGACGAGGATTCTCGATGCGAACACTGCGGAACATTCGCTTGAGTCTGAACAAGAACTTGTGTCAACTCCCTTTTAAAACGCCCAAAGCGGGTCCAATGCTGGGGATGACAGGTTTGCGTGAATAGCTTGCCGCCAAAGGACAGGTGGCCGCGTTCTTTTCAGTGTCCGTGTCCGTGCCGGTGCGGATGGGAGTGAAGCTCACCAGAAGCGTGTGCGTGACGATGGGCGTGTAGGAGATTGGTGCTGAGAAGCAGCGCGTGGTCGTTCACAATCTCCGCCGGCGTGCCAGCGGCGACAATGCGGCCGCGCTGGAAGACCTGGCAACAATCGGCAATATCTTCGACCAGATCAAGGTCGTGAGTGGCGGTGACCACCGTCTTCCGGCCGCCGCTGCAACTCACCAGAAAATCGATCATCTGGCTCTCGCTCTTGGGGTCAAGCGCCGCCGTAGGCTCGTCGAGCAGCAAGACCTCGGGATCGAGGATCAGCACCGAAGCCAGAGCGACCCGCTTTTTTTCTCCCGTCGACAAGTGATGAGGCGAGCGATCTTTCAAATGCGTGATCTCCATTTGCTCAAGCATTTCGGTGACACGAAGAAGAATTTGTTCCCTAGGCCAGCGTAGCTGCAGGGGCCCGAAAGCGATTTCGTCAAACACGGTCGGGTTGAACAGCTGAACGTCGGGATTCTGGAAGATCAACCCCACCCGGCGCCTTAAGTCGAACTCGATTTCCTGGGTCTGCAGCCGGCTTTCAGTCAGAGGCTCACCACGGAATGCGACGGTGCCTTTCTGGGGAAAATAAAGCCCGTCCAGGATACTGAGCAGGGTTGACTTTCCGGAACCGTTCGCTCCGAGGAGAGCGATTCTTTCGCCCGGCATGACGGTAAGGTTCAGTCCGTCCAGTGCTGTCACTTCAGGATAGCGGTAGGTAACATCGCGCACTTCAAAAATGGGGATGGGGAAGATGGGGACGGTCACGAATTAGCCTCTTCGCAGTGTCTTTGCAGGTTTCTCATGGTCGATTGCTCATCGACCAAACCAGAAGGCGAGCACCCCGATTCCGGTAAAAAGCGCCAGCACAACCCAATCGAACCAGCCAGTCCGGAACTCATCGAGGACGTAGACTTCACCCCCAAAACCGCGTGAGCGCATGGCCAGGTAGACGTCTCCGCCGAGCTGAAGCGTCTTCGACATCAGCACTCCGGCACTGGCAGTAGCCATTCGCCGAAGCTCCCGGCCCTCCAATTGCCCGACCATCCTGCTTTTCCGCGATTCAAACATATCGTGCGCGGTTCGGAGCAAAAGAAAAATGTAGCGGTAGGTCATGCCCAAAATCACCACCACCACGGTCGGCAGTCGAAGCACGCGAAGCGCCTTGAGCACGTTGTTCCACGGGGTGCAGAGCGCTACCAGGATGGAAAAAGTCGCAGCCGTCTCGGCGCGCATAGTCAGATACGCAGCGGCGCGCAATCCTGGCCCAGTGACGGTCCAGCCGAGAAAAGGCAGGCTGTAGATCGCCCGGCCAGGAGTCAGGAAAAGAGCTGGAAGTGAGATCAATCCTGTGAATGTGAGCACTGCCAGCCAGACTCTTTTTGCCAGCATGCCCAGAGGCACCTTCGACAGCAAAGCCGTTGCGACGGCAATGGCGAAAAGTGCGCCGATAACTTGTAACTGCCGCGCCAGAGCCGCAATTACGACGAGCGGCATGATGGCTATAATCTTGACCCGCGGGTCGAGCCTTTGCAGCAAGCCTTTTTTCTTCGCGAGTTCTTCGGCATCGAAACTGCGCTGCAGCGTCACAACAAACGACGAAAGGCTGCGTTCGATGACTCCGCGAGCCTCGCCACTCATGGCGAAGCTCTCGTCGCGCCGTTCCCAGTTGCGGAAAACCGGCCTATCAGACAGAAGACCCCGAGAATCAGGCCGCTGCCGAACACAGCCGACAGCACGTAACCGAATACGGGACGACGCACGAACGTAGGCGCATACTGGGGAAATGGCGCGCTCCATACTGACGAAAGCCGTACTAGTCCCTCCGGCTGTCTCACCGGAAGCGCGACGTTGCCCGAGGCTGACGCAATCTTCTGCCGTGACTCGGGACCGGAGAAGTCGCGCGCGCTCCATTCGCCCCAAGCAGTGCCCGCCGCAAGAATGCCGAGCGGCGTCAGAAGCATGAGCAGGGCCAACCGAATCCAGAGCGGACCGGTCGATCCCCAGCCGGATCTTGAAGCAGACTGCCGCCTGGCGCCATCAGTCCCGCCTGAGGAGCTGTGACTGAGTAGCGAGGGATCGGTGCGCTGGAGATAGGCCACGACTCCGCTCGAGACAATCAGTTCAGCCAGGCCCGCGAAGGTAAGGTGCCCGACCATCATCGCCGGAATCGCAACCTCGAGCGAGTACGGGGCATATAAAGGTGATCCGCCGGCATCTTTGAAAAAAAGCGGTTGAATTCCCAACTCACAGGCGACAAACAACGCTGAAGCGTTGATCGCGGCATAACCCGCCAACCCAGCCGCCATCACCTGGCGCGAGGACGGGAGCGCGGTTCTGCCCGCGACCACCCGGTAGACCAAATGAGCCACCAGCGAGCCCACAATGGCCATGTTGAAGCAGTTGGCGCCCAGGGTGGTAATTCCGCCGTCGCCGAAAAACAAAGCTTGTATCAGCAGCGCGATGGACAGCGAGAGCATGGAAGCCCATGGTCCCAGCACTACGGCTGCGGCTCCCACTCCCACCGCGTGGCCCGTAGTCCCACCCGGGAGCGGAACGTTAAACATCATGATGACGAAGCAAAACGCAGCGGTGACCGCCAGCCGCGGCACTAGCCGCGTGTGCAGCAACCGTTTGACCCGTGCGAACGCCGCATACCAGAAGGGTACCGCGGCACCGTAGAGCACGGCGCAGGTCGAAGGACTCAGATAGCCATCGGGAATGTGCATGGGTTAGCACCCGCCTCAACGACACCCTGACCTGCCAGGCCGCCAGAGTAGCACAACTGTAGTCTTCGTGTTACGCCGCTCCGGGGCGGCGATGCAGGGAAACCCCGTAGCCATAAACAGGCAGACTCCGCTACTGGCGGGCTTGGGGCGTAACACGAATGATGACAACGAGCACCCACGTTCGGTTTGTTTGAGAAGTGGGCGATTCAACCTTCAGGAGGGCTCGATACCGGCGAAGTTCGGGGTCCGCTAGTCACCGCGCTGCCAACCATCTGCGGCCTCCAACCTTGCGACGCGATTCGTTGACTCACGAACTGCTTTCCTTCGCGTACAGCTCGGATGGCCTTCAGCAGTTCTGATCCAGCATCGCTTTTTGCAACATATCCGTGCCCGCCGGTGTTCAACGCGTCTTTCACCATTTGCAGGGAATCGTGCTGGCTTAGAAAGATGATTTGTGAATTCGGCGAAACCCGACGTATCCGCCGGGCGGTCTCGATGCCGCTGATTCCGGGCAAGCTGATGTCCAGGAGAACCAGGTCTGGCATAAGTTCTTTGGCTTTCTGCACCGTTTGCTCGCCATCTGCGGTCTCACAGACTACGTTCAGGATCGGGTCGCTGGAAAGAAGCGAGCAGATCACTCTTCTGACCACAGGATGGTCATCCACGACGAGAATCTGAACTGGGGGCATTTGTCGATCTTTTGGGTAACGGCGGAGCAACGGACGCTGACAAACTTTGGATGTTAACTCACGCTTGTGCTCAGTTCGATACCCTACAATATGTACCTGTTCTACAGTGAACCCTGTAGTGATTTCGATAGCACCCCAGAATGCGACCTAGTGGGGGAACTCCCCAGCCGCGGGCGCATTACTCAGGGATCTTCGCGATGCCTCTCGCAGACAGGTTCGAGAACGCACCTGTGGGATCTAGTGAGCACCTTTTAATGAAAGCCGTCGAACTAAGGCTGCCTTCGGCCCAGAAGTGAATGTCGTCCAGATTCGCGGCGGCCACTCCTCCCCGTTTATCTAGAAAGATAACCACGATTCCCTCGACGGAGTTTCGCGAGTCATGGGTGGCCTGGCGGTAGCGCTCCATGAAAATGTGCTCCGCGAAGAGCAGCTTCTCGCCCGCCGCCAAAGTCAGGGCTGATCCGTCCGGACGGGCCCAAACATAGAGGGCCCGTTTATCTTTCAACCGCGGCCAATCACCGGAGAAGGGCGAAACGGTCTCTCGTATGACGGTAAAGGCTGGAGCGGCTGAGAGCCTGGCCTCGCCTGCCGGTCCGCGGATTCCGGCCGACGCGGTGGACTTGATCAGCGAATTTTGTATCCAACCGCTACGGCCACCTTCGAGCCCCACCTGCAACCACGCTCCGCGGTGTTCCAGAACTTCGAATTCATCTTCCGGCTGCGCCCGGAGAAGGATCGAAGCCCGACTCTGAGGAACGCTGAATACCGGAACATGAGCCTTGGCCGCCTCGACGTATTCTTTCTTTGAATTGGTATTCCCGGACGCCTTTGAGGTTTGCAGTTGCTTTTCCAATTCTGTCGCGCGGCGTTCTGATTCTGCCTGTTGCTTATGAACGGATTCGATCTGCCGCTCCACTTCGACCGTGGACATGGATTGATTGCTGCTTAGAAAGCTGCTCAGCCGATCCAGGAGATCGGCTTCCAATCGCCCGTTTGTCTTGAACTTCCGATAGCCGGAATTGCTTCCCTGGGGATCAGCATACCAGGCGGTAACATTGGCTTGCACGCTCACCTGCGTCTGCGTGGGCCCGAGCGACTTCAGGTCAAGCTTGAACTCGTAGTACGGATTCTGGTAGTTAGGCACGCCCTCCGGTTCGGCTTCGACAAACCCGCCCAATGAGGGCAAGCGCGCTCCGCGGTAAGCGCCCATCTGCTGGAGGGCCGATTGGACGGCGGCCAACGAGAATGGGAACTCGCGCTCGCCCGTTTGCGGTGGTGACAGCTCTGCCTGGGTCGGACCATCATGTGCCGAACCAGCCTGGGCCGAACCAATCTGGGCCGAACCAGCCTGTATCAGAGTGTTGAGTACAAATACAAGCATCGCCAGCGGCACTAGCGATGGCGCAGGCTGCTTCGGTTTCACTGCGAAACCTCCACCATCAGGTGGTAGACCCATCCCTGTTCTCCGCTTCCGGTTCGTACGCGATACCAGTGCCGCGTCTGCTCGATGACCGTGACTGCCTCGTCGCGCGAAAGCAACCGGGCGGTTTTAGACTGGTTGTAGGGCGCGGCCTTGAGATCTGCACTCTCGGTTCGGATGCGCGCCGGTTGGCCCTTTTGGAGATCCTTTACTTCCTTCTCAAGTTGCTGCTGGCGGGCGATGGTGGCGTTCAACATGGCGCGATCCTGCTCCAGTTGTGCCCGCAGTTCCCCGGATTTGATCTCCTGCTGTTGAGCAACGGCTTCTTCTTTTTTCTTGCGGTCCTGGTCGTCCTGTTCTTGCAGTTTCTGGGAGATTTCCGAGAACTCGGCGTCTTCCACGGCGCCCTCGGAGGGATGTAACCGGTGGCCGCTATTTTCCACGAAAACCGCCTGGATTCGGAGATGACTAAGATTGGGGCCTGCCGGTTCCACGATGTAACGAACCTCGACCGTCCCTTGGTCGCCGCTTTCGTAAAAATGTTCCGGGGCCAAGGTATCCGGCTGCACTTTGTAAAGTACGGCTCCTTGTCCCTTCCAGGGTGCAAAGCCCACGGCGGTTTTCGAGGCCTTGGCCCCGTCCAGTTCGGTTGTGCCTTTGTATTGCCAGGTTCCTCGAATGACGCCGTCTTCGGAAACCTGTTGAACGATTTTGGCCAGCCGGTCGTAGGGCGCGTCCATATCCACCGACAGCTCTGCCCCCCGCTGCTGATGTTTGCGGGCATGAGCGGAATCCAGCGAGAGCGCGCTGGCTAAAATCAGCAATCCAATGCGGAGGAATCGGGCGATAACATGCCTGTCGGCGAAACTTGCGATCGGGAAGCTCGGAATTGGTATGTTTACGACCGCGAAGTTCAGCACCACGGAGACGAGACGCGGGACGTTGGACCGGTCCGATAACATCATTCATCCGGATTTTCGTCGCTGCGGAATTGATTGCGCTTGCGGTAAGCCAGGACCGTGATGCCCACGGACATGAACATGGGAGGAATTACGAGCACCAGGATTCCGCTGCGCAGTGCCTGAATGACCCGCCCCCCGGCCGAGGCCGCCTGGGTGTAACAAAGGGCGCAGTTCTGAGACAAGGCGGCGGGCGGCAGGAAAACGTTTGTCACCGCCAATGCAAGTACCGCCAGTAAAAGGCGCTTGTCGATTCTCATGTGCTTTTCGTCCGTGCGTCTTACCTGCGTGGCTCTTGCGATTCCGGAGGTTCCTAACATATCACTTTAGAAGCCGGAAATGCAGCAGCCGGAAACTGTCCGACCAGATCATGTTCATCATGGCCAGCACGAAAATCGTGGAAATGGTAAGGGAGAGACGAAGGTTTCGCCGCTCCGACCGCAGGTGCATGAAGAACATCACCGCCAGCCCTGCTTGCAGCAACGCCACGGAAAACATGCGCAAGAACAATTGCGTGCCTTCGGCATGGTGGTAGGCCAGAACGATCTGAAGCCCGGCCAGGGCTAACAGGCAGAGATACACGGCCACATATGTTCCCAACCCACCGCTGTCTCGTCCGGCTGTTTCCATGGCCATGACCCCCGTACTGCGCTAGCGCGCGATATTCATGAGATAGACGAACGGCACGACGAACATCCAGACCAGGTCCACAAAGTGCCAGTACAGCGCCCAGATCTCCAGATCATCAGAGTTGTAACGCCCGCGCCTGTAACCCAGGGCCACGGTCATGAGGGCGATTACGCCGCCGATCACGTGCAACAGATGCAAGCCGGTAATGCTGAAGAACGAGGCACCAAACAGTGGGACGCCCCAGGGATTCTGGAACAAGCGAACGCCTTCGCCGATCAGGCCCATCCATTCACGAATGTGAAGAAGGGCAAAAAGAACGCCTCCGCCGACCGTAATCAAGGTCCAGCGCAGCGCCCCTGACTTGTCCCCCGCCCTGGCCGCACGCAGCCCAATCAGCATGGTCAGGCTGCTGCTGATGAGGACAAACGTCATGAGCATTACATTAAGGACGCTGGGTGAGAACTTAAACGGTTCCGGCCAGTTTGGGTTCGCATTGCGTAAGTAGCCGTAGCCCATCAAGAGTGCGGCGAAGGTTACCGCATCCGAAATAATGAACAGCCACATCACCAACTTTTTGGAAGGGACGGCAAAGGGAGACTCCTCCATCAGGCCGGGCACATGTCCTCCCATGGCTAGGTTCGCTTCACTCACGGTCTCTCCCGGTTGAATGCGTTATAACTTCATCCACAGCACTAAAAGCAGGTACAACCAAAGCAGGCCCATGAAGTGCCAGTAACACGAGGTTGCATAGAGCGTGCTCCGGCGGAGCAAGGGAACAGGTCCCGTGAGCTTCGCTACCAGCCTGCTCAAGCCTCCGAGGCCGCCGAGTACATGCAAAGCGTGCACCGCGGTCAAAACGTAAAAGTAAGAACTGGAGGGACTTGTGGCCAGATAAAGTCCTTCGGATCGAAGTTGCAGCCAGGCCGAATATTGCCCCGACACAAAGATCAAGCCCAGCCCAAGGGTTGCGTAAAACCAAAGCCGCGCTGCCGCCGTCTCGCCATTTCGAGTGAAGCGGCGGCGGGCGATCTCGAGAGTGCCGCTGCTGCTGATAAGCGCCAGAGTGTTGAAATAGAGGACCGACGGAAGTTCAATGTGCGGCCAGGCCACGGTAGCGCCCTTGCCTACCACCAGTGCGCTGGTGAAGGCGGCGAAGGACATGGTGATGGCGGCCAGCCCAACCCAAATACCGGTTCGAGCTGGGGGAGGCGAATAGTCCCGGGTGGTGTGCGGATTCCCATCCGCCGGAACCAGACTCCGCCAGCCTCCGCCTCCGGCATTGTCTCCCGGTGGCTTGGCCGGGCTGCCGGTATTTGGTGGTGCTTGAGTTACGGTTGCCATGGTTCAGAAATCCTCTTCGTGCTGAAACCATCAATCAGCCGCAGGTTCCGGCGAGTCCTGCATGATGTAATCCTTGGCCGCGCCCTCCACGCTGTATTGATAAGGGTCGTGGTAAACCACTGGATGCTTGCCGCCAAAGTTGTCGACCGGCGGCGGCGAAGCCGTTGTCCACTCCAGCGAGGTTGCTTCCCAGGGGTTAGCGGAGGCGGGAGCTCCACGGAACCGGCTGTGAATCAGGTTGTAGAGAAAAATAAGCTGGGCTGCGCCAGTGAGCAGCGCGGCGATGGTCATGAACTTATGCACCGGCATGAGCGGCTTCATGAAATCATCCACGAACGACGAGTAGCGCCGCACGTTCCCCGCCAGGCCGAGGTAATGGAACGGCATGAAGATGCAGTAGGTACCAACCAAAGTAAGCCAGAAATGTAGTTTCCCCAGCTTCTCGCTCATCATCCGGCCGGTCATTTTGGGAAACCAGAAATAGGTTCCGGCAAACATGCCGAAAATCGCCGCGACGCCCATCACCATGTGGAAGTGACCCACCACAAAATAGGTGGCGTGGAGGTAAATATCAATCGAGGGCTGCGCCAGGAAGAAGCCGCTCACACCCCCGCTGACAAACATCGAGATAAAGCCCAGCGAGAACAGCGAGGCCGCCGTGATTTGCAACCTGGAACCATACAGACTGCCCAGCCAGATCAAGGTCAGAATCGTCGCTGGAATGGTGATGATCAGCGTGGGGAAGGAGAATGCCAGCGAAGAAGCGGGGTTCATGCCACTGACGAACATATGGTGTCCCCAAACCATGTAGCTGAGGAAGCCAATGGACATCATGCAAGCGATCACCACTCGGTGGCTGAGCAAAGGCCGACGCATACTGGTAATCAACACGTGGGAGATGATGCCCATGGCCGGCAGGATGGCAATGTAGACCTCGGGATGCCCGAAGAACCAGAACAGGTGCTGCCACAATAGCGGCGATCCACCGGAGTGGGGCTGTAGGTGGTCGCTGACCACGAGGTTGGCGGGGATGAAGAAGCTGGTTCCGGCCACGCGATCCAGAATTAGCAGCAAACAAGCCGGCAGCAGCACGGCAAAGGCCAGCAACCCAATGCATGAAGTAATGAACCAGGCCCAGGTGCTTACCGGCATCCGCGCCAGGGTCATGCCTTTGGTGCGGAGGTCGAGGGTGGTGGCGATAAAGTTCAACGATCCCAGCAACTGGCCGATGCAAAAAATGGCGATGGAAATCGCCCACAGCGTTTGACCAACAGCTTCTCCCGGGCCAGAATCGGCGCCCACCGCGCTCAGTGGAGCATATGCGGTCCAACCGGCGAGCGGCGGTCCATCGCCCACGAAAAATGCGGCCATCAGAACCAGGAAAGCCACAAACGTGGTCCAGAACGACATCATATTGAAACGGGGGAAGGCCATGTCTTCGGCGCCGATCTGGATGGGTAAAAAGTAGTTGCCGAAGCCAGCGAATGGAACATTGGTGAGTACGAAAAAGACCATGAGGGTTCCATGCATGGTCATCAACTGCAGGTAATACTCTGGCGTCATCACGCCGCCGGGAGCGCCGGTCTTCGAAAGCAGGCCCAAACCCGGAATCGGTGTGTTCGGCCACACTAGGTGAATTCGCATCAGCCAGGAGAGCACCATGCCGATCAGAACTGCCAGCAGGCCCAATCCGTAATACTGCTTGCCGATCACTTTATGGTCGAGACTGAAGACGTACTTGCGGATAAATCCGGTTGGAGCCGCGTGCTGCGCCGCCTGTGCGTGATCGTGCATGTCGTCCCTTGTCTCTTAATGTCTGCTGGTAATGTCTGCTGCCCTTGTCTCCCTTGAGAAGGGCGCTACTGCAGCGCCGCTTGCTGCGCCAGCCACTTGTCGAAATCTTCCTGGGGCATCACTTCCAGGTACGCTTTCATATTGTAGTGCCCGAGACCGCAAAGCTGGGTACACACGATTTCATACTTGCCGGTTTTCGTCGCAGTGAAATGAAGCGAGAGGTCCAGGCCCGGCACAAAGTCCTGCTGGATGCGTAACTCGCGCACGTAAAACGAGTGCCCGAGGTCCTTCGAGTGCATGAGCAGATGGACGTCGCGGTTCACGGGAATGGCCAGTTCCGCGGTCACAATGTCATCCTTGGACTCGGGATCGTGATCGACGTCGAGACCATAAAAATTCTGATTAGCTTCGTCGATCTTTTCAGGGTGAAGGGGACCGAACTTTCCGTCCGGGCCGGGATAGCGGAAGTAGAAAGCGAATTGCCCGGCCTGAACCTGGACTGGGATGGCATTGGCAGCGGGAGGAGTGAAATAGACGCTGGCCCAGGCTTTCTGTCCCAGAATTCCAAGCGCAAGGATCTCCGAGCCCACCAGGATGAGGGCTGCGATCACCAGACCCTTCGCGCCGCCGGGAAATTTTGTGACCTTTGCGTCCCGGGGCCGGCTGGAAAATTTCCACACCAAAACCGCGAGCACGAACTGCGCCGCCAGAAAGGAAAAGCCGGCCTCGACCATGGTTTCTGACATTTGATCGTCAATGGCTGATCCATGAACGGAGATGTTCTGGGGCGGCGCCCAGGTGTGCCTGACAATGGGAACCGCCGAAGCCAGCGCAATGATCACAATCGTGATGGCGAAGAATTTGCCCATGCTTTTTTACCGGCTTCTTTCTACGAAGCCACCTGGCGGAGATGCACGGGTTACTTGGCTTTAAATGTAAAATCCGCGGTGGCCGGCTTCCCTGCTCCGACTGACACTTTCTGGGTCTGGGTCCCGTAGCTTTCCTGCCAGGCAGTCAGAGTGTAGCTCCCCGGAGGAACGTTGTTAATGGTGAACGAGCCACTATTGTCGCTCCGGCCGTATGGTCCCTTGACCACCGCCATGTAGCCACTCATCCAGGGGTGAATGTTGCATTTCACGTGCACCGCAACTTCCTCCGCTTTCCAGGATACGTCAAAGGGCGGAGAGCCCGGCGGCTGCGATTTGTTCCACTCCTGGTTACCACCCCCCGGCTTGGGCATGGGGTGAATGTTGTGGGAGGTCTGATCGCTGTTGGTGACCCTGAAATGCTGATTCACATCCAGTGCCAAAACGTGGGGGATGTATTGGCATCCCTTCTGGTCAAAAGCCGGTGTCTCAGCCGGCACTTCGTTGGAGGCCGCGACCGGCAGACCTTCCGAGATGTACACGACTACGTTCTGCAAGCCTCCGCCGGACCCGGTCACCACCGTCTCGGTCGTCACCGGATGTCCTTCGTGTATCTTCTGGCAACTCGGCTCCTTCGACATGTCGATCGGTTTCTGGTGCGGCGCAGTGCCGTCGAGCTTGATGGTGCCGGAAATCTTGCCTTCCGCGGCGGCGCTTACGTTCCGGGTCGAAAACAAAAGGCTGCACCCGAGCAATAGCAGGACAGAACTCACGGCAACGAACTTGTAGCGGGCTTTCATTGACATCTCCTTGGTAAGTTCTGGTGCAGCCTATTGCTGAGGTGTTGGCGCCGCTGGCGCGTTCGGATCAATCGGCTTCAAACCGAGTTGTTTCGCAATCGCCCTCTCCTTCGTTTTCATAGGTTGCAGGGTCCTCAGGTAGAAAACCAAGTCCCACGCTTCCTCGGGCTTGACGTTGTCGGCGAAGGATGGCATTGGCGTGCCATCCAGTCCGGTCATGAAAATGCGATACAAATCCTGATCGGTCGCGCCGCACTTGAACCTGCCGCCCTGGCTGAAGTCATAAGGTGTGATGGCCCGGTCTTTACTATCGGTGAGGGTGGGCGCTGAAGGGCCATCCCCTCGTCCTTCGACGCCATGGCACTTCCAGCACTCAAGTCGCTGGAAGAGCTGTTGCCCGGCCTTGACCCGGTCTGCTGTCACCTCGGGCTCGGTCGGAATGGGTATTGGATCTCCAGGCTTCTCCGTCTTCCAGCGAGACGAGAACGTCTTGATGTAGGCGACCAGGTCGTCCCAGTTTTCGGGACTGAGCGGCAACCAGGAAGGCATGTTGCTGCCACGCACTCCGCGCTGCAGGGTATGAATTAGATCGGAATCCAGAGGCAGCGTGCCCGTGGGCGTCGACCGGCATTTGAATTGAGCCAGCGTGAAATCGCGGGGCTTGGGATCGATGTAGGGAGCGTTCTCGCCGTTGCCGTCTCCCTTAACGCCGTGGCATCCGACACAATAACGCTTGTAGAGACCCGCACCGGTTTGTTGCGGAGGCGTCAGGTCGCCCTTCGGCACGGGGTAACCGCTCGAAACTCCTGAATTCTGGGCAGTCGCCACTCCGGATGCCAGAACCACCGCCATGATTCCGAGAAAGACTGTGTTGTGACTGGTTCGCATGCTTTTCCTCTTTTCTCAGAAGGCAAAGTCGAAGCCCATGAAGTAGCTGCTGGTGCGTTGATCCGCGCCGCTGGAGGCAAGCCCTTTGTAGTTGATGCTGGAGAATTCCTGATGCCAGGCCAAGCCGTCGCGGCTATGGATGAACGGATAGTACCGGTATCCCAGGGTAAAGACGTTGGCATTGCCGAGGTCGGATGGATTGCTGGCCAGAGCTTGCCGGGAGATCCGGGTCAACTCGTAGCGGCCAATGAAGAAAAGCTGAGGAGAGTAGGTGTAGTGGGCCTCAATCGTGCCCGTATTCCAGACCGGACCCTGCGCACCGGGAGCAAGCGACCCCGGTTGATTTGCCGGAGTCGCGTTAGCCAGGAAGACATTGTCCTGGGCGCGTTGATAAACCCCGGTCAGGTCAAACTTACTGATATAGAGAGTCCCGTAAGCGCCGGCTCGATAGAAGGAGCGATTGCCTTGACCGGCACCGGGTATAGCTACGCCGCCGGAAGTGAGAAAGTAGGTTGGCCTAAGTCCCGTCCATGCATATACTCCCACACGTTGCAGCCCCAGGCGGGGGACGAGAAAACCCTGGCTGAGGTGGACATATGCGTCATAACTTCGTCCCAACGGCAGCCCCGGCGTGCCGTTTGTGCTGCTCATCAGCGACGCGGCAAAGCGGCTATGATCATCTTCGGAATGGCCCATGAGTTCGATGCCGAGCTGGTTTGAACCAAGGCTCGCACTAGCGTCATCGTTGGCATCGCCCGGAGGCACAAAATGGTAGAGCTGGTAGGCACCGCCGACGCTGGAAAGCGCCATTATGCGCTTCTCGGACAGCGGCAAATCCTGTTCGAACTTGCCAAACTTGAAGTTCAGCCACGGCGATCCCAACAGGTTGTCGAAGCGTACGTTGGCAGATTCGAAGCCGATGGTGCCCGATCCCACATCAATCGAAGGCACCAGCAGAAATGAGATGTTTTTGGCCAGGGTGCCACCGGTCAGGATGTCAATGCCGGTCAAGTCGAAGCCCGATGTATTCACCGTCCGCTCAGCGACTCCGCCGCTGGTATCGACTGGCGTGCGACCGGCGCTTTCCAGATGCCAATGGGGCGTGATTCGCATCGCGATCGGCCAGTAGGTGGGTTGCTGGTAGATGGGTGCGTCCCTCTCATTGCCCAGCTGGTAGCCTTCGTCCTTAAATCTTTGTCCGAAGCTGTTCAGTTTGGGCCAAGCTTCGTGGCAGGCGGAACAGGGGAGGCCATACTTGCGGGCAAAGGCGGGGATGGCTCGAGCTTCCTGGACGAGCCCACCCAGGAACAAGAAACAGACGAGAATCAAAACACCTGAGTGGCTCCTCCGAAGAGAGGTCATGCGAGTCCTCCTGGTGCTGAGTTAAACCATCCGTCAAACGATCACCAACGACCCATAACCAAAGCCACCATACAGCCATACTGTCCGGTGGTTGGACCACTACTGACGAAAGATATCCCGGCAACCAACAAACCCTTTTGTCGGCGCGTGAGAGCATTCCCCAGGATCAACATCCGAGAAAGTCTTCGGGTGACATGGTTGCCCACCGAAAACCGGAACCTGCACCCAATTTGTGCGTGCAGGCGCACTTAATACCACTAACGAAAGAACCTCGTCAAGAAAAAAACGGAGATCCGACTTCAGGTGGGTAAGTCTGCTCGTCTTGAGGAAGGTCACCGAACTGGAAGGTGCGGCCCAGCAATCTGGCAATCGCCGCGGCCATTTTTCTGGCATCTTCCCGGTCTTGTCGCAGGACAACCGGGCGCATGAAACCGAACATGAATCCCATCACGGACACAAACTGGGCCAGAGCCTCAAGGTCTGAGTTCGACAGCGTCTGGCACTCTTTGAATTTCTTAAGCCGTTCTCCGATCGCGCGGCCCCGAATTTGTGGCCTGGTCTCTCTCAGTAGCCGTCCGAGGGCGGGGTCCAGCAAAGCCTGCGGGATGATTACTCGCAGGAATTCGCGGTCCGCCCACATCCTTTCTAATTCCCAATTCACCAGTTGATTGATCTCTTCTTCGACCGTCGGGGCGAGCGGAAGCCTTTCGTTCAGATCGACCACCTCTTGCGTCCCCCGATGTTGGATCAAGGCCGCCAGTAAACCCGCCTTACCTTTGAAGTAGCGATGAATCAATCCTTCGGCGCACCCGGCCAGCGCCGCGATTTCGCGGGTAGTGGCTGCGTCGTAGCCGCGGGACGCAAATAACTTCCCCGCCGCCAGTACGAGCGCGCGTTCTCGCGCGGCGCGGTTTCGTTTCCGTTTATAAACGGAGGGGGCTGCAATCATCTGGAATCTCTTAAGGGTAAGCTCTCGACAAAAGGTGAATATAAAGCGACTTTCGATCCGAATTGCGCTTTGGCCAAAGATTTGACAAAAAATTTACTTTTGGAAGGGGGAGAGCCTGGCGCGCCTCTCGTATCAAGCGATCCGAGCGTATTCTGTCCGCGGGTACCGCCTTTTGTCCGCGCGGAGGGTAGACGAGCAGTCCGGTCACGCGTCGGTCGCGACTTCGCCCTTGCGGACCATGTCAGCGAGCAACATGGCGGTCAAGACCTTGGTCGCCGAGCCAATCTCAAACCGGTGTTGCCATCCAACAATCGCGGCTCTCCTTGGCTTAGATGGCCGCACGGGATAACCCTTCGACCTTGCGCTCCGACCACGCCCACGACACGATGGCGATGCCATCTTCTTGGCCGGCGAGAGCGTCCACTCGTTCCGCGAGCACCTGGCGAATATCAGCATCAGACGGGAGTACGATCGCACCCGAGCCTTGCTGGCCTGAGCTCCGGCGAGGGTTCCGACTAAGAGCGCAAGAACCCCGGCACAGCCCACGCGGTAGGGTCGAACTATCTGCATCAGTACGTTCACGGCGCAGATCTATGGCGTGTTCCGAAATAGCCCTCAGTTGCGACACGGGAGTATACGGGCCTTCCGACACGAAACTCACATCCCTGCGGAGCCCCACTCTTAACCGGGTCCGGAACCTATGACATTCAACCCGAAGTGGGTGAGAACGAAGGAGCTGGACTGCTACTTTTCAGCAATGACAAAGTTGACCGTGGCGTGGTCGCTCGCATCCACGTGGACGCTCTTTCCCCATGTTTTGGGATCTGAGAAGACGGGCCGCTGTACCCTGCGCTCGCTGAGAACATCAAACGCAGATTCGCTCCGCAAGACTTGCCAACCCTCGTGCCAGGCCACGATTTCGTAGTCCCCAGGTGGGACATCGGTCAGCTCGAATTTTCCGTTTTCATCGGTCACCGCGTAGTACGGGTGAGGAATCACCAGAATCACGGCGTTCATCCATACATGCCCGCCGTTGCACTTGAGGTTGACCAATCCCGCAGAGGGCATGGAGCGAGAAACAACCTGGTTGGTAAAAGGAAAAGGCAAGTTGTAGGTGGCGACGCCGTCCATGTGAACCGTGTGCAGGACCGCGTCAGAACTCTTCATTTGCAGAGCCGTGTTCTGCGGCACCAGCAAAATGTGGGGCTGGTAACGGCAGTGCTTTTGGTCCAGGAAGCGCCGCGGTTCAGGTATGTCCATCGGCTTTCCTCGGGAAATGTTTTTCAGGAACACGACGGTATTTTCCACCCCGCCCCGGGATCCAATACTAAGCCGTTCCAGGTCGCGAATGCCGACCTTCTCCGGATCGCAAATCAAATTGTCTTTATTGATGGGAAAGGTCGACGGACGAGGCGCCGGCCCCGACCACTGGACGGTTCCGCTGATTGTCCCCGCACCGCTAAGAGAAACCACCTGATAGCCACTCTGGGCAGGAGCTTCAACCACTACGGCCAGGAATAAAAATAAGTAAGCGGCGAATTTGAGCCTTGGAAACGTCAACTGATTTGTTCCCAATTTCGAATGTATGCCTTGCTTGATCCGGCGCAAGTAACGAAGGTAACTTTGGGGGCGGCAACGAGAACGGAAGGCGGTGGGGAAAGGGGGAGACAGGTTGCGTAGCGACGCTTACAATCACCGCTTTACTGTATCGTAGGACGTTTGGGCCAGCACGGTACCATCTTTAGCTCGGCAAAAAATGCGAGCACCCCCGGTGATGACAAGGAAAAACATCACATGTCCTTCCTAGCGCCCGCATCAAACCCAAGAACTGCAGTACGCGCCCTGGTCCTCGGGGTCTTCACTATCCTCCCCAGCCTGATGCATTCACAAGCTCCGGCCTCACCTACGGCTCCCACCGCTTCTGACCAGCCAGCGGTGATCGACCAGGCATGGCAGAAGGCCAGCGCCAAGTACGATGCGCCGCGCGCGACGATCCTCAAAGAAGTCGATAGCATCGGTTACCAGGGCCCCTTCCGTCCCGATTGGGAATCGCTTCAGAAATACGAGGCTCCCGAGTGGTATAAGGACGCGAAGTTCGGCATCTTCATTCACTGGGGAGTCTATTCCGTTCCCGCGTTCGGCAACGAGTGGTATCCCCGCAATATGTACCGCCAGGGTTCCGAAGAATATAAGCACCACATCGCCACCTACGGCCCGCAGGATAAGTTTGGCTACAAGGATTTTGTTCCCATGTTCAAGGCTGAACACTTTGACCCGGCCGCATGGGCAAAGCTATTCAAGGACGCGGGCGCGAAATACGTGGTCCCGGTGGCCGAACATCACGATGGTTTCGCCATGTATGACAGCGGACTGAGCGACTGGACCGCGGCCAAGATGGGCCCACACCGCGACGTGATTGGCGACCTGGCAAAAGCGGTACGGGCCGAAGGCCTTCACTTTGGAACGTCGTCGCACCGGGTCGAGCACAATTTCTTTCTCGGAGTCGGCCGCGCCATTCCCTCCGACATCAACGATCCCAAGTACGCCGCCTTCTACGGTCCCGCGCACAACTGGCTGGAAAACAAAAGAGGCACGCCGCTCTCCAACGACTTCACCTATGTCTCATCGGCGTGGGCCGACGACTGGCTCGCCCGCTCTTCCGAAATCGTCGAGAAATACCACCCCGATATCATGTATTTCGACTGGTGGATCGGCCAGCCGAACGTTCGTCCCAACCTCACCCGTTTCGCCGCCTTCTACTACAACACCTCGCTTAAGTACGGCGACCACGTCGGGGTGATCAATTACAAAGACTACGCTCTCCAGGAACACTCCGCGGTTCTCGATCTCGAACGCGGCCAGCTCGGCGACATCCGCCCGCTCTACTGGCAGACTGATACTTCGATCAGCAACAAGTCCTGGGGCAACATCACGAATGACACATTCAAGTCGCCACAGTTCGTGGTTCAGCAGCTCGTCGACATCGTCAGCAAGAATGGCAATCTGCTCCTGAACATCGGCCCGCGTTCTGACGGCACCATCCCGGACGAAGTTCAGCAGGTGCTGCGGGATGTCGGTGCCTGGCTCGCGGTAAACGGCGATGCTATTTACGGCACGCGTGCCTGGAAGGTTTATGGCGAGGGTCCGACCCCGGTCGCGGCAGGCTCGTTCCATGACACCGACACCGCCGCCTACACGGCCGAGGACTTCCGTTTCACCACCAGGGGCAACAACCTGTATGCGATTGAACTCGGTTGGCCGGCCAGCGGAGAAGCGGTCATCCAGACTCTGGGAACCGCGGTTGGTGGACAAAAGATTGAGGGGGTAGCCCTGCTCGGCTCCGACGCCAAGCTCCAGTTCCGGCAACAGCTCGACGGTTTGCACATTCAGCTCCCGGCGCAGGCTCCGGGCAAATATGCGTATGCCTTCCGGGTGTTTTTCGGAAACGCCGCACAGTAGGTAGAAGAAGAAATAGAGGCCTCTTTGTCGGCTTCCGCGCGCGGCGGTAGGCCTATACGCCGCCAAAGAGGTACAGCCTGGACGCCGGTGCTGACCGCGACGGTGGCGTTTTGCATTGTCCTCTGACCGTCCTGTACCGCGTGGTTCACCGGGAACCTTACATATCCCATATGCATTGGCCATTCTGAAAGAATGAAATTAGGCCGTCTTCACTCACTTTAAGAACACTTCCGAAACGAGAGGCTGCGATTGCGGCGGTAGTACGCCCACCTTCGATGTTCTCGGGATGGAAATCCGTCAGATCATGATGGCGGAGAATCGCACCGAAGGCCAACAGGTTGGAATCCTGATCTAGCACAATCCCACCATCAATTCTGGCCACCGTCTCCAATACCGCGGTCGGAAGGTCGAGCACCCGCTTTTGGTGAAGCAAGTAGTGGAGCTGATCCTTTGAGCTGGAAATGAGTTGCGCGTCGTGCTCCGGCAAAGACGAAAGCATATCCGTTCTAGACACGAGTTTTGGGGCGCTGCGAGGATCCTCAAGCACCACTAACAGGCCCCCGCGCCGATCTTCCGCCAGGTTCAGGGCCGCGACAAATAATCGTTCAGCGAGTTTGGAATTACCGATTGCTCGGCTCCACATCTCGTACTTTTGCTGAGCATCGGTAAGCCTCCAGTGACCGTCTAGAAATCGAAATACCTGCACTCCATCGGCAAAGATTTTCATTTCGCCGTTGGGAGTGAGAATCATGCAAACGTGTCCGCCACACAGTGTGGCTCGACTATGAGTTCGATATCGGTCGGCGCTGGGAACGGGGAGCTCAGTATTCGAAAACGGCTCGACCCACTGCTCCACGTCAATAACCTCCACCAGACAGCCGTCCCGATCTACCAGAGCCAGCGTTTGTAGCCCATCACAGAGGCGGTAAAAACTACGAATCGAGGTCAGCGCCGGAGAGTAGCTCAAGGCGCCGGAAGGTGTCGAAGGGAGCGCATGGCAGGGATCGGGCTGAGTCCCAAACAAAAGAGTCCCGGTCGAGATTCGGCGGTTCTCGTACGTGCTCAACGAGGTCGTCCGAAGCACTTCGATGGCATCCTCGACTCGATCGGGCCCTTTCCATACCTCACCCACATACGGAAGACTATCGACATAGGCAGATACATATCGATCCTCGGGTAGCCCTCGAAAGAGCTCGAATCGCTGTTCCACAAGAGTGGCGTCGAAAAGCATCCGGTACCGGGAATCGAGCACCGCGCCGATACTGTTCAACAGTTTCAGCTCGGAGTCGCTGAACGGTTTGCTGTTTTCTAGAACGTATTGAGATCCGAGCCAGTTCAAGGTCAGAGATGAGCTGTCGGGGTTCTGAGTGATTCGCTGTGTGCCCTGATGCGGGCCAGTGATAATCGCCTCGAGCCTGGCCGAGGGGAAGAAATATCCGATGCCATTTTCGACGAGCTTCCCGTAGAGTCCGTCGAGAAAAGGAGGTGCCGGTGTCCGATTCAGCATTCAGCGTTTCCCCTAAAGTCGGTTCCGTTACCGTAGCTCTTTGGTTGGATGTGGGACAACAGCATCTGATCTAGCTATGGTACGCGACGAGCACGGGCCGCGCTCCTCTTATTGTGAGACTTCCGCTTGTTGTGAGACTTCCGCTTGCCGGTTTGTTGCCCCTAGCTTTCTAGCCGAAAACGAAACCAGCACTGTCTTGAGAATGACATAAAGCACTGGGATAAAGAATAGGTTGAGGACGGTGGAGAACAGCATGCCGCCAACGATTGCCGTTCCGACCGAATGTCGCCCCAGCTTGCCGGCGCCAGTTGCGAAATAGAGGGGCAACACACCGAGAACGAATGCAAACGAGGTCATCAGGATGGGCCGCAGCCGCAGTTCGGCCGCCTCGATGGCTGCGTTTGTGATCGAGCGGCCCTGCTCGATCAATTGCTCGGCAAATTCGACAATTAGAATCGAGTTCTTCGCCGAAAGCCCGATCAACATGACCAGACCGATTTGCACATAAACGTCATCCACCAGTCCCCGCCAGGACACGAGGAGAAGCGCACCCAGCACGGCCATGGGAACGGCCAGCAGGATGATGAACGGCAGGGCGAAGCTCTCGTATTGCGCAGAAAGCGTTAGATACACCACAAGAATGCCGAGGCCGAAGATTATGATTGCCTTGCCACTGGCTTCCACTTCCTCCAGCGCCAGACCCGTCCAGCTGAACGACATGCCTTGCAGCATGTGTTGCTTTGCCAGCTCCTCCATCGCCTTGAGGCCCTGGCCGGAACTGTATCCGGGAGCCGCGGCACCATCGATCTCCGCCGAGCGGAACAGGTTGTAGTGATTGATCACCTGCGGCCCAGAGGTTTCCTTCAGGGTAACGATATTTCCAAGTGGCACTAAACCGTTCGTATCGGAGCGCACGTAGTATTGACGCAGGTCTCGCGCATTCATGCGGAAGGGCTGATCGGCCTGCACGTAAACGCGGTAGGAGCGATTGTTGAAGTCGAAATCGTTCACATACTGGGAGCCCATGTAGACGCCCAGAGCCTGCGCGACCTGGCTGATCGGCACTCCGATAGCCTTCGCCTTCTCGCGATCGATCTGTACCAGTTGCTGCGGATCATTGGCGGTGTAGCTGGTGAACAATCCCCGCAGATCGGCGCGCTGGCGGCTACCGCCGACGATCTGGTGCGCCACCGTATCCAGGTCTTGCAGCGTGTTGCGGCCCAGGTCCTGCAGCTCAAACTGAAATCCGCCAAAACTCCCGATGCCGCTAATGGCGGGCGGTTCGAACGCCACCACGATCGCTCCCGGAACGCCAAAGAGCTTGGGCGCGACCCGTGCCACGATGTCGCTGGCTGCATGGCCCTTACCCTTACGTTCGTCGATGGGCCTCAGAGGAGCAAAGATCAGGCCGTAGTTCGAGGAACTTCCGCCGGAAAGTGAAAAGCCGGGGACCGCGAAGGTACCGAAAACATCGGGATCAACCCGCAGAATCTGTTCCGCTTGCCTGGCCACATCTGTCGTATAGGAGAGGGAGGCGCCCGGTGGCGCCTGGACCACCACGATGAAGTAATTCTGGTCTTCCTGGGGCACAAATCCCGTCGGAACGTGAACGTACATGTAGGCGGTGGCGGCCAGTCCGGCCAGGAAAAGCGCGATCATGGCATAACGATAGTTCAACACCTTTGCAATCGCTTTGCCGTATGCGGCTCCCACGCCGTGGATCGCGTCGTCAACCCCATGAGCAAACTTTCTGTACCCACGCGAGAGCCACTCGCTATGTATCCAGTCCAACACAGAATATTTGTGTTCTTCGCCGCGCAGTAGGATGGCCGCCAGGGCCGGCGACAGTGTAAGCGCGTTAAACAGCGAAATCGCAATCGAAAATGCGATGGTCAAAGAAAATTGCCGATAGAGGATTCCCGTAGTGCCGGGAAAGAACGATACCGGCACAAACACTGAAATAAGGACAAGCGAGGTAGCCACCACGGCGCTCGACACCTCCGCCATGGCGACCGATGTGGCGGTATGCGGATCGGCCTTGTCCTGGTTGATGTGTCGCTGGGCGTTTTCAATGACCACAATCGCGTCATCGACCACCAGGCCGGTGGCGAGCGTGATGCCGAAGAGCGTCAGCGAATTGATGGAGAAATCAAAAGCCTTGATGAAAGCAAAAGTGCCAATCAGCGACACCGGGATCGTGACTGCGGGAATGATCGTAGCGCGCCAGTCCAAAAGGAACACAAAAATTACCAGGATCACGATGATGATTGCTTCTTCCAAGGTAGTGACCACTTCTTTGACCGAGTCGCCAACCACCGTCGTGGTGTCGAAGGCAATTACGTACTTTATTCCCGGCGGAAACGACTTGGACAGCTCCTCAAGAGCGGCCTTGGCGGCTTTATCGACATCCAGCGCATTGGCATTCGAGAGCTGCTGAACCCCGACACCGATCGCCTCGTGTCCACTGTACAAGAGGTTCGTGTCATAGGTCTCGGCGCCGATCTCTGCCCGCGCAACATCTTTAAGCTGCACGATCCCGTTGCGCGTGTTCTTTATGATGATGTTCTCGAATTCCTTGGGTTCCGACAGTCGCCCCACAGCGCGCAACGTTACCTGAAAGGTCTGTTTCGGATCTGCAGGCGGGCGTCCCAGCTGTCCGGCGGGTATCTCGATATTCTGCTCCTGCAGCGCAACGACTACATCCGCCGCGGTGAGTTGCCGCGCGGCCAGTCTCGTAGGGTCGAGCCACACCCGCATGGCGTACTTGCGCTCGCCGAAGATGACGACATCGCCCACACCTGGAATCCGCTTCAGCGCGTCCTTAACGTAGACGTCCAGGTAGTTGGAGATGTACTGGTTCGAAAGACTGTTGTCGGGCGAGTAGAATCCCGCGGCGAAGACGAAGTTTGGATTCGCCTTGGTGATGGTCACACCCGTGTTCTTTATTTCCTGCGGCAGACGGCCTTGCGCCGTCGCCACCCGGTTCTGCACATCCACCGCCGCAATGTTCAGGTCATAACCTGTGCGGAAGGTTACATTGATATTGCTGGTGCCGTCGTTGGAACTCGTCGAGGTGATGTAGTGCATACCTTCGACGCCGTTTATCTGCTGCTCCAGCGGAATTGTGACTGCCGACTCCACTACCTGTGCGTTCGCGCCCACGTAGTTGCTGGTTACCGTCACTTGCGGCGGTGCCAGGTCGGGATACAGCGAGATGGGCAACCCGGGAATCGAAACTGCGCCGGCCAGAATAATCAGCAGTGCGCACACCGTGGCAAAAATTGGCCGTTTAATGAAAAAGTCAACCAAATGTGCACTCCTCTGCTGGTCGCGGCTGGTCCGCGGGTCGTGGCGGCTTCGGGAATCGGTTAGTTAGCTGATCGGCTGTATGGGCGCACCGTCGATGAGGAACTGGGTGCCGGAGACGACGACTTTTTCTCCAGGCTTCAAGCCGCCTGTCACGGCGTAGTCGTTCCCGATGGTATCGCCGAGAGTAACCGCCCGCTGCTTGACGACAGCGCCGCTCTCGGACTGGACCGCGACGTAAACAAACGATTGCCCCCCGATGCGCGTGATCGCCAGTACAGGCACCGTCGGCGTAGGAGCCGTGCTCCAGACCACCCGCGCCTTCACCAGCTGGGCATTACGAAACTTGTCGAGCGAGGCATGGATCGGCGCCTTCACCAGAATGCCCTGGATCGCGTCGTCCACTTGCTGGGAAACAAAATTGACTTTCGTGCTCTCCAGCAACTCCCCGCGGCTGCTGACAATCTGCACCGGAAGGCTCATGCGGATATCCGGCGCCCGTTCCGTGGGAATGTAGATGTAGGCTTCCAGTTCGGCATTCTCATCCACAGTGGTCAACAGCGTCTGCGGCGAAACGTAGTCGCCCACATGCACGGGAATGTCGCCGACAACGCCGGAGAACGGGGCGGTAAGATTGTAATAGCCGAGCTGGCGTTGTTGGGTCACACGAGCGGCAGTCGAAGATTCCCAGTCTGCCTTGGAATTCTCGAACGCCTGAACCGCCAGATCGAAGTTCTGCTTGCTGGTCACGCCGGCCTGGTACAGGCCGCGCTGCCGCTCCACTTCCTGCTGGTTGTAGTCGAACGTCGCTTTCTTCTGTGTTTCGGTGCTGCGCTGCTGGTCTACGGTTGCCTGCTGCTTCAGCGGATCGATCGTCATCAACACTTGCCCGGGGCGCACATGATCGCCCGACTTCACCAGGATGCGGGTCAGCGAACCATCCACCTGTGGCTGGATGCTCGCCGAACGGCGCGACTTCACCGTTGCCACGTACTCGTCCACTCGCGGCACTGGCGCCAGATTGATAGTCTCTGTCTTGACCTGTAGCGGGCGCGCCGTGGACTGCTTCGCCTCCGTGTTACTGCACCCGGAATCTGTCAGAACGGCGAACCCCATCGCTAGGACGAACAGAACAACCGGAACCTTTCTCAAATTGATCATCCTCAAGAACCTCAGCTGTGTAATAGAGATGCGCGCCCCGTGGCAACAGATTCAAGATGTGTACTGACCGGTATGAAATAATTGGCATGGATACATGAAAAAATGAAATTTGGGAGCGCAAGTTGCCCTGATAAATAAGGCGATCACAAAAGCAACGTCGATATTCCTTGAGAGATCCGCGAAGCAGTTGGCGCGAGGATGTCTATGCTGCCCCGCCGTTTCTCGGCCACTCCAAGATGTCCAACACGCTCGAGGTCTACACCCTTACCCGTTCCCAAGCAGCGAAGAGCGACGGTCGAAAAGCTCTCGGTTTTGATGGCAAATGAGGGCAAGTTGGATCAAAGCCGGGAGAGACTGCCGCTGGCCTGGCAGCAGATTCAATGCAGATTCAATTAATACAGATTCAATTAAGGATAGATGGTAGGCAGGTGGAGACTCTAAGGCCGCCGCAAATGCCCCGCTTACTCTTGTACAGACGATGGATCCAACCGCATCGTGTTCCTCATCCTCGGACTAACCCCGCTGTTCCGGACGTACTGGGCTGCATTCCTACTTCGGCTCTCCCGACAGCGTCCAGCGGAGACCAGCTGAAATGGTCCGGCTGTAATACTCGCGCTGGATGGGAAATTGCTCACTGCCGTTATAGAAGCCGAACACTTCGTTGTTCAAGTTCAGCATGGAAACAATCGCCTGCAGGCCATGCCCGCGCGGAATCCAGTAGCTCACCTGCGCATCTACCTGGGTGTGCGGATACAGATAGGTATCGCCGGTTGGGTCTTTTGCAGCTGATCCACCGTAGGACCAGATGTAACCGTCGTTATGGGTCAGACCCATGCGCGCGGAAAAGCCCTTCTTGTCATACGTTACATCAAAATTCCAGTTGTTCGGCGCCGTACGCACGAGCGTCGGGTGGTCGGTGCGGCCGAAGCCGGTGGGAAAACTGGCGCGCGATGCCGTGTAGCTGTAGTTCGCGCGCACTCCCATGCCGTTCAGCGGGCCGGGCAAAAAGGACAACCGTTGCTGCCAGGCCATCTCAACGCCGCTGATATGTGCGCCTGGACCATTGATAAGAGTCGTCACAGACTGTGCCGATTGGAAGGGTTGCGTCACCGAATAGATGGGATCGGTGAGCATCTTGTAAAAAAATCCGCCCTGGATCAGACCCACAGGTTTCAGATAGCGTTCCAACAGCACATCAAAGTTCTGCGCGTGGGTTGGTTTGAGGTCGGGATTCCCTTTGGAAAATTCAGGATTGGAAGTGGGGTCATCAATAAAATAGGGCGCAATATCCCCAAAGTTCGGCCGGGCGATGCCCATACCGTAAGCAGCGCGCAGAATCGTGTCCGAGCCCAACCGGTACTGCGCCTGCACGCTGGGAAATACATCCACATAACTGTTTTTCGCGGTCTGGGGCACAGCCGGGGGGACAAAGTTCCCGGTGACGGGATCGAAATTTAGCTTGTTCGCAAGTAGCGAATCCTGCGTCGATTCTACGCGCAGGCCGGCCTGCAGCCTTAGCCGACCAACGCTGATGGTATTCATGGCGTAACCCGCCCAGATGCGCTCGCTGATATCGAAGGCATTCTGCAGGTTGTAGGCTTGGTTCGGAGTAGTCCCGCCGGGTTGCACCGCGGCCAGGATCTTTTGGAAATCGGTGACCGGCCCGTAGGTGTAATTCCCGAAATAGTAGCTGTTGTCCTTGAAGCTGCTCAAGAATTGACTCATCGGGGCGCCTGAAAGATTGAACGTTTCCCGGTCATAACGCTGAGTCTTGCGGGCATCCCACCCCTTGAAGCCAACCTCAAATGAGCTGAGGTGTGAACCAACCGAATATTGCTTGTTCAACGAAACGTCTCCCACCACATCCCGCTCGAAAATACTGTCGTTCTCGGTGGAGGCGAAGCCCAGGGTGTAAGTCGCAGGATCGTAAATGTTTACCCCATTGAGAACCGGGAACTTGGGGATGAAGGGGTTTTTCGTGTCCACCCCGAACGCTACGCTATTGTCGCTGGCGCCCGGACCATCGAAGCCAGCTCGCGGAAAGCCGCCCGTATAAATCGCCTGAGAAAGGGCGAGTCCATAAGCAATCAGAGTGCCGCCAACCGCATGCCGAGCCCCGGCCTGCGTGCTGAAGATCCGCTGCGCCGGCTTGCGATACACGTCGGTGAAACCCATGCTCCCGCATCCCTGTACGCCGCTCGTAGCGGTGATTCCACAGGTGTTGTTGGCATCCGTCGGACTGGAAACGAAGTTGTTGATCCCCGGCGAGTAGATCCAGTCTTCACCAAAGTCCTTGAACTTCGAGAAGAGGCCGCGCAGATAAACCGACGACATTTCGCCCAGCTTGTAGTCGGCCTCTCCGCCAAAACCGTAGCGAGTGCGGTCGTAATGGTAGTTGCGCAAGTCGGCGGTATTGGGTCCCAAGAAATTGCTTCCGTTGGGCAGCGTGAACACGCCAGGCGCCGGTTCTATGTCGTTAATCCCGCGCCCGTTGAAATCGTAGCTTCCGCCAAAGAGCAAGCCAAACTTCTTGTCCCGTCCGAAACGCTGCCCCGCGGTTCCGGCAAACTGGTAGAGTGGACGGCCTCCGCTGATCGGGGTATACCCGCCCATGCCGAGCAGACTGACATACGGCCGGTCGCCCGCGCTCTTAGTCACCAGGTTGACCGATCCGCCAATGGCGTCCGCATCCTGGTTGGCAGAAAGAGTCTTGTTGACTTCGACCATGTCGACCAAATCTGCAGGAAGCACGTCCAACTTCACATTGCGCACACCCTCCGGAGAGGGTACGTGTATGCCATCGATGGTCACATTGCTGAGCCGCGGTTCAGTGCCGCGGATCTGTATGTATTTGCCTTCGCCTTCATCGCGCTCCAGCGACACGCTGGGCAGCCGGCCCACAGCATCCGCGATATTGGTGTTCGGCAAGCTGGTAATGACTTCCTCCGGCAACACCTGCACGACGTTGTCGGCGGTCCTTTCAATATTGAGCGCTTCGACCTCACCTCGCTCGCGACCGCCACGTACCGTGACCGCTTCATTTTGCATGCCGATTTGGAGGACGGCTTCTACATGTGCCACCCCTCCCGCACTGACGGCGACGTCAGTCGAAAACGGCGCGAAGCCTAGATAAGACACCGTGAGCCTGTACGGACCCGGCGTCAAGTCAAGAAGGATGAACTGCCCCTGGCCGTTCGACACGACGGATTCCCCATTCGGCTGCAGTTCTACGCGCGCACCGGGCAATGCACCTCGGGCAATATCAGTCACGCTACCCGTAATGGTGCCATTACGTTGCTGCGCACCGACCGGCATTGTGCAGATCAAGCTAATCGCGATCGCCATTAGGTACAGCGAATACATGCGCACACGCATAACTCCAGCCTCCGATTTTGTCGGATTCGTTCCGGAAATGGTGACAGGTCTGGCAGAACACTATGCGGAGAATGTGAACACCATGTTACAAAATGATTAAAATAGTGTTACACGCTTAAGTACATAAGAGTTCACTCCGACAAGGCGCAGATAGAACGCGTAAAGCCGAGGTGGAGTCGTCGCCAGCGCTTGGGCAGACAGATCACGGACCGGACTGTCATAATCGTGCGCTCCCGCAAATCATTAGAAAATTGATTTCCATACGGTGAAGGCTAGAGTTGCCTTCGGAGGCCAGAAAGGCAGTCCGGTTTCGCCAAAACTCGCGACTGCAAAAAGTCCGAGGCACGGTAACCAATCACGGTGAACGAACGCGTTGCGGATAATAAAGGGGCAACGCGATGGGACTCTTCCCACAGCGCGATGTCCGGACCACAGCGCAGAAGATCATCGAGGGAGAGGACGATTGAAGAGCAGCCGACATCTCCCTACATAGAACAAGAGATCAGGCTTCAGGTAAGGGCGTATTTCCACGGACGAAAAGCCAGTTCAGGAACGAAAGAACCGCGGTGATCGCCAGAGCGACGAGTTCGGCGAGACCCATGCGACTGATCAACACCAACCCAAAACAGATCCCCAGTACGGCGAAAACAACACCTCCAGGCAGGTGAAAGCCTTCGTGACCGGGGAACTTCTTGCGCAGCACCGGCAGAGCCGCACAAGTCATTACGTAAGTGAAAAGGCGAGACACGGCGGAGAGCGTCGCATTCCAGCGGAAAGTGCCCGTGGTTGCCAGTACCCAGAGCAGGACAGCAAACGCAACAATGGAGACGTAAGGTGTTTGATAGCGCCGGTGGATGGCGGCAAACCAGTGCGGAAAGTCGCCTTGTTCAGCCAAGGCAAGAGTCACGCGTGGGTTAGCGATCATGTTGGCCGCGAGACTCCCGAAGGTGGAGAGCAGTGCGCCCACGGAAACCATCGCGGCCGTGGCGCTCCCGCCGAAAACATCCCCCGCGGCCGAGAGTGGTCGATCTGTGTGCGCAGGATTGGCCAGCAGCCGTACTACCACGACCTGCACCAGGAAATAGACGGCTGTGACTATGGGCAAGCCGGCCATTAGCGCCACCGGAACGTCACGAGCCGGATTCCTGACTTCTCCTGCCGGAATCAGCGCAGACTCGAAGCCGCTAAAGGCATAGATAAGCAGCAGAACCGCGCTTAACCAAGCACCTGCCGGGTAACTTTCAGCCACCGCCGGAACCGGGCTGCCATGAACGTGAATAAAGAAAAGCCCACCCCCGACTAGAATGAGCAGAGGAAAAAGCTTGGCGACCGTGAAAACATTGCTTACCTGTGTTCCCATCTTCACACCGCGAACGTTCACGAGTGCGAGTCCACCGATCAGAGTTGTGAGAATCACCAGACGACCGACCGGTCCGCTTGCTGGCCGCCAAAACTCCGACAAGTAGTCCATGAAGACGTTGGCAACTGCAGCAGCGGAACTGACGCGCGTCAGCCAAAGAAGCCATCCTGTCTGCAAACCGAGAAAACGTCCGAAAGCGGTCTTAGCATAGAGATACGGTCCGCCGGCTTGGCGAAAGCGTGAGGCAACCTCCGCAACACAAGCGGCGATTACGCTCATGCCGGCGGCGGCCATCAGGTAAGCGAAGGGACTTTGACCGCCCAGAATTCGGGCGGCGGCTGAGGGTAGCCCGAATATACCGGCACCGATGATGAAATTCACCACCAGCGCGCCCAGGCTCCATCTCCCGATGGCGCGCACTAGCTTGCTGGCAGGAGCCTCGGGCATGAGCATTGGGCGCGATGTTACGGGGCGACTCCGTCAAAGTCAATTTTCCATTTCGGGTTTGCGAGGCCCGCTTCGGCGTCATTTCTCCCGTGCTAGACTGATCCGGAAAAATGAGAAAGCCCCACCCATTGTTAGTCATCGCCAGCTTCCTCACGTTTGCGATTGTAGGATCCGAGACCACGCGTGCGCAGACCGAGCGTGGCATCGTGCCGGAGGATTACTTCTCCTTTGAATTCATAGACGACCCCCATCTCTCGCCCGATGGCAAAGAAGTTGCCTATGTTCTGACGACTGTCGACCAGAAGAGAAACCGCCGCGAATCCGCAATCTGGCTAGTTCGAATCGACGGTGATGAGGTGCCGCGCAGATTGAGCGCGGAAGGATTCAGTTCCAACAGTCCGCGTTGGAGCCCAGATGGAAAGGTTCTGGCGATCCTTTCGGCGCGGAATTCTGATTCTTTGGCGAGTGAAGCACCCAAGGCACAGATCTATCTCCTCCCCATGAGCAAAGGCGGCGATGGAATGGCCCTCACTAAGTTGAAGAATGGCGTCGAGAGTTATCAGTGGTCACCCGACGGGACTCGTATCGTTGTCGTCAGCCTTTCCGGTCCCAGCGATAATATTGCGGCGGCGGACCGCAAGAGTGATGTACGGCACTACACGCATTTGATCTACAAGTTCAATGACGGTGGATGGGATGACGGCAGGCGCCAGCACTTGTGGGTCGTCGAGGTTCAGACCGGGCAGCTGAAGCAAATCACCGATGGTCAAGACTGGAACGATGTCGATCCCCAGTGGGCGCCAGACGGCCAGCGTATAGCCTTTGTGTCGGATCGTACTGGGAAGGCCTACGATAATATCCGCCACAACACAGACGTCTGGGTGGTTCGAGCGACGGGCGGAGGATTGATCAAAATCTCCGATCATGATTTTGCGGACGAAAGCCCGCGCTGGTCTCCTGACGGCAAGCAAATTCTCTTCACAGGTAAGACTGCGTACCACCAGTTTCCGAGACTTTATTTAGCAGATTCTTCCGGCCGTGCTGCCTCACAGCTTGCCGTGGAAGGTCTCGATCTAATTCCCACGGAGTTGCAATGGTCGGCATCAGGCACCGTTCTGTTCCGGGCAGAAGTGAAAGGCGAAGCACAGATCTTTCAGGTGGACCTCGCTACCCACACTTTCTCCAACGTGACCTCCCGACGCCGTTTGGTGCGAGCTTTGGATGTCAAACAGAGTGCAGGAAAATTGATCTATCTCGCCAACGATTTCCAGCATCTAGATGATCTTTTCGTGGCAAACCTGGATGGCACAAACCCAATTCAATTGACTCATCTCAACAGCGCTATGTGGGCGCGACTCGAGCTTGCGCCGGTCGAGCGCTGGCAGTACAAGAGTACAGATGGCCTTTCCGTCGAAGGATTCTTTGTCAAGCCACTCGGATGGCAAGATGGCAAGAAATATCCGATGGTATTAGTGATCCACGGTGGTCCACGGGATATGTTTGGTGTGGGCTGGAATCACGAATTCCAAATCTATGCCGCGAAGGGTTGGGCTGTCTTCTTCTGTAATCCGCGTGGGTCAATTGGCTACGGAGAAATGTTCGAGCGTGCTGAGATCAACAATTGGGGCGTCATGGACTATCAGGACGTCATGGCCGGAGTGGACTCTGCACTGAAGCGACATCCTTGGATCGATCCAAGCAACCTGGGTGTTACCGGCGGAAGTTACGGCGGCTACATGACCAACTGGATCGTTTCCCACACGGACCGGTTTAAGGCCGCGGTGACACTTCGCTCTCTCTCCAATTTCATTAGTGACGAGGGAACGCGTTGGCAGGCATACGGTCATGAGGAATATTTCAAGGGCACTCTCTTCGATGATTTCGATCAATATTGGGCTGCATCGCCACTGAAATATGCGCGCAACGTACATACGCCGACCCTGGTTCTCCACTCCGACATGGACTTGCAGCTTCCGGTCGAGCAGGGCGAACAATGGTTCCGCGCACTGCAGCACTACGGTGTTCCTTCGGAGCTGGTTCTGTTTCCGCGAGAGAACCACAATCTCGCTCGTACCGGCGAACCTAAACATCTTGTGGAGAGTCTCAATTGGCAGCTCTACTGGTTTGATCGCTACCTGAACGGCAACGCGAACGCAAAGCCGCCCGACGCACAATGACTGGGCATGTCGCAGCTGGTTTTGGGCCTGTCTGCGGTCGAGACATGTGATGTTGTGGAGACAATGCCGTCAAAGAGCTGCTTCATTCGACCCTAGCGATCTTGGCCGGACCCACATTTCAACGACTGTGTGCATCATGTAGACTCTTATTCGCCGTCTGCACTTCTCAGCGAGGCCAGTGTTTATGAGGGACGATGCGGGGTCCCACGGCCCTTACCTGCCATTCGCGTTGACGATAGCAGGCCTCAGAATTTTCGAATCGGTTGCTCGGCATGCAAGTTTTTCGCGCGCTGCTGAGGAACTCCATGTCAGCCAGCCTTATGTGTCGAATCAAGTCCGTGAGTTAGAAAGCAAACTCAGGGTGACGCTGTTTCGCCGTGTCGGAAGGCGGGTGTATCTTACTGAACCTGGAGTTCTTCTCAATGGTCACGCCAATGACCTTCTCCGCCGTGTTGCAGCGGCCGAACGTGAGACTGCCGAACTCAGGGAAGTAATCGTCGGACGTCTGGACGTGGCCAGTGTAGTAATTGCGGCCGAGCACGTCCTCCCCCCAGCTCTGGGGGAGTTCCGTGTCCAAAACCCTGAGGTGGTACTGAATCTTCAGGTCTACAACTCAAGACAGGTAGAAAATGTGGTCAAGGACGGCCGGTTCGAGCTTGGGATCACCCTTTCTCATTGCCTTCTCGATGATGATCTGAAGGCCGAAAAATTCGGTGTCGACGAGCTAGTTGTGGTTGTCGGTAAACGGCACCGCCTGGCTAGTGAGGTAGTGGTTAAACCGGAAACACTCTCAGGCGAAAGTTTTCTCGTCCGTGAGCCGAATTCGGGCACAAGGTTATTCGTCGAAAGTAAATTCTCTCAAATAGGAGTCCGGCTCGTATATGGCCTGGAACTCAATAACAACCAAGTGATTAAGGCCCTGGTTGAGGCAAATCTCGGAATCGCAATTCTCTCATCGCGAACCGTAGAGGCTGAGGTAGCATCGGAGCGTTTGAGTTCACTGCGAGTCCACGGACTCTTCCTCGAGCGTCCACTTACCTTGGTGTCTCGAAACAAATCCACTCTTAGCCCACCCGCCGAGGCCTTCCGGGCGGTTCTTTTGGCTTCCGCATCCATCGGACTGTAGGACCTCAAGAATAATGGGTCTCAATGAGAGGGGGTAGGTCTGCCACGCTCGCGATTAGATGAGTAGGTGATTCTCGCAGGAGGCGATCTTTCTGGTGAATCCCCGAAAGGACACCGATGGCGCCGAGAACCCCGGCTCGATTTCCGGCTTGTAGGTCCAGCGGAGTATCTCCCACGTTGAGAACCTCTCGTACGTCGTCGATTCCGGCCACCTCCATGGCGTGAAAGATCATAAATGGAGCAGGCCTCCCACACTTCACATCATCGCTGGAGATATTAGCTGCGAACGTGTCCCGCCAGCCCGTGGAACTGAGTATGCGATCGGTAACCGATCGGTAAAAGCCGGTAGTGGTCGCGCACAGAACGTTGTGTGTCTTCAGCCAGGCGAACGTGGCCTCGGCTCCGAAGATCGGCTTGATGCCGCCGCTCGCAAACCTACTTTCTAGTTCCGCCCGGAAATCCTGATAGGCTTTAGCGATTCGCTGTTCATTGTGAGGGTCTTCCTTACCCCAGCGGCGCTCCACGAAGTGCTTGATCACGTCTCGTTTCGATGAACCCTTGAGGGGTCTTAATTCTTCAGCGGTGGCGCCCACGCCGTTTTCCGTCAGAGCGGCGGAAAATGCGTCGATTACTTCGCCGTTGTCTTCGATAATCGTTCCCCCGATGTCAAAGACGACAAGTTTGACCCTGAGCATAGTTTTCTATAGTACGCCAGGACACGATTCAAATGGTTCAGAACTGTGGCTTCGGAGACAAGAAGTGCATCGGATAGTTATGGGTGGTATTGCGTCTAATTATAGACATGTGTTCGGTTATCAAAACCATAACCGGCAAGAAGGAAAAAATTGCGTACTAACAATTAGAGGACAAACTTTAATTGTACTGTAACACCCTCGCTTCACACTGAGTTGGCGGTGTAGGAGAGAGAGTCTGTTCGTTCCCTACCCGCACTCACATTGCAAGAGTCACAAGAGACGTCATGAAGTTCGCTTGCAGAAACTTACTTCCCAAGAGGGGCAATGTAAGTCTGTTTGCTAACAATATATTCCAAACGGAAACGTTCGCGATCGCGAATCTCACGAATAAACGGAGACGAACATGAACTCCAAATTGATTGCCGTATCGGTTCAGCCACCGAGGCAAACCTCTGGCAAGCTCGTCAATCCGGTCTTCGGCTGCAGAGACTTGCAGAACATCCTCAAGCGCACTACGCGATACCTCTTCCTATTACTCTTGTTTCCCGGCCTTGCCACCATTTGCTCGCGGGCCCAAGCCACTGCAGGACCCGTCCCCGGCGCGGTGCAGGCGCAAAAAGGCACAGGCAGCATCAACGGCCGCGCGACGGATCCAGATCACATTCCTTTGCAGGGCGCCAGCGTGGAACTGCAACCGAAGGGACCGACAGCAGTGTCGGACGGCCAGGGACAGTTCATCATTTCGGGCGTGCCCCCTGGCAATTACACTCTCACGGTGTCCTATATTGGATTCTCGCCGTTTTCAGCTCCAGTAACAGTTACGGCGGGACAGGTGACTGCGATAAATGCGCCGCTCCAGATCGGGTCGATAAACGAGGAGGTCGTCGTTCGCGGAGAGCGCGAACACGGCGAGGTCGAGGCCCTCAACCGTGAACGCACGGCAGACACCATTGTGGAGGTGTTACCAGCAGAGGTAATCACTAGCCTGCCAAATACGAATGTGGCCGATGCGCTGGGCCGGCTGCCAGGAGTGTCACTCGAACGAGACGAAGGCGAAGGCAAGTACGTTCAGATTCGAGGCACGGAGCCACGGCTCAGTAACGTGACCATCAATGGTGTGCACGTGTCCTCCCCCGAACGCGATGTGCGCAACGTAAAGTTGGACGTCATCCCTGCCGACCTGGTGGAGTCAATCGAGGTGAGCAAGACGCTCTCTGCCAATCAAGACGGAGACGCGATAGGCGGATCGATCAACCTAGTCACCAAAAGCCCGGATGACGTGGCTTTCTACAGCATCACCGGGCTAGGCGGCTATACGCCCATTGTAAACGGCCGTTGGCTAACCCAAGGCGACGCAACGATCAGCAGGCGGTTCGGCCCGGAAAAACGGCTGGGCGTGGCATTCGGCGGCAGCTACGACTTTAACGGGCGAGGCTACAACAACATCGAACCCGCTCCCGGCACTCAAGATTTTGGTTCCGGGCCTGTCCCCGTGTACAGCGGCATACATTTACGCGAATATATATTCCGCCGCCATCGCTATGGTTTCGCGGGCACTCTCGACTATCGCCTGAAGAATGGATCGAGCGCCTACCTCCGGGGGCTATTTTCTGAGTTCAAGGATTTTGGCGATACCTGGAACGTGAACGAAGGCGTCGGCAACCTGCTTACGCCAACCACGTCAGATGATACCGGCAACGTGGTGATCCGGCACCTCAATCGCACCCCCGAACAACGGATTTACAGCGTCGCCGCGGGCGAGCGACTGAACCGAGGGCAGTATCTTTTTGATTATCAATTCGCAGTTTCCCGCGAACGTCAGGATGGACAATTTCCCAGTGCTTACTTTAACGGTCCGTCCAATGTGGCGTTTGGAATCGACACAACCGAGCCTTCAACTCCAAAGTTTCCGGTGTTGAATGGCGTCAACATCAACGATCCGACAGCTTATACCTTTAGCAAAATAGTCGGCGCAGTCGACCCCGTGAGAGAACTTGATCTGGAAGGGTCGGCGTCACTCGCGCGCCACTATCTCTTCGGATCGCACTTTGGGTCTTTTGAATTGGGTGGAAAAATACGCAACGGAGATAAAACGAATAAAACCTATGAACCAGTTTATGTAGCGACGGGAACTCCGGCGTTGCAATACACCCAGGTGTTGGGAAACGGCCCCAAGGACCCGAATTTCTATTTCGGACAGTACACCCTGCCGCCGCTTTCCGATTACAACAAGATTCTTGCATTTATCGCAGCCAATCCAAATGCTGTCGTCCTAGACAATGATTCAACTCGGGCACGTTCAGACCCTAACAATTACCATACGGTCGAGCGAATCTATGCTGGATACGTCATGAATACGATCACCTTCGGTCGAGCCCGCATACAGACTGGGGTGCGACTGGAAACGACGCAATCAAGATTCACTGGCTATCATGTAACGTTTGATGCCAACGACGTCTATGTGTCGACAACGCCCGTCTCGGGGGACAATTTGTATGTGAACGTGCTACCGAGTGTGCAATTTCAATACGCATTCACTCCGGATACGAGTCTCCGCGCGGGATACGGAAGGGGGATCGCCAGGCCCAATTTCTCGGACCTTCCGCCATATATCCTTGAAACCGATTCGGGGAACCCTCCCCAGGTGGCTGTGGGCAATCCTGCCCTAAGACCTACGTTGGCCAACAATTTCGACCTGCTGGTGGAGCGCTACTTAAGGCCGGTTGGCGTCATCCAGGCCGGCGTGTTTTACAAGGATTTGAAAGATCCTATCTTTCTCGTGCAGAGCCAGATCACATCCGGACAGTTCGCTGGGTTTACCCAGTTTCAACCGACGAACGGAACCCAAGCTCACATATTTGGCTTTGAGGCGGCGTACCAGCAACTCTTTACATTCTTGCCTGGGCTGGCGAGTGGATTGGGGGTGTCGGCGAATTACAGTCACACCACATCGAGAGCCGTCGTCCCACAGCGCTCATTGGACCCAGCATTGGTGCGGCAAGGACCAAATAACTGGAATTTAGGCGTAACGTATGACAAACGGCGGCTGTCGTTGCGGCTTGGCCTGACCCATAATGACGCCTATATTTACCAGTACAATTACGTGGACGGTGCTGACCTCGGAGTGAGGGGACCAAATGGAGATGTGTACGCCTACGCGCATACGCAATTAGACGCACAGGGCAGCTACCGTCTCAAGCCCGGACTCAAGCTCATCGTCTCCTTGCTCAATTTGAACAATGAAGTGTTCGGGTTCTATCAAGGCAGCCCGCAATATCCTACTCAGCGCGAATTCTATGGTCCTAGTTTCGCGGTCGGTATCCGCTGGTCGAATTCCAAGGAATGAGGGATGAGTGGTTGACAACACTCGCTACCTTCCGAACTCCGACTTGGCTTTCCGAATTGATCCATCTGAGGTGACCGATGAGTGCCCACATCGCTTTGGCTTACCGGACCGTCGTCTTCTGGCACCGAGTCGGCACCCTGCGACATTCGGACACATTAAGCGCAATCTGTCTGAGTCGGCCGCCTTGGATGAATTTCCCGGCGACTAGTCCAGATATCTACCACCCTGGCAATCGGATGCGCAGGAAAGACGCTTCCACGGCGTTCAATGGCAGGAGCGATTCGAGCACAGCGGAGTGGATGAAAGTGGGAGTTCACTTTCATCTCTTCTCGGCTGAGGGGTGGGTCTTGGGGACTGACTATGAGTTCGCCGGTGGCAGGCTTTGTCAGCGTCCAGTTGTCGGCAATGGCTGGAATAAGTGCGACTGGTTTTCGTCGGAGGGTTGGCGCTTCGAGCGCAGCGATGCAATCGGTCGGCATCAGATGGCCTCGATCTGAGTCGTCTGGACTGCCGACCTTTGAACGACTGCGGAGCCAATCCCCGTTTCATACGGCCGAGCCTCAACCGACATATGGATCCTGAGGGTGATCACCATGGCAGGGACCATATATAGTGATGCAAATCCATATAATCGCGCCGGCCCATACTGATCCTGCAGGGGTAAAACGTGAAAAGGAGGGACACCAACGAATACGACCGGCAGGCCATCCGATCACAGAAGGTCAGAAATGCTGGCAGTGCGTCACCAGGCAGGGTGGCGGAAAGAAGGTGCAAGGGCTGACCACCTGGGCCAATTCGAAACGCTCGGCCTCAGCTTGGGCGACGGTCAGCGCGGGTATTGAGTAGCCGAATCGAGCAATCACGTTCACGCATCGAAGTAAGGAGCCAACCGAGTCCGCGGGATCGTGAAGCACCTGAAGATGCTCGAAGAGGAAGTTTCGAGGTGATCGGATATATCGGTTCACCCCCATCGTTTCGGAGGCAGCGAGTTCCGCTTCGGCAGCCAGGAAGTCGGAGACGCGCATACGGGGGCCGTTGACATTCCGTTCGCCTGCTCAGTTCGCGATGCGCTCTTGGCGCAAGGTCTTGCCAAAGAACACCACTGTGCTCCCAACTCAGGCTGGATGACTCTTCATGTCCGTTAGCGACGAAGACCTGAAGCAGACCGCAACTGATCCGCGCAAGCTGCTCACTCAGGAAAGTGAAAAACTGCACTGGAACCCTCAATTCAAATCGCTGCTCGAACCGTTTGTGCCTCGAACGGCGGGACGCGTCCTGACAGAGCCCCTTATGGCGTAGCTCTCAAAGAGGAACGTATGACTCATTTATGTGTGACCTGTGGAACACAATTTCCTGCTGCTGACCACCCGCCTCAGCACTGTCCCATCTGTGAGGACGAACGGCAATTTATCGGTTTACAAGGTCAGCACTGGACCACACTGCCGCAATTGCAGCGGACCCATCGGAACATGTTGCATCAGGAAGGCGAGGGGATTTGGGGCATCGCGACCGTGCCTGCCTTTGGGATTGGCCAACGGGCGCTGCTTATAGGGACGAAACAGGGAAACATTCTGTGGGATTGCGTCAGCCTGATCGACTCTGACACCGTCGCCCTGATCAAGGCGCTGGGCGGAATTTACGCCATCGCGATCTCCCATCCTCATTACTACACCTCGATGGTCGAGTGGAGTCGGGCGTTCGACGGCGTGCCCATTTATCTGCACGAAGACGATCGGGGATGGGTACAGCGTCCCGATGCCAACATGACGTTTTGGCAAGGAGACATCCACTCACTAGAGCACGGCCTGACGCTGATTCGTGTGGGCGGGCATTTCCCCGGGTTCCAAGTCTTGCATTCGGCCGAGGCAGAAAATGGGCAAGGTGCCCTGTTCACGGGGGACCAGCCACAAGTCTGCCCTGACAAGCGGTACGTCAGCTTCATGTACAGCTATCCGAACTTCATTCCTCTCAAGGCAGCCAGTGTGCGCAGGATCGTTTCCACGCTTGAGCCGTTTTCGTTTACCAAATTGTACGGCGCGTGGCCCGATTTCGTCGTGCAGGGGGACGCAAAAGAGGCGCTTCGCCGTTCGGCCGAGCGTTATCTGCGAGCCGTCGAAAACTCTCCATCAATTGACTTGCGCGTTGGCACCATCGAATCCGTGCGCTGATGGCAGGTGGTATTGCTTGAGGTTTCGCAGCCTTAACCAGCTGACGGGCTGACCGCGTGGTGGCTTGCACTGCGAGTGATTATGATCAAACTTGTTTATTGCATCACTAAGAAGGCGGGCTTAACCGATGAGGAATTCTTTCATTACTGGGAACATGTCCACGGCCCTATCGGTGCTCGGATTCCTCGACTCCGAAAATTGGTACAAAGCCACCGCCTGAGTGTACCCGGAGATAGCTACCGACCCGATTACGACGGCATGGCGGAACTCTGGTTTGACGATATGGAGGCTTTGCTGGCCGCTCGTCAATCGCCGGAATGGAAAACCTCTAATGACGATGAAGAGGACTTCATAGACCACGGCAATGTTGCTTACTTCGTCTCAGAGGAACATATGATCTTCGATGAGCTGACGCAAAATAAGTAAGGGTCAGACGCAGTGCAGTCAGCTTGTGACTGCTGGTGGTGTCGCAATTGCAGCTACGTGCAGGTGGTGTCTGGAAATCGACAAGGCTCGAGGTCAGCGTGCACGCGTGCACCGCGAAGACAGCCTTTGCCTCAGCCCCCTTTGCCTCAACCCATGGAACGGCCCGGAGGAAGTGGCACTACTTGGGCGGCATATGTTCAAAAGGGAGCTTGGTGTATCGCGCCTTCTCGATCTCGATCACGAGCGCCACTCTTCCTTCGGGGCTGCGAAACGGGAACGGCTTACCTGTGTACTTGAGCGAGATCGGGTCTATGTACTTGCAGTCGCCATCAGGACGCCTCTCGACCACGCGACCACGAAGCTGCGCTTCCTTGTAGGGATCATGAAAATCAACGATGGAGAGCGAGATACGCGGGTCACGCCGGGTGTTCTTCGCCTTAAGTGAGCCTTCCCCGGTGCAGATCAGTATGCGATCACCCTCACGGCCCACCCAGATAGGGACACTCTGCGGTGAACCGTCAGGCATCAGGGTGGCGAGATGGGCGAAGTTGGGGCCGTCGAGCAAGACTCTGATTTCGTTGGAAAGCGGAATCGCCATGCAAACCGTCGTTGTGCTCAAGTCTCTTGAACAAATCTGTCGCTTTAATTGCTGCTGACACGACTCGACACGCTTCACCGCGATAAACAAGTGAGTCAAGTCAGGCGGCTTTGACCGTTCGTCCTCGGCCGCCTTGCGCGATGGTCGCAGGAAGCCGCAGTATGCGGACGCCTGAGTCTCCTTTCGCCTTTGCGCGAATTGCGATCCGATCACGCTCCGGAAACGGATCGGACAGTAATTCAAACTCCTCACCGTAGATTCGTACACGTCGAAACGCAACATAGCCGAGATGCTTAATGCGTGCACAAGCGTCTTCCACTGATTCAATTCTGGTAAAGCGTTTGATGAAGGCTAAATAGGACATTTCGCCGGGTCCAGCGGCTTCTCGATCCTCGATCACGGAAAAGTGAACGCGGTCGTTAGCGTCGATCTCTCCAACCCTCACAGTCAGCCCTGTTCCGTCCTGAAAACTCTGCCCCTCTTTGACTTCAACACGGCGTGGCATTCAACCCTCCATCGTTATTATTTGTGGAAGACTAAATGCTAAGCCTGTTCACAAACGATGCCGAATCGGGTAGTTGCTGTACTGGTCCTGTATGGGTGTGCAAAAGTCCCCAGAAGCGTATCTAGCCACAAACCGGAGATAATCCACCAGCCAAGCTGGGAGAGGAGTCTGAATTGTTGACGCAAACACGTGACGCCTGCCGCCGGAGCCGTCAAGCACCACTAATGCAGCCTATCCAGCCGCCGACGATGAGGCTGCGGCGTCCAGCGGTTGCGGCTTGGCGCCCTTTATCAGGAGCCACAGCATGATCGCCATCTCCCCGAGGAGGGCGGGAAAGGCGATGTTGGAGACCATATCCTCGTATTGCGGTAACAGTAAGCCCGTAAAGCTCATGGTCAGATAGGCGAAGCCGTTGATGATCAGCCAGACGCCCAGGAAGCGGGGCAGGAAGCGCGACCGGTACACAAGGACCGCTAAGGGAAAAAGCCATAGACCCCAAAGGATCTCGGCGGCAACGACTTCATGGTGATGCAGACGGAGGAACAGCATGGCCAGGGCGTCCCGCTGCGGTTTCTCGAATACGGACAAGAAATCGGCGCCGCGCACGAGCATCAGGGCAGCAGCGTCGTTCAGCACGTTAAGGAAGTCGATGGTGGCTGGTATCAGACCCCCGAGGATCACGACCAGCACAGCGTGGTTCTGGTCCACTCCCTTGAGCAACCGATAAAGAGCCAGCACGAGGAAGATCAAGATGGTCCCGCAGAGCAGGTCGCTGACTATGCCGAGACGGAAGAGCCACTCGTGAGCGGCGATGTTGTTGGCCGTCGCGGTCGCATTCCCACGCACGAACAGAGTGCTGGGAATATAGATGAGGCGGAAGGGGGCCATGACGACGAGAAGCAGGTACAGGAATCCGGCGACTCTCCCTGGGTTGTGGGTCGAGCTCATGTTCCCTCGCTTGTAGGCGCGACGCGCTCTGTCCGTTGATCCTAATGATACTGCTCCGCGAGGAGTGAACTACTTCGACGTGCTAAGAATTCAGCACCGTATTTTGTCCGTTTCTTCCACAGCTCCGATGAGCACGGCCCCAACAGCGCCGCGTATCTCGTGCGCAGCTACGTGTATTGGCACAGCCGTTTCCAGGACGATCGAGGCATAGTGGCTGCACGGTTCAGCTGAACAATCATTCTTTCACCATGGTCGGTGTACCGCCGCCGGGGTTCCGCGGGACTTTGTTGTTTGTCTCTCCCGATTTCTTCCTTTAGAACGCCGAGATTGCAGGACGCAATAGATCCGAGGCGTCGATGTTTCCATAGGATTGTGCTTCAAGAAGCTTGTTGTAGACGGCGGCGGGAGCGGATTGATCCGGAATAGCTAACTGAGAGCTGATCTGGGTGGACTGAGTTGCCCACTTGACGCTGAACTCCAGGTACTGACGTAGGATCAGCCGTACAATGGATTGAATTCGGTTGTAATTTTTCTCTGCCTTTTCCGCGATGGTCGTAAGGTTTCCGTGAGCCACGGCATTTCGGATTTCCCGCCCGCGGGAATCCAGCCAACTCGCCTCTTCATTCGAGTCAAATCCCGCTTCTGCATGTGGTAGTGTCTGTAGGGCGGCTGTGATTCTGGCTCGGAATGGGCAGGTGATTTCCACTCCTCTGAACCGAGGAACGCTCATCCCACCTAACATTGCGTCTAGCACCATGAACAAAAACACCGCACGCTGAGTGCCCGGTAGTTGATATCCATAGGAACGATGGAAGTTTTCTATGGCGATGTCAGCCGAAGCGTGAGGTTTGACTTTGCGATATTGCTGAATCAATCGCCACACATTCTTTGTGGGTGCGGCCTGGTCCTGTGATCTGGCTAGCTCACCAATTGACAGTCGGCAACCCGGGGGAGCGTTCTCGGGTACGCCATTAATGAATGCCTGGCGGTAGGGACCAACCAGCCGTTGATTCAAGAGGCCAAAACTAAAAATTCGCTCCGAGAGTCCCGGATCAAGGAACCATCCAGCTTTCAACAACCGTAGCGCCAAGACTGCATCGTCTGCGTTCGCAATCATCGTGTTCCCTAAACGACCGAGCGCGTGACCAAGATCTTCCTTGTCCCCTGGGGTCTCGACAACAACCAGGCATACAGGCGGTTCTGGGCCATCCGGCGAGAGCGGAGTATTTCGGAAGCGCTCCATCCAAACATCAAATTTCGTCACCTGCCGCCATTCGTCCGCGGAGGGCACGTAGGCCGCGACGGTCCCGCCCATAAGGCCGACGCTATCGCTATCCAAACTGGCTCCCCAGAGCGGAAAATAGCCGAGGAGCAAGCCTGAGGTTTCTGTTGTCATCTGGTTTGAGCCTGTTCAAATCTCTGATTCAGGGTATGGTGGGCCTCGGCGTTCTTGTATGCCCGTGCCAGCAAAGGGGAGAGCATTTCATCGCCGCTGCGCGTTCGGCCCAAAATGACTACCCGCAGGATCACGTCGCAGAGCAACCGTCGACCCCAACTCAACAATTTCAAGTCCTCCTCCTCGAGCTCTGTAATTCCAAGTTCACCATGCAGGAGTCGACTGCGGAGTCGGTATAACGTCGAAAAGAATCTGGCTCTCTCCTGAAGGTCATCACGCGAGGGGCTGGTGAACACTGCAGCGTGTTCTCCGAACGTCGGGGTGCGCTTCATTTCTGCCGGGGTGTCTTCCCTGGCGGGCAGCAGGATGTGTTCGAGTGCAGCGATGCAGTGGACAAACTCGTTGATCTTATTGAGTGATCGCCCGTCCCACCAGAACTCGGGACGAGTAGTCACCTCCAGTGTGCGGAGGCTTGACTCAACACCCGAAAACGCGCGGGTGGCGTCGAATCCCTCCAGGGCCTCATATCCCGACCTAACTACGGCGAGTTGGCTGTCATCGAAGTGGTAGGTAACCCTGCTCCCAAAAACGATCCATTCCCTTTCGAAAGGACCAATTATTCGTCTCCAACTAACCGCACCCGGGAGACTGGAGACTTCCACCTGCAGGTAAATCACCGACATGTGGGGCGAAGGGAGCAGAGGAGCGTCAGGATGCAGAAGGAATGCCCTGTGGAGTCGTGACACGCAATTCAGAACGTGACTCTCGCCGAGGTCGGAAGGGTCGACAAGGTCTGCGGCTCCTGAGTAGAAGACGGGCCGAGACTCTTCGTACTGCCGATCGTTGAAAGAGAACGTAGAATCAAGTTTCGACCAGTCAGTAAACGGCAGGTGCACCAGCCGACCCGGTCCAATGCGCATTCCTCCATCCCCGTCAAGAACAACACCCGGTAGGTGAGCATGCCATTGGACGTTCATTGAGTTCCGTTCAGCCATCCCCGTTTCAGGTGTCGAGCGAAGAATTTATTGTGGGGAAGGCAAGGCGCACCTTATTGATATCGTCCTTGTATATCTGAATCTGAGAGCGGACACTGCCCGAGCGATAGGTCTGCGGCTTCTGGCCGCTGCTTTCATCAGTTTTCTTTCCGTGCAGGCGTCCGAGAAGTCCGCCCGCCAGTTGCGCACAATCACGGTAAGTGGTGGAGAAAGCAGCCAGCGATCCGTTGTTGCCCAGCTCCACGGCCGCATCCCGCGATAGCTGGCAGAGGCTCTCAGCGTGCAAAGAAAAGATATCGAGAGTCGATTTCGCGCAATCGGCACACGCCGGGCGGCCGAGGGAGTCGGCCTGCATCAGTTCGTGTGGGCCTTGATCACCAGCCGTGATCACTTGTGGCACCTCCTTCTCTCCTTCAACGGGAGGCTTTTGCCTGCAATGTCGTGGAACTTTATGGAGAACTCGAACTGCACCAAATGCTGACTCAATTCTTCGATCGCGCGGTGTACTACGGAATCCAGGGATACGGCAATTCAGAACTGCAAAACAACGCAAGCAGTGGTCGCTTACGAGCGAACTGGCCTTATCAATTTTCTGATGCTGAGCTCGAGTTGCACCAGATGCTGACTCAACCTTCGATCGCGCGGTGTCTTACGGGACCTGGCATACGACAATGCAGGACAGCAAGACAGCGCAAAGGGGCGGTCTGTCTCGCGTAAGGCGCGGGTGACAAGAACTGGCGCTATCAATTCGCCTGATGGCTCGGGTAGTCAATGGCGGGGAAAGCGTTTCGAGAAGATTTTCTTGCTGCAGATCCGGGACTCAGGCCTTGTGATGGCATCTCATGGCACTTCTGGCCACGACCAGAAAGATGAAGTGGTTGGCGCCAGCCTTAATGCTGTCTTCCGCAGGGCCTTCTTTTCAGTCTGACGCGCCTACCACCATTCAACGCTCGGTTGAGGCAAACAACGCTGAGTGGAACGCGGCGTTCTACCTAGTTCAAAGGAACATTCGATGAGTAATTCCAATGGCGTATACCCACTCCGCCTGCGGCAACTTCGAGCAATTGCGGAGAATTTATGCATGTTGGCGGATCGGCATCGCGACGATCACAATTACGTCGTGGCCTATGCGCTTTACACTCGTGCTTTGTCGGTAGCACAACAGATCCACACTCCCGAGAATGATGGGAACGTTCTCGTGGCCCGAATCCGGACTGACCAGCAAGCTGCTTTCGACCTACTGCGCATTGGAGAGAGCGGTCTAGAGAAATCTTCTTTGCCGTTGGCCTGATTTATTCGCCGCATTCCCAAGAGCGTTCACTTCTTCCACCGTGATCTGAGCCAGCCCGACTCGCGCACATGTTCTTCATCCAGTCGGCGCAAGCGTGCGGCCATGATCCCGTGCCTTCCCAAATATCCAACCACATGGCCAGGATCCTTTCGGTCAACTACCGGCAAACGCCCAATATTATTAAGCAACATCTTCGCAGAGGCGTCGTGCAAAGCTTCGTCGGGATAGGTTACAACAACGTCGCGAGTCCCGGCTTCAAGCACAGTCATAGATTGAGTAGAGTCCCTGTCCAATGCGCGAAAAACATCTCCCCGCGTGATGACGCCTGCCAATTTGCCATCTCCGCCCATGATGAACAGCGCCTGATGCTGGCTTACCTCGGGGTCGCGCCTTGCGATTCGGTCAGCTAAGTCAACCAGCCACATATCGCCAGGCACGGCTGGTACTTCAGGATCCATCGTCTGCGATACAGACATTTGTTGCAGCATATCGGCCTCGTAATCCTGATGAATCCGCAGCCCGCGGCGTACCAGCTTCTCCGTCATAATCGATCCGCTCGGCATAAGCAACATGGCAATGCCGGCAGCGATCACCGTCACCAACATCAGAGGCAAAACAGAATTGTAGTCACGCGTAATCTCGAAGGCGAAGATGATGAAGGTGAAAGCAGCTCGCGATGCGGCGCCAAAAACCGCTCCCATGGCAACCAACGCGAACGCTCCAGCAGAAAGGTGTGCGCCAGGGAAAATTCTATCGACAGCCAGAGCAAAGGCCCCGCCCATCGCTGCACTCGACATAAACATCGGCGCGAGTAGTCCTCCTGATGTTCCGGAGCCGAGCGAGATAACAAGCGCGACCGCCTTCGCCAACATAACGACAGTCAGTAATTTTAGGGCTAGATTCGCATTCAAGATATCGCTAATCGTGTCATACCCGACGCCCAAGACTCGCGGAACGAAGTATCCGATAATTCCCAATCCCAATGCCCCGATCGCGGGCCACCAAAGCTCGTCAATCGGTAATTTCTCAAACTGGTCTTCTGTCCAATAGAGCAGCTTGCTAAAACCAACCGCAGCCAGCCCACAGATACCTCCGAGCAGCACATAGAAAGGCAGCGCGTGAGGAATGCCAAAATCCATAGTGGCTACCGTGAACATCGGGCCAGTCCCCAGGAGCTGCATGTGGACAGCGGTTGCGATGGTGCTTGCAATGACAAGAGGAATAAATGATCGTGACTTGAATTCGAACAAGAGCAGCTCAATAGCCAGGATCACTCCCGCTATCGGGGTGTTGAACGTCGCTGACATACCTGCCGCCGCGCCACAAGCCAGCAGAACCTTGCGCTCGGACGCCGTCGTGTGAACAAGTTGCCCAACCAGAGAACCGACGGCACCGCCCGTTTGAATAATGGGTCCTTCCGCTCCGAAGGGTCCCCCAGTGCCGATCGCAATCGCCGCCGAGATAGGCTTCAGGATCGCAACCCGTGGTTGAATACGGCTGCGATTGATCAGTACTGCTTCCATTGCCTCGGGAATTCCATGGCCCTTGATCTTGGGGGATCCATACTTCGCCATGAAACCGACAATAATTCCGCCAATCACTGGCATGACGATGACCCACGCATCAAGATGATTATTTCTGGCGCTGTTAAAGGCAAAAACAAAGCGATGATAGAAGACGATATTGGTAAACAGACCGATCAGGTTGTAGAGCAAATACGCGATCAGGCCTGCTATAAGCCCGATTCCAGCGGATAGGAAAGAAATTAGCACCATTCGAAACTGTGCTGGTTCAGTGAGCCCAGCGCCTTTAGCCTGAACCCCGCTAGCCGCGATCGTTGGACGGCGAGCTCTATCACTCACTGCACCGCTGCCGTCTGTGGACCCGATATTGGCTTCCGACATGTGTAAGTAGTTCCTTGCCCAAGTTCGAATATGCTGCTATCCGATTCTTGCAGTTTGTATCGCGCGTTTGAGTGCCGCAACCAGCGCCGGTCCCCGCGTTCGAAGTTCCGCTCGGTGGTGCAGGGACAATTGTCTCAAGACCTTTTCACCCTTAGGTGTCAGCGAGATCAACACCTCGCGCCTATCTGCATCTCCTCTATCGCGGCGGACATATCCCCCCGTCGCCAATCTGTTCACCAACTCCACGGCACTGTGGTGCTGAATGAGTAAACGCTCCGCCAAGTCTCCAATGCGAGGGCGCACGCTTTTGGGGAGAGCCTTCAGGGCCAGCATCAGCTGATGCTGGCGAGGCTCGAGCCCCGCGTCCCGTACGGCTTGCTCGCTGAAATGGACAAAACGACGAATCTGGTACCGCAGCTCCGCCAAAGACTGATAGTCAGTAAGGGAGAGCGATTTCTCCGTTTGTTGATTATGTGCGGTCACCACCATGCCTACTATAGATCGTATCACGACATAGTGAAAAAGTAGGCATACCGCTTACCTGCCCTGAAACTGTGGAAATCATTTCTATCCAGCGAGTGCCCGCTGCCACTGCGATTGCGTAGCGATGCTTGCCAATAGGTTCGCAATTACAAGCGTGTAAAACATCTGCCTGCCTTCGAATGAAGTCATATTGACCTTCATCTTGCGTGTCAGATCTCTTAGTTGTCCTATTAGCGCTTGATTCATTCTCTCCTCCTCCGGCAAAAGACGCGTCTTTAGTTTGCTGATTATTGTTATTCGGCGCCGAGTCGTAAAAGAGGCATGTAAGCTGCCGGAAGGACCAGGCGTTGTGCAGATCCGGTGGTCAAGACTGTCATGAAATTGCAATGGTTGCACGATCAGGACGAATCGATTCCAAGCAGAACGGTTCAACTCAACTGATTTGTAACCGGTTGAAAAGAGGAGTAAAGCAGAAGATTGTGCAAACGACGCAGGACCCACCCGTGTATTGCTAAACCGCTGTGCGTAGAACGTAGCGTTCTGCCGAAGCCTCTTTCGGTTCCGTAAATTCTGACCCCCTTCATTCCGGAAATTCTGGCACGCCTAAGGACCTCCAAAAGCGTTAGAAAACTCCCTGTGCTCCGGCTGTGCCGGGAGCGGAGGGAGGAGGATGTTGGGTATGCTAAAACGACACGAAGTCGAGATTCTACTGAAGGCTGGTCATGCGAAGACCGAGGTAGCGCGTTTGAGCGGTGTTTCGCTGCGCTCAGTAAAACGCATCGCGGAAGAGAGTCCCGTGGTGCATGTCGATGATGCGGCGGAGCGCGGCAAACGACAGATCGGCAGGCCCAGCAGGGTCGCGAATTTCCGGAAACAGGTGATCGCGATTCTGCAGGAAACGCCCGATCTAGCATCGCTGGAGATTCTGCGGCGAGTTCGGGAAACCGGCTATCGAGGAGGAAAGACAGTGCTCTATTCGCTGGTGGCCTCGCTTCGTTCGAAACCGGCGAAGCCACTGGTTCGCTTCGAAGGTCTTCCCGGAGAGTTCAGTCAGCACGATTTTGGGCAAGTGGAAGTGGAGTTCCGCAATGGCGCCAGCCAGCGGATCCATTTCTTCGCTTCCCGGTTGAAGTACTCGCGCTTGGTACGGGTGAGTTTGGTGCCGGACGAGGCGGTGGAAAGTTTGGTGCGCACGTTGGCCGAGCACCGTTCTCGACCGAATGAAGCGTAAGGTGAAGTACATCATATAGTCGGATTCGTTTACGTAGATTTGGGTTTGCTTTGTCTCCCGCGTCGCTGCCCTGTTTTGAATCACACCCTGGGCCGGCGACGACTTTCGATCAAGAATGAGTCAAGCGCCGGAACGGTATCTGAACAGGGCAGTAGGCCTGTTCACCATTCAATTTGACCATAAGACACGCGACGGCAGCGGGTGTCAGAGAATTGTCATCAAATCGTAAGTTTACGAAGCCATCGCTCTCAGCAGGCCCAGTCTGTGCCGAAAAGTAATGATTCGCACTCAGCTCTGAAATCGCGCGCCCCTTGTTGACCTGAGCCGCGGCTGCTTGCAATCCATCACTAATCTCACGCGTCACCGCAAATCGCAGTCGTGGAGTTGGTTAGCTCCCGGAAGCCTAAGTTCGGTGCGGGGTCACGGGTTAATGATGAAAGAGACCGCATTCGAACGCTTACCGCTGCATACAGTGACGTTGCTGTTTCCGATAGCGCCTGAAACAGAGGTCGCGCTGCTCTCCGGCGGATTAAGGACAAAGACAAGCACCGTGCCGGGCGCCAGAATATCGGCGGCAATGATTCCCACGACAAGCTGATGAACGCTGACGAATGTCGTCACGCGAAGGGAACCATTCCAACTCACGATGGAGTCCCGACGAAAGGCACCTCCGTTCACTGTCAGTAGGAACTGATTGCCTCCCGCTGTTACGACGTTAGGCGAGATAGAATTGATGAATGGTTTAGGGGCACAGACTCCGCAGGATAGAAAACCAATCGGCAGTACCATCACCAGCAGACACAAAAGATGTGATCTTCCTGTGATAGACATTTCTGTCCCTCCCGCAGAGAGTGGGATCAAAGCGGCATAGCAAGGTCAAGATTAAGTACCGAGGTGTGCGACGGGCACGTAGTACATCGATGGGAACCTCCGCTAGGGGAGCAGAAAATCGACACCACGACCGGCGTTCACCTCCTTTGTGGCTCCCACATCGAGATCGGAGACGGGTATCTTCCGTGCTCGCTGCTCTGTGAACACCCACAGCGTCTGGCCTACGATCGCAAAGTTCTTGACTTCGTTCCGACGACCGTCACGAAACACCAGGATCGTGGTTGCTGCCTTGTCATCAACTGACGGCCTTGGCTGTCGTACCGCCTGTCGCGCTTGTTCGCGTGACGCCTCCTCTTCTCGGAGCCGCTCCACTTCGTCCGTCAGCCGTTCGACTTGTCTGGGCAAATCACTCTCTCGATACGCTACAGTCGAGGGAGTTTGTTCAGCAACTTGGTAGTACGGTGCTGTATACACTGGGTAGGGCAAGAACACAGGTTGAGCAACGAGGAACCGATTGCGGAAGAAGAACTGCTGGCAGAAGAAGGGGTCGAAGAAGCGACCACTGAAACAAGTGTTTCCGAAGAAAATGTTGAAGCGCAAGTTATGACGGAACGCCACTGGCCCGACAAATGAAGCCCGGCGACCAAACGGGCGTGGGCTCATCACACCGAACCTACCTGGGGGAGGAGGCTGCACGGCACGAAAACGCGGGCCTACGCTAATTCGTGCAGTAAGACCTGGGCGCTGCATAGTGCGCATCTGCGCTTCAAGGCTTGGCAGGAAAGCCGCAGCCGCCAAAAGAACCGCTATGGCAAGCGCGCGGTACATACACGTCTAGCACCGTTCGGGCCCGGCAGCAGCGAGACACCGCTCGTCCCAATGGCGCCATGTAACAAAGGTGCCACTTGCCCTATTACTGCATGTCACGGAGATGTAAAAATTTTGTAAGTTCGGGTCGCTCGCGTACGTTGGGTCCCAGAGAGAACTGGCGTTAGCCAAGGCGCGTTGCGACTGTTGAATGCCGACGGGCAAACGGCAAATACCGACTCCGGAAGCACTCCCCTCGATGCTGCCATCACTAATGCCGCTCGATTCCTATATGTCCTCACGCCCGGAACCAGCAACATCCAGGGATTCGCTACCTCCCCAGATGGCACCTTGACTCCCCTCTCTCAAGCACCGGGGATTCCATCGTCAGCAAGCGGCTTGGTAGTCCGCTGAGTGCAAGATTCTGTTTTCAATAACCCTGGGCCGGACGATTTCCTTCCGGCCCGCTAAACTTGGGCCGGACATTTGTCCGTATTCTTGGAGGTTTTTCCGGGTATTGGAACAGAGACGGGATGGACCTGCTAATGCTCAGCATTTACAGGCTTACCCGTGGGTACGCAGGAGATGCCGAGCCGCATAGGTTGCGACCTTGAGCCGGTTCCCGCATAGTTGCATGCTGCACCAGCGTCGCGTCCCCTTTTTACTGGTGTCATGAAACTGCAGCACACACTGATCACACTTGCGGACACGGTTGCGATCCACATTGGCGAACAACGTCGTCGTGCCGTGCGCCAGAGGGGCAAACAGGTCTTCGGGTTGGCGCGTTTCGAACCACAGCTCCGTCGAGGACGCGCTTCCACTTGCCTTCAGCCTGGTGAGCATGGGATGGTCCATCATCAATCGATTCAGTTCAGCCACTGTGGAGTGATGAACTGCGCCGCCATGTTCCCAAGCGAGGATCTCCTTCCTCAGTCTCTCCCGCAGTTCACGCACGGCTTCCACGGTGCGCTGAGCTCGCCCCGATTTCCCCCACCTTCGCTGAAGATTCTCCACTTCGCGAGCACTGAGTAGCTCAGCTGCCTGAAACCAGCGTAAGAGAGCGCTGAAATCAGAAAGCAACTCCATGGGTTCGCCGTTCTGGACAGGACACGTGTTCAGGAAATCCAGAACCAGCTGGTTGCCAACGAAGAGCGACCCGTCTCTCCAGTCGGAATCATGAATTGGCCCAACCCGGCCCATCTTTCGCCCCCGGTTAAATGACAACACCGATAATTAATCTTTTTATCGGTTAGTCAATCTGATGGGGTAGGCGGGTACAACGTTGCTGAAATGGCACCCTCATCAGGCGTCGCGGGAACTGAACCACAGGTTCACGGGATCGTTCGATCTTCCCCCACATGCTGCTGCTCGCATCAAAGATTATGCCTAACGAAATTGGGGCATCTTGGCTAGAGAAATGGCGTATGACTTCTTGATTGCTCTGATCAAGAATGTTGAAGGAATCCTTCTGGAGCCCGATCACCAGATGGTCCCTGTGATCCGCAACCGTAACGGGGACAAGCACCAAATCCACATCAACCTTGAGAGGGGTGCCGCTGCTGTCGGGTGGCCGAACGTCAGTCGACGGAGAGTGTTGGACAACTCGTGGTTCGACGTGGACGTTCCCCTGACCGTCCTGACAGAAACAGATCGAAAGAGCAGCCGCGAGGCAGAATGCTTGTGCAAGAAGGCTCGTCATTTGCAGCGCAAAGCTAGTCGGGTACCGGTGTGTTTGTCTGGCTCAGAACAAAACAGTTTTAGAACAACACGTCCCAAGCCGCAGCGTCTTCTTCTATCGTCTTTTTCTCGCTGAAAACCTCCCCTTTCAGGAAAAAGCGGGCGGTGAGGCGAGTGTAATTTGCTCTTCATCCAGTCGTCTAGCTGTGAAATCTTGAAGCGCCAAGTCTTGCGAGTCCCATCTCCGCGAGCGGGACTGCGTTCGCAGTTGACATACCCTACCCGGGTAGGATAGGGTCCCAACTGTTTACAAGCCATTAATGATGGTCAGGTCTAATGAGTGTCGGGTCCTGTCTGAAATGAAAGTCAGAGAAAACTCATGCCGCAACTACTCCGATCGTCACCAATCCTATTTTTAGCGATCCTCTTTTCTGTGGGTTGCACTGACACGCCAAAAAAGGCTTCGGCCGATGATGCAGCCGCGATCCAGCATCAGGGTAATCGCATCATCGTTCCGGCTTCATCTCCGCTGGCCAATCGTTTGGAGGTGGAACTGGTCCAACTAACCAGCATTACGCGGCAGGTTACCGCGCCAGCCTCGGTTGAGGCTGACCCCGCACGCTACGCCCGAATCCTTCCGCCTTTGAATGGTCGAGTGTTGAAGCTTTTTGTGCATCCTGGCGACTCGGTAAATAAGGGCGATGAGTTGCTTCTATTGGACTCGCCGGATTTCGGAGGCGCCCAAGCCGACTATGCTCGCGCCCGCACTGCGTTAACTCAGACTGAACACTCCTTGGAGCGACAGCAGGATTTGGCGGCGCACGGCATCGTAGGACAACGCGAGGTTGAACAGGCGAAGACTGACCGTGACTCCGCTCTGAGTGACTTTAATCGGACTAAAGATCGCCTCAGGCTGCTCGGCATGGACCCTGACAAGACGACCCTCGGCTCACCACTAATCGTGCGCTCCCCGCTTACCGGGAAAGTGCTCGATATTCTGGCAGCCACTGGTGAATTTCGAAACGATCCCACCGCTCCGCTCATGACCGTAGCAGATCTTTCCGATATTTGGGTGACCGCGAACGTTCAGGAAAAAGACATCCACTTTGTTCATCGAGGCGATCCGGCAGTCGCGACTTTTGCCGCCTACCCAACGGAAAGGTTTGGCGGAAAGGTTCTATTCGTTGCAGACGTTCTCGATCCTGATACACGGACAGCGAAAGTTCGAATCGCCTATCCGAACAGAGACGGCCGTCTGCGTCCGGCAATGTTTGCCACGGTCACTTTGAAAACCTGGGATACCAAGGAGCTGACCGTTGCTACAACGGCCCTTGTACTATCCGGCGACAAAACAACAGTATTTGTTCAGATTTCCCCGAACACTTTTGAACAGCGACGGGTAGGCACTGGAGAGCAGATTGGACAACGCACCGTTGTCAAAGATGGGTTGCAGATCGGCGACAAGGTCCTCATTCGCGAAGGGGCACTTCTACAATGATCGACCGGTTCGTGACTCTTTGCCTGAAACGTCGCCAAGTCGTCTGGCTCATTGCAATTCTGATGGCAATCCTCGGCTATTCCTCGTGGAAGGCGCTAAAAATCGAAGCCTATCCGGACATCGCCGATGTCTCATCCCAAGTTATCACTCAGTATCCAGGCCACGCCGCTGAAGAAGTCGAAGAGCAGGTCACCGTACCGTTAGAGCGCGAATTGAATGGAATTCCTGGCTTGCAGATCATGCGTTCGCACAGCACGTTTGGCCTGTCCTTGATCACACTAGTGTTTCAAGATGGAGTCGATGATTATTGGGCGAGGCAGAGAATCACTGAGCGTATCGCCGGAGTAAGTCTTCCACCAAACGCCAATCCGGGCCTCGATCCTTTGACGTCACCGATTGGTGAAATTTATAGGTACACACTGGAGTCGAAATTCCGGGACCAGCGCGAACTTCGTGAGTTACAGCAGTGGGTCGTTATTCCACGCCTAAGAGAGGCCGTGGGAGTTGCCGACGTCACCAACTTTGGTGGTGAAACAACACAATTTCAACTGATCGTGGACACCGCCAAACTCGCGCAGTACAACGTCTCACTCCAACAAGTAATTGCGGCGATTCAGGCGAACAACGCGAACGCCGGCGGCAGCATTGTGGTCCGTGGCGAGCAAGGTTACGTCGTACGTGGAATTGGGTTGGTCCGCTCCCTGCAGGATCTGGGCAATATTGTGATCCTCGCAAAGAATGGTACGCCTGTGTTTGTGAAGAATCTCGGGGCGCTGCAACTTGGCGCGCTTGAACGACGGGGAATTCTCGGAAAGGACTTAAACCGTGACGGCGTGTCCGGGATCGTTCTGCTGCTGCGCGGCATGAATCCATCCCAAGTCTTGGAAGGGATTCACGCTCAGGTCAACGCGTTGAACAACGGCATTCTGCCTCCTGATGTGAAAGTCGTACCGTACATCGATCGCACCGATCTCGTTCACACTACGGTTACTCGTGTATCGCACACTTTACTTGAAGGTATGGGGCTGGTCCTGATTGTTTTGATTCTCTTCCTGGGTAGCGCCAGGGCTGCCCTTATGGTTGCCGTAACGGTTCCGTTTTCGCTTCTTTTTGCGTTCATCTGTATGCGCTTCACCAACATTCCCGCCAACCTGTTGTCGCTCGGGGCAATTGATTTTGGCATCATTGTGGATGCCTCGATTGTTGTGATGGAGAACATTCTCCGTCACCGGGAAGAGAACCCAGAGTGGGTCTTGGGTGAAGACGATGCGGTGGCCTCGGCCATTCAGGTGGCCCGCCCAATCTTCTTCGCCACGCTGATCATTATTACAGCGTACTTGCCGCTGTTTGCCTTTCAACGTGTTGAGAAAAAGTTGTTTTCTCCGATGGCGTATGTCGTGGGGTATTCGCTAATTGGCGCTTTGCTCATGGCTCTGGGGATTGTTCCTGGCCTTGCGCTGGTCACCTATCAGCGGCCGGGAAAACCCTTCCACAATCCGGTCCTGGTGTTTATTTCCCGGCATTACGAACGCGCCATACGGCACCTCACGCACCACCCGATGCATGCCATCATTCCTGCGGTTCTTGCCGGAATTGTTGCGAGCGTTTTGTCAGTGACGATCGGCAAGGAATTTCTCCCCTATCTGGATGAAGGATCACTTTGGCTCCAGGTGCAGCTCCCGCCCGGTCTATCCCTTGCAAAAGCCGCCACCATGGCTGACGAACTTCGGGCTGCAACTCTGGAATTCCCGGAGGTGTCAACGATCGTTAGTCAACTTGGGCGTAATGACGACGGTACCGACCCGTGGACTCCGTCCCACATCGAGTGTTTCGTCGGCCTGAAACCCTACGATTCCTGGCCCAACCATGGCGACAAACAGGATTTGATCAAACGAATGAGCGAGCGGTATTCCAGAATCCCTGGCGCGACCGTAGGGTTTTCACAGCCGATGATCGATGGAGTAAACGACAAGATCTCCGGAGCGCACAGTGATCTGGTGGTGAAGGTTTTTGGACATGAATTCGGAGAACTACGCCGAATCGCGGGCGAGCTGGTTGACCTCCTCGAGAAGATTCCTGGCGCTTCCGACGTGACCATTGACCAGGAGCCGCCCCTTCCGCAGATTCAGGTGAGAGTGAACCGGGAAGCCGCCGCGCGATTTGGAATAAACATTGCCGATATCGCCACAATTATTGAGTCGGGGATCGGTGGAAAAGCGATATCCACGCTATTTATCGGCGACCGGGTATACGACATTGCGGTTCGTTTTCCTGAATCGGTCCGTTCGAGCTCAGACGCGATTGGTAGTCTTACCGTCACTTTGCCGAGCGGAGCTCGTATTCCTCTTTCACAAGTGGCTGAAATCAGCACCGCAACGGGCGAGAGCAGTATCACTCGGGAGATGAATCGCAGACATCTTACCGTCCGACTCAACTTGCGAGGCCGGGACCTGTCTGGCTTCTTTGCGGAAGCACGGGAAAAGATCGCGCAGGAAGTGAAATTTGATAACGCCAAATACCAGATTGAATGGGGCGGGCAATTCGAGAACCAGCAACGCGCGCAGCAGCGCCTGGCATTTATCGTGCCCGGCGTGCTGGCGCTGATTTTCGTATTGCTCTATTCCTCATTCGGTACTTTGCGCCACGCTGGCTTAATTTTGACGATCGTTCCCGTGGCGCTGCTGGGAGGGTTGATTGCGTTGACGTTTCGCGGTATGACCTTGAACGTGTCCAGTGCCGTGGGGTTTGTCGCGCTCTTTGGCGTCGCGGTGCAGAATGGCGTCATTATGGTCGCCAGCCTCAACCACCAGCGCCATGAACACAAAGATCTGCAGGACGGGGTCGTTCTCGGCGCTTCACAACGCCTGCGCCCTGTCCTGATGACAGCCACGGTCGCCGCCATCGGTCTGCTTCCTGCCGCGCTGGCCCGCGGAGTTGGAAGCGATGTTCAACGGCCGCTTGCCACGGTGATCGTCGGCGGGCTTGTCACTGCGACACTATTGACCCTTCTGGTCGTCCCCTCGATCTATTTGTTACTTGAGCGCAGATTCGACCGAGCTCATCCAAGGGTTTCGCCTGATCAGGAGGACGTCTGATGAAGCTAGGACAGCTTATTGTGGCACTTGCTCTTTGTCCTTTGGCCAATCCGATCCTCGCGTTGAGCCAGATCAGTGCGCAGGGAGCGAATCAAACTCTCGATCAGCCATCGGAATCGGCGCGTCCGCGTATTACTTTCGGGGATTATGTTACCCAGGTCTTGCGCTCGAGCCTTGCTCTCGCAGTCCAGAAGTCCAATGTCGATATATCGAAAGCTGCGGTCACTTCTGCCAGGGTAACGCCCGATTGGTCGCTGGATCTCGGTTTGCCAACAGTCGACGTTTCGAATCAAGGACAACCTACGAATTTCAGCACGGGGCTTAACATTCCGATTGAACTTGGCGGTAAACGCGGAAAGCGTGTCCACGCAGCCTTAGCCGATGTTTCCGCGGCAGGGTTCGATTACGACGATGCAGTGCGGCAGTTTCGAGCGACGGCAGCGGGCGCTTTCATTGCTTCCTTAAGCGCCCGCAGTATCCTTCAATCGAGCGTCAAGAGTCTCGGGGAGTTCGATCGGATTGTAGAGGTCAATGAACAGCGCGTTCGGGTCGGCGATATCGGGGAAATCGAACTGATGCAATCGCAGGTTGATCGCGACCAATTCAAGGCGGGCGTGATCAGCGCCCAAGCTGACGTTTATAGCGCTGATCTAGCGCTGGCTCAGCAGCTCGGACAGGCGGAGAAATTGTCTACCCAGATGCCCGTACCAACCGGAAGCCTGGAAGTTCCGGTCCGCACCTTCGATCCCGATGCACTGGTGGCTAGCGCGCTCCAGAAAAGATCTGACGTTCTTTCGCGCCAGCGCGCCGTCAGGGCCGCTGATCTACGTATCGAGCTGGCGCAAGCGAATCTGATCCCGGACCTCGGGGTTAACGGATCGTATTCTCATACAGGGACAGGCACCGCGGGATTTGTCCAGCCACCAGACAATACGCTTGGCGCTTCACTCTCCGTCAATCTTCCATTTTCCCGTTGGCGACATCAAGGCGAGATCGAAACCGCGCGCGCCTCGCGGACCCAAGCCGAACTCCAACTACGCTCCGCACGGATCCAGGTAGAATCCGAGGTTCGCGATGCCTACTCTCGCTATCAGGCCAGTGTCTTGCGTCTGAAGCTTTATCAAGGAGGTGTGTTAAAGGAGGCAGATCGCGTCCTTCAGGCTCGACTCTACGCCTACCAACGCGGAGGCGCGACTCTACTCGAAGTCATCGATGCGCAGAAAACGTCTGCAACCATTTACCTTGCATATTCGCAAGCGCTTGCCGATCACGCGAATGCGCTCGTGACTCTTGAAGAGGCTGCAGCAATGTGGGATGTTTCTTTTTGAGTCCAGAGACTACAGCGAATGGCTCGTGCTACTTAAGGTATGTGCGGACAATTGTGATGAGATCGTCCGCCGCTTCCTCGGACGACTTCGAATGCCGGGGCATATGGTTGCGGATGTGATCCTCCATCAATTCTCCCATCAAACTATTGATGGCTCCCCGGGCGGCGGACAGGCGCTGCAACATTTCCGCGCATTGTTCGTCTTCATTGAGAGCACGCAGCACGGCTTCGAGCTGGCCGATAATCTTTTTTGTACGGTTTACTAGATCAATCTTTTCTGCGGTTGTGTGAGACATCGGAGTACGTCTACCCTAAGGGGGTATAGTACACAGCAAGCGGTTACAGTGCAATATTCTTGAGGTGCACGTCGCAGCAAAAGGGAGAACATTCTGTGAAAAAGGAAGAGGTCCTCGCCAAGATTCACGAGATTGGGATCGTGCCCGGTATTCGCACATCTTCGGCTGAAGATGGCCGCTTTGCCGCCGATGCAATCGCCAAGGGTGGAATTCCCATTGTCGAAATCACAATGACCGTGCCCAGCGCAATTGACATGATTTCCGATATGGTGAGAAATTCTCCGAACGTCATCGTTGGCGCTGGAACTGTGTTGGACCTTGAAACAGCGCGGCGCTGTTTAGATGCGGGAGCTGGGTTTCTCACGAGTCCAGGACTCGATTTGAAGATCGTCGAGTTCGCCGTCAAAGAAAACATCCTAGTTATCGCGGGCGCCATGACGCCAACCGAGGTGATTACCGCGTGGCAGGCGGGATCAGAGTTAGTGAAGGTGTTTCCTTGTGCACCGATCGGGGGCCCGGCCTACATAAAGGCACTAAGAGGGCCTTTTCCGCACGTGCCCATGATCGCTGCTGGAGGTGTCAATCAAGAGACAGCCGCCGACTTCATCCTGGCAGGGGCAGCTGCGCTTGGAATCGGTGGACGACTAATACCGAAAGCTGCCTTTGAACAGCGGCAACCCGAACGAATCAGCGAACTAGCCAGGCGGTTCTTGCGCATCGTAGAGACAGCTCGTAACAAAACCTCGCACAGGAATTAACCGAAAATGGTACTTGGTCATATGTCAGATGTTGTGTGCAATTTGGAAAGACGGAACGTCACCGCGCTCGCAAAGCCCTATTACGCGCCGTTACAGTATCCGGCGGAAGAAGACGGAGAGCGCAGCAAGAATGGAGTGTGGATTGAAGAGAACATTGCTCATTTCCACGCTGCTTCTGGTTGGTGGCGTCACAACGATCGCTCTTGATGCTCCCAGTGCCCCAAGAGAGTACAATCCTCGTCTCCATATTCGATAAGAATGGTCATCCGGTACGGCAGTTATCCACCGATAGCATTCAAGTCGCGGAAAACGGGCAACGGGTGAAGAGTCTACGACTGCGTCCAGCGAACGATTCCGCAATTCTCTTTACCGTACTGGTCGATACAAGCAAGTGGGCACACCAGGAGAAGACAAGCGCAGCTCTCGATGGTGTTATGGCTCGAACCTTACGTGGTCGCAGACTGTGCGGCCAACTTTTTATCTCTAACGCGGCGTCGCGTTTTAGAACTTGCAAGAGCACGAAAGCTGCCCGGCCATCCGATCGGTGATCGTGCACGGCATATTTGGCGTTTTCGTCTGAGCGAAATCGCTGCCGCAGTTTCCTCAACAGGAAAATCTTGCTTTGCTTCTATGGAGCGAGCCAGTATAGTTCGCCCCCGGTCAGTCCCCGGCGCTACCGGAACGGAAGGCTGAAATGTCGCAAAGGGGCTGGTTGACCAAGCAGAAGCGTAAGAAGGACGGAAGGGTCTGGATTTTCCATTGGTATAGAGTCCGGCCCAGCGACGGCAAGCACGTCGAGAACACCGTCGTGGTCGGGCGGGTTGCCAGCTTTCCGAAAGAGTCGAACGCCTGGGAGGAAGTGGAACGTCGGAGCCTGAACCACAATATCAACGAGCCGGACTTCCAGACGGGGTGCGTCACTTTTGGAGAACTGGCTCGAAGCTACGACGAATGCCGGCTTGCGTGCTTTTCGTCGGCGATGGGAAACTCCGGCGAGCCGTTTCTTCAGCCCCGTATAGTCCAGCCGTAACGGGTGTGCGACCGAATACACACCGTGTTCCCGGGCCAGTTCGACGGCGGCTTGCCACATCGAGTCCGGCAGCCTCCTTCCCCGCGGTTGGGTGCTACGAAACTGATCCAGTTGGCGTTGTAACTGCGCGATTGGCTCAGGAATGACTGTTG